>OHSL01000001.1_pt1 | contig 566371 bp, 537 predicted proteins | sample 1578741 | NCBI WGS metagenome assembly OHSL01 (sample SAMEA3879512, study PRJEB24766) | human gut metagenome | biome: human-associated habitat; feature: feces | place: USA | collected 1985/1987 | reverse complement strand
ACAGCAGTTGGTCGGCAGATTTAGAGGCAGGCAGTGATTTCAAAGAGGGCGATGCACGGTGCAGTGTCCGTGTGTTTGAACGGTACAGCATGATGGGCGGCAACCGCCTGAGTCTGACACTGACCATGTTCCAGAATGGAGATAGCCCGATTCGGCTGTCTGCAATTACAGCGGGCGGCAGTCAAGCGGTGTTCTTCAAGGTGAACACCCTCGGAGAAGAATCTTTTCTGGACGATGTAAAGGACCTGCTGGAAGAAATTTTGGAGGAATAAGATGTTTTACGCTGGAATTGATCTGCTGTTCAGCATTCTGTTTCCCATCCTGTTCCTTGTGGTTTTGGGCATGATCCTATACACCATCATCGGAAATATCAGCACATGGAATAAAAACAACCATTCGCCGCAGCTGACCGTTCCGGCAACGGTGGTGGCAAAGCGCACGGAAGTTTCTCGCCACCATACGGACAATACGATGATGCATACGTTCACGACCTATTATGTGACCTTTCAGGTGGAAAGCGGCGACCGCATGGAACTTACCGTAAGTGGTTCGGACTACGGAATGCTTGTGGAGGGCGACATTGGAAAGCTGAGTTTTCAGGGCACCCGCTATCTTGGGTTTGAGCGGAGCTAATTGCAGCACAATATAAGATGCCTAAAAAGCTATTGAAATTTCAGAATATGTTGTTTCGACTTATGCCAAATTCAATGTTCAAACAAATTGGTTTCAAAAAAGCAGATGGAATCAACTTGTGCAACACGATGTCTGAATTGGATTTCAGCGATTCGTTATGTACTGAACTCGACAACTCGGAATTTAGCGAGGTAAAGATATATGCTTCATTTAGAAAAAGTAAATGGTAATAATGTCTGGGATATCCTGAAACTGACGGTATCGGAATCGCAGAAGAACTTCGTTGCCACCAATGAGATCAGCATCATTGAAGCGTATACTGCAATTACGGGAAACGGTCATGCATTCCCGTTTGGTATATATGATGAGGATAAGCCTGTAGGCTTCCTGATGATTGGTTTTGATGTTGATGATTATTGGACGGATGCACCTGAAATTGCAAAGGGAAACTATAATCTGTGGCGTCTTATGATCGATAAGGCATATCAAAACAGAGGGTACGGGAAAGAAGCGGTCAGCCTTGCATTAGAGTTCATAAAAACTATGCCTTGTGGAGAAGCGGAATACTGTTGGCTATCATATGAACCCGATAATGCAGTTGCCCGTCAGATGTATCGCTCTTTCGGTTTCGAAGAAACCGGTGAAATGGACGGCGAAGAACTGATCGCTGTTCTGAGACTGCAATTAACAACTTCAAGTTTTTGAAACTGAGAAATAGGAAGTTGTGGAGGTAATTATCAATGAGAAATATTTACGATAATAGTGAATTTTTTGCCGCATATGCGGAAATGGGAAGAAGCAAAGATGGTCTGAAAGCTGCTGGAGAGTGGCATCAGTTGCAACCGTTATTCCCTAAATTACAGGGAAAAAAAGTTTTGGATTTAGGATGTGGTTACGGTTGGCATTGCAAATATGCCGCACAAATGGGAGCTACTGAAATTCTTGGTATTGATAGTAGTCAAAAAATGATTGCAAAAGCAGTAGCTGATAACTCTGATGACAAAATCAAGTATAAAGTTTGCGGTGTTGAAGAATACATTTATCCTGAAAATACTTATGACCTAGTTGTTTCTAACCTGGTACTGCACTATATCGAAAATTTAGCTAATGTTTATCAAAAGGTGTATTGCACATTAAAAGTAGGTGGGTATTTCCTATTCAATATTGAACATCCGACTTTCACCGCAGGTGTTAATGAGGATTGGATTTATGATGAAAATGGGAAACCTAAATATTGGCCAATCGACAATTACTATTACCCAGGCGAAAGAGAAACCAATTTTCTTGGTCAACGAGTAATTAAACAGCACCACACATTAACGCAGATATTGAATCCACTTATAAAATGTGGTTTTCAAATTGAGGCTATTGAGGAAGCAATGCCTCCAGCAGATATGATGGGTATGCCGGGAATGTGTAATGAAATGCGTAGACCTATGATGTTGTTGGTTAAGGTTAAAAAGGTTTAATAAACAACTTCTAGTTTGTAGATGCAAATACATAGTAATTATGGTGTAGGGGACAAGGAATTGTTCCCTGCAAATCGTAATTTATCAAGCTGTTAATTTTGAAAATTTCTTTGAAAAACTATTGACTCCTACGCAACGTAATAGTTTACGATATGTTTATCGAGAGGAGGAAATGACAATGATGACAGTGAATGAGGTAAGTAAATTAACAGGAGTGAGTATACGCACTCTGCAGTATTATGATACCATTGGTCTCTTAAAACCTATTGAATATACAGAGTCAGGTTATAGGTTGTATGACGATACATCCTTGGAAAGGCTGCAACAAATTTTACTGTTTAAAGAATTGGAATTTCCGCTTAAGGAGATTAAAAAGATAATTGATGCCCCTAACTTTGACAGGAATAAAGCATTAGAGCAGCAGATTGAATTGCTTACTATGAAAAAAGAGCATCTTGAAAATCTTATTAGTTTCACTCGAGGAATAAAAGGAATAGGAGTGAAATATATGGATTTTAAAGTATTTGATACAACAAAGATTGATGAGTATTCTAAACGAGCAAAAGAACAATGGGGACAAACCTCTGAGTATAAGGAGTTTGAAGAGAAAACAAAGAACTGGACGAAAGACGATGAAGCTACTGTTGCAAATGAGTTTATGCAATTATTTGTTGAATTCGGACAAATGAAAGAAATGGACCCAGAAGATGAACAGGTGCAGTTGCAGGTAAGGAAACTTCAGGATTACATTACAGATCATTTTTATACATGTTCTGATAAGATTTTATGCGGTCTTGGAAGAATGTATGCCGGTGGAGGAGAATTTACGGAAAATATTGATGATGTCGGAGGAGTTGGCACAGCAGAGTTTGCAAGTAAAGCTATTGATATATTTTATATGAGCGGAAGGTAAATTCGGATTTGACGAATAAAGGAGCAGTACTTATGAAAAAATTCTTTTTGCCAGTATACACTATATTGGTATTTTCAATCGTTATTTGGTTTGCTTTATATGGAGAACATCGTGATCCGAGGTTTTATGTCTCTATTTTGATACTTGCAATCGTTGGGAAATTTATTGCTTCACACATAGATAAAGAAAAATAGTAATAGATGTAGAATTGCCAGAGAGTTTGGCATAGGTGATTAATAATAATGAGGCGGCATATGTATCTTATATCAGCATATTTTGATGAACATGTAACAAAAGGATTGCAGAGGTTAATTGATAATATTGCAAAAGAAACAGGTAATACTTATATGATTGAGAATAATGTTCCTCCGCATCTGACAATTTCAAGCTTCGAAACAAGAAAACCTGATAATCTTAAGGAAGAATTCATGAAGCTTAATAAAATAGGTGCAGGAGAGATAAATATATTTTCAATCGGGCAGTTTCTGCCGTATGTTATGTATGCTACACCTGTTCTGGACGAATATTTAATGCATCTTTCCAATGAGGTGTATGATATATTTTCTGCAAGAGAAGATGTAACAATTAATCGTTGTTACAAACCATATAACTGGTTTCCACACATAACATTGGGAAAGAAACTTGAAAAAGAACAGATGATAATGGCAATGAGAGTATTACAGACACATTTTGTTCCAATAAAAGGGAAAATAGTAAGGGTTGGATTGTCACAGACTAATCCACATAAGGATATTATACAATTTAATATATGATAGTATAACCGGGGGAGGGAGAATGGATTTTAGTTGATACTGAAGATGAGATGGTGGCTATTTTTTTACGACAGAGGATATATTTTATGCAACAACAGAAATTATTAAGCCTTATAAGACAGGCAATAGAAGATTACAACATGATAGAGGAAGGCGATAAGATTGCCGTTGGAGTATCAGGTGGCAAGGATTCGCTTGCATTGCTGCATGCAATGAAGATACTTAACAGATTTTATCCGAAGAAGTTTGAACTGTATGCAATTACCTGTAATGTTGGATTTGAGGGAATGGATTTTACAGGAGTGAGGAAGTTCTGTGAGAGTATAAATGTGCCATATGAACAGGTTGATACAGAGATTGCGAAGATTGTCTTTGAGGATAATAAAGATGAAAGACCATGTTCACTGTGTGCGAAGCTTAGAAAAGGCGCAATGTATAAGAGGCTTGGAGAGCTTGGAATCAATAAGATTGCATATGCACATAATAAGGACGATTTTATAGAAACAGCATTAATGTCTCTTATATATGAAGGGCGGTTTTACGCATTTCCACCAGTTACATATCTGCCGGAGGCTGGGGTTACGGTCATACGGCCAATGATGTATGTGCCGGAAAAGGGTGTGGCTAATTTTGTGGTTAATCAGGAAATCAGGGTTGTTAAGAATACCTGTCCGGTTGATGGTTCGACTAAGAGGGAATATGCTAAGCGGCTTATGGAGCAGATTAATAGGGATAATCCGGGAGCAAAGGACAGGATTATGCATGCAATTGTGAACGGAAGATTTGAGGACTGGCCAGAAGCGTATAGAAATTAAAAATAACTGTTGATACAACACCAATGAGATAATAGAATAATATTAAATCTATTTATAAGGAGATACGAACATGAGAAGATTTTATGAAGGCAATGATAACAAGGGTTATCAGGAAGTTGTAGATAAAGAAGCTGGCTTGGAATTAATAGCTTTTGATTTGATAAGACTTGAGCCGGGTGAAAATGCGGTTTATGAATCAGGGGAATATGAAATAGGACTTGTTATTTTACAGGGAACATGCAGTGTTAAGGTTGATGATGTCACATTTGACAAGCTTGGTTCAAGAAGAAGTGTGTTTGACGGCAAGCCAACGACTGTTTATGTTCCAAGAGATTCTAAGTATGAGGTTACAGCAACCGGAAGCATGATGCTTGAAATCGGTGTGTGTAAGGTTAAAGCAAGAAAGAAATATGAAGCATTTGTAATAGATGCAAATGATGTTACAACTGAACACAGAGGCAAGCTTAACTGGCAGAGAGATGTTAATGACATTATTACTTCAAAATATGAGGGAAAGGTTGACAGAATCGTGCTTGGCGAGACTTACAGCATGCCGGGACAGTGGTCAAGCTATCCATCACATAAACATGATACAGATAATCTTCCATTTGAGGTAAATATGGAGGAAATCTATCATTTCAAGGTGAATCCAGGTCAGGGCTTTGGTATTCAGGTAATGTATAGTGACGATATGTCATTAAGAGATAGTTACATAATTAAGAATGGTGACAGCGTAGCGATTAAGAATGGCTATCATCCGGTAGCAGCAGCACCGGGATATCAGGTATATTATCTCTGGGTAATGGCAGGTGCTGATACAAGACAGCTTACACCTTGTGATGACCCTAACCATGCATGGGTAAAGGCTGTTGAGAAGATGGTGTAATGTATTTGGCACAAAATATATTATCATGCAGATTTAGGTATTAAATATTAAGAAAGCTATTGAAACTTTTTCAGATAATGATATATTTAATATATAAAATTTTAAAAGATTCGAGGTAAATAATAATGATTTACGCATCACTTAATGCAAAAAAAGGTAACTACCAGTACCCAGCAGCTATTAACACTGCACTTGAATTTCTTGCAAAGCCAGAGACAGCTGAGCTTCCAGTAGGAAGATATGAACTTGATGGAGATAACATTTTTGTTCTTATTCAGGATCAGACAACAGCTCCAGTTGAGAATAAGCGTGCAGAAAGTCACAGAAATTATATTGATATCCAGTATCTTTTCACAGGAAAAGAAGTTCAGGGATATGCACCACTTCTTCCAGGAGTTACAGGTGAAGAGCCAGCTGGTAAAGACAATATCTTTTATGAGACAGTAGAGAATGAGCAGTTCGTTACATTACATCCTGGTGAATTTACAGTATACTTTACTAATGATATCCACCGCCCTAATTGTACAATGGATGAGCCTGTTAATATCCATAAGGCAGTTGTTAAGATTAAGGAAAGTCTTATTAAGTAATTGGAATAGTTGACTTGTTGATACAATATAATATTTAAAACAGAAGCACCAGAAGAAGCGAATGCAACGTATTCTTCTGGTGCTTTTTTTGCCTCAAATCCTTAGTAGGAAAAGGACAGAACAAATGAAAATTTTACCTACAATTTTCTTTAACATAAAGCTAGATTTTACATAGCATTTCTATAATTATGACGTTTCTTAAAAGCCAAACTTATAAGGAGAACGTCATGAGAAGAAGAAAAAATAAGATAATAGCAGGTACTGTGGTTGCTGTTATGATGGCAGGCAGTATTATTGCAAACATTTCACCACTTATAGCGAGTCAGACGGGTGGGAATAGTGTTGCTGCAAGTGAGACCTTTAATAAAGAAGGTTTATGGATTACAGAAATCTATCAGAATGATGTAGACAGAAGTGAGAAGAACAATACAAGAGAAAAGAGTGGGTACGAAAGTATTAAACTTTATAAGAGCACAACTGATCTGATGGAATTCGTTGAGATAACAAGCACATATGACAAAGCTGTTAATTTCAACGATATATATGAATTTGTGTATAACGATACAGTCCAGAAGGTTACAACTATGGACGGTAATGATGAAGTTATAATCCAGCCAGAGGAAAAGGTTGTACTGTGGAATTACAGAAGTGATGTTACAACTGCAATTCCAACTGAGGAAGAGTTCAGAAGACAGATGCGTATTCCTGATGATGCAGTTGTACTTAAAGTTACAAGTGGAGTGAACTGGGCAGTTACATCAACATTTTCATTAAAGACAAAGTCAGATGACGGAATTATCTCTACATTCAAGGCAACTGATAAGGCTGACACAATGGATGGATATTCAGTTGAACTGGCAATTCCTGATATTGGTAATGAGATGCAGGTATACCGTGAAATGTGTGAGCCTTCACCTGGATATGTATATTCAGGACAGCTTAATGGTCTTGTTAATGCCAAGGTGCCTGATAATCAGATTGCAGACGGTGTATTCATTACAGAAGTGAGACCTAATGATATTAACAGAAGCAGTGTTTATGGAATTAGTGATGACCTGATGGAATGTGTTGAGGTTGTTAATACAACTGACCATGATGTTGACCTTAATAATGAATATCAGTTTGGATATGCTGTTAAAGAGGGAAGCAGAAAGATATTACAGTTAAGTCATTATGATGAAAATGCAGAGTCAAATATAGGTTCATCAGAAGGATGTGTTGTTCCAGCAGGAAAGACAGCGGTTCTGTGGTATTACAGAATTAATTACCTTAAGAATTATACAAGTTTTCCTACAGAGAAAGAATTCCGTGCTGCTTATAACATAAGTGATGATATTCCTGTATATTTATGCACAGACCAGAATGGAATGAATAATACTAACCGTGTAGTTGAACTTTATAAGCTTGATTCTGATGGAACAAGAAAGATGGTTTCTTATTATTCTTATATTGGAAGTTCAGATTGTAAGGACAATAAGTCAGCAGAGCTTATGGTTAATCCGGAAGGTCCGGAAATGCTTCTTAAAACAGGTAATGCAGCAACTTCTATGGGAGTTGTTTCTGCCGACCAGTATACATATTTAAAGGATGATGGCTCAGCTTTAACTTTAAGACTTAATGATGTTGTTCCAGAATCCATTATGCAGGGGGATGAGTTAAGAGTTAATTTCTACTTTGCGGAGAATGGCAGCCTTCCAAGAACAGGAATTACAACATATTACAGGTTTGATGGAACAGGAAGCTGGTACAGCTCAACAGAGATAAAAAGACGAGTACCTAACCTTTATGAGGCACTGATTCCGGCAGATGAGCTGTTCTCACATGATTACGTTGAGTTCTATGTAAGTGCCGATAACAGATACCGCAGTACATTAAGTGATATGTACAGAGTTAGTATCAGCAAGCTTAATGAAGTCGATGGTATAAGAACTAATATCAGTGACAAGCAGGAGGTAAGCGGAACAATATCTGTAACTGCCAATGATGGTGGAGATAATCATTCATCACAGATATATGTAGACGGAACAGAGTGTCAGACAGTCCCTATGCTTGAGGATGGGGCTTATTATACATTCCATGCTGATGGCAGAGACAGTTATTTTAAAAATGCAGTTACAACTACAGATAACAAAACAATTGCGTCAATTGGAAAATGGCAGTACCAGATATTAGATGGACAGGCTATTCATATTGATAACAGCTACTTCACATATAACGAAGAAAATGCGTCATATGATATTACACTCAGATTCTGGGCAGGTACATATGGAGCCACCGTTGATGAATATCTTCTTCCTGATGCTAATAGAGAAGATTTCACAGTTACAAAGCTTGCATTAAAGCTTATTAATGGAAATGTATATTATCCAACAAAGATTGGACCAGATGATTCAGCTACAAGTGCAAAGACTAACCTCAGTACAGCTTATGAAACAGATCACTATATTGGTGATTCAACAGGAATGTGCCCATATATGGATGCAAGTTTTTCAATACCAGCCACAGAGGTTACAGCAGTTGGTACACAGATAGATACTACTAAGCTTTCGGATGGAGAGCATACATTAAAGGTAACTAATGGTGAAAGAACTAAAGAAGTTACATTTATTGTGGATAACAAAGCTCCAGAAATCGATCTTGGTGTAGAAGATGGAAGCGTATTAAGTGGAAATCTTACATTTAGTCCAAAGGTTATAGAAGACAATACTTTAGATACATTTGTTGTAATTTTAGATGGTGAACAGATTAATAATGTGTATGAGACAACAGCGTATTCATTAGGAGATGGACAGCATATTATCTCAGCATTTGCAAAGGATGCAGCAGGAAATGAGACAACGAAGACTGCGGTATTTACAGTTGATGGAACACAGATAACAATTACAGCAGGTGGAACAACAGATATAACAGACAACAGTGCGTCGCTTTATCTTAATGTATCTAATGTTAAATCAGATACAAAAGCAACATTTTACAAGGCAGAAAAGATTGATACAGACAGCATTAAAACTAACACATCAGAAGGAATACTTCCATATATCCAGTATACAGTCAATGTAGCTGACGCTAAGGACGATGAAATGATTGTGGCAGACTGGGACGGAAAGGCTTCCAACAATGATGGAACACATGCAGAGACAATGTATGTATTAAATACTGCAAATGGTGAATGGGACGAGATTGCAAAAGCAGACAGCAACGGAACAATTAAGGATGCAGCATTTACAGTAGCTAATCATGTAAAGAACAGCACAGCAACAATTATTGTCCAGTGTACAGCAGATTCAGCACTTCCTGAGTTAGATACTGTTACAGATGGAAAGCTTGATAACAACGCAGACTGGGATGGTACTACAGTTCCTAAAGATTATGATTTCTGCTTCGCATGGGAGACAGATACCCAGTATTATGCAGAGGAGTGGCAGAATCATTTCCTTAACATCAACAACTGGATTGTTAATAATGCAGAAGAGCGTAAGATAAAATATGTAATCCACACAGGAGATATCGTTGATGATGTAGATATGACTTACGAGTGGGAAAATGCTGATGAGGCAATGGGAATACTAGATAAGGCAGGTATGTCATATGGCGTTCTTGGTGGAAACCATGATGTGGCGGCAGGTCTTGCGGATTATGAGAATTATTACAAATATTTTGGAGAAAACCGTTTCAAATCACAGAATACATATGGTGAGTCATATAAGAATAATAAAGGTCATTATGATTTAATCAGCGAAGGTGGTCAGGACTTTATTATAGTATATATGAGCTGGAATATATATCAGGAAGAAATCGACTGGATGAATCAGGTGCTTCAGCAGTACAGTGACAGAAAAGCAATACTCTGCTTCCATACATACACTAATGTAAAGCAGAGTTCAGGTACATACCTTGATTATTATGGACAGCTTGTACAGAAGAATGTAGTTGCCAAGAATCCAAATGTGTTCGCAGTACTCAATGGACATTATCACGGCTCTTCATATGAGACAGTAATGTTTGATGATGATGGAGATGGCAAGAATGACAGAACAGTATACCAGATATGTACTGATTATCAGTCAGGATTTGAAGGCGGTAACGAATATATTAAATTCCTCTATTTTGACCTTGATAACAATAAAATCTACATGAATTCATACTCACCATGTATGGACGATTTCAATTACTATGATACAGATGTTCATACATTAAATGTTGAGGGAGCATCAGCAACAGGTGTTGATGAGATGGTTCTTGATGTTGAGTTTAATACCAATGAGCAGACGATTCTAGAAAAGAGCTTTAACGCTTATGTATACACTAATGAAGAGATTGGAACTGCAAATGTTGATTCATCAACAGGGAAGGCTGTTCTTCAGGTAAATAACCTTGAAGCAAATACAGGTTATAAATGGTACGCAGTAGTAACTAATGCAGCAACTGGTGTTAAGAGAAGTGGCGTATATGAATTCACAACTGCAAAGAAGAACACAGATGTTATAACAGATGATAGCCAGGATACTTCTGATAAATCTGGAAACATCATAGCGACAGGCGACAATGCAAGAATATGGGTATATATACTTGCAGGCATGTCAGCCATTGCAGTAGGTATTGTATCAGTTAAGAAGAAAAAAGAGGCATAATATCAATGGAAAACAGGAGAAGTTTATATAAGAGAACTCTCCGTGTACTGCTTCCGGTGGTGATTCTTGCGGGAATCATCATCGGAAGTTGTCAAATACAGAGAGCTCATATTAAAGCAGATAATGGTGTAGTATATGTTAAAGCAAAGGTTGTCCAGATAATTGAGGATAATTCAGGGGGACAGCCATTTAGTGGGGCACAGAAAGTAAAGGCACGAATTACAAGCGGACAGTATAGGGGACTTGATTGCGAATTGGATAATTCCAATTCATATCAGCGAGGTGCGTTCTGTACAAAAGGAACTAAGGTAATCGCAGTTATAAAAGATATAGATGGAACACTTACAGGCTCTGTATACAATTATGACAGAACAATGATGGTATATGTATTGCTTGGGTTGTTTTCATTAAGCCTTGTGCTTGTTGGTGGTAAGAAAGGAGCAGCTTCTTTATATGCACTTGTATTTACATTTATATGTGTAATCTGCATGTATGTTCCACTTCTTTATGCTGGTCTTAATGGGGTATTGGCAGCACTTATAACATCAATTGTTATTCTAGCGGCTTCAATATACATACTTAATGGTTTTTCATCAAAAACTATATGCGCTATAATAGGAACATCAACTGGGATTATAATATCTGGCGGGCTTGCAATGATTGCAGGAAGTATGTCACATTTAAATGGCTTTAATATGACAGATGTTGAATCAATGATATATATTGCCAATAATTCTAAGTTACATGTTTCAGACATATTATATGCAGGGATATTAATATCATCTCTTGGAGCTGTTATGGATGTAAGTGTATCAATTGTAGCGGCAATAACAGAAATCCACGAAAAAGCACCGCATCTGAAGGCAAAAGAATTATTCATGTCAGGAATGCATGTGGGGCATGATATGATGGGAACAATGTCCAACACACTCATTCTTGCGTATACAGGTTCAGCAACAGGAACTCTTCTTACAATATATTCATATGAAATGCCGTATCTGCAGCTTATGGGGTATAATTCTATAATAATAGAAATTGTGTGCGGATTATGTGGAACAATTGGTGTGATACTGACAGTTCCTATACAGGCATTTATAACAACAATGGTTTTAAAAGTAAGAAGGTAAGAAGAAAAACTTTCGATAAAAAGTTGCTATTGTTAATTAATTCGCGTATAATATAGCAAGGATTTGTTATTTATTTAACATGCTATTGGGGGAATTTAATATGTTGGCAGAGCAGGTATTGGCATTAATTATTTTTATTTCTATGTTTGTATTGATAGTTCTTGATAAGATAGAGAGGCATTATGTGACGCTTGGATGCGGGGCATTGACGCTGATTGGTGTATTTGGAATTATTATGAGGTCGCCGAAAGCGATTATGAGTACTCTTAATATAAGAAGCATATTTACAACAAGTTTCTGGTATCAGTCAGGTGCAGCAGGGGAAGCCGTTACAGGTATTAACTGGTCAACTATTATATTCATTGCAGGTATGATGATTATGGTTGAGGTTATGGCTGATGCAGGATTCTTCAGATGGCTGTGTATGCTTCTTGCCAAGGCAGTGCATTATCGTACAAGAGCATTATTTATAACATTCATGATTATGTCTTTTTGCCTGGCTATGTTTATAGACAGCATAACAGTTATATTATTCTTAGCAGCTGTATCTATAGAGCTGGCAAAGATGCTAAAGTTTAATCCTGTACCGATGATTTTATCAGAGATATTTTGTGCTAATCTTGGAGGTTCGGCAACAATGTGCGGAGATCCACCTAATATAATTATTGGTACATCACTTAATTTTTCATTTTCAACATTTATTACACATACAGGACTGATTGCTGCAATCAGTATGGTGTTTATTGTAGTGTATTTTCTTATAGCATACAGAAAAGAGCTTGCATCATCATCAGACATTGATAAACTGGCAGCATCAATGCCAAGTCCGGCAGAAGCTATTGTCAACAAGAAGAATTTCGCATTAAGCTGTGTTATATTCTTCTGTGCCGTTGTAATGCTTGTGACACATGCACTGACAGGACTTACAGTTGCATTTATCGGTCTTGTTATTGCAGTATTTTCACTTATTGCATCTGGTAAGAAGGCTTTACATATGTTGAAGTTAATCGATTATAAAACACTTTTATTCTTTGTAGGATTGTTTATTGTTGTTGGTGGACTTGAGCAGACTGGCATATTGGAGATTATTGCAGCATTTATAGGCCGTGTGAGCAAAGGCAATCTTAAGCTTATGGTTGCAATTATTATTGTGGTATCTGCATTTGCAAGTGCTCTTATTGATAATATTCCTTTTGCGGCAACTATGGTGCCGGTTATTAAGAGTCTGGCAGCAACACAGGGCGTTGACCTTTCTGTTCTTGCATGGGCACTTTCTATGGGAACTGATGTTGGAGGAAGTGCAACACCAATAGGTGCATCTGCAAATGTTGTTGGTACATCAGTGGCGGCGAAGAACGGATATATGATTGGCTGGGGAAAATATTGCCGCACAGCCGTTCCAGCAACAATAATAGCAGTCCTTATATCTATGGTGTGCATATTTGTAAGGTATTGTTAATTGGTTATGCATAGATTATGTGCAGAAAAGGGGGTTTTATGGGAGAACAGTTAGTTATTTCAATTAGCCGTGAATTCGGAAGCGGAGGACATGAGATTGCAGCGAAGCTTGCTGAAAGGTTAGATCTTGTATTCTATGACAGGTCAATGTTAGATGAGATAGCTGCAGGAATGAATGCAGATGCGGCTGAATTGCACAAATATGATGAAAAGCCAACTAACCGCCTGTTATCAAGAAGAGTTGGCAATCATACTAATTCTTATGAAGAGATTATTGCACAATTCCAATTTGATTATATTCGTAAGAAAGCAGAGAGTGGAGAGTCCTTCGTGGTAGTAGGCCGTTGTTCGGAGACAGTTCTTAAAGATTATGACTGTCTGATGTCCGTATTTGTTACGGGTGATAAAGAACAGAAGATTCAAAGAGTTATGGAACGATATGATATTTCAGAATCTGACGCATACAGTAAGATGAGAAGACACGATAAATCCAGAAAACAGTATCATAACAAGTATTCTGATTTCAAATGGGGTGATGCAAGATATTATGATATGTGTATCAACAGTAGTCCTTTGGGAGTTGATAAGACTGTGAATGTTCTTGAGAACTATGTTAAAGAAAGAACAAGAGAATAACTTATTGAGAGTAAATAAAAGTGCATTCTGAATATATGATATCAGAATGCACTTTTAATATTATTTACCATACATGTATTTTTCAATATTGGTTGTCTGGGTTTTGGTTAATCCACCATCTTCATTCTTGAATCCGGAATATATTCTGGAAACAAGCGTACGGTTGCTGTCATAACCAACTTCGATAATAATCCAGTCCCAGCCGTTATTCCTACTGCTGCTAAATGTTCTAAGTGCATATATGTCAAGGCCGGCATCCTTTAAATATGCTTCTAAATCTTTATTATAGGTCCAATCGTTATTAGAAGCTTTGCCATTGACAATAACGCCATTGTTAGCACCGCACCACATTCCACCAATCTCTTTGTTATGATAAGGTACAGGAGCAAAATCCTGATTCTTATTACATAGCATAATCCATACACCATATCCGCTGGAGCTTTCAGGGTTGTCAATCTCCGGAATCTGGACATTGCCATTAATACATAAATCAAGGAGAATCTGCTCAATATGTTTGGCGTTAGTCATATCTCTAGAACGATTTGACTTCTCAATTTGTTTTATTAAAGTTGGAGTAAGGATACCAACAAGAACAGCCATAATGGCAATAACAACAATTAGTTCAACGAGACTGAAACCTTTAGAATTCTTTATTTTAAACCTTAACTTACACATAGGGAAGTACCGCCTCTCTAATTAAATCACAATATTCAGATTTCAATTATTTAACTAAATAATATGTTTTATATTGAAAAAAGTCAAGGCTTGATATATCTGTTTTTAGAATTTAATTAGTTCAACAAGAAATACAGCTACACATGATGCAATTGCAACGGTTGTAAGTCCTTTGCCTTTTAATGCAAATAAAACTGCAACTAAAAGACCAGCGACAGCACCAACCCACCAATTAGTTGCGTAGAATATAGCTGGGATTGTCATAGCTGTAAGAACGGCATATGGTATGTAATACAGAAAAGAACGTATAAAACGATTATTAATCTTTTCCTTAATTGCAATAAATGGTATTACTCTGATAAGGTAGGTTGTTCCTGCCAGTATCAGAAGATATATAAAGAAAGTACTGTTTTTCATAATATCCTCCTGAAGGTTTAATTGGCAGAATTATCAGTTTCATCTTTGACAGGAAAGAATATTGAACCAATAAAGGCTGCCGAGATGGAAACAATTGTAATAGTGATACCGCTTGAAATCTTAGACAGAAGCGGTACATAGTAGAATAGGCAGCTGAGTAATATGGCTATAATTACTACGATGAGGACAGGACGTGCCTTCTTCATCTCAGGAACAACTACAGCAACAAACATTCCATAGATTGCCACACTTAAAGCGCTCATAAGACGGTCTGGAAGAACATTTCCAAGGATAGCCCCGATAAATGTGCCGAGTGCCCAGCCAAAATAAGGCAGGGTAGCAAGTCCGGCAAAATAGCTGCGTTTGATTTCATCTTCCTTAGTTGCAACTGCAAATATCTCATCAGTTATAAAGAAACCAAGAAGCCAGCGGTATATACCTCGAAAACGGCTGTCAGCTTTTTGACCTATTGATATAGACATGAAAGAGTATCTTACATTAATAGTAATCTGTGATATAAGCATTTGAATGTACTGACCTGGATGAATCATGATTCCAATACCAGCAAACTGACCGGCAGATGTTACAGTTGTCATCGATATAAGAACAGCCTGCCACCAGCTAAGACCGAAGGATACGGCCATTATTCCAAATGTAAAAGAAACTGACAGATAGCCAAGGGCAATAGGTATCCCAGCTAGTAGTCCTTGTTTATAATTATTCATCTTAATTATCTCCATGTATATGTTGTTGTACTTAATATAATAAAGCTAATTATATATTCTATCACACATTTACAATAAAAGCACTTGAGAATTTTTTATGTATAAAATATTGAAAGTGTGTATAACATACAGGAAGCATATGTTATAATATGAAAAATATGTAAATCTACAGGGGCAGGTTATGAAGATAAGAGAATTATTAGAATTGGATAAAACTACGTTGTCATTTGAGGTGTTTCCACCTAAGAAGGATATGGATTTTGCTAATGTGGAGAAGGCTGCATTTGGTATAGCACAGTTACAGCCAAGCTACATGAGCGTTACATATGGCGCAGGGGGAAGCACTAAGGGACATACAATAAGACTTGCGGGGGATATTCAGAAAAAGTTCAATGTTCCTACGATAGCACATCTTACATGTGTATGTGCAACAAAAGAGAGCATAGAGCAGGCACTTTCACAGATGAAGGAGGCTGGGATTGAGAATATTCTTGCATTAAGAGGTGATGTTCCAAAAGATTTTAATGGAAACGCATTTACAGATTTTTCACATGCATCAGACCTTGTAAAGTTAATTAAAGAGAATGGCGATTTCTGTGTGGGTGGAGCATGTTATCCTGAGGTCCATCCGGATTCAGCAAGTAAACAGGCAGATATTGAGGGGCTTAAGAAAAAGGTTGAGGCAGGCTGTGAGTATCTTACAACACAGATGTTTTTTGATAATAATATATTCTTTAACTTTATGTACAGAGTGCGTGAAGCTGGAATTGCAGTACCTATAATTCCAGGAATCATGCCTATTACAAGACAGGTTCAGGTGAAGAATGCAGTTAAACTTTCAGGCTGTAATGTTCCAGAAAGATTTAAGAATATTGTAGACAGATTTGGAGATACAGAAGCTGCTATGAAGCAGGCAGGAATTGCGTATGCTACAGACCAGATAATAGATCTTATGGCTAATGGTGTTAATCATATTCACGTGTATTCGATGAATAAACCGCAAGTTGCCAAGGGAATACAGGATAATCTTTCTGAGATTCTGAAGGTGGTTGATTAAGATAAATGTTTTGTATACACAGTAAATTGTAGTGATGTTAACACCCCCATTATAGTTAATGGGGCAGAGCATTAATTAATAAAGAAAGTTAAATATTGGAGGAATCATATATGTCAAATATAAAGCTTGGAAGTCATGTGGGAATGGCAGGTAAGGAAATGTTTCTTGCATCTGCGAAGGAAGCAGTTTCTTATGGGGCTAATGTATTTATGTTATACACAGGTGCGCCACAGAATACAAGAAGAAAAGAAATAAGTGAGCTTAATATAGAAGCTGGCTGGAAGTATGCTAAGGAACATGGGATAGAGGAGATTATTGTACATGCACCTTATATAATCAATCTTGCAAATACAATTAAGCCGGAGACTTATGAGCTTGCTGTTGAATTTCTAGAAAAAGAAATTATAAGGACTGCTGCCATGGGAAGCCATATAATGGTGCTTCATCCGGGAAGCCATGTCAATGCCGGAGTTGAAGCCGGAACCGCACAGATTATCAAAGGACTTAATACAGTGCTTAACCAGAATAATGATGATGTATATATTGCACTTGAGACAATGGCTGGCAAGGGAAGCGAGATAGGCAGGACATTTGAAGAGCTTAAGGCAATCTATGATGGAGTTGACAAGAAGGACAGATTGAGAGTGTGTTTTGATACATGCCATGTTAATGATGCTGGTTATGATTTAGTTAATCATTATGATGAAGTATTTGCAGAATTTGACAGGGTGATTGGTCTTGACCAGATAGCAGTGTTTCATATCAATGACAGCATGAATCCGCTTGGAGCGCATAAGGACAGACATGCCAACATTGATAAAGGAAATATAGGATATGAGACTCTTCACAGACTTGTCCATGATGAAAGATTCTTAGATGTCCCTAAGATTCTTGAGACCCCATGGGTAGCAGTTGAAGGAACTGATAAGAAAGAGCCTCCTTATAAGGAAGAGATTGCGTGGCTTTTAGAGAAATAATGTGAAAATGCTGTTTTTTCGTTTTATTATGATTTTTGAACTGATTTTTTGTATTTATATTAGTACAATCTGGATATAATGGGTTCATAATCACAATGAACGGAGGAATAGAATATGCTAAGACACAAGAAACATGCATCGGCCTTTATCGCATTTTTGATGGCTTTTGCACTCATCTTCACTAGTTCTCGTATTGGCTCTCTTACATTTACGAAAGCCGATGATACACAGACGATTTACTATAATGGTGAATCAGTTACTCTTTCAGAGCATGCATTATATGTAAATCAGAATTTAGCTTCTTCAAGCGGATATTCATATAAGACACTTCAGGAAGCAGTAGCTAATGCAATTCCTGGCACAAAGGATAATCCAACAATTATTTATCTTGAGCCGGATGTATATTGGACTGACGATTATACTAAGACAGAAGATCGTGATAAGAATGATCTTATAGGTCTTATAATTCCACAGGCTTATATAACACTTGTAGGAATGACTGGTAATCGTGATGATGTAGTAATTGCATCAGACAGAGGACAGAATGCAGGAGCTAATGGTAACTTTAACACAATTGGTGTAGGCGACGGATTTCATGCAAAAGACCTTACAATCGGAAATTATTGTAATGTAGATCTAGTGTATGAAAGAGATACTACTAAGAATCATACTAAGAGACAGGAAGCTGTTACACAGGCACAGGCTGTTACTAAAGTTCCTGGCATTACAGATATGGATGAATGGTTCTTTGAAAATTGTAACATTATATCAAGACTTAATCTTTTCTCAAGAGATGACAGACCTAAGCGTTCTTTTATAAAAGATTGTCATCTTGAGTGTACAGATGATTCGCTTGGAACCGGTTATATAACGATATTTGAAAATTGTACGTTTAGCCTGTTTTCTAATACTCCTTGTGGTGGAGCATCATTCTATATGCAGGCATTCTTAGGCTGTGAATTTACAACACAGTTATCAGATAATAAAACAATTACATTATGTAAGAATACAAAACCGTTTGCTTTTATTGACTGTGATTTTAAGGGCGACATGACTGGTATGGAATGGAAACAGAGTAATTTTTCTGATGATATAAGACAGATTGTTTCTAATAATACTCTTAATGGACAGCCATTGACAATCAGTCCTGATTATCCGGATTTATCAGTAACTCCTGATGAAGAGCAGATGAAAGCATTTAAGTATAATGGGGAATATAATATATATAATCTCTTAAATGGTGCGGGTTATGATGAATGGGATCCGTTAAATCAGAAGGATTATATGCCAACCGGTACATGGAATATCCAGTTTGACTATCCAGGAATTGCTAAGGATGTTGTTCCGGTACTTCAGGGAAATGTTTCTGATTCACTTCAGGTTACGCCTGTTGTTCTTGGTGGCAATGACAAGACTGTAACGTGGAGTACTGAAGACGATACGCTTGTTATTGAACCACAGGATGATGGTATTGTAATAGTAAAGGGTGACAACTCAACATTAGACAATAAGAAAGGCTGTCTTGTTGCAACAGCAGCCAACGGAATGAAGAAAGTATTACATTTTACAGTTACTCCTAAGATATTTGAGGCACCTGTATTATCAGAAAAACCTGTTTTATCAGCACCTGAGAATGGAATGATTAATGTAACATATGCATTTACAGATAATAGTGAAGCAGCAGACGAAAGTATAATTAACTGGTATCGTGCTACAGACAAAGAAGGAACAGATAAAGTCCTCGTTGCACAGACAACATATGTAGATAGTGATGCTAAGCCATACTCTTCATATGTACTCCGCTTAGATGATGTTAATCATTATATTATCTGTGAAGTTATACCAAAGCGTTCGAATTCAGTAGAAGGCAGTTCAGTATTTACTGCAGCTTCTGAACTTATCAAGTCAGCATATGTAGCAGATGAACAGAAACAGTCATATAATGTTGATCTTGAGCATCTTGCATATATTGAAGCTGAGAATGATACAGAAGAGAATAATTATGAATGGAAAAACACACTTGAAGCTGGTAATTGGTATGGAGGATTCTATCTGCCTGCTGAATACAGAGAAGGTGGAGAGTGGAGTGACAAAGCATATAAGCCTGTTTCAGGTGAGCTTCCATATACATATGCACAGGGAGCATCAGGAGCATCAGGAACTACGGGACTTCAGACAACTACACAGGGTGCAAGACTTGTATATGTTGATGATACTGCACGAAAAGATATGTCAATGACATTGACTCTTTCTCCTCATAAAACAGGAGCACAGGGCTTCGGTAGTGCTAAACAGTTCATAGATATCTATTTCAAATATGATGCAAAAACAATGACTGGTTATGGCTTAAGAATTGCCAGAGTACCATCTATAAGTGATCCGGTCCTAAGTAGTTTTGCAGCTAAGTCATGTACATTTACATTGATGGAATATAAGAATGGAGTTGCAATTCCGCTTGAGGATTCAGTCATATCAACAGCATTTCTTCCAGGATGCACAATTAAGCTTGATGTGACTGGCAATACATTTACAGCAGATGTTACAACAACATCATCTCAGGATTCAGCAAGCAATATCATGCCTCATGAGGTACATTTAAGTCATGTATTTGAGAATGAAGTAAACAGTTACAGTGGAATAGGATTTCAGCATACAGGTACATCTGGTGCAGGAAAGTCTGGTAACAGAGTTACTATTCATTCTGTAAGCGTAGATTACAAGGGTGTAACAGGAGAAGTTATTGATGTACCAGATAATGACATTAATAATGGCAATGATGATATTAATAAAGATACAGATGACAGAGAAGATGTTCCAGATAGTTCAGTTGATGTAGTGCCAACAGGAGATTCATCTGATATGAGAATTCTTATTATGTTAATGGCAGTATCCGGATTAGCGATTGGAATGACTGTTGCAAAATCAAAAAATTCTCTAAAAGCATTTAAGTAACACAAAACTTGATATGATTTAGAATAAAATAATCAGCCCCGTCTGTTATATATCATATGTGGTATATTGCAGACGGGGTTTTAATATGGGTAAAATTCTGTTAAACTGTAGGAAAGTAAGTTGTGAAAGGCGGGATAATATGTCAATACCAGCACATGAAGCAAAGTCAAGATTAATAGAGGGTAATAAAAGATTTATTAATGCTACAAGCAATCCAGGAGATGTTTCGCTGGAAAGGCGCGTGGATACATTAAAGAATGGTCAGCATCCATATGCGATTGTTCTGTGCTGTTCGGATTCCAGACAGGTACCGGAAGCAATATTCTCAGCGGGAATAGGGGAACTTTTTGTTATCCGCGTGGCAGGAAATGTAGTGGATTCGCATCAGCTTGGAAGTATTGAATATGCAGCAGACCATCTTGACTGTAAGCTGGTGGTTGTACTTGGGCATAATCATTGTGGTGCAGTTGAAGCGGCAATAAAGCATGACCCTGACGGACATATCAAGTATATAACTGACGATATCAGGGAAGCTATTAAGGAAGAGAAAGACGAGTATATTGCAACATGTCTTAATGTAAAGCATAGTGTTAAGGTGATAGAGGAGAACACGGATATGAAGCTTCTGGAAGAAAAAGGGCTTGAGGTTATCGGGGCTGTGTACCATCTTGAGGACGGGCATGTAGAGTTTTTGGAGTAAAGAATGGATGAATGTAGAGTCGTTGCAATTAATAATTTGATATCGTATATATCACCTACAGAGAACCCATTGTCAGCTAATGTCGTGATGATTCAGGGAAAGGATGCATTATGGTTGTATGATGTTGGTAATCATCCAGACATTCCTGCGATAATAGACACATATAGCAATGGAAGAAAAGTTAATGCTATCTTGTCACATTTTCACGAGGATCATATCGGTAATCTTCCGGGTATGGGCGTTGATGAGGTGTATCAGGGAAAGTATACCCATAGGCACACTGACATGGGAACAGTCGTAGAAGATGACATATATATTCAGGACGGAGATGTGTCACTTCACATATTTACACTGCCTTCAAGCCATGCAAAGGGCTGTGTTGCGTTGGAAGTAAACGAAGAGTGGTGCTTTCTTGGAGATGCATTATATGCAATGCAGAAATGCGGACATAACCTGTACAATGCAGGCATATTAAAAGAAGAAATAAATGTATTACAGAACATTAAAGCGGAGAAATTCATGCTGAGTCACAGGACACCTTTTGAAAAGCCAAAGGGGATTATTATGAGATGGCTTGGTGAGATATATGACAGAAGGGTTAAGGGAGAGGTGTATATTGAGATCTAAATATCATTTTATTATAATCGGTTCAGGCTGGCGGGCCTTATATTATGTACGGGTAGCAAAGGCTCTGCCAGAAATATTCAGTCTTGATGCGATGTATTGCAGGACGCAGGAGAAAGCGGACTTAATTGCCGGTCAGTATCAGATACATACAACTACATCTATAGAAGAATGCGTGGCATATAAACCGGATTTTGCAGTTGTGGCTGTTAAGAAGGACGCCATATGCGATGTTTCAATGGAATGGCTTGACCGTGGAATAACAGTTTTATCAGAGACTCCGGCGGCACTTGATACGGATTCGCTTAATAAACTGTATTCTTATTACAAATGTGGTAAAAAACAGGTGGTTGCTGAACAGTACAGGGAGTATCCTAATATTAAAGCATCATTAAAGCTTATTAATGAAGGAATTATTGGTGATGTCAGCTGTGCAAATGTGTCACTGGCGCATGAATATCATGGAATAAGTCTTATAAGAGCATTTCTTGGAGTTAATCCGGGAGAGAAGTATACAGTTTCAGCTAAGACATATGAGTTTCCTACAACACAGACTCTTACAAGATATGATAAGTTCACTGATGGCAGGATTGCAGGAAAGAAAAGATGCGTCGCCACATTTGAATTCGAAAGCGGGAAAGTGGCATGGTATGATTTTGATTCGGAGCAGTACAGGTCACCAATCAGAAAGAATACGCTTAAAGTTCAGGGTGTAAGAGGCGAACTTATTGATGACTGTGTATATTATCTTGATGAGAATAATGAAGGTCAGACTGGCAGAATCATAACGGATTCCCATGTGATTAATACAGGAAATTCTAATCCTAATTTTGAGAAGATTCGTGAAATTAAGGAAATTTCATTTAATAATAAGATTATATATGAGCCGGAATTTGGATTGTGTGGTCTGTCAGAAGATGAAACAGCAATCGCAGTGATGATGAAGAATACGGCAGAGTATAGCAGAGGAAATGCGTCTGCACCATATAGTATGGAGGATGCTCTTGCAGATGCGTATGCCGCCATCTTACTGAAGAAGGCTGTGGAAACAGGAGAAGTGGTGCATAGTTAATATAATGAAACGGGGTACATGGTATGCAGAAAGAATTGTTAAAGGTGGCACTTATAGGTGTAGGAAGTGTTGGAAAGAAATATGCCAGAATGATAACAGCGGGAGAAGTTCCGCATATGAAATTATCAGCTGTGGTTATAAGAAGAGATGAACTTATTGAGTGGGGCGAATCACTTGTCAATACTGATGGTGATAATGCAAGGATATTCAGGAGTGCAGAAGAATTATTTGAGACAGGAGAATCATGTTATGATGCGGTTATTATAGCAACACCTCATAAAACTCATAAAGAACTGGCTTTGAAAGCATTTGCAAAGGGAAAAGCAGTGTTATGTGATAAGCCGGCAGCGGCAGATATAGGTGAAGCACTTGCAATGCAGAAGGCTGCCAGTGAAAGTGGCAGAATATATGGAATGATATTTCATCAGAGGCTTTACCCTAAATACATCAGGATTAAGCAGATGATAGATAATGGTGAATTAGGAGATATAAAGAGAGTATGTCTTATTAATTCACGATATTTAAGAACCTCATACTATCATAAATCTGGCTCATGGAGAAGCAGCTTTGCAGGTGAAGGCGGTGGAGCACTTATCAATCAGGGACAGCATATTCTTGATATGTATCAGTACCTGTTTGGAATGCCACAGAAGCTTTTTGCAGCGATTCCATTTGGAAAATACAACGACTTTATAGTAGATGATGAGGCTACTATCGTTATGGAATATGACAATGGAAAGACCGGTACATTTATACTATCAACAGGCGAAGCCTGCCATGAAGAGCGACTTGAGATTATAGGAACGAAGGCAAGAATTCTTCTGGAAGACGACACGCTCACCATTACAAAACACAGAGATGTATGTGAGTATATCAAGAACGAAGAAGTCAACTCAAGGCAGAATATGACATTTGCAGAGGAAACTATACAGTTCGAGAAGGCATCTGAGCCATATGCACAGTTATTTGAAAACTTTGCAAATGCGGTGCTTAAAGATGATGAGTCTTATCTGACCGTTAAGGGCAGTGAGGGAATTAATTCACTCATGTTGTGTGCCAGTGCTTATTATTCAGCATGCAAAGGCATAAAAGTAGAACTTCCGCTTGAAGCCTCAGCTTATAAAGAGCTTATGGATGAATTGATTAAGAAAGAAGGGGAGAATAGATTTTAAATCTGACCATATAAATTTAACTCAAAATGACAATGTACACATGTCACTTTATCTGTTATTCTTATGTGCAATTAAAGTATGTTGATATAGGAGGCAGATAAAATGGAAGCACAACAGACACAGTCAGTACAGCAGGGGATTAAGAAAGAAGGATTTCATATTACTGTAACACAGATGTGTATAACAGCAGTATTTATGGCACTTACGTGTGTTGCAACAATGGTGGTACAGATTCCTATTCCTTTGGGATATGCACATTTGGGAGACAGCGTAATACTTATATGTGCATTTTTCTTCGGACCAGTTGTTGGCGCACTCGCAGGAGGAATTGGTTCTGCGATGGCAGATATATTAACTGGATTTGCAGTATGGGCAGTTCCAACACTCATAATAAAGACAATCATGCCAATAATAGCATGCGCAATATTTGGCAATATGAAAAGTAAGTTTGACAGATGTAAGGTTATTTCAGTAAAAGGAATTGTTGGTGCAGTTGTTACATTACTTTTCATGACATTAGGATATGTTGTATTTGGTGCAATAATAGCAGGCAGCTTTGCTGCAGGATTAGCTTCAGCACCAGGACTTCTTCTTAAGTCAGTAGTTAATATGGTTGTATATCTTTTTGTGGCAACAGGAATGTCTAAGATTCTTGGCAGAAATAATAATTGATTACAAGTAGAGGGGACAGATATATAGTCTATAGGGTGGTGCTTTCAGGCATCACCCTTTTTCGAGCTTTTTCAGTTCTTTTAATTCTCTTATAGTAAAATATCCGCATACGATAGCAGCGGCAGCGTCTGCTATAGGTCCGGCATACATAACACCGTTAATTCCCATGAATATAGGAAATATAATAATAAGCGGCAGCAGGAAAATAATCTGCCTTGTAAGCGACATGAATACACCAAGCTGTGATTTGCCAATTGAGTTAAAGAAATTGGAAGTTACAGGCTGGATACCATTCACAATTGTCAGAAACATATATATTCTGAAATATCTTTCAGAGAATTTAAAGTACAGGTCACTTCCGTTACCAAATATGCTGATAATCTGTCTTGGGAATATTTGGAAGCATGCAAATGCGATTAAAGACAGGGCGGAAGCTGCACCAAGTGCAAGAAGATAAGTTTTTCTTACACGGGCGTACTTCTTTGCACCATAGTTAAAACCTATAACAGGCTGTGTTCCCTGAGATATTCCGATAACAAATGACATGAAAATCATATTAACTTTAGTTATAATTCCGGCGCAGGCAAGAGGAATGTCTCCACCGTATATTGATTGTGCGCCGTAGTGTGACAGCGTATTGTTCATAACAATCTGTACAACGGTCATTGCAATCTGATTAAAGCAGGCACTTGCTCCAAGAATAAATATTTTCTTACAGTGGGCAGCAGATACAATAAAACTTTCCCTGTTAAGTTTAATTGTCTTAAAATGAAACATATAACGCAGACTGATTGAAAATGAAATTATCTGGCCTGTAATTGTTGCAAGAGCAGCACCAGTCATTCCCATGTTAAAGACAAAGATAAACAATGGGTCAAGAATAGTATTTACTATGGCACCAGCAAGCATAGATGTCATGGAATATCGTGGGCTTCCATCTGCGAGAATAAGCTTGCTCATACCAGTGTTTGCAATTAAGAATGGGAAGCCAAATGCAGTGATTCTTGTATATGCCTTTGCATAAGGAAGTACATCTTTAGTTGCACCAAAGAATTTAAGCATAGGTGTTAAGAATATAGTGGTTACAAGGAACAGAAATATTCCAAACAATGCCATAAGCACAATACCATTGCCGGCATATTTTTCAGATTCATTTTTTTCACCGGCACCAAGATACAGCGAGAAATTAGTTGCACTTCCTATACCGAGAAGAAGCGATATAGCTGTACATGTTGTTGAAAGTGGAAATGCAATATTAGTCGCAGCATTTCCAAGCATGCCGATTCCCTGGCCGATAAATATCTGGTCGACAATATTGTAAAGCGCTGTCACAAGCATTGAAATAATGCATGGAATTGCAAAACCAACAAGCAGAGTGGATTCTTTTTTATATCCAAGCGGATTATCTTTTGTGTTCATAGTCGCTGACTGATTATTCATAATAAAACCTCTTAATTATTATACAATATTATTAAAAACTGATAATAGCATAATTGATATCATAACATATTATGTTAATAAATGTGTAGCCCGATTTTTAAAATGTGCTGTTATATGCTTTGTGTTTGTGATATAATTCATGTCGATGTAAACATATAAAGCCGGAGGGAAATATGGATAATTATTCAATTAACACAAAATGCGTCCAGGCAGGCTATACTCCTGGAAATGGTGAACCAAGACAGATTCCTATAATCCAGTCTACTACATTTAAGTATGATACAAGTGAGGATATGGGAAAACTTTTTGACCTTGAAGCAAGTGGATATTTCTACACAAGACTTCAGAATCCAACTAATGATTATGTGGCAGCTAAGATTGCAGCCCTTGAAGGTGGAAGTGCAGCAATGCTTACTTCATCAGGACAGGCAGCTAATTTCTTCGCTTTATTTAATATTTGCGAAGCTGGAAGCCATATAGTAGCATCATCTTCTATATATGGAGGAACATTTAACCTTATTGATGTTACTTTGAAGAAGATGGGAATTGAAGCAACATTTGTTGACCCTGACTGCACAGAGCAAGAACTTAATGCAGCGTTCAAGGATAACACAAGAGCTGTATTTGGTGAGACAATTGCCAATCCTGCACTTACAGTATTAGATATTGAGAAGTTTGCAAATGCAGCACATGCACACGGTGTACCACTTATCGTCGATAATACATTCCCAACACCAGTTAATTGCAGACCAATTGAATGGGGAGCAGATATTGTAACACATTCAACAACTAAATATATGGACGGACATGGAGCAGCAGTCGGTGGAGCTATCGTAGACAGCGGAAAGTTTGACTGGATGGCACATGCAGACAAGTTCCCTGGACTCTGCACACCTGATGAATCATATCATGGAATTACATATGCCGAGAAGTTCGGTAAAGAAGGCGCATTTATAACAAAATGTACTTCGCAGCTTATGAGAGATTTAGGCTGTATACAGTCTCCACAGAATGCATTTATATTAAATCTTGGTCTTGAATCACTTCATGTGCGTATGCCAAGACATGTTGAAAACGGACAGGCTGTTGCAGAATTTCTTGAGAAGCAGGATAAGGTTGAATTTGTTAATTATCCGGGACTTCCTTCTAACAAGTACTATGAGACAGCTAAGAAGTACATGCCTGATGGCGGTTGTGGAGTAGTTTCATTCGAGTTAAAGGGTGGAAGAGAGGCTGCTGAGAAGTTTATGAAGAATCTGAAGCTTGCAGCTATCGAAACTCATGTAGCAGATGCGAGAACATGCTGCCTTAACCCTGCAACATCAACACACAGACAGATGAATGATGAGCAGCTTAAAGCCGCTGGAATTCCAGCAGGACTTATCCGTATCTCATGTGGTCTTGAGGATAAGAAGGATCTGATTGCGGATATTGCACAGGCGCTGGAGGCTATATAATTCTAATAGAGAATTAAAGTTACCAATAAATCTGGATAATTAAGAAATTGAAATGTTTTATATGAATAAAGTCGTTAAAATGATGAGATTATTATAAATAAAAACCATCATTTTAACGACTTTTTGTTTACAATAAAATGTGTACATGGTACACTCGGATTATGAAAAGTCATTATTTATCAAGGACTGAAAGGAAGTGACACAATGTTTGCATTAAAAGATTATATTACATCTGAGGATATTAAGAATCTGCGAAAGAATCTTGGACTGACACAGAAAGAATTTGCCAGTCTTGTAGGAACATCGAAATCGACAATAGAACGATGGGAAAAAGAAAATGCTAAGATTACAGGTCCAATTGTTTTACTTTCTAAGATGATTAATGATTATCCTGATTATGTGAACAGACTGATAATACCGGAAAAAGAATTTCCAGTCAGAATGTTTTATATGTATAAGGACGACATTTGTACACTGATAGATGTTGATGACGCAAAGCAGCTTGTGAGAATAAAGAATTATACAGACAAGCTGATGTTTCGTGCATTTGGTGTTAATGAAAATCCTGATTACAATGACTATAAGGAATTCCTTGAGTCAAGATGTTTTCCAAGAACAAGAGATAAGATGAAGCTTGTGCTGGAGGATATCGGACTTCCGTTTTATGACACATTTATGATAATAGAAAAGACGCAGGGGCGTATGGCAGAGGATGATTTCTGGATAAGAATAGAGAAGTAGATGATGGAGGAATGTTTATGGTCGAACTTTTTGAACAGAATATAAGAACCAATACCCGACAGTCATCTAAGGGAAATCAGTTAAAATGGGAAAACGAAAGCATATGGTATAAAGCTGATTATACTGGATACGAGGGGTTAGCGGAATATGTTATATCACATTTATTAAAGTATACTAATCTTAATGAAGACGAGTATGTATTATATGAACCGGAACAGATTAAATATAAAAGACAGATATATAATGGAGTCAGGAGCAGAGCTTTTATAGATGAAGACTGGCAGATAATTACATTGGAGAGACTATTTAAAAATGTATATAATGAAAGTCTTACAAGTGTTTTGTGGCATATGAGTGATGTGAAGGAAAGGCTTGAATTTCTTGTAAATGCTATAAAGAATATAACAGGTCTTAATAATTGGGGTGAGTATATATGCAGACTATTTACAATAGACGCATTTTTCCTAAATGAGGACAGGCATATGCATAATATTGCTGTCTTGATGAATGGAAAAGGAGAGTATAAATATTGTCCGGTGTTTGATAATGGTGCAGGGCTTCTGTCAGATACAACAATGGATTATCCAATGGAACAGGATATATATCAGATGATATCAGAAGTTAAGAGCAAGAGCGTAAGTCAGAATTTTGATGAGCAGCTTGATGTGGCCGAAAATTTATACGGACAGAATCTGCAATTTCTATTTACTAAAAAGAATGTAAGCGATATAGTTAATAACGCAGATATGTATCCACCGGAAGAAAGAAAAAGGGTGGAGTTAATCATATGCAGTCAGATGAACAAGTACAAATATTTATTTAGATAAGGAGCAATTATTATGGTAAAGCATGTTATTTTATGGAAATTAAAGGATGAGCTTGCAGGAGAAGAAAAAGAGCAGGTTAAGGCAGGTATTAAGGAAGGACTTGAAGGTCTTGCAGGACAGATTCCAGGACTTATAGAGGTTAAAGTAAGAACAGAGTGTCTTCCAAGTTCTACAGCAGATGTAATGTTAGACACAACATTTGACAGCGTTGAAAGTTTAAAGGGATATGCAGTACATCCTAAGCATGTGGCAGTAGCGGACAGCAAGGTAAGACCTTACACAGCAGTAAGGTCATGCATGGATTACGAAATATAGGAGAAGGAAAATGTTTAATACTCCAACAGATTGTTACAATTATATAATTGAGAATGACCTTGAAATGCCAGTGCTTGGTGCAATGATGAATCATGTTGGCGGATATTCAATAGCAGAGATTGCTGATGGAAGATTCCATAACAGAGACGGAGCAGTCTCATTTTCATCGCCGGGCTACAAGATAAACATTCCGGTTACTGATGATGAAATAGTTACGGCAGTGCTTAATGGGCTGTATGTAAGTGCATTTTTATCAAGAAATCAGGATAAGTACCAGATACATTTTCTTGTATCGGGATATCCTGTCGATATGAAATGCCGTTACGAGGAGCATATTGCAAAAGGTGTGGTAAAATACATGATAATGTCTACTATTGTTGCGCGCAGATTAGATAGTGAGAAAAAGCTGAAAGAATATATAGCAGATTAAATAAGGGAGCCAGGATATACGGACTGACAATGGGGTTGAAGTTCGTATATCCCGGCTCTCTTTATGAGGGGGAAAAATGTTTTTCAAACATCCGATGGCTGCTGTATTGGGAGATTAGACAGCCATCTTTTTTATGAAAAAGTTTGTCTGTTGTCTTTCGACATTGTTAATAATAAATGGGAAATGTGAAAATGAGTTGGAAAGTTTGTGAGAATTTTGTGAACAGTGCTATAATAAATAGCATTGAAATTATGAAAATACTTAAATAACGGAGGACACATTTACATGAAAGAGTTAAGTAACAGATCAGCAAATTTTACAGACTCTGTCATCAGAAGAATGACAAGAGTTGCTAATAAATATGGTGCAGTTAATTTATCGCAGGGATTTCCTGATTTTGACCCACCAAAGGCTATAACAGACAGGCTTGCAAGAGTTGCAGGCGAAGGACCTCATCAGTATGCATTGACATGGGGAGCTAAGAATTTCAGAGATGCAGTTGCTAAGAAATATGAACATTTTTCTGGTGTTAAGATTGACCCTGAGACAGAGATTGTTGTCACATGCGGAAGTACAGAGGCAATGATGGCTACAATGCTTAGTATTACTAATCCGGGCGACAAGGTTGTAATATTCTCGCCTTTTTATGAGAATTACGGTGCAGATACAATTCTTTCAGGCGCAGAGCCGATATATGTTCCATTAGTTCCACCAGAATTTCATTTTGATAAGGAAAAGTTAGAAGATGCATTCAGACAGGGCGCTAAGGCATTAATTCTGTGTAATCCTTCCAACCCATGCGGTAAGGTGTTCACAATGGAGGAAATGCAGACAATTGCCGAACTTGCAAAGAAATATGACGCATATGTTGTTACAGATGAAGTGTACGAGCATATTGTGTATGCACCTAATAAGCACATTTACATGCAGTCGCTTGATGGCATGAGAGAAAGAACGATTGTGTGCAATTCGCTGTCTAAGACATACTCAATAACAGGCTGGAGATTAGGTTATGTTATTGCTAACCCACAGATAATCGACAGAGTTAAAAAGGTACATGATTTCCTTACAGTTGGTGCAGCTGCACCATTGATGGAGGCAGCAGTTGTGGGATTAGAGTTTGGTGATGGCTATTATGATGAACTTGCCGCACATTATGCACATATGAAAGAGGTATTTGTAGGCGGTCTTAAGAAGCTGGGATTAAAATACACAGACCCACAGGGCGCATATTATGTGCTTGTTGATGTGAGTGAATTCGGAGTTAAAGATGATGTGAAGTTCTGTGAATGGATGGCACAGTATGTTGGTGTGGCAGCAGTGCCGGGGTCAAGCTTTTTCAGGGAGGATGTGCATAATCTTGTGAGATTTCATTTCGCAAAGCAGGACGATACACTTAACGAAGCAATTAAGAGACTGGCAACACTTAAAGAAAAAGCGATGAATGCTAAGAATGTGGACTGGAGATAATTCATGGAAATATATTTAAAACCGATAATTTCAGCGTGTTATGTGTTCCCGGTTCTTGCCGTGCTTTTCACACTGCCGTACATAATATACGAATATCATAAATATGGCTCGATACTTGTAATAAGAACAGGGGTTGTGTACACATTTATATTCTACATGATTACCTCATATTTTATGACAGTGCTTCCGCTGCCTCCGATTGATTCAGTGACACCGGATTCAGCATGTATGCTGTTAGTGCCATTTGATGCGGTAAGAAGAGTTGTTGCTACTGCGAATGTTAATTTATCGAATCCGGCAACATATATTAATCTGTTCAAATGTGGTGACTTCTGGCAGATTGCTTTCAATATTCTGCTATTAGTGCCATTTGGTGTGTATCTGAGATACTATTTTAAGAGAAAATGGTGGCAGGTGCTTATAATGTCATTTTGCTACAGCCTCTTTTTTGAGCTTACGCAGTTGTCAGGCTTGTATGGAATATATCCTTATCCATACAGATTCTTTGAAGTGGACGACCTGATATGTAACACACTTGGAGGAATGGTGGGCTTCTGGGTTACGCCTGCGGTTGTTTTTATGCTTCCAAAGCGTGACAGAATGGATGAGGTTGCTTACAACAGAGGACAGATTGTGTCGGAATTCAGAAGAATAATAGCATGGGCGCTTGATATATTTGTGATAATGGCTCCGGTTGCCGTATTTTTTGCAATAGATAAAGAAAAGTTTATGAATGCTGTGTACGATGTAAGATATCTGGTTGTCATAGCTGTATATATAGTTATTGCATTTACAATAGTTACAGCAGTTACTAAGGGAAGAACTATAGGTAAAGCGCTTGTCAATATAAGACTAGTGAGGGCAGAAAGTAAGAAAACTGATAATAAGGCTGCCGATTACGAAGCTGAGAATATTGAGGCTGATACTCACAGGAGAGTGAATGTTTTCAGGCTTATGGGAAGATATTTTATTCTGTATGTTTTAAGCCTGCCTTCTCCTGTATATGCATATAATTTTTATCATGCGGCACTTATGGCTGATGGGTGGAGATTCTCTGTCAGTATAGCAGTATGTGTATTGTGCCTTATGGTTACGGCATATTTTGCGATAGATTTCATATTATGTCTGTTCAGCAGTACACGGCAGATGTTCTATGACAGGGTGATGGGAATTACTCATGTCAATATGGTGAAGCAGAAGGAAAAGATATCAAAATAAATTGAAAAACATAACAAAATAAACTCAAAAAATACATTGACATGTTAGAACTGACATGTTAGTATACACATAGCAAATAATTATGCAAATATGGTACAGAATAATAATGTTGTTATGTAAAAGGAGGATTTTTGTTATGGATATGACATTGAGATGGTATGGACCAGGATACGACAGTGTAACACTTAAGCAGATCAGACAGATTCCAGGTGTAAAGAATGTTATTACAACGCTTTTTGGTAAGCAGGCTGGGGAGCGGTGGCTTCCAGAGGAAATAGCGGAGCTTAAAAGGATTGTTGAAGACGCCGGGTTGGGAATCGCTGGTATTGAATCTGTTAATGTGTCAGATGATATTAAGATTGGTACAGCTAAGGCAGATGAGCACATTGACAATTATATAAAGACTCTGCAGGCTCTTGGAGAAGCGGATATTCATGTGGTATGTTACAATTTTATGCCTGTATTTGACTGGACACGATCAGAACTTGCAAGAGAAAGAGCTGATGGTTCAACGGTGCTTGCATATAATCAGGATACAGTTGATATGATTGATCCGGAGCATATGAAGGAATCAGTTGCAAAGATGTCTAATGGATTCGTAATGCCAGGATGGGAACCAGAGCGTCTTGACAGATTAAAAGAACTTTTTGAAATGTATAAAGATGTTGACGCAGAGAAGCTGTTTAATAATCTGGTATATTTTCTGGAAGCAATTGGTCCGGTATGTGAGAAGTATGATATAAAGATGGGTATTCATCCAGATGATCCTGCATGGCCTATATTTGGGCTTCCAAGAATTATGACAGGTAAGGATTCTGTTACAAGACTTCTTGATGCTGTAAATAAACCATATAACGGAATAACACTTTGTACGGGTTCATTTGGCTCTAACCAGAATAATGATATTTGTGAGATTATCAAGGCGTGCAGAGGAAGAATACCATTTGCACATGTGAGAAACCTTAAATATAATTCACCTAGAGATTTTGAAGAAGCAGCACATTTATCATCTGATGGTTCTATGGATATGTATAAGATTATGAAAACATTATATGATACAGGTTTTGACGGCATTATAAGACCAGACCATGGAAGAATGATATGGGATGAGGTGGCTATGCCAGGTTATGGTTTATATGACAGGGCTTTAGGTGCAACATACCTTAATGGCTTATGGGAAGCTATTGATAAATCATCAAAGTAATTATTAACATTGGGTTTTTATGACATAATGGAGGATATTATGAAACTTTCAATAAATGGTATTAAGAATACGACAGATTGGGAAAAGGCTGGCATAAAGCTGCCTTCATATGATGTTGAAAAGGTTGCAGAGGATACAAAAAAGTCACCTGTATGGGTACATTTTGGTATTGGCAATATTTTCAGGATATTCATTGGTGGAATTGCAGATTCATTATTAGAACAAGGAGTTTCAGATAAAGGCATTACATGTGTTGAAACATTTGACTTCGATGTAGTAGATAAAATATATAAGCCATTTGATAATCTTGTTATGGCTGTTACATTGAAGGAGGATGGAAATACAGAAAAAAAGGTACTTGGTTCACTTACAGAAGCTATTAAGGCACAATCATATTCGCAGAAGGAATGGAAAAGATTAAAGGAGATATTTGCTGACCCTGGGCTTCAGATGGTGTCATTTACTATTACAGAAAAAGGTTATGCGTTGAAGGATTCTAAAGGAGAGTTTTTCTCTTTTATCAGGGAAGACATTGATAATGGACCAGAAAAAGCAACATCAGCAATGGCAGTAACAGCAGCACTTTTGTATGAACGTTTTAAAGCCTGTAAGGCACCGATTGCAGTTGTATCAATGGATAACTGCTCACATAACGGAGAGAAACTTAGAAATTCGATAACCGAGATGGTAACTGAGTGGAATAAAAATGGATTTGTTGGTAATGATTTTGTTGATTATGTGAATAATGAAGAGCTTGTATCATTTCCATGGTCTATGATTGATAAAATTACACCAAGACCAGCAGATAGTGTTGCTAAAGCATTAGAGGAAGCAGGTGTTGAGGATATGAGTCCGGTGATAACATCTAAGAAGACATATATTGCTCCATTTGTAAATGCTGAAGGACCACAGTATCTTGTAATAGAAGACAGGTTTCCTAATGGCAGACCTCAGCTTGAAAAAGCAGGTGTGTATATGACTGACAGACAGACAGTTAATAAGGTTGAGCGTATGAAAGTAACAACCTGCCTTAATCCATTACACACAGCCTTAGCAGTATATGGCTGCTTATTAGGATATAATCTGATTGCTGATGAAATGAAAGACAAGGAACTTTCAGAGCTTGTTAGACGAATTGGGTTATCTGAGGGAATGCCTGTGGTAATTAATCCTGAGATTATTTCACCACAGAAGTTTGTGGATGAAGTTCTTAATGTAAGAATACCTAATCCTTTTATGCCTGATACACCGCAAAGAATAGCGACAGATACTTCACAGAAGGTAGGAATACGGTATGGTGAAACAATTAAGTCATATGTTGCAAAGGACGGAAGTGCCAAAGAATTAATAGCGATTCCATTGGCAATTGCAGGATGGTGCAGATATCTTCTTGGAATTGATGATAATGGCGAAAGCTTCGAATTGTCTCCAGATCCGATGGCAGATGAATTAAAGAAGCATTTATCAGGTATAAAAATAGGTGACATATCATCTTATACAGGACAGCTTAAGAATTTATTGTCAAATGCTAATATATTTGGTATAAATTTATATGAAGCAGGAATTGGCGATAAAATAGAAGAGATGTTTGTTGAAGAGATAGCAGGAAAGGGTGCTGTAAGAAATACAATTAAAAAATACCTTTAATATATATAACAAGCAGGCTCATAGTATAAGAAAGGCCGCAGGGTTATGGAAAAATCATTAAACGAAGACACATACGAAAAATTAAAATACGATATCATGAATTTCAAGCTTGTACCGGGAGATTCAATAAGTGCACAGAAGATAGCTGTAAGGTACAATGTTTCGAGAACACCGGCAAGAGAGGCAATTGTTAATCTTGAAAAGGAGGGACTTCTCAAAATAATACCTCAGTCAGGCACATATGTTGCAAGTATTAATTGCAGACGTTTTGAACAGGAATGGTTTGTCAGAAAAAGTCTTGAAGTGGGTATGGTAGACCCGGTTTTTGAGCATGTCAGCAATGAGATGCTTGATAAGATGGAAGAATTAAACAGCCGTCTCATTAATTATGATAAATGTAATGAAAAAGTTCCAAGGATTGAAATCGATAATGCTTTTCACGAACTTATATATGAAAGCTCTGGAGAACAGCTCGCTGCTAATATAATTAAAATGCAGATGAGTCATTATAACAGAATACGTTTCTTAGCAGAACTTAATAGTTCTATTAGTGTTAAAACTAATGAGGAACATGAGATGCTTATAGACGCAATAAGAAAAAAAGATAAAAGAATGTATCTTCGTGTTATTAAAGGACATATTAACAGAATTTTTAATGAGATTGATAAGTTAAGAATAATTTATCCTGATTATTTTGAAAACAATTAAAAACAACCATCTGGATACCGGAAATCGACAGGTATCCAGATGGTTGTTTTTATTTATTGAATCATTTCTCTATATTGAGAAGGAGTCATGTTTTTGATTTTTTTGAAAAGCTTGGTGAAATAATTAACATCTGTAATTCCACATTGTACAGCAATGTCCTGTATAGGAAGCTTGGTTGTATTTAGCAGGTAGATAGCGTGTTCAATACGTTTATTATTAACAAAATTAGTGAGCGTTGAGCCGGTTTCACGTTTAAACAGAGAAGATACATAACTGCTGTTTAAAGCAAATTCAGCAGAAATAGCATTAAGGCTGAGATCATCAGTAAGGTTAAACGAGATATAATTAATAATATTTTGGACAGGTTTGCTATATTTTCTTAAAGAATAAGATTGAACAAGCAGACAATATTTACGCGTGATTTCATTTTCCAGGGTTTCAAGCTGGGCAATTGTGGTACAGGATTCTATCCTGATAGCAAATTTGCGTGATATCTCATCAAGATGAATAGGATGAACATATGCTGATTGGGCAGCTTTCCTGCAAAGGGTATTAAGAATTATCATGAAATTCTTTCTATCGCGGATTGAATCTGACAGGCGGGGTTTAATTCCAGATGAATTAAGATGAGCAAGCTTGTCAATTGATTCAAAATCACCATGAGCAACATATTCCATCAGAAGAGATTCATCATTATAGCGTTGTTCAAGAACTTCAATGGATTGCTTTGTCGGTTCGGGGGTATAATCATTGTACATGTATTCAGAAGCATTTTTATTAAGAAAATGTTTTTTCTCAAGTGTGTAACTGCTCCACAATTTACTACATAAACAGTTTATAATTGCTTCTATACATCGTTCATCTGCAAATACCGGGAGTGCGGCATAATAAAGCTGCATAAAATCAGTAAATCTTGGTGGTATTGAATTGTATGAACATAAATCATCAATTCTTTGATTGGTAAACTTTTCAAATGAAAAAGGTCCGGCAAAGAAAGCTTTTTTTGAGTCGGGCAATTTAATATATATATAAGCACAAGCGAAACTGTCATGAATTAGAAGAATTGTATTATTTTTGCCAGAACAGTTAATAAAGTTCTGAAATGTTTCTTTATGATTAATTAAAAATGCATCACTGAGGATAGTTTTTCTTAATTCACCATCATATCTGTCATCCCAGAGAAATGGTGTGTCAATTATATAAGATGGGATTTTTATCTTAGATAATAGTTCCATGGTGTAGTCCAGATATACTTTATAGTTCATATAAACCTCCAATCTCTATCAGTTTTTATTACTATATTATAATAACAGAAGAAAACAAAAATTCAAAGCATAAAAATAAACTGACATGTCACACCAGCTGATACTAACATGTTACAAAACTGATACTGACATGTTAGTAATGATTTGATTTTTTATAGTACAATTTTTGACATAAAAAATATATGGGTAAAAATAATACTAGATATACTAAAATCTGTAATAACGGGTATGTTATTTATAGGTTAATATAAAGACATAGAAAAGAGAGCACATAATAGTGCACATAATATTTAAGGACGGTCTTTAAAGAAAAAATATCTATAATATTTAATAAAGTGATGGAGGTTTTATTATGACAGATAACAATGGAAAGGTGAGGCCATTTGGTATAAAAGACAAGCTTGGTTATATGTTTGGTGATTTCGGTAACGATTTTACTTTTTTGTTATCAGCTATGTTTTTGTTGAAGTTTTATACTGATGTTATGGGGGTTTCAGCAGCACTGGTCGGTCTTATGATGATGGCGGCAAGATTTGTTGATGCTATAACTGATGTAACAATGGGACAGATAGTTGACAGGAGCAGGCCGGGAAAGAAAGGCAAATTTGCACCATGGCTCAGACGAATGTGCGGTCCTGTTGCATTAGCATCATTTCTGATGTATGCGACATGGTTTAAAGATATGCCGATGGGATTTAAGATTTTCTGGATGTTTTTCACTTACCTCCTTTGGGGAAGTATATGCTACACAGGAATTAATATTCCTTATGGTTCAATGGCATCAGCGATTTCAGACAATCCGACAGACAGAACTTCTCTTTCTAACTGGAGAACAATAGGAGCTACACTTGCTCAGACAGCGATAGGTGTTGTATTACCACTTGTAGTATATTATACAGACGAAGCAGGAAATTCAGTATTATCAGGTCAGAAAATGATGCTTGGTGCTTTGGTATGTTCAATAGGAGCAGTGATCTGCTATATGCTTTGCTACAAAATGACAACGGAAAGAGTTAAGGTTGGACAGAACACACAGAAATTCTCGTTTGGCGAGCTTATAAAGGAACTTGCACATAACAGATCATTAATAGGTATTATTGTTTGTGCACTGGTATTTTTACTTGCACAGTTATCATTAAGTAACATGAACGCATATATTTATCCAAATTATTTTGGCAATATAAAAGCAATGTCGATTGCAAGTCTTTCAGGAACAATAGTAATACTTTTACTTTCAACATTTATTACAAAGCTTGCATCAAAAATTGGAAAGAAAGAATTGTCAGTTATAGGATGTATTATCAGTGCAGCTTCATTTATAACATTATTTATAATTCACACTCATAATGTATGGATCTGGATAGCTTTAATAATTATAGCAACAATCGGTACTTCAATGTTTAACATGGTTATATGGGCTATGATTACGGATGTTATCGATGAATCAGAAGTTCAGAATGGTGTACGTCAGGATGGTACAATTTACTCAGTATATTCATTTGCAAGAAAGTTAGGACAGGCATGTTCATCAGGTTTAGCGGGTGTACTTCTTTCGATTGTTGGTTATACAACAGCTACAGCATTTGATCCTAAGGTTATTGACGGAATCTACAATGTGACATGTCTTATGCCGGCAGCCGGAATGACATTATTATTGCTTGCATTAATATTCTTATATCCTTTGAATAAAAAGAGAGTAGAAGCAAATGCAGCTAAGTTAAAAGAAATAAGAGCAGCTAGGGAACAGCAGTAAAAATATTATAAATATAAATCAGGAGGAATTAATTATGTTATATCCAGTTTTAACACAGTCAAGATTATTAAGCGACTTAAGCGGAGTTTGGGATTTTAAGTTAGATAATGGAAAAGGTTTTGAAGAAAAATGGTATGAGAAACCTTTGAAAGATGCAGATACAATGCCTGTGCCAGCTTCTTATAATGATCTTAAGGAGGGAACTGATTTCAGAGATCATTATGGATGGGTATTTTATCAGAGAAATATATCAGTTCCAGAATATGTAAAGAGCCAGAGAATTGTATTACGTTGCGCAGCAGTTACACATTATGCCATGATATATCTCAATGGCAAACTGATATGTGAGCATAAAGGAGGATTTCTTCCATTTGAAGTAGAATTAAATGATGATTTACAGGATGGTGATAATCTCCTTACCATTGCGGTTAATAATGTTATAGATTACACAACTCTGCCAGTTGGTGGTAAGGCTAACATGATGAGTGGAATGATGGGTGGCATGGGTGCAGGTGCATCTGACAAACCACAGAACAATCCTAATTTTGATTTCTTTAATTATTGTGGAATTACAAGACCTGTAAAAATCTACACAACACCTGAGACATATATCAATGATATTACAGTTACAGCTGATATTGATTTCACAAAAGAAGAACCATCGGCAGTGCTTAATTATAATGTTGAAATTAAAGGAAAAGATTACAACAACATAACATGTAAAGTTGAATTATTTGATGAAGAAGGCACAAAGCTTTCAGAAACAGAAGGGGCTGAAGGCACATTTGAGATAAGTAATGTAAGATTATGGCAGCCATTAAATGCTTATCTTTATAAGATAAAGGTTACAGCAGGACAGGATGTGTATACACTTCCATATGGTGTAAGAAGTGTAAGAGTAGATGGTACAAAGTTTTTGATTAATGAAAAGCCATTTTACTTTAAAGGCTACGGAAAGCATGAAGATACATTTCCTAATGGCCGTGGAATAAATCTGCCTATGAATACAAAGGATATATCAATTATGAAGTGGCAGCATGCTAACAGCTTCAGAACAAGTCATTATCCTTATAGTGAGGAGATGATGAGACTTTGTGATGAAGAAGGTATTGTTGTTATTGATGAAACAACAGCAGTAGGAGTCAATCTTCAGTTCGGCGGAGGAGCTAATTTTGGTGGAGAGAGAATAGGAACATTTGATAAGGAGCATGGAGTGCAGACACAGGAACACCATAAGGACGTTATCCGTGATTTGATATCAAGAGATAAGAATCATGCATGTGTTGTTATGTGGAGCATAGCTAACGAACCTGATTCAGCAGCAGAAGGTGCATATGACTACTTTAAGCCTTTATATGATCTTGCAAGAGAATCAGATCCTCAGAAACGACCATGTACATTAGTAAGTGTTCAGGGAACAACTGCTGATACAGACTGCTCATCTCAATTAAGTGATGTAATCTGTCTTAACAGATATTATGGATGGTATTTTGGTGGTCCTGATCTTGAGGTGTCAGAGACTGGACTTCGTAAAGAACTCTCAGACTGGGGCAAACTTGGAAAGCCTGTTATGTTCACAGAATATGGAGCTGATACAGTGAGCGGACTCCATGACACAACATCTGTTATGTATACAGAAGAATATCAGGTAGAATATTATGAGATGAATAATAAAGTATTTGATGAATTCGACTTTGTTGTAGGTGAACAGGCATGGAACTTCGCAGACTTTGCAACAAGCCAGAGCCTGTTAAGAGTACAAGGTAATAAGAAGGGACTGTTCACAAGAGACAGAAAACCAAAGATGGTTGCTCATTACTTCCGTAACAGATGGAGTGCAATTCCTGAATTTGGTTATAAGACAAAATAAATCAGTATAATAAAAATGTTATACAAAAGCTGCCACTTTATAGTAAATGTGTGGCAGCTTTTATGTGCTTCTTGTGAGGCATGTCGCTAATGTGGATATTTATGAAAATTTCGTAAACAGATAAAAATCTATATACTATGTAAATAATTAATGATATTATAGTTAAATAAATTAATGGTCAGTATATGTGAGAAAGACATCTGGCAATTAAACAGAACTAAGAGGTTTGTTATGAAGAATAATAATATGACAAGAAATCTGGGAGAGGGAAATATAACAAAGCTTCTTGCTTCGCTTGCAATTCCCGCAGTTGTAGCACAGGTTGTTAATCTGTTGTATAACATAGTTGACCGTGTATATATAGGACATATTCCGGGTATTGGGGCTAATGCTCTTACAGGGGTCGGACTTTTCACTCCCATACTTATGCTTATTAATGCTTTCGCAATGCTTGCCGGTTCAGGAGGAGCACCAAGGGCAGCAATATTTATGGGAAAGAAGGACAATGATACAGCTGAGAGAATTATAGGAAATTGTTTTACATTTATAATGATATGTGCGGTTGTATTGACGGCGGTGTTTTATGTATCAGCACCACAGCTTTTAAGATGGTTTGGCGCAAGTGATGCAACGCTTCCATATGCTCTGTCATATGCAAGAATATATATTCTCGGAAGCGTATTTGTCCTGATTGTTATGGCAATGAACATGTTTATCACAACACAGGGGTTTGCTAAGATCAGCATGCTGACTACAGTAATTGGTGCAGTGACTAATATTGTTCTGGATCCTGTATTTATATTTGTATTTAATATGGGAGTAAGAGGAGCAGCACTGGCAACAGTGCTTAGTCAGGCTGTCGGAGCTGTGTGGATTCTGCGTTTCCTGACTGGTAACAAGACAATCCTGCGTCTTAAGAAAGCTAACTTAAGACTTGATGCGAAGATAATCGGACCGTGTCTTGCACTCGGAATATCAACATTTGTAATGTTATCTACAGAGAGTATTTTGTCAATCAGCTTTACATCAAGTCTTTCCAGATACGGCGGAGACCTTGCGGTAGGAGCAATGACAATTATAACAAGCACTAATCAGCTTATTGTTATGCCGTTACAGGGAATATGTCAGGGCGGACAGCCGGTTATCAGTTACAACTATGGAGCAAAGAATAATGACAGGGTTAAGAAAGCATTTTTTACGCAGTTTAAAGCATGTGTAATATTCACATGTATAAGCTGGGCAATTATGATGCTTACACCACAGCTGTTTGCCGGCATATTTACAAGTGACAAAGTACTTGTGAATTATACAGCATGGGCATTGAGAATATATATGGCAGGAATATTTGCCATGGGATTTCAGGTAAGCTGCCAGCAGAGTTTTATGGCGTTGGGACAGGCAAAAGTCAGTCTTATACTGGCATGTTTAAGGAAACTTATATTGTTGATACCGCTTATATTCATATTACCATTGATTTTTCAAGATAAAGTATTTGCTGTATTTCTTGCAGAGCCGGTAAGTGATATTATTGCGGCTATTGTAACAACGATAGTATTTATGTTTAAGTTTAATAATATATTATCTGAAAATGAATAATATAAAAAATTTTAATGAGTAGCAGGAAAGGGGTAATGGGAATGAACGATATGGATAATTACATGGAACAGATGGCGGTTCTTTGTGAAAACAATGACAGTATTAACAAGAACCTGTATTCGGAGTATGGCGTAAAGCGTGGATTACGAGATGAAAATGGTCAGGGAGTATTGACAGGGCTTACTAATATATCTGACATAAAGGCTTTTGAATACCGTGATGGTCAAAAGTGTCCATGTGATGGAGAACTGTCATACAGAGGATACAATATAAGAGATTTTGTTGCAGGAAGCAAGGGGAAAAAATATGTTTTTGAAGAAGGAGCATATCTGCTTTTGTTTGGAGAACTTCCTGACAATAACCAGTTAGAGGAATTCCGTGATGAGCTATCTGAGTGTATGAAGCTGCCAACTAATTTTACAAGAGATGTTATAATGAAGGCTCCTACAGCAGATATAATGGGCTCAATGACCAGAAGTATTCTGACTCTTGGTTCATATGATAAGAAAAAAGACAACTTAGATATACCTAATGTGTTAAGACAGAGTATGCAGCTTATTGCAACATTTCCGATGATTGCAGCATATGCATATCATGCTTATAATCATTACGAGAAGGATCAGAGCATGTATATTCACAGACCAGAAAAGGAATTATCTATAGCAGAGAATTTTCTGAGAATGCTTAGACCAGATACATGTTTTACAGATTTGGAAGCACGGGTTCTTGATATTGCATTACTGTTGCATATGGAACATGGTGGTGGTAATAACTCTACATTTACTACAAGAGTTGTAACATCCTCTGGTTCTGATACATATTCTGTTATTGCCGCAGCTATGTCATCATTAAAAGGAAAGAAACATGGTGGCGCTAATCTTATGGTTATGAATATGATGGATGATATTAAGGAGCATGTTAAAGATTACGCAGATGAAGAAGAAATAGCTGCATATCTGGATAAATTGCTTAACAAGCAGGCATTTGATAAAAAAGGTCTTATATATGGTATGGGACATGCAGTATATTCTATCTCAGATCCAAGAGAGAAAGTGTTTAAGGGATTTGTAGAGCAGCTTGCAACAGATAAGGGACGCAATGAAGACATGCTTTTATATAATAATATTGAAAAAATTGCACCAAGGCTTATTGCAGAACAGCGGAAAATATATAAAGGAGTAAGTCCTAATATAGATTTCTATAGTGGATTTGTATATGATATGCTTAATATACCAAGAGAGTTATATACACCTTTATTTGCTATAGCCCGAATAGTTGGCTGGAGTGCTCACAGACTGGAAGAATTAATAACTACAGATAAGATAATTCGTCCTGCATATAAGAGTCTTGTAACTAAAAAAGAATATATTGACAGAGAAAAAAGATAATTTTAACACCATATTCTGATTATAATGCAGGATATGGTGTATTTTTGTCTATTTTGCTATAATAAAAAAATGGGGTGGGAAAATATATGATGAATAAAAAGAAATTATGTATAATAATAGTTATAGCTATAATTGTAACAGGATTAGCTGTTACATTTGCAGTATTATCAAAATCAGGGAAACATAAGGAAAATGTTAATGCAGAAAGTACGGTGAATAATGAGAAACAGACTGGTTCTGTGACAGAGGCAGTTAAGGCAGATGAGAGAAAACAGGTACAGACATCTGTAACAATGCAGTTTAAGCAGTCTAATTCATGGGAAGGCAATGGCAGATTTTATGCGCAGTATGACCTTGTTATTGATAATAAGGAGTCAGTGAAAATATCAGACTGGACATTTAAGCTTAATACCATAAGTGGTACAACTTTAGAGCAGAGCTGGAACTGTACAGTTGATACCTCTGATTCAGAATGGAGTGTTGTACCTGTTGATTATAATAAGATAATTGAGAGTCAGGCACAGATGAATAATGTGGGATTAATTATAAGTTCTGCGTCTAAGGAGGAGCTTACGAAATACACACTTGATTTCATGCTTGACACAGGTAAGGAGATAGTTCTTGCCAGTGATGGAAAGGCGTATAAAGCTGGAGAAGAAGCTGCAGATTCAAGTGAAGAATCAACGATATCACAGGAAGATACGAAGCAATCAGATGAAAACACAGCGCAGCTGGGTGGAAATGACTCTGGAAATGATTCGGGAAATAACGCTGATACAGGAAGCAATGCAGGCATAGTCACAACAGTTCCAACAGGAAGACTTCAGGTATCTGGCACGAAATTAACTGACGAATCAGGTAACATTATCCAGTTAAGAGGCGTAAGCACACATGGAATATCGTGGTTCCCAGACTATGTTAATTATGATGCATTTGCAACCTTAAGGGACGACTGGGGTGCAAATGTAGTGAGAATTGCGATGTATCCTGAAGAATATAATTGATATCTTTCAGGTGGGGACAAAGCAGCATTAAAACAGATAATTGATAATGGAGTTAATTATGCAACAGAGCTTGGAATGTATGTAATTATAGACTGGCATGTGCTTAATTATGCACCATCAAGACACACTCAGGAAGTGTGCGATTTCTTCGCAGAAATGGCATCTAAGTATTCAGGTCACGACAATGTAATATATGAAATATGTAATGAACCTGTAGGTGCAGACTGGAATGCAGACATTAAGCCATATGCTGAGACTGTAATAGGCACAATAAGACAATTCGACGATCATGCACTTATACTTGTTGGAACTAACACTTGGTCACAGGATGTTGACAGCGTTGTCGGCAATATGCTTGATGATGGAAATGTTATGTATGTGGCACATTTTTATGCGGGAACACATAAAGAAAATATAAGAAATAAGATAAGCACAGCACTTAACGCAGGAGTTCCTGTATTTATCAGTGAGTGCAGTATATGTGATGCATCAGGCAACGGTGGAATAGATTATGCGTCAGCCAATGAGTGGCTTGACTTCATGAACAGCAATCAGTTGAGTTTTATAGCATGGAGTCTTAGCAATAAAGCGGAAACCTCAGCGCTTATATCATCAGGCTGCAGTGCGAAGAGCGGTTGGAGTGATGGTGATTTGTCTGAGACTGGAAGATGGTTTAAGAGTGCAATATCGGGAAGGTGATAGTTATGAAAAACCGTATTTTAACATACAGAAAATACATAGATTCATTGTTACAGTCAGATAAGGACTGCGACTGGAAATACATCAAGCAGGAGCATCTTACACAGGTGGCATTCTTTCAGCATGAAAGGCTTGTGCATTTGATTGTAACCATAACATTTGCAATATTGGAGCTGCTGACAGTGTGTGCATATGTGATAGTAGGGGCGATTGACTCTGCATTAAGCATGCCTCTGCTTGTCCTTGCAATTGCAATACTTATCCTTCTTGTTCCATACATCAGGCATTACTATCTGCTTGAAAATGAGGTGCAGAAAATGTATAAGCAGTATGACCAGATATGTGAAAAGGAACGGAAATTATGATAGCTGTTGTTGAAGATGAGAAGGAATTATGCGAAAGCCTTAAGCTTTTGCTGACTGATAAGGGGTATGAGATAGTTACTGCCGGAAGCTGCGGTGAGGCAGATAAATTTATTGGCAATCCGCAGATTGATATGTTTCTGTTAGATGTCAAGCTTCCTGATGGAAGCGGGTTTGATATATGCAGGAAGATAAGAAAATCAAGCGAAGTGCCAGTTATATTCTTAACTTCATGCGATAATGAGGAAGAGATAGTTACAGGGCTTGATATAGGTGCAGATGATTATATAACAAAGCCGTTTTATACAAAGGAACTGCTTTCAAGAATAAGTGCCAACTTAAGAAGAAGCAAGTTTAATGCGGGCAATATCTACAAGAAAGGTGATATTGTCGTTGATTTTGACAGATATAAGATAAGCCGTCATGGTGAAGAACTAAATATATCGACTAACGAATTCGATATTGTAAAAATGTTTATAGAGAATAAAGGCAGAGTCGTAAGGCGTGATGTCATATACGAGAAAATATGGGATGTTCACGGCAATTTCGTTGAATATAACACACTTACCGTTGCAATGAGCAGAATAAAAGCAAAGCTTGGAACATATGGTGAGAAAAACCAGCAATACATAGAGACTATCAGAAATGTGGGCTACAGGTGGATTGACTAATAACTTTCAGGGGGATTTATGGATAACACGATTAAGAAGAAATTGTCTGTATTCAGAAAAAGGCAGACCGTTTTCGTTATTATATATGGATTGATTAATGCGGCTGTTATAGCTGGAATTATAGCTTATTACCGGCTTAAAGAGCAGGCATTGGCAGGTGCATTGTATTTAGAGGATAATGCATATGGTGAAGCATTTGTACGAAAAATGTTTTCATCAGGGATAACAGATAACAATATCAGAGCAGGTAGAACAGCCATGGAAAGTGCCGGATACGGCAGCCATGGCTTTTCGTATATGAGCAGACTTAATGGGGAAATGTATGTTTTAATTGCAATAATAGTGGTTCTTTTAATTGCACTCGGTTCAGGATTATATAATTGTTACAGACTTGGACATAAGGGCTTTGTAAAGAAAGTGTGCGATGTATATGCAGATAACGAGAGGCTTTCTAAGCAGTTAGAGAACGAACAGATTTATAATAAAGAGCAGTATCAGAAGATGCAGGATTTTATTGAAAATATAGCACATCAGATTAAGACACCGCTGGCTATCATAACTATGAAACTGGAAATGCTTGAGGAAAAATGTGATGACAGTCCGCGGCGTAAGGAGATAGCTGATTGCACAGGTAATGCGTTCAGAATCAAAACATTTATAAAGAAGCTGCTTGATATAAGCCGATTTGAGGCAGGAAAGGTTGTCATGACAAGTGATGAGGTTGATGTTGCGGCAATACTTCAGGAAAGCATTAACAGCAGTGTTGTAGACAGAAATAGAATTGCCACAGATTATGGTGATGAAAAATTGTGTATGTATGCAGATGAAGGCTGGATTGTCGAGTGTTTCATTAATCTTCTTGACAATTGTGCGGAATATTTAGCAGATGACAATACTAAGGTATATGTTGATGTAACAAGAAAGAATGATGACTGCGTAGTTACGATTGCTGATAATGGCAAAGGGTTAAGTACGGAGCAGTTTAACAGTATATTTAACAGATTTGAAACTAATGGCAGTGCGGCGGATTTTAAGGCGGGTATAGGACTTAATCTGTCAAAGCTTATTGTGCAGGCACATCATGGAAGCATAAAGGCTGGTAATAGTGAAAAATATGGTGGAGCTGAATTCGTTGTGACACTCCCGATGTACAGATTAAAAACAAAATATCAGTCCATGTAAGCTGGATGTAAGTTTTACAAGATATAATTATCCCAGATAGAAATCAGGGATGAGAGGGGGATGCATATGGACATAATATTAAGCGCAAAAGGTATATCTAAAACTTACACAGCAGGACAGGTAAAGATTAATGCGCTGAACCAGTGTGATATTGAAGTAAGAAAGGGCGAATTTACTGCAATTGTCGGAAAGAGTGGTTCAGGCAAGTCAACACTGTTAAGAATTCTTGGAACTATAGACAAGCCAGATGAGGGAAAGGTGTACATAGAAGGAAAAGAGATTGATAATCTTAAGAATTCAGAACTGGCAAAATTCAGACGCACGCATATTGGGTTCATATATCAGGATTATAAGCTGATTCCTGAATATACAGCATATGAAAATATAATACTTCCGTTAATTCTTGACAGTGAGCAAGCTGATGAGGAGAAAGTCACTGAATTAATGGAATCACTTGGCATAGATTACTGTAAGGATAAATTTCCTGCACAGATGTCAGGTGGTGAACAGCAGAGAGTTGCAATCGCAAGGGCACTGATTACACATCCGTCAGTTATATTCGCTGATGAGCCGACGGGTAGTGTTCAATTAGTACAACACTACCCAAAAACAACACCCGTGATATTCTGGTCATTGTCAATCCTTATTTCTTTAATGACCGAACGCCAAAGGGTGCGTTTTTCTTCACGGGTCAAAGTATCGTAAATGGTTCTAAAGCTATTATCAAGAAGCCTGCGCACAGCTGCAAAGTCTGGCGGTGCTTCCTGCGCTGGTTCCGGTATCTGGTTCAGTGCAGAAACATATATTTGATAGTCCTTTTTATAGTCTTCAATGTCGATAAGGTCATTCACATATAGTTCTTTTAATTTAGTCAGCTTCCGTTTCAGTGCGGCTTTGTCAGTCCGGGCAACGGACGCTTTCTTTTTGGCTGCTTCCACGTCCCATTCAAGCTGGCAGCGGTCCAGTTCTTCCCCTAAGTGTTCAAACAACCATTGCTCCACGACGTCTTCACGGGCTGAATGGTTATGAGAGCAGCGCCCACGCTGGAAATGCTGGTTGCAGCGGTAATAAAAATAATCACTGGATTTGTAGCCAACAAGTTTGTGCCCACATTCAGCACAAGTCAGAATGGAAGTGAAAATATAAACCTTGCCAGATGGAGCAGAACGCACATTGCGTGTCAGAAGCGCTTGCACCCGGTCAAATTGCTGTCTGTTTATGATTGCCGGGCAGAATTGGTCATTATATCTGCCGCCCCGGTCATACACGCCAGTGTACAGCTTTTCTTTCAGCATACGCCGAAACGTGGCGCCACACCAGTTCACGCCGTATGTTTCCCGGACATAACGGACAGTAGCCCGCTGGGAAACTGTGTTTTCAAAATAATTAAAAGCGTTTTGTACAATGGCTGCGTCTTCCGGTACGACTTCCAGCCGCTTTTCTTCATTCACGCGGAAGCCGAACGGAGCAGAACCGGAAACAACGGTGCCGTGTGCAATCTTGCTGTCAAATACAACGTCTATTCTTTCACCGTCTATGTCAGCTTCATTCTGCGCAATGGACAGCTTCACATTGATATACAGACGCCCGTTTGCGGTTGTTGTGTCGTACTCTTCATCAGTGGTCTTCCAGTCACAGTTGTGCGCCTGCAATATTTCCATAACTTTGTAATAATCAGCAACGGAACGAAACCAGCGGTCAAGGCGGGCAAAAAGCAAAATGTCCACTTCATCACGCTTCACGCTGTCCATCATACGTTGAAATTCAGTTCTTTTGTGAATGTTCTTTCTGGCGGTCTTTGCGGCGTCAATATAAATTCCAACAATGACCCAGCCACGTTCCCTTGCGTATGCTTCCAGTCGTTCTTGCTGGGCTTCCAGTGACAAGCCTTTTATCTTTTGTTCTTCACCGGAAACCCTTATATATAGAGCAACCCGGACAAGCGCCGGGGCAATTTCCTTGTTTCTCATAATATCACCACAATTCTTGTCAATTTCCTTTAATTTCCCGTCATGCCGTGATAATATAATAAGTGCAGACGGTATGTTGTATCTGGTATGATATATCTTTGCACCGCACCCGGAGTGTTCCCAGCACTGCGGGTGTTTTTATTGCCAATTTTTAACAGTAGTTGTGAACCTGCCAGACCTTTATAATTGAAAAGCGCCCAGCTTTTCCGATAAAAGAAAGGTCGTGGGAGATAATGAAAAAGAAATACATATATCATAGCAACCATAATATATTTGCTATTTATTACAGCAGCAACAACACAATGTATATCAATCTTAACTTCACAGGAACGACACAACTAATCATTAAAAAGTAAAGCGGGACCGCTGGGCGTCCCTTTAGGGGGACTACCCAACGTCACTATTGCCGCCGTTGTCAACTGGCGGGTATTGCTTTTCTAACTCTTCCGGTGTGTCCGGTACGTCGTCATACAACGGCTTTTCTTCCGGCACGTCCTCTGCGTCTGCAACGTCTATGTATTTATCAATCATACGCCGCAGCGCTTCCCAGTCTGCTTCATCAAAAAGCGCAAACGCCTTGAAAATGTTCTTTGCAAATTCATTCTGCCCGGTCATTACCCGGTCAATAAGTGCGCTGTATTCAGCTTCATTGCTGGCGTACATATCACCAGCGCCATTCAGTAGCCATTCTTCATTGATATTAAATTCACTACATATCAATTTATATAATGACAATTTCTGGTCCGGCTTTGAAAGTCGGTTGTTTTCAATATTATTGATAACATCACGATTGACGCCCAACCGCTCACCGAAAGTAGTCTGCGACATTTTCAAAGTATCTTTTCTTAAAAATCTAATACGTTCGTAAACTTCCATTGAGCAGATACCCCCTTTCTTTCGTTTTATGAGTTCACTATACAACAACGAATTGAGTAAGTCAACACAAAAATAATATAAAAATTGCAAAATAGAGTTGACATACTCAAAGCAATGGTATATAGTGAGTATACAAGCACAGAACAAATGCTTGAAAATGAGTTAAAAGCACAAAGAACGGAGGTGGCAGCAGATGGCAAAGAGATTTCTATATAATCACTTTTTCCGCTATGTTTTAGCAATTTTCCCACGCTTGCAGTACACGGAGTTTGGAAGCGCACCAGACCCGGAACACCTGCAAGACATGAGAAAATATGTTGCTATCTGGTTCAGCTGGTTCGGTCATACATTCTGGCGCAAGGTTTACTTGCTGGACCCAGAAGACCGCAACTTTTGAAAATCAGAACCGCCACAGCGAGGGCACACAAAAAGCGTCTGGCTATCAGAGTATACACGGTTTACGGTATTACATTTGATACAGATATAATCACCCTTGCCCGGCACGGTTCCAGATTTCACATAACCCATAACAACACCCCCTTTGCTATGAATTGCCAGCCCTGCACTGGCTGACAGTTCAAGTATAGCAGAGGACCACAACACAGAAAAGGAGGAAACGAGCATGGCAGCAGTTGCAATGGAAGATAAGAAAAAAGAAATGATTGAGAAGACCGCACAGGAGTTCCAGAAGTTAAATGGCGACAATCAGATGTTCATTTTGGGTTATATGCTGGGTATTCAGCAGGAACGCCAGAGAACCACACCGCAGCCACAGACGGCATAGGAGGTGGCAGGAATGGAAGTGCAAGGAACATTCAATGCCCAGCGCTTCTTTGACACTTTGGCAATGATTATTTCACAGCGGGAGGGCGTAAAAGTCACCGTGACTGTGAAGCAGCCGGAGCCGGAAGAGAAAAAGCAGCGGTCAGCATAGGCGCTGGGCGAAAAAGCAAAGGTTTTTCAATAGTCAAAATGTGAATAGTAGCGAAAAGCTATTCAAGATAAAACATACCAGATACAAGGAGGAAAAGCGCAAATGAAAGAATTTGTGAAGAAAAAAGCGGTCATTGTCAAAGACAGACTGGGACTGCCAAACTACATGACCATGTTTTACATGGAGCCGGGGACGTACAGCCCGGAGGACGTGCCGGAAATGTTCAAAATCAAAAACAAGATTGTTCCGGCAATTCTGATTTCACAGTACCACAATACAACAATGAAGAGCATGGGCGGTGACGTTGCAGTGTCCCTGCCGTACCAGCAGCCACGCCACACAATCACACTTGATGAAGCGGCGGCAGCCTGCGCCAGAAAGGGTGAGGGCTGGCACCTTATGACAAACACGGAATTTGCCTACTTACTGCATGAAGCAGAAGAACTGGGGCACACGATAGGCGGCAACACGAACCACGGCTGCAATGCAGACAACCCGCAGGAAAAGGGCGTTGTATACGACAGCGCCGGAAGAACACTGACCGGGTGTGACCCGCTTACATGGTCACATGACGGAACCGCAGGCGGCGTGTTCGGTATCTGCGGCAACTTCTGGGAATTTGTAACGGGCTTACGCCTGCATAAAGGTGTTGTGGAGTACACAAAGGACAATGACGCAGCAGTTGAGGGCTACAAGGACGAAGCCCCGGACTGGACCGTTGCAGAGGTAAACGGAAAGCCATTGAAGCTGTATGGCAGCAGTGACGGCGGCGTGGTTATGTCAACCGCAGAAAAGATAGAAAAGGACTGGGACGGCTGCCACATTGCAGAATTGCAGCTGGAAGAGTTGGAAGACGTGCCGGAAATTGCGTACAAGCTGGGAATTGTACCGCACGATTGGAAGAACGAAACAGCCGGAATATGGGCAGACAGCGAACTTGAAGAAGCCGTGCCTCTCCGGGGTTCGGGTTTCGACAGCACTTCCAACGGTGGTGCTGGTGCGCTGGACTTGGGCAGCCCCCGTTCTGGCGTCTACAACAGCGTTTCGCTCCGTTCCGCTTTATTCTTGGAAAGCTGGGAACTGGTAACTGATTTACTGAAAGCGGGTGCGGAAGCACACGCAGGAGCGCAGGACGAATGAGCGCAGATAATTTCCCATACGTCGAGGGACAGCCAGCGGAAATCTATTTTGACGGTAAATGGCACCGGGGCAAGATAATTGCCGGGTACAGATTTAGGGACGGAATAGTGACCATACAGACGGAAGATGGGCAGAAAATCTGGTGCGGTGAGAGCCGCAAAGAGTTATACAGAGCATTGTAAAAATGGCAAGCAAAAAGCCTTTGAAGCTGTGCCGGAAACACAAAATCAAAGGCTTTTCAAAAGTCAATATGTTAATAATTCAATACACGTTTATTATACCATATTGGCGGTTACAAGTCAAACATTTTAGGGCTGAAAAGTCCTTGAAAATAGCGGGTTTTATCCCTGCTAAACGGGCTTGTATGGGGTATTAACATTCCTACGAAATATATAAATTTATATATACGCTGTATGGATAATAAACAGGATTGATGGAGGATAGAACCACCCCACTTCTGGTGTACCCTTATACGCTGAAAAAGGTATCAGACAGAAAAGGAAGTGCAGTGGTGTTTATCAGAGAGAAGAAGACAGACTGTGCCAATTATAGAGAAGTGGACATAATACCACGAACAGAAGCAGCAGAGCAGGCAGCCAGAGGGAAGAGGGGTAAGAAAAGAAAAGTCAATGCCCCAAAGCAAAAAGACCTTAACGACAAGAACGCCAAACGGTATCTGGTGCAGCTGGGAAATGGCAACTTTCACATAGGGGACCTGCACACGTCATGCACCTATGACGCAGAAAACCTGCCGGAAACAGTCGAAGAAGCAGAAAACATTGTGACAAACTACCTGCGGCGCATAGCATACCGCAGAAAGAAACTGGGGCTTGAACCACTCAAATACATACTGGTAACAGAATACAAGTACAGCAAGGACGGGCAGTGCCTAAAGCGTATACATCACCACATCATTATGAATGGCGGGCTTGACCGTGACGACGTGGAACTAATGTGGACAAAAGACCGCATTAACTGGAAAAAGACAAAAGACCCGGAATACAGAGCCAGTATAAAGCAGATGGGCTGGGTGAACGCAGACCGCCTGCAAATGAATGAAAACGGAATAGAGGGACTTTGCAAGTATATTGTCAAGGACCCACAGGGAAAGAAACGCTATTCCAGCAGCAGAAACCTTGACCGCCCGGAAACAACCAGAGAGGACGGCGGGGAGAAACAGCAGCGTGACCAGAACCACTGGAAGTACAGCCGAAATCTGAACGCACCGGAAGAAAAGTGCAATGATTTTAAGTACAGCAAAAGAAAAGTGGAACAGCTGGCAAAATCACCGGACGCAGGGCTGGAAGAGTTTAGAAAGATATATAGCAACTACAACATTGTGTCATGCGAAGCGGTCTTTTATGAACAGACCGGGTGGCATATTTACTTGAAAATGTGGAAAAAAGAGCCAAAAAAGGCAGGACAAGGAGGAAAACGAAGTGGAAACAGGAAGAAAAACAAGGCTGCGCCGGATATTAAGGCGTAAGAGGATAAAAAGAGCAATTAAGGCATACGGAAATTACATTGCAGCAGGCGTGCTGGTATTCGTTGTGTGCGTGGCTGTGGTAGGCGCAGCAGTAAAGCCAACAGCAAGCACACTGCCGAAGAACACACCGGAACCAGTACAGACCACACAGCCGACAGGAAGCACCACAGAAGAAGCGGAAGCGTACCCGTTCAACCTTATGTCATTTGACTGGGACGGGGAAGCACTGGACGGCTGGACACGCTATGAAGTGCCGGAGGACTACGCAGACAACGGCGGGTATTTACCGGAATGTATGCAGCAGTACACATACATAATCTGCAAGCAGTATGGCGTTGAGTATACGCTGGTGCTGGCAATTATCGAGATAGAAAGCGGGTACAGATGGGACGCAAGCTGCAAAGAGGGGTCAACCGGATATATGCAGGTATTGCCGAAGTGGCACAAAGAGCGTATGCGCAGGCTGAATGTCGATAATGTGAAAAACCCATATTTCAACGTGCTTGTCGGCGTAGATTATCTGGCAGAACTGCAAGAAAGGTTCGACACAGAAGCAGAAGTGCTGACAGCCTACAACTACGGTGTTGCTGGTGCTTATGAACACGTATGGAACAAAGGATTGACAGAAACAGAGTATTCAAGAGAGGTGCAGCAGGCGAAAGAAAGAATTGAAAGAAGAATGAGGGGTGAATGGTGATGGAAAATGAAATCAGACTGGGCGACATTCTGGACAAGCTGACGCCCAGTGACAGAGTAGTGATATATAACGCAGCCGGACAGGTTGTATACCGTGGATATGCTGCAAACGCAGTGCATGGAGCATTGAACCCGCAGCGACGCATTAAGAAAATGGGACTGGGTATGGAAACATACAGAGCCACGGAACAAATGTGGGACTGGGCGAAAACAGACAGCCTGCCGGAGCAGGTGCCAGTTGAGCAATTCACACAATACCGGGTGGAAGACCTGCAACACATTCTGTATATCAGAATTGAACTAAAGAGCGAGTTTGAGAGGTAACGGGCATGAAGTGCAAATGGTGTGGCGCAGAAGTTGAACTGGGCAAGCGGTGTGAATACTGCGGGTCAATAGCAGAACCGTTCTACTACGGCGTAAACCCAGAGAAAAAGGAGCAGGAACCACAGAAAGAAACGGAATACACAGTGCAAAAGGGTGACAATCTTTGGGAAATTGCATGGAGATTTTACGGAAAAGGCGCCGCCTGCTATGCGCTGGCACGTAGAAACGGCATTAAGAACCCGGACTTGATATATCCGGGGCAAGTATTGAAGATTTAGGAGGAAAAGAGCATGAAGCAGCAATGGGAACCACCAGAACTGGAAGAAATGCCAATAGTCATATTATCACTGCACCAGAAATGGTGGCAGAAGATGGCAGCAGGTGAAAAAGTTCTGGAACTGCGGAAGACAAAGCCACAATGCAAAGCACCATTCCGGGTGCTGGTGTATGTCACAGGCGGCGTGGGAATAGTTGGTGAATTTATTTGCCCGGAAGTTCTGGAAATCAAGAACTTTGAAGAAGCAGAGAGAAAAAGCAAGGTTCCTGCACATGATATTCACAATTATGCAGCAGGAAGCAGAAACAAGGTGTATGGCTGGGAAATAACAGCCGTGAAAGAATATCCACGAACAGTGACGCTGGAAGAACTGGGAATGAAGCGTGCGCCGCAGTCGTGGCAGTATATGAGGTAAAAGACATGGACCAGATACAACGTGACAAGATAGCTGCAAAGCTAAAGAAAATTAAAGCCCTTGCAGAACGTGGCGTGGGCGGTGAAAAAGAAACCGCAATGCGAATGTATGAGGACTTAAAAGCCAGATACGAACTGGAAGACGAAGAAATAATGCTGGACGCAGTGACGCTTCACTGGTTCGGATATGCAGACGAACTGGAAGAAAGGGTGCTGCGCTGGATTTTCTACAAGGTGACGGGTGACGCAAGTTACCACATATACACTGGGAAATACAGCCGCAGGAAGAAGCGTGGTTGTGATTGCACGGAGATTGAAGCAGCAGAAATAACACTGCTTTACAATTTCTACAAAGAGGAATTGAAAAGAGAACTGGAAGCGTTTTTGGTGGCGTTTAGGTGGGGCAATGACCTATTCCCGGACGAAACGGCACGTTGCTATAAAGAAGACGACGCAGAAGCGCCGGAGAGGACAGACGAAGAAAAGCGAATGTTGAAAAAGGCTGCGTGGTATTCAAATCTTATGGACAAGAGAAAACCGCCAACAGCACTGCTTGGGGAACCGGAGGAAGAAGACTGATGGAAGATAGACAAAAAATTATTGAAAAGCTGGTGAAAATAAAAGCACTGGCAGAACGTGGCATAGGCGGTGAACAGCAGACGGCGCAAGTGATGTATGCCACGTTGAAAGAAAAATACAAAGTAACAGACGCAGAGATTGAAAAGGCAGCAGCAGTTCCGGTGGACATTTCAGAAATTGACTTGAAGAAATTCTGGGGCATAGCTTTTCAACTGGCAGCAGTCGCACAGACATTGCAGGAAGAAACGGACATTTGCACCGCCTGCCCGTACACATACACGGACGAACAATGCACGGGCTGTGGCACATACTGGAATATGCGGGACTTGCGGCTCGATTTTGAAGCAATACAGCAAAGATTGATAAAGGCAGCAACGGAGGAATAGGACATGGCAACAAGGAAACCCAGAAAGCCAAAAGCACAGAAGAGCGAATACACCACATTGCCGGGGCAGCTGGGATATTTGAACAGCTACTATTGCCCAGTATGCGGAAAGCATTTGTTTTCAGCGTATGACAAGGATTTGCGGAAAGACCGGGAAGACGGCTATTACTTCCATGTGTCCCGTGATTTCAATTATTGCAGTAAATGCGGAACGCTTCTGGATTTGGACGAATGGAAGAGAGAAGAAGAACCAGCGGCAGCAGGTGAAGAACTGACGCTGGAAGATTAGGAGGTGACGGCGGGTGAATGATTTGTTGTATGTGTGCAGCCCATACCGGGGCGACACAAAGCGCAACAAGGAATATGCACGCAAGCTGACACGGGCAGCCATAAACAATGGATTTGTCCCGGTTACAGTGCATTTATACTTGACAGAAGTTACAGACGACCAGAACCCGGAGGAAAGAAGCCGGGGCATGGCAGCGGGAATGAAGATACTTGAAAACTGCAAATACATTCTGATTGGCGACAAGTACGGCGTATCAGACGGAATGAAAGCAGAAATGACACTGGCGGCACTGAAAGGAAAAGTCATGCTGTATGAGCAGGACGGCAAAATATATCTGGTGGACAGCCGGGAAGAAACCACAGGAGGACAAGACAATGAATGAAGCGCAGAGAATGGCAGAGGTTGAGAAGTTCAAGAATTACTTTTCGTACATAAGCAGACCGGGAGCAGACAAACTGCTTGCATGGCTGGAAGAAGCAGGATTTTTCACAGCCCCGGCAAGCACAAAGTATCACGGAGCCTACGCAGGGGGGCTGGTAGAGCATACAAACTATGTATACCGCAGATTGGTTCAGCTGGCAGACGCAGAGGACAAAAGACAGGGCAGAACGTACCCGGAATACACAGTGGACACAATCGCAGTTGCAGCACTTCTGCATGATGTTTGCAAGGTGGACGCCTACAAGGTAGAGAAGAAGAACCAGAAGCAGAAAGACGGAAGCTGGAAAGAAGTTGAGGTATACGGATATACAAACAGCCTGCCACTGGGACACGGTGAAAAGTCAATTATACAGATTATGCGATATATGCAGCTTACGGAAGAAGAAATGCTGGCTATCAGATGGCACATGGGCGCTTTTGATAGCGCAGTAAAGGGCGGCAGCTATGACATGAACAATGCTTTTGCAGGCAGCAGGCTTGCGGCTATGCTTCACATTGCAGACATGATGGCAACACACCTTGACGAAAGGACAAACGCCAATGAGTAGAGGATATTACAGAAAGCGCAGTGAAGCCACAGAGCAGGAAAGAGTTATAAACTGGGCGAGGTTCTACGCAAAGGACTTCCCAGAATTGGAATTGCTGCACCACATACCGAACGGCGGCAGCAGAAACCAGCTGGAAGCGGCGAACCTTAAAAGACAGGGCGTGAAAGCTGGTGTGCCGGACTTATGCTTGCCAGTAGCCAGAAACGGAAAACACGGGCTGTATGTGGAAATGAAGTGGCAGAACAACAAGACAACAGAGAAGCAAGACTGGTGGCTGGAACAGCTGCGGCAACAGGGGCATGAAACGGCGGTTTGCTGGTCCGCAGAAGAAGCAATGGACACAATAGCAGGTTATCTGGGAATTATGGAGCAGACGGGAAGAAAGGTGGAATTGTAATGGGCTACATGGACCACACATTGAAAAAGGCGGTGCCATATTACAGCACCATGAAGCGTGCCGGAGCATTTAAGCAGCAGGAGCCACGGAAACGGCAGAAAAGAACGACACTGACAGAATACAGCCAGAACGGGCAGAAAGCAGTATTAAAACCGCACGTCACAGTCAATCAAGCCGCAAAGAAGCTATACGACTATGAACAAACCGGATTGTCACCACATGAGGTTGCAAACCTTGTTGAGCAGGTGCAGAACTTGACAAGGCGTGTGAAGAAATACGAAAGCTGGGAAGAATGAACGACGTTGACCGCTGCTTGATATGCGGCGAAGTTATCCCGGAGGGTTCGCAGGTCTGCACCGCCTGCCGCAATAAATACGACATTGTGACCGGGGAAACAGAAGAAATGGCACAAGAACTGCGGGACATAGCAGACGTGCTGAAAATCACAGAGGGCACAGACACAAACATTAGAAAGTCAATGGAAAGCATATTGAGAATTGCAGACAGACTGGAAAGGACAAGCAATGGCAAGAAAAGAAGATAAACAGCCACAGTATTTGCCGTTAATCATAAAAGCAAAGTTACATACTGGCGGCAGGGACTATGAGAAAATCAAAGAGGAATTAAAGGGGCAGGGTTTCACATGCAAGCAAATGAAAGGCATGGTGCGTGAGGGTAACTACTTTGACGGAATAGTGCTGTATTTGTCAAAGTGGAACTGGGACAACCACGAAAGCTGGCACCTTTACAACTGGGACGACAAGGACGACAAAGAAGTTATGCTGGGCATATATGAAGCCGAACAGTACCACCCACAGGCGCCGTATAGATACAGAGATAATTTTGAGAAGTTCCAGAAAGACTGGACAAGTGGAGAGTATGACCCCGGTATGACATTCACTTTCAAGGACAGTGAAGTTGAAGTGCTGGAAGTCCTGCAAGAAGAGGTGGACAACATAGACCACGAAGCAGTCAAAAGGCAGGTGGCAGCAGCGGAAGACACCCAGTACCAGAAGAGAAGAAAACAGCGCCAGCGACGAAAACAGGCAAGCAAGGGCAGCAGATACCAGCGCAAATACTTTTAGGAGGAATAAAGATGGCGAAAAAGAAGCGGAAGTATTACAGCGGAAAAGAATTACTATACCGCCGACAGATGGAACGGCAGCAGGCAGAGAAAGAAGAAAAGACAAATAATATCAGAGTACGCCAGCTGCACCAGATAAACGCAAGCAGCCGGGCTATTGGCTGGGCAAAACAGAAAATGAGGGAGGGAAAGAACAATGATTGCATTTCTGATTGAGGTTGTAAAAGCACTGGTAACATTCTTTGCGGTCTGCGTGGGGCTGGGTATTTTATATCTGGTCTTTGTAGTGGTCAGAGAAGTTGGCTGGGAGGTAAGAAGACAGAACAGAGAGAAGCACGAACAGGAGGACAAAGAGGAATGAAAGCAGAATTTTTCAAGGCGGTGTGTCCGTTAGAAATTGGGGACACAGTAGCAATCAAGGCAACAAAGGACGGAGAAACAAAAGAAGCGCTTTATTTGCCACATGGCTGCACGGTGATTACAACGGCAGCAGTTGCGCTGCATAAGGTCACAGACATTGCAACGCTTCACTATCTGAAAAAAGGCGAAACACAGTTCTTGTATGAATTGGACGGCTGCGGAAAATATGAACCGTTGACCGTGAAAGTTCCGGTCAGAGAATTTGCAGACGAACTGAAACGCCGTGGCAGATAATAACAAATACTTACGGAAGTATACAAAATATACAAATATACTTCCGTAAGATTGTGCAGAATGTCAATAGATTTTATACTTCCGTAAGTATATAATAAAGACAGTTAAAGAAGTAAAGCAAACGGAGGTAACGAACATGACAGAGAACAGAGAAAAAGCAATCAGAAGAACAAAGAACCTTGCATATTGGTTCATGGGAGAAATGCTGAAAGAGGAAGAAAGAGGGGAGAAAGAAAAAGAAACATTTGAAAAAGCAAAAGAAGCCGGGGAACTGGTAATAATGATAAGCACAGCAGAGAACAATGTAAGAGTTATGAAAAGCTGTATGAAAGAAGCAAGAGAAGCAGCAGAATTTTTGAGAGATGAAAAGAACGATATTGAAGAATGGCAGCTTGCAGGAATTAACGCAATGTTCGACCAGTGCAACAAAGAAAACATGGTGCCATACGATATGCCAACAGCAATAAAAGGGCTTTTGTGTATGCAGTACCAATAAGCATACAAGCACGGGTGGCGCAATGGATAGCGCAGCAGCCACCGAAGCTGCCGGGTGCGGGTTCAAGTCCCGCCCCGTGCATTACTGGGAAAGCAACTATAAATTCATACCAGATACAAGGAGAAATACCACATGAAAGTATTATCAATTATCAATCTTAAAGGGGGAGTGGCAAAGACCATTTCCAGCGTAAACATGGCACATATTCTGGCAGCAGTAAAGGGCTTCAAAGTCCTGCTGATTGACAACGACAAGCAGGGAAACGCAAGCAAGATTATGAACCGCCACAGCTATGACCACAAAGGCACAGCAGAGGTAATGACGCAGCGTGGCATTGACCCAGCAGAGGTTATCCAGCACACGGACTTTGAGGGGTTAGACATTATCACAGCGAACATGAATTTGCTTACAGCCAATCTGGAAGTCATGCTGGACCAGTCAAGACCGCAACAGACACGCTTCAAAAAGTTTCTGGACGGCTTACAGAATGAATATGACTACTGCATTATTGACAACGCCCCAGACATTAACATTTCAACCATAAATGCGCTGGTAGCTTCACAAGACGTCATGGTGCCTATAACCATTGATGATTTTGCAATAGATGGGCTGGCAGAATTGAAAGAACAGATTGACAACACCCGTGAGGACCTAAACCCGCAGTTGCGCTTCTGCGGCTGCTTTGTCACACAGTACGACAGAACCAATGAAGCAGACACACAGGGAGAAGAGTTCTTGAAGACGCTTGAATATCCGGTGTTTGATACGCATATCAGAAAGACACCGAAAATGAAACCCAGCACATTTGAAAGATTGCCAATCATTTTATATTCCCCACGCTGCGGCGCAAGTGCCGACTATAAAGCGTTAGTGGAAGAATGGTTGAGAATGTGACCAATTCGGACACGTTAGGAGGGAAAGACAATGGCAGGAGCAGCAAAGAAATTCAACTTGACAGAGTTATTAAACCAGCGGTCAAAGGAAGCTGGGGAGCAGCAGAAAACAGAACAGCAGCAGGCGGCAGCAGGCGCAGAGGTCGTCACGTCCGAAGAGGGCGTGAGCAGCACTGCCGATATTTACGACCTTATACCGTCAAAGGGCAATTTTTACAGCGTGGAAGACGTGCAAGACTTAAAACAGTCTATTGAACTTCTGGGAGTGTTACAACCACTTCTGGTGACTGATGAAGAGGAAGACGGCAAGCGCCGTATCATTGCAGGGCACAGAAGACGGCTGGCGGTCATGCAGCTGGTGGACGAGGGAAAAGAGCGTTTCAGACGGGTTCCAATCTTAATCAAGCCGAAGAAAAACGCAATTCTGGACAGACTGGCACTGATTATGGCAAACCGTTTCCGCGAGAAGACAGACTGGGAACGCATGACAGAAGCGCTGGAAACAGAAAAGCTGGTACTGGAATTAAAAGAAAGTATGAACATTCCGGGCAGAACCCGTGATTTACTGGCAGAGATTATAGAAACGTCCCCGGCGCAGGTAGGAAGATACAAGGCAATCTATAACAATATCATTCCAGAACTGATGGCAGAATTTAAGGCAAACAGAATTGTTGTATCTGTCATTTATGAAGCGTCCGGGCTGCCGGAAGATTACCAGAAGCAGGCGGCAGAGGTATTCCAGGAAAATGAAGTGCTGACATTATCAGACATTAAGCAGATAAAGAAGAACTGGGAAGCGTCGCAGCAGATACCGGGACAGATGGACATTAGCCAGATGAAAGAGAAGCAGGAAGCAGCAGGAACGGCAGAAAGTGCCACAGGCAATGAAACAGACCAGCAGCAGGAAGAAACAGCCACAGAGGGAGCAGGAGAAGCCACAGAGGGCACAGAGGACGCAACCGGGCAGCAGTCAGAATACGTTGACCCACAGCCGGAGCAGATAACGTCACTTTGTTACAGCTGCACACACTATGAGGACTGCCACGACAAGACAGCAACCGTGACCAGCTGCAATGCTTATGAGAACCGCAGAGAAGCCCAGAAGACGGACGAAGAGAGATACAACGAAGAGCAGGCAGCTATTGACCGGGAAACACAAAAGAAACTGCGTGAAATGCAGCAGGAAGAGAAAATGCAGCACTTGCCGTCTGATGATAGAAAAGAAAAGACAATCAGAGTATCACCGGAGAAAATGAAAGCCGTTGCGGTTGACCGCACAAGACCATACATGATTTTGAAAAATGATGATTACAGAGAGGGCGACACAGTAAAGCTGATTGAGTTTGCAGATGGCAGAGCAACCGGAAACACGGCAGACATGAAAATTATCTGCATGGACGACGACACGACCAGCAGCGCACTTGAAGAGGGCTATTGTGTAATAGCGTTGCAGGAGGTGTAGACGTGGTACAGATTTTAGAACTATTTGGGGGAATTGGTTCCCCCAGATGTGCTTTGCGAAATTTGAACATTCCAACAAAAGCCATTGACTATGTGGAAATAGACGAAAACGCCGTAAGGTCATACAATGCAATGTTTGCGGAAGAATTAGAGTATAAAACACAATCAGTGGTGGGCTGGAACCTCAAACCAGATATTCTGATACATGGCAGCCCGTGTCAAGATATGAGTATTGCGGGACATCAAGGAAAAGCAACTGCGGAAGCAGGGAGGATAAACAGAGGAAAAGGAGCAGACAAAGGAAGCGGCACCCGGTCAAGTCTGATGTGGGAAACAATACACATTATTCAAAATATGGGCGAATGGAAGCCGAAATATGTTATCTGGGAAAACGTGAAAAATGTATTAAATGGCTACAACAAGAAGAATTTTGAACAATACATAGCAGAAATGGAAAAGCTGGGATATACAAGCAATTATCAAATATTAGACGCAAGGGACTTTGGATTGCCACAGGCACGGGAAAGGGTTTTCACGGTATCGGTGCTGAATGGTGAGAAGTTCGACTTTTCGGACTTAATCAGAACACCAATGAAAGATATATCAGAATTTCTTCTGGACAACGACGAAGTGCCGCCAGTGTACGACGTGACACAACCGAGTGTGTACAGTGTGATTGGGGAAAAAGGCATAAGAAGAGCAACAGTAATAAAAGATTTTGCATACACAATCACGACCAGACAGGACAGAACACCAGCGCAGGTGATTGACTGCGGAAACGGGCGTTATAGATATTTAACAGAACGTGAGTGCTGGCGTCTGCAAGGATATACAGACGAAGACTACGAAAGGGCAAAAGCAGTCCAGAAGCGTTCTGGAAGATACAGAATGGCGTTATACAAGCAGGCTGGGAACAGTATTGCGGTTCCCATATTTGAAAGTATGTTCAGAAAGATAATTTTGCATGAAACAGCATAGGAGGTGCAGGAAATGCCAATAAATATGACAGATTATAAAATGATTATTCACGAAAGAATATACAATGTTCTGCAAATTATGATTGATTTTGGAAATGAACCAATAGAAGACAGAAACGCACCAAAACCAAAATTTATTGACGCAGTATACATAGATGAAGATGGAGTAATAAGAACCATGCACGACGCAGCAGAGTGCTTCCAGTTCATAAGAAAAATGGAGGTATAGCAGATGGAAAGACCAATAATAATGCTTAATACAGACAATATGCCCGTATTTTGCCGAAACCAGTGCGCAAATACAAAATGCGCAAAGCACATTTCAAAAGCCTATGAGTGCGGCGGTTCATGTTCAATGCGGCTATTGAGAGGGGAACCGGAGTGCGCAGGCTACATATCACGGAGGAAGCACAAATGAAAGAAAATGTTTGCGTTGACTGCAAACACTATGAAAGCTGCAAAAAGCCGGAAAGATACATGAAGTGTATGGGGTACGAAGAGAAAGAACGGCAGCAGGCAGCAGGAGAAAACGCAGTTGACGTGCAAGACGGATAGAAGCCGGGAAAGACTGGCAAAAACAAAGAATGGAGGAAAAGCAAATGGCGCAGGCAATGGAAAAAGGCAGGGTTATTGAATTGCTGGAATATTACAAAGACATAGACGGGGAGGTGAGTATATACAGAAAGATAATAAGTGACTTAACGGACAAATATTACAATCCCATTGGCGCTATACAATGCGACGGTCTACCAAAAGGAAAAAATAATATATCACGACAAACAGAAAATATGGCGCTTAATATTCCAGATTATGTCAGCGGCGAAATCAGAGAGTATGAAGCAAAGGTGCAGCAGTTGCAAGCCTTAAAGGTACAGATTTTGCAGGAAGTTTCAAGGCTGAAACTGAAAGAAAAGTGCATTATTTTTGATTTTTACATGCACAACCTCAAATGGGAACAAGTAGCGGTACGCAATTCATACAGTGAAAGACAGTGTAAGAATATCAGAGATACAGCACTTGAAACACTTTCACAGAGGTTTGAAAAGAACCAGATTATTTCACAATTTCAGAGGATTGCATAAGCAATCATTGCCCGCCATTGCCTGCGTTTTACTGGTATAATTTAAGCCAGTGAAGCAGGCTTTAAGTCGTTATATTTGCACGTTGGCAATAGTGGGCTTTGGTGATTTTTTGAATTTACAAAGCCCATAATTTTTTATACTTCCGTAAACTGGAAGAGTTGGAAAGAATGAAAACGAACGAAAAGAGGTGAGAAGATGGGAAGACCACGGAACCCGGAACGGGACAAGTCAATGCAACGCTATCTGGACGCAGACGGCAAGATTGAAACAGCGGAACTGGCGAAGCTGGCAGGGGTGCCAGAAGTGCGGATAAGAAAATGGAAGTCAGAAGACAGCTGGGACGAAGCGCTGAAAAACAAGCCGAAAAAAAGAGGGGGTCAAAAAGGCAACAAAAATGCTGCCGGGAAAACCCCAGCAAAAAAGGGCAATAAAAATGCCGTAACACATGGGGCATTTGCGCAGGCGGGATATGAAGACATAGACCCGGAGCAGGCGGCAGCCATACAGAACATGGGCACACCGTCCGCAATGTCACAAATGATGGAGGAATTGCAGGCACTATATCTGCGCAAAGCCTATCTGGAAAGCCTATTGAAAGAGTATGAAAGCCCAGAAGCAGGCGGCTTTTACACAGATAAAATAGTACACATGATTGTACCAAAGAGCATGGAGGAAAGACAGCAGGAAGAGGACTGCGGCATGGAACACCAGCAGTGCGCAGACCCAGAGGGAAGCAAGACAGAAACATATAAAACAGCCATGAAGTCTGTCATTAAATCCAGCCCATTTGAACGGGCAATGAAAGTGGAAGCCGAACTAAACAAGCTGCATGGGCGTATCATCAAGCAGCTGGATAGTATCAAGGCGTATGAGTTGGAGGACAGACGCTTGACGCTTGCTGAAAAGCAACTTGAATTGAACAAACAGAAGCTAACGGGAGAATTTGAGATTGACCCGGACGGAAGCACAGAAAACGACGAAATCACAGACGTTGTGGACGACGTTTGATAGGTTCTTCCGGCGGTCTGGAAGCACTGCGGGTACGGCGACGCCCAAAACCTGCCCAGATATAATTTTGAAAATTCCATTTCCGCTTCCGACCCGGTAAAAAATAAAGGGGTATGGGCTAAAAAAGAAAAAATGTGACCAATTCGGACACAAAAGAAAGGGGGTGCGGTTTTTGAAAGCGTACACTTCAAAGGCGGTTGCCGCTTGGCTGGATATTTCAGAACGCAGAGTGCGCCAGCTGCGTGACGAAAAGGTTATAACGGAAATCAGACCGGGGCTGTACGACTTGAAGACCGTAAACCACCAGTACATAAATTATTTGCGCAAAAACAACCCGGAAAGTGAAAGTGCAATAGATTACAACGCAGAACGTGCAAAGCTGGTCAGAGCAAAAAGAGAAGCACAAGAACTGGAATTGCAGCTGCGCAGAAATGAGGTACACACCACAGAGGACGTGGAACAGGTAATGACAGACACACTTGTTAGGTTCAAAACAAGGCTTATGGCTATACCTGCAAAGTTAAGCCCCATTTTATCAAAGAAAAAGGACCAGACAGAAATATTTAAGCTGCTGAAAAGCGCCATTGATGAAGTACTGGAAGAACTTTCGGACTTCCAGACGGTGTTTGGGTACGGTGTAGACAATGAAGAAAAACACAGTTGATATGTTCACACGGATTTTCAAAGTGCTACAACCACCGCCGGAAATGACACTTTCACAGTGGGCAGATAAGTTCCGCAGACTGTCTGCCGGGTCTTCCGCAGAGCCGGGGCGCTGGAAGACAGCAAAGGCACCGTATCAAAAAGAGATTATGGACGCCATAACAGATATTACAATAAAAAAAGTCGTGATTATGTCAGCAGCGCAGGTGGGAAAGACAGACGCAATGGTGCTGAACCCTATTGGATATTATGTCCACTACGACCCGTCACCAATCATGGTTATACAGCCAACTATTGACATGGCAGAAAAGTTTTCAAAAGAAAAACTATCCCCCATGCTGCGTGATACACCCGTACTTGCGGACAGGATAAACGAGAAATCGAGAAACAGCGGTAACACAATCATGCAAAAGATATTTCCGGGCGGCTTCATTACCATTGCCGGAGCAAACAGTCCAACAGGACTGCGAAGCCACACCATAAGAATATTACTTGCGGACGAAATAGACGCATACCCAGCCAGCGCCGGAAAAGAGGGCGACCCGCTTTTATTGGCTTCAAAGCGCCAGACTACATTCTGGAACAAAAAGCAGGTGGACATTTCCACGCCGACGGTCAAAGGTGCGTCCAGAATAGAAGTGGAATACGAAAACAGCAGCCGGGGAGAATGGAACACACCTTGCCCATGCTGCGGAGAACTGCAACCGCTGGTCTGGTCAAATGTTGTGTTTGACAAAAACGACCTATCAGAAATCAGATACGCTTGCAGCAAGTGCGGCGTCATATCCAGTGAAGCAGAATGGAAAGAACACTTTATTGACGGAACCTTTGTACATGAAGACCCAGACAACCCCGTGCGTGGGTTCCACTTGAACACGCTTGCTTCCACATTGACCACATGGCAAGAAGTTGTTGAAAAGTTTCTGACGGCAAATGACCAGATGAAAAAAGGCAACGTGGAACTTATGAAAGTATGGACTAATACCGAAATGGGGCAAACGTGGGAAGAAGACGGGGAAACCATAGAAGACGACGAACTGATGAAACGCCGGGAGAAATACAAGTGCGAAGTGCCAGAAGAAGTGCTGTACTTGACAGCTGGCGTAGATACGCAGGACGACAGATTTGAAATTGAAGTTGTGGGCTGGGGTCCAGAATATGAAAGCTGGGGCATTAGGTATGCGGCAATATACGGCGACAATTCAGACATCAACAATCAAGTCTGGCAAGACCTTGACACATTCTTATTGCAGACCTTTGAAAAACCGGACGGAACGAAAATGAAGCTGTCATGTGTCTGTGTTGATAGTGGAGGACACAGAACCAATCAAGTATATAAATTCTGCAAAGCCCGGTTCAATCGCAGGGTATTTGCAATCAAAGGTTCAAACGATAGCGCCGCAGCGTATATCCAGAAGCCGTCAAAAAGCAACCGTGAGGGCGCATACCTTTTCACGCTGGGAGTTGATACCGGAAAAAGCCTGCTTATGGACAGACTAAAGCTGGAGGAAGAGGGACCCGGCTTTTGCCATTTTCCAAAAGAAGAGGGCAAGGGATATGACGAAAAGTATTTCAAGGGCTTAACGTCAGAAAAAAAGGTAATGCGTTACAAGATGGGCAGACCATATTTTGCATGGGAACTGAAAGACAAAGGCGAACACAAACGAAATGAAGCGCTGGACTGCCGAAACTACGCAACGGCAGCTATTGAAATTATCAACGTACCATTGAAAAAACCAGACAAAAAGAAAGACACCACACAAGCAAAGAAAATTGTAAAACGTGGCAGAAGAAGAAGTGGAGGAATTTTATAAATGGCAGGAATTACACTGGAAACAGCAAAAAGACACCTTGACGCATGGCTGGAAGCAGAACTGGCAGTGACAAACGCCCAGTCGTATGTTATAGGGTCAAGAACAATGACAAAAGCGGATTTAGGGGAAATACGAAGACAAATAGAGTATTGGCAAGGGAAAGTCACTGCGCTTGAAAATGCGGCAAAATATGGCGGCAGGAACCGTGCAAAACGATTCGTACCACGGGATTTATAAAAATATTAAAAACCTCTTGACTTACGGTGACACAAAAGTTATTATATATGTGTCACCAAAAGAAAGGAGGTTTTTATATTTGTCACCCAGAACAGGAAGACCAACAAATGACCCTAAAACGCATGAAACAAGAATAAGAATGTCAGACAAGGAAGTTGGAAAGCTGGAATATTGCTGCGAAAAAACGGGAATGTCAAAAGCAGACGTTATAAGACGGGGAATTGAGCTGGTCTATAAAGAAGTGTCAGAGAAATAAAAAAGTGGCGCACCACCGACCAAAGTAATTGCGCCACTTTAGAGCATTGCAACCCACATGGGCTACACTCATATAGTACCACGGGTTGCAGACACTTTCAATCATTTTTGAAAGGAGCATTGTACATGGGAAAGATTATAGAGTTTCCACAGAATAGTATTGTGCCAGATTATTTGCCACAAACAGAGGGAATGGAACTATATTTCAGATTTTATAAAAATTGCAGTGGACAGTTGAAAGAATATATACTGGAAAGAATAGGGAATGATATATCACAAACATGGGATAATAGAAACTTTTGGAAAACAACAGAGCCAACAGACGCACTGGAACTGATAGGGTATGCGTCAGCAAAGAAAATACTAAAGACGACGAAAGCAACGGCAGATTATTACAAAAAACTGTCAGAGATTATAGAAAAATACGGTTTGGAGGTGCTAAAGAGTGCCAAAACGAATTGATTTGACCGGGAAAAAGTTCGGAAGATTAACAGCGATTGAACCGAAAACGATAAATGGGAGAAGAAAATGGAAGTGTAAGTGCGATTGCGGAAAGGAAATATATTGCGTCACAAATACATTAACAGGAGGGAAAAGCAAAAGTTGCGGCTGTTTGTCTGCTGAAAAAGCAAAAGTAAACAATACAACACATGGAAAAAGCAAAACAAGAATATATAGGATTTGGGAGGGAATGAAAGCAAGGACAACAAACAAAAAGCATATAGCATATAACAGATATAAGAATGTGAAAGTATGCAAAGAATGGGAGAACTTTGAGAACTTTTACAAATGGAGCATGGAAAACGGCTACAAAGACGGACTGACAATAGACAGAATAGACAATAACAAAGGATATTCACCGGATAATTGCAGATGGACAAGTTATAAAACGCAAGGAAACAACACAAATAGAAACCATTTATTAAAATACAAAGGAGAGAAAAAGACAATGGCAGAATGGGCAGAAAAAATGAATATACCGTATGGAACATTGAAATATAGAATATACAACGGCTGGTCAATAGAAAAAGCACTTGAAACACCAGTAAAGAAAAAACATTGCCCGTGATTGCCCGTTTTGGGGCTTTATTTCCCCCCATTGCCCGCAAAAATGGGGTAATATTGTAGCGTGAATAAGTGAGAAAAGACAAAAAGCACCCGTGAAAAGGTGCTTTTTTCATGCAATAAAGGAGGTGAAAGCGTGGGAATTGCAGCGGGAATTGATAAGGCAATAGCAGTCATAGCACCGCAAGCAGCACTGAAAAGAACGGTTGCAAGGCAGAAAATGCAGATTTTAGACAGCGGGTATGGCAATTATGGAGCCAGCGTCACAAAAAAATCACTTGCAGGCTGGCTTCATGCAGGCGGCAGCAGTCGTGAGGACATAGAAGACAATGTATCTGTATTGCGCCAGCGTACCCGTGATTTATACATGGGCGTGCCGCTGGCAAACGGGGCAGTCAAAACCATGCGCACCAACATTGTTGGACGTGGGCTGCGGTTGAAATCGACCATTGACGCAGAAACGCTGGGAATTTCACCAGAAGAACGCCGGAACCTTGAAAAAAAGATTGAAAAAGAGTGGTCTATCTGGGCTGAAAGCAATGATTGCGATATGTCAAGGATAGACAACTTTTACGAGTTGCAGCAGTTGGCTTTTATGAACTGGCTTATTTCCGGGGATTGTCTGGCGGTATTGCCAGTCAAACCACGAATAAACCAGCCGTATGACCTGCGTGTGCAGCTGATAGAAGCAGACAGACTATGCAGCCCGGACAACTGTGACACAATGGACAACAAGATTGTTGGAGGTGTAGAGGTTGACAAGTCCGGGGAAGTGATAGCGTATCACATAGCGAACCACCACCCGTTGTCATACGCATACAATGACATAAGCTGGCAGAGGGTTGAAGCATACGGACAAAAGACCGGAAGAAGAAACGTGCTTCACATGATGAACCGGGAAAGAATAGGACAGCGCAGGGGCGTTCCGTTCCTTGCGCCAGTCATTGAAAGCTTGAAACAGCTTGGAAGATACACGGACGCAGAGCTTGTGGCTGCGGTTGTGTCTGGTATGTTTACCATTTTCATTGAAAAGGCAGACGCCAGCGCAGAAGACGCCATAGGAAGTATGCTGCCGGAAGAAGTGCAGGTGGACACAGAAGACGAAAGCACCATTGAACTTGCGCCGGGCGCCGTTATCGACTTAAACGAGGGTGAGAAAGCACACGACACGAACCCCGGAAGACCAAACGCCAATTTTGGCGGCTTTGTAGAAGCAATATGCCAGCAGATAGGCGCAGCACTTGAAATTCCGTATGAATTACTTGTGAAGCGTTTTAATTCCAGCTATACAGCCAGCAAAGGTGCGCTGGAAGAAGCATGGAAAATGTTTAATATGTACCGTGACTGGCTATCAACGGACTTTTGCCAGCCAGTATATGAAGAATGGCTGACGGAAGCAGTAGCAAAAGGACGTATCAAAGCACCGGGCTTTTTTACTGACCCAGCAATAAGAAAAGCATATTGCGGGGCAAAGTGGAACGGACCTGCAAAAGGTATGCTTGACCCGGTAAAAGAGGTTACAGCCGCAGAAAAGAGAGTGTCAAACGGCTTTAGCACCAGAAGTGATGAAGCAATGCAAATGACGGGAAGCAACTTTTATAACAATGTCGAACAGTTGAAACACGAAGAAAAAGAACTGAAAGAGGTGAAGAAAATTGCCAATGGAACCACAAACAAACAGAACACCCCAGCAGAACCCGCAGACAATGCCGGGAATGAACCAGCAGCAGGACAGCAGAACGCCGGGCAATCCTTACGGGGTGACAACAAATAAATTCTGGAACTTTATCCCGGCAGCCGGGGACAAGCCGCCAGAACTGCTTTTATACGGCGCAATAAGCAGCCAGCAGTCATGGTGGGAAGACAGGGTGACGCCGCAGCAATTCAATCAAGAACTTGCGGCGCTTGGTGATGTGCCAGAAATTATCGTGCGCATTAACAGCGGCGGCGGTGATGTGTTCGCAGCAAATGCGATTTTTACGAGATTGAAAGATTGTTCAGCGAAAGTGACAGTCAAAATTGATGGCTGGGCAGCTTCCGCAGCCACAATCATTGCTATGGCAGGCGACACAATCAAGATTGCCAGAAATGGCGTATTTATGATACATGACCCAGCAATGACAGTCTGGGACACTTTCAGAGCAGAAGACTTTTTGAAGATGGCTGATGAACTGAAAGTGATTAAACAAAGCATTGTCAATACATACGCCAGTAAGACTGGCAAAAAGACAGAGGACATAGAACAGCTTATGTCAAATGAAACATGGTGGACGGGCGACATTGCCGTTGAAAACGGCTTTTGTGATGAATTGATGTTTGAAGACAGCACAACAGTTGTTGAAAATTCTTCAAAAATCGTTGTCAATTCAGTGCCTATTGACGTTTCCATGTTCAAGAGTATTCCAACCCAGTTATTAAACAGCCCGCACAATCAAAATCCGGGTAGTTTAGTAAATAGTGCAACAGAACCTATCAACAAGCCACAGGAAAAGGAGGAACCACAAATGGCAGCACCAGAAAACAAAATCACAACGGTTGACGCACTAAAAGCCGCATACCCGGATTTAGTAGCGACAATCCAGAATGAAGCAGCAGCCACAGAACGTGCCAGAATTAAAGGCATTGAAGACTTGGCAAATGGCAACTATGACGCAATCGCAAAGGACGCAAAGTTTGACAACCCTATTTCTGCGCAGGAAATGGCAGTTAAAATCATTTCAGAGCAGAACAAAGCGGGCGGCAACTACATTCAGAACCGCCAGCGGGACGCAGAAAACAGCGGTGCAAACGGCGTGCAGGGAGCAGCACCGGAGGACAACGCAGGAGAGAACGGCAAGAACGTGTTTGACGCCGCTATTGACAAGTTGTTTCCAGACAAGAAATAAGGAGGTACAAGCAAATGGGTGAATATGCAGTAGAAAAAAGAGAAATCACACCGAAGAACTTTTTTGCTGGTGATTTTCCAACAGTACCGGAAACCGGAACAGCAAATGCAGCTATCAAGGAATATGCACCAGTAATGATTGACACTGCGAATGACAACAAGATTATTCCAGTTGCAAAAGGAAGCGAAGCAAGCGCAATCGGTATTGCTGCTGCGGCAGCAGGAAACGGCGAACCAGTAACATATTACATGACAGGTGAGTTTTTCGCTGACGCATTAGCACTTGAAGCCGGGGCAGATTTAGCAAAAATCAAAGAAGCACTGCGAAAAGTATCAATCTTTTTGAGATAAGGAGGAAAAACAACAATGGCAAATGAAGTATCTATTTACGAACCACGAACAATGGGCAGAGTGGTTCAGAAATTACCGCCCGTGCGTACTTTTTTTAGAAGTACATTTTTCAAGCATGAAGAAACATTCGTAACAAAGAATGTTGATGTTGATTTCAAGAAAGGAAGCAGAAAGGTTGCACCGTTTGTCAGCCGTGTAATTGGTGGAAAGGTAGTGCCAAACACTGGCTATGAAACAAAGACCTACACGCCGCCTTTAGTTGCACCGGAAAAGGTCACAACGGTTGACGACCTTTTACAGCGCAGACCGGGTGAAAGCCTTTATTCTGGCAGAACACCTGCGGAACGTGCAGTGCTTAAAATGGCTGATGATTTCAAGGAACTGCGAGAAATGATTTTACGCCGTGAAGAGTTAATGTGCGTACAGACCATTTTTACTGGCACAATCCCTATCATTGGCGACGGAGTAAATGAAGTGATTGACTTCTCTTTTACAAACAAAGAGAAAATCACAACAGAAGCGAAGAAGTGGACTGCTGACACTTCCGACCCTATCGCAGATTTGAAGCGCTGGCACGAAACCGTACAGAAGACCGGATTTGTAAACTGCGATATTTGCGTTATGGGTGGCGACGTTGCAAATGCGTTTGTAAATCATGCAAAGGTGCAGAAAATGCTTGATGTGAAAAACTTCAATCTTGCGGTTATACAGCCTAAACAGTTACCGAACGGCGTCACATACCTTGGAACCATTCACGAACTGGGACTTGATATTTACAAGTACAATGAGTGGTATCTTGACGACTGGACAAACCCGGACAAACCGAAGGACAAGCCGCTTGTACCTGCTGACAGCTTGGCACTGTTAAGCACAAACGCTGATTATTCCATGTACTATGGAGCAATCACACTTATTAAGGAGCCGGACGGCAACTTTATGACCGTAGAGGGTAAATATGTACCGGACACATGGACAAAACGCAAGCCTGCCCGCCGCTTCCTCAATCTGTCTTCTGCACCGTTATGCGTTCCGCATGATGTAGACAGCTGGTTTGTTGCAACACCTATCTAATGGACTTCAAAGCACAGCTTGCCAGTGACATGAAAGTGTTTCACAACTGCGGAGAAATGGCAACTATGACTGATATATGGTATCAAGGCAAGAAACACTATTTGCCCATAATCATTGACCACACGGCAGCCGACGAACGGCAGAGAGGAAACGGGGACAATGCAGAGGGCATAAACCGTGCTTCTTGTCTGGTGTATATGTCATTATATGATTTTGGTTGTGTTCCAAAAAAAGGACGCCAGCTTGAAATTGACGAAGCCGGGGCAATCAATATGTATAACATTTCAAAAGCAGACTGCGAGGACGGGGAAATAATTCTTGAATTGGAGATGTTGGAAGAATGATTGAAATAACATCTGACGCAATAGAAAGAGTGGGAACCCTGCTGGCAGACGTTCCAAAAGGTGCAGAAAGAGTATTTGCCAGCGCTATGAACCGTGGTATTTCCAGAGTGAAGACACAGGCAATAAAGCAGGTAAAAACCGTATATGCCGTAAATGGCGCAGCACTGACGAAAGCAACCAGAATAAATATAACCAAAGCCAGCACGGGAAACCTTGCGGGCTTTGTTTCGTTTTCTGGCGTGAAAATACCGCTGTACAAATTCAAAGTAACGCCGACGAAGCCCGGAACTGGAAAACAGGTGCGGGCAGCAGTTAAAAAAGGCGGTAGCGGGACACCATTTGAAGACGCTTTTATTGCGGAAATGAAAAGCAATGGTCACACCGGAGTATTTGAGAGGACAGGGCGCAAGCGTTTTCCGATTGAAGAAAAAATGGGACTATCAGCAGCACAGATGGTGGGAAACGAAGATATTATAGACGGGCTGGAAAAGGAAGCACAAGAACTGGTAAATGAAAGAATTATACACGAAATGAACAGGATTTTGAATGGTTATGGAGGGTAAAGAACTATGACACCAGTTTTTTTGTTGGAAGAATTGCAGAAATTCATTAGTTCCAAAACGTCGGACATTATTTTGCCAGTGCGAACCAGAACGGGAAGCAGCGAAGAAAAAGAAAGAGCAGCAGCAGTTTATAAAATGGGGCTGCCGGAAGCAGACGACGTACAACAGAAAGTGCCATACATTCTGTTAAAGTTCCTAACAGGGACGGACGACAAGAAAGCAGGCGAACCAGAGGAAGACAGCTGCAAAGTAAGAATAATATTTGCGGTGTATTCAGAAGATGGGCAGGACGGACCGCTGGCACTTCTCAATCTGATTTTGAGAGTGCGCAGCGAATTGAAGAAAGCCGGGACAATCGGCGGCGGTCAATTTGCTTTGAAACTGCCGTTGGAATATATCGTATATCAAGACACCACGCCGCCATACTACATGGGCGAAATGGTGACAAATTGGAGTATGCCAGTCACGCAACGTGATGTGGCAGAGATTTTGCACAATTTATAGACAGGAGGAAGACAAAATGGCAAAAGCGACCACAGCAAGCGTCACAGCAGCCGAAAAGGACGCTGAAAAGGTGCAGGCGGTAGAAAATACCACAACAGAAGAAAAAGCCGTAAAAACGGCAAATACGCAGTCGGAAACAGTAAAGCTGATTTACATTGGACCGAACCTGCCAAAAGCAATGCTGCCATGCAACAAGATTTTTGAGGGAACAGACAAAGAGATTGAAGAAGAACTTTCTTTCATTCTTGAAAAGTTCCCGCTTGTAAGAAAAATGCTGGTTCCTATTTCCGAACTGGCAGACAAGAAAGACAAGGTGAAGACAACCGGGAATGTATACAACAAGTATTATTCAGACTTAAAGGCTGCCGCCCTTGCATACGCAGAACAGGAGGTATAACAAATGAGTGACGTATCACATGGAGTAAACGCCAGCAAGACAAACAATGGCGCAATCACGCCCGTGTCCGTAGATACTGGCGTGCATTTTGTGGTTGGAACAGCACCCGTGCAGATGGTAAACGGAAAAGTAAATGAAGTCATTATGGCTTCAAGCTACAAAGAAGCAGTGCAGGCGTTGGGATATTCCGACGACTGGAAGAAATACAGTCTTTGTGAAGAGATTTACACAGCGTTTACATTGTTCAATTCTGCGCAGGTGTTCTTTGTAAATGTTCTTGACCCTAAGAAGCACAAGAAAACAGTTGATGAAACACAGATAGACGTTGTAGACGGTCAGATTGTATTACCTGCGGAAGCAATCGCAGGTAGTGTGGAAATCACAGGAAAGACAGCCGGGGAAGATTACGAAGTATTTTACAGCGACACAAACTGCGTTGTGGAGTTCTTAAAAGAAACCACAGGCAAACTTACCGTGAAATATGACGCCGTGGACGCTTCACAGGTCACAAAAAGTGATATTATCGGCGGTTACAGCGTAAGCACGCACAAGACAACCGGACTTGAACTGATTAACAATGTATTTCCGCTTTATACAAAGGTTCCAGACCTTATTTTGTGTCCGAATTGGTCACATGACGCAGAGGTTGCAGCTGTAATGTCTGCAAAGGCAGAGAATATCAACGGACTGTTTGAGGGTGAAGCAATTCTGGACATTGACTGCACGGCAGAAACCGGGGCGACATACTACACGGAAGTGCCAGCATGGAAGAAACAGAAAAACTTCACAAAAAGAACAGAAGTTGTCTGCTTCCCTAAAGTTGCGCTGGGAGATAGAGTTTTCAATCTTTCAACACAGCTTGCAGCCAGTATGTCAGCCGTAGACAATGCGGAAGAGTACGGCGGCGGCACACCTTGTGAAAGTGCTTCAAACAAGGGTATACAGGCAGACAGAATGGTTACTGCGGACGGTTCGGAAGTAGTCATGGATATTCAGCAGGCAAACTACTTGAACGAAAACGGCGTTGTGACTGCACTTAATTTCTTTAATGGCTTTGTAAGCTGGGGAAATTATACGGCTTGTTATCCTGCCAACACAGACGTGACGGACTATTTCTACTGTATCAACCGTATGTTCAAGTGGGTTGCAAAGACGCTTATTTTGACGTACTGGAACTACATTGACAGAGGAATTAAAAGACGTCTGATTGACGCAGTTGTGCAGTCAATCAATGATTGGCTGGCAAGCCTTGCAACTGATGAAAAAATCATTGGTGGACGTGTGGAGTTCAACGAAAGCGAAAACAGCACAAGCCAGCTTGCAGCAGGAATTGTGCGTTTTCACATTTATATGACGCCGCCATCACCAATGCAGAAAATGGACTTTGTGCTTGAATATGACTTGTCATATCTTGCAGCACTGGTGGCAGCATAACAGGAGGTGAAACAGAATGTCAAAAGTTGACGAATTAGTTATTAACTATGCGATTTACGAAGACGCCGTAGAGTATCTGGGAACCACAGAAGTGACACTGCCAGACTTGGAGTACATGACGGAAGAGTTGAGCGGCGCAGGCATTGCGGGAAATATCGAAGAAATCATTATCGGTCACTTAAATGCAATGTCAACAACTTTCAATTTCCGAACTGTCACAGCGGCAGCAGTCAAGCTGATGGAACCACGGGTACACAGAATTGACCTGCGAGTTGCACAGCAGAGAATGAACCTGCGCACAAGCGCAAACGAAGTGTCCGGCGTTAAGCACATTATGAAAGTAAAGCCGAAGAAGACAGCGCTTGGAAAAGTTGCGGCAGCTTCAACAGCTGATGTAAGCGGTGAATATGCCGTTTCATACTATGCAATGTACTTGGACGGTTCAAAGGTAACGGAAATTGACCCGTTAAACTTTGTGTGCATTATCAATGGCAAAGATTACTTAAAGGACGTCAGAAAAGCATTAGGCAAGTAAAAAAGACAGCAGGAGCCAGCGGGAAGACCGCTGGTTTTTTCCTGCCTAAAATCAAAGATATGGAGGAATAAACAATGTCAGATACAACAAATACAACTGAAAACATGGAGCAGGTAACAGAGCAGGAAAAGGAAATGCAGGAAGCACAGGCAAGCGGCGTGGTCAATTTTAACGACAAGAAGAAAGACAAGGAAGAAGACGGCAGTTTGAATTATACACACACATTCAAAAAGCCCAGAGAGATTGAGGGAAAGAAGTATACAAAATTAACTTTCTATTTTGACAATTTAACTGGTGAAGATATTGAAGCAGTAGAGCAGGAACTTGCAGACCAGAACAAATATGCACTTTCACCGGAAATTTCCTCTGCGTTCCAGTGTATTCTTGCGGCAAAAGCTGCGGGGGTTGCTTCTGATGAAATCAGACGTCTTCCGGTAGGCGATTACATGAAGATTAAGAACAAAGCAAGGGATTTTTTAATTGCTGCGGGCTACTAAAAATTAAAGAACCCGCAAAGTTCATAAGAAAGCAGATATACAAAATGTCAAGGGCTTCACATACGCCCGTCCCGTTCTGGCTGCAAATGCCTATACGCAGACTTTTTGCATGGATTGAAACCATAAATGAAGTGGAAAAAGAAGAAGCGGAAGAGCAGAAACAGAACAGCAATAATGCGTAGGGAGGTGAAACAGCTTGGCAGGGTCACAAAAGGAATTTGAACTGCTTTTTAAGCTGAAAGCGTCGCTGGGTGGCAATTTTAACAGCACATTCAAAAGCGCAATTAACACCAATAACCAGTTACGGGACAGCTTAAAAAATGTCAATTCCCTGCAATCAAAGATTGACGGTTACACAAAGCAGTCTGCCGCTATTGATAAGAACAAAGAACGGCTGGCGCAGCTTAACGCAGAGCATGACCGATTACAGCAGGAATTGCAGCAGACAGGCGAACCCACAGAAGCACTGCGGAAGAAGCTTGAAAAGAATGAAAACCAGATACAACAGACCACTGCCAAAATCGAAGAACAGGAAAAACAATTAAACAGTTATGCCGACGAACTGAAAGCAGCCGGAGTAAATACGGATAATCTGGAAGAAGCCAACGGAAGACTGCAAAAGTCTTATGAAAAGCTGCAAACTTCACAGCAGACGTTGCAAAAACTGAATGACAAGCAACAGCAGGTAGAACAGAGCATTTCAAAGACAAAAGGGCAACTGCTGGGAACTATTGGCGCAATTAGTGCCGTAGCCGCCGCAGTGTATGCAGGACCCGTGCAGGCAGCACAGCAGTACGAAAAAGCAATAGCAAAGGTGGGAACCATTGCAGATACGCAGGAAGTCCCACTGGGCACATTGTCACAACAGATAATGGAACTGTCAAACAAGACAGGAATTGCAGCCAATGCCATTGCTGATGATGTGTACAACGCTATATCTGCCGGGCAGAAGACAGGTGACGCCGTAAACTTTGTTACAAACAGTACGAAGTTAGCAAAAGCCGGATTTGCGGAAAGTTCGCAAACGCTGGACGTATTAACAACCGTATTGAACGCATACGGCATGAGTGCGGACAAAGTAAGCACGGTATCAGATATGCTGGTACAGACGCAGAACAAAGGTAAAGTGACAGTAGGAGAACTGGCAAGCAGCATGGGTAAAATCATACCGACTGCAAACGCCAGCAATGTTTCACTGGAACAGTTATGCGCCGGATATGCAATAATGACCAGCAAAGGTATTGCAGCCGCAGAAACGACAACATACATGAACAGTATGTTAAATGAGTTGTCAAAGTCTGGAAGTACGACAGACAAGCTATTGCGGCAGAAGATGGGCGGCAGCTTTGCAGAATTGATGGCAAGCGGTAAATCACTTGGGGAAATTCTGGGAGGTATACAGGAAGAAGCCAGCAAGTCTGGTCTTGCCCTATCTGATATGTTCAGCAGTTCAGAAGCCGGAAAAGCGGCAATGTCGCTTCTGTCAAACGGAGTTGACGGCTTCAATTCAAGCGTACAAGACATGGTAAACAGCGTTGGGGCAACAGACAGCGCATTTGCCAAAATGGAAGACACCACAGAAGCCAAAATGGAAAAGGCAAAGAACAGTATAGCAAACTTGGGTATTGTTCTTGGTCAAAACTTACTGCCGATTGTCGGAAATCTGGCAGACAAAGTGGCAGTTGTGGTCACTAAAGTTTCAGAATTTGCAGCAGCAAACCCAAAATTAGTGCAAACAGCCCTAAAGGTAGCAGCGGGGCTGGCAGCATTGAAAGTGGGAATGTTGACAACAAAGCTGGTTACATTATCAGCGCAAGACGGCATATTGTCACTGGCAAAAAAGCTGGTGGGACTGCGTGCCGGATTTATTGAAAACGCAGCAACAAGCGTAAGTTTTGCGGAAAAGCTGAAAACAGCCGGAAGCGGTATATTGTCATATTTTGGCAATGTAAAAGGCGCTATGGGCGGCGTAGGTTCTGCAATAGGTAATATATTCAGTGGCAACAGAGTTATTGGAGCAGTAACAGGCTTTATGGGCGGCGTGAAGCAGTCCATTGTCAGTGGCTTTTTAGGAATTGCAGGAAAAGCAAGCGGAGCATTGACAGGAGCCGGGACAAAAATGCTGGGACTTATGCTGAAACCATTTTCACTAATTGGCGGCAAGCTGGGTCCGATACTTGGAACGGTAGGCAGTGCGATTGCAAACAGCCCACTTGGAAAAGTAGGCGGCTTCATAACAAAGGGAATTACCGGAGCATTTAGCAAGGCAACAACACTGATTGCACCGCTGGGAAATGCGGTAAAAACGGTGCTGGGTCCTATTGGAAACCTTGCAAAAACAGCGCTGGGACCGCTTGGAGGTATTGCAGGAAAGATACTGCCAGTTGTGGGCGTTATCACAACAATTATTACAGTAATACAGCTTGTAAAGAACCATCTTGAAGAGATAAGGGGATTTATACAGCGGACTTTTGGTGATGAAGCACTGGCAGTCTTTGACAAGATTGTTTCAGTCATTACCAACATAGGCGACACCATAAAGAATGTGTTTTCTGATGGGAACATAGGTGCAGCCCGTGACAAGATACAAGAGTTGTTCGGAGATAAAGGCGCAGCAGTCTTTGACACGTTCGTAAATGTACTGGGAACAGTCAAGAACGCAGTTTCAGAGGTTGTAGGCTTTATAACCACATACGTTGTGCCAGTTGCAGAACAGGTATTGCAGGTAATTGTTACACAGGTAATACCGGGGATTGTTAGTTTTATTCAAGCGGCAGCCCCAACCATTATGCAGATTATACAAAGCATTGCTGATTTTATCGGTGCAATTATTCCAGTGATAGGAAGTTTCATTGCTGGTCTTATGCCGATTATTTCAGAAATAATCACATTCATTTCAACTTATGTTTTGCCGATTATTTCAGAATTATTCAGCTTTATTTGTAGCACGGTGCTTCCGGCAATTTCCGCAGCAATTCAAGCAATTTTGCCAGTGGTGACAAACGTATTGCAAACGCTTTTACCTGCGATACAAACAGCACTGACAACAATCTGGAACATAGTTTCACCAATAATTCAAGGAATTTTAGCAGCAATACAATTTGCAATGCCAACAATCCAGTCTATCGTACAAAGCGGAGTTCAAGCAATTTCCGGTGTAATTTCTGGAATTGCAACCGTACTGAATGGAATTATCACTTTCATAACTGGTGTATTTTCCGGGAACTGGCGGCAGGCTTGGGAGGGCATAAAGCAAATATTTTCTGGAATTTGGCAGGGTATCAAGTCAGTGTGTACGGGAGTTATCAACGGCATTATATCTGCGGTCAACACGGTTATACGTGGATTGAACAAAGTAAAAGTGCCAGACTGGGTGCCGGGCGTAGGTGGAAAGGGTATAAACATATCTGAAATACCTATGCTGGCGAAAGGTTCCAAAAATACACCAGACACGTTCATTGCTGGTGAAGCGGGACCAGAGTTAATCACGAACGCACCGGGGCGCACGGTGTTTACAGCAGACCAGACAAGAAACATTCTGGCTGCACAGAATACGGCAGCCACAACAGCGGCAGCGGTAGCGCCAACAGCACAGACCACAACAGCACCGCAGACGGTGAATAACTACAACACAGCGCCAGAGGTAACAGCAGGCGCAGGAAGCGGCGGTGGAAGTGCAAACAACGTAACTATCAACAACAGTCCGACAATCGTTATCAACGGGGACAAGCCGGAAGACTTGGACGCAAAACTGGAAGAGAACAACAGAAAGTTGCTGCGTGACGTTGAAGACCTGCTGGACGAAAAAGAAGACAAGGAGAAGCGGCAGAAATATGACTAAAAGCTACACAACCATATCTGGGGATATGTGGGACAAGATAGCATTTGAACAAATGGGAAGTGTCCTGCATACAGATAAGCTGATGAAAGCCAATGTCAAGTACGCCAGCACCTACGTTTTCCCTGCCGGGGTTGTATTAACAATCCCGGAAGTGGAAGACGAAGAAGACTTGGAACTGCCACCGTGGAAAAGGGGGCTGCTGACGTAGAATGAGCGCAAAAGACATGGCACGCCGGGTGGAACTGCGGTTGAAATTTCAAAACGTAAAAGTCCCGGCAGATATAAATAAATATTTAAGCAGCCTTACTTTCACTGACGAAGACGAAGACAACGCAGACGATTTGCAGCTTGCGTTTGATGATAGAGAAAGAAAGTGGCTGGGAAGCTGGCTGGAAGTAAAGCCGACTTTTATTAAAACCACAACGACGGTGCAAAAGCAGGTTGAAGCTGCAAGCGTTGTCAATTATGTGGTCAAAAAAGGTGATACGCTTTGGGCTATTGCCAAAAAGTATCTGGGAAGCGGTACAAAATACCCGCAGATTGTTTCTGAAAACAATATTAAAAACCCTAACTTAATATATCCGGGGCAGGTTTTCAAAATCACAACGGGCGGTACAGCAACACAGACGGTCACAGAAACGAAAGAAACAACAAAGAAAGTGTCTGACCCTAAATTGATAACAGCAACGATTGTTCAGAAGAACTGGCACGACAACGGCAAAGACGCCGTGCTGGACTGCGGGACATTTGAACTGGACAGCGTAGACGCCAGCGGACCGCCAACAAAAATCACACTAAAGGGCACGTCAATTCCTTATACTTCCAAAATGAGAGTAGAAAGAAAATCAAAGGCGTGGGAAAACACCAATTTGAAAGTGATTGCGGAGCAGATAGCGTCCGAAAGCAACTTGAAACTGATGTACATTGCAGACAATATACCAAAGTACAAAAGAAAAGAGCAGGTACAGACGTCGGACATTGTGTTTTTACAGAAATTATGTAAAGCGGCAGGGCTTGCGCTGAAAGTAACCACAATGAATGTGGTTATCTATGACGCCGCAGAGTATGACAGCAAGCCACCTATAAAAACCATAAAATATGGCAGCGGTGATTATATTTCATACAAGCTGGGAACCAGCCTGCATGATACAGCATACACCAGCTGCCATGTTTCATATACGGACCCGGACAGCAAAGAAACGATTGAAAGCACATACACGGCAGACAGCACAGAGGGAACCGGGCAAACACTTGAAGTCAACGAAAAGGTCAGAAGCACAAATGAAGCATACGAACTGGCAAAAAAACGGCTACGTGAAAAGAACACACAGCAGTTTACAGCAAGTTTCACAATGCTTGGTGATGTGCAGCTGGTGGCAGGTGCCACAGTCAAATTAAAAGGCTTCCAGAAGTTTGACAGAAAGTACAAGATTACCAAAGCGACCCACAAATTGACGGGAGGATATACAACACAGATTGAATTACAACAGGTATTGGAGGGCTACTAATGGCAGACATGACAGAGTTAAAAAACATAGTGCGGCTTGGCACCGTGCAGAGTGTGAACGCCAGCAAAATGACAGCCCGTGTGAAGTTCAAGGACAAAGGCGGTATCACTTCCGGTGATTTAAGAATTATAAAACGCCCAGTGTACGTTGTGCCAGCAATGGAAAGCGGGGCAGAGGGGCAGACAGCAAAAACAACGCTGAAATATGACTACAACGGGCAAATGTTAAAGGAAGTAAGTCACAACCATGAAGCATTTGTGACAGAGTGGACGCCGGGCGTCAATGATATGGTGCTTTGCATAATGGTTCCAGACGGCGACGGCGACGGCTTCATAATTGGGGAGGTGTAGAGCATGGCAAAAATAGGAAGTCTGGGAAGTCTGGTTTTTTCAGTTTCAGAAAACACCGTGCGCACCTTTGATGAATTAAGCTGGAAAGTGTCTGCGAAGTATGCAACGCACGACAGACACATTAAGCGTGACGTATTGGAGTTTTTAGGACCGGAACCCGGAACAATCAGTTTCAAAATGGCGTTCAGTGTATTTCATGGAACAAACCCACTGAATGAAATTAAGAAATTGAACAAAATGTGCAACAAGGGCAATGTTTCAACACTGGTTTTAGGTGGCAAGAAATACGGCTCTTATAAGTGGGTAATAACAGGCGTTAGCAGCACATTGAAACGCTATGACAACAAAGGCAACTGCTGGGCTGCGACAGCAGACGTGACACTAAAAGAATATCCAAAGAGGTGATGAAACATGGACGTGATAAGGGGCGACGGGTCACTATTGACAGAAATTGACCTTGCACCAGCAAATGACCATCAAGCAGTCATACAAAATATTGCGGTTATTCTGGACACGGTGCAGGGTTCCTGCCCTATGTTCCGTGATTTTGGTTTGCCCGGCAGCCTATACGGAAGACCGCAGCCAGTAGTTGAAAATATACTGGTGGGCTATCTGTACGACCAGATAGAAGAATTTGAACCACGGGCGCAGGTTGCAGACATTACATTTGAACATGACGCAGCCACAGGGCGCACAATACCTATTATTTATTTGGAGGAGGTGGAAACAGACAATGAGTGACAGAAAATACCCAGACATTGACTTTGTGGAAACCGACACGGAAACAATAGAAAGCAACTTAATTGCACTATATGAAAACTTTGTACAGCAGGTGCCGGGGCGTGAACGATACAAAGTGTACCCAGCGTCACCGGAAAGGCTTTTCATATCATGGGTTGCAAATATCATTGTTCAACAGCGTGTCATTATCAATGAAACGGCAAAAAAGAACGTGCCACGTTATGCAGACGGTGAATACTTGGACAGCTTGGCAGAATTATTCAAGGACTTGGAAAGACTGCCAGCAAGCCCAGCGTCTGCAATGTTCCGTTTTTATATTTCAGAAGCACAGAAACAATCAGTGATTATTCCTGCGGGCACCAGAATTTCTTTTGATGGTGCAATTTTATTTGAAACAAAAGAAAATCTGGAAATAAAAGCCGGGCAGACATACGGGGACGTTGAGGGAATTTGTACCACAGCGGGCGACGTCGGAAATAATCTGGCAGCGGGGCAGGTAAAAGAACTGGTTGACCTATACGACTACTACCAGAAAGCAGAGAACATCACGGCGACCAGCGGCGGCGCAGAAGAAGAGGACGACGCCAGTTATTATGAGCGTATGCGTGAGAGCATGGAGAGTTTCAGCACGGCGGGTCCTATTAACGGGTACATATACTGGACAAAGAGCGTATCACCAGCAGTGGCAGACGTGGTAGTGACAAGCCCGGAAGCCTGCGTGGTAGACGTCCGGGTGCTTTTGCAGAAAGGACAGCAGGCAACAGAAGCAGTTCTGAAAGAAATTGAAACAGCGCTGAACGCTTCCGACGTTCGACCACTTACAGACAAAGTGACAGTATCAGTACCGGAAACAGTGCCGTTTGATATTGACGTGACCTTTTATATTCCACAGCCGGACGCAGCCAGCGCCACGGTAATTGCAGCGGCGGCAAAACAGGCGGTTGAAGAGTATGTGGAGTGGCAAACAAGCAAGATGGGGCGTGACATTAACCCGTCATATCTTACAGCAAAGCTGATGGAAGCAGGCGTGAAACGTGTTGAAGTCAGAAAGCCAGCATTTGCGGTGGTTGATGATATAAAGGCTGCGAAACTTGGAAATCAAAACATTCTGAATGGAGGTATTGAAAATGTCTAATACAATTTACAATGCCGACTATTCAGACTGCCTGCCAGAAGCGCTGAAAAAGGACCCCAAAATGGTTGCATTGGCAAACGCCACGGCAGCTGCGCTTCTGGACACTTCCGGGATAATGGACACAGTTTTGATTTATTCCAGATTTGACGAACTGCCGGAAGAACTGGTGGACATTCTGGCATACGATATGCACGTTGACTGGTACGACTACAATTACCCGCTGGAAGCGAAACGGGATTTGGTGAAAAACAGTGTCAAGGTTCATAAGAAGATGGGCACGAAATACGCCATTGAAACAGCGCTGGGAAGTTTATTCCCAGAAAGTGAAGTGGAAGAGTGGTTCCAGTATGAGGGAGAACCCGGACACTTTCATATTGTGCTTGATGTGACAAACCAGAGAATAACGGCAGACTACGCAGCTATTATCCGGGCAGTGAAAATGTATAAAAGATTATCTGCACACATGGACGAATTAACCTATCAAGGGCAGGTTCACGGCGTCATATACACCCACGGGGAGTGTTTCAGATACAAAACACCGCTGACCGGAAGACTTAACGCCGGAACATACCCACAGAGAAACACAAAATCCGGGATAGGTGCTGCAACCTATATTGTGGGAACGGAAGCAGCAGGCTTCATATTCACAGCACCAGCAGCAGGCACAAAGCCATACAGAAACACGGTATTTTCACAGCAGGCGGCGCATATCGACGCAGACACGGCGTTGAATACGTTTGGCTATACAAATACACCAGCAGGACGGATAAAAACCAGAGAGCAGCCACAGAGGAACACCAGAGGGCAGACAAGCGGCGTCACAGTCACGGCAAGTGACAGAATGGAAGCACACCGCTTCACAGTTCCGGCAGCAGGAACCGTCCCGGAAAGAAGCACGGTGCAGCGGACACAGGGCGGCGCCGTAGGGACAAGCACGCAGGCAATGGGGTTTTCATACGGCGTCAAGCCGTGCGGAAGCCACAGAAAGCTATAAAGGAGGTGAAAAGCTATGTTGACAACAGACGCAATCAATGATTTCAAAGATTTCATTGATAATATCATTGCCTATGCAAAAGTAACCGTCAACGGCGTTTCTGAAAAAAAGGTGATACACCGCCGGGAACGTCTGAAAGACGGCAGGGTTGCTGTATATGTACAGATTACCCCGCAGGTAAGCGGAAAAGCCACAGTGCAGAGGGTACAGCTTTACAACAAGAACAATAAGTTGTGGGCTGACAAGGCGGTAAATATTCCGCTTAACAATGTACAAGAGGGCGTTTTGTACCGATTTACTTTTGACTTTACAGAAAAGGAGGTGTAACAGATGTACGAACAGAAGTTATGGCAAGACCATGTAACAGAGTTTGAAGACCGCTACACGGAAAGCAGAAATGATGATGGAACTATCACGCACACACCAGTTGAGGGGGAAATCATTCAGCAGGGAACACCGCAGAACGCAACCAACTTCAACCACATGGAAAACGGTATTTCCAATGCAACAGAAACGGCAGCGCTTATGGCGCTTTCTACAATCCACCACCAGCAGGCAATAGCTGACTTGCAGGGAGAAACAGCAACGGTGGCTTTGAAGAATACGCAGCAGTACCCGTTCAACAATTCTACACAGTCGGTTGCGCTGAAGACTGAAAGAAACCACATGGACTACACCGTGGAAACAGAAATAGTGGACTACACGGGCGGTTTTCCGGGCGACATTGTTATTACAGACAAGTTGCTGAATGGTTTTAAGATGGCACACACTGGAAGCGCAAAAAGCGTGACCGTAAAAGTTTATGTGAAAGGCGGGTTTTACTAATGGCAGCAGGTGTGATTATTAAAACAGAGGAACGCAGACAGCACGAAGAAGCGGTTATGCGTTCTTTTGGCGTGCAGGGCAGCGGGACAGCGGCGCAGAGAGAAGCAGCGGAGGTTATCGCAGCCAGAAGCAGCGAGGTAGTAAGAAACCAGAATGGAGGTAGAAAATATTATGGCTACTAATAAAATCAATGTAGTTGAAAAAACACCGGGCACACATATTGAATATGCACTGTCTGGCGGTAAAAAAATCACGTTCGGTGATGATGAATTAACAATCAATCTTGCCAGCCGTGAAAGAGATTTTGAAGTGTCACTGGACATTTGCATTGACGAAGAAGACGGCGTGGTGATTGGCACCGGAGGACGTGCGCAGAAGTACGCTGCGCAGATTGTTATTCCTGCCAGACGCTATGATGTTATCGAAGACGGAGAGAACGAAAACGGAGAACCGAAAGAAATCCCAGTGCCTATCCCGTTTGATATGTCACTTTGCACACTTATTCTTTGGGGATTGGAGGTATAAAGAATTATGTCTAATTTTGATGATTTAGCAATGGCGGTTGCTTCCTTTGGGGGCAACAACGCAGTAAAGTTTGATGATTTGGGTATGCCGTCAATTATGGTGGGTATTCCAAAAATGAAGTATTCCGACATTATCACCGGAGGAACACAGGAAACATTGCCATGGTGGATTGTGGACGGAGTAGAAAAAGAAGTTATCTGGGTATCAAAGTATATTAACGTCGTGGTCAATGACCGTGCATACTCACTGCCAATGAAAGACCCTAAAGTATACATTGATTTTGACACAGCACTTGCAGTATGCCGCAGAAAGGGCGAGGGCTGGCACCTTAACCAGAACGGCGTATTTGCCGCAATCAACCTTTGGTGTATGAAAAACGGCTTCACGCCCCGTGGAAACACAAACTGGGACAGAAGCTATGAAAAGGGCTATGAAAAGGGTATCAACACATATATTGACGGTTCGCACGGCGGCGGCAGAACTGCAACTGGTTCTGGTCCGGTAACTTGGAACCATGATGGCAGCCCGGCTGGAATTGCTGACCTTTGCGGCAACTGCTGGGAGTGGGTATCTGGTCTGCGCTGCGTAGATGGTGAAATCCAGATTATACCATACGGAAACGCCATGAAGTCTGATTGCAACATGGGTTCAAATAGTACAGAATGGAAAGCAATTAAGCCGGACGGCACACTTGTTGCGCCGGGAACAGTCGGCACATTAAAAATTGACAGAACCAGCGCCAGTGACGCAACACTGCGCATTAACACGTCAGTTACGACACAGACAACCGACAGCAACGATACAAGCCAGCCTTTCAAGGACGTAAAGGCAGCAAGCGGCGTAAGTATTCCGCAGATTTTAATTGCAGCAGGATTATTCCCAGACAGTGCGCAGACAACGCCGGGCAGATTTTGGGCAAGAAATAACGGCGAAAGACTGCCTGTCCGGGGTTCGAGTTTCAACGTCACGTCCGGCGGTGGTGCTGGTGCGCTGGGCTTGAACAACCCCCGTTCTTTCGTCGGCGGCAGCGTTTCGCTCCGTTCCGCTTTTGTGGAATAACTGGAAACTGGGAACTGTTATACTGTGGGGCTTACGGCAGTAAGCCCCTATTTTGAAAATACAACAAAGGTGGAATAAAAATGCCGGAAAACACAGCAGAGCAAATGCCACAGCTGGACAATGTGCGGGACAATGCGACGCAGGAAGACTTCAAAATGAAAAACAAAGTATATGAATTGTTATTATATGCAGGACCGCAGCTTGAAGAATTTCCGAGAGCGAAAAGAGAACTTGCAAAGAAAATTGACAGTTCAATGCTTGATGTCCTGCGTCTGGTTGTGGCGCTTGAAAATAAACACTACAAGAAAACGACGCTGGGAGAACTTGACAACGAAGTTGACACATTAAGACATTTGGTAAGGCTTGCAGCTGACCCAGAATATACAAGAAGCAAGAAACCATGTTTGCCAATGAAAAAGTATGAAATAATGTCAAGAAAAATAAATGAAATAGGACGCATGATAGGCGGTTATTTCAACTCAATAAACGGCAGTGAAACCACAAAGAAGAAAGATGGTAAATAGCAGGGTAACACCTGCTTTTTATATTATGGGAATAAGCCGTTAATAGAGGACTTGCCGTGCCTATCCGGGGTTCGAGTTTCAACAACACTTCCAACGGTGGTGCTGGTGCGCTGAACTTGAACAACCCCCGTTCTAACGTCAACAACAACGTTTCGCTCCGTTCCGTTTCACCCCATTTCTGCCAGTAGTCGTGCCCACAAGTGGACACGTCCAGTGCATTTGGGTTAAAGGGGTTTATTTCCATTCCAAAGGCTGCCAGCCGGGAGCCGTAGGAAAAAGATTGAATAGCCGTAAAGATAGTTAGTAAGCCGCAGGGCTGAAAGTCAGAGCCGGAAAGACTGGCGCTGAATGTATATATCACGTTTGGGCTGCGGAAGAACCGCAGTTTGATTTGTACGGCAGATTTTAACAACAGGAGGGAAAAGAAATTGCACAAAATCAAAAACATTTTCCCTATGATTTACGACTTTGAAAATCTTTTCAATGCGTACAAAGCCGGGATAAAGTGCAAGAGGTACAGACCAGATGTGATGGCGTACACGGATAAGCTGGAAGAGAACTTGATTGAATTACAGAATGAATTTATCTGGCAGACCTACACCGTGGGGCGCTACAACATATTTTATGTTTATGAGCCGAAAAAGCGCATGATTATGTCACTCACTTTCAAAGACCGGGTGGCGCAGCACGCTATATATAGCCAGCTGAACCCATATTTTGAAAAGCAGTTCATTTCTGACAGCTACGCTTGCAGAGTAGGCAGGGGAACACACAAAGCAGTCAACCGCCTGCATGATTGGTTGAAGCAGACTGACCGGAAGCCGCAGCGTTTCTATTATTTGAAACTGGATATTGCAAAGTATTTTTACCGGATAGACCATGAAGTATTGATGGACATTTTGCGGAAAAAGATTGCTGATGAAGATTTGTTGCACGTCTTGTCAGTGATTATAAACTGCGAAGACACAAACTTTGGTCTGCCGCTGGGCGCAGATATTGGCGACGTGGCGTTTGATGAATTACTGGGAGAAGTTGGGCTGCCTATCGGCAATCTGACTTCACAAATGTTTGCAAATTTGTACTTGAACGAACTTGACCAGTTCTGCAAACACAAACTGCACCTGCATTATTACATACGCTATATGGACGACATTATTATTTTACACCCAGACAAAAAGTATCTGGAAAAGATAAAGAATAAGATTGCGGACTTTCTGGGAAACAACCTGCATTTACAGCTTAACAAGAAAACCTGCATAAGACCAACAAGCATGGGCATTGAGTTTGTAGGGTTCCGCATTTGGTCAACACACATAAAATTGCGCAAGAAGACGGCAAAGAAGCTGAAACGACGTTTGAAATATATGTTTGCAGCATATCACGCCGGAGAGATTGACAAAGATACACTGGATAGGTCCGTTGCTTCATACCGGGGCATATTACAGCACTTCAACAGCTACGGTATGCGCCAGAGCCTAAACGAACTGTACTTGCAGGAAATGGGCAAGCCATATCCAGAACCGGAGAAGAAGCCAGCCAACAAATGCGGTCTATTCTGCGGATATTACGGCAGCGCTGATGATTATATCAAGCAGCCAGAAGAAAAGGAGGTGACGGACAGTGGAAGCAATACAGACGCTTAACCCAGCGGACGTCTGGGAAATGGTACAGAAAGCTATTGTGTGGCTTGCGGGAATTGGGATTGTTATTGACATAACGCCGGGAATTAAAGTACAGCCCGTGCGTTGGTTGATTAAACAGCTGGGAAATCTTATGAACCACGACATGAAAGAACAACTGGACCAGCTGCAAAAAGATTTTACAGACCACAAGGTTGACAGCTGGCGTATGGAAATTCTGGAATTTCAAAGCAGTTGCATAAATCACAGACGCCATACAAAAGAAGAGTTCGACCATATCATTGACATACTGGCAAAGTATGACAAGTACATCAAAGACCGCAAGTTGACAAATGGGCAAGTTGACGTTGCGCATGAATACATACTGGAAATATACAAAGAGTGTATGCGCACAAATGATTTTGCTTTGTCAAAGCCCGAAGAAGAACAATAGGAGGTACAAAAACAGCAATATGAAAAGTTTAATATTTTTTATCATTGGATTTGCACTGGCATTAGCAGTGCTTTTTTTATGGAATTTGCAGTATTTCAGACAGCGCAGAAAGAAGAGAAAAGAAGAGTTACAGGAACACCCGGAGAGAAAGACCGGCGCAACAAAAATCATTATCTTTTCAATTCTGGCGACTTACTACATAGCATTTGCCGTGGGCGTGTGGGTAGTGGTCACAAAGGATTTTTACCAGTTATCAGTCCTTTTGACGTTCGTTGGCGGGGTAACTGCTGCCGCAGTAGCGTTCTATTGCTGGAAAGCAAAGGCAGAAAACCTGCTGAAAATCAAAGCTGCATACCCGGAGTTATCCGGCACGCTGTCTGACTTTTCAAGTATGACGCAGTAGTGCAGGGGAGGTATAAGACATGGGACTAATAGGAGAAACAACACCAGAAAAGATTTGGAACTTTCTGAAATCAAAAGGGCTGTCCAGTTGTGGGGCAGCCGGATTGATGGGGAACCTATATGCAGAAAGCGGGCTGAACCCGCAGAACTTGCAGAACAGCTATGAAAAGAAGCTGGGACACGCTGACGCAAGCTACACAGCAGCCGTGGACAACGGCAGCTATGGAAACTTTGCAAGGGACGGCGCAGGCTATGGGCTGGCGCAGTGGACATACCACACCAGAAAAGCCGCTTTGCTGGAATATGCAAAAGCCGACGGGAAGTCTATTGGCGACCTTGAAACACAGCTGGGGTTCCTTATGAAAGAATTGACAGAGGGCTACAAAGCCACACTGTCAGTATTAAAGAGCGCACAGACCGTCATTGCTGCTTCAAATGCAGTGCTGACACAGTTTGAGCGCCCGGCAGACCAGAGCGACACGGTGAAGACAAAGCGTGCAGGATATGGGCAGAAATACTATGACCAGTATGCAGCCGGAGCCGTTAGCAATAAAAAGAATGGAGGTACAAGCAATATGAATGTATCAGAAGTAAGAAAGAAATTTGCAGCAAGGGCGGCAACGTATGTGGGAGTGAAAGAGGGTACAGCAGCACACCACGCAATCATTGACGCCTACAACAACCACAAGCCGTTAGCGCAGGGGTACAAAGTGACATACCGTGACGCATGGTGCGCAACCTTTGGTTCAAAGATTGCCATTGAAGCGGGCTACACAGATATTATCCCTACGGAGTGCAGCTGTGACCGTCAGATTAAGTTGTGGCAGCAGATGGGGCGCTGGTGCGAGAATGACGCAAAGGTGCCGGAACCGGGCGACTATATCTATTATGACTGGGACGACAACGGCGCTGGTGACTGCACAGGCAGTTCAGACCATGTGGGCGTTGTAGAAAGCTGCAACGGCAACACTATCACAGTTGTTGAGGGCAACAAGTCCAATGCCGTTGGAAGAAGAACACTGGAAGTCAACGGGCGTTATATCAGAGGTTATGGCGTGCCGGACTTCTCAAAGAAAGCAACCAGCGAACCTGCACAGCCTGCGGCACCTGCACAGCCTGCACAGGGAACAACCGGGGAACAGGTATACACCGTGCAGAGAGGTGACACACTTTCTGGCATTGCTGCAAAGTATGGCACCACATACCAGAAGTTAGCAAGCTACAACGGAATTGCAAACCCTAACGTCATTAGTGTTGGGCAGAAAATCAAAATTCCGGGAAGCGGCGTGCGTACATACACAGTGAAGAGCGGTGACAGCCTTTGGGCAATCGCAGCAAAGCAGCTGGGCGACGGTTCCAGATACAATGAAATTAAGACAATGAATGGTCTTACAAGCAACACCATTTACGCTGGGCAGACATTGAAGCTGCCTGCATAATAAACAGGAGGAAAAAACAATGGATAATGTAATTTATGCAGCTGTATATTTTGCCGTAACACTGGGGGCGTTCTTGATTGGAAAGTACGCTTGCCCAAACATTCCAAAGACTGTAACAGACAAGCTGGGCGAACTGTCAGAGTGGGCAGCAAAGTTTGTGGAATGGGCAAAAGAGTTCAAAAAGGATAAGACCGGGGAAGAGAAGATGGCAGCAGTTGTGGAGCAGTTGAAGAAGATTGCTGATGAAGCCGGGCTGAATGTCACAGAAGACCAGCTGAAAGCCATTGCACAGGCGGCATACAATGCCATGAAAGCCGGAGAGAAAGAAAGCAACACCGCAGAACCGCTGGAAGCACTCACAGCCACACCAGCTGCAACGGTAGTGATTAACACCACGGCACCAGTGACAACAACAGAGAAAGTGGCTATTGCCACAGACAATGTGCCGGAGGGTGCAACAGAAACCAACACAGACGGCACAGTGAACCTTTATGACGCAGCCGGGAACATTACCGGGAGCGTGACAAAGGAAGAAGCAGAGAAGATGGCAGCAGAAGTCACGAAGATTGTTGACGAAGAGGGAAACACGCTGGCAGACTTTAAATAATGCCGCTGACGCTTTGCAGAATAAGCCAGAATGAGAAGAAAAGACCGTAAGTGGAGAAATACACCACTTGCGGTCTTTTTGCGTTTACGGGGCAAATACGGCGTTACATTGTTTTATATGTGTACTCAATCCAGCTTTCAGTTGCAGTGATTGTGTCCAGCTGGTCTTTATAGCAGCCACGGGCAGCAGTCGCACGGGCTTTTCTGATGGCTTCATTTTGACTTCTGGCGCTTATGTGCAGCCAGTCAATGCGGACACCATCATTGTTCACAATGGATATTGCAAAGGATTTATGAGCAATGCGCTTCACAGAACCTTTGCCGTTGCACTGGTAGCAAGGACCAGTCATGCCGGATTTATAAATGAATTTGCCGGAACCATTGCACTTACTGCAAATAACAATATCTGTTTTCATAATCATTCACCATTCTTTCTGGCTGGCTGCTATGCGATAGCAACCAGTCTTTCTGCACCCATTTTTCTTTCACGGACAACGCCATCTTGATTGCTTTTTAGAAGACAAGTGATTGTCTTTCCGGTCTTGCTTGGGATAAGGTCAACCACGGTGCTTGTATATCCGTAGTTCCACATGATAACGTCCCCGGTCTTTAATTCTTTTACTGCCTTTGCTTCCTGCTTGTTATATATTCCTTGAAGTTTTACTGTCATTGCTTTGCCCTCCGTGTTCTGTATTTCTTTAACTGTCTTTATTATATACTTACGGAAGTATAAAAGCAATAGACACAATGCACAAACTTACGGAAGTATAATTGTATAATATGTATACTTCCGTAAGATAAAAGCATTTTACATGGTGCCGATAAAATCAGAACTGGTAAGCGCCCAGAACTGGGCTGCGTGTATAGTTGGAAACTTTGGTATTTCCCATGTGATACCGTCATACACAATTTTGTATATGCCGCCTTTGTTTACCGTCAGATAGTATTTATCAGTATCACTTTTCCGGTCTGCCGGGTGCGTGTCCTGCACCATGAATGAAAGCCCGTTCTTTCTGAAACGTCTATTATAAGATTTTCCCATATATTATCACCATTCTTTCTGGGCGGCAGCAGCGCCGCCCGTGTAGTTATTAGTCAAGGCAACATTCCATTGAAATTGGATATTGCGCTTTTAATTTTTCAAAAGCAGCCTTTGTGACCCGGTAGCTGCGCCAGTTTTCAATTTTTTTCTGGCAACCATCAATCCAGTGGGCTTCAATTTCTGTAATGCCCCTGCCTTTTAATTCAAGCGGGGTATCAACAAAATAATGTTTGCCATAATATGAAAGGCTGGCTTCCATTTTGACTTCTGGCTTGCGCTGTCCCATTTCTGGGGTGTAGCAGTGCAGCCCGTTTATTCTATCTTCCATGTAAATGATTTTTCCCATATCGTTTGACCTCCGTGTGTTTGATTTCTTTAACTGTCTTTATTATATACTTACGGAAGTATAAAAGCAATCGGCAAAATATACAAATATACTTCCGTAAGATTGTATAAAATGTATACTTCCGTAAGAAAACAAAGTGTGATATACTGATTAAAAACCACAGGAGGTGCAGAAAATGCCAGATACAACAGAAAAGAAGACTATACCGAGAGGACCAGCAGCAACGGCAGCAAAGAACAAATACCGTGATAATAACTATGACCGCATGGAACTTGCGGTGCCAAAAGGAATGAAAGCCCGTATAAAAGAGGTTGCAAAAGAACAGGGCTATTCATCACAGAATAACTATGTTGTGGAAGCTGTAAAAGAAAAATACCAGCGGGACACTGGGGAGGAATTGACATGGCAGAAAGAATGAAAATGATATGCACTGGCGGTCCGTATGGCGACGCCAGCAGCAGTTATGTTGTGAAATTAGATAAAGAATACACGGTGCAAGAATTTGTAAAAATGGTGCTGGACGAAAAGCCGGGAGAATGGGGAAATTTTGAGATAACAACAGATTTTCACTACACATATACGAACCGAAAAGACATTTGCGAGTACAAGCGAGGAAAAATAATTGCTGATTTTAAAGAAGAAAAAACAAAAACAATGGTAGTATCGGAAGTGATAGCGCACGGCGGCTGGACCAATATGAATTACTTTATAAAAGTTGAATAAATCCACAAAAACCTATTGACAATATACTTCCGTAAGTATATAATAAAGATAGTTAAAGAAGCAACAATACTTTAACGAATACGGCAAGGGAAAGGAGAAAACATGGCAGACAATATGACAGATAAACAGTTTGAAAAAATCTTGAAAATGGTTGAAATGATTTTAGACGGTTGCAAAGACCTTGACGAAGCAAAAGCAAAGGTTAAGGAACTTACAGAAGACCAGAAAAAAGAAAAGTCGGCAGAATAGCCGACAGGGTACAAACAGAGGGGCGGCGGGCTTGCCACCAAAGCCCCAAACTGTTTATATAGATATAATATCAAGAAAACGTGGCAAGGTCAATATAATTCAATACGGAGGTAGGACGAATGGTACAAACAATGAAAGAGTATCAGAAAGAATATTTTGAAAAAGAGGGCTACACCATAATTGACAATATGGAAAATGCAATCAACGCATTTTGCGAGAGATACCCGCAACATACAAATGTTGCAGAAGAAAGCATACTAAATGACACAAACTGTGATTGGGTGGTGCTGAATGATGGAAGCGTGGCAGTTCTTCCGGGTATATTAGAAAAACCAGTGTGCGAAGTGTCGGAATATTACGGCGACAATGTGTTTATGCTTGTTTCAAGAGTGAATAAGGCATTACAAAGAGCGGGACAGCAGGAAAAAGCAGAAGCATGGAACAGAGAATATAAAGAGCAGCAGGACTATGAAGCGGTTTGGGAATTAGCCAGAAAGTATGTCACAATCATATAAAGCCAATACGGAGGAAAAGCAGATGGAAAAAAGCAAACCTGCGGTATGGAACCAAGACAAAGCGCTAGAGGGTGTATTTTGTCCGACGTGCGGAAGTTGGATTGATGACCACACAGGACAGCCGGAAAAGTGCCCAAAGTGCGAGCAAAAACTATCTGGGTGGATAGATGGGAGAAAACACCCGCCAGAACTGCACAAGACAAAATAAAAAGAAGAACCCCGGCAGGCAGCAGGCTTGCTGGGGTTCTTTATTTTGTACTAACTTAACACAGCCCACCGGAAATCTTGATGCGGCGAGTGCAGAAACAGTTGCCCAAATGCTTACTCTGGCAGCGTCTAAGTATCAGCAGACTATTGTTATGGTTACACATGACAGGCAGATGGCAGAATATGCAGACCGCATACTCACAATCACAGATGGAAATGTGACAGGGGGTGTGGGGGTATGAACAGCAAAATTATAGCATTGACATTCAGGGGACTTCGCAGGAGATTTAAAAACATTTTAAGGTCCATGGTATTAGTAGTGCTCGCATTTACATTTGTTACAGGGGTACTGTTATTGCAGGAAAATATGTCAAACTGGCAGAAGGCTGATAATAAAAAGCATTTTGGAGACTGGTTTGTAATGTACAGGTCTAAACAGCCAGAGGAAAACGAAAGCATTAAAAAACATCCTTATACCGGAAATGTGTACACTGCAAAAACTGTAACAAGCGTAAAGGATAGAACCAATTTATCAGATATTATGATTGGTACAATGTCAGATGGCTTTATCAGCATGGGCAGTATAGCACTTGAGAAAGGTAAGATGCCGGATAATGACAATGAGGCAGCAATAGACAGGAACTCTCTTATCAGGCTTGGGCAGGGCACAGACATTGGAGATAATATAACACTTAATGATAAAGAATATACGCTTTGCGGAATAATGAACAGCTATACAAATGTATGGAATGATGGTAAAAAGCTTCCGGGAATTATTGTTACGGAAAATGAGGCAGACAATATTGCGACGGATGAAACATACATATATGCATATTCATTACAAAGTTTCATAGATGAACAGGATTATAGCAGTATAGCTGAGAATTTAAGAAAAGAATCAGGCCTTAAGTTTAATTTTACATATAATAGTAATGTGTATGATTATAAGCCGTGGGGATATGCAAAAGTTAATAATTATATTTATGTATTTATTATGCTTGTTGGAATAACGATAATATCATATCAGATTACAATGTATAATAAGACAAGAAAAAATGTCCGATTTATTCAAAAATGCCTTGGGGCTGATAAAGGGCAGATAATTTTTATGATATTAACAGAGAATATATTTATACTTTTAATTTCGGCAGTCATAGGTTTTGGTATAGCATCTGGAACAGGGTATGTCATACAGGCTTTAATAAAATATTTTAAAAATGTGTCATTTTTCTCAATAGGACAATATACCCTGATAAGGATTATTCTGACACTTGTAATTGCAGTAGCAGTCAGTTTTATGTCGGAAATTATTACGGACAGATTAAGCAGCCTGAACCGAAAAAAACGGACATACAATTTTAAAAATGTTATGACAGAAAAAACGTTTGTTAAAACTACTGCGAAAAGATTTAAGTGGTCTGATGGCTGTTTCCAGAATATAGTAATAAGAGTGTTTTCTCTGGCAATGGCTGTTATTACTGTTGTATGTGCCATTAATTGTATCATTGCATACAGAGAGTACTTAAGGATAACGGATAAACCTGATATTGTAGGCTATGCGGTAAAAGAGACTCCCCGTTCATATACAGTTTATTATGATTACACAGCCAGTCTTGTGAAAAAAGGAGATGTGCATACTGCAGAGCAGATAGAGAAAAAAATACCTGATACATGGGAGTATTCTCCATTTCAGAATCATTCCATATCAGAATATTATTTTAATGATGTTAAATTTGGCGACAGCTGTATGTACAGGAATATAAGTGATGATGTTTTGAATTATCTTAAAAATATAGATGGCGTAGATGATATAACCATGGGATATTACGAAACAGCAAGAACATTTACATGGACAGGTATCAATACTGATAATGTTGGAAATGGTCTATCATTGGCAAGATCATTAAAGTCAGGTGGTGCAGATAAAAAATATATTTTTGCTGCCGGATATGTGGAACCGGAGGAGGATATATATAATTCTCTTAATGATTATGCTGGGGGAAATCTGGATTATGATGGATTCAAAGAAGGTTCAGAAGTTGTTGTATTTCTGGATGTAAATAATTCTGGGGTATATGATGACAGCATGAAGGATGGTGTTACTCTTAAACTTCATAATTATGAAATGGTTTTAGAAAGAAATGACAGTTATGAATCAGGCGACGAATATATCAATGCTTATAATAAATTGCTTGAGGAGACAATTGATGGATATGAAGGTCAGACAGATACACAAGCAATAAAAGATTATATATGTAAAAATATAACTGACCAGCAGATAACAGAAATTTTAGATGTATATGCCGAGACACATGATAATGCCTATATTATAAATACATATAATCAGTATAAAGCTGGGAATATAAGTAAAGAACAATTGCTCGATGCTTCAGGTTCAGATGAGTATTACAGTGGTGTCTGGAGATCAATTATTTCACAGGAGTGGTGGTATAGTCAGTATGGATTTTACACATATCTTGTGCCAGCAGCCAGCACTAAAGTGGTTAAAGTAGTAAAGGTAACTGATGAAATAAAAGAAAAATTCAAATACATAATACCTGAATTTGGCCAGTATACAGTAATTGGTTCAACACAGCTTTTGCATAATGCATTGGACAGCCAGAATGAACTTATTAAAAAATACCTGTTCCTTGATGAGCTGCCTGATTATATGAAATTAAAGATGAGTCCTAACCAGATTAATATAAAGTATAATCTTGGTTCGTCTGTAATGGCAACAGATAATGTTGTTTCTTCATATCTTGGTTCAGCCGGATTTGCGTATGCATCATATTCAGATGAAAAGAACCAGATGAGACAGAAGACAATAGAAGCATTGATGACATATGGAATTACAGGAATTGCTGCAATTGTAATATATCTCATAGTAAGTACAATCATTCTGAAAGGAAGGCTGGAAAGATATACAGAAAGAATAAAACTTCTTATCAATACTGGAGCAGAAAGAGATAAAATTGTAATGATATGCATGTATGAATGCATCTGGCAATCGATGTGGTTTATAGTACTGATGCCGTTAGAGCTTCTGATATGTCTGGTAATGGTAAGAAGATTTGTTAAACAATTATAACAATTGAGGCGCGGATTTTTCCGCGCCTTATGTTTTTAATTCGGATACTGTGAAGTAATTCCAAAGTACTCTTCAAGCGATAACCAGTCACCATTGTTATATAACTTAGTTGCAAGGTCAACACCTACATAACGAAGATGCCATGATTCATACTGATATCCGGTAGCAGAATCTTTGCCTTTAGGGAAGCGGATACAGAAGCCGTATTTGTAGCAGTTATCATTAACCCACTTGCCTTCGTTAGTGTACTGGAAGCTGTCCTCAATAGTGTTAAGGTCAAAGCATAAACCAGTCTGATGTTCAGAGTTGCCAGGTCTTGATGAATATGTGTCAGCTACAGCAGTACCATCACTTTTAACATATCTGTTATATACATTAACCTGATAATTATATGAACGGTATCCACTGGCAATATATATATTAAGACCTTTAGCAGTTGCATCCTTTAACATAGTGTTCCATGCACTCATAAGAGTCTTGTCAAGACATGTTGAGCTTCTGTCTGCATTAACAGGCTGGTCAGGATTAGTGGGAATGAAATCCTGAGGAAGAGCATATGTCTTATTGGCAATAAGTACTCCGTCAATATAAGTTGCTCCATTAATTTCCTGAATCTGGAAGCCTTTAGAAGTAGTACCTTTGGAAACTGTATTACCAGATGGAACTACAGGTGGTGCAAATTCAGAACTGTCAGATGAAGCAGAGACTGATGTTGCATCTGACATAATTGAAGATGAAGTATCAGTTGATGAAACTTCTTCACTTGTAATTTCATTCTCTTTTGTCTGTGTTGATTCTTCAACCTTGGCAGTTGTAGATTCCCCATTCTTATCTGTTTTCTTAGACTTAGAACAGCCTTTCATGGAAACAGATATTATTACAATAATAATGATAAGTAAAGCAGCAGATGCACAGGCGAGAATAATACGGTTTCTTCTTACCTGACGCTGTCTGCGTGTCAATCGTCTTTTAGTCATGATGAATTAATTCCTTTCAATTAAATTATTCAAAAGTAATTATTGCATTGTTTGCTGGATATTTCAAGGATAAATGTGCTAATATGGTTACTATATTGATATGTGAAAAGCGAGGACTAATATGTATACAAAAGAACAGTTAAAGAAGCAGGTAGAGAATATGGGCTTAACAGGCGAGGAAACAATTCTTATTCATTCATCAATGAAATCTATCGGAGAAGTTGAAGGCGGTGCAGATACAGTACTTGATGCATGGATTGAATATTTCGGACATGGACTTTTACTTCTTCCAACACATACATGGAAGAATATAAATGCGGACTCACCAGTATATAATCCTAAAGAAACACCATCATGTGTCGGACTGCTTACTAATATGTTTCTTAAAAGAGATGGAGTAATAAGGTCACTACATCCTACACACAGCATGGCAGGAATTGGAAAGAAAGCGGCAGAATATCTGGCGGGTGAGGAGAACAACAATACACCGTGTACACCAGGCGGATGTTATGACAGATTAAGAAGCTGTGGAGGAAAAGTTCTGCTTGTTGGAGTAGGACATGAGCGCAATACATTTATTCATAGTGTTGAAGAGGTACTTAATGTACCACACAGATTATCAGATAAGCCGATGAAGTTACAGATTGTAATGCCTGATGGCAGCATTAAGGATTCATATATGAGAAAGCATTACAACGCAGACCAGCCTCACATATCAGAGGATTTCGTTAAGCTTAATCAGGCATTTCTTGACTGTAAGGCTGTGCGTGAAGTGACATTTGGTGACGCAGAGAGCCTGCTGTGTGATGCACAGGCGGTGTTTGAAGTTGTAAGGCATGTCATTGCACCAGACCCTGAATGTATTGTGACGAGCAGTTCAATTCCAAAGGAGCGCTGGGAAGCACTTGTTAAGTAGTAATGTTTTCTGAGCAGTACTGCATCGCAAAATCTATAAATAACTGGGCACTGTGGCTCAAGAAATTCCCCTTCTTCCATACGATTCCGATATTAACATCAATCGGTGGTTCAAGGGGGATTCCTTTATATTGCTTGAAATGAGGCAGCATATCTGAGAAAAGGAAACAACCGCAGCTTCCGTTTTCAATGAATTTCAATGCAGTATATAACTGGCTGCTTCGCATAATAATTCTCGGGTTAAGCTTTAGCTGGTCAAATCTGTTTTTCAAAAGCTCATTCTGTACAGAGTCCACATTAAACATAAGCAGATTCTCATCTCTGAAGTCTTCAATTGTCATACATTTTTTCTTAGCCATAGGATGTTTCTTAGAGACAACGTACATAAGCTGTTCTTTAGCAAGAATACAGCTTTCGAATTTATCTATATTAAATTGCTCCATATTAACAATTGCAAGGTCAAGCTTTTCATCCTGTACGAGATCACATGCACGCACAGAGCCGAATTCATCGAGCTCTGTCTGGATATCAGGATGATTCTGTTCAAATGCATTAAGTACTTCAGGGAAAAAGATTGTACTGAACATAGGTGGTATTCCTATCTTAAGAACCGGAACCCGGTTGCCTAATTCTAAGAATTCATTCTGAATTTCTGTACTGTGTTTTAGCAGGTCTTTAGCTTTTTCATAAAATGTCTCACCGGCACTTGTTAGTTCCAGATGATTACCATTTCTTGCAAAAAGAATAATATTAAATTCAGCCTCGAGGTCTTTAATGGCAATCGAGATTGTAGGCTGCGTCACAAAAAGCTCTTCTGAGGCTTTGGTTATGCTGCGGGTGCGGCATGCAGTGCAGAAATATTTTAACTGATTAAGTGTCATAGCGCTTCCTCCTGTTAAATGTTGCAAAAATCAGTGCATTTTATACATATATTTTAGCATAAAAATTTTTTATTGAAACATAAAAATCGTTAAATTGTTTTTTTACGAGAACAGGATTATACTTTAGTTACATTAAAGATGAGTCCGGACAGAAAGTTAATTAATAATATGTGAAAGGGGGAACGTTATGTCTCAAACCACAATAACATTACTGCTTTTATTGTTTGCTGTAGTCAGTTTCATACTTGAAAAGATTCCGCTGGGGCTTACAGCTACAATAGTTGCACTTGGTCTGAATCTTACCAACGTACTTACGGTAAAGGAAACATTTGCAGGATATGTAAACAGCAATGTAATACTGTGTGTCGGAATGTTCGTAGTCGGACAGGCACTATTTGAAACAGGTATGGCTAATAAAATCGGAGGTATTGTTACTAAATTTGCCAAATCTGAAAAGATACTTATTATTGCGATAATGTTAATCGTAGGAATTATGTCAGGGTTCCTTTCTAATACGGGAACAGCAGCAGTACTTATCCCTGTTGTCTGCGGAATAGCAGATGAATCAGGATATTCAAGAAGCCGTCTGTTAATGCCTCTGGTATTCGCAGCAGCACTTGGGGGAAACCTTTCAATAATTGGAGCACCGGGAAATCTTATGGGTGTAAATGCTCTTGAAGAATTAGGGCTTTCAACAAGCTTCTTCATGTATGCACCGATTGGAATACCAATGCTTATATGTGGAATTATCTATTTCGTTGTAATAGGCTGCAGGCTTCTTCCAGATAAGAAGGTTATTACAGAGGATGCCACAGAGCAGACAAAAGATTTCAGCAATGTTCCAAAATGGAAACAGGCAATGTCACTTATTGTGTTAATTCTTGTTATTCTTGCCATGATATTTGAGGATAAGATAGGAATTAAGATACAGGTTTCAGCATGTCTCGGAGCAGTAATACTTGTTCTTGCAGGTGTTATATCTGAGAAGGAAGCGCTGAAGTCAATTGATTTAAAGGTTGTACTGTTATTCGGTGGTTCACTTGCACTTGCAAGTGCTCTTGAAAAAACAGGAGCAGGAACACTTATAGCAGATAAGATTGTTGGAATTATGGGTTCTAATCCAAGTCCTATAGTTCTTCTGCTTGTGATATTCGTAGTCACATGTGTACTTACGAACTTCATGTCCAATACAGCAACAACAGCGCTTATGGTTCCAATTGCTGTATCACTGGCAGAGAGCCTTAACGCAGATCCAAGAGCAGTAGTAATTGCTACAGTTATTGCCGGATCATGTGCATACGCAACACCAATCGGAATGCCGGCTAACACAATGGTAGTTGGCGTTGGCGGATATAAGTTTAAGGATTATGTAAAATCAGGACTTCCGCTTATACTCGTATCATTTGTGCTGTGTATGATTTTGTTACCTATATTATATCCGTTCTATCCATAGGATATGGCGGGATTTCGCAAAACAATGTACTTAAACAAGGAGGATTAATATGAACAAAGAAGAGAGCGTAAAGCTGATGACAGACAAGATGGCTAAGTTTGTTGGCCATATCGGTAAGAAGTTACCAGATGATGTAATTGCAAAGCTTGAGGAGCTTGCAGCACAGGAAACAGCACCACTTCCTAAGGTATTATATGAGACAATGACTAAGAATCAGGGACTTGCAGTATCACTCGACAGACCTAGCTGTCAGGATACAGGTGTATTACAGTTCTGGGTTAAATGTGGAACCAACTTCCCACTTATTAATGAACTTGAGGGCTTGTTAAAGGAAGCTGTTGTACAGGCAACATTTGCAACACCATTAAGACATAACTCTGTTGAAACATTTGACGAGTACAACACTAAGAGAAATGTTGGTAAGGGAACTCCGACAGTATTCTGGGATATCGTTCCTAATGACGACCACTGCGAGATATATTCATACATGGCAGGCGGCGGCTGTACACTTCCAGGTAAGGCAATGGTTCTTATGCCAGGTGCAGGTTATGAAGGAATAACAGATTTCGTACTTGACCAGATGACAAGCTATGGACTTAATGCATGTCCTCCACTTCTCGTAGGCGTAGGCGTTGCAACATCTGTTGAGACAGCAGCACTTCTTTCTAAGAAGGCACTTATGAGACCAATCGGTTCACATAATGAGAATGAAAATGCAGCTAAGATGGAGAAGTTACTTGAAGACGGAATCAATGCTATCGGACTTGGACCTCAGGGTATGGGCGGTAAATTCTCCGTTATGGGAGTTAATATTGAAAATACAGCAAGACATCCATCAACAATTGGTGTAGCTGTAAATGTAGGTTGCTGGTCACACAGAAGAGGTCATGTAATATTTGATAAAGACTTAAATGCAGTATGTGATACACATTCAACAATAGACCTGAACGCATAGGAGGATTAGAAAATGGTAGAAATCAGAGGCGATAAAAAGGTTCTTGTTACACCAGTAAGTGCAGAGGACTTAAAGGATATTAAGATTGGTGACATTGTATGGCTTGACGGAGATTTAATGACATGCCGTGATGTTGCACACAGAAGACTTGTAGAATATGGAAGAGAGCTTCCTTATGATATTAAGGACAAGGCAATATTCCATGCAGGTCCTATCGTAAGAAAGATTGAAGGAACAGAGAATGATTATGAGATGGTATCTGTAGGACCAACAACATCAATGCGTATGGAGAAATTCGAATACGAATTTACTAAGCAGACAGGTGTAAGAGTAATTGTAGGAAAAGGCGGAATGGGCCCTAATACAGAGAGAGCATGTAAGGAATTTGGTGCTATCCACTGCGTATTCCCTGCCGGATGTGCTGTAGTAGCAGCAACAGAGGTTGAAAGAATTGCTGAGCATCACTGGGATGAGCTTGGTATGCCAGAAACATTATGGTGCTGTAAGGTTAAGGAATTTGGACCGCTTATAGTATCAATAGATGCTAATGGTGACAACCTCTTTGAACAGAATAAGGTTACATTCAATGAAAGAAAAGAAGAAGCCAAGAAGGCAATATATCCTAATGTCAAATTCATAAAATAAATATACATAAAAACAGGGGCGGCAGACCTTTATGGTCTGTCGCCCCAACTCCTTTATACGGAATATTATCTTATACCAAAGATAAGGTAAAGTAGATTGTAGTTGTAGAACATTACTGCTGCAACGAGTGAAACAGTAGACATAATCTTGATAAGGATATCAAGAGATGGTCCTACAGTATCCTTTAATGGATCACCTACAGTATCACCAACAACGGCTGCATCATGTGCTGGAGAGCCTTTGCCCTGTCCTTCAATAGCACCTGATTCGATGTACTTTTTACCATTATCCCACGCACCACCAGCGTTACCTGTAAAGATGGCAAGCATGATAGCTGAAAGAGTAGCACCGATAAGAAGACCGCCTACGAAGTAAGGTCCGAAAAGGAATCCGGCAATTACAGGGAAGATGATTGAGATGATAGCTGGCATACGCATTTCCTTTAATGCACCCTGAGATGATATCTCAATACATGTCTTATAGTCTGGTTTAGCCTTTCCTTCAAGGATACCAGGAATGTCTCTGAACTGTCTTCTTACTTCTTCGACCATTTTACGGGCAGCATTGGCAACGGCTTCAATAAGCATACCTGAGAACAGATATGGAAGAGCACCACCAACTAAAGCGCCGGCAAGAATAAGCGGGTTAGTGAAGTTAAGGTCGAGGCTGCTTCCCTCTGGCTGGAATGCATAAAGGAAACTAACCATAAGTGAAAGTGCTGCAAGTGAAGCTGAACCGATAGCAAAGCCTTTACCGATGGCAGCAGTTGTGTTACCAACGGAATCAAGCTTATCAGTAATTTCTCTTACTTCAGGTTCAAGCTCTGACATCTCTGCAATACCACCAGCATTATCAGAGATTGGTCCATAAGTATCAACAGAAACAGTTGCTGATACGAATGAGAGCATACCTACGGCAGCCATAGCAATACCGAACATGCCTGAAACTGCGTATGAAACATAAGTTGTAATACCTAAAATAATAAGTGGATACATACAAGACTTCATACCAACTGAAAGACCCTGTGTGATAGTTAAAGCTGCACCTTCTTTAGAAGCCTGTGCAATTGTCTGTGTTGGCTTGTAATCATAACTTGTATAGTATTCTGCGATACCACCGATGATAACACCACTCACTACGCCAAGTGAAGCAGCAATCCAAGGTGATATGAAACCAATGTTAAATCCTGCAACCTTAAGAATATCTGCATTCTCGCCATTGAATAACAGATATGTAGCAACGAATCCGCCGATAATTGTAATTCCGGCAGCACTCCATGTTGAGATATTAAGATCTCTGTGAGGATTATCAGAACCCTTCTTTAAGAGAACATAAGCGATACCAAGAATAGATGCGATAAGTCCGATTGCAGCGAATACAAGTGGGAAATACATCATCTTAGAGAGCATTTCGTCTGAAACTTCAAGGTTATTAGCTACATTTGAAAGGTAAAGACTTACCGCAAGAATAATTGCTGAAGATATAGCTCCAACAAATGATTCAAGAAGGTCAGAACCAAGTCCGGCAACATCACCTACATTATCACCAACGTTATCTGCGATAGTGGCAGGATTTCTTGGATCATCTTCAGGAATGTGTGCTTCTGTCTTACCAACAAGGTCAGCTCCCATATCAGCTGCCTTAGTATATATACCGCCACCAACACGGTTAAACATAGCAACAATAGAGCAGCCAAGTGCGTAGCATGAAAGACACTGTGTGAATACATGAGCACCACGGAGCGCCTCTATGTCAAGCATGTTAAGACCAAATCCAAATATGATGTATACAAGGAAAAGTCCTAAAAGTGCGAAACCGCCAACGCAGAGACCCATAACTGAGCCACCTTTTAAAGCTACCTTAAGTGTTGAACCAATGTTCTTAGTGTTGCGGGCTGTATTAGAAACCCTTACATTAGCGTAAGTAGCAATTTTCATACCTACCCAGCCTGCTGATGCACTCATGATAACACCAATCATGAAACATACAGATGGCTCCCAGCTGAATTCTCCATACTGGACAGTGAATATAGCTGCAAATGCGATTGCAATAATAACAACTACTACTGCAATGATCTTATACTCGTATGTAATAAATGCGTTAGCACCAACTCTTATGGCTGCTGCGATTTCTTTCATACGGTCTGTTCCTTCATCAAGATTCTTAACACCGATGAAGTTGAATGCTGCATAACCGAGCGCAAGCAGGGCTGCAACGATGACTAGAATTAATAAAGCTTCCATGTTTTTCTCCTCGTTAAAAAATTATGTCCGTTACGCGTGCCTGTAGAGATAATAAATGTGGCGTCATTTATTATCATACTTCAAAACACCAACTTGTTAAAGTTTACTAAAAAATATTATGAAAGTCAAATGAAATTATGCATATTTACTATATAATTATGTTAAATTATTTAATGAAAGCGATAGGGGCACAATTGCTTAATTATTAAGAATAAGATATAATTAATGCTTAAATAAGGCACTATATATAAAATTAATTGAAAGGATAGTTTACCCTATGAAAATGAAATTAAGAAAATTAATGCAGCAGGCTGCCTCATATGTTGAGATTGTATTATCTGCATTTTTACTGATAGTTATAATGTTTCTTGCAGGAAAATTTATTGTGGAAAGCGTGCTGGGAATAGGCTGTGATAATGCCACGCTTGAGTATTTCCTTGAGAATGTTATGACATTTGCAATTGGAGTTGAGTTTGTAAAGATGCTTTGCACTCATACTCCGGGTACGGTTATTGAAGTTCTGCTTTTTGCTATTTCAAGACAGATGATAGTAGGACATGTATCAGGTTTTGAGGTACTGGCTGGGGTGGCTGCAATTGCGGGATTATTTGCAACACATAAGTATCTTTACGCTAAATCATTTGGAACTGAAGAGAAAGAAGAAAAACAAGATAAGTAGAAAAGGAAGTCTAAAAATGTATAGTTCATTTTCAAAGAAGTTTAGGCAGATTAAACCTTACGATAATTATAATGTCACAAATGTGCCATGGCATGAGGCTATGGTGGCAGGTAATGGAAGGCTTGGCGTGCTTGAATCATGTGCGCCTATAGAGGACAGTCTTATATATCAGAATGTTGAATTTGTTATGCCATCGGAAGAGCCAAGACATGTGCCTTACGATGTTACAGCACAGTTAGATGAAGCCAGACAGTCAGTTATTAATTTTGATGATACATGGAATATACATGATAGAAAAAGAACGAATATGTACTGTTATCATCCAGGCCATATGATAAGACTGACACTTGAAGGAGAGCCGGATATTTCTGGTTACAGAAGATGGACAGATTATAAGACTGGTACAATAAATACTACATTTAAATCAGACGGAGCTTCTGTTTCAAAAAGTACATATGTATCGAGAAAACAGAATGTGATTATAACTAAAATAATATCTGAAAAGTCTGTGAATATGTCGATATCAATAGATGATTTTGAGTCTATGCCGAAATTCGGAGTTCAGAAGAACAATATTCCTGCACCTGAAAGAAATATGCTGTATTCAAGATTTGTAAGAGGTAACATAATAGGTACGGTTGTGCATTATCCTGAGTATGAGGGAAGTGAGCTTGCAAAGGGTGGATTTGCAGGTGTTACAAGGATATTGACAGATGGTGATATGAGGGTTTCATCAAAGCCTAAAGACATCCGGGCGTACACTTGCATTGATGAGACTGCGCCGGTTATTAATATATCACATGCAGAGAGTATAACACTTATAACTTACACAGACTGGACAGATGATTTGGGGGAATATTGTGAGTTCAGGGACAGAGTTAATGACAAAGATACATTTGCACTGATAGACAAATGTATTAACAAAGTTGACAGTGCCGATATAATGGAAGAACCGGTAAGCTTAGAACATAAGAATATAGAGCTTAAGCTTGACGGCGGATATTTTTGCGAGTCTGCTAATGAAGAACTGCTTGACTTGCAGAAAAATGAATATGACATTATGCCTCATCTGCTGGAGAAATTATATTATAACGGTCTGTATGGAATGCAGGCATGCGCAGGAACGACAGCACCAAGACTCAGCGGCTTGTGGGTTGGTGAGTGGAATCTGTTGTGGAGAAGTGCGTACACAATGGATGCCAATGTTAATATTCAGGTTTCGGGAATGAACAGCTCAGGGTTGTATGAAGCAGGTGCTGGTTATATGTGGTTTATACTTCGACAGATACCTGACTGGGTTAACAATGCGGCAATGGTGTATGGAATGAAGGATGCAGTGCTTGTTCCGGTTAATACTGATGGACATAGGGCAATGATGGTAGAGTACGATATTAATTATCCATTCCAGTACTGGAATGCCGGTGCTGGTTGGATGCTTATTCCTATTTATGAATTCTTACAGACTTACGGCGACGCTGTGATAACAACTTTTGATGCGTCGCTGATTAAGATGTACGGCAAAGATACATTTGATGTAAGAAAAGATGTATATGAGCCACTTCTTAAAAAAGCCTATAATTTCTGGAAACAGATAGGAACTCCTGAGTATTATACAGATACAGACGGTAATGCAAGGTATGAGAAGGGAAAATGCAGCCTTAATGCGGGGGAGCATTATCTTATTATTCCATCATTTTCACCGGAGAATAAGCCTCTTGGATATCATAGTGCGATTACTGCCAATGCAGCAATGGATATCTCTGCGGCTAAAGATGTAATTAATATGTATATTGAGATGATTAATAAAGAGATGGCTGAAGAGAATAGGACTGCAGCAATGCAGGCTGTATCAGAGGCGGAAGCACTCTTAAGATTGTTACCTGATTTTATGTATGATGAGTCAGGTGCAGTTAAGGAATGGTCTGTGAAGGAGTATGGCGAGAACAATGCACACAGGCATATAAGCCATCTTTATCCGGCATGGCCGGCTTTGCAGACTCAGCATGATAGTAAGTTAGCAGCTGCGTGTCGTCAGGCAATCATTAACAGAAACCATGAGAATAAAGGAAAAGATGATACCGCTTCACATGGCTGGATACATAAGGCGTTAGTAGAGGCTCGTCTTAAAAATGCAGATGCTGTATATGATACACTTAATCTGCTTGTACACAGTGACATATTCTACACAACTTTATTTACAGACCACAATACTGACAGGAGCAAAGGTGTGTATTGTACAGATACCGCATTTGGACTGGTTGGAATTATTAATGAAATGCTTATATATTCGGATGAACACACAATTGAACTGCTTCCGGCATGGTCAGACAAGCTTGGAAGCGGCATGGTTAAGGGACTTCGTACAAGATGCGGAATAACTATTGATGAACTTAAGTGGGATGTTGATAAGAAGAAAGTGTATGTGAGTCTTGACTGGGATAAGACTGAAGGTATTAATGTTGTATGCAGAAATTATGAAATTGAAAAAATCGGACATGAAAGGTAGAATTGATGATAACTACAACTTTATGTTATATAGAGAAGGACGGGAAGTATCTTATGCTTCACAGAGTGAAAAAGCATAATGATATTAATGAAGGCAAATGGATTGGAGTAGGCGGACATGCTGAGAATCAGGAGACTCCTGAGGAATGTCTTGTGCGTGAGGTAAAGGAAGAAACAGGTCTTATGCTTACTTCATACAGATTCCGCGGGCTTGTAACATTTATAAGTAATGAATGTGAGCCAGAGCTTATGTGTGTATTTACGGCAGATGGCTTTACAGGTGAGCTTATTGAATGTGACGAAGGAGAACTGGCTTGGGTTGATAAAGAAGAAGTTCCCGAGCTTCCGACATGGGAGGGTGACAGGGTATTTCTTAACCTTCTTCTTTCGGGGGAGGAGAGATTTTTCTCGATAAAGCTTAAGTATGAAGGCAGCAGACTTATGGAAAAACAGGTCAATCTGTATTAAAATACAGGTTTGAATATATTTACAGATGGAGTAATTTAGCAGCAATGCTTGACAAGTTCAAGAATATGGGGTGGAAGAAATTCTATCTCATATATGCAATGTGTACTGCCTTAAAAATGTTAATGTAACAAGCTACAGTTATGGTCTGCCAGAGCTGATTGCAATTATTGTGACAGTTCTTCTTCACAAATGGAAAAGGCAGATGCTTGTTTCTATCGCAGGCGGAACGATATGTTATATGCTGCTTGTGCAGCTGGTGCGGGAGATTTTGTTGATTGGACGCTGAGGTAGATGAAAGGCTGCTGGAAGTCCAAAACAGCTGAGGAAATGTGAAAAATTGGATCTCGGGGCGATTAAAAGGTAAGTGAAAGTCCAAAACGGCTGCGAGAAAGTGGCAAATTGGACATTGGAGCAGATAAAAGGTTGCTGGAGGTCCAAAACAGCCGCAAGAAAGTGACAGATTGGACATTGAGATAGAGAAAAGGCATCTCTTGGAAAGTTTATTGTTTATGTTAAAAAGAAAAATGAGGGCATTTGGATTGTAAGGGATTAACTTGCAATTCAAATGCCCTGATTGGTTATACACGATTTTTAATATTTAATTACTTAGGTCTTACCGTAAGTCTCTTGATAAGACCGTCTTCTGTTACTTCACGGACTGTAGCGATGGCCATGATGTTGTAACCGCCAAAGTTGGCGATGAATTCTGCCTGGGTAGAATTTACAACTTCACCATCTAAGATAGAGTATTTGCGGAAGCCGAACTTGTTACGGAAGAACATGTTGATAGCTTCACGTCCATATATATGATATTCGTTCTGGGCTGCTGAGTTAGTACAATAATCGTTGATTATTCCGTTTGGAGAAAAGAGATTGGCAAGTCCTGCATAATCTTTGTTTTCCATTGCTTCTACATATTTTTCAATTGCTGTCATGTTTAATGCCCTCCTTAATTAATATACTTTCTCTGTGTTTAATAATGCGTCTGTACCGCCATCAACGAACATGATGTTTCCATTGACGCCTCTTGCTGAATCTGAAGCAAGGAAAACCATAACCTCAGCAATTTCCTCTGGAGCCATGAGACACTCCTGACCGTACTTGGTTGGGATAGGAAGGGCGTTAAGAGCCATTTTTGCTGTAGTGCTCATTGTTGCGGTCATGGCTGTGTGTACATTACCAGGAGCAACAGCATTTATACGGACACCGTTAGCAGCCCATGTTGCAGATACACGGCGTACCCATCTTGCAAGTGCGTACTTAGTAGAAACATAAAGGCTGTTACCAACTGAAAGATTAGTGCTGTCCATAGATGAAACAAGGCTTAATACACGCTTTTCATCACCGATGTTATTAAGAAGGTCAACGATATCCTTACGGCCTGCACCTTGTGAAATTGTGTTAGAAACAGTTACAACACAGCTTCCGTGCCTCTTCTTTAAAAGGTCATATACACCATTTGCAACGGCTACTGTTCCAAAGTAGTTAAGAGAGATAATGAGTCCAAGATTACCGCATGCGCCTGAAACACCAGCGTTGCATATCATTCCGTCAAGTCCGTCAGGGCACATAGCATGTAACTGATCAACAGCAGACTGTCTGCCTTCCTGCGATGCAAGGTTTACGCAGATGTCACCGTCTTTAAGATCAATATTAATTACCTTATGTCCCTGCTGTATTAACAATTCTTTAGTTTTCGCTCCGATACCGCTTGAGGCACCAGTAATAGCATAGATTCCCATAGTATTTCTATTCCTCCTTGTTTTTCGAAGAAAAATCCGAACCCTTCAGGTGAGGAGAGGGATTTTCCTCCTTGTTTTTTAAATATGATCTTATTATAATTAAAACTGATATCTTTTAAATATCCAAAACACATATATAACAGGAGACCAGATTTGCTTACATATGATTTAGATAAACGCGGGAACAAGACAATGTACGAATATCTGTATGAACTGATTAAGGAAGATATAGCTGACGGGAAGCTTAAGGCTGATGAGAAGCTGCCATCAAAGCGAGGGCTTTCACAGCATTTGCAGATAAGTGTCAAGACGGTGGAGAACGCATATGAGCAGCTTCTTCTGGAAGGTTATATCCGATCTGAGGAAAAAAGAGGGTATTATGTTAATAAGATTGCCGTGGTTACAGGTGGTGCACCAGGGTATGCTGCTCCTGTGAAAAGATTCCAGGAGGAGACTTATCTTGCTGATTTGACGGCGAATAATATCCGGTATGATAGATTTCCATTTGCTACATGGGCAAAGGTTATGAGGGAAACCCTGACCGATTATAACACTTCACTTCTTAAGACTGTGCCTTTTAATGGTGTGCTGCAGCTTCGTGAGGCAATTGCGGACCATCTTAACAGATACCGTGGAATGCAGGTTTCAGCAGACCATATTATTATAGGGGCCGGAACGGAATATCTGTATAACAGGCTGTTACAGCTCTTAGGTCCAGATGTGAAGTTTGGTGTTGAGAATCCAGGATACCGTAAGATTACCAAGATATATGATGAAAATGGTGTGGACTGGGATTATGTTAATATTGATGATAAGGGTATGAAAGTTGATGAACTTAGAATGAAAGACATAAATGTAGCACATGTAAGTCCTGAACATCATTTTCCAATAGGCCTTGTTATGCCGGTTGCAAGAAGACAGGAACTGCTTAATTGGGCGGCGGAGGAGCCAGGCAGATATATAATAGAGGATGATTTTGACTGTGAATTCCGTATGCAGGGCAAACCAATTCCGTCCATTCAGTCGAGAGACAGAAGTCACAGGGTAATATACATGAATACATTTTCAAAGACAATGGTTCCTTCGCTTAGAATAGGATATATGGTGCTGCCAGAAAAGCTGATGGAAAAATATATCTCAACAATGAATTTTTATTCGTGTACGGTGTCGGGCTTTGAACAGTATGCGATGGCGGCATTTATTGAGAAGGGATACTTTGAGCGTCACATTAAGAGGCTTGTCAATGATTACAGGGGACGCCGTGAAAAGATTTGCAGGATGTTTCGTGAATCAAGGCTTAATGAAATCAGTACGATATATCAGGACGATGCGGGAACACATTTTCTGCTGCATGTGAAGACTTCCTTAAGTGATGTTGAGATTAAATGGGCAGTCAGGCAGAAGGGGATTCTGATTAACTGCCTTTCAGAGTATTGTTTCGCTGATGCGGATAAGTACCACGGAATACTTGTAATTCATTATTCGGATATGGACGAAGCAACTCTTAAGCTTGTAATTGCTGCTTTTGAGGAAATTTTTTTGTGAAAAATGCGGCAGAAAGCAGAAATAGCGTGACAAATAAATAAAAAAGGAATCCCGTAAGCAGAAAGGCAATACCTCCATGCTCACAGGATTCCTTTTATTTTAATATCTTAATCAGCCGATTCCGCCAAGTACTATTCCAAGTATAAGAACAAGGAAACATACAGGGCAGAAAATGTATTTGCATATAGGATAGAATTTGTCAGTAAATTTCTTATCGCGTCCAGTATTAACCTGAGTCTCAACATATTTCTTACCACATATCCAGAAGAACATAATTCCGGCAAGACCTGCACCAAGCGGGCAGATGTAGATAGAAAGTATATCCATCCATCCAGAGACAATTCCCTGGATACATATTGAAACTACAAGTGCTATTGCAGCGATTATTGCACAAGATGACTTTCTTCCTAGATGCAGCTTTTCCTGAATAGTTGCAATAGGTGCTTCATACAGGTTGATTAAAGAAGAAAGTCCTGCCATAAATACAGCAACGAAGAATATAATTGCGACTATGTATCCGCCAGGCATAGATTTGAAAAGTGCCGGAAGAAAGATAAACATAAGTCCTGGACCACCCTGATTAAGCTGGGCACCGGTTGTTGCCATTGCAGGAATGATAACAAGAGCTGCGAGCAAGGCTGCTATAGTATCGAACAGCGCAACACGTCCGGCAGCAGCAGGGATATCTTCATTATCTGAAAGGTAAGAACCATATATAAGAGTACCATTACCAGCAACAGAAAGAGAGAAGAATGCCTGGCCAAGAGCAAATATCCATGTCTTAGGGTCAGCGAATGCCTCAGGATCAACTCTGAATATGTATTTGTAGCCTTCTATTGCACCAGGCTGGAAAGCAACATATATTCCAAGCACAGCAAAAAGAATAAAGAAAACAGGCATCATGATTTTATTGGCTTTTTCAATTCCACGTCCGACACCGAACATAAGAATAATAATACCAATAACAAGCGCTACAATCTGCCATACATTATTACCAAATGCACTTGCCATACTTCCAAATGAAGCAGCAAAGCCTTCTGTGTCAGCAGGTGCAAGTGTCTTTCCTGTAAAAGCTCCAATCATGTACTTAAGAATCCAGCCCATTACAACTGTGTAACCAATTGCCATGGCAAGTGCGCCAAGTACAGGAATAAAACCGATAACCTCACCAAGCTTTCTCTTATTCTTAGTTTCACATGCATATCCAAATGCATCAACAGGTCCTGACTTGGTAGCACGACCAAAACTCATTTCTCCGATAACACCTGTGAAACCAATAAGTGCAACGAATATAAAATACGGTATCAGGTATGAACCACCGCCATACATTGATACTCTTGTCGGGAACATCCAGATATTACCCATACCAACGGCAGAGCCGATACAGGCAAGGATGAATCCCCATTTGTTGTTAAAAGAATCTCGTTTTTTCATAAAACAATTCCCCCGCATATATTTTGCTAAAAAGCAATGTATTTAATATACAGTATATTTGCGGATATGTAAAACTATAATCTGAAAATATGTTGGAAAATCAAACGGCTCTTTGACAATACTATAATAATCATGATATTATATAGCATCATACAGGTAATTATAAGTAAATAATATATAGGCAGGTACAGCATATGACAACTAAGGAATGTTTTGATGCAATGGGAGCAGATTATGAAGGTGTTTTAGAAAGATTTTCAAGTGAAGCTCTTGTTAAGAAATTTGCATTAAAGTTTTTGGATGATAACAGTTATTCTAATCTTGAAGATGCCTTAGCTGATGGCAATGTAGAGAACGCATTCAGGGCAGCACATACACTTAAAGGTGTGTGTCTGAATCTTGGATTTGATAATTTATATAAAGTCAGTTCAGATATTACAGAAATCTTACGTGTAGGGAAACTGACAGGAACCAAGGAAGCATTTGAAAATGTTAAGGAACAGTATAATATAACAGTTAATGCAATTAAAGCCATTGATTAGTTAGTGCACTATTGTATCAAGGAGTACGTTGGATATGGTATCAGATTATGTTATGACAACAGAACAATTGGAAGAACAGGTCAGGACTTTAAGAAAGGTATTTGATGTTGTCCGTTTTCTTGATGCAAACAATCTGCGTCTTGTGAGTGGTAATGGACATGAAGTTATGTGTGAATGTTTCAAATTCTGGCAAAAAGATCATAGATGTGATAACTGTATTTCCAGGAAAGTTGCAGAATCAAAGCAGGAGAGAACGAAGCTTGAATATGTAGATTTTCAATTATATCAGGTTATTTCAAGATATATTGAGGTTGATGGCAATGGCTATGTTATGGAACTTGTCAAGAAACTGGATGATGACAGTCTGATAGATAATGAAGGCTCAAGAAAGCTGATGGATAGTCTTACAGGACTTAAGCATAAGCTTTATGAGGATGTGCTTACAGGTGCTTATAACAGAAGATATTTCGAAGAAGAAGTCAAGAATATTGGAACGACAGTCGGCGTTGCGATTATTGATCTCGATGATTTTAAGATATATAACGATACATATGGACATGGTGTAGGAGATACTGTATTATCTACTACAGCAAGTGTTATAAGACAGTGTATAAGAAAATCAGATATACTTATAAGATATGGTGGAGATGAATTCCTGCTTGTTTTACCAGAAGTGAAGGAAGATATTCTGAATGACAAGCTGCAGCAGATTCAACGAAAGATACATGCTACAGAAATACCTGGATATCCTAATGTACGTTTGTCTGTAAGTATAGGTGGAATAGTATGTGAAGATGGTTCAATTGAAGAAGCGGTAGCTAAAGCAGACCGTCTTATGTATCGTGCCAAGAATAAGAAGAATATGGTTGTCACAGAGCAGAATATTGATGATGATATTAATACACTATCAGGTGAAAATGGATATTCATCTGATAAACAGAATATTCTTGTTATTGATGATAACAGAACTAACAGGGAACTTCTGAAAACAATGTTTAATCATGAGTATAATGTTATTGAAGCTTCTGGGGGACCTGAAGGCTTAGAAATACTAAAAGCAGAAGAATATGATTTTGCAGTTGTTCTGCTGGATATTATAATGTCGGGAATGGACGGATTTTCTGTTATGACAAGCATGAGAGCTGACAACAGAATGAGAGATATTCCTGTTATTATGATATCAACTGAAGATAGAAATAGCACAATAACAAAAGCATATGATCTTGGTATAGCAGATTATATAAGCATGCCATTTGATTCAAGAATTGTATACAGAAGGGTATCAAATGTTATCAAACTGTATGCAAAGCAGAGAAGACTTATGAATCTTGTAACTGAGAGTATTCAGGACAAAGAGAATAACAATCAGATGATGATTGGAATATTGAGTCATATTGTAGAATTCAGAAATGGTGAGAGTGGACAGCATGTATTGCATATTAACCAGATTACACAGATGCTTCTTGAAACATTGACCAAGAAAACAGGCAGATATAATCTTACATGGCATGACAGATTTATTATAGCCACTGCGTCGGCACTTCATGATATTGGAAAGATTGGAATTCCAGAAGAGATTATTAATAAGCCGGCAAGACTTACAACAGAAGAGTTCGAGATTATGAAGAAACATACTGTGATAGGGGAAGATATTCTTAAGAAGCTTGATACGTATCAGGATGAGAAGCTCGTTCAGGTTGCCATGCAGATATGCCGTTCACATCATGAAAGATATGACGGCAAAGGATATCCGGATGGACTTAAAGGTGAGGATATCCCTATCTGCGCACAGGTCGTTTCAGTTGCAGATGTATATGATGCATTAACAAGTAACCGTGTGTATAAGAAAGCATATTCACATGAAAAGGCTATGCAGATGATTCTTAATGGTGAGTGTGGTACATTTAATCCACTGCTGCTTGATTGCCTTATTGAGATTCAGGACAGACTCTGATAGTTAACGGACTTTAATTAGTTGTATGTTTTAAGAAGTTAATAAGCTTTTTAGCAGCTATGTTTTCAGCGTGTCTCGATTCCCTTATAAGTATGATATCTCTTTCGGGAACAGATTCATGCAGGGAAACAGGAAATATTTCACCACGCATTATATATTCTGAAGCAAGCTGTTCAGGATAGAAGCCCAAACCTAAGTTGGACTGAACCATGGCAAGAACCTGATCGGTTGTGGATGCCTCCATGTCAAGGTTGAAGTGCAGGTCATTATCATAGAAAAACTTAGTGTAGTGGTCATGTGTGCCAGTTCCTTCTACAAGACTTATGAAAGGATATTCCTGAAGTTCTTCAAGATGCAGAGCTTTATTACAAAGTTGCTTGTATTTAGGTCCGGCAATTAGTATGTCATTGAAAGAGCATAAGTTTTCAGATTTCATATCATTAGTTAAATTCACCGGTGTGGTTACGACTGCAAAGTCTACCAGACCGGCTTTTAGTGCATTGACAGCCTGATTGGTGGAGTGATTGGTAAGCTTTATCTTGACATCAGGGAAAAGCTCTGTGAATTTCTCAAGCTTTTTAAGAAGAAATATTCTAAGAGCAATCTCACTTACGCCGATACATATGGTACCGCCTGAAAGACTCTTGCTTTTGATAATAGCATTCTCGGCGTCTTCAAGTTGTTTCATGGCGATTGATACATGAGAATACAATGTATTTCCTTCAGGAGTGAGAGTGATGCCTTTGTGAGAACGATTGAGAAGCTTGCAATCAAGTTCACTTTCTAATATATTCATGCAGCGGGTTATGTTAGGCTGGTTATTGTCGAGCATGCGGGCTGCTTTTGAAAAACTCTTATATTTTGCAACATAGTAAAATATTCTGTAATAATCTAAGGTCATAGTAATTCTCCGATATATAATTATGATATAAGTGACATATTAAATATACATTTTACATATCGAAAATGCAATACTATAATATAAAAAAAGATGAAAGAAGGCATCGGTATGTTATTTAAGAAAAAGACATTAGATGAAAAAATGGAGAAATATGTAAAACATCATGACTGGTATGCAATACAGGAAGAGATTACAGGAAGCAAAGAAGGGAAGATTGCAGCAGCCAAGGCACTTGGGGCAAGCGATGACCAGAGCAGTGTAGATTTATTGTTGAGATTTGTTGATGATGCAGATGATGATGTTGTATTTGCAGCATGTGAGTCGTTGAGAAAAGTTGGCTCTGAGCATGATACCGCGGATCTGCTTGCAAGAATGCAGAAGATTCCGGAAGACAGACAGGCTATAAGGGACGAAATAGGAAAGACTGTTCAGGAACTTCATCACAGACCATAAAACACATGTTTTATCATTTTTTTACATAATATAAAAGAATAAAAAATCATGGGTACAAATCAAGAAATTACTTGATTTGTACCCATTTTTGATATTAAATAGGAAGTGGTTGCATAGTTGTTAGACGGTGTAACAAAGGATGTTAATTGCGGAGGTTGGATATGTCTGGTAAATCAGAAAATATAATAGAGCTTAAACATATCAGTAAGGTATATAGTGATAATGGATTTAAGGCGGTTGATGACTTTAATCTTGAAGTAAAACGGGGGGAATTCGTAACGTTTTTAGGACCATCAGGATGTGGAAAGACAACCACACTAAGAATGATAGCAGGATTTGAACTTCCTACAGACGGACAGATACTTCTTAACGGAGAAGATATATCACAGCTTCCAGCTAATAAAAGACCAATTAATACAGTGTTTCAGCGTTATGCGCTGTTTCCACATATGAATATATATGAAAATATTGCATTTGGACTTAAGTTAAAGAAGCTTCCTAAAGAGGAAATCAGGAAAAAGGTTAAGCATGTTCTTGATATGGTTGACCTTGAAGGCTTCGAGGACAGAAAGATATCTACACTTTCAGGTGGACAGCAGCAGAGAATCGCAATTGCAAGAGCACTTGTCAATGAACCTGAGATTCTCATGCTTGATGAACCACTCGGGGCACTTGATTTAAAGATGCGTAAGGAGATGCAGATTGAGCTTAAGAATATGCATGACCAGCTTGGAATTACATTTATATATGTAACACATGACCAGGAAGAGGCACTTACAATGTCTGATAAGATTGTTGTCTTATCAGAGGGTAAGATTCAGCAGATAGGAACTCCTGAGGATATATATAATGAGCCTAAGAATGCTTTTGTTGCTGATTTTATTGGAGAGAGCAATATTTTCAAAGGTATTATGACAGGACACATGAAAGTAAGATTCTGTGGCGGAGAGTTTGTCGGAATGGATGATGTTCCAGAGGGAACTTTAGTTGACGTTGTTATAAGACCGGAAGATGTAATTATTACAAAGCCGGAGGATGGAACTGTTGTTGGTGAGGTTACTTCAGTTATATTCAAGGGAATGCATTACGAGGTTGCTGTTGAATCTGGAAAGTATGAGATGATAATAAGAACTACCAGGTGTTATCATGTTGGTGATACAGTAGGAATGCAGCTTGAGCCTGATGGAATTCATGTAATGCTTGCAGAAGACCATACCACAAGTTTTGTTACAACAATTAATGGAGATTATACGCTTGACTTTAATGGCAAGATAATAAGCTGTGATTTAACACAGGTTATTCCTAAGACTAAGATGTCAGATGGAGTTCTTGTTGATGAGAATGGTGAAAATGTAGATGTTTCAAAGTTCAGGGTTGTTGTTTCAATCCAGCCTGATGATATTGAGATGAGTGATGATGTAACAGCAGGTCTTGTGTCAGGTAAGATTATTAACCTTATCTATAAGGGTGACCATTACAGTTATGTAATAAGAACTGAGTATGGTCATGACCTTATTGTAGATGATGAATATCTCTGGAATATGGACGATCAGGTTGGTCTTATCATGCCTGAAGAGAAGATGAAATTCCAGTTAAAGAAGTAGGGGGATAGAAATATGTCTTTTTCACGCAAATATCTTGGAATCCCATATGGGCTGTTTCTTATATTATTTGTTGCAGCGCCACTGCTGGTTCTTGTATATTATGCATTTACTAACGGGCAGGGACAATTCAGCATGGTTAATCTGCAGAATTTTTTTACAGACCCTAATACACTTGGAACTCTGTGTTACAGTCTTGTACTTGCATTTGTTGCAACTGCAGTCTGTCTTATAATTGCTTATCCTGTAGCGTATATACTTTCACAGAGTAAGTTAAAGAGAAAAGCGGTAATACTTCTGCTTTTTGTTATGCCTATGTGGATTAATTTCACATTAAGAATTACCGCACTTAAAGAGATATTATCAATGATTGAGGGAAATCTTGCGTATTATCCGTTTATCAATACGATAATAGGAATGACATACGATTTTCTTCCATTCATGATACTTCCGTTATATACAACGCTTTCAAAGCTTGATAAGAGTGTTATTGAAGCAGCATCGGATCTTGGTGCGGATAATTTCCAGACATTTATCAAGGTTATACTGCCATTGTCTGTTCCGGGAATTGTCAGTGGTGTGTCAATGGTATTCCTTCCGGCAATGACTAACTATGTAGTTCTTGATATGCTTTATAACAGCACATATATTATGGGTAGTCTGATTGGAAGTTATTTCAGTGCATATGACTGGCACAATGGCTCAATGATAGCACTGATACTTCTTGTTATTATATGTATTGTCACTCTGGTTTCGGGTGATAAAGATTCAGAAAATGCTGGAAGAGGAGGACTTGTATAATGAAGAAATTTCTGAAATATATGATTATATGCATTGTCCTTTTGTTCATGTATATTCCAATTCTTGTGCTTGCAGTATACAGTTTTACGGATGCCGCTAATATAGGAGCAATACATGCATTTTCAATGCATAATTATGTAACACTTTTTACGACTCCGGAGCTTATTAATATGATAATCGGTTCTGTGCTGCTTGCTGTTGGAAGTGCTGTACTTGCAACAATACTTGGAACAACAGGTGCTATAGGTGCATTTTATTCAAAGGGAAAAGTAAAAGGAGCCATGTCAGTTCTTAATCAGGTTCCTGTTGTAAATGCAGATGTAGTTACAGGTTTTTCTATCTGTATTCTTCTTGTAGTTGTATTAGGTGTCAGTAAGGATACGTATATTCCTCTTGTTGTGGGACATGTTATACTGAGTGCACCGTTCGTATATCTGGCTGTTGTTCCTAAATTAAAACAGATGGATCAAAGTCTGTATGAAGCAGCACTTGACCTTGGTGCAACACCTGTGTATGCACTTTTTAAGATAATAATACCTCAGATTGCTTCCGGCATAGTATCAGGATTTGTTATGGCAGTTACATTATCACTGGATGATTATTTCGTTGCAACATACACTAAGCCTGCAACATTTGACACAATAAGTACTTATGTTGTTAATGCAACCAAGGGTTCACAGACTGATATCAAGACTGCTTTGTGGGCTTTATCTACAATAATATTCCTTATTGTTATTGTAGTTGAGATAGCAATTAATCTTGCACCAGCAAGAAAAGCTGTACGAGAGGAGGCCGGAGCTGATGAATAAGATTATTGGAAAGATAAATGCGTTAATACTTTCAGCTTTAATGATAGTAAGCGGTACAGCAGCAGTAACAGGCGTGCTTAATACAAACCGTCTTACAGCGGTGGCAGCAGACGATACAATCATACTCCGTGTGTGCAACTGGGAAGAATATATTGATACCGGAGACTGGAATGATGATGATACAATTGAACTTGAGAGTGGAAGCATAAAGGGTGAGAATTCGATAATTACTGATTTCGAGAACTGGTATTATGAGAATTACGGCAAGAAGGTTAAGGTACAGTACAGCTGTCTTGGAACTAACGAGGAACTGTACAACATGCTTACTCTGGGTGATGATTACGATGTAATCTGTCCTTCAGAATATATGATAATGAAGCTTATGGCAGAGGACTGGCTTGAGCCATTTTCAGATGATTTCTATGATACATCGATTGCTAATAATTACTATGCTAAGGGTGTATCTCCATTTATCAAGAAAACATTTGACGAGAATAAGATTAATGGTGAGTCATGGAGCCGCTATGCTGCAGGATATATGTGGGGTATAACAGGAATCGTGTACAATCCTGATAAGGTGACAGAAAAAGAAGCATCTACATGGACGATAATTGATAACAGCAAATTCAGACGTCAGATAACGATTAAGGATAATGTAAGAGATTCCATGTTTGCAGCTGTTGGTGCAATTAAGTCAGACAAGTTAAAGTCAGCGTCATTTATAAACAGTCCTGATTATCGTGAAAAACTTGCCGAGGAGATGAATGATACTTCTGAGGCAAATGTGGACAGGATTCAGGAGTATCTTCAGTCAGTTAAGAATAATGCCTATTCATTCGAGACTGACAGTGCCAAGACTGATATGATAACAGGAAAGGTAGTCGCAGGTTATCAGTGGTCTGGAGATGCTGTATATACTATGGACCAGGCTGACGAGGATGATTTTCAGCTTAATTTTGCAGTACCTGAAGAATGTACTAACCTTTATTTTGACGGCTGGGTAATGTTAAAGTCTGGAATTAATGGCAATTCAGAGAAAAAGCAGGCAGCACAGAGCTTTATTAACTTTCTGTCAAAACCTGAAAATGCTGTAAGAAACATGAGCTATATTGGATATACATCAGTTATATCAGGTGGTGACAGTGATGTTGTATTCGACTATGTAAAGTGGAACTATGGAGCAGATGAAAGTGATACAGATGTTGTAGATTATCCCCTGGGATATTTCTTTTCAGGTGATTCTGATGATGAAAGATATATACTTAAAGTTCCAGAAGAACAGACATACAGACAGTTATCAGCACAGTATCCTACGCAGGAGGTTATGGATAGAAGTGCCATTATGCAGTATTTTGATGCTGAAGAGACAACAAGAATTAATCAGATGTGGATTAATGTAAGATGTTACAACATTAAGAATGTTCCTGTGTGGGTATGGGTTCTTGCAGGTATTATTGTCGTGGCTTTAATAGCATTATCTGTAAAACTTAAGATAAATAAGAAATATGATTAATAAGCATTTGATTATAAATTGACAAATAACCAAATGTTGCTATTATATATGTCAGACAGAATGAATCTGTATGACAGTGCAAAGGAGCACAGAATTTCTGAGAAATCAGAGGTTCTGTGCTTTTTCTTTTTGCAGAATGGAGGAAATTATGGCAACAGAATCAAGTATTATGGACTCTAACAGTTTTAAGGAAGAATATGCATCTATGTTAAGTCCTAAAACAAGGGAAATGATTAGTAAGAGAGAAAAATACCTTGGAGGTGCTTACAGACTTTTTTATAGAAAGCCACTTAACATTGTCCGTGGAGAAGGAGATTATCTGTGGGATGATGAAGGTAACAAATATCTGGATATGTATAACAATGTAGCTGGTGTAGGACACTGTAATCCTGCTGTTGTAAATGCAGTTACAGAACAGATGAAAACGCTTAATACACATACAAGATATCTTCATGAAAAAATTCTTGATTACAGTGAAGAACTGCTTGCACTTATGCCTGATGAGATTAATAAGATAATGTATATGTGTACAGGTTCAGAAGCTAATGACCTTGCACTTCGTGTGGCAGAAGCCTATACGGGTGGTACCGGTATAATTATTACACAGGAAGCCTACCACGGAACAAGTGCATTAACATCAGGCTGTTCACCTTCACTTGGAGCCGGTCAGCCATTACTTCCTAATGTAAGGCTTATAACAGCACCAGATTATTACCGTCATGGTGGAACACCAGAAGAATTCACAGCATGGTATGCGTCAGAGATGCAAAAGACTATAGATGAATTAAATGAGGCAGGATATAAGTTTTCTTGTTTCCTTGCTGATTCAATATTCTCATCAGATGGTATATATCCTGACCCTGTAGGATTCTTAAAAGCAACAGTAGATGTTGTACATAAGAATGGCGGAGTATTCATAGCTGATGAGGTTCAGCCAGGATTTGCAAGAACAGGACAGGCATTCTTTGGATTTGCGAGACACGGAATTGTCCCTGATATGATAACAATGGGTAAGCCTATGGGTAACGGAATTCCAATCTCAGGACTTGCTGCAAAGGAGGATGTACTTGCAGCCTTCAGCGACAAGCTTCCTTACTTTAATACATTTGGTGGTAATCCTGTATCAATAGCTGCCGCTCAGGCTGTTCTTAAATATATTAAGGATGAGAATCTTCAGGAACACTGTAAGAAAGCAGGTGCGGCACTTCTTAAGGCACTAAAAGAGGTACAGGAGCGACATCCTGAATCAGTAGGTGATGTAAGAGGTGCAGGTTTGTTCTTAGGATTTGAATTCGTTAAGAATGATGGCAATAAGACACCTGATAAGGATATGGCGTTGAATGTAATAGAGATGTTAAGAGATGAGCATATTCTTACATCAGTTATAGGCCATTACGGAAATATCTTAAAGCTTCGTCCACCAATGGTATTTTCAGAGAACGATATTGACTGGTTTGCAACATCGCTTGATAAATGTATTACAAAGCTTGAAAATAAATAAATTGAAAAAATCGGACACAGACATTAAATGTCTGTGTCTGTTTTTTGCTTACAACAAGAATTTTACACAAGATTTACAAGACAATTATTGTAAGTTTACCACATAGGGATATAGTAATGACAATTCGTTGCACAACAGTATACGAATAAATATATCTCATTATGTGGAGGAAAAAATGAAGAGAAGTAAGAATTTATTAAGAAAAGGTGCAGCACTTGCTGCAATGTCAACAGTTCTTGTAAGTCAGGCACCACTTATTAATGCATTTGCATATGGTGAGGCGGATGTAAGTCAGAGTACATTCAAGCAGGATACAGATAATTCAGCTGATTTCCAGAACTGGCTTTCTAATGTATGGCAGGGAGGAGAAAAAGCTTATGCACAGACTGAAAATGTAGCTTTAACTCCAGGTTCAGATGCGGCAGATCTTAATTTTTCATGGTATTCAGCTGGAAAAGGAACACCGGCAGTAAAGGTATGGAAGGATGGTTCAAAGTCATCAGCCAAGGTTGTAACAGGTAATGCAGAGGCTATCAGTGCTGAGAACTGGCAGGGAAAGTCATACAGTGCAGCCAATAAGGTAAACATAGCTGATTATTTTGAAGAGAACACACAGTATCATTACCAGTATACAGACAATTACACAGGAGATGACAGTGTATGGTCTGCTGAGTATGATTACACAACTAAGGCAACGGATAAGTTTTCAGTTATTCTTACCGGTGACCCACAGGTTGGTGCTTCAGGAAGCAGTTCAGATTATTCAGCTAATGATGCCAGTGTTGCAAGAGATGCATACAACTGGAACAAGACAATGCAGCAGGCATTAAAGACATGTCCTGATGCATCGTTCCTTTTATCAGCAGGTGATCAGATTAACCAGTCTGGTGCAACTAAGGATAATGATAAAAAGACAAGAGAGAGCGAGTATGCAGGATATCTTTATCCATCAGTATTCAGAAGCCTTCCAATCGCTGCAACAATCGGTAACCACGATATGGCAGGTTCAGATTACTCAGCACATTTTAACAATCCTAATTCAGAGGATAAGTTAGGAAGCACAGCAGCAGGAAGTGATTTCTATTTCAACTATGGAGATGTATTATTCATTTCATTAAACAGCAACAACCGTAATCAGGAGGAGCACAGAACATTTATGAATAAGGCTGTTGCAAGCAATCCTGATGCTAAGTGGAAGGTTGTAATATTCCATAGCGATATCTATGGTTCAGGACAGCCACATGCAGATACAGATGCTGCTACTAACAGAATTGTATTTGCACCATTAATGGACGAATTTAACATTGATATATGTCTTACAGGACATGACCACACATTTTCAAGAAGTTATCAGATTCTTGATGGAAATGTAGTTGACTATGATATAAGCAGCGGTTCAGTAACTAATCCGGATGGAACTCTTTATATAACAACAGGTTCAGGCTCAGGTTCTAAGTACTACAATCTGCTTAACTACACACCATACTACATTGCAGAGAGAACTAATGCATGTCTCCCATCATTCTCAACAATTGATTTTTCGAGCGGATCACTTACCATCAAGACATATGACTACAATGGTAATAAATATGCTGATGATTTTACAATCAATAAGACTAATACAGATATGTCAGTGGATGAGGTTATTAATAATGCAGAGGCTTTAATTAACGGCACAGAGGTTAATTATACAGAAGCCAGCATGAATTCTCTTAAGGATGCTCTCTCATCATTAAAGAAGATTAAGGCAGCATATACAACAGACAAGGATCCAATGCTTGCAGATATCGTAAATAATTATGGTAAAGACACTGACAGAGTGTCAGGATATGGTTCTGTAAAGAATGCAGCAGATAAGTCAACATCTGAAAGCGGAAATAGTGTTAACAGATTTAAGAAGGGTGTATCAACACTTCTGGACAAGACTATATACATTCAGGCACAGGAAGGTGCACAGGCTCAGCTTGCAGATTATAAGTCAGAGAATGCACCTAAGATTGATGCCAAGGCATTAGAGGATGCAAAAACCGCAGTTGTTAATGCAATTAATGCACTTACTGTACAGGAAGATAACAATACTGTAACAGAACCATCTGCACCGGCAGATAATACTTCAACCAATTCATCGGCCGATAATGGCAAAGCTCCACAGACAGGAGATAACATGCTTGCAAGAGTATATGCTTGTATGGCTGCCGCAGCAGCAGGTATCGGCGCTGTTATAGTTGGAATCAGAAAGAAGGAAGACATTTGCGAAAGATAATAGACACATTTGGTAAATACCTTGTTGTGGCACTTATTATGATTGCGATGTTTCTATTCTACACCAGTGTAGAAAGAAAACCACTGCTTGCCAAAGACAATACTAAGTTTGTTAAGGCAGTGGTTATACAGAATGATAATGAAGACCTTCAGGCTGCTGCTGACTTAGAAAGCGGCGACAGCCAGGAGGTTGTTTTACGTATTAAATCAGGAAGCCACAAGGGAGAAGAAGTAAAAGCGTACAGTCTTAACGGATATCTGTACGGAGCCAACTGTAAGGTTGGAACAAGGGTAATAGCTAATATAAGTGAATATAATGGAAACCTCTCAGCCAATGTATATAATTATGACCGTGAACCGGAGATAATTGCGTTATTAGCAGCATTTTTCGGACTTATGTGGCTGGTTGGCGGAAAGAAAGGTTTCAATTCAGTACTCGCGCTTATATTCACATTTGCAGTTGTAGTAATGATGTATATTCCGATGATGTATATAGGTGTTTCACCATTTATTGCAGCTACATTATCAGTTGTCATAATTACGCTAATAACATTTATCCTGCTGGCAGATTTTCAGAAGAAATCAATTGGCGCTATGCTTGGTACAATAGCCGGAGTGGTTGTATCAGGTCTTATAGCACTTGTTTTCGGACATTTTGGACATGTAACAGGATATAATGTTGATGATATAGAGAATCTAATATATGTAGGTCAGAATTCAAAGCTTGACATAGGCGGTATGCTGTTTTCAGGAATACTGATTGCATCGTTAGGAGCAGTAATGGATGTTGCAATGTCAGTTTCATCATCATTACATGAGATTAAAGAAAACAGACCTGACATATCAGCAAAGGAAATATTCCATGCAGGAATTAATATTGGACGTGATATGATAGGAACAATGTCTAACACACTTATTCTTGCTTATGCAGGAGGAAGTCTGGGACTTGTCATGATAATATACGCATATTCATACCAGATGCACCAGATTCTTAACATGTACTCGGTTGCAATTGAGATAATGCGTGGAATATCAGGAACAATGGGCATAATACTTACAGTGCCGATAACTTCATTGATAATGTCAGTTCTGCTGACAGACAAACATAAAGAAAAATGATATAATACTCCCAGAAACTACCAAGGTGGAGTTAAGGGGGATTTATGTCAGATACAGTATTAATAGAGGAAGAAAAAGATATAGAACATATAGCAGCAAGGAAAGTAGCCGTCATCAGAAAAAAGATGATGGCTGCTTTTTGTGTTATGGCAGGAATTGCCATACTTATAGTTGCTGTTACGACTGGATTTTATGAATTAAAATTCAGGGCACTGGCAGCAGGACTTTATAATATAGATGAAAAATCAGGAGAATATCTGATAGATATGATGTTTTATAACAGGTATTCATTGAGTGATGTATCAAAGTATAAGAGCGTAGTTATGCAGTGCGGGTATACAGAAAATGGTTCATCATATATGTATTTTAGAAGTGGTCAGTGGATAATTGCAGTGGCAGGGATAATTATAATTGCAGTTGTAATGACAGCATGTATAAGGATGATTGTAAAAATCGGACATAATGATATCTATTCATATGTTATTAAGCTTGGCGCAGAGAACCAGCAGTTAAAGAAAAAACAGAAAGCAGATGAAAGATTTCTTATTGAGCGTAATGAGAAACTGCAGAATTTTACAGAGAATATTGCACATCAGATTAAGACACCTCTTACTGCACTCAGTCTTGCATTAGACAGATTAGAGGAGAGCGGTGAGAACAGGGAGCTTCTTGAAAGATGCTTTGAACAGATTGAAAGAATCAGGTCATTTATAAGTAAGTTGATGACAATAAGCAGAATGGAAGCAGGCAAGATAATCATGACAGAGCAGGACATTAATGTGAACAGCATGCTTTGCGATGTTGTGAGCCAGTTACCTAAGAACGGCTGCAATATAACAGTGGAATGTGATGATGAAGATTATTGTATCAATGCCGATGAAGAATGGATAAGAGAAGCATTTATCAATATAATACAGAACAGCAGCGAGCTGTGCGATACGGTTAAAGTTAAGGCTGTATGCCGAGATGACAAATGTATAGTCAATATTAAGGATAATGGAAGCGGATTTGAGGAGGATAGGATACCGTATGTATTTGACAGGTTCGAGACAACAGGAAGTGCTGCTGCAGGACATGCAGGTATAGGACTTAACCTGTCGCGGCTTATTATTGAAGCACATCATGGAACCGTAGATGTGTGTAATAACGAGGACGGCAAAGGTGCTGTCATAAGGGTACAGATACCAAGATATGTTCTTAAGAGAAAGGCTGAATTGTAAGATATGTGTAAGGTTAGTGCATTACAATATAGAAAATGTACTGGCTGGGAGGGAATATGACCAAGATACTTATATTGGAAGATGATGATTTTATAAGGCAGCAACTTGCAGGAATATTACAGGAAAAAGGATATTCAGTTGTGGAGGCTGCAAGTGTAGGACAGTTTAATAAAATATATGAACAGGAAGAAGCTGCAATAGATGTAGTCCTATTAGATGTATATCTGCCTGATGGCAATGGATTTGATGTGTGCAGGAAGATAAGAGAACACGGAAGCCAGATAATAATATTTTTAACATCGTGCGATGATGAAGACAGTATTATCAAAGGACTTGACTGCGGCGGTGATGATTATGTTGTGAAGCCGTTCAGGGTTGCGGAGCTTGTATCAAGAATAATGGCTAATGTTAGAAGAATATCAGGTGGCACAGACATTTATAAAGATGGAACTCTTACAGTAGACTTTAAGAATAAGTCAATTATTCATGCAGATAAACAGATATGTGTGTCGCCGACAGAATTTCATGTGTTAGAGATACTTATAAACAACAAGGAACTTATTGTAAGAAGAGATACATTTTTTCAGAAAATGTGGGACAGATACGGAACATTTGTGGAGGATAATACGCTGACAGTTACTGTGAGCAGGCTAAAGACAAAGCTTGGAAACCGTGAGGACGGCAGAGCTTATATAGAGACAATCCGCGGAATCGGCTACCGGTGGAAGATTAATTGAGTTGTAAGGTTTTTGTAAGGTTGGCATGATAAGGTATATACATAAATCTTACAGGGGGTACTTGAATGAATGTTTTAAAGATTACTTTCAAAAGTATAAGGAGACGGTTCCCGCAGATATGGAAGGCGGCGCTTACGACACTTGTGGCGGTGTTTTTCGTGACAGCAGTTCTTATATTTCAGGAGAATATGTACCAGTGGCAGATGTCATCGAATAAGTCGAGGTTTGGAGACTGGTATATATGTGAGAAAACAACGAAAGAGCCAAACAAGGTTCTTGATGAGAATGACTTTCTGGAAAAGCCTTTAAAGGCAGAGAGTACGGTCCGGATATTTGATTCAGACTGGAATAACACAAAGCTTTATGTTGGAAGCATGACGGACGATTTTATGAAGCAGGGCAGAATCAGACTGGCAGAGGGAAGGATGCCGGAGGCTTCAGATGAAATAACTATGGATTGGAATACTCTGCTTAAACTTGGCTATGAGGGGGAGCTAGGACAGAAGGTAACAATTAATTATTATGAAAATGACAATATTAATTCAGATAAAGGAAGGCTTAGTGCAACATTTACACTGGTTGGAATATTAAATAATTACACAAATATATGGCAGGATGGGAAAAACATTCCAGGAGCAATTGTTACAGAGGAAAGATTAAAAGAATTCAAATGTACTATTTATAATATCTATATTTATCCATTTAAGGATTCTGTGCGGACACAGGATTATGCAAATGTATATAAAAAGATTAAGGAGGATGTAAAAAGCCAGACTGTATATAATGCTGCAGTATATGATTATTCTCCGTGGAAATCAAAAACAGTATATGCATATATGTATATAGTTGTTATGGTAATTGGAATTCTGGCTTTGTCTTATCAGCTGATTGAATACAGGAACAGACGAAAGAAAGCCTATGAGTTGTTTAAGAATATGGGAATGGACAAGTCTCATATCAGGAAAATGTATATAATCGAGAATGCATTTATACTTATACCGGCGGGAATAGCAGGAATACTGCTTGCACTTATTGTGGGAAGTGTGACTGGACATGTACTTGAAGCAAAAAACGGCTATGAATTTTACAGAGTAAATGTGGATGTTGTTATTAAAAGTGTGTGTTCCGTTATTGTAGCTGTGGTTATAGAGGAACTTGCAGGGTTAATAGATAATATAAAATTCTATGGAAAAAGGACAGTTAAAAAGAAGCAGCACGGAAGAAAAGAAAATATAAGACAGCATAAGAGCAGAATGAACAGTCACAATCTTGTTATGTCGGTAAGCTCAAGATTTATAAAAAAAGATGGTGTATTAATGATAATCGGGGTAAGGCTTTTTGCATTGTGTATATGTATGGTTATTATTTTTTCTTCTTTAAAGATTCAAAATGCTTTTAAAGAATATAAGAACAATGATAACATGCCAGATATATATGGATATATAGATGTTAATCAGGATAAAACGGCATTATTTATGAATTACTGGTATTATCTTAAGGATTATAATAATCTGCCTCAGAAGTCAGTGAGTAATAATGGTGAAATCACAAGCAGGTATGACATGAGTGATTATGTCTGCAAGCAGAGAATAAGGTATAACATACATTTTGATAAGATAAAGGAATTAGTTGAAGCCGGGAATATGTGGGAATGGAATGATGCAATTAAAGTGAATGACAGTGACAGCATAGGAAGGTCTCTTGGTTTTATTAATATGGGACAGAGTAAATACCTAAAGGATCCTAACAATAATATTCTCGAAGGATTTTCTAAGGGATTTATTGACGAACTGATGGAAATTAACGGAATAAATTCTGTGTCATATTCTGCATTTGAATCAGAGAGAAGCTGGTTCTGGGATGCACAGGATTATGAAAAGATGCAGACATTTACATTTCATCCTGAAAATGGTTCATATAATAACGAGCATCTTCCTGATTACGGAGACAGATATCTGTTTTCTACAGAATATGCACAGCCAACCAAAGAACTATATAACAAGCTGGAGAAATATATAGATAAAGAGTATGTTGATTATGAAGCATTTGAAGAAGGAAAACAGGTGGTTTTATTCTTAAGAAACCTTCCGGATGGCGGATATGATGACACAATTCATGCAGGAGATACTCTGTATTATAACTATTATCAGGTAAGTACAGATACTTATGAAAAGTTTTCTAATAAATCATATTACTATTATTTCCCGTATGAGGAAGCCTTTGCAAAGGCAAAAGCGGGAAATAAAAAGGACGATGATGAACTTATTGAAATGGAGATTAATTATGATGCATGTGTAGCTCCACAGGTAGCTGCAGTAGTTAAAGTAACTGATGAGGTTATAGAGGATTTTAAGGGAATAATTCCTGCATTTGGTTATTATACCTCAATTGCCAGCATTAATATGGCACAGCAGGCGGTTGACAGACAAAAGGATGTGATGGAAAGATATCTTGGACAGGAATTAAGTTCTGACATGGATTTTGAATTATCCTATAACCAGATAAGCATTAACTATGATCTGGCATCAACATTTTCTGCAACTAATAATAAGATAGGTGTGTACTTTAATAATAATGATATTTCTTATGACAGCAATGTAGATGTTAAGAATACATACAGGACACAGCTTATTAACAGTATTTTACAGTATGGCATAACTATAATTGCAATGATAGTTGTGCAGCTTCTTATTATGGCAATTATTGTGAGAAACCGTATGGACAGAAGATATGATAAGATAAAACTTCTGCATGGTCTGGGGATGAGACGGGGAAAGATAGTAAGAATATGTATGGCAGAAGCACTGCGTGAATCTTTATGGTGTGTAATTACAATGCCTTTAATACTTTTGATGGAACTGTTAATGTATGCAGAATTTGTAAGAAAATTGTAATCAGGAGGGATAACTATGAAAGAGATAATGCTCAGAGCGGAAAATATAGAAAGAACATATCATGCTGGAAGTGTAGATGTACCAGCACTTAAGAATTGTACACTTGAGTTTGAACAGGGAGAATTTACTGCTATTATTGGAAAGAGTGGTTCGGGAAAATCGACTCTGTTAAGGATTCTTGGAAGTGTAGATGAACCGGATACAGGTAGTGTTACTATTGGTGGCAAAAAAATAACCGGGATGAAGGACAAGGAAATATCTGAATTCAGAAGGAGACAGATTGGTTACATATATCAGGACTACAGTCTGTTTCCAGAGTTTACAGCATACGAAAATATTGTTATGCCTATACTTATCGACGGAAAGAAACCTGATGAAAATGAGGTTGATGATTTGTTAGAGGAATTGGGAATATCACATTGTAAGAATAAGTTTCCATCGCAGATGTCAGGTGGCGAACAGCAGAGAGTTGCAATAGCAAGGGCACTGATTACACATCCTGCTGTTATACTTGCGGATGAACCGACTGGAAATCTGGACGCAGGCAGCGCAGGTACTGTGGCACAGATGTTATCTAAAGCAAGCCAGAAGCATAATCAGACAATAATTATGGTAACTCATGACAGACAGATGGCGGATTATGCAGATAAGATAATAACTATTGTTGATGGAGTGTGCCAGTAGTATAGCCATACATACGGAAAGGGGGATGCGTATGTATGTATGAAAGAATCTGGTTGAATAATTAAATATTATCGTGTATCATTAGAAAAAGAGCCACTCGTTGGCTCTTTTTTTACGAAAAGGACAGGTAGTTAATATGAATCAGACATATATGAAAGAGCAGAAGATACTTCCATTGTTATTAAAAATGTCGCTTCCAATGGTAATCTCAATGATGGTTAATTCATTGTACAACATTGTTGACAGCTTCTTTGTTGCTAAGATAAGTGAAAATGCGATGACAGCTTTGTCACTTGTCTTTCCGGTACAGAATCTTATAAGCTCGGTTATGATAGGATTTGCAATAGGAATTAATGCAGTCATATCATTTTTTATGGGTGCACAGAATCAGAAGCAGGCAGACAAGGCAGCCAGTCAGGGCATGCTCTTAAGCTGCATACACGCTGTTGTGCTTACTGTGATATGCATAGCAGGCATGCCGGTATTTTTAAAAATGTTTACAAAGGACGCAGAGATAGTTTCACTGGGACTTAAATATTCCAATATTGCATTTGCATTTTCAATAATGCTTGGAATTGAGCTTATGTTTGAAAAGGTGTTTCAGGCAGTTGGAAGAATGAATGCTTCTATGGTCTGTCTTATGACAGGCTGTATAGTTAATATTGTGCTTGACCCGATGATGATATTCGGAATAGGCCCATTTCCTGCAATGGGGATTGAGGGCGCTGCACTTGCGACAGGAATAGGTCAGACTTCGGCAGCTGTGCTATATATCATAATATATATTGTTAAGCCTATTCCGGTTAAATTCAGAAAATCAGAGATGAGAATAGAAGGTTCGATGGCAAAGAGACTTTATTCTATCGGTATGCCGGCAAGCTTAAGCCTTGCACTTCCATCTATTCTTATATCAGTGCTTAATGTAATACTTGCGGCTTACTCGGCTGTGTATGTGTTCGTACTTGGAGTATATTACAAGCTGCAGACATTCCTTTATCTTCCAGCCAACGGAGTTGTACAGGGAATGAGACCACTTATGGGATATAATTACGGAGCAGGAGAGCATGAGAGAGTAAGAAAGATATATAAGACATCAATGGTACTTATATTTGCTATTATGGCAGCAGGTACAATTCTCTGTCTTGCAATACCGGGTTCACTTATCGGTCTGTTTACAAGCAATCCTGACACAATAAATGAAGGAGAGACAGCATTAAGAATCATAAGTGCCGGATTTATTGTATCAACTGTATCAGTTACTTCGGCGGGGGCACTTGAAGGACTTGGAAAAGGATTTCCATCACTTATCATATCTGTGTGCAGATATGTTGCGGTAATAATTCCGGTTGCATTTGTTATGTCAAGGATAGCAGGTGCTGTTGGTGTATGGCATGCTTTTTGGATTACCGAAGTGATTACATCAGTAATTTCTTATATAGTATATAAGAAAAATACATAACTAAAAAACCAAAATGGTTTCGGCATTGTTTTTTTTGTAATACAATGTTGCTTTTTTTAAATCTCCCCCTAAAATGGGGTAAATGACGAAATATCTGTTGTGCTAGTATTCTACTTGATATATAATGATAAATACTTATATAACACATTGAAAAGGAGAAGAATGATGAAGAAAGGATTAGCAAAAAGAATTCTTGTTAGTTTGCTTACAGTAGTCATGATATCTGCTAGTGTTTTACCAATGCTGGTAAGCACAGCTAATGTGGCTCGGGCTAACGAGAATGTAACGAATGTCCTTACAGAAGGTGTGGAAATTGATACACCAAATGTTGTCAAGGATGAGATGTACAGTGACTATGTTAAAGTGACATTTATTGTTAATGACACTGAGACAATAGTCAAATATGTAAAAACAGGCGATACCGTTACAGTAAGGTCAACTAATTCCAGTGTCGGAGTACTTGTTGGCGATGCACCTAACGGTAGTGCAGTAACAGAGGATACGACAATATATGTCAAGACATATAATTATAAGGATGTCCTGAATATTAAGAAGGAACTTGTGAATGAATACGGAGAACCTGATGCAGATGGTTACTATACTTTAAAGTTTACAGCCGGCGCAAAGAATATGCCTTCAATTCATTCAGCAACAAGAAATGATATGGTTCTTGTTATTGATGCATCACTTAGTATGGCTTGTTCAGTTAAAGGTTCAAGAGCTACTGATGGTAATGAATATATGGCAGATACATATGCTGATACAAGATTTAAAGCTATGTATAATGCTGTTGATTCATTTTTGAATGCATTCCTTCCAGAAGGAAATGATAAGAATACAATATCACTTGTTATATATAATGTAAGTGCATTAGATCAGTTGAATGCAATATATAAGAAGTCATCAACAACTAAAAAATCAGAAGTTATGGCTGCACTTGATGCTGTATTTAATGAAGCTGCTTTTAATGAGTCGTTTGCAAATTCACCTAAAAATGAATATGGTGTAAATGTTGATAAAATGACAAATCCTGGAAGTCTTGCATCTAAAACCAATGTTAAAGCGGGACTGGATGTTGCAGCAGATATTTTTGTTGCTAATAATAATACTAATGCTAAGTCAATTATACTTTTCACTGATGGTGTTGCAAACAGACCTAATACTGCCGTTACAACAGAATCTATGACACAGTATGCAGTGGGTGGGACATATACATATAATGAAACTGATTATACAATTTCTGATATAGCTTATAAGACAAGTTACTATAATGAGAATAATGAAGAAATAAAAGATAATAAAAATCAAATAGCAGCGTCTTATTATGCTAGTCAGAAGGGACAGGAATTAGCAAAGGATAATGTATCAATATATTCATTTGCATTAATGGATAGTGTTACTGATAATGTTCGAGCAGCTATGGGTGATACTAATCTTGATGTAAGTGAATATGTGTCTAGTGCTTCGCCTGTTAAAAAAACAACTAATATTAAACTCCAGATTTCACCTAAGTTTACTTATACTGAATCTGGGACTGGCTATGCAAAGAAGTTTTTTGCTACAACAAATGTAGATGAATTAAATAAAGAATTTAAGAGTATTATTGCATCATTAAAGGAACTTCCTTTTGATACAGCAACAGTAACAGATACGCTTAATGAGCATTTTGAACTTGTTCCGGGACAGACTGGAGTTACAGACAATGGTAATGGAACATTTACAGTTGCTTATCCAAAAAAGATTACAACAGATGCGCAGGAGATAACTGTTAAGATTAAGGCTAAAGACGGTTATGCAGGATCTTCATATACTAACGCTGGTTGTACATTCAATGCAACAGTTGGTGATCTTACATATAGTCAGGACTTTGTAGAAGAACCATCAGCAGTAATCACACCTGATGCTGTTAATGATTCATATACAGTTAATCAGGGAGAGACACTTACAGTAGCTGATGTATCTGTATTAGATAATGATAATAATATAAAAGTTAATAATCCGGATAAGAATGTAACAATCAAGGCAGAGAAGGTTACTGACCCACAGAATGGTACAATAACATTCAATGAAGATGGTACATTCACATATACTCCTAACAATGGTTTTAGTGGTGAGGATACATTTAGATATAAGACGGTTCTTACAGTTGACGGAAGAACTTATGAGAAGGAAGCAACAGTAACTATTACAGTTGTTCCTAAGTACACACAGACTATTAAGTATGTATTAGAAAATGGTACTAAGGCAGCTGAGGACAATGTTCAGACTGTAGTTAAGGGTAATTCTACAACAGCAGTTACATCACCTTCAATCTCTGGTTACAAGCCAAGCATCGAAGTTGTTGAGGCTACATCACTTACTGGTGATAAAGAGATTATTGTTAAGTATGTAAGGGATGATGAACAGACAAAGAATGTAACTTATACAGTAGAGTATTACAAAGATAATGTTAAGGATGATACTAAGACACAGAGTTATACTAATCCGATCTGGGTTAACGATAATGAACAGAATGTAAAATTATCTGAGATTAATACTACAGATAAGTTCGGAGCAGGATATAAGTTTGAAAAGACTGATCCGGCAACAATACCAGCAACAATAGCTGATAAGGGTGTTATCAAAGTTTATTACGTAGCTAAGGAATTCAAGTACACAGTAAAATATGTTCTTGAAGGAACAGATACAGAACTTGTTCCTGGATATATTAAGTCAGCAACGTTTGGAACAGAAGTTGGAGCTGATAAGAAGAATATCGAAGGTTATACAGTAGTAGATGCTGATAAGAAGTTAACTATTGGTTCAGATGAAAGTCAGAATGTACTTGTTATTGAGTACAGAGCTAATACATACGGATATTCAGTAGAATATTACTATGATGGTGTTAAGGATGAGTCAGCTACATTAAATAAGTCAGCTCAGTTTAATATTAAAGTAGATACATATGATCCTAAAGAAAAGCCAGGTTATAAGTTTGAAAAGACTGAGAGCTGCCCATTAACAATTACAACAGATGCTTCAAAGAACATAATTAAAGTATATTATGTAAAAGATGAAAATCAGAAAAAAGATGTCACATATACTGTTAAGTACTTTAAGGATGGAGTAGAAGTAACAGCAGATGAGCAGAAGGTAACAAAGCAAATCTGGGTTAATGATACAAAAGCACCTGTTGAAAAATCGGCTATTAACACAACAGATAAGTATGAAGGATTTTCATTTGATGCAGACACAACTGGAGTGATTCCTGACACAATAGGTAATGATGGTGTAATCAGAGTATATTATGTTTCTAATGAATATGAGTATACAGTTGAGTATTATTTTGATGATGTAATAGATAACTCTAAGACTGATACATTTAAAGCTAAGTATAATGCACAGGTAAATACATATGCTGATAAGAAGGAACCAGGATATAAGTTTGAAAGAGCAACAGCACCAATTACAATTACAACGGATGCTTCAAAGAATGTAATCAGAGTATACTATGTAAAAGACTGGTTCAAGTACACAATTAATTACTACTATGACGGAGTAATTGATACAAGTGCTACAGTTGTTGATAAGGCAGCATTTGGAACAACAATAAAGTATACAGATAAGGTACAGCCAGGCTTTAAGTTTGTTAAGGCAGATGGTTCACCATTAGTAATATCTGTCAATGAAGCTGCTAACGTAATTAATGTATATTATCAGTCAAACTCATATGCATATACAGTAGAGTATTACTATGATGGAATTATTGACACTGAAAAGACAGAAAAGAGTGCTACAAAGTATAATTCAGTGGTTAATGATTATACAGATAAGTGCGATACTGGATATAAGTTTGAAAAGGTAGAAGGACTTCCATTAACAATAGCAACTGATGAGTCAAAGAACGTAATCAGAGTATATTATGTAAAGGATGAAAGTCAGAAAAAGAACGTAACTTATACAGTTAAGTACTTTAAGGATGGAACAGAAGTAACAGAAGATCAGCAGACAAAAACAGATACTGTATGGGTAAATGCTTCATCTAATATGACTGTAGATAAGACAGCTATCAATACAACAGATAAGTATGTTGGATATAAGTTAGATACATCAGCAACAGGAACAATACCTGATACAGTAACTGACGGAGATGTTATCAACGTATACTATGTAAAAGATACAAGTCAGACAAGAGGTGTATCTTTTACAATAGAGTATTATAAGGATGGAGTTAAGGATGACTCTAAGACAGATGTAATCCCTAATAATATCTGGGTAAATGATGACGTACAGCCAGTAGATGCAACAAAGATTAATGTTACAGATAAGTTTGGAGCAGGATATAAGTTTGAAAAGACTGATCCGGCAACAATACCATCAACAATAGCTGATAAGGGTGTAATCAAAGTATACTATGTAAGAGATAATGACCAGAAGAAGACAGTATCTTATACAGTAGAGTATTACAAGGATGACGTTAAGGATGACTCTAAGACAGAGACATTTACTAACAATATCTGGGTAAATGATAACGTACAGTCAGTACAGTCAGAAAATATTAATACTACAGATAAGTTTGGCTCAGGTTATAGATTTGAAAAGACAGAGCCAGAAATAATACCATCAACAATAGCTGATAAGGGTGTTATCAAGGTATACTATGTAAGAGATGACGGTCAGAAGAAGACAGTATCTTATACAGTAGAGTATTACAAAGATGGAGTTAAGGATGACTCTAAGACAGATACATTTACTAATAATATCTGGGTTAATGCTACTGAACAGCAGGTAAAGCTATCTGAGATTAATACTACAGATAAGTTCGGAGCAGGATATAAGTTTGAAAAGACTGATCCGGCAACAATACCAGCAACAATAGCTGATAAGGGTGTTATCAAAGTTTATTACGTAGCTAAGGAATTCAAGTACACAGTAAAATATGTTCTTGAAGGAACAGATACAGAACTTGTTCCTGGATATATTAAGTCAGCAACGTTTGGAACAGAAGTTGGAGCTGATAAGAAGAATATCGAAGGTTATACAGTAGTAGATGCTGATAAGAAGTTAACTATTGGTTCAGATGAAAGTCAGAATGTACTTGTTATTGAGTACAGAGCTAATACATACGGATATTCAGTAGAATATTACTATGATGGTGTTAAGGATGAGTCAGCTACATTAAATAAGTCAGCTCAGTTTAATACTAAAGTAAATTCATACGATCCTGGAGAAAAGCCTGGTTATAAGTTTGAAAAGACTGAGAATTTACCATTAACAATTACAACAGATGCGTCAAAGAACGTAATTAAAGTATACTATGTAAAAGATGCGAGTCAGACAAAGAACATCACATATACAGTTAAGTACTTTAAGGATGGAGCTGAGGTAACAGCAGACAAGCAGACAGTAACTAAGACTGTATGGGTAAATGATCCATCAGAATTAACTGTTGATAAGACTGCTATTAATACAACGGATAAGTATGTTGGATACAAGTTGGATTCAGCAGCAACAGGAGAGATTCCTACAGTAGTTGCAGATGGAACAGTTATCAATGTATATTATGTTAAGGATGAACTTCAGACAAAGGAAGTAACTTATACAGTTAAGTACTTTAGAGATGGAGTTGAAGTAACAGCAGATAAGCAGACAGTAACTAAGCGAATCTGGATAAATGCTCCATTAGAAGTTGAAGTTAACAAGACAGCTATTAACACAACAGACAAGTATGTTGGATATAAGTTAGATTCAGCAGCAACAGGAGAGATTCCTTCAGTAGTTGCATCAGGAACAGTTATCAATGTATATTATGTTAAGGATGCAAGCCAGACAAAGGATGTAACTTATACAATCAAGTACTATAAAGATGGTGAAGAACAGACAGAAGATACTATTACAGTAACTAAGAAGGTTTGGGTAAATGAGCCATCAGTAATTGATGTTAATAAGGCTGACATTAACACAACAGATAAGTATGAAGGTTATACATTTGATTCAGAAACAACAGGAATTATTCCTAATAAAGCTGATAACGGTTCAGTTATCAAGGTATATTACAAGAAGGTTGTAGTACCAGCTGAGCCATCATCAGACAATAGTCAGGAAACCGTTAAGACAGGTGATAATTCTAACATGATGCTTTACATTCTTATGCTTGCAACATGTGTGGCAGGAGCTGCTACAGTTGTTGTAACAGGAAGAAAGAAGTCAGAACAGGAGTAAGCTTATCTTAGATAAAAGTATTACTTAAAACATAAGACACTGTCGTACCATATTATGTGGTATGGCGGTGTCTTTTTACATGTAAAAATGTTATTATCTTGACATTGTTTGAATTTGGAAATACAATAGTTGCATATGCAACAATTGGAGGTGCAAGTAATGTTGAGAAGAATTTTTTCTTATATGAAAGAATATAAGAAATACGCATGGCTGGCGCTTATATGTATAGGTGTTGAAGTTGTGCTTGAGATTATGGTGCCTAAGCTGATGGCTGACCTGATTGATATAGGTGTGACCAATTCAGATGTGCCATATATAATAACTAAAGGTATCCAGATGGCTGTATGTGCAGTTGCTGCACTTATATTAGGTGTGGGAAGTGCAAGATTTTCTGCACTTGCAGGTCAGGGACTGGGTGCTAATATAAGAAAGGCTGAGTACGAGAAACTCCAGTCTTATTCATTTTTTAATATAGACCATTTCAGTGTTTCGTCATTGGTTACACGACTCACAAGTGATGTAACTAATATTCAGAATGCTGTATCGACAGGGATGCGTCCATTTGGACGAAGTCCGGTAATGCTGATATTTGCAACGACTCTGGCATTCCAGATTAATTCAACACTGGCACTGGTCTTTCTTGTAGCACTGCCAGTTCTAGCAGTCCTGCTCATCATAATAATCATTAATGTTGGTCCACGATATGGAAGAATGCAGGGAGCAGTTGACCTTGTAAACAGGTGTATAGAGGAGAATCTTACAGCAGTAAGAGTTGTTAAATCATATGTGCGTGGTGATTACGAAATTGAAAAATTCGGACACGTTAATGATAATCTGAAAAACGAATCAGAGAAAGCATTTGGAATAGCTGTACTAAACATGCCTGCTATGCAGTTCGTTATGTATTCTACAATTCTTGGTATTCTTCTTATTGGTGGAAGACTGATTAATTCAGGACAGATGATGATTGGACAGCTTACTTCTTTCTTAAGCTATGTCCTTCTGATACTTAATTCTCTTATGATGATGTCAAATGTATTCCTTCTTATGACAAGGTCACTTGCTTCTGCAGAAAGAATTATGAAGGTAATTGATGAGCCGATTGATATAACTGATGAGAATGCAAAGGACATTGAAGTTAAGAAGGGTGAGATTGAATTTAACCATGTCTGGTTTAAATATAAGGATACCGCCAAAGAATATGTGCTGTCAGATGTTTCATTTCACATTAATGCAGGACAGACAGTCGGAATAATCGGTCAGACAGGTTCATCAAAGACGACGCTTATCCAGCTTATTCCAAGACTTTATGATGCAAGTAAGGGTGAGATTAAGATAGATGGAATTAGTGTTAAGGAATACCCGGTTAGACATTTAAGAGATGCAATATCAGTTGTATTACAGAAGAATACACTGTTTTCGGGTTCGCTTATTGATAACTTGAGATGGGGCGATGAAAATGCGACTCTGAATGAGATTAAAGAGGCATGCAGCATAGCGTGTGTTGATGAATTTATAGACAGGCTTCCTGGAGGACTTGATGCAGAGATGGGACAGGAGGGTGTCAATGTATCCGGTGGACAGAAGCAGAGAATATGTATTGCAAGAGCAATATTAAAGAAGCCGAAGGTTCTTATTCTTGATGATTCAACGAGTGCGGTTGATACTGCAACAGAAGGAAAGATAAGAAATGCACTTGCAAAGAAGCTGCCAGATATGACTAAGATTATAATTGCACAGAGAATATCGTCAGTGTGTCATGCAGACCAGATAATTATTATGGACGGCGGTCGTGTGGATGCAATCGGAACACACGAAAGTCTGTTAAGGACTAATAAGATATATCAGGAAATATATGAATCACAGAAGGAAGGAGCTGATCTTTAATGGCTAAGTATGTTGGATATAAAAGACCTAAAGATACGAAAAAGACTGTTAAGCATCTCCTTACATATCTGGGTCATTATAAATGGGCATTCCTGCTTATAGCAATTCTTGTATTTATAAGTGCAGGTGCAGGAATTATGGGAACATTTTTAATAAAACCTGTAGTTAATAATTTCATTGTTCCTGGCAATATGAAAGGACTTATCATGGCTGTGTGCGGAATGGGTGTAATGTATGCGTGTGGCGCGTTGTCAACGCTTGGTTACAACAGGCTTATGGTGCATACTTCCCAGAAGGTGGTAAGTGAGATTCGAATGGATCTGTTTAAGCATACACAGAAGCTTCCGTTGAAATATTTTGACAATAATACACATGGCGAGATTATGAGCCATTTTACTAATGATGTTGATACGGTGCAGGAAGCGATGAACAACAGCTTTGCGATGGTAATCCAGAGCTTTCTTACACTTTTTGGAACTATAACAATGATGCTGGTATTAAGCGTAAGGCTGACTATTATTGTTGTTGTTTTTCTTATTCTTATGTTCATCTTTATCAAATACAATGGTAAACGCAGCAAGAAATATTATCACAGACAGCAGAAGGAACTTGGTAATATCAACAGCTTCGTTCAGGAAATGATGGCAGGACAGAAGGTTGAGAAGGTTTTTAATCATGAGCAGAAGAATTTTGAAAAATTCTGTGAGATGAATGAGAGCTTCAGGAAGGAATCAACTAATGCGCTTGCATATTCGGGAATGCTTATTCCTGTAATTGTAAGCCTGTCGTATTTTAATTATGCGCTTTCTGCCTGTGTTGGAGGCATATTTGTAATCAAGGGAATTATGGATCTTGGAAGCATATCGGCATATCTTGTGTATGTAAGACAGAGTGCCATGCCATTAAACCAGTTCACACAGCAGATTAATTTCATACTTTCTGCACTTTCGGGAGCTGAGAGAATATTTGACATGATGGATGAGGCAGAGGAGCCTGACGAAGGAAAGGTAACTTTGTGCAATGTCATTAAAAATGCGGATAATACCCTTACAGAAACTTCTGATAAGACAGGATTTTTTGCATGGAAGCTGCCGGCAGGGGAGTTTATTGAGCTTAAGGGTGATGTAAGATTTAATAATGTTGTGTTTGGATATGTGCCTGAAAAGAAGGTACTTAACAAGATTTCGTTGTTTGCAAAGCCGGGACAGAAGATAGCATTTGTTGGTTCGACAGGAGCAGGAAAGACTACTATTGTTAATCTTATAAACAGATTTTATGATATTCAGTCAGGTACAATTACATATGATGGAATTGATGTAAAGGATATTAAGAAAGATGACTTAAGGCGTTCTCTTGCAATGGTAATCCAGGATACACATTTGTTCACAGGAACTATTTCAGATAATATAAGATATGGAAAGCTTGATGCAACTGACGAGGAAATCAGGGAAGCAGCTAAGATTGCCAATGCTGATTCATTTATAACAAGACTTCCGCGGGGGTATGACACGATGCTTACTGCTGATGGCAGCAATCTTTCGCAGGGACAGAGACAGCTTCTTGCTATCGCGAGAGCAGCGATTGCCAAGCCGCCGGTGCTTATTCTTGATGAGGCTACAAGCTCAATTGATACAAGAACAGAGCGGCTTATAGAGAAGGGAATGGATGCAATAATGGAGGGAAGAACAGTATTTGTTATCGCTCACAGACTTTCGACAGTAAGAAATTCTAATGCTATAATGGTGCTTGAAAAGGGCGAGGTAATCGAGCGAGGCAGTCACGATGAACTGCTTGAGCAGAAGGGCAGATATTATCAGTTGTATACAGGACAGTTTGAGCTTGAGTAAGAGAGGAATGAAATATGGATAAGAAAACAAAGAATGTATTTTTTGATATAGAAATGTTAAGAAGAAGACTGATAAGACCATATTTTATAGAGCTTGGGCTTACAGTTGGACAGGGGCAGCCAAGGATTCTTAAGGAATTAAGAGAACATGGGATTATGAACCAGAAAGAACTGGCGGATGCTTGCCTTATGGATGTAACTACAATGTCAAGAACATTGGACAGAATGGAAAAGGATGGTCTGTTAAAGAGAGAAAATAATCCGGCAAGCAGAAGGTCGTGGAATGTGTCGCTTACTGATTATGGCGCGCAGAAGGCTGATGAAGTTATCAGGATATTTAACAGAATTGACGATGTTATATATAATGGATTCAGTGAAGAAGAGGTGCAGACACTATCTGTTATGGCAGGCAAAGTTGAGAAAAACCTCTGGGAGGCAATTAAGAATGAAGAGCAGAAATAAACTTATTATCAGATGGGTGTTTTATCTTCTGGGATTACTGATACTTGCACTTGGAATTATGCTTAATACGAAAGCTTATCTTGGTGTTTCACCAATAATTTCAGTGCCGTATTCGATATCTCATATCATAGGATTTAACTTCGCCAATATGACGATGATTGTATATTTTATCTTTGTTTTAATTGAGATGATAATGCATACTGTGTGGTATCTTACAGACAGAAAAGAAGCTAAGTATCTTGGAATGTATATTATAAGAGATGCCTTACAGATACCGGTAAGTATAGTATTTACCCGTTTTCTGAATGTGTTCTCAGCACTTATTCCATCTGTACATAACAACATTGTATTACAGATTATAGTATTGTTGCTTGCTGTATTATTGACAGGAATAGGAGCAGCAATGTCACTGAATATGAGAATTATACCTAATCCGGGAGATGGAATTGTACAGGCAATTAGTGATTCTTCAAGGCTTAAAGGCAGAGCCGGCAAGGGTGTGGGCTTCTGCAAGAACTGTTTTGATATATTCAATGTCTGCACAACATTTTTAATAGGACTCTTTACCGGACATATACTTCTTGGTCTTGGACTTGGAACAATTCTTTCGATGATTGGCGTTGGTCGTGTAATTGCAGTGTTTAACAAGCTGTTTAGGGAGCGCATGGAAGCTGTTGCTTTTGATTATGTGGAAGAGTAAGTAAAATACTGGGATTACAGGCGGAAAACCTACTAGATTAAATCCTGTGAAGCTTTTAGTAGGTTTTGCCGGCATCCCATCCTGTGAGAATACGAATTACAGACTTACCTTCTTATCAAGAAGCACGGCACTTCCGAATGTACATGCAACCACCATTAATAACTGGAATATGGTAGCTGGAAGGCTTGACATTAATGCCTGGGATAAGCTGTCTGGATTCTTGTAAAGTTCAGGCAACAAAGAAGAAATCTTAATTGTTGCATATGCAAGAACACAGAATAATACAACTGATATCAATCCTTTAATCTTCTTGTTCTGCAAGGCAGTTGAAGATAGTGTTATGGCAAAGTATGCAAGTGATATAAGGAAGAAGAAAGCTATAAGGAATGATATTATTCCAGCTACAATATTAATAATTATGTTGACAACATCAATACCCATAATCTTTAACATTTCTGAGAAATTCTTGAGTGTGTCAGCCAGGTCACCAAAGACACCAGCCATCATGAATATATCAAGAATTCCGAAGCCGATGAATATTGCTGAAATTCCTATTCCAATAATCAGTGTATAGAGCAGTTTTGATGTTATTATGCTAAGAGAAGAGTTAGGTGTCATGAATATCAGGTAACTGCTTTTACTTGAAAGTTCTCTGTTATATGTTACTACTCCGAATATAAATACAATAAAATAACTTACTGAGGCAGCTATTATTAAAAGTCCTCCGAAAAGGCTTGTATAGTTAAGATTTTCAGTCAGGCAGAAAAACATAAACAGAGCCTGAAGTACACAGATAATACCTGCCACGATTCCTATACCGAGAAGATTCTTTCTCAATTCGTATTTTGTTAATTTTAACATTGAAGATTCCCCCTTTTAATATGCATAAATGCGTTTGTACTGGTCAACGATTGACATGCCCGAAGCTGTTCGTAAATTTTCAGCATCTCCCTGTGAAACAATCACACCGTCTTTGATAAATACTGCGTAGTCAATAACAGCTTCAAGCTCATCAACAAGGTGGCTCGACATGATGATAATCTTATCAGGTGAAGCCTTGCTGATTACCGCATTGATAACCTGCTCTCTTGCAACGATATCGACACCATTAAGTGGTTCATCAAGCATAATTACTGATGCATTTCTTGAAAGATTAACAGCAAGCTTAAGCTTAGCCATCATTCCTGATGACATCTTGCTGGCTTTCATGTCAGGTGTAAGCTTCATCTCATTAAGATAGTTGTAGTACTGGTCAAGTGAGAAATCCTCAAAGAAATCAGCATAATATTTTCCAATATCAGCACAGCTCATATAGTTATAAAAATAACTTTCAGTAGGCATATAAGCTATGTGTTTCTTAGTTTCTACTCCTATTGGAACACCTGAAAGAGTGATGTCCCCGGAAGTAGGTTTTACCAGACCTGCTATCATCTTCATTAAAGTTGTTTTGCCGCTTCCGTTAGAGCCAAGCAGAGCGTATATTCTGCCAGGCATGAAGTCGATGGAAACACCATTAACGGCAGTCATCTTCATATACTTTTTAGTAACATTTTTACATTGCAGCATAATTAAATTCCTCCATATTTTATTCGTGATAATTCTTAATGAGATTAATAATCTCATCTTTAGAAAAACCAAGGCTTGTCATTCCGGAAATGAAAGTCTCAATCATTTCACTGGAAAGTTCTGCCTTTAATGTATCAATCAGATGCACATCCTCTGATACAAATGTGCCAAGACCTCTTTTGGTATAGCACAGACCACACTGTTCAAGTTCATTGTATATTCTTGCAGCAGTGTTAGGATTGACCGTGTACTGTACGGCAAGTTCCCTGGTTGATGGAAGTTTGTCGCCAAGCTTAATCTCACCGGTAAGAATTCTCTTTTTGATATCATCAATTACCTGAAGATAAATTGGTATATTAGCCTTATAGTCCATAATCCCTCCTCCTGTAATAGGTAATGTACACATGACGCGTACCCGTGTACTAGCACAATAGTACACTATAACAATATAACTGTCAACAGGAATAATAAAAATAGTAAAATTTTTAAAAATGGTGTATGATAACTTAGAAAAAATGTAGAAGGAATACAGTATTTATGACGGTTCAGCAGGCATATAAAATATTTGATGTCAGATCAGATATTACTAAGATGGAATTGAAGAAGCGGTACAGACGGCTTATGCATATGGTGCATCCGGATGCTGTGCTAAACAGAGATAAATCAAACAAAGAAAATGTATATAGATACAGTGCATATGAAATTAATGAAGCATATACTGTTCTTTTCAATCAGACTGGGCAGGAATCATTGAAGAGTAACTATAAATATGATTATAAATATTCCGAATATGATGAGAAATATTATGGCACTGATCAGGAAAATGAAGAATATGATTTTACAGCTCCAGAGAATGAACATGCCTTTTGCCAACGCAATGTGTATCATTATGCTGAAGATTACAATGGCAACAACATTGGAAGATTTAAGATTGCACGAGGCAGATATATGTGGATGCCAGATGAGGATTTTAAGTTGTTTCTGCGCAGTATATATGAATGTAGTGAGGAACTTCTTAACAGAATTGATGAAGAAACAGGAAGAGTGCATGATTCAGAATACAAAATCATATATCAGGCAGAACTTGCATATCTGTTAGCACAGCAGTTTACTGCAACATCAGATACATTGGAAAATATTCTTACATCAATTGATGATGCTGCAAATGTATTTTATGTCGGAGCAATGCTTGAAATGTCACCTGAATCTGGATTTATCAAAGCTGGAATGAAGCTGTTTCCGGCAGGAATAAAAAAGCATAGACTGTATTTAATGACTCGTTCGGGAAAAGAAGTGGGATACATATCATTTAAAGATGACAGATTATATTATGTGCTTATTCCGATACTTGAGCAGAAGCGTGCAATGGTAAAGATAGAAGTATCTTCGAAGCAGGACAGACATAATACAATGGGAGAGAAGAAATATAAGAACATTGATTTGTGGGTTAAAATCGGAAATGATGCAACATTTCCTGAAAATATTAATATGAGAATTGAAGATTTGCTTAACAGCTACCATGAAAGCAAGTAAAAGTGGTAAGAAAAGCGGTCATATCAGAACAGAATCTGATGTGACCGCCTTTATCATTTAATTCTTAGATTGTGCGTCAGTGTTGTTGTCCTGACTGTCCGATTTGGCTCTGTCAAGCCACACACCAAGTCCACAGGCAGCAACAGCAAGAACAATGACGATACCGACTGTTATATTACCTAACATATTATTATTCATCCCTTCAAACTTAGTCAAATGTTCTGATTTAATGATAATCTGTTATTTTTTGCCGTCAGTCTGATGGATATAATTAAGAGTGACAGTAGTGCTGCATGTGATAGGATCATGCATTACGCCTGTCGATTTGAAATAGATACTGATACCGATAGCTGCACACAGACCGCAAAGTAAGAATTGGAATATGCGTAATACATTGCGGGAACTGCTTCTGTCTGCTGTAAGATTGGTGATTGATGTTCTCACAAGTCCAAGCATTTCAGTTGTACATGGCATGGTATCACTGACAGAGGCTTTTGGTGTAGCGAATACCTTAGCTTCTGATACAGAAAAAGAGTCCACTTCAGGAACAGATACATTGGCTCTGTCAAGGCACATGCCAACAAGGAAGAAAGTTATTATAAATATGCAGCTTAACAGTCTTTTAAAGCTCTTTTTCATAAGAACATCTCCTTTCCAAAGTGAATCCTATCTGATTTACTATATCATATTCAGCAGAGGGAATAAAGAGAAAATATATGTGAAAATGTATATTTTACAATGTTTGACAATCCAATGTGAAATAGGTAAAATACATATAAATATATGCATTTTGGGACATGAAAATGCATCGTGAATCAGGAGGAATTTAATATGGCATGTTTTATAGTACCAGGTACTGAAGCTATCGTTACAACAGCGATAACTAAGATTGTTGAAAAGAAAGAGAAGAAGGAAATATGTTCGTGCGAGACAGAAGGTGCTGCAGAAGCAGTTAAGGAAGAAAAGGCACTTCCATTTTCTAGAAAGTTAAAGTGGCTTAACAATATGCTTTGGGGAGGAACAGCTTTACTTGCATTCGAGCATGTATGGCATGGCGAGGTTACACCATTCTTTCCATTTTTGACAGCAGCAGGTAATCCGGATGATGCTGTGCAGATGTTACATGAGATGGCAACTGCCGGTGTTGGCATGGCAGTGGTTGTTACAGCTGTGTGGGTCGGCATGGTAGCAATAGCTTCCGGAGTAGAAAAGAAAGCAGCTAAGGAAGCAGAAGTTAAAGGATTGGAGAGATAATTATGACATTACTTATAGCTGTATTTGCAGCGGTTATAACTACTATCATATGGTATACTAATGACAGGCGTTCGCAGTTAAAACTTGGAACACTTGCGCTTATGTACTGGGGTGCATCACTTATGTGGATGGTAGATGCAGTTGTGGAATATATTGAACTGGGGGCAGAGTATTTTACTCCGGCATCATCAGATATGCTTAATGACGCATTTTTGGGTTTATCAGTGGTAGCTTTTGGACTTATCATATGGATTGTTATACTTATGGTTAAAGATCCGCTTGGAGTAGTACGCAAGACTGTACTTAATAAATAAAGAAGATTGTTGGAATATGAATTTTAAGAGAAAAGAACTTGCTAAAAATGCTAAGAAGAACTTAAAAAAACATTACTGGCTGTTAGTAGCAGTCTGCTTTTTTGCGGCTTTCATCGGCTCTGAATATACAGAGACGATGGAAGCCTTTAAAAGTTTAGGAACAGTTAACAATGAAATTCAAGGTGCAGCATCGGTTGAAGCAAATGTTGATACTGTCGCCAACAGTTCGATTGTAAGTTCTGTGGTTCAGGCAATGGGCGCAGTAATCACGGGTGACGATGATTTTGGAAGGACGCAGTCTGATGCGAAGGTTTCAGAGGCCAAAGACAATGCAACCAAGGTATTGGGAAGAACAAGAGGAGTATTTGCATCTTTAGTTAATGGTATAACATCAGGTGGAATTGTATTTACATTTGTGGATTCACTATCATCAGTCATAAGTTCAAGAAGGGCAGTAGTGCTTATACTTCTGATAGTGGCACTTATGGTATATGTGTTTATAACATTTTTTATCAAGAAAACTTATCTTGTTATATCAAGAAGAATAGTGCTTGAAACGCGCACATATGATGCTGTTCCACCTGGAAAGTTTATGTTTCTTCTCCGGGTAAAAAGATGGATGAAGGCATCGTGGGTGCTTATTGTCAATAATGTATATGAAATATTATGGTCACTTACAATTGTAGGTATATTTGTGAAGCATTTTTCATACATGCTTGTGCCATACATTATCGCGGAGAATCCTGATATGAAGGCAAATGAGGCTATAACCTTATCAAGAAAGATGATGAAAGGCTACAAATGGAGGGCATTTCTGTATGGATTATCATTCATTGGCTGGACAGTGATTGGAATGGCAACGTTAGGAGTTGTAGGAGTGCTGTTTGTGAATCCTTATAAAGCTGCATTTTATGCAGAATTCTATGCAAATGTAAGAACAGTATATCTTGAAAAAGAACCAGAGGCGGTTAAGTGGCTTAATGATTCATATCTGTATGAAAGACCATCAGAAGAGCAGCTTAAAAATGCATACGCAGATGTATATGAACTTATAGATAGTCCGCAGCCACAGATTGATTTTGATGATTACCACAATTCGAGAATAGGAAGATTGAAGAAATTAAGAGTATTTTTAGCCAACACATTTGGCATAATACTTATTAACAGCAAGGCAGAGCTGGAATTTGAAGAAAAAAAGAAGGAAATGCTTCGTATGAGTAAGAATAAAGCAGAAGCAGTTGGAAAAGCCTATCCTGCCCGCCTTTTCAATCTTAAGGAACACAGAGTTGACCTTGAAAATACAGTGTATATGCGTAATTATTCAATACCATCGCTTATACTGATATTCTTTTCGTTATGTTTTGTGGGATGGATATGGGAGGTTACGCTTCATCTGATATCGTCACATACATTTGTAAACAGAGGTGTTCTTCATGGACCGTGGCTTCCTATATATGGTTCAGGTGGAATACTCATACTGATATGTCTTAAAAAATTAAGAAATAAGCCGGTTGTGGAATTCTTTGCATCAGTAGTTTTATGCGGATTTGTTGAATATTTTACATCTTTGTATCTGGAAATCAGCTGCGGAAGAAGATGGTGGAATTATAACGGGTATTTTCTTAACCTTAATGGAAGAATATGTGCTGAAGGTCTTTTAGTATTTGGACTTGGAGGAGTTGCAATCGTATATATTATTGCACCGCTTCTTGATAATTTCTTCAGAAAGATTAAACTGAGGGTTGTTGGTGCAGTGTGTGCGGCACTGATAGTTGCATTTGTTGTGGATATGGTATATTCCAAAAAGAATCCTAATACGGGTAAAGGAATATCAACATTTAATGATAATACACCAGAATATATGCTGGCAGAAATGTATCAGGGGGCAGAGGACAGGTATGAGGATAGAATATCTTTTGATCAGAAATTTTAAATCAATCAGAGAACTTGAGATTAATGATGTTGAAGATGTACTGATTCTTGTTGGAAGAAATAATGCAGGAAAGAGTGTGGTTCTTGACGCAATAAGAGCGGTTACTGGAGATTACGAAGTTTCATTAAGAGATTTCAATGACAACGAAGGTAATATAAGCATTACAGTTCGCATCAGTATTGAAGATGAGGATCTGGCTGTATTGTATCAGAAGGGACAGGTAAGCTCTTTTAAACATTATGACTTGTGGTATAAGGATTTTTGCAATAAACTTCCATCGTTAAATGATGGTATTCTTGAATTTGAGTATGTATATAGCCGGGATGGTAAGATTAAGTACAGGGATGGAGTTAAGAAGAATAATATTTATATAAAGACAGTTCTTCCTAGAATATTCTATGTTGACCATGAGAGACGTAAGTCATCGATTCAGGAAGATCTTATCATGCTACAGGGTGGAACTGAATATGCAGACCTTAAAGATAACGTGTGTATATTTGATAAGCATAAGATGTGTAATCAGTGCTTTAATTGCATAGGAATCATTAACCGCAAGAAACCGGAACAGCTATCTTTATTAGAAACAGCGAGACTTATGCAGTATAAGCTGTTTAATTTTAATCTGGCTAATTTTGAGAACAAACTTAATGAGAAGTTCAGAAACAATGGTGGTATTGGAGAAAGGATTCATTATCAGATTACATTTGATGCAGAGAAACTCATGCATGTTGATACAATTGTTCACAATGAAATGCGTGACACTGATGGGGATGTCAATGACCTTTCAGATGGACTGAACAGTATTTACATTCTGTCGCTGCTTGAAACATATGCAGAATATGGAAGTACTGTGCCATACATTATTCTGATTGAAGATCCGGAAATATATCTACATCCTCAGCTACAGAAGATAGCAAGTGAAATCCTGTACAAGCTTTCAAGAAAGAATCAGGTTATATTCTGCACGCATTCACCGCAGATGTTATTTAACTTTACTACAAGACAGATTCGTCAGGTGGTTAATGACAGAGATAATAATACAGTCGTTACTCCGGAAGCAGATATTGATGATATATTAGATGATCTTGGATATGCTGCTAATGACCTTATGAATGTGAGCTTTGTATTTATAGTGGAAGGAAAACAGGACAGAAGCCGTCTGCCGCTACTTCTGGAGAAATATTATTCAGAAGTTATAGATGAGAATGGCAATCTCAATCGTATAGCGATAATTGCAACTAACAGTTGTACAAACATCAAGACTTATGCCAATCTGAAATATATAAATACATTATATCTTAAGGATGAGTTCCTTATGATAAGAGATGGAGATGGTAAGGATGCTGACCATTTAAGAGACCAGCTTACCAATTACTATAAGCAGCGTGCAAAGCAGGATTATGGCAATCTGCCAAGAGTAACAGACCGTAATGTGCTTATATTAAAATATTATTCATTTGAGAATTATTTTCTTGACCCTGAGATAATGACTAAGATAGGCGTTGTAAAAAGCGTAGACCAGTTCTATGATATATTGTATGCCAAATATAAAGAATACCTGTACCGCCTTGTCAGCACTAAGAAAATGTTAGAAAAACTGAACATAACAATTGAGACAAGACAGGACATCATAGACAACATGGAGAATATCAGAAAATATGTCAGAGGACACAACCTGTATGACATATTCTACGGACGTTACAAGGGTGAGAAAGAAAATGCAATATTAAGAGCGTACATAGACGCAGCTCCAAGGGAGAATTTCGATGATATATTCGATGCAATTGATAATTTTGTGTACTTTAATAATCGTAGGAATGATTAAATTGGGTTATGGGCATGAGGGCGTACAACCGCCGAGGTACTTCTATATAGTGCATATCCTAATGAATTGCCGTATATGAAGTGAATAACAGCCGTGGCGTCTGTATATATGATATGTTCGATTTATTCCGAATCGTGTGTGAGTTAATGCCGCTATCTATAAAAGTTCAGTGCTGGAAATCTCGTTCAAGCGAAGCGCGTTTGATTTCCAGCACTGTAATAAACTCTATAGATGGCGGCATTTACTCACACTAGATGCAGGAATCCATGAGAACATGTCATATATACAGATGCCACGGCGTCATGCACACTTATGAATACCAATATTTAGTTGGATGACTTCTTAATTAAATCAGAATACCAATAAGCGGAATCTTTAGGAATTCTCTGTTGTGTTTCATAGTCTACGAATACTAACCCGAATCTTGGGTCGTAGCCGCTGTGCCATTCGAAATTATCTGTGAATGACCAGTGGAAGTAGCCGAGTATTGGAACACCGGCTTTGTAGGCTTTCTCAAGGTCTGTGAGATATCTTGTCAGAAAGTCGATACGGTTGCTGTCGTGGACTTTGCCATCAAGACTTATGATATCGTTGCAGGCAAGTCCATCCTCAAATATATATATTGGAAGATTATATCTTTCATACAGATATCTTATACCATAATTCATAACACCGGGAGTTACAGGCCAGCCAAGAGCTGTTCGTGGACTGCCTGGTTTTTTGTTAATATGGCCGGCTGCATTTATTTCATGTCCGTTATATACATTTATGCCAAGATAGTCAATTGGCTGATGTATCAGTTCAATATCGCCATCTTTTACGAATGGCAGTTCTTCATAATGTCCGATTTTTTCAAGATCTGGTTCAAGATGTAATTCTGTACCAGCAATGTCAGGATATCTGCCAAGACATGTCATGTCGCAGAATATAGTATGGTTAAAAGTTATGTTGCCTTTAACTATATTGAAACATTCAGCTCTTGCAGCATCAATGTCTTCATCACATTCTTTTGAAGGATAGCACAGGTCACCAGTGCTGGAAAAACCGGTTTTTACAGGCTGTTTTGCAACGGCACGCATCTTAGTAACAGCAAGACCGTGAGCGAGTGCAAGATGGTGGATTACAGATAGGACAGATACTGCGTCAAGCTTCTTACCTGGAGCATGAAGTCCAAGCATGTATCCTAGTCCGGATATAATCTGTGGCTCATTGATGGTGGCGATATTAGTTACACGGTCTGAAAAATGTTCGCATATGAATTCAGCGTAATCAGCAAATATGAAAGCAGTCTCACGGTTGAGCCATCCACCTTTATCTTCAAGTGCCTGAGGTAAATCCCAGTGATAAATCGTTATGAATGGTTTGATATTATTTTCAAGGCAGAAGTTTACAATCTTATCATAGAAATCAAGTCCGGATTTGTTGTAGCGGATATTGCCGTCAGAATCCTTAACAATTCCATCAGGAAATATTCGTGGCCATGAAATTGAAAAGCGGTATGCCTGAATACCAAGATTTTTCATAAGTGCAATATCCTCGCGATAGCGGTGATAGTGGTCACATGCTTTATTGCCATTCTCATCATGTGCAATATTACCCGGTTTATTAGAGAATGTGTCCCAGATAGAAAGACCTTTGCCATCTTCGGTAAAGGCTCCCTCTATCTGATAGGAACTAGAGGCGGTACCCCATAAAAAGTTCTTATCAAACATAATAATTCCTTTCTGTATAGTTGTCAGATATTAACAGTTACATTATATACTTTAGTGTCTTTATTATATGGAACAGTGTTGCCACTGATTTCACTGCCATTGACAATAAGAGAAGAAACTCTTTCGTGCTTCTCATTGCTGATAGTAATGTTATATACAGCATCTCTGAATTTTCTTGTAATTGTCAGATTCTTAATGGAATCAGGCAGACAAGGGTCAATGGTGAGTCCTTCAAATGAAGCTCTTACACCAAGTATATATTGAGATATACTTGTAAATGTCCATGCAGCGGTGCCTGTAAGCCAGCTGTTTTTGGCTTCACCAAATCTTGCGGCATCTTTGCCGGCAATCATCTGTGAATATACATAAGGTTCGGTTCTGTGTATCTCACTTATCTCTTCAAGATATGCCGGACATATTTTTTTGTATGTTTCGAATGCTCTGTTCTTATCATTAACAACGGTTTCGGCAATAGATACCCACGGATTATTATGACAGAATATTCCAGCATTTTCTTTGTATCCAGGTGGATAAGAAGATACCTCACCGAGTTCAAGATGATATGACCTGTAAGCTGGTTGTAAAATCATAATTCCGTACTTTGTATCAAGAATTTTTTCTACTGAATCCATAGCTTTCTGTGCGAGTCCTTCTTTGACACCTATACCTGCCATAACACAGAAGCCCTGTGGTTCAATGTATATCTGTCCATCTTCACATTCATGTGAACCAACCTTACGGCTTTCGGCATCATATGCACGAAGGAACCATTCACCATCCCATCCTGCATCAAGAACAGCTTTATACATGTCCTCAACATGGGAACGTACAGCATTTTCTTCCTCTGTAAGACCTGATATGTGGCATATGTCTGCATATTCATTGCCATATTTTACATACATTCCAGCGATAAATACCGATTCAGCAACAGGTCCTTCTGATGGTCCGGTAGTCTGGAAAGATTCACCCGGAGCAGAAGAGAAGCAGTTTAAGTTGAGACAGTCATTCCAGTCAGCTCTTCCGATAAGTGGCAGCTTATGCGGTCCAAGATGAGTAGTTGTATAATTGAAGGACCTTCTTAAATGTTCCATAAGTGGCTGTGCCTTACTTGTATCGCAGTCAAATGCTACATTTTCATCAAGAATACTGAAATCGCCTGTTTCTTTAAGATATGCAGCTGTTCCTGCAATAAGCCAGAGAGGATCATCGTTAAAGCCTGAACCAATATCAGAATTACCTTTCTTGGTTAATGGCTGATACTGGTGGTAAGCACTTCCATCTTCAAATTGAGTGGCAGCAATATCAAGAATTCTCTGTCTTGCTGAATCAGGAATAAGGTGTACGAAGCCAAGTAAATCCTGACAGGAATCTCTAAATCCCATACCACGACCGGTTCCAGACTCATAATATGAAGCAGATCTTGACATGTTAAATGTTACCATACACTGATATTGGTTCCATATATTAACCATACGGCAGAGCTTCTTGTCTTCTGTGTCAACAATATAAGACGAGAGAAGATGAGTCCAGTAATCTTTTAAAGCAGCAAGAGCTGTATCAAATTTTGCCGGAGTGTTGTATTTTTCAAGAAGGGCATATGCAGGTTCTTTGTTAACAATTCCGAAAGATTCCCACTTCTTATCATCAGGGTTCTCTGCATATCCTATAATGAATACATATTCTTTCTCTTCGCCCGGCTCAAGGTCAATATCGATTCTGAAAGATCCAACAGGTGACCATCCGCTTGCAATAGAATTATAAGATGTACCTTCTTTAACAGCTTTAGGCATTGCAGGACTTCCGTATGTACCGATGAAACTTTCTCTGCTTGTATCGAAACCGTTGGCAGCAGTGCTGACGGCATGAACAGCATAATGGTTACGCCGCTCACGGTATTCTGTCTTGTGATATATTGCTGACATGGCAGCGGTGCCAATATTAATCTCCGGCTGAACTTCAACTTCGCCTGTGCTGAAGTTACGCTGGAAGTTGTTGCAGTCATCAACTGCATTCCATAAACAGAATTCTATATAAGAATATACAGATAAATGTTTAACAGAATTTCCTGTGTTCTTAATAGTAAGTTTATCAAGTTCACAATTATCTCCAATAGGAACGAGAGCAGTCTGTGTAGCTTTAATGTCATTCTTAGATGAAGAAATCACTGTATATCCAAGTCCGTGACGACATGTATAATCCTCAACTGGTGTCTGGGATGGCTGCCATCCAGGATTCCATATGGTATCCTCATCTTTAATATAAATGTAGTGGCCGTTGTTATCTAAAGGAGAATTATTATAGCGATATCTTGTGAGTCGGAGCAGCTTGGCATCCTTATAGAAACAGTATCCTCCGCCAGTATTGCTCTTAAGACTGAAAAAATTCTCGCAGCCTAAGTAATTAATCCATGGCAATGGAGTTTCTGGTGTAGTTATGACATATTCTTTATTGATGTCATCAAAAAAACCGAATTGCATATTATACCTCCTGTACACATATAATTTATAGAAAACGATTAAGTGCATTAAGGTACAAGTTCTAATATTGATTTTATAGTAATAAGTATATTTTAAGGCTTGGATTAAATCAATGATTATTTTGAATTTGAATAAGAATTGGTAGAAATGCACAAAAAATACGATGATATATAAGAAAATAAGTAAAATTTACAAAAGTGCTTGCATTTATATCTGATATGAGTTATAGTAAAGCTATGAAAACGATTAAGTAATGCATGAAAGGAATGAATCTATGGTATCTATGAAAGATGTTGCTGTAGAATGTGGGGTTTCAATTGCTACAGTAAGTAAAGCTCTCAATGACCATAGTGACATCAGTGAAGAGACACGCAGGAAAGTTAAAGAGGCAGCTAACAGACTTGGATATTATCCGAATTCAGCAGCCAGAGCACTTAAGACGAACCGTTCATATAACATAGGAGTTCTTCTTAATAATGGTCTTGCACATGAGTATTTCGCCGAGGTTCTTGAGAGTTTTAAGAATGAAGCAGAGAAGAAGGGGTATGATATTACATTTGTAAGCAATCACTCTAAGAAGATGACTTTCTATGAACACTGTTTATACAGGAATTTTGATGGTGTGCTTGTAGCTTGTGAGGATTTCAGCAATCCTGAAATCTATGAAATGGTTAACGGGAGATTACCAGTTGTGACCATCGACTACATTTTCAATGGCAGTACATCGGTCAATTCTAACAACGTGAAAGGGATGAGTGAATTAGTACGTTACGCGTACAGCAGGGGACACAGAAAGATAGCTTATATTTATGGAAACGTTGAATCAGAGGTTACGAAAGAACGTCTGGCAGCCTTTTATAAGACAATGGGTGAATTAGGGGTAGAAGTTCCAGATGAATACATTAAAGAATCAACCTATCTTGATTCGATAAAAGCTGAGAAGCTTACATATGAGCTGTTAAAATTAAAGGAACCGCCAACATGTATTTTTTATCCGGATGATTTATCTGTGGTTGGAGGAAAGAATGCTATTAGGAATATGAAATTGCATAGTCCGAAGAATGTGTCTGTTGCGGGTTACGATGGAACAAGATTCTCGCAGATGTTAAATCCTAAGATTACAACAATTCGTCAGAATACCAGGGAAATCGGCAGGATTGCCGCAGATGAGCTTATAAGTGCTATAGAGAATCCCAGGTCAACGATAGTAAAGAGGGTTGTTGTAGATGCGGAACTAATCGAAGGGGAAACAATTAAAAGAATAGGAAACTAAAGGTGTCGTCTAAGATTTATGGAGGGTTTTTTATGAAAAAGAGATTATTAAGTATGGCACTTGGTACAATGATGGTGCTTTCCACATTAGCAGGTTGTGGATCAAAGGATGGTGGTTCGGCAGCAGTTAATACTAAGCCTGAGGAACAGGGTAAGGTACTTAACATTTACTGCTGGAATGAAGAGTTTAAGAGCAGATTTGAAGGATATTATAAGAATGTTCCTTCAGATGTTAAGGTAAACTGGGTAATTACTCCTAATGAAAACAACGCTTATCAGAATGCTCTTGATGCTGCATTATTAAAGCAGAAGGATGCGGCAGCAGATGATAAGATTGATATGTTCCTTATCGAAGCTGATTATGCTTTAAAGTATGTTAACAGTGATTACACACTTGATGTAAAAGATGTAGGTCTTACAGATGATGACCTTAAGGATATGTATCAGTACACAAAGGATATCGCAACTGACAGCAAAGGAAAACTTAAGGCTACAACATGGCAGGCAACTCCAGGACTCTTTGCTTACAGACGTTCTATTGCTAAGGATGTTCTTGGAACAGATGATCCGGATAAGGTTCAGGAAGCACTTTCAACTTGGGATAAGTTTGATAAGGTAGCTGAACAGGCTGCTGCTAAGGGCTACAAGATGCTTTCAGGTTATGATGATTCATACAGAGTATTCTCTAACAATGTATCAGCTCCTTGGGTTGATTCTAATAACAAGATTGTTATTGATGATAACATTATGAAGTGGGTTGATCAGACTAAGAAATATACAGATAAGGGCTATAATAATAAGTCATCTCTTTGGGATTCAACATGGGCAGCAGATCAGGGACCTTCTGGTAAGGTGTTTGGCTTCTTCTACTCAACATGGGGAATTAACTTTACACTTTTAGGTAACTCACTTGCTACACCTGTTAAGGAAGGTGGTAAGGAAGAGGTTGGTAACGGTATCTACGGCGACTATGCAGTATGTGAAGGTCCACAGAGCTACTACTGGGGTGGTACATGGATTTGTGCAGCAGCAGGAACAGATAACGCTAACCTTGTAAAAGATGTTATGAAGACACTTTGCTGTGATAAGGCTACAATGAAGAAGATTACAGAAGATACTCAGGATTATACTAATACAACATCAGGTATGAATGAAATCGCTAGCAGTAACTTCAAGTCAGATTTCCTTGGCGGTCAGAATCATATCAAGTTATTTGCTAAGTCAGCTCCTAAGATCAGCATGAAGAATATTTCTTCTTATGACCAGGGTCTTAATGAAGAATTCCAGAAGGCTATGAAGGATTACTTCGATGGCAATGTAACTAAGGATAAGGCTCTTGATAACTTCTATAAAGCAGCTATTGAGAAATATCCAAACCTTTCAAAGTAATTAGTAATTGCTAGTCATTAAGGCACAGTCATTATAATAAGTATGTTATATGGCTGTGCCTTTTTATATGGCAGGAATGGAGATATGTATGAATAAAAAGAAGAAAAAGTTAGTAAGCTATGCAAAATGGGGATACATATTTCTTATACCGTTCTTTGCAGTATATATTGTGTTTTCATTAATACCACTGATATCTACATTTTATAATAGTTTTTTTGAGAACTATATGGTTGGGCTTATGCAGGTCGGACCTAAGTTCGTTGGATTTGACAATTACAAGGCCATACTGTTTAACGGTGATACATTGCTCTATCTGAAGAATACAATGATAATGTGGCTGATGGGATTTATTCCACAGATTCTTATATCATTGCTTCTGGCGTCATGGTTTACAGATCTTAGATTAAGATTAAAATGTACAGGATTTTTCAAAACTATAATCTATATGCCTAATTTGATTATGGCATCTGCATTTGCCATGTTATTTTACGCAATATTTGCAGATCAGGGACCAATCAATAACATGCTTAACAGTATGGGATTGCCTACATATAGATTCCTTGCAGAGGTAGCAGGAGCAAGAGGACTGATTGCTCTTATGAACTTCCTTATGTGGTTTGGTAATACAACAATAATTCTTATGGCTGCAATTATGGGTGTTGATCCTTGCCTTTTTGAAGCAGCAAGAATTGATGGTGCTAATTCAAGACAGATATTTGGAAAGATTACACTTCCACTTATTAAGCCTATTCTGGCATACACACTTATCACATCATTAATCGGTGGTATCCAGATGTTTGATGTTCCTCAGATACTTACTAATGGTAATGGTAATCCGGATAGAACAAGTATGACGGTTATTATGTATCTTAATAAGCATCTTTATAGTAAGAATTATGGTATGGCAGGTGCGCTTTCAGTTATTCTGTTTATTGTAACAGCAGTACTTAGTATAGTTGTATTTAATTATATAACAAAGGATATGGAAGCGGCGGGAATAAGAAAAGCTAAGAAGAAAAAAGCAAAGGAGGCGAAGTAATATGAATAATTCAGGTAAAGCCTCTGCAAGTGCCGATATTAAAGGCACTAATGCTGGAGTGAAAGACAGGATAATACTTACAACGGAGAGAGTGTTATGTTATATTGTACTTATTCTTATAACATTCTTGTGCCTTTTCTCGTTCTATGTACTTATTATTAATACAACAAGATCACACCCTGATATCCAGAAGGGATTCTCATTTCTTCCGGGAAAGTCATTTATGGTAAATATGAAGAATGTTCTGGCTAATGAGAATATTCCGGTTATTAAGGGTATGTTTAACAGTTTGTTTGTTGCTGCATGCTCAGCAGTTCTGTCGGTGTATTTCTCAGCACTCACAGCATTTGCTATTCATGCATATGACTTTAAATTAAAGAAGTTTGCATTTACATTCATTCTTCTTGTAATGATGGTGCCAACACAGGTGTCAGCACTTGGATTTGTTAAGTTAATCGGAGACTGGAAACTTCTGAATTCATATATACCTCTTATTGTTCCTTCAATCGCAGCGCCTGTAGTATTCTTCTTCATTAAGCAGTATATGGACAGTGTGCTTCCAATGGAACTTATAGAGGCGGCAAGAATTGATGGCGCAAGAGAGTTTAGAATATTTAACCAGATTGTTCTGCCTCTTATGAAGCCAGCTCTGGCTGTTCAGTTGATATTTACTTTCGTATCATCATGGAATAATTATTTTATACCTTCACTCCTTATTAACAAGGCAAGTAAGAAAACACTTCCTTTGTTAATAGCACAGCTTCGTAGTGCAGATTTCCTGAAGTTTGATATGGGTCAGGTATATATGATGATAGCATTTGCTATTGTTCCGGTAATTATAGTATATATCTGTCTCTCAAAGTTCATTGTAAGAGGTGTTACACTTGGTGGTGTTAAAGGTTAGATATGCTTTTAGATTAAAAAGAACCGTCCTGATTTCAGGGGCGGTTCTTTTTTGCGTTGTGCGCTTTGGTAATGCAGTTTCTGTTTAGAAAATGTATTCTATATATCTGTCAAGATGCTCTCCGGCTTTAAGAACAGGGGACGGAAAGTTATTATGATGCATTGAGTCAGGGAAAAACTGAGGCTCAAAACATATGCCATGCTGATCGTTGTATGGCATATTGTATTTACCGGTACAGTTACCTATATAATTACCGTTATACAGCTGCAATCCTGGGAAACTGGTCTTTACAGACATGCTTATGCCTGCTTCTGGGTCGGTTACTTTAGCGGCATATTCATATGCATCAGAGAGAACGTAATTGATATCAATATAATCTGTTCCAACTCTTCTTGGATTACGGAAATCATACATTGTTCCTTCAACAGGCAGAATGTCACCTGTGGGGATATTGCTGCTGTCTACAGGGGTGTAGCAATCTGCTCCTACAGATACTATATAATTACAGACATTCTTTACTCCGGAAAAATTAAAGTAACTATGATTGGTGAAGCTACATACTGTATCCATATCTGATACTGCGTCATAATGCACAAGTATTGAATTCTTGTCAGTAATGGTAATTGTCTGGGTAACTTTAAGATTACCAGGAAATCCATTCTCCAGATGCGGGCTGTTAAGTGCGAGGATGAGAGCCTCGGGATTAACATCATACTGCCACATACATTTGTTGAAGCCGTGTCCGCTGTGAAGAGTATTATTACCTTCGTTGGCAGGAAGGTGCCAGTCTTTACCGTTAAGAGTTATGCATGCCCCGGCAATTCTGTTGGCGAATCGGCCAATTGTTCCACCAAAGTTCTGCTGGTCATAATAATATTCTTCCGGGGTATCATAACCAAGGATTATGTCGTGCTGTGTGCCGGATGAATCAGTTACGAACATTGACTGGAATGTTGCACCGTAGTCTGAAACATAAAGCGATATGCCATTATATGAAAGCTGAATAATATGACACATTGTACCATCGGGGAGAATCCCCCATTTTTTGACATTATATTGCATAAATACTCCCTTCTGTGTATATGATTAATACGAACAATAAATATAAATTAAGTATACCATTTTATACAAAGAAGTTCTATGTTTTTATATAAAAATGTGATATATTTATTAATATGTCGGATTAATATATTTAACTTAGGAGCGCAGCAGATTATGCTATGGACAGATTTGTTTTACATGATTGTAATAACTACATTTACGGGTAGTGTGCTAACTGTTGCGTGGCTTATAACTTCATATTTACTTGATAAGACAGGATATCTTAATATGTCATACAGACTTGGAAAAGTTGTTGTATTGTTCTGGATAATTCCGGTAATGTATTACGCGATAAGAATGATTGACAGCTTAAGGTTTGTGTGGAATGGTTATGCATTTGATACATCACCGCTTATTATTAATGTGACAAGAGCTGTTGCTATTTTATGGATGACGGGTTTGGCTGTTGCAATAATGATTTACGCGTTTAAGAGATTAGAAATTTTATTGATAAGGAAAGAATCATTTGCCTGTAATAAGGAGATGAACAGGATTTTCTGTGAGATAAAAGAACAGATGGGGCTTGGAAAATGCAAAATCTCATTAAGGCAGTCATACAGAACAACTACTGCATATGTGACAGGAATACGCAGACCGTGTGTTGTTGTTAATGCGGAACATTTTTCTGAGAAAGAGATGAGAGTTGTATTTGCACATGAACTTATGCATGTGGTTCATAATGATATATGTTTCAGATATCTTCTTGCTGTGGCAAGTATACTTAATTTCTTTAATCCGATTGTATGGATTTTTTGCAGAAGATTTATTAAATATGCTGAGTATGCATGTGACTATTCTGTATGTATGTCAGAGAATGGACTGCATGAATATTATGAAATAATATTTAATATTGCTGTGAGAAACAATAATCTTTATGATATGCTGTCTGCAAGTCTGTATGAGAATAAAAGCAGTTTAAGAGAAAGAATGGAGCATGTTATGAAGAGTTATAATGTCAAGAAAAGACCAATGTCGGTTGCAGCAGCTATACTGACTTTATTTGTTATTATGAGTTCTGTTATGGTGGCGGGAGCAGCTACAACCGTAACTGAAACATCAGTTAAGGTTGCGGAGGTAACTGCTGATGAAAAAAGAGAGTTACAGGTATTAGAAACAGAATATTATGAGGCTGCTGATTATGAAGATTCAGCTGTTACAGATGTGTATGAAGAAGATGTTAATCCTGATGAAATAATGCCATGCGCTTCAAATGGTACAATCTCATGGGATGTATATGCCGGGGTAAGGAGGTCAACATCAAGCTTTCATGCATCTTCTGGACAGAGGATAGTTTTAAGTGTGTTTTCGGTAGAACCATTTCATAGTGTAAGAGCGGGAATTATACAGCCTGATGGTTCTAAAAGATATATTATTGCCAATGGCAATGACTCACACATATTTGAGCTGACTATGAGTGGCTCGTACAGAATATATATCCAGAATGAAACAACGGAGATGGTTCATGTTGAAGGGGTGTATTCTACACATTAATTAGTATATATCAGTTGAGGTTGAGAAGATATGAAGATTTTGCATTGTGCAGATATTCATCTGGATTCAGCGATGACGGCTAATCTTGATAAAGATAAGGCAAGAGAACGTAGAAATGAGCTGCTGGCATCTTTTAAGGATATGGTTGGATATGCTGTGAAGGAGCGTATCGGGGTTATTATAATTGCGGGGGATTTGTTTGATACAAGGAACATATCAGTTGGAGCAAAGAAGGAAGTATATAATATAATAATTAATAATCCAGGTGTTACATTTTATTATCTGCAGGGTAATCATGACAATGGAAGCTTTGTATCATATCTGGATGAGATTCCTGCTAATCTTCGTATGTTTGGAAAAGAGTGGACAAGTTACAATGCTGGTATAATTAATAATTGTGGTATTACAAAGAATATTGTTATTACCGGCGTGGAGCTTGACAGTGATAATGCGGGTAAGATATATGGAAGCCTTTCTCTTAATGCAGGCAATTATAATATTGTTGTACTGCATGGGCAGGAGGCTTCTCATCTTTCTAAGAACAATGCACAGATAATAAGCCTTAAGGATTTAAGAAACCGTGGAATTGATTATCTTGCACTTGGACATGTACATGAATATTCAAGTGACAGGCTGGACGCCAGAGGAGTGTATTGTTATCCAGGATGTCTTGAGGGAAGGGGTTTTGATGAGTCAGGAGAACATGGCTTTGTAGTGCTTGATATTGATGAAACATCTGGCAGTTCTGATACATATTTTGTTCCATTTGCAAGAAGAAATATTTATGTTGCACAGGTCGATGTTACAGGGTGTGAAAATACGTTTGAAATAGAAAAACGTGTAAGAAGTTTTCTTGAAATGTCAGGATATACGAAAGAGAGTCTTGTTAAAGTTGAACTTACAGGTGCTCTTGATGTCGAATGTGAAAAAAACACGGATTACCTGGGTAAGCAGTTTGAGCAGAAATTCTATGCATTTAAGATAAAGGACAATACAATATACAATATTGATTATATGTCATATGAGCATGATATGTCGCTTAAGGGTGAATATATAAGAAATGTTATGGCAAGAAATGATATTAGTGAACAGGATAAAGCTGAGATCATAAGATATGGACTACAGGCATTACAGGGAGAGGAGATAGACTGATGAGACTTATCAGTTGTACAATTGAGAATTTTGGAAAACTGAATAATGTTACATATGATTTCTCTGGTGAATGTAATACTATATGTGAGGATAATGGCTGGGGCAAAAGTACACTGGCTGCATTTATCCGGGTAATGTTTTATGGCTTTAAGAATGAAAGTAAGAAGAAACTTGCAGATAAGGAAAGAAACCGTTATATGCCATGGCAGAAAGGAGTATATGGCGGTGAAATTATATTTAAGGTAAATGATGTTGTTTATTCACTTAGAAGAGTGTTTGGAAAGAAACAGGCAGATGATGAATTTCTGCTTGTAAGAAAAGATACAAATATGGAATGCAATGATTTTTCTTCTGATATAGGAGATGAATTGTTTAAGATAGATGCTCAATCTTTTGAAAGAACAGTATTCATTGGACAGAATGACTGTGTTACAACGACAACTGACAGTATTAATGCCAAGATAGGTAATCTGGCAGACAATACTGATGATATTAACAATTTTGAGACTGCGGTGGCAAGACTTACGGCAGAACTTAACAATATAACGAGTACAAGGGTTACAGGTTCTATTGCAAAAAGGAAATCAAAAATCACACAGCTGACAGCTCAGATTAATAATTATGCAGAAATAGATAAGACTATTGATGAGCAGACTAAGATAAGAGATGAATTGTGTGAAAAAAGAGAAAATCTCAAAGCCAGTAAAGAAAAGCTGCAGGAACAACAGAAGGTTTTAAGTGCAAAAAAAGATGTTCAGGCAATGAAGGAAAAGTATCAGTTATTGTTAAAAGAATGTAACAATAAAAAGAATATTTTTGAACATCTGAAAGAATATTTCAATGGTATTATTCCTGAAAAAAATGAGATAATAGAGCAGATTGAAATTTTTGATGATGCAGGAAAGTTAAGTGGCAGACTGGCTCGTGTCGATGAGAAAGATAAAAGGCGATTCGAAGAACTTCAGAAAATATATGGGCATGGGGTTCCTGATAATGCTGTTCTTGATGAATATCAGGGGCTTGCTGTCAGACTTGATGAGCTTAGAAATCAGTGTTCAAAAAACAGGCTGTCAGAGGATGAGCAGAAAAAACTGAATCAGTTAAAAAGGCGTTTTGCAGGGGGTGTTCCTGACGGAGATATAGGAATAATTCATGACAGATGGATAGCAGCCAGGAATAAACAGAATTCTCTTGCAGGCAAGGAAATTAAATTAGAAATTGTGAGAGAAAATGAAAACGCAAAGCTTGAAAAGGCGAAAGAATATAAGAATAACAGTGTTACGGGAATTGTCGCAGGAGTTATCTTGGCGGTTATTGGTGGGATTCTTTCGTTTAAAGTAATGGCGGTAGGAATAACACTGATAATTGCGGGTATATTTATAAGTGGTTTATCAGGAAGAATTGGTTCTATAAAGAAAAAACAACATGATGAGACATTTAGAAATATGAGTGAGGAATCAGCAGAGAGACAAAAAGCCATGGAGTCTGAATTAGAAGCTGACAGGAAGAGTATTGCAGATGCGCAGGATATTGTAAGGAGTTTCTGCGAAAAATATGGAATTGCATATAACATGGACAATATGGAATGGGAGCTTTCCAAGTTACGTCATGATATAGAGAATTATCGTGAGCTGAAAGTGAGGGAAGCACAGCAGGATGATTCTGGAATACATGAAGAAATAAGCTTGCTTGAGGGCAGAATACGGAATTTCTTAAAGAGTTATATTTGTATGGATAATATTAGTAATTATTTACTTGCAATAGAAAAAATAAAGAGAGATACTGCTGATTTTATAAGAATTAACAATGAGCTTTCAAAGCAGGAGGCTTATAGCAGACAGTATGAAGAGCAGATTGATGGGATTACACAGTTCATTAAGTCTTATGTGAAAGATTATAGTGACGAGGATAGTGTTGGAGAAATGCTCAGAAGACTTGACAAAAAGCTGGATGAATATTATCGTGCTAAAAGTGAGTATGAAAATGCAGTCTCAGCAAAGAATGATTTTGAGACAGGTACAGATATAAGTTTATTTGCAGCAGACGAGGATGAAGATGACAATATTTCACTTGAAGATATTGCTGCTGATATGTCGCAGACTGATATTATAATTGAGAATTATTCAGAGCAGATAGCACAGTGTAACAGACAGCTTGAAAACCTTCAGATTCAGGCAGAAGAGTGTGAGAATTTCAGGCAAGAACTTAATGAGCTTGAAAGCGTGCAAGAAAATGAGATAAAAAAGGAAAGACTGTTAAAATTAACTAAACAGATAATGGAAGATTCAAAACAGTCGTTTACTGCTAAATATATGGAACCTGTTATGGCAGGGTTTAGAAAATATTTCAAAATTCTTGCAGGATATGAACCAGATACATTCAGTATGGATGCAGATACAAAGCTTACTGTCATGGAACAGAATATGCCAAGGGATATTGGATATCTTAGCGCAGGAAAGCAGGATCTGGTTGGAATATGCATGCGAATGGCACTTGTTGAGGCTATGTATAAGGATGAAAAGCCGTTTCTTTTATTTGATGATCCGTTTGTTAATATGGATGATAATAATATTAAGGGGGCTATGAAGCTTCTTGACGAGATTGCAAAGGATTATCAGGTTATATATTTTACATGTAGTGAGAGCAGAATACACAATTAACATAATAAAAGTAGAAAGTATATTAAAGGAGAGATACGATGGAAGAAGTTATTCAGTATGTACCTAATCTGTATGCAACTATCTGGGCACTTATACCGCCACTGGTTGCTATCGTATTAGCGTTGATTACTAAGGAGGTTTACAGTTCACTTTTTATTGGAATTGTAATTGGAGGATTGTTTTATGGTAATATATTCCAAAGCGGATTCAGCTTGGAAAAATCAATTCTGCATATATTTGAAGATGGTCTGGTAGGTGTCCTTTCAGACCCATATAATGTAGGAATTCTTATATTCCTTGTTGTACTTGGAATTATGGTATGTATGATGAACAAGGCAGGCGGTTCGGCAGCATTCGGTGAATGGGCTGGAAGACATATTAAGACAAGAGTTGGAGCACAGCTTGTTACAGTTCTTCTTGGAATTCTTATATTTATTGATGATTATTTTAACTGTCTTACTGTCGGAAGTGTTATGCGTCCGGTAACAGACAAGCATAATGTTTCAAGGGCAAAGCTTGCATATCTTATTGATGCAACAGCGGCACCTATCTGTATTATTGCACCTATATCTTCATGGGCAGCAGCGGTAACGGGCTTTGTTGAAGGCGAAGACGGTTTTGGAATATTTATTAAGGCTATTCCTTACAATTATTATGCGTTATTTACTATAGCAGCAATGATTCTTATTGTTGCATTAAATGTTGATTTTGGCTCTATGGCAGTTCATGAAGAAAATGCAGCTAAGGGAGACTTGTATACAACTCCTGACAGACCATATGCTAACGCAACAGAAGATGTAATTAAGGGCCGCGGAAGAGTGTTAGATCTGCTGTTTCCAATTATTACACTTATAGTATGCTGCATAATTGGAATGCTATATTCAGGAGATTTTTTCAAGGGAGTAGGTTTTGTTGATGCATTTTCAGGAAGTGATGCTTCGGTAGGACTTATACTTGGAAGTTTCTTTGCGCTTATAATAACAATTGTGTTCTATGCTGTAAGAAGGGTACTTTCATTTAATGAGTCATGTTCATGCATACCGGAAGGATTCAAGGCAATGGTACCGGCAATCCTTATTCTTACATTTGCATGGACACTCAAAGCAATGACAGACAGTCTGGGCGCTAAGGAGTTTGTTGCCGGACTTGTAAAAGGAGTATCGGGCGGCTGGTTAAGTATTCTGCCTGCAGTTATATTCCTGGTTGCGGTATTCCTTGCTTTTGCAACAGGAACTTCGTGGGGAACATTTGGAATTCTTATTCCTATTGTTGTAAATACATTTTCAGGAACGAACCATACAATGATGATTATATCAATCTCAGCATGTATGGCTGGAGCTGTCTGTGGAGACCATTGTTCACCAATATCTGACACGACAATTATGGCTTCGGCAGGAGCACAGTGTAATCATATGAATCATGTGTCTACACAGCTCCCATATGTAATTGTAGTTGCAGTTATTTCTTGTGTGACATATGTTATTGCAGGATTTGTACAGAATCCTGTTGTTCCTCTTATTATAGGTTTTGTTATTCTTATAGGTGCATTTACAGGTATCAAATATATTAATAAGGGTAAGAGCAATGAATAATATAAAGGGAAGCCTGATACTGCTTCTTACTGCATTTATCTGGGGAACGGCATTTGTTGCACAGACAAGTGGTGCAGGAGCAGTGGGAACATTTACATTTAATGCTGCAAGGTCTATAGTCGGAGCACTATTTCTGGCAGTCGTAATTATAATTAAAAATGTATTGGATAAAAGAAATAATTCAGGGAAAGTGATTAGTACAGAGAATGAAAGCCGTTTGCAGACATGGCCACTGGGTGCAGGCATAATATGCGGAATTGTTCTCTTTGCAGCGATGACTTTCCAGCAGTATGGAATAAGTGTATATCCACAAGGGGTCGCGGCATCAGGAAGGTCGGGCTTTATTACAGCAACTTATGTTGTTATGGTTTCGGTAGTTTCGGTTTTTATGGGTAAGAAAATGCACTGGATAACCGGCGTTTCTGTTGCAGGATGCGTTGCCGGAATGTATCTTTTATGTATGTCTGGTGGTGTATCAGGAATATATCTTGGAGATGTCCTTGTGTTCCTGGGAGCAATATGCTTTACAATACACATTCTGGTTATTGATAAATTTTCAAGTGCTGACAGCATGAAAATGTCCTGTATACAATTTATGGTTATTGCAATTGTTTCAACATTTGCTATGATATTTACGGAAAATGTTACATTTGCAGGAATTAAAGCTGCGCTTATTCCGATACTTTATGCAGGTGTATTGTCAGGCGGTATAGCATATACACTTCAGATGGTTGGACAGAAATATGCACAGCCTTCGGTGGCATCTATTGTCATGAGCCTTGAATCAGTGTTTGCGGTGCTTGCCGGATGGATTTTACTTGGTGAATTGTTAAAACCAAAAGAGATAATGGGGTGTGTACTTGTGTTTGCAGCGGTTATTCTGGCACAGGTACCAGGAATGAAGAAGGGTGATACGAAATGAGAAAGAAAATAATTGGGATAATATTACTTGTGTTGATTGTGTTTGGCGGATATAAACTTTTTGCAAATGTGTCTGCTAATAATGTTAATTCAAACAGTATACAGTTTTCCTATGAGGATATTCCGGCATATAATGGAGATAATCCATATGTTGTAGTTAATGATAATAAGCCGTATTTTACAAGCTCTGAGATAGTTAAGGATTCATATATAAAATATGGACCGCTTGACAGTATCAAAAGGGTTACTTCTGCAATGGCATGTTTAGATTATGATTCAATGCCATCTGAAGATGATAAGAAAGGTGAATCAAGAAGTATCTGTCCTACAGGATGGAATAATATCAAGTATGACAGTATTGCGGGAGATGGATACTGCCAGAGCAGAGTACAGAGCATTGCGTGGTGCCTTGGAGGTTCTGATACTGATAAGAAGAATTATATAACAGCAACTCCATATATGAAGAACTATATGAATGCATATGTGGTAAAGATTGCAAGATATCTGGAGAAAACTTCTAATCACGTTATGTACAGGACTACTCCGGTATTTGTTGGTGAAGAACTTATGTGCCGGGGGGTTCTTATGGAGGCTTATTCTGTAGAGGACAATGGAGAAGGAATATGCTTTAATATATTTTTATATAATGTACAGCCGGGTATTAATTACATATATTCAACAGGAGAGTCTGAATATACAGGAGAATTCCTAGATATGGCTGCACAGATGAAGGATTCATCAATGGATTTCAATTATATTCTTAACAGTAAAACAATGACATTTCATAAACCGGAATGCGAAAAGGCATCAAGAATTGGAACTAAGAATAAGATATATTCTTATGCAGAAAGAGAAGAACTTATTGGAGCGGGATATACGGCAGCGGAATGCTGTAATCCATAGTTTATAACTTTTTAATAATTGTTCATGATTGTTATACAGACATATAAGGATTTTTCTGATAATATAAATCTATCGAATCATTATTTTAAAACAGAGAGGAGATAGGGGCATGAACAATAGTTTTGAAAGCTTCGAATTATCTACAGAACTTATATTTCAGAGGTTCCTGATGGATAAGGAGAGAAGAAAGAATTTTTACAATGGTCTTGAGCTGGCAGATTATATTGCACTCAAGGTAATGGAGAAAGATTGTATTGATGGCAAGGATAAGACATATCTTAAGGATTTGTCTTCATTTATGAGAATATCAATTCCACAGACATCGGCAATCGCAAGCAGTCTTAAGGACATGGGCTATGCTTTATGGAAACATGATGGCAAAGGAACAGATGGTACATATCTCGTATTCACCGATGCCGGAAGGGATTTCTTGAAAAAAAGAGAGGACAATAACAGAGAATATTATGGTAATGTTATTGCTGAACTTGGTGAAGAAAGAACTACACAGATACTTAGTGATATGAGAACTCTTGTTGAAGCTATGGAGCATGCATCAAAAAAGATGCACCTTAAGGAGGCAGAATAATATTACAGAATATAAGGGAGAATAAAAGCAATGAGTAATGTTAATACTAAGAATAATGTGAGAACGATAGCGGTGACGGGTATGCTTTCAGCAGTAGCAGTAGTTCTTATGTATCTGGAGATACCGATTCCTATTATGCCAGGATTTATCAAGTTTGATTTTTCGGATCTTCCGGCGTTACTTGGTGCTTATGCACTCGGACCAGTGGCAGGCATTATAATATGTCTCATTAAGAATGTTGTACATCTGGCAGCTTCACAGAGTATGCTTGTTGGTGAACTTTCTAACTTTATACTCGGTTCCGTATTCGTGTTTACAGCAGGAATTGTTTATAAGAAGAAAAAGTCTAAGACAGGAGCATTGCTTGGCGGTTTATGCGGTGCCATGGCAATGGGTGTATTCAGTGTGGTTCTCGAATTATTTAATAGTGTATCCTGTGTATTATAAACTGGCAATGCCAGAGGTGGTAATATTAAGTCTGTATCAGGCTATAATTCCATCTATGAAATCAATCATGCAGTGTCTGATATGCTTTAATCTTCCTTTTACAATAGTTAAAGGTCTTATAGATGTAGGGATATCAATGCTTATATATAAGCCATTATCACCACTTCTTAAGGGAAAACATTAATATAATAATATATAATACTAATATGCCGGAACTTTGGCTGAGTCTGAAGTCCTGGCATATTTTTTTGTTTTTGACCGACACTGAAAGTTATGAAGTTGATACACAATGCATATTTAGAGAAAGTATTTTGATGATAATTTGTGAAAAATGCACAAAAATAATCTAAAAGTTTGTGAATGAATGTGATTGATTTTGAATGAATGTGATTGTATTATAATTATAACAAAAAGGTCGTGAAGCCAGAAAGGAGAGACAATGGTATATACAGTAACATTTAATCCGTCACTGGATTATATAGTGGAAGTTAAGAGTTTTGAACTGGGGATGACGAACAGAACATCATATGAGCATATGCTTCCAGGTGGTAAAGGAATTAATGTTTCAATAGTTCTTAATAATCTTGAATTTGATACAACAGCATTTGGTTTTGTAGCCGGGTTTACCGGAAAACAGATATGTGACATGGTATCAGAGTATGGCATTAATACGGATTTTATTCAGGTTGATAATGGTTTTTCAAGAATAAACATGAAGATTAAGAACATAGATGGAACAGAGATTAACGGAATGGGACCTCAGATATCAGAAGATAATCTTCATTCTCTTGTAAGTAAGATTGACAGACTTTCAAGTGGAGATGTTCTTGTGCTTGCAGGAAGTATTCCCTCATGTATATCAGACGATATATACAGAAGAATAATGGGAAGACTACAGGGAAGAGATGTTAAGATTATAGTTGATGCGACAAGCAGGCTTTTACTTAATGTCCTTGAATATCACCCATTTCTTATCAAGCCTAATCAGCATGAACTTGGAGATATATTTGGTGTTAAGCTTGAATCTAAGGAAGAGGTTATTCCATATGCAAGGAAGCTGCAGGATATGGGAGCTGTCAATGTGCTTATATCGATGGGTGGAAAAGGCGCAGTTCTTATTGATGAACATGGAAACGTATATGAAGCAGATGCACCAAAGGGTGAGCTTAAGAATTCAGTAGGTGCAGGTGATTCAATGGTTGCAGGATTTATGGCGGGGTATCTTCAGACATGTAATTATGAAGATGCATTCCGGATGGGCGTTGCAACAGGAAGTGCCAGTGCATTTTCAGAAAATCTTGCAACAAAAAGAGAGATTTCAGAGGTATTAAAGCGGGTAGAGGTTACCTGTAAGAGATAATGTAAAGGAGGTATTTTATGAGAATTACAGATTTACTTGATAAGAGAAGCATTAATCTTAATGCTGCTCCTAAGACAAAGAGTGAGGCTCTTGATATGGCTGTAGAACTTATGGCAAAGAGCGGAAAGATTGATGATATTGAAAGCTACAGGGCTAAAGTATATGCAAGAGAAGAAGAAAGTACAACAGGTGTAGGAGAAGGAATAGCAATTCCTCATGGCAAATGCAGTGCTGTTAATGCACCAGGACTTGCAGCAATGGTTATTAAGGACGGGGTTGATTTTGAATCGCTTGATGATGAGCCGGTAAAGATTCTTTTTCTTATTGCAGCACCGGATACTAAGGATAATGTACATCTTGATGTATTAAGTAAGTTATCAGTGCTTCTTATGGATGAGGATTTCGTAGCAAAGCTTATGAAAGCCGGAAGCCCTGAGGAATTCATTGAAATCATAGATGGGGCTGATGAAGAAGCCAAGAGCATAGATGAAAGACTTGAAAAGGAAGATGACAAGCCGGCTAAGATTCTTGCAGTTACTTCCTGTCCTACAGGTATTGCACATACTTACATGGCGGCAGAAGGACTTGAGAAGGCAGCAGCTAAGGCTGGATGTGCAATTAAGATTGAGACAAGAGGTTCTGGCGGAGCTAAGAATGTACTGACAGATGCAGATATTGAATCGGCAGAGTGTATTATTGTTGCGGCAGATGCACAGGTTCCAATGGAGAGATTTGATGGAAAGAAAGTAATTGAGTGTCAGGTTTCAGATGGAATTAATAAAGCAGATGAACTTATAAAGAAAGCTCTTGCAGGAGATGCACCTGTATATAAGGCAGGAACTTCTGAAAAGAAGGAAAGCACATCCGCAAAGAAAGGCGGCGGAATTGGACATAAGATATATACACAGCTTATGAATGGTGTATCACATATGTTACCTTTCGTTGTAGGCGGAGGTATTCTGATTGCCATAGCATTTCTTATTGATGGACTTAATGTTGATATGAATGCACTGTCAGAGGCAGAACGAAGCAACTTTGGTACGATAACACCTGTTGCGGCACTGTTTAAGTCTATCGGTGGAGCAGCATTTGGCTTCATGCTCCCTGTTCTGGCAGGATTTATTGCAATGGCCATTGGTGACAGACCGGCACTTGCACTTGGTTTTGTTGGTGGTTATATCGCAGCTAATGGAAAGTCTGGATTCTTAGGCGCTCTGGTAGCAGGTTTTGCAGCAGGATATATTATAGTTCTTTTAAGAAAGATATGTGATAAGTTACCAGAGGCATTGGAAAAGATAGCACCTGTACTTATATATCCGGTAGTGGGTATTCTGGTAATAGGACTTGGAATGACATTTATTGTAGAGCCTGTAATGGGTGGGATTAACACAGGACTTAACAGCTTCCTTGCAGGAATGGGAAGTACAAGCAGGGTTCTTCTTGGATTCATACTTGCAGCCATGATGGCAATTGATATGGGTGGTCCGTTCAATAAAGCAGCATATGTTTTTGGAACTGCTTCCATTGCAGCAGGTAATTATGATATAATGGCAGCAGTAATGATAGGTGGTATGGTTCCACCATGTGCGATTGCTCTTGCAACAATACTTTTTAAGAATAAGTTTACTAAGGAAGAAAGAGATGCTGGTCCAACTAACTTTATTATGGGACTTGCATTTATAACAGAAGGTGCAATACCATATGCGGCAGCAGATCCTTTACATGTAATACCAGCATGTATCATAGGTTCAGGTGCAGCAGGTGCTGTCAGTATGTTTTTCAAATGTACTTTAATGGCACCACATGGTGGCATTTTCGTATTCCCTGTAGTAGGCAATGCAATATATTATGTGATTGCACTTGTGGCAGGAACTATCATTTCAACAATATGTTTAGGGCTCTTTAAGAAGAAAGCAGCCTAAGAAAGGTGGTTTTTAATTATGAAGGAATTTAAGTACGTTATTACAGATGCAGAAGGCATACATGCTCGTCCAGCAGGAGAGCTTGTAAAGGCTGCTAAGGAATTTAGCAGTAAGATTACAATTACTAAGGATGGCAAGTCAGGAGACTGCAAGAAAATCTTCGGTGTTATGGCACTTGCAGTAAAATGTGGAAATGAAGTTACAATTACTGTAGAAGGTGAAGATGAAGAGGCTGCAGCAGCTAAGATTGAAGAATTCATGAAGAGCAATATGTAGCAGTCAGGAGGTGCACATGAATAAATATACTGGAAAAAGTGTATTTGGAGGCATTGCTATAGGTAAGATAATGGTGTATGAGAAAGGTGAACATCAGGTTAAGCGTGTAAAGATTACTGATGCAGAAGCAGAGAAGAACCGTTATTATGAAGCTGTAGAAATAGCCTTTAAACAACTGGGGGAACTTCATGATAAAGCACTTCGCGAAGTTGGCGAGGCTAATGCGGCAATATTTGAGATTCATCAGATGATGCTTGAGGATGACGATTATAAGGAATCTGTTGAGCATATTATCGAGAGTCAGATGGTGAATGCAGAATATGCCATAGCCCAGACAGGGGATAATTTTTCACAGATGTTTGCAGCCATGGACGATGAATATATGCGTGGAAGAGCAGCAGATGTCAAAGATATTACAGAAAGACTGTTAGGAATACTTTCTGGCAATACAGGAAGCGGTGTAGATGTAGACGAGCCTGTTATTATGGTGGCAGAGGATCTGGCACCATCAGAGACAGTCCAGATGGATAAGAGCAAGATATTATCATTTGTTACACAGAAGGGTTCAGTTAATTCACATACTGCGATTCTTGCAAGAACAATGGGAATTCCGGCTTTAATTGGTTCAGATATTGTTATTGATGAATCTCTTAATGGCAAGCTTGGCGTTGTCGATGGAACTAACGGTGTCGTATATATTGAACCTGATGAGGCAACCCTGTCAGCAATGCAGGAGGAACAGCGCAAAGACAATGAGAAGAAAGCTCTTTTGCAGGAACTTAAAGGCAAGGAAGATGTGACTTTAGATGGCAAGAAGATTAAGCTTTACTCTAATATTGGTAACATTAAGGATCTTGCAAATGTTATTGCCAATGATGCAGCAGGAATCGGACTGTTTCGAAGTGAATTCATATATCTTGAATCTGATACATTTCCAACAGAAGAAGAACAGTTCAACATATACCGTACTGTAGCTGAAAGCATGGCTGGAAAACCGGTAATTATAAGAACTCTTGATATCGGTGCTGATAAGCAGTGTGATTATTTCGGGCTCGATAAAGAGGATAATCCTGCTCTTGGTCTTCGTGCAATAAGAATATGTCTTACAAGACCTGAGATATTCAAAACACAGTTACGCGCCCTTTACAGAGCAAGTGCGTATGGAAACATATCTATCATGTATCCTATGATAATCAGTGAACAGGAAGTTGATAAGATTAAGGTTATTGAGAATGAAGTTAAGGCTGAGCTTACAGAGCAGGGAATTGAATTCGGTAATCCTAAGAGTGGAATTATGATTGAGACTCCGGCAGCAGTAATTATGAGCCGTCAGCTTGCTAAGAAGGTGGATTTCTTCAGTATTGGAACTAATGACCTGACACAGTACACGCTTGCGATTGACCGTCAGAATACAAAGCTTGATGATTTCTACGATGCTCATCATCCAGCCATTCTTGCCATGATAAGAATGGTTGTTGAGAATGCACATGCAGAGGGAATCTGGGCAGGTATCTGTGGTGAACTCGGTGCAGACACAACACTTACAGAAGAATTTCTTAAGATGGGTGTCGATGAGCTTTCAGTTTCAGCAGGCAAGGTGCTGGCTGTGAGGAAGGTGATTCGTGAGACGAGGATTTCTTAGGGGCTTGCTGGCTAGCTTGCTTGATTGCTGTGGCGTTGGCGGCATCACTGCATCGGTGAGATCTGGCAGCTTTGGCGATTTCGCATGAGGAAATTCAGTCGCTAATGTCTAAAATATAGCGTGGAATTGCCGTCTTCCTATAAGAAACATTTTTTGTGTTGATTGATAGGTAGTTTTGGCAGGTAAATTGAATACTTAGAGTTGAAAAGCCTATAAGATTGTTTTGCTTGAACATCTTATAGGCTTTTTTGATGCAGTATTGGCTTGAATATGATGATTTGATGGAAAAATTACCCATAAGAAGTTGTAAAATGCGACTATTGATAGGTATCAGGTGTTAGATTGTATTATATTTGTGTGACAGAATATAGATGATTAGTATATTGAGAACTGGCATGGATAGAACTCTAAGGAGATATTCGCTTATTATATTGCTTATTCCCTTAAAAATAGGAGAGATTTAAGGGAATAGAATTGATATGTTATTTCATATTATGATATAATATGTGCGCTGTTATAACAATGCATTGAAAAAATATGCGAAAGAATATAATAAAATAGAAGATGAAAGGAGTGATGATAATGGCAAATACAAATGTTACTATGAGAATTGATGAAACATTGAAAAGTCAGTTACAGGAACTTATGTCTAATCTAGGGTTGGACATGACCACATTTTTTACAATGGCAGCAAAACAGGCTGTAAGGGAACAGGCGTTGCCATTTCACCCGGATATGAATAGTGGTATATATGGAATGCAAGCGTATAAGCTGGCTATGAAGAATACGAATTATAACAGTGAAGGAAAAGCAACTGTATCATCTGCGGATGAATGGAATGATGAAACAGAATGGGATGATATTTCTTACAAAAGATAGTTTTATATTTAAGATAGGAAATCTTCATAAAGATGATTTGGAAAGAGTTGAAGATATGTATAGAAAATTCTTATCGGATAATGGGGTTATATAATTGTATAACTTTTAGAATAATTAATCAGTTAACTGAAAGATAAATTTAGGAGGTAATACCAATGAAAAAAGCTTTAGGTATTTTATTAACAATTATAGGTCTTATTGTGGCGTTTTATTTATTAGTGATTGTAACGGCATGGACATAGGAGACCAGATATGAAAAAATGTTTTAAGATAATTTTGAGTATTTTTGTTTTGGCACTTACATTTGTTGCTGGTTTTCAAACTGCTAATTTAAGAAATGAAGGCAAATGGAAATTAGAGCAAAAGAATAATCAAAGTGGCATAGACCTTAAATTGCCAGGAGAAAATGAAAAAAGTATAGTTACTATTGAAGAAGTAGAGGCAAAGCTGAAAGGAATAGCTGAATTATCAAGTTATAGTGGTGAGTATACTGTAACTTATGGTAGAGACTCTGCAAGATATTGGTTGGATAACATCAAAATTTTTGGAACAACAAATTCTATTGAAATTAAAGCAAGTGGTGTTGTTAAAGTTGGGTATGATATGAGCAAAATGGTTATTAATGTTGATAATGATAGTAGTAAAATATATATTAAGTTGCCTGAAATACAGTTGAATGATAATTATGTAATATGGGACACAGTAACATGTTCAGAATCAAATAATATTTTGAATCCTATTGAGTTTTCGCAGTATGAGGAAATAGTAGATGAAATTGAACAAATGGGACTTGAAGATGTTGAATCTAAGGGGATTTATGATAATGCATCAGAAAATATAAAAAATATTATAAAAGCTTTTTTATCAGGATTTAAAGAATATGAAATTGTTTATATGTAATTGGAGTTAAATATTAACAGTAGCGCTCTAGTCAATTGACTAGGGCGCTTTTTTCATGCTTTCACATACATAATCATAATCATTTTTCGCGAAATTTACATGGCCTTTTATGAAAATCAAATTTTTTGTAAAAACCATTTGACTGCTCCGTTGGAGCAGTCATAGGTTAAAGGAGGGCCTATGAGGAATGATTTAATGACACTTAAAGAAGTATGCAAGGAAACAGGAGTGACGAGAAAGATTGTGCAGACATATGAAAACTATGGCTTGGTTAAAGCAACTACAAAGAATAAGTATGGTTACCTGCTATATGATGATGCTGCAGTAAAAAAGATTAAAAAGATAAGATCGTATCAACGGTTTGGATACAGATTATTAGAAATTGCAAAGCTTGAATACATGACAGTAGATGAGCAGGTAATGATTCTTAAAGAAAAGATTAATAATATGTATGATAATCAGTCAGAAACGGCAGAACTTATTGGGATGGCAGAACAATTATTGGAAAATTTGAGGTCACATTAAGGAGGATATATAGTTATGAAAGAAAATGAAAAAGAAATTTTTATTGATGAGATGGCATATTTAGGAGATGAATGGAATATTGAAGAACTTAAAGGTACATCTTATGAAAAAATGTCATTAGAGAGAGCTATAAGAGAAAGAAAATCAGCTCTTGGGAAAATGGATGGGATAATAGGCAGCATCACTTTCTAGCAAGGAGTACATTCTAATAAGCATTGCTTTATGATAAACATTAATTTATTATCAGCTGCGAACAATTCACAAATCCCACAGAATATGCTATCATAATGAAAATTTACAAAGTGAGGTTTATTATGTGGGAGAAATTTAAGGAATTTCTGAAACGCAAGGATATTGAAGTTTCAGTTAAAAGATATGGAATTGACGCACTGGGAGCGATGGCACAGGGACTGTTTTGTTCGCTGCTTATAGGAACAATTCTTAATACACTGGGAACACAGTTACATATCGGTTTTCTTACTAATACTGTGGCAACAGTGAGTGGCGTAAATTATACAGTTGGAGGGCTTGCGTCAGCAATGAGTGGACCGGCAATGGCAGTTGCTATTGGTTATGCGCTGAAATGTCCTCCACTTGTGCTGTTTTCACTCATAACTGTTGGATTTGCATCTAATGCACTTGGTGGTGCGGGCGGTCCGCTTGCGGTATATTTTGTTGCAATTATTGCAGCAGAAGCAGGTAAAATGATTTCTAAAGAAACTAAGGTAGATATTCTTGTTACACCGCTTGTTACTATAGGTGTTGGAACAGGCGTTGCAGCTCTTATTGCTCCGGCTTTAGGAAAAGCGGCAATGAAGATTGGCGAGCTTATTATGCTTGCAACTAATCTCCAGCCTTTCCTTATGGGAATTGCGGTATCAGTACTTGTTGGAATTGCGCTTACACTTCCTATATCATCTGCAGCTATATGTGCTGCATTTGGACTTACAGGACTTGCGGGTGGAGCAGCAGTTGCAGGCTGTTGCGCACAGATGGTTGGCTTTGCGGTTATGTCGTTTAAGGAAAACCGCTGGGGCGGACTTGTATCTCAGGGAATTGGTACATCAATGCTTCAGATGGGAAATATCATTAAGAATCCGAGAATATGGATTGCACCGATAGTTACATCTGCAATTACAGGTCCTATGGCAACATGCCTGTTCAAACTGCAGATGAATGGTACTCCGGTATCATCTGGTATGGGAACATGCGGATTTGTTGGTCAGATTGGTGTGTATTCCGGCTGGGTAAATGATATTGCTAATGGAACTAAGGCTGCAATTACAGGATTTGACTGGACTGGAATGATTCTCATATCATTCATTCTTCCGGCAGTTCTTTGCCCGCTTATTAATATGCTTCTTAAGAAGATTGGCTGGGTTAAAGATGGAGATATGAAATTGTCTTAAAATGAAAATTGAATTACAAATTGAATAGAAAATCCGTGATTAACAGGTTGACATCGGACAGCTTTTGAAATATACTTTTAGTCAAAGCGTTGACGAGAAGAGTACTATGTTACGGTTCTACAGAGAGAGGCATATATGGTGGAAGTGCCTTAGAATACGAATGTGGGAAAACCACCTCCGAGCGGCCCCAATACGGCACGGTGATTCCGTTATAATCATAATGAGATGTTCTCCTGATCGAGAGAATAATAAGGGTGGAACCGCGGATTGAATATTCGCCCCTTATACAGCAAGCTGGAAAGCCACTGTATAAGGGGTTTTTTTGCGCGAGTAGCGATGAGAATATGCAGGGGAAGTCAACAACTGTGCCTGCACAAGATGTGGACTTTGCATGGATATTCGAGGAGCACCGCGACAGTGACAGAGCGAAGCTCTGGAACATGAGCTACGAGCACAAGCAGCGATGAGAATAGGAACAAAAATATTAACACAAAAGGAGATTTATCATGGTTAATTTTAAGGAAGATGAAAGACTGAATACTCTTAATCATTCATGTGCACATGTTATGGCACAGGCAGTTAAGCATTTATATCCACATGCTAAGTTCTGGGTTGGACCAGTAGTAAAAGAGGGATTCTATTATGATATAGACCTTGGAGATAATGTAATCAATGACGAAGCTATTGAAGCTATCGAAAAAGAAATGAAGAAAATCTGCAAGGAAGGCAAGAAAATATATAGAAGAGAAGTTTCTAAGGAAGAAGCCCTTGAGATGTTCAAGGATGATATGTATAAGCTTGATCTTATAAGCGGCCTTGAAGACGGCAACATTACAGTATATGACCAGGGCGATTTCACAGACCTCTGTCGTGGACCTCATGTCGATAATACTAAGCTCTGCAAGAACTTCAAGCTTGTTAAATATTCTGGTGTATACTGGAAGGGTGATGCCAGCAATCATGTAATGCAGAGAATCTATGGTGTATGTTTCCCAACAGCTGAGGAGCTTGAAGAACATCTTAAGCTTCTTGAGGAAGCAAAGGAACGTGACCACAGAAAGATTGGCAAGGAAATGGAACTTTTCATGTCAGATGACTTAATCGGTCGTGGACTTCCAATGTTCTTACCAAAGGGATATACAGTATGGCAGGAGCTTGAGAATTACATTAAGGACAAGGAAAGAAAACTTGGATATCTTCATGTAATGACACCATGTGTTGGTACAGTTAATCTTTACAAGACATCAGGCCACTGGGATCACTACAAGGAAAACATGTTTCCAGCTATGGAAGTTGAAGGCGAATCATTTGTCTTAAGACCAATGAACTGCCCTCACCATATGATGATATATGCTAACAAAATGCATTCTTACAAGGATCTTCCTATAAGAATCGGTGAGATTGCACATGACTTCAGATTTGAGGCAAGTGGAACATTAAAGGGTATTGAGAGAGGAAGACATTTCTGTCAGAATGATGCCCATCTTTTCGTAACACCAGAGCAGATTGAGTCAGAATTTGCCAAGGTTGTAGACCTTATATTTGAGACATATAAGGATTTCAATATTACAGATTACCGCTGTGTTCTCTCATTAAGAGATCCAGAGGACAAGGTAAAGTATCATGATGATGATGAAATGTGGAACAATGCTGAGAATGCATTAAGAAAAGTTCTTAATGATATCGGAATTGAGTACACAGAGGAAATCGGAGAGGCTGCATTCTACGGACCTAAGCTTGATGTTAATGTTAAGCCTGCTATCGGTAATGAATATACTTTATCAACATGTCAGCTTGATTTCTGTCTTCCATCTAAGTTCAACTTAACATACATTGATAAAGATGGACAGAGAAAGACACCTGTAGTTCTTCACAGAGCTATCCTTGGTTCTCTTGACAGATTCATGGCTTATATACTTGAGGAGACAAAGGGCAACCTTCCATTATGGCTTGCTCCTGTACAGGCTACAATTCTTCCAGTTAAGAATGAAGATGAGGAGTTAAATGCTTATGCACATGGTCTCTATGATTATCTTGCAGATAATGGAATCAGAGTTGAGATTGATGAGAGAGCAGAAAAGCTTGGATACAGAGTAAGAGAAGCTCAGGTAAAGAAGATTCCTTACCTTATTGTGCTTGGTAAGAATGAAGCAGCAGAAGGAACTGTAAGCTACAGACTTCACGGCGAGCAGAAGTCAACTACAGTATCTAAGGACGAATTTGTTGCAATGCTTAAGGATGAGATTGCTACTAAGAAGAATAATCCTGCAGCAGCTAAATAATTAGACTGACCTTACAGAAAGAAGCGTGACAATATGTAATTTATTATGCATTGTCATGCTTCTTGTTTATATTTAAGAAAACAATAGGAAAATAAATGGCTAGATATTACTATAAAAAGAAAAAGAAGAAATTCGTGCCAAAGGATCTTGCAAGTCTTAAGGAACTTAAGATAAAGACCGCCTTAATGGAGAGCATACCTGAGGATATAACACAGCTGTATCCTGAAGCCAGAAATATAAAGAGACATTTTATATTGCATATAGGGGAGACTAATACTGGAAAAACCCATGATGCACTTGAGGATTTTTACAATGCAGATGCAGGAATGTACCTTGCACCTTTAAGGCTGCTTGCGTTAGAGATTCAGGAGATGAGCCTTGCCAGAGGAATTAACTGTTCTTTAACAACAGGTGAAGAGAAGGACATAAGGGAAGGCGCAAAGCATTTATCGTGTACTGTAGAGAAGATGGATATAAGCAGGCATTATGATGTCTGTGTAATAGATGAAGCCCAGATGGTGTCAGACAAAGACAGGGGCTGGGCGTGGACAGAAGCAATTCTTGGTGTCAATGCGGATGTTATTCACATATGCATGTCACCGAATGCAATACATATCGTTAAAATGCTTATAAAAATGTGTGGAGACACATATACAGACATAAGACATAAGAGAAATTCAAGGCTTATAATGGAAGACCATGATTTCATATTTCCGGATGATATACAGGATGGTGATGCTTTAGTCGCATTTTCACGAAGAAAGGTACTTATGCTTGCAACACTGCTTAAAAAGGAAGGTTATAAAGTAAGTGTTATATATGGTTCGCTTCCTTACAGTGTAAGAAAAGCAGAGGTTGCAAGGTTCTTAAGTGGCGAAAGTAAGATAGTTGTATGTACTGATGCGATTGGAATGGGAGTGAATCTTCCGATAAGAAGAGTTATATTTACTGAAGCAAGAAAATTTGATGGCAAATCAAAGAGATCTCTTAATATGAGTGAGGTCAAGCAGATTGCCGGAAGAGCCGGACGAAAAGGAATGTATAATCAGGGATATGTTAATTCTTTAGAAGACAGGGAACAGATAGGTGAGCTTCTTTATGGAAGATATGAACAGATAACAAGCTGCGTTATACAGCCGCCTAGAAAAGTGCTTGATATGCCATACAGTCTGTCGGAAATATTTAAGATATGGTTAAAGACTATTGAGAAAAAATGTTTTTCAGTTGCTGATCTTAAGAACCGTATTAAGCTTGCTGAATATATTGAGAAAAAACATGGCGATAAGATTAACAAAGACCTGGAATACAGTCTTATTAATATACCATTTGATGAAAATAGTGAACAATTAAAATATCTGTGGCAGGATCTGGTTGATATGACAGCAGATGGTGAACCTGTAAGCAGAATGTGGTACTATGTTGATACAGAATATGATGATATAACGAACATGAAACTTGATGATCTGGAGCAGTTATATAAAAAACTGGATCTGCTGAATTCGTATTGTAATGCACTCAATATTTCAGAATATAATGAGCGTATAAGAATGTTGAAGGAAGATATATCAGAACGAATAGTAAGTGAGCTTACTAATGGCGAGTTTTTTAACAGATGCAAACGATGCGGAAAGAAGCTGGAATGGAATCATAAGTTTGGCATGTGTGAAAAATGTTATGAGATAAACAGGCTTGAGAGAATACGTTATAGAAACAGATAAATGTAGGTAAAAAGGTCTACATTTTGCTTTTTTATGCAAACATGATGATTTCAAACTGACAATATATAGGGGATGTGTTATATTTAATGCACCAAATATATGTTTCTATAAAATGTAGATATTTTTGGAGTAAATTATCGCTGTTTTGTGATAATACATTTATAAAGTAATAATTATGGAAGAGGAAAATGCTATGAATGAAAGTATTAAAGGTAGAATTCATCAGGTAGAAAGCTTTGGCTCGGTTGATGGACCAGGTGTAAGATATATCGTATTTCTTAAAGGATGTCATATGAGATGCAGATATTGCCATAACCCTGAGACTTGGAAAGAAGAAGGCGGCACATGGGAGACTGCACAGCAGGTATTTGATAAAGCTTATCGTTACAAGAATTACTGGAAGAATGGCGGAGGAATTACTGTAAGTGGTGGTGAAGCGCTTCTTCAGATGGAGTTCGTAACAGAACTTTTTGAAATTGCAAAGAAGAATGGTGTGCACACAACGCTTGATACATCAGGCAATCCTTTCAAGATGGAGCCTGAGTATCTTGAAAAGTTTGATAAACTGATGGCAGTCACAGACCTTTTTCTTCTTGATATTAAAGAGATTAATGATGAGAAGCATAAGGACCTTACAGGATGGACTAATAAGAACATTCTTGACCTTGCAAAGTATCTGTCTGACCACAATAAGGATATGTGGATAAGACATGTTCTTGTTCCTGGAGTTACAGATGCACAGGAAGATCTTGAACAGTTAAGAGATTTTGTTGCCAGCTTAAAGACAGTAAAAAGATTTGAGGTGCTTCCATATCATACACTTGGTGTATTCAAATGGGAAGAATTAGGAATTCCATATACACTTTCTGATGTAATGCCACCGACTAAGGAAGAGATTGCAAGAGCTAACGATATATTGAAGACAGCAGAATACACAGGATATCTTGAATAATAAGGTTAATTAAACTAATAGCCTCCCGGACGTATATTTGTCAGGGAGGCTTATATATTACTTAAAAATATGCTATTTACGGCCAGCTCTTAATCCGTCATTAAGGCCTTCGAGGTATGAAAGTGCTTTTTCTTTACCTGATGTGTTAAGCTTTTTATAATATCTGAGAAGTCTTGTTTCATTATCAGATAATGATTTTACCTGTACAACATTTCTGACATCAGATTTCATCATTATATAGTCCATACTTGCATCTAATATTACGCTAAGCTTCATAAGTGATGTGACGCTTGGAAGGTGTCTTCCCTGTTCGTATGCACTTATGGTTTCCTGGGCAACCCCCAGTTCAGTACTTAATCTTACTTGTGTTATATGTTTTTCTTCACGTAATTCACGGATTCTATTACGATACTCCTGCATATAGTATTCCTCCATAGTTCATCTAATCGAGATTGGACTATTAGAAAAATAACATTTTATCAGCATAATAATAGTAGTATAAATGGTAATTTATGGCAATTATACAGGTTTATATGGTATTGATGACAAAAAATGCTTATGGAAAATCTTATGCCAGTATGTTATGATTTTCTTTGACAGTGAAACTGTCAAGGAGTAGATAAACGGGGGACAAATATTATGAAGAGACGATATACAACAGCTTTTATTGCTGTAATGATTGCAGGAGGTCTGTTCGCAGGTTGTGGCAGCGCTGCCAGAGATAATGTGGCTTCTAAAGAGAAGGACATTAATAAAGAGCAAGTAGCAACTAAAGCAATTGCATACGAAGAGACATTTGAAAAAGTCACACAGAAAACAGATAGTGAGAACAATAAGCAGGCTGAAAGTAATCAGCAGGATGCCAATGCATCAGATTTATCTGAAAATCAGACAGATGCTGGACAGGCGGACACAGGCACAGATAATGATAATGTGCAGGAGAATTCACAGAATAGTGGATATCAGGATGATACCAGTCAGGGTGACAGCTATCAGGATAATGGCTCCGATTACGGCTCAGAATCAGATGACAATGGCGGTTCATCTGATTCAGTAGAGAATTCAGATGATTCATCTTCTGGCGAAAGTGCTAATGTCATTGATGATGAAAGCCTTCTTGCAAGTGCAAGGGTTAATACGGTTACATATAGTGAATTTGCAAACAGGGTGTTAGAACTTGTTAATATTGAAAGAGCTAATGCTGGCGTTGCTCCGCTCGTGCTGGATGAGGCACTGTGCAATGCAGCTAACATGAGGGCAATTGAGATGGACAGGACAGGGGAGCTTAGTCATACAAGACCTGGTGGCAGAGAATGCTTTACTGTAGTTGATTATTGTAATATTGGATATATGATGTGCGGAGAGAATATAGCGGCAGGTCAGCCTACTCCAGAAGATGTTGTTAATGGTAAATATGGTTGGATGAGTTCAGAGGGACACAAAGCCAATATATTAAGCCCTGAGTATACAAAAATGGGACTTGGATACAGTGTGGGACTAAGCAATGGTCAATATAGCGGTTTCTGGGCACAGGAATTTGCAGGATAAACAATTGGAAATAATAAGCGAAATAGCCATGGTGAATTATCCGCCATGGCTATTTCAGAGAAGGAAATTATATGAGAAAAATTAAGATATAGCTTTCTTAATAGCGTTGAATGATTCCTTGCTTATATCATGTTCGATACGGCAGGCATCTTCTTCAGCAACTTTAGGATCAACACCAAGCTTTATGAGCCATGATGTAAGGAGCTGGTGACGCTCATATATCATCTCAGCAATCTCTTTGCCTGATTCTGTAAGATATATGTACCCCTCTTTAGTTACCGTTATATGATTAGATTCCCTCAAATTCTTCATCGCAATACTGACGCTTGATTTCTTGAAACCTAACTCATTGGCAACATCTATTGAACGAACCACAGGAAGCTTTTTGCTTAACATTAATATTGATTCAAGATAGTTTTCTGCTGATTCATGAATAACTGACATAATTATATCCCCCGATTACTTATAACGATAATGATATATAGATTATAACACGCATGTATATTTAATGCAAATGTGCTGAATATAAATTAATCATAAAATTTATTAAAACACTTGGTAAAATGTGGATGGAAAAGCGTATCAGTGTTGCAAATATACTGAATGAAGTTTAAAATGTAAAGAAGTGTATATAAGATATTATTATGTTAGAGGGTGTTTTTTTGAATAGTAGCAATATAGAATGGATAGAAAAACTGGATTGTCTTACAGACCTGCATGTACATCTTGATGGTTCATTGTCGCTTGAATCTGTAAGACATCTTTCTGATATGCAGAATATAGAAACAGGTGATGATGTAGAATTGTCAGCGAAGCTGAGTGTATCATCAGATTGTAAGAACCTTAATGAATATCTTGAAAAATTCGAATTTCCACTTCAACTTTTGCAGACGCGTGATGCTGTTAAATATAGTGTATGTCAGCTTGTTAAGGAGCAGGAAGAACAGGGGGTAATATACAGCGAGATAAGATTTGCACCGCAGCTTCATACAAGAAAAGGATTGTCACAGCAGGAGGTTGTTGAAGCAGCATGTGAGGGACTCGATGAATCAAGAAAGTACTGGAAGTCATATTCCTGTCACAATCTTATATTATGCTGTATGCGTTCGGATGATAATAAGGATGCTAATATGGAGACAGTAAGACTTGCTGCATTATATGCTGAAGAGGGAAGCGGTGTTGTGGCGGCAGACCTTGCAGGGGCAGAAGGACTTTATGCAACGGATACATTTGCAGATGTGTTCAGGGATGCCGTGCAGAAAGGAGTGCCATTTACTATTCATGCAGGCGAGGCAGCCGGAGCAGAAAGTGTTGAATGTGCATTGAATTTTCAGGCAAAAAGAATAGGACATGGCATAAGATGTATAGAGAATCCTTTAGTTATGCAGGAACTTGCAGACAGAGGTGTTGTGCTGGAATTATGTCCGACAAGCAATCTGAACACTAAAATATATGAGACAATAGGGGATTATCCGATACAGCAGCTTATGAATAAGGGGATAAGAGTTACTGTTAATACGGATAATATGATGGTTTCTGATACTACAGAAGCTAGAGAACTGGCATTGGTTGCAGATATATTTAATATGGAGAAGAAAGATGTTAAGCAGCTGATAATGAATGGTGTTGAAGCTGCATTTGCAACAGAGGTAATAAAAAACCGCTTAAGGGCAAGGGTGGAGACACAGTTTGCCAAAGTGGCGGGAATAAGAGGTTAGGATATGAATGAAGTTAATGAATTATTTACTAAGGAGAATGTAGAAAAGATATATGTTCCTGATATAGTTAAAGATGATCTTTTGAGTATTATAGAGGAAAAACTTAGGAAAGCAGGATTTTATTACAGGGTTGCATACAGGGTAAAGGCTCCGGATTCAATGCTTAATAAGCTGATATTAAAGGATTACAGAAGACCGGGAACTGATAATCAGGATAAGAAGATGCAGGATCTTATTGGAATCAGAATTATACTGTATTATGCGGATGATGTTGAGATTGTTAAGAATTTTCTTGATACGATATTCTCTATGCCAGGTGTGTGGAATACAACAGAGGCCAATGAATATGAGTTCAGGGCAATGAAGATTAACGGAATATTCAAGCTGCCGGGATATCTTAGCAAGACCATTGTTAATCCGTCGCTTGGAGATTATGTGGATGATACATTTGAGATACAGGTAAGAACCAATTCTTTTGAGGGCTGGCATGAGATTGAACATGATATGAGATATAAAGGCTCAGCCTTTGGCACGGGTAATGAAGCTCTTGCGAGAAAGATGAACAGTATTCTTGCTACACTGGAGCTATGTGATGATTCAGTTGTGGGTCTGATTGAAGATTTAGGTCATCAGCATTACAAAGACAGAAAATGGAACTATATGTTAAGGTGCCATTACAGACTGAAGTTTACAAGAGAATCGCTGCATCCATATATTGAAGAGATATTTGATGAAGATACAGAGCTTGCCAAGAAGTTCTATAAGTTTAAAAGAGAACCGTTACTAAGACAGCTTTGGGATAATACAGGAGATAAAGGACCAGAGATAACTGTTAATAATATTGTAAAGATAGTTAACCAGATTGGACCTGAAGATGAAAGGCTGAAAGAAGCATTTGCAAGGATAGAACATGAGAAGAAGCAGGAGAATGATAATATAGCCAAGAGAAGAAGATTTGAGCCGTTCAAGCAGTTTGGTTCATATATGGTGTTTAAGGCTGATACATATATTGATCTTAGCAATCTTGTCATGGCAGATGCGTTCAGAAAAGCTACAGGATATATATATTCGTGGGTTAAGTCAAGATTTGAGGATGTATTTACAGACCTGCCAGATAGTGCTGGAACTTATGTTAATGCGGAACCAGGATATTCTGTTAATCTTTTATATGATGCAGATAATGTGTATTTTTCTGAAAAAACTACACATCTTGATACTAAGATACCAACAAGAGTATGGATATCTGAAGCAGTTGTATGCAGAGAAGGTGACAGACTGAAATTCACGGTATCTAACAGATATGCAGAGCCGGCAGACAGATACAGGGATAATGAAAATGTATTGTTTTCAAGACCTAATTTCTTTGGAGAGATTGCAGACAATATAGGAATTGTTGATGTGGAAAGAATGAGGGAATCTGTAAGATACGTTGAAGACAGTAAGGATTATGATGATCTTACAACACTGATTGCAGATGAAGAAAGAACATTCCCTGTTATAGTATTTATGGCAAGTGATGGCAGATGGCTTGATAAATTTGATATGAACTATTTTGCTTATCTTGTAGGATATTATGCACATATCAAGATGATAAGAAGCCCCTATGAATCACGAAAGTTTGCTAAGGATTACGGTCTTAAGATAGATGAATGTGCAGATTCAATTACTGTATTCTATCCAGGAAGAGAACCATATACAAGCTATAAGACAGATATTTTCCATACAACATTTGAGGTTATTAAGGTTGAAAAGAGAAAATACTGGAATGAAAATGGCTGCAGGGCATACAGAAGAAAGCTTGTTTCAGAAATAAGAGAGAATAATGTGTTATAATATGAATCTTATGATTATGTGTCAGAGGAGAACAGCATGGATAAATGTGTACTTGTAGTTGATGATAATGATTTTAACAGGGAACTTGTAAGAGATATTCTTGAAGATGAAGATATAACGGTTTATGAGGCAGAAGATGGCAGTTCAGCGATTGAACTGCTTGAGAGTGAACAGGCGGATGACATAGATGCAGTTCTTATGGATGTGAGAATGCCAGGAATGGATGGTATAGAGACTACGAAGATTATAAGAACTAAGAATGGAAAATGTACAGATGTGTCAATAATTGCTATGACAGCAGATGGCTTTGGAACAGAGATGGAGATGTTGCAAAAGATAGGCATGAATGGACTTATATCTAAGCCTGTAGATGTGAATACGTTGGTAGAACAGATAAAAGAACTGGCAGGGTGGTAAACCCCCTGCCAGTTCTTTTATGTATATTATCTTGATTCACCCATAAAGAAGAGTGCAACTGTTCCAGGACCGGAATGTGTGCCAATTGTAGGACATATATAATTAATCCATATGTTATCTATGCCGAATCTTTCTTTGACAAGACCTGCTACGAACTGTGCATCTTGTAAGCAGTCACCATGACTGATGAATACAATATCATTCTTATCCCTGTATGAACCTATATGTTCCTCCATACGGTCAACTAAAGCAATAAGTGATTTCTTTCTTCCACGGACTTTTCCTATATTAATAAGCCTGCCTTCATTATTTACATGAAGGATTGGCTTGATATTGGCAAGTGTACCAATAATGGCAGTAGTCTTAGAAACACGGCCGCCTCTATATAAGTGGTTTAAGTCATCAACAGTAAAATTATGTACTACATTAAGCTTGTGCTCATTGACAAAGTCTATTATTTCGTCCATAGATTTTCCGGATTTCTTCATTTCGATAGCTTTATATACTATAAGACCTTCACCCATTGAAGCAGCTAAAGAATCGATAACAACGATTCGCGCTCCCGGATGTTCTTCCATAACTTCATTGGCAGCTATGCAGGCGTTATTGTAACTGCTGGAAAGTGCTGATGAAAATGCAATATGAAGAATATCAAAGCCCTCATTGATGCGTTTTTCAAATATTGTCTTACAATCTTGCGGATTGCATGCCATAGTTGTTGGCATCTCGCCTTTACGCATTCGGTCGAAAAATTCTTTCTCAGGCATAGTATTGTCTGTTCCATAGATTACTTCACCAAATGCATAGAAAAGAGTGTGGATATCAATGTTGTTTTCTTTAACATAATTGTCAGGCAAATCGGCAGTTGTGTCAGTTGATATAAGAAAATCTTTCATAAATGTCAGATCCTTTCTTGATTTATTTTCTGTATTATAATATCATTATTGAGGTGATATTCCAAGACTTAAGATTAATTGCATTGTAATAAAATTTTGCAAATAAATTTTTAAAATGGGGTTGACATATGCTGCTTGGAATGATATTATGCAATAGTTGCAAAGCAAAGCAGAGTATCCACTCTCACCTCAGCGCACAGGGCGACTCGGGTTGATATTTAAGAATTACACATAATATAGGATTGTGTTTTGATTAAAGAAAGTGGATAGCTGTGCTATTCACTTTATTTTTTTATATGGGGGTGTACCGCTATTAACGAGTTAATGATTAACGAACAGATCAGATGCAAAGAGGTTCGTGTTATTGGAGAAGAAGGACAGCAGCTTGGAGTTATGGCATTAAGAGATGCTTTAAACATGGCTAAGGATGCAGGAGTAGATTTAGTAATGGTTTCGCCATCAGCTAATCCACCTGTATGCAGAATTGTAGATTATGGCAAGTTCAAGTACGAACAGCTCCGCAGGGAAAAGGAAGCTAAGAAGAAACAGAAGACAGTAGAAGTTAAGGAAGTTCGTTTATCACCTAACATCGATGTCAATGACCTTAATACTAAGTGTAACTCAGCAAGAAAGTTCATTGAGAAAGGTAACAAGGTTAAAGTATCATTAAGATTCAGAGGAAGAGAAATGGCTCATATCGACTCTACTAAGCATATATTAGAGGATTTTGCAGAAAAGCTTGGCGATATAGCTGTAATTGAGAAGGCTCCTAAGATGGAAGGCAGGAGCATGATGATGTTTTTAACTGAAAAACGTTAAAATAAATAACAACTAACAGACATTTTTAGGAGGATTATTATGCCAAAGGTAAAGACAAAAAGAGCAGCTGCAAAGCGTTTTAAAGTAACTGGAACAGGTAAGTTAAAGAGAATGAAGGCATTCAAGAGCCATATTCTTACAAAGAAGTCAGCTAAGAGAAAGAGAAATCTTAGACAGGCAGCTATGACTGATGCAACTAATGTTAAGACAATGAAGAAGATTATGCCTTATCTCTAAGATTAATGGTATAACAACATTTATTTAGAGATATAGTTTAAGGAGGAATTTATAAAATGGCAAGAATTAAAGGCGGATTAAACGCAAAGAAGAAGCATAACAGAGTATTAAAGCTCGCTAAGGGTTATAGAGGAGCAAGATCTAAGCAGTACAGAGTTGCTAAGCAGTCAGTTATGAGAGCTCTTACAGAGAGTTATAAGGGCAGAAAGCAGAAGAAGAGACAGTTCAGACAGTTATGGATTGCCAGAATCAATGCTGCTGCAAGAATTAACGGACTTTCATACAGCAAGTTCATGTATGGTCTTAAGTTAGCTAATATCGATCTTAACAGAAAGGTATTATCTGAGATGGCTGTTAACGATGCAGAAGGATTTGCTAAGCTCGCAGAGGTTGCTAAGTCTAAGCTTGCATAATTGATTATATATTATATATCATTGAGATAATAGGCTGTCGTGAAAGCGGCAGTCTTTTATTTTTAAAATGTATGATATTTCTGTGAACTAATATGAACAGATATGGATAAAATCTCTTTTATGTGATATAGTATGAAAGTCAATTTTTTACTTCTGTATAGAGAAGTAAGAGCGGAGGTCTATTGTGAAAAAAATTTTTTTAAGAAAAGCATCAATAGTTTTATTATCAGCAACAATGCTTATGGCAACTGCATGTAATAAAGAGATTGAAGTAAAATACGATTATAATGTTAATGATTATGTACAGCTTGGAAAATATGAGGATATAGCTGTAACAGTTGATAAAACTTCTATAGAAAATCAGCTTATTGATGATAAGATTGCTAAAGATATAGAGAATGATACAACTTATTCAGAAGTCAGCAGAGGTGCTGTTGATGGAGATCAGATACTTGTAACTTATGTTGCTACAAGTTCGGGTTCACAGTCAACAGGACTGTCTAATACAGATGGTGTTACAATGATACTTGGAAAAGATAAGCTTGGACTTGACATAGAAGAGCTTGATGAAGCACTCTATGGAATGAAGGCTGGAGAGACTAAGGTCATGGTAATTGATTTGCCGGAAACATATAGCAATACAGTATATGCAGGAACTAAGGTAGTGTTTGAGCTTACAATGCAGACAGTTTCACAGCCTAATGTGCCAATGCTTACTAATGCATATGTTAAGGAAACATTTGGATATGATACAATCGAAGAATATAGACAGTCAATAAAGGAATCTCTTGAAACTGATATTAATTCAAAGGTTGAGAACAAGATACAGGAAGATGTATTATCTTCTTTACAGGATACATTCAAGATAAGCAGTTATCCTGATTCACTTATGGAAGAAACAAGATCCAGACTTGAAACATCTATTGGTTTTTATGCGGATTTTTCTAATCTTTCAAAGGATGAATATTGTCAGAAGCAGTATGGACTTTCTTTTGATGACTTTGTTAAGAAATCTGCTACACAGCAGCTTATCATGGAGGCTATAGTTAAAGACCGCAATATGACAATGAGAGAATACGATTATAAAGGTTCTCTTGATGATTTTGCGGCTGATAACGGATACTCTAATGCGGATACATTTGTTGAAAAATACGGAAAAGATAAGATTGTAAAGGCTATGCTTGTACAGAAGGCACAGGACTATGTTATTGAACATGCCAACATTTCTTATAAGTAAGGCAGGAAAGAATTTAGGTTGTGAGTGGGAACCGGCAGCATATTATTATGCTGCCGGTTCCTGTATTATTTCGTGCCTGTTGAGCCGAAGCCTCCTTCGCCTCTTTCTGTGTCGTCAAGTTCTTCTACTTCGTTGAAGTCTGCTGTGATGTATGGAGCTAAGACTATCTGTGCGATTCTGTCTTTTGGTTCTATGGTTACAGGATTATCTGAATGGTTGTGGAGGGCTACTATGATTTCACCTCTGTAGTCAGAATCTATTACGCCTACTTTGTTGGCTGGGGCAAGACCTTTTTTACATGCCATTCCGCTTCTTGCATAGATGAGGCCTACGAGGCCTGCTGGTATCTCCATTGCTATTCCTGTTTTGATGAATTCAGTTGTGCCTGGCATAACTGTTACAGCTTCTGGCATTCCTGAGTAGAGGTCTGCTCCTGCTGAGAACTCTGTTCCGTATGTTGGGATACAGGCATCTGGATTTAATTTCTTAATATTAACTTTCTGTGACATTGCGTAAACTCCTTTTTATTATTAATCGTACAGAAGTACGATATTACCTGATTCTAGTGATTCTTTTACAAGGATTGTCCTCTGGTTAGATGAACCCTTGAACTGAAGCATCATGTCTTTCTTGTCTTCTTCAAATTTACCGTCGACTATGACGTCGATGTATTGAAGCATTTCTTTAGTTTCTTTCCATTCATTGCACATTCTTCCAACAATATCCTTGTCAAACAGATATCCTGTAAAGCACCATATACTTAGGTCAGGATATATTCTGCGTACTTCCCTCAGCAATGGAAGGAGTCCCTGCTGGTTGCTGTGTTCAAATGGTTCACCTCCTAGAAGTGTGAGCCCTGTAACATAGTCTGGGGCGAGGGAATCAATGATTTCTTTAATTGTATCATCTGTGAAGTCCCTGCCATAATTAAAGTCCCATGCAATTTCGTTAAAACAACCTTTGCATCGGTGTGTGCATCCACTTACAAAAAGAGATGTACGCACCCCTGGTCCGTTAGCAATATCACAGGTTTTTATCTCGGCATAATGCATAATATAAACCTTCTTTCTAAAAGTTGCAATAAATCTGTATTATTAGCCAATAATGACATCTTATCACATGAATTACAGAATTATGAATGCTATATTAAGACTATAGCAAATGATTTAAATCTGTTGTACAATTATAGCAGATTTGCTCGTGACAAACAATGGAGGGTACATATAATGAAAATTTATTTTGACAAGCTTTACAGGTATGACAGATTACAGGAACCGGCAGGCATAGCACTTCCTTTTAAAGAAGGCGAATTAAAGAGTGCTGACAGGATAGCCATTACACAGAATGGCAAAAAATGCATGGTTCAGCCAAAGGTTACATCAAAGCATGCAGATGGAAGCATAAGATACCTGTATGTGGATTTTCTTGCCGATATTCCGGCTAATAAGGGTGCAGTGCTTGAGTTTGAAAAAGAGACTGATGGAAAGTATGAAGGAAAAGGAGTATCTGTGACTCAGACTGAGCAGGGACTGTGTGTTGACACAGGCTGTGTTACATTTACAGTAAAGAATAATTCCCAGAATATATTTGAAACACTTGATGATGGAAGAAAACATTATACCGCTCAGAATTTTGAAGGACCATATCTGAAAGATGATATGGGATTATACGACATTAATATTGGTGAATGGAAGATTATAGACGCAGGTCCTGTAAAATGTGTAATCAGAGCTAAAGGAAGTAACATTCTTAATAATAAAAAAGTTGATTTTGAGATAACACTTACATCATATGCAGCTAAGTCATGGATTGATGTTTCATACAGAATTATTAATACAACTTATGATGAGCTTCATATCAAATCTCTGGTATTTTATGCAAAGCCTGATGAGACAGTCACTGCAAGTGATGATTTGTTTGATATGCACATTAATATGGGTAATGATTCTACCGGATGTGGAGATGTACTTACGGATAATTCTAAAGAGAATGGACCTGTGTATCACACAAGAGGAACCGGGGAATTAGAGATGATATCTGGTAAAGCACCTGTTTCCAATGTAAGAACACTTGTTGGAAGCTCTAATTATAAGACTGATTTCTATATTGGAAGAGATGGAGTGCAGGTTAATAAGATTATCGATGATGCATATCTTGTAAAGGAAGCAAATGAACATTTTGCAGAGGTATTCTATGGTACATTTCTTGCAGATTATACTGATGGAAATGATGGATTGTGTATAACTGTATATCAGGCACAGCAGAATTATCCGAAGGCAGTTAAGGCATATGACGGCGGAGTAGCTGTTATGCTTGTTCCAGAGGATATTGGAAATGTTGTTATGCAGTCTGGTATGGCAAAGGAACAGAGATTCCTGATGCATTTCCATGAACCGGATATGCAGATGTGGGAGCTTGATAACAGAAGTACAATATACCAGATGCCTGACAGACCATGCATAGCACCAGAGGAATTCAAGAAGGCAGAAGTGTGTATGGATGTATTCCCTGAACATCTTGTGAATGAAGTTGAAATCGCACTTATTGCAAGGGCAGATAATCATTCAAGATGCTACGGCATGCTGAATTGGGGCGATTCTATTGATATGGGATATACTTTACAGGGAAGAGGTGGTGGAAAACCTGTATGGAGTAATAATGAATATGATTATCCGCATTCATGTGCTCTTATGTATGCAAGAACTGGAATCAGAAGATTCCTTGACTATTTAATAGTTTCAGCAAAGCATCAGATGGATGTTGATGTATGCCATTACAGCAAGAATCCATTAAGAATAGGTGGACAGTGGGAACATACAGCAGGTCATTGTAAGAATGGAATAATGGTATGCTCACATGAATGGGTTGAAGGAGTGATTGATTACTATCATTTTACAGGTGATGAGAGAGGTCTTGAGACAGCTATAAGTATAGGTGATAACATATTAAGACTTCTGGATACACCAATGTATGCAAAACCAGGAGAAGCCAATGCGAGAGAAACTGGCTGGGCTTTACGTGCACTTGTTGCATTATATGTGGAGACAAGAGATGAAAAATGGCTTGCAAAGTGTGAGTGGATTATTGACAGCTTTAAGATATGGGAAGAGGAGTATGGCAACTGGCTTGCTCCATATACTGACAATACTCTTATAAGAGTAGGATTTATGATATCAGTAGCTGCAGGAAGCGTAATGAGATATTACAGGGTATTCCCAAGAGAAGATATTAAGCAGATGCTTATAAGAGCAATTGATGATATTGTAGAGAATTGTACTCTTGATAATGGATTATTCTATTATAAGGAGCTTCCTTCACTTTCAAGAAATGGAAATAACACACTTCTTCTGGAATCACTGGCAATTGCCTATGAACTGACAGGTGATAAGAAATATCTTGAGTATGGTTTCAAAACATTTGAAACTAATATTAATAACACAGGCAGGGCAGGAGTTGGTTCTAAAAAGGTTATAGATGATGCGGTTATTGTTTCCGGTGACAGCACGAAAGGATTTGCACAGAGCTTTATACCACTTGTTACATATTATAAGGCACTTGGAGATACAGGATTAATTAATAATGTAAAGTTGTATTAATAATTAAGATTAAGGTGTATAAAGAGTTTAATACGGTGAGAGAAAGCAAACGCGTTTCGCTTGGGCGGGCTTTCTCTCACCGCTCTTTTGTATATAGCAGCATTAACGCCCACACAGCTTGGAAAAGTCGCAGATATTTACTGGTTTTTTTATGTAATATATAGTATAATCTTTCAAAAGTGTTTGTAATTGACGGAAAGGTGGTTTTTTATGAGAATCGGAATAAGAGCACATGATGTTGCATACGCTCCATTAGAGGAGCTTATACCTAATATACATGCACAGGGTTTTCACTGTATGCATATTGCACTCAGTAAGTCTATTAAGGAGTTCAAGCCGGGCGTGGAGACTATGACTCCGGGACTCGCTATGTATATTAAGGAATTATGTACAGAGAATAAGGTTGATGTTGCAGTACTTGGCTGTTATCTTAACCTTTGCAATCCCAATCCTGAGAAGCATAAGGAGATTGTTGAGAAGTATAAGGCACATATAAGATTTGCAAGTATTCTTGGCTGTGGAGTTGTTGGTACTGAGACTGGTGCGGTTAATGAGGAGTATAAGTATGAGCCAGCTAATCACAGTGAGGAGGCTCTTCAGTGCTTTATTGATAATTTAAGACCAATAGTTAAATATGCTGAACAGTTTGGTGTTATTGTGGCAATTGAGCCTGTATGGAAGCACATTGTATACACTGTTGAACGTGCAAGAAAGGTACTTGATGCTATTGATTCACCTAATCTTCAGATTATATTTGATCCGGTTAACCTGTTATGTGTTGATAATCTTGCACAGCAGGATGAGATTATTGAGAAAGCATTTGACCTGTTATTAAAGGACATTGCTGTTGTTCACTGTAAGGATTATATTGTTGAAGGCAGTGAGCTTAAGTCAGTGGCAGCAGGCACAGGAAAGGGTAATCCGGTGACAGGCGGAGGACTTAATTATAGGCTTCTGTTAAAGAAGATTAAGGAACATAAGCCATATGTACACTGTACTCTGGAGAATACTGTTCCAGAAAATGCAGTGGCTACAAGAGAATTTATGGAAAGAACATATGCCAGTGTATAAATAATGGGCTTAAGAAAACTATAACGCTGGACAATTACCAGAGAATGGAGGCACGTATGCCAGAGAATATAGAGTTACCAGGCGCAAGCCATAACAAAACTAATCAGGTTGAAAGAGCGGTGGATACACCGGCAGATTTTACAAGTCCTGAGGAATTATATAAGGATCTTATTACAGCTATAAAGAAATACCACCCATCTACAGATCTGTCTGATATCGAGAAGGCATACGAGACCGCAAGAAAGGCACATGAGGGACAGTTCAGGAAATCGGGTGAGCCATATATAATCCACCCTTTATGTGTTGCTATTATTCTGGCTGAATTGGAGCTTGATAAGGAGTCAATTATTGCAGGCCTTCTTCATGATGTTGTTGAAGATACAGTTATGACAAGTGAAGATGTTGCAAGAGAATTTGGTGATGAGGTAGCACTGTTAGTAGATGGTGTAACAAAACTGACACAGCTTAATTACCAGCATGATAAGATTGAGGTTCAGGCAGAAAACCTTAGAAAAATGTTTCTTGCAATGGCAAAGGATATAAGAGTTATTCTTATAAAGCTTGCCGACAGACTGCATAATATGCGGACAATGCAGTATCAGTCGCCGGCAAAGCAGATTGAAAAATCAAGAGAAACAATGGAAATATATGCTCCAATTGCCCACAGGTTAGGTATTTCCAAGATTAAGGTAGAGCTTGATGATTTATCAATGAAATATCTTATGCCTGATGTATATAATGACCTTGTTGAACAGGTCAACTTAAACAGACCAGGCAGGGAAGCATTTATAAAGAGCATAATTAAAGAAGTCGGCATGCATATAAGCAATGCAGGTATTGAGGCTGAGATAGACGGAAGAGTTAAACATTTCTTCTCAATTTACAGAAAAATGGTTAACCAGAATAAGACGCTTGACCAGATATATGACATATTTGCAGTAAGAATAAAGGTTGATACAGTTAAAGACTGTTATGCGGCACTTGGTGTAATCCATGAAATGTATAAGCCTATTCCAGGACGTTTCAAGGATTATATTGCTATGCCTAAGCCTAATAATTATCAGTCGCTTCATACAACTCTTATTGCATCAAACGGACAGCCATTTGAGATTCAGATAAGAACTTATGAGATGCATAAGATTGCTGAATATGGTATTGCTGCCCATTGGAAGTACAAAGAGGGCAATACTGGAGAGAAGACTGATAAGAGCGAAGAGGCTAAACTTAGCTGGTTAAGACAGATTCTTGAATGGCAGAAAGAGATGTCTGATAATAAGGAATTCTTATCATCAATTAAGAATGATTTGAATCTTTTTTCAGACAGCGTATATTGTTTCACACCTTCAGGAGATGTTAAAACACTTCCAGCAGGTTCTTGTCCTATAGATTTTGCGTACAGCATACATAGTGCAGTAGGAAACAAGATGGTAGGAGCAAGAGTTAATGGAAAGCTTGTTAATATTGATTATGTCATCAAGTCAGGTGACAGAATAGAGATTATTACATCACAGAATTCCAAAGGACCAAGCAGAGACTGGCTTTCAATAGTAAAGAGTACTCAGGCACGAAACAAGATAAACCAGTGGTTTAAGCAGGAGTTAAAGGAAGATAATATTCTTAAGGGCAAGGAAATGATTGCCAATTACTGCAAGACTAAGGGAATTGTTTTATCTGATATTACAAGACCTGAATATGTTGAAAAATGTCTTAATAAATATGGTTTTAAGGACTGGAATTCAATTCTTGCAGCAGTTGGTCATGGTGCATTAAAGGAAAGTCAGATTGTAAACAGACTTAACGAAGAACATCAAAAGACCAAGAAAGCAGAGATTACAGATAAAGACGTTCTTGAAGAAATTGTTGCGGCAGAATCTAAGGATAAGGCCAAGAAGAAGGAAGGCAAGGGTGGAATTGTTGTTAAGGGAATCCATGACGTTGCTGTGAGATTTTCAAAATGCTGTAATCCGGTTCCAGGAGATGAGATTGTCGGATTTGTTACACGAGGAAGAGGTATATCAATTCACAGAACAGACTGTGTTAATATAATCAACTTCCCAGCCAACGAGCGTGCACGTCTTATTGAAGCTGAATGGGAACAGGGACAGACTAATGATACTTATGAAGTAGAGATTAATATATTTGCTAATAACAGAACAGGACTGATTGTTGATATATCAAGAATGTTTACAGAAGCAGAAATTGATGTTAAATCCATGAACTGTCGTCTTAATAAGAAAAATGTTGCAACAATAAGCATGGGATTTGATATTCACGGAAAAGAAGAACTTAACAGAATTATAGATAAGTTAAGAAAAATAGATGGAGTTACTGATATAACCAGAACTGCAGGCTAGGAGAGATGTATGATAAAGATTGAATCAAGAGTATTAGGACCAGTAGGAACTAACTGCTATCTTATAATTAATAAAGAGAATAATGAAAGCATTATTATTGATCCGGCGGATTCGCCTGAGTCTATATATGATATGGTTGTACGTTCGGGAAGTAAGCCACAGGCAATACTTCTTACACATGGACATTTTGACCATATAGGTGCTGCCAATGAAGTGCGTGAGCATTATGGGATTAAGATATATGCATCATGTGATGAGGAGAAGCTGCTTGATTCACCTGCAAGAAATCTTTCTAATGCATATGGAATGAGTCTGAGAGTTACAGCAGATGTACTTCATAATGATGGGGATATTCTTGAACTTGCAGGACTTAAGATAAAAGCAATTCATACACCGGGACATACAGCAGGTGGAACATGTTATTATATTGAATCGGACAAGACTCTTATGTCAGGAGATACATTATTTGCAGGTTCAGTTGGAAGAACAGATTATCCTACAGCAAGTTCTGCGGCAATGATGGAATCTCTTCATGATAAGCTTTGCAAGCTTCCTGATGATACAGATGTATATCCCGGACATGGTGAGTTCACAACGATTGGATACGAAAAGCAGAACAATCCATTTATGTGATGTCCACAAGCGAAAAGGAAGCAACGATGATATATATTAAGATTGATAATGACTTGTTTTATGATGATGCGGTTGTACTTGTCCGCTCATTTTATCCAAGAACTGAGGTTACAGCACTTAAAGCAGATTCCAAGCCAGAAGATGATGACGAGATTATTACAATAGAGGTGCCGGATATCACAGGTCTTGATAAGAAGAATGCCCATGAAGTATTCAAAGACAGCTTATATAAGAGACTTTCAGAAAAGACTGGAAAGAAACTTCCGTGGGGATATCTTACAGGTGTAAGACCAAGTAAAATTGCATATACAATGCTTGAAGAAGGTGCAGCCAAAGAACAGATTAAGAAGCATTTTATGGAAAAGCATTATGCGAGTGAGGAAAAAGCAGACCTTGCCCTTACAGTAGCGAGGAAAGAACTGGATATACTTACAGATATGGATTATAAGACAGGTTACAGCCTGTACATAGGAATTCCGTTCTGCCCAAGTATCTGCCTGTACTGCTCATTTTCATCATATGCACTTGGTGCATACAAAGATTATGTTGATAATTATGTTGATGCACTTATTAAAGAGATAAGATTCGTCGCTGAATCCATGAAAGGCAGAAGACTGGATACAGTGTACATGGGTGGCGGAACACCTACAACTTTGAGTGCAGAACAGTTAGATAAAGTACTGACAGTAGTTGAAGAAGCATTTGACTTGAGCAGATGCCGCGAGCTTACTGTTGAGGCTGGAAGACCGGACAGCGTGACACCTGATAAGTTCAGAGTACTTAAGGCACATAATGTTGGAAGAATATCTATTAATCCGCAGACAATGAATCAGAAAACACTTGATTTAATCGGAAGAAAGCATACGGTTGAAGATATTAAGAATGCATATACAATGGCAAGGGAAGCCGGACTTGATAATATTAACATGGATATGATTCTAGGACTCCCAGGAGAGGGAGTTGAAGAGGTCGCTCATACTCTTAATGAAATTAAGGCTATGGGACCAGAGAGCCTTACTGTACATTCACTTGCAATTAAGAGAGCATCAAGACTCAACATTTTGCGTGAGCAGTATGCGGAACTTTCAATAGAGAATACAGATAATATTATTACAATGACAGAACAGACAGCCCGTGACCTTAACATGCAGCCATATTATATGTACCGTCAGAAGAATATGGCCGGGAACTTTGAAAATGTTGGTTATGCAGTATCTGGTCTTGAATGTATATATAATATTCTTATTATGGAAGAAAAACAGACTATAATTGCGTGTGGCGCAGGTGCTTCAACCAAGGTTGTATTCCATAATGAAGGCGATGCTAATCATTCTGTAAGAATTGAGAGAATAGAGAATGTCAAAGACGTCAGAAGCTATGTCGAGAGAATTGATGAGATGATTGAGAGAAAGCGGAAGTTTTTTGAGGAGAATGAGTTTTAGAAAATATATGTTCTTAGTGTAAACCTGCCATATGTAGTGCATACATTTGGCAGAGTTTTTATGTGGTGATAATTACTAATGAACTCGTTATCTTGCGGAAATGTACATATTATGATACTATTTTATCAGTGAAATAATGGTCGGAACAATTATATATGTACAAAGGAGCTGATTAATATGCGAGGCAGAACAAGATGTTTATTAATGGTAATTATCATGAGTATATGTATGCTTGTGGGTTGTGGTACAGAGACAGCGGAAAATGCTACGACGAAATCTGTAGCACAGACAACAGTTTCCGTTAGTAAAGAACAGACAACACAGAGTGTTGCCAACACAGAAAAAGTCACTAAAGAAAAGACTACAGAGGCAGTAACTGAGAAGACAGAAGCTGCTGCACCTCAGGTTGAGGAGAAACAGCAGGCAGTAGAGGAACCAGTGGTTTCTAACAATTCTGGTAGTTCTACAATGGTATGGATTCCTAAATCTGGAAAGAAGTACCATAGAAGCAGTTCATGCAGTAATATGAAGAATCCGAGTCAGGTTACGCTAGAGAAAGCACAAAGCCTTGGCTATACGCCATGTAGTAAATGTTATTAATATTATAAGACTATTGGAGAGACAATAATGAGTAAGAAGTGTTATAATGTGTAGCAAAAGGATTTTATGATTATTCTGATGGCAGAGACAGGATAGCAACTGGGGAAAGAGATGAAAAGTTCCTTGAAGTCTATCATGCACTGTATGAGGATAAATAAATATTAATCAGGAGGATTATTAATGAAAATAGCAGTAACATACGAGAATGGTCAGATTTTTCAGCATTTCGGACATTCTGAGAGCTTTAAGATTTATGAGACAGAAGGAAAGAATATTGTCCGTGCAGAGGTAATTGGCACTGATGGAGCTGGTCATAGCGCGTTGGCAGCTGTTCTTAAGGATAAAGGTGTAGATGTTCTTATATGTGGTGGAATCGGCAATGGTGCAGTCACAGCACTTTCAGAGGCTGGAATTGATGTATATTCAGGAGCAGATGGAGAGGCAGACGCAGCAGTTGAGGCATATCTTAATGGCGATTTAACATCAGCAGGTGTTAATTGCGACCATCATCACGATCATGAAGAAGGTCATGGCTGCGGACACTGTGGAAGCCATGAAGATGAAGAGTCAGGCTGCGGACATTGTGGAAGTGATGAAGGTGAATCAGACTGTGGTAGTGGTTGTGGCGGCTGCGGCGGTGGCTGTGGTACATTTACACCATCATTTGAAGGACCAAATGTGGGAAAGAAAGTAAAGGTTCATTATAAAGGAACACTTAACGATGGAACACAGTTTGATTCTTCTTATGACAGAGGCGAGCCACTTGAATTTACATGCGGAGCCGGAATGATGATTCAGGGCTTTGATAAGGCAGTTGCAACAATGAATGTCGGCGATGTTATTGATGTTCATCTTATGCCAGAGGAGGCATATGGAGAAGCTGATCCACGAGCTTTCATAACACTTCCTATAAGTGAGCTTCCTGGTGCAGAAGAACTTAAAGTTGATGATAAGGTATATCTTCAGAATATGTATGGACAGCCATTCCCAGCTAGGGTTGCTGCTTTAACTGATACTGAGATTACATTTGACGCTAATCATGAGATGGCAGGAAAAGAACTGAATTTCAGGATAGAGCTTGTTGAAGTATTATAATTGAATAATATTAAGATACCGGCTGATACATCTAAATGCAGTATCAGCCGGTTATTTTATTGTCTGGAAACAAGCTCTTTAGTCAGCCGTATCCATTCTTTTAATTCTTTCCGGTTTTCATCTTCCTTTCTGAAGGCAGCGGAGAATGGTATACGCAGGTCTGGGTCGCCAACCTGTAATACAACTGAATCAGGTGAAAGCTTCATTGAAGTAAGATAACTGTTTAGTGTAAATGCAATTCCATAGCCTTGTTCAGCAAGTCGGATTCCTGCGTCAATACTGCTTATCTTATAGGTAAGCTCTGGCAGGACATCAGCATAGAAAAGGGCGTCCTCTTCAAGCTGTCTTATACTCTGGTTGCTGTGCTGCAGGATAAATCTTTCTTTTCTTACATGCGCAAGATCAAGCCATGGATAGATGCATGATTCTTTAGACTCTGCAAAAGAGACAGCAGGGTGGCTTTTGGGAAGAATGGCAACAAGACAGTCTTCATATATGGTTTCATAGGAAAGTCTGGTGTTGCTCACACTGTTATATCCAAAGAACATATCAAGGTCTCCGGCAATAAGCTGTTCTTCATGATCTGAGAGATGTCCGTCAATGGCATATACAACTGACTGTGGATACAGTCTGTTAAATGCAGTCATAACAGATGGAAAGAGAGACTCAACCTGACGGACCATGTAACCAATGCGGAGTTTAACAGCTACATTTTTGCCAATATCAATCATGCGGTCTTCAAGCTCAAAGCATTTCATAGTAATATCTCTGGCAGATTTCACGAATTCTTCGCCTGCATATGTAAGAATCATGCGGCGGCCTTTTCTTTCAAAAAGCTGTATGCCAAGTGAAGTTTCAAGCTGTTTAAGATGTATGCTCAAAGCCGGCTGCGACAAGAACAGAGCATTGGCGGCCTTGGTAAGATTTCCGTAATTAGCAATTGTAAGAACATATTGCATGTCTTTTTCAGTAATCATATGAATTCCCTTTCTAAAATAGTGCATGTTGCAATCATAATGTAATAATTATACATAATTAAAATGTATCAATCAATCGAAACTATAAATTGGATTTATACTTTCAATAAAAACATACAATTTTATTTTTAGTATGATTTATATTAAAATGTATAAAAATATAAATTTGTTATGGGAGAAAAAGTTCATGGAAACAAAAGCAAAGAAAAAATGGAAAACGCCACATACATTTGTAATACTTGTGGTAATTATTCTTATTGCTGCAGCGGCAACATATATTGTGCCGGCAGGTGAATTCACAAGATTTAAAGATGCAGCAACAGGCAAGACTTTGGTTGAAGCTGGAAGTTATCACAGAATAGCATCTAGTCCGCTTAATCCGTTAAAGATTCCTTCAGCAATCTATACTGGAATTGTTAAATCAGCGTCAACAATCACATTTATGCTGATAATCGGTGGAGCATTTCAGGTAATTACATCAACAGGCGCACTTACAGCGTTATGCAAGAAGTTATCTAAGACATTTTCTAAGCATAAATATGTTGTAATTCCTGTATTATTAACATTGTTTTCTATATTCGGATTCACAATGGGAATGTCATCAGAGGTTATGATATTCGTTCCTATCGGAATTACACTTGCGTTATTCTTAGGTCTTGATAAGGTTACAGGAACAGCGATGATTGCACTCGGTGCAGCGGTTGGATTCACAGCTGGATTGCTTAATCCGTTCAATGTAGGAGTTGCGCAGGATATAGCAGAATTGCAGCTGTTCTCAGGAATGGCTTACAGAGTATTTATTCTTGTTGTGCTTCTTGCTGCTACAAGCGCATACATAATCTGTTATGCAAGAAAGGTTGCAGCACATCCTGAAAAAAGCGTAATATATGGAATTCCTGAAGACCAGGAGTACACATTTGACAATGCAACAGACACAATTACGGTAAGACAGATTGCAGTTCTTGTTGTTATGGCACTCGGCTTTGGAATACTTATATATGGTCTTTCAAAGAAGGGCTGGTACTTTGAAGAAATGTCAGGTCTGTTCATATTTATGGGTGTAATATGCGGATTTATCAACGGTTACGGTCCTAGCAGAATTGCCAGGGAATTCGGAGAAGGTGCTAAAGGCATTATAGTTGGATGTCTTATTATCGGAATTGCCCGTACAGTTGAGGTAATCTTAAGTGATGCCAATATTCTTGATACTATCGTGTATGGAATTGTTAATATTGTAAATGTTATGCCAGATTCAATTAAGGCTGTCGGCATGTTCTTATGCCAGTCACTTATTAACTGTGTAATCGTGTCAGGAACAGGTCAGGCAGCAGTTACAATGCCACTTATGGTACCGGTTTCAGACCTTGTAGGAATATCAAGACAGACATCAGTACTTGCATTCCAGTTAGGAGACGGATTCTCTAACTCAGTACTTCCAATGTCATCATCACTTATGGGATATCTTGCTGTATCAAAGATTCCTTATAGCAAATGGCTTAAGTTCATGATGCCACTGTTCCTTATATGGACAGCACTTGGATGTCTGTTTATGCTGGGCGCATTAATGATTGGATATTAGAATTGATTAGGAGCAGATATTATGTCAGACGATATTAAGAAGCAGCTTGGAGCGGTTATCGACAGCTATAAAGAAGATTTATGCCAGATGTCAGATGAGATATTCGACCTTGCGGAGATAAGCGGGGAAGAGTACAAGACATCTGATATATTGTGCAGTTATCTTGAAAAAGAAGGATTTGCGTTAGAGCGTGGAACAGGACTTGAAACAGCATTCAGGGCAACATGGGATAATGGAAGTGACGGTCCGGTGATTGGAATTCTAGTTGAATATGACGCTCTTGAAAAAATCGGACATGCGTGTGGACATCATCTTCAGGGACCTGCCGGAATAGGGGCAGCAATCGCAGTAAAGAACTGCCTTCAGGATTACCCATGCAGGCTTGTTGTGTATGGAACTCCGGCAGAAGAAACTCTTGGCGGCAAGATAATTATGCTTGATAAAGGTTATATGAAAGAGCTTGATCTTGCATTTATGTCGCATGGCTCACCTAATACATCAGTAGATGAAAAATGTATGGCACTCGAGAATTTCGTGGTAACATTCCACGGAGTAAAAAGCCACGCTGCAATAAGTCCAGAAGAAGGACGCAGCGCACTTGATGCAGCGTTATTATCATTCCATGCAATTGAGATGTTAAGAGAGCATGTTAAAGATGACACAAGAATGCACTACACAATCCGTAATGCCGGTGGTCCTCCAAATGTAGTACCGGACCTTACTGTTGCAGAATATACACTCCGCTCATACAGCACGAAATACCTTGATGAAGTTGTAGAGAGATTCTACAACATTTTAAAAGGTGCTGCGCTTATGACTGGAACAACATATGAGGTTCAGAGAGACCTTCCATTCAAGAGCAAGGTTGTGTGCCATAAGGTCAATGATCTGCTTATGGCAAATGCAGCATATGAGAATGCCCCATCAATCGCACCACCACGCGAAAGGACTGGCTCAACAGATTTCGGCAATGTGTTATATGAAGTTCCAGGCTCATGCATACGAATTGCATTCACAGATAAGGATGCACAGCCACATTCAGAAGCCTACCTTAAGGCTGGAAAGAGTGATGCAGCGCATAATGCCATAGTATATGCAGCAAAGATAATGGCTGATTCAATATGCGATGTTCTTGTTAATCCTGAGCTTCTGGCACAGATAAAGCAGGAGTTTGAGGTGGCAAGAGAAAAAGGCTGATGAGTGGGTTTAGCGATAATATTGAATTGAATTAATAGAGTTATAATCAGGCGGAGGAGAAATCCAAAGCCTGATTTTTTTATAAAATAAAATAATATGACAATAAGTGTCTGACCTAACTGGTATTATTTAAAAGAAATAGGCTGGGAGTAATTATGTAGGCAGCTTGAACACCATAAATTATATACAGGATGGAATAATTATGCAGAACGAATTAGAAGGATTATATAACATGCTTGTGAGTCAGACAGATATAATGAAAAATGTGGATGAATTAGTAGAAAAGCAGATTGCTCATGAGCTGATGCAGTTCAAAGAACTGGCAACATGGAGCGATTATGAATGTGAGCGTGATAAATATATGGCAGTTGCTGAAGTTGCGAAAAAAGAAAGCTTCATGGCAGGATTTAACTATGCGGTGAGATTACTTGAGGGCACGCACAACCCTTAAAACACGTTCCTTTTCTTCATCAGAAAGAGACTGGATCTCTTTCATGATTTCCCTGTCGATAGAAGAATAATCGCCAGTATATTCACCAGATAACACATAATCCACAGTTACACCTAGTGCATTACATATATAGATAAGTGTAGGCAGGGAAACTTTCACGCGGTTGTTTTCAATATTGCTTATATGAGATGTATTGACCTCAGCGGCACTGGCAACAGCGTCCTGTGGCAAACCTTTAGATAAGCGTATTTCTTTCAACTTCTTTCCAATACTTTCAAAATCAATATCTTTCATAAAATCCCCCACTATAAAGATGATAAATACAATACACATAATTGTAATATTGAATTGTTAATGTTATAATTATCTACAACTAAAATAAGATTAGTCACGGACAATATAAAGCATTTATAAAATAAAAAGACAAAATATGACACTAAGACATATAATGTCCGACCTGTCTGTTATCATTAAAACATAAAAGAGAAGCAAAATGAGGAGGCATAAGATGAGTGACAATAATAATGTTGAAAATGATAACGATAGTGATTATGTATATCTGAAAAGACCGTATCTATTCAATATCAGATATAACTCAAGACAGGTGTGGAATAAATTACCAGAAGAAGAAAAGACTCCGTATGCTAATTACGAAGAGTATTATGAAGAATGCAGGCTGATTAAGTTAAGAAGCATAGGATATCCGATTCTGGCAATTATTTATCTGTTTTTATTCATGGTTATGTTGCTGTATATGATATATGTGTTTACAGAATTTAATATATTTTCATTAATTGTATAATGAATAATTATAAGAACTTACATTTGTGAAAATGTTGCATAAAAATTCGCAAAAAACTGATTTCATATTAGCATTTTTTACAATAAAGTGCTAAAATATTAACAGATTAAATCGTGAAATATTGCATTACATTATCTTACTGAAATGAGGAGAATTACTTATGGAGAATGACTACAATGATAAAGTAAGCCGTGTATTAAGCTTGTATCAACGTTTTATGGAAGGAGAAGTAGTTGACAAAGAAGCTGAAGCTGCCAGATATGGTGTGTCTGAGCGATCCATTCAGCGTGATATAAGTGCAATTAATAATTTCTTTGAACAGGAAGCTGGAAAGAGCGGAGTGATCAACACAATTGAATATGACAAGAAGAAAGGCGGACATTATCTCAATCAGATATATAAGACAAAGCTAACAAACAGCGAGATACTTGCAATATGCAAGATACTGCTGGACAGCAGGGCGTTTACCAAGAAAGAGATGATAAGCATATTAAGCCGTATGATTGACTGCTGTGTGCCAAAAGACAGTCAGGAACTTGTGGAAGACCTGATAAGTAATGAAGAATTCCATTATGTTGAACTTACGCATAAGTCAGAATTCTTAGATAAAATGTGGGACATAGGGCAGGCAATACATGAGAGCCGCTATCTAGAGATGGATTACAAACGCACCAAAGATGGTGAGATTGTAAAAAGAAAAGTAAAACCAGTCGCAATAATGTTTTCAGAGTATTATTTTTACCTGACAGCATTCATTGATGATGAAGAGGTTAAAGCTGACTTTGATGTGATTAATGACGCATTTCCAACTATATACAGAATCGACAGGATTAGCGATTACAAGGTGCTTGATGAACAATTCAAGATTCCTTATGGCAACCGTTTTAAAGAAGGCGAGTTCAGAAAGCGAATCCAGTTCATGTATGGAGGCAAACTCCAGAAGGTCAGGTTCAAGTATAAAGGAACAAGCGTGGAAGCAGTTCTTGACAGGCTGCCAACCGCAAAGATTCTGGAAGAAAAAGATGGCATATACACCATATCTGCAGAGGTGTTCGGTAAGGGCATCGATATGTGGCTGAGAAGTCAGGGAGATATGGTGGAAGTGATATAAGGCTAAGGAGGAGACAAAATGAAAGTGGTTTTAAAAATTAACAAATTTATACAAGATAATATATTAAAATGGTATTATTTTATATCTATTTATCTTGTAATAAGTTTAATGAATTTTGGATTTATAAGTTTAATTATTCCTACATGGGGTTGCTATATTATAGAAATATTATTAACAGGATTTTTATTATATTATATAGCAGTTGTATATAGCTTCATTCGTGATAAGTATAAAAAATATATGATTTCGCGAATGGATCATATTGATGAGCAAATGCTGAAAATGCACCAATATATAAATGAGTTGGATGATAACAATAGAAATTTATTCAATGAAAGAATAGACTCTTTGATTGAAAATTTATCTGAAAATTCTAATCAATTGACAGAATTAATTAATGATGCTCAGAAAACAGTTGTAAATACAGTAGAGTCTAATACAAGTAAATTACAGGATAGTATAATTGATCAAATTAATGAAGAAACACAGTTAACTATAAGTGTAATAGAGAAGTGCAATCGCAAACAATTAGATAAGATTGATGAAGATATGAATTTGAATATGAAGCATTATGAAAAGGTAGTTTCAGACATTTCATGTTTAAATAAGATTTTAAATAATCAGGCATTGGAAATCTTAGAAAAAATAAAGAAAAATAAGGAGTTATTTGAAGAAAAGACACAATTATTAGATAATAATCTTACAAGTATTTATAATTCCATTGTAGAAAATGTTGAAAACTCTTCTAGTGAAATTAAGAATATAATGGTTGATAGTTCAAATATTATTAATGAAAAAATATTAGAACTTAATTCAGATATAAATAGAAATGATGAAGAATTTAAAACTTTATATAAAGAAAAGACACAATTATTAGAGGATAATCTGACAAATATTCATAATTCTATTATAGAAAATGTTACAAGTTCATCTGATGAAATCAAAAATACAATGGCTGATGATAGAACAATGATTATTGATACTCTGAATCAAGATGTTGAAAGAGTTGAGAAGGCTGTTGTTAATAATTCAGAGACTATCAATAATAATATATCAGAAGTTAATGCTAATATAAGCAATAACAGTTCAGAGATAATTGATAGTTATTGTATACAGTCAAAGTCATTAGAGGATAACATTAAAGAATTCAGAACAATGGTTTCTAACAATATGACAGATTCCTTTGGTGAAGTAAAGAATATAATGGCTAATTATAATGATGGAATAACAGAAACTTTAGAAAAAGAGTTTAATAAAGTGGAAGATTCTTTTGCGGATAAAACAGATAAAATAAAAAATAATATTTCAGATTTGAGTAATCAGATGATAGATTCAAATATTGAAATTATGGATATTTATAAAGATAATTCTACATTATTAAATAATAATATATCAAATACTCAGGCTGCTGTTATTGAAAGTATAGTTAATTCTTCGAAAGAAATCGATAATATATTATTTAATTATAAGAATGAAACAATAGAATTAGTTGAGGTATTGAAAAAAGCTGTAAATGACAATAATGAAATAATAAAGAATAATTTTGATGAATATTCAACGAAAGAAGTTACAAAATCTGAACAATTAAATAAATATGTTGATAATATTATTGGATTAATAAATCAAAATGAACAGATTAATGATAATAAATTCAATAAAATAATAAATCAGAATGAAAATAATAATACAAGAACATTGCAGCAAATAGATGATTTAAAAGAAAAAGTTCAAAATACTCATAATGATATTATTAGTAAGTCAGGTGATTTAGAAAAGGCTATAATTGACTACAATAAATCTGTTGTAGATAATAACTTGAAATTATCGACTAAATTTGATAATGAATCTAAGACAATAACTGAAAATATAAAAGCTGGCAGTAAAACAATTGATGATAATCTCATTAATATAAAGAATTACATACAAAAAAATAATACAGATATTCTTAATAATATGTCTGATATTAAGAGTCAGTTGAATCAGAGTGAGTTAAGAACTGATGAGAAAATACAAAGTTTATCTTCAAGTTTATCAGATATAGAAAAGAGATTACTCAAAAAGTTTGTAGAATTGAATGATTATCAATCTGAAAAATTTGATGATAATAAAAAACTGTATGACAGATTATTTAATCAGGTAATAAATTTATCAAGAGAATCAAAACAGCAAATAAAGAGTCTTTCAAATGAAATTATCAGACAGAATGATGAAGTTATAAAAACTAATGCAGATTTAAAACAATTAAATACAGATTATTTGAATAATTCTCATGAAATTACTAAGAAGTTAGAGGACTATAGCAAAGATACAGACTATTACTTGAGAAATTATCAATCTGATATTAACACTAAATTGGAAAATATAAAGAATAGTATTAGTGGTATTGATTCTTTGATGATATTTATAAAAAAATATATTGAAAAGAATCAGTCGGATTCAAATATTCAATCAGAAGTAAAAAAGCCTGACAGAATAGAAAAAATTGAGGATAAAGATACAAAATCTGTATTTGAAATGCACTATAAAAATAACAAACTTACTAAAACAGAACGTTATGTTGAAGGGAAAAAAGTCTTTGACGTAGAGTATTCAAGCGATGGAATGGAAGAGAGCAGTAGAGATTATGATACTAAAGGACAGATTATAAGAGAAATCTATTATCATCCAAATGGACAGGTTAAGAAAAGAATAGAAAGATTTAATCGCAATGGCTCTATAAAAGAGGAGATTACCAATTATGATAATAAAGGTAATAAAATAAAATAATGGAGGATAAACATATGTTTTTAGGAATGTTGAATGAAAGAGAAGGAAAAAATTTTTTGGAACTTGCCAATATTGCAATAATGGCTAATGGTGATGAGGCCAAAGAAACGGAGAAAGCTGTACTACAAGCTTTTAAATTAGAATTGGAAATGCAGGATTACGTTATTAAGAACAAGAAACAAGAAGAATTAGTAACTGCTTTTCAGGCAAGTACTAAAAAAATAAAAAAGGCTGTAATTATAGAACTTGCGGGAGTTTTAGACGCTGATGAAGGAATTGATGATATAGAAGACAGTTGGATTAGAAAATTAGGAGAAGATTTTGGATTCAGAGATTCAGAAATCAAGAAAATGGTTAGATGGACACAGGATTTCAATGATCTTTTAGATGAAGCATATGAGTATATTAATAAACGATAATAGGAGGAATAATCATGGGAATTTTTGGAGGATTTATTCGTAAAGTTGGTAGCGCAATAGCAAGTGGAGTAAAGAAAGTTGGTAGTGCAATAGCAAGTGGAGCAAAAGCAGCCGCAAATGGAGTGAAAAAAGTTGCTGCACGAATTTCAGGTAAAGATAAGTTTGAAGAAGCTGAAAGATTATATGATGAGATATCCAAACGGTACAATGAAAAACGGGAAAATTTTCAAAAAGAAATAGAAAGGATTACTTCACTTATTGAAGAACATGTAAAATCAATAAATGACAGTAAAAGAATGATTAAAAGGGAATTGTTTCCTGCTATGGCAAATAAAATAAGTAAAATAAAGGATATACGGATTTCTGATGAATATAGCGTAGAAGAGTATATTGAATCAGTATTAAACGTAGATACTATTAGAAGCAGAGAACAACTTTTTACAATAGATTTCAATGCTCATAAAGTAAAAACTACATTTCAGGCAATATTTACATTGGGATTTTATACTAGAAAAAAGGCTAAAGAAACATTATACAATGTGAAAGAAGAAGAGGCTAAAATCAATTCAGAAATTAGTAGAATGGATAGCGAAATAAATAAGATATACATAATAGAAAAATCAATTAAGCAGGTTGCTGATATGTTTACTTCAGTTATTGAAATGTATAATAATCTGTTAATTAGGTTAGATAGTTCTATTAATTATTTATTGGTTAGAAGTTTAGCATTCGCACATCAGATAGTTGGAAAGCAGATGAGTGTAAAAGTTTTACCAAAGATGCAGCAAAAAGAAGTTGAAGCTATAGTTACTGCAAGTAAGATTTTAAAAACAATGACAGAGACTCAGCTTTTGAGTGTTGAAAAACAGAAAGATGTTGAGGAATATGATGGTAAAATAAGTGGTAATAAAAAAGAAATTGAATCAATATATAAGGCTGCATAGGAGTGTTAAGTATGGATGAAGAGAGAAAAAAAGCAATAGAAGAATTAGAATACGCGTCACCATTAGAGATTAGCAGATTATTACAGGAGATGGAATTATATGATGAAAAGACATCTCAGGAAGTGTTAGATGAGGTTCATGAAAAATTTGACTCGGCAGAACATTTGGAGGATGAAGTGTTGAAACCTGTGTTTATGTCAGTTATAGATGGACTTCTTGAAGCTACATCTGGTGGAAGAGCAGCAAGAAAAAAGGGGCTTACAGCATCTAGAGTTGTTGAAGAATGTACTAGTTTTTCATATGATGATTTGGAGGATAATCACACCAATGTAAATGGATATACGGAATATAAAAACATTAATCATGATGAAATCGAGTATCAGGTTCAATTAGAGAAATGGAAAAAAGATGGGAAAAATGGTGACCGACCACAATATAATGGTTCAGTTAATTCAAATTCAACCCAGGAATATGTAAGGTCTAATTTAGAAGATTCATCTGCTATGAATGATTACAAGGAAAAACAGCGTCATGGTGAGAAAAAAATTAAAGATGAATACACGGGAAAAGATAATTTATATGTTAGCCAGAATAATATGCCTGATAATTATAATGATGAGACACATAGGAAACAGGCTCAACCAGATCATATTGTTCCATTAAAACAATTACATGAACAATATAAACATAATTATGCTCTGGATGATTCAGATTTAAAGAGAATAGCCAATAGTGAGTCTAATCTTGCAATAACTTCTGCTGAAATAAATCAGGTAAAAAGAGATATGACCAATAAGCAGTATATAGAATGGATGGACGAGCATGGAAAGCCATTAGATGAAAATACTAAAAAAATCATGCTGCAAAAACAAAAAGAAGCTACCAAATCTATTGAGTCTGATGTTAATAAAACGGTTGCTAAAAATCTTGTTGGAAAAGGTCAAGTAGATGAAAAGGCAATGAAAAATGCCGTAAATGAATTTAAAGAAAATAATGGACAGGCACCAACAGAAGAACAAAGAAATCAAATAGAACAGAATTTAATAAAGAAAAAGACAAATGAAATAAGAGGAACAGCGGTAAAAAATGCTGCCGGTCAGGCTAAAGATTACGCAGTGGGTAATCTTATATTGTTTATTGTAAAGCCTATTTATTATGAAATATCGGACATATTTAAAAATGGTTTAAAGGAAGGCGTTGGGGCGGATTCAGGAACTCAGGCTTTGGGAATTCGTTTTACAAGAGTAAAAAAATATGTAATGACTCATGCAAAAGCATTTTTTGGTGATAGTATACTGGATTTTGTTAAAGGCTTTGTATCTTCATTAATAGAAGGAATAATCAGTTTATTTGTGGGAATGTTGAAACAAGTTCTGAAGATTCTAAAAGAAGGCGTGAAGATAATAGTGGGTTCTGTGCAAATCCTGTTTGGTAAAAATGCAAAAGCAATGTCACCAGCACAGAAAGGTGATGCAATTATTAAGTTAATTGGAGGCAGTGTAATTGCTATATCAGGAGTTGCATTAGAATCTTTATTAAACAAAATCGGAATAGGTGAGCCTTGGTCAGTTGTTTTGTCAACGATGTTGTCAGGAATTGCATCAGCATTATTTATGTATATATTAAATAAAGCAGATTTATTTAGTACAAAAGCAGAAAAAAGATATGAACGAGTAAAAGAGATATTCGATGAACGAATAAAAGACGTTCAAGAAGCAACTGAATTATTCGACAGAGTCGCATTAGAGACAATGAAAGAGCAGAGGTTACAATTTGAATCTATTCAGGAAGAAATAAATACAGGTTTGGAATCAAATGATATAGATTCAATAAATACAGGGTTATATAAACTTGCTGATTTTATGAAAGTTGATTTACCATATTCTAATACTAAGGAATTTTGTGATTATATGGATTCAGAAGAAGTATTAGTATTGTAAAATAGTTGGGGGTAAAAAAGATTTCTTTTTGTTTTATATTGGTGAAGCAAAAAGAAATCTTTTTATTTTCATAATTTTACTCTGCCACATCCTGTCACCCTCCGGCGGTACACTTTAGACATCAAATAAAGTGAACAACCAAAGGAGGATATGACTATGGGATTTATGGACAAATTAAAGGAAACAGCAGGAAAGGCTGCAGAGAAAGCTGGTGCTATGAAGGATTCAGCAATGGATACTTATGGCAAGATGAAAGAGGCTAATGAGCAGAAGAAAGCTGAGAAGCAGGCTTATACAGCGGCTATGGAGCAGGAAGTGAATGAATATTCAGCGAAGCTGATTGAGAGCATTACTGCAGAGTATGCTGAAGGCGGTGCAAAGTTCTGGGGCGAAGGCAACAGGGCTGCGATTGACAAATTTACTAAGGATTATTATGAAATGCTTGTGCTTCCTGGCAGCAGACCTAACATTTCATGCCTTACAATGTCACCATATATTGATGAAAAAGCGATGAAGAAGTTTGCTGATAAGGGTGGTGTCGATTTGCAGGGCGCAGTTCCACACATTTTTGTTAAAGATGGCAATGAAGCCGGTATGGTTATCACTGAGGATTTCATCGCGTTTAAATTCAGATATGAAAAGGACAGTAGTTTCTGGGTTAAGGGCAAGATTCCGACAGCCAGTATCAATACATTTGTAATGGAGATTAATGATTCTGCTGCAAATGTAATGATTAACGGAGTTAAGCTTACTACAATCAGCATTAAAGGCTCTTACAGACAGGATTTTATGTCACTTAATTATTACTTTGAGTGCCTTGGAAAGCAGGATTTCACGATTGACAGGCAGGAGGTCAACGACCAGATAAGAGCCAAGATTGGTGATAAGATATATGCGCAGGTTAAGAAGTACTTTATTGACGATGATGAGCAGCTTCTTTTCTATGCAGGAGGCGTAGACTCGCTTACAGCGGTGGATTATGTAGCGTGTACTGATAATCAGCTGATATTTGTGAACAGGGAAATGCTTGGAGCAACGGCTAATGTCAAGCAGTTTTATTTTGAAGATGTGACAAGCATGTCAACTATTCAGAATTCTACATCAAGTGATTTTCTGACGGCAGTTATTGATACTGCACTTACAGCTGCATTTAAGCTATGCGATTTGGAGGTTTCAGTTGCCGGCTCGAAAGAGGTTATCAATACCCTGTATCTTGCCGAGGCAACACGAATTATTGCAATCTATCATGAGATGAGAAAAAATGCTAAGAAAGCCGCAGCACAGCCTATTCAGGTTCAGGCAGCTCCGGCGCAGCCTGACGCATTGGAGCAGTTGCAGAAGCTTGCACAGTTAAAGGATGCAGGAATTATTTCGGAAGAGGAATTCGCTGCGAAGAAAGCAGATTTGTTAAGTAAAATCTGATGTGAATAATAACTGAATAGTAATAATAATCTCCCCATAAGCGTTGACTGCTTATGGGGAGTTGTTGTTTAAATATTTTCTTAATAAAGCAACTGCATTTTTTCTATCTCATCTTTCATTTCTTTAACAAATTCATCAGGGGCAATTACTTTTACCCACGAACCCTGACTTAACAGGAACATTTTGATTCCGTTGCCGTAGACTTCCGCTTCAATGAGATATTTGTTGTCGTAGCGGTCAATTACTCTGGCGGTTGGCAGACGGTCAAGAATAGCCTGGAGTGATGGTCCGGTGAATTCAAATCTGATTTTTCTGAGTGGTCCCGGCCACATGAACTGGCTTCGTTTACGTAGCAGTCCCTCATCAAATTCAACATTTTTAGGAAGTTCAAGTTTTTCCCTGTGAACGGTCATATCACAGATTCTGTCGATTCTGAAATATGTAGGTGTATCAGATAATGTATCTTCACATTTGTATGCAATCAGATAGAAGTAGTATTCACTAAACATTATTGATACTGGTATGATTCTGTGCTTGACCCTGTCACGGTTCATTTTGTAATAGCTGATTGTGATTGCACGCTGTTCCTGAATGTAGTTGGAAAGCTTCCATACATTATCAATCACGCTGTCGCAGTCTGAGCCGACTTCCTCATAGTTAAACATTTCTTTGGCAATAAGCTGTTCAAGGCGTTTTTTGTCTGAATAGCTTGTATGTGTTTTCAGTTTTCCGATTATTGTGAGCAGTTCATCGTGGCTGAACGCCCGGCTTCCGATAAGCACTTTAGCTATGGCAAAAAGCTCTTTGTTAGAAAACAGATTATCCATCTCTAATGTGTAGCAATGGTCTGAAGCAGAGTATTTTAACTCGGCATTGCCAAGGATATCGCGATAGTCGGCAAGAAATGCTTTCAAATCGTTAATATCTCTTGTTATGCTTCTTGTTGACACATTACTTTCGTCGGCGAGTGCGGCTACCGAGAGGGACTCGCCCTTTAAAGCCCGAAACAGCAGCTTAAGGACTCTGTCAGCTTTGTAATTCTTATATTCATTATCCATATCCGATGCCTTCTAATATTAATTATACTATATTTTATAGACAATATGGTACATCAGATTAACGACAAAACCTGTCATACTAAATTTATTTATAAATATTTTGCTGTGACAAGGTATGTCAGTCCGGATTAATACAATGGTTATATAAAAATTAAGGAGGAACGATGGATACGGAGCGAAAAATGCGTTATATCAATGAGCGTAATAGGCAGCAGCGCAGGGAACACAAGTTAAGGAAATTTACCACCTTATTTCTCATATACTGGGTTGGATTTAGCCTGACTATTATGTTCTTTTTTAAAAACAGGATTAATGAATTGTACGAGCTTAACAGGAAGACACAATTACAGATTGAGCTGCTTAAGGAGCAGCGAAATAATTACAATGAGAAGGACATCAGGAAAAGCAACGATGGAAAGTATAATACCTGGACTGATGAGGTGTGTGATAATAAATAGAATATACCCTATGGAATTTTCCATCACATAGTAATATAATATGTAAGCCACCAGTCCTGGGAGGGGTGCTGCGAAAGCGGTACTATCGGAGTCTAGGTCCAATCACATTATTTTTCCCGTAGAACTCGCGATAGCTGGTGGCTTTTTTATTATGATGGAGCACGGATTTAACATGGAGTTACTTGATATCGTTGATGAGAATGGAAAACCAACAGGCGAGACTGTTGAGCGTAAGACTGCACATAGTGAGGGAATCAGGCATAGAACGGCGCATGTGTGGATTGTAAGAAAGTCTGATGAGGGAGCAGAGGTACTGCTGCAGAAAAGGGCTATGAATAAGGACTCATTTCCTGGAAGATATGATACTTCTTCGGCGGGACATATTCAGGCTGGTGACGAACCGGAGGAATCTGCTATAAGAGAACTGCATGAGGAACTTGGAATTAAGGCTTCTGTTGATGATTTGCAGTTTGTTGATACATTTGTAATCCAATATGAAAAAGAATTTTATGGCAAGATGTTTAAGGACAGTGAGATTGCATTTGTCTATGTATACACGAAGCCAGTCAATATAGATGAACTTACATTGCAGAAGGAAGAATTGGATGGCGTTGAGTGGTTCAACCTAGAATATGTCTGTGAAGAGTGCAGAAAGCATAACCAGAAGTTTTGTGCACCGGTTGGTGGATTAGAGATTGTAAGAAGGTTTGTAAGAGGTACCGGATTATGATTTCAAGAAATATGTACAAGACGGGTGCTGTGTTAATGGCACTGGTGACAGCATTTACAGTGACAGGATTGTCGGGGTGTAAGAGCAGAACCGTATCTAGTGAAGTGGCAGCAGAGTATGACACACCAGATGATTATAATGATGAAAGACCGGGTGTAACATATGGAAATGTTGATGAGATAAGCTATTATTCACCCACAACCGGAAATGAGCGAAAGGCTTGTGTATATCTTCCGAGAGATTATGATGAGTCACAGCGTTATCCGGTCGTGTATCTTTTGCATGGAATGAGCGGAAGTTATTCTGAATATAACAGAATTGGGGCTTTGTATGTTGCACAGAATGCAGTTGATGATTATAACAGGAATCCTGTGATTATGGTGAGCTTTACTGTATTCACAGATTCTGATGGCGGTCAGGAGTCAGACTATGATTTCTCTGAACTTACAGCAAAATATGATGCGTGTGAGTATGATGTTATTAATACTTTGATTCCTTATATTAACGAGCATTATTCTACCAGAACGGGAAGAGAGAATACGGCGATAGCAGGATATTCACTTGGCGGAAGAGAATCGCTTTTCCTGTGTTTTGCACATCCTGATGTGTTTGGGTATGTAGGTGCATTTGCCCCGGTAGGAGGAGTGGTTGATACTGGAAGTGGAGAAAGAGTTTATGGAAACAGAGGATTTCTTCTGCCTGAACTTGTTAAGGATGGAGAGAAGCAGCCTTTGGTTACTCTTATTGTAACGGGCGACAGTGATCCTTACTGCAAGGAATCTGCTATTAACTATTCAGATTATATGTCAAGTCATGGAATTAACCACATTTTCTATATAAGACCGGGAGCACATGAGGTCAGTGTATGGAATAATGGATTGTATAATTTTATCAGAAGAATATTCTGATGCTTGAAGTTATTGCTGATATGTGAGATAATGTGCCGGGTTAGTCAGGTGAAACAAATTGGCTGCCACACATAAAGACAGATTATGGAGGATTGTTTTATGTCAGATATACATAGCGTAGATGTTGAAGATGATCAGTTTGCATACCGTTATGATACACAGCTTCTTATTGACAGAAGAGATGAAGATTTAGATGAGGACGTTATTGCAGATTATATTACAGAGCATTTTGAAGGAAACTGCCTGATTGCAGCAGGTGATGAGGATCTTATCAAGATTCATTTCCATACTAATGAACCTTGGAAGGTACTTGAGTATTGCAGTACTATCGGGGAGATATACGATATTGTTGTTGAGGATATGATTCGTCAGTCAGCTGGACTTCATGGCTGATAAGCCGCTTGTCATCTATAAACTGCCTGCCGGAGATAAAACGCTGGTCATCAATAAGCTGCCTGTTTGAGATAAACCATCCGTCATCGATAAACTGTTTGTATAAGGCAGGATTTGACGTGATACCTATAGGTAGTCGTATTGATGATAGATTTATAGGTCGAATTTCAGTGATTTTTGATATTTTAAGTGGATTTTATTATGAAATACCCATAAGATAGCATGTAAATGTTGTTTTATGGGTATTTTTGAGTTGCTTTTATTAGTTTAGATGATTTTTTTAAGAAATGTGCCTATAAGACAAGCAAAAAAATAAAATTTATAGGAACGATGAGCAGCTAAACGATGAGCAACTGAATGCCAAACAGCCAAACCCAGATATTCAAAATATTTGTGAAATTTTACAACAAATTTGTTGACATATTTTCCTGAAGAAGATACTCTATATATAGAAAATATATGGAGGTGATAAATGTGGCAATAGCAACTAATATTTTACAATGTCTGATTCCAATTTCTCAATTTAATAAAGGTCAGGCTTCAAAGATATTTGACAGACTTCATGATGAAAAGGAGCTGATTGTTTTGAAGAATAATCAGCCATCAGCAGTTATTCTGTCACCAGAGGAATATACAAGACTAACGGAGATTGAAGAGGATTATTATCTTCTGATTGAAGCTACTAAGCGTATTGAAGATAATGGCAATAAAGAAACGGTTTCTATGGATTATGTTATGAGAAATCTTGGGATAGATGAAAAAGAGCTTGAAAATGCGGAGGATATTGATATCGAATGATATGGGGGATTGAGTTTTTACAGGAAGCAGAGAAGGATATGAAAAGGCTCGACCATTCCGTTCAGATTCAGGTTCTTAAGGGGATAAAAAAGGTGAGTAAGAATCCATTGCCTGTAAGTCAAGGCGGTTATGGAAAGCCATTAGGGAATAAAGAAAATACTAATCTTACTAACTTGATGAAGATTAAGTTTAGGGATATAGGAATAAGAGTGGTATACAAGATAGAGTATGTCGATGAGGTTATGAAAATAATTGTTATTTCAGCGCGTACTGATGAGCAGGTTTATAAAGAAGCGTCAAAAAGAAGAAAAGAACATAATATTTAACACAAATGCACCGTAAGTATGTTAGAGATATACTTACGGTGCATTTATTTATGCATAATTAATTTAAAATACCTTTAGCGTACAAAAAGATAAGCTGTATATCCCACATACATAAGAATACATGCAGCACCTTCCCATCTGCTCATTGTCTTCTTGGTAAATGCAAAGAGAAATAATACAATTCCACTGGCAAGAAGTATGATACAGTCAATAAGTGATTCGGAAAGAACGTGAAGAGGCTGTATCGCAGCAGACATACCTAAGATAAATAATATATTAAATATGTTAGAGCCTATTGCATTGCCAAGTGCGAGTCCGCTGTCACCTTTCTTTGTGGCAACTATAGAAGTTACAAGCTCAGGCAGGGATGTTCCGATTGCGACTATTGTAAGACCTATGAAATTCTGGCTTACACCAAAGTTGGCAGCTATGATACAGGCTTTATCTACAACGAGATTACCACCGAATATTACTGCTATAAGACCACCGGCAATATAAAGAAGACTCTTAGGCAGAGGCATTATTATACAATCCTCAGCTTCTTCCCTGTTTTTAAGTGCTGATATTATCATACATGTGATGTAAGCTGCCATTCCGGCAAGGAGAATAATGCCTTCAATTCTTGAAAGTCTGCCATCAATAAACATAAAGCAAAGAATAGCAGTTATTATGATATTAACAGGCATATCACGTTTGAGAATGTCACGGTTAGTAGAAAATCCTGCTATAAATGCACAGATACCCACAACGACAAGACCATTAAATATGTTAGAACCAACAACATTGCTGATTGCAATGTCATTACTGCCAGAAAGGGCAGCGTTAATACTAACAGATGCTTCAGGGGCACTGGTCCCCATTGCAACAATGGTAAGTCCGATGATAACGCTTGGTACTTTAAGGATTTTGGCAAGGGAAGAACTTCCCTCCACGAAGAAATCCGCGCCCTTTATTAATAGCACGAAACCGATGAGTAGTAACAAATATTCCATAATAAGCTCCTTTCTTGCGATAAAGGAATGGAATAATATAAAAAGAGACCTTTATCGCATCAAAAATGAATTGATAAAAGTCTCGTTAATTGTAATAATAACCGGCTGTTCAGCGTGATGACGATTACTATTGCACCAGATACGATGCTAACTACTCCCTCTTATTAACATTATACTAATATATATGTGTAAATGTGTCAATAAATTATTATAATCCGGAATATGGCCAGATGAAAACCGACTATAAAAATTTGTCGATTTATGTCGTACGAAAACTGTCAATCAGGTTAGTAATCAGCAGTTTTTTGTATTATAATAGAACATATTTTTAAATATATGTAGGAGAGGGAAAGTAAGTGCGTAAGATTAAAAGCTTTTTGATTATAATATGTCTGCTAAGCATATATGCAGCTTCTTTTTATGGCTGTGGAAAAAAAGAAAGGTCAGACAGCCCCAATAATGAGACAGAATTGCCGGAAATAGTCATAGGAAGTGACAATTATCCGCCATATAATTATGTTGATACAGATGGTAATGCTACTGGAATAGATGTTGAGCTTGCTACGGAAGCATTTAAAAGAATGGGCTACAAGGCCAGATTTATATATATTGACTGGGAAGATAAAAAGAATCTTCTTGCTGACAGAACAATTGATTGTGCATGGGGAAGCTTTAGCATGGACGGCAGGGAGGATGAATACAGATGGGCAGGACCTTATATGGTCAGCCGTCAGGTTGTTGCTGTGAATAAGGAAAGTGATATATATTCTCTTGCGGATCTTGAAGGAAAGACAATTGCTGTACAGACTACAACGAGACCTGAGAAGATATTTCTTAACAGAACTGATGAGCATATTCCGGCTGTCTGGTCATTGATAGCTTTGCAGAAAAGAGAACTTATATATCCTTTTTTAAGCAAAGGCTATGCAGATGCTCTTGCGGCTCATGAAACTGCAATATGCCAGTACATGAAAGATTATAATATTGAGTTCAGGATTCTTGATGAACCATTAGAGACAGTAGGACTTGGGGTAGCATTTGACAAAAATGATGACCGTGGGATTGAGAGGCAGCTTACAGAAGTTCTTAATCAGATGAGAAATGATGGTACAGAGAAGAAGATAATCAGCAGATATATTTCTGATGCGGATAAATATCTGGAGGTGGATAGTTATGGAAAATAATACCATTGCCAGAAAGAAGAGAAAAAGAATATGGCCGATTGAGATTATATCAGGACTGTTTATAATGATGATTGTGCTTTTGATTGCTGTAAATGTTGATATAAAAACTACACAGGAAACACTTTCAGATACAGCACATTATATTAATGAACAGTGCAATAGCTTTACAAGACATAATCTTGCATCAGAAACAAAGAGCCTGATGAGGGTTATTGAAAGTGCGCAGCAGATAAACCATAATATCACATATGAACGCAGACTTTCAGATAAAGATATATTTACAGAAGAATTTATTAAAAAGAATATGCAGGAATGTTATCTGTCAGCAGTTATAATCATGGATTCAAAAGGTGGACTTATAGCACAACAATATACAGATGGATATGGCGCAGATGCGCTTAACGAATATCTTGACAGTGCTTCACTTATTAATGTTGTTGAGCATCCTGAAAAAACATATGCGACAAGAATTAACTGTGAAGATGGTTCATATGTTGACCTTGTAGCATGTGGTATGCCAGATGAAAGTGGGATTGTTGTTGTCTATTATCATACTCCGGCAGAATATGTTGATAATTACAACCTATCATTTACACATATATTATCAGGTTATGATGACAAGGAAGATGGAAAGATTGTTGTTACAAAGGGAAATCAGATAATAGCGTCTAATGATGACAGTATGGTTGGTGAAGATGTTGACAAATATAATGTATTAAAAAAGATAAAGAAGACTGGTGTAAGTGGCAAAATAGTACATGCTGACAGTAACAGAAGGTGGGGTTCACATAATTATGGTCTTATGGAACGAGGAAGAGATTATTATGTGTATGTTTATATGCCGGAAAGAAATGTTTTTAAGACAACACCAAGAAACATGCAGTATACATTTGCTGTCTACATGTTTGCTGTACTTGTACTTAATATGATGCGCTGGAAAACAGTTCAGGTATATGAGCGCGAACAGTATGAAATGCAGCAACAGTATGCAAAGACGCTGCAGGAAAAAAATGAGCAGTTACAGGAGGCAGTACGCAGAGAGGAAAAGGCTAATGCTGCCAAGACTGATTTCTTATCAAGAATGACACATGATATAAGGACGCCGCTTAATGGAATAATAGGCCTGTTAAGAATTGATGAGAGTCATAAAGAAGATACAGATATGATTAATGCTAACAGAAAGAAGATGACAATAGCTGCTAATCATCTTTTATCACTTATTAATGATATTCTCCAGATGAGTAAGTTAGAGGATGGTCAGATTGAGCTTTCAAGAGAGGTCGTGGATCTTAACAAGCTTGCAAAGGATATTATTACTATAGTTGAACAGCGTGCCTCAGATTCAGGTGTCAATCTTAAGTATGACAATGTGGCAGGAAAAGTTATGTATCCATATGTATACGGAAGTCCTCTGCATTTACGCCAGTTATTTCTGAATATATACGCTAACTGCATCAAATATAATAAAGCTGGAGGAATGGTTTCAACATATTTTAAATGTATTGGAACACAGGATGGAATTGTTACATATGAATGGACTGTTACTGATACGGGAATTGGCATGAGTGAAGAATTTCTTGAACATATATTTGAACCATTTGTACAGGAAAAGACTGATGCCAGAAGTGTTTATCAAGGAACAGGACTTGGTATGGCTATTGTTAAGAGTCTGGTTGACAAAATGAATGGAACAATTAATGTCACAAGTAAGGAAGGGGAAGGCTCAACATTTGTAATCAGAATTCCTTTCGAGATTGCCAGTGAAACTGATGATATTCACAATAATAAAGAAGAACAGAAGGCTGATATTACCGGTGTTAATATTCTGCTTGCTGAAGATAATGAACTTAATGCCGAGATTGCACAGACACTTCTGGTGGATGAAGGCGCTAATGTTACTGTTGTCAGTGATGGTGAGCAGGCTGTCAGGGAATTTGCAAGGTGTGCACCACATACATATGATGTGATTCTTATGGATATTATGATGCCTAAGATGGACGGAATGTCTGCAACGAAGAAAATAAGGACAATGAACAGACCGGATGCAGCACAGATTCCTATAATTGCAATGACAGCCAATGCATTTGAGGAGGATGCCAGAAAATGTGTTGAAGCCGGAATGAATGCTCATCTGTCAAAACCTTTACAGATGGATGTTGTAGTTGGTACAATTGCAGAGTATTATAAAAGATAATTATGCAGATTAAAGGAGTATCTGCATAATACAATAACTGATAAAAGGGGATAGAGCTATGATATGCAGTAATTGTGGGGCAGATATAGGAGATAACGAGACTGCATGCCCATATTGTGGTGCGATGCAGTATGAGAATTCAGAACAGAAGTACATGAAAGATCTGTATAACCTGAATGAAGGAATGGAGTCTCTTGATAAGAATGCCAGAAAATACATCATTAAGAGTACTTTGAAAAGTGCAGGCATAGTATGTGCTGCAATTGCAGCAGCAGTTTTTGCCGGAAGTCTGTTTGGATATGGCTCATATACAAGCATGTATGATTCTTCACGAAACAGAAAAGAGATACACAAGTCATTAGAATGGTATAATGATAATATTAATGAACTCAATTCTTTATATGATAAGGGTGATTATGGACAGGTATCGGCACTTTTAAAGAACTATAAAGGTGATTTGAATTTGATTAGAAAATGGAGCCATTATTATTTGATTAATATCTATGACAGGTATTATAGTAGTGCTTCGGATACATACGATAAGACGCGCAGTCAAGAGAAGCTTACAGAATATGAATTTTCAAGAGGGCTTAGAGAGTCATTAGATATCATACATTTCTATAATAAAAAAGATTATGATTATAATTATTACATTCAGTGTTCATCAGATGAAAAGAAGCTTGTAGATGGATGGGTTGAAGAGGCAAAAGATTATCTGAGTAACACAGCAAAAGCCACTGACAAAGAGATAGAGACAATGCTTAATGAGCTATATCAGGACGGCTATTACGATTATAAGCTTGGAGAAAATTATGAGCAGTCGCTGTATCAGAGATATAATGAGGGAGGGAAATAAGCCATGAAATGTTATAATTGTGGTGCACCTATACAGATGACCCAGAAATTCTGCCCTAATTGCGGTTCGCCTAATGTTGAATTTAAGAAGCATATTGATGATATGGAGCAATATGATAAAAAGTTTAACAGAACACGTTCCAAAGTAATTGGCAACAGCAAATGGTTTGTCAAATACATTGCTCCGGTAACGGCACTTGTTATATCAATTATTGCTCTTGCACTGGCTGTTATAGGAAGCAATACTATGCTTGGTTATGATATGGCACAGAGAAAACAGCAGAAGTATTATGACTCGCATAGTGAGGAAATACAGACAAGATTAAGAAAGCTGCTGGAGGATGGAGAATATACAACTGTATATAGTATGTATTCTAATGGAGACTGTTCATTAAAAGATAATGGTGACAGATATGCATGGAATGATTTCTACAATGTTGCAAGTAATTATACATATCTCAGAAAAGGTATAATTAATATGATGGAGGAAGAAAATAATTCATACTACAGCAGTGAGTATATGAACACTATAGCAAGAGCAGTTTCTGAAATGGAAGATGATGTGGACAGATGTTTTAATTCATCTTATCACAATGTTTCAGAGGAAAGTGCAAAGTATATTAAGGATATGCATGAGAAGTCACATGAATTATTAAAGGCGTATTTTAATCTGACAGATGAAGATATATCAGGACTTGCTGATATGTCACAGACGGATATACTAACACTCATTACAAGGAGGGGAGTTGAATGAGAAGAATAATAAAGAAAAAGTTTAATATATCAGTTCTTTTCTATGTGATATGTGCGATTATGATTGTTATTATAATTCCATGCGCAGCTGATATATTTGAAGATATGTACAGAATTAATGGAAGAATGTCGGGGTATGAGGAAGACAGTCTTTATCAGGATTTTATTGATGGAAGTTATGACAGACTTCTTGAAAAGACAGAATACAACATTGGAATGGGTAAAGATATTGCTAATGATACACAGGATTATTATACATTTGCAGACGCTTACAAGAAAGCAATTGATTATAATGTGTATGTCAACAAAGGCGAATATGCCAAAGCAGAACAGATCGTAAAAGATATAGATAACACACAGTTTAATAATGTGTTATTTAAGGAAGTTCTTGAGAAAGTTAAGAATACATATATATTTGAGTTTTAATTGACTTTATAAAATAGACGTATTGTCAGAAAGAGGTTCACATATAGGAATAGAGGCTGAAGAAGATGAGTAACACAGAAAAGAATAATATCATGACCGACAGGGTGTCATATTATTTTAAATCCCAGTGGAATATACTTCTGATAATAACGATATCTGGTCTTGTATACAATCTCGGACTTCTTGCAGGTCCGTGGTTTGAAGGACGAATGACTGGCTGTCTTGTTAATATACTTGGTGGAAAATCAACATTTACAGATATGCTTATTCTTGTAATATTTTATGTGATTGCAATTGCAGTAGTGCAGATATCAAGGTATATCAAGAGATTCTATGTAAGAAGATTCGCTAATAATGTTAATAAGAACATGAAAGAGGTTCTATATAACAGCCTTGTACATAAGAGCAGACCGCAGCTGCAGGAAGAAGGAGCTGGAGACATTCTTACCAAAGCTATCCTGGATGTTGATGATTGTGCTGAAGGGATGAGAAAGTTCACAACTGAGATATTTGATACGGGTGTTGCACTGGCAGCATATGCTGGAATGCTTCTTTTCTATGACTGGAGACTTGGGCTTATATGTATGATATTTCCACCAATATCTTATATTATTGCAGAGAAGATGAAGGCTGTTGTACAGAAGACAGGTGCAGAATATAAGGTACAGTCCGGAAGACTTAGTACGGCAACGCTTGACAGAGCAGAAAATGCAGTTACATACCGCGTATATGGCTGTGAGCAGGAAAGAAAACAGGCTTATGAAGATAATCTAACTGCCTATGAAAAATCAGCAGTCAGGGCTAATATATGGGGAACAGCATTTCCTCCGATATACAAGGTTATAGCACTTGCCGGAGTTATATTTATATTATATTTTGGAAGCAGGAATGTTCTGGGAACAGGCTGGAAGAGCTGGGACATTGCTATTTTAGCCACATTTGTATCATGCTTTGCAAAACTTTCTGAGAAGTCCTCACATGCAGCAAAGCTGTTTAATGCAGTACATAAGGCACAGGTGTCATGGAATAGAATTAAACCGCTTATGAAGCATGAGAATTATAAATATGCGGATAACAGTGTAAAGTGTGACTCACTTGAAGTAAAAGAACTTACATTTGCTTATCCGGGAGGCCCTGATATATTCGAAAATGTAACATTTGAAGCAGAAAAAGGTGACATAATCGGAGTAACGGGTTCTGTTGCATGTGGCAAGTCAACTCTTGGAAAGGTGTTTTTATGCGAATATCCATATAAGGGAAGCATTAAGATTGCCGGCAATGAACTTTCAGAACTTGATGATGAGAAAAAGGCAGGGTTTGTAGCATATCTGGGCCATGACCCGGAATTGTTTAACGATACAGTTAAGAATAATATTCTGATGGGTGATGATAAGGATGTGGCTAAGCTTCTTAAGGCAGTATGCTTTGATGAAGAAGTAAATGAGATGGAAAACAGACAGGACACTTATGTTGGGAATACAGGCGTGAGACTGTCAGGAGGACAGGCACAGAGACTTGCACTTGCCAGAACACTCTGTCATAAGAAGCCGTTAATTATATTAGATGATCCATTTTCAGCACTTGATAAGGACACTGAAAGAGAGGTATTTGCTAATCTTAAAGAATACACAAAGGATTGTATTGTGATTCTTATTTCACACAGATTATATCTGTTCCCACAGATGGATAAGGTTATATGGTTGGAGAACGGAAAAACCATAGCCGGTACACATGATGAGATTATGAATAAATGCCCACAGTATGCGGTTCTTTATAATGAACAGAAGGGAGGCGCATCTGATGAAGAATAAAAGTGTTGGCAGAGTTATATTGAACACAATAAAAGAAAAGTGGCTGCTTACAGCAGGGATTGTAATTAATGTTGTTGGTGCAATTGTAACGGCACTGTTTCCACCACTTATTCTTGCAAAGATTATTGATACAATTACATCAGGTACAATGCCGGCATTTTATATGATTATTATGTATTTCGGATTTCTTCTTATAACAGGTCTTATGGAGAGTGCAAGAGAAACTTTTCTTACAGTATTCGGACAAAAGATTACACACTCATTAAGAAGTGCGTTGATGTATAAGTACAGCTGTCTTACAACAAGTGGTCTTACAAGTCAGGAACCTGGAACTGTTGTTTCAAGATTTGTTGGTGATGCTGATACAGTTGAGAATCTGTTTACATCAGGAATTGTCAGTATGTTTGCTGATGCCTGTAAGATAATAAGTATAGTTGCTGTTATATGGTTTAAGAATAAGGGACTTGCCATTGTGCTTCTTGTTCTTCTTCCTTTCCTGTTCATATTCACAAGAACTATTCAGAAAAATATGCTGGAAGCGCAGATTGAGAACAGAAGAGCTGTAGGAAGAGCATCAGGACACGTTCCGGAAACTCTTCATAATATAAGAACAATACATACTCTTGGCAAAGAGAATTATATGGCACAAAGATATGATGAGTATATATGCGAAAGTTACGCAGCAGTTGAGAAAACTAATTTCTATGATGCTGTATATTCACCTGTAATTCTTACTCTCAATGCAATTGTTGTTGCTGTGGTAATGCTTTTTTCAGCCTCAGGTAACCAGACAGTGCTTACACTTTTTGGTATGTCAGCAGGTACTGCAGTTGCGGTAATTAATTATATTTCCCAGATATTCACACCTGTTGAGAGCCTTGGTATGGAGATTCAGACTATCCAGTCAGCAATCGCTGGTGTACATAGAATTAATGAATTTTTCGAGATGGATGAATTATCAGTTAAGAAGGATTCATGCATCATAGGAAATACTGCCATGGAAGCTGATAGTGATGTGATTGTCGATTTCAATAATGTAACATTTGCATATGATGATAAAAATGTTTTGGAGAACTTAAGTTTTTCTGTTAAGGAGGGCGAGCAGGTTACTCTGTCAGGAAGAACAGGAGCAGGAAAAAGTACAATATTCAAGCTTCTTCTTGGGCTTTACGAGCCAGGTAAAGGAAGCGTATCAATTGCAGGACAGAAGGCTACGGCTATTCCGGATTGTGAAAAGAGAAAGATATATGGATATGTTGAGCAGACATTTCATATGGTTCCGGGAACTGTCAAAGACCAGATAACCTTGTATGATAGCGAGGTTACTGATGAAGATGTAATTGAAGCAGCTAAGACAGCAGGTCTTCATGATGCAATCATGGAGCTTGAGAAGGGCTATGATACTATATGTAAGCCGGAAGATTTCTCGCAGGGACAGTGGCAGTTATTGTCAATTGCAAGGGCTGCAGCAGCAAAGCCAAGATTGCTTCTGCTTGATGAGATAACAGCCAATCTTGATGCTGATACTGAGAAAAATGTACTTGAAGCATTGAACAGGGTAAGTGAGAACAGAACAGTTATATCAATTTCCCACAGATCCAATGCGAGAACCGGAAGAATTATCGAAATAGCTTGATTTTCTTAATGATTTTACTGGCTTATTATGCATTAAAGAAGTATAATACCCATACAATGTTATGTTCAAATGAGAAAGCTGGTAATTGATATGAAGAAAAGATGGGCAAAAGGTCTGATTACAGGTCTGGTTATGATTTTTATTATACTGACTATAGTTTTTATAGTGAAATCAGTGAGGGATAGTAAGATTGAGATACGATGCCCCGATACTATAGTTGTTGAATATGGAAGTGATTTTGATGAATCAGTTATTAAGACAGCAACTAAGAAACATTTATTTGATGAGAAGGACAAAACAGATATTGAAATCGAAGGAGATGTAGATGTTACAAAGCTTGGAAAGTATGAGATAAAGGTTGTTGCTTCAAGAAAGAAGAAACTTGTTTCTAAAAATGTGGTTGTAGATGTTGTGGATACACAGGCGCCAGTTATCAGTCTTGCATGTGACAGTGACGTTACTATCGAAGCTGGTGAATCTTATGAAGATGCTGGCTTTAGTGCTAATGATAACTATGATGGAGATATAACTGATAAGGTTGAGGCTGATATACAGATAGATACAAGAATAGTCGGTGATACTACGATTGTATATTCAGTAAAGGACTCGTCAGGTAATGAAGCATTTGCAGAAAGAATAGTACATGTGGTAGATACGACAGCACCAGGTATATTTCTTGATGGTGGAGATGTTTACTATGTAAAGAAAGGATCTGAATATAAAGAACCTGGATATTCTGCGGTTGATATATGTGATGGGGATGTTACGGATAAGGTGTGTGTATCTGGAGATGTTGATACTGAGAATACAGGCAGATATACTATAACATACACAGTGTCTGACAGTTCAGGTAATGAAGCGAGAGCAGAAAGAACGATTAAGGTATATATGCCTATGCCGGATAATGCTGTTAATCCGGGTGATAAGGTTGTTTATCTGACATTCGATGATGGTCCGGGACCATATACAGATAAGCTTCTGGATATTCTTGACAGATATAATGTGAAAGTAACATTCTTTGTAACTAATGGAAAACCGGATTATCAGAATCTTATTGCAAAGGAAGCACAGAGAGGGCATACTGTAGCCATACATTCAGCATCACATGATTATGCGAGAATATATCAAAGTATTGATGCGTATTTTGATGACCTGAATGAGATGAATGATATAATAATTGCACAGACAGGAAAGAGTGCTGATATTGTGAGATTTCCGGGTGGTTCATCTAATACTATAAGTAGAAGATATTGCAGAGGAATAATGAGTCAGCTTGTATGTGCTGTGCAGGAGCACGGATTCAGATACTGTGACTGGAATGTCTCAAGTGGAGATGCCGGAGCAACAACAAGCACTTCACAGGTAGTAAACAATGTTATTGATGGAATTAAGAGCAATAATGTATCAATAGTTTTACAGCATGATATTAAGAATTTCAGTGTTGACGCTGTTGAACAGATAATTGAATGGGGATTATCGGAAGGATATACATTTTTACCGATAACATCAACAACGCCGATGTCTCATCATGGCGTTAATAATTGACATTAAGCAGGAGAATGTACATGGGATATAATACGGAGATTAGTGATGCAGAGCAATTACAGTACATTTTTAACGATTATAAGAATGGTATAGAGCATGGTGTTCTTGTGGCTAATTTGACATATCAGCTTGCTAAGCGCATGGGGCTTAATGAAGAGGAATGTTATGAGCTTAAAATTGCCGGAATGATGCATGATATTGGAAAACTTAAATTATCAGAATACTTATATGGCAGAAATTCAGTCGAATTATCGGTTGAAGAGATGAAATATATGAGAATGCACTCTAAAATCAGCTTTGATGTATTGAAAAATTATGAGTATTCGGATAATATAATGAAAGTTGTTCTTTGGCACCATGAATGTTATGATGGAAGTGGTTATCCTGATAATCTTAAAGGAACAGGTATTCCATTGGGAGCAAGGATTCTTAAGGTGGCAGACGAATTTGCAGCGCTGATATCAGACAGACCGTATAGAAAGGCTTTTGATGTTGATACGGCTGTGAACATTCTTATTGAAGAGATTAAGAATCTTGATATGAAGGTGTTTATTGAGTTTCAGCGAATGATTCACGAGGAAGAAACATTTGAGATAATAAGAAATAGTAAGATAGATTTAGATAGTCTTACTCTCGAAGATATTCTATCCTTCGCAGATTAGTAATTAATTACAGGAAAGAGGTAAAGTAAGATGGCAGAGTCAATGGTTGGCTTAAAGAGATCGCACAGATGTACAGAGGTTTCATCGGCTGATATTGGTAAGAAGGTTACTGTTATGGGTTGGGTTGCCAAGAGAAGAAATCTTGGTGCACTTATTTTCGTTGATTTAAGAGACAGAAGCGGTATTCTTCAGATTCTTTTTGACGAGAATATAATTGGTAAGGAAGGTTTTGATAAGGCATATACACTTCGTAATGAATTCGTAATCGCTGTTGAGGGTGAAGTTGTTAAGAGAAGTGGTGCTATTAATGAGAATTTAAAGACAGGTGATATTGAGATTGCTGCTAAGACTTTAAGAATTCTTTCTGAGTCAGAGACACCTCCATTCCCAATTGAGGAGAATATCCAGACAAAGGAAGATATCAGACTTAAGTACAGATGTCTTGATCTTAGAAGACCTGATATCCAGTCTAATATTATTATGAGAAGTAAGGTTGCAACTCTTACAAGAGCATTCCTTGCAAAGGAAGGGTTCTTGGAGATTGAAACACCTATGCTTACTAAGTCTACACCAGAGGGAGCAAGAGATTACCTTGTACCAAGCCGTATTCATCCAGGCAAGTTCTATGCACTTCCACAGTCACCACAGCTTTTTAAGCAGATGCTTATGTGCTCTGGTTATGACAGATATATGCAGATTGCAAGATGCTTCAGAGATGAAGATTTAAGAGCAGACAGACAGCCTGAATTCACACAGATTGATATGGAGTTATCATTCGTTGATGTTGATGATGTAATTGATGTTAATGAAAGACTTCTTGCATACCTCTTCAAGGAAGTCCTTGATGTAGATGTAAAACTTCCAATCCAGAGAATGACATGGCAGGAAGCTATGGACAGATTCGGTTCAGATAAGCCAGATTTAAGATTCGGTATGGAATTACAGAATGTATCAGATATCGTTAAGGACTGCGGATTTGGCGTATTTACGGGAGCACTTGAAAATGGTGGTTCTGTAAGAGGTATCAATGCAAAGGGACAGGGAAGCATGCCTCGTAAGAAGATTGATGCACTTGTTGATTTTGCTAAGGGATATGGTGCTAAGGGCCTTGCTTATATTGCAATTCATGAAGATGGTTCATATAAGTCATCATTTGCAAAGTTTATGACAGAGGAGCAGATGGATGCTCTTGTTAAGGCTATGGATGGTGAAGCAGGAGATCTTCTTTTATTCGCTGCTGACAGAAATAAGATTGTATGGAATGTACTTGGTGCATTAAGAGTAGAACTTGCAGACCAGATGGGACTCCTTAATAAGTCTGATTATAAGTTCTTATGGGTAACAGAGTTCCCACAGTTTGAATGGTCAGATGAAGAAGAAAGATTTGTTGCAATGCATCACCCATTCACAATGCCTATGGATGAGGATCTTGATATGCTTGAAACTAATCCTGGGGCAGTTCGTGCCAAGGCTTATGATATTGTTCTTAACGGAACAGAAATCGGTGGTGGTTCAGTAAGAATCCATCAGGCTGATGTTCAGAGCAGAATGTTCAAGGCACTTGGACTTACAGATGAGGTCGCTAATGAAAAGTTCGGATTCCTTCTTGATGCATTTAAGTATGGTGTACCACCACACGCAGGACTTGCATATGGTCTTGACAGACTTGTAATGCTTATGGCTAAGAGGGATTCAATCAGAGATGTCATTGCTTTCCCTAAGGTAAAGGATGCATCTTGTCTTCTTACTAATGCACCTGATGTTGTAGATGCTAAGCAGCTTGATGAACTTTCGATTAAGATTGAAGAAGAGAAAACTGAAGAGTAAGATATATTTATTCCCGCACGATTGTGCGGGAATTTTTGTGCATATCGGAATCAGATTTATTGCATATCATTAAAAATGTGATACAATAAAAGCAATACATCGCTTTAAAGAGGAGAAGTATATGTTAGATCTGAATGAGATACGAAATAATATTGACAAAATCGACAGCCAGCTTGTTGAGTTGTTTGAAGAGAGAATGAAACTGACAACTGAGGTTGCAGAATATAAGATTGAGACAGGTAAGAAGGTTCTTGATCCGGCAAGAGAGAAAGCTAAGTTGGAATCAGTTAAGAAACTTGTTAAGAATCCTGATAATATTCATGCTATTGATGATCTGTTTGCACAGATTATGGCTAACTCAAGAAAGAATCAGTATATGCTTCTTGAAAAGATGGGACAGACATTAAGAGAGCCATATGAGGCTATTGATGAGATTAATAAGAAAGATTGCAAGGTAGTATATCAGGGGGTTCCGGGTGCATATTCATACGCTGCCATGATTAATTTCTTTGGCAAGGATGTTGATAATTTCAATGTTCCTACATGGAGAGAGTGCATGGAAGCAGTTAAGCAGGGGAAAGCTGATTATGCAGTTCTTCCTATTGAGAATTCCAACGCAGGAATTGTTGCGGATGTGTATGATCTGTTACAGGAATATGATAATTACATAATTGCAGAGACTTATGTTAAGATTGAACATTTGTTATTAGGGCTTCCGGGAACTGACCTTGAAAATGTAACTGCTGTATATTCTCATCCACAGGGACTTATGCAGTGTGACAGATTCTTAGATACTCACAAGGACTGGCAGAGAATCAGTCAGGCTAATACAGCACTTGCAGCAAAGATGATTTTTCAGGAGCATAATAAGACTCATGTTGCTATTGCAAGTAAGGAAGCTGCAGAGCTTTATGGTCTTGATATCTTAAAAACTGGAATTACAGATCAGGAAGGCAATACGACAAGATTTGTTATTGTTACTAATGCAAGAAAGTTTGTTAAGAATGCACAGAAGATGAGTATTGTATTTGAGACAGCTAATGAAGCCGGAACTCTTTATAACCTGTTAAGCCATATTATATATAATGGTCTTAATATGAATAAGATTGAATCAAGACCAATTGAGGGCAATGTAGAGGGAAAGAGATGGAATTTCCGTTTCTTTGTTGATTTTACCGGTAATATTGATGATCCAAGAGTTATGAATGCGTTAAGAGGTATTGAAGAGGAAGCTGAGTCAATTAAGTTGCTTGGAAACTATTAATGTGTTAGAATTATAAAGATGTTATCAGACAATAAGCTATTAAATAAGTGAGGAAATTAAAGTGAATTTAGAAGAAGCAAAGCTGAAGCTTTCAAAGTACGGTCAGGAACAGATATTAAGATATTATGATGAATTATCAGATGATGAGAAGAATGCACTTCTTGAGCAGGTTGATAAGACTGATATGGAAGTTTTATCAGCAATTGAACATAAGTCTGAACTTGTTAAGAAAGGTGAGATTACACCTCTTGATGCAATGGAACTTGATGAGATAAAAGCTAACTATGATACATTTAAGAATACAGGTGTAGAGGCAATTAAGGCCGGTAAGGTTGGAGCAATTCTTCTTGCAGGTGGAATGGGAACAAGACTTGGTTCTGATAATCCTAAGGGAATGTATAATGTAGGTATTAACAAGGAACTTTATATATTTGAGTGTCTTATTAACAATCTTATGGATGTCGTTAAAGAGACAGAAACATATATACATTTATTTGTTATGACAAGTGAGAAGAATAATGATGTTACAGTCTCTTTCTTTAAAGAAAATAACTTCTTTGGATATAAGAGCGAGTATGTACATTTCTTCAAACAGGAGATGGCAGCAGCTACTGATTATGACGGTAAGATATATCTTGAAGAGAAGGGAAGAATGGCTACATCACCTAATGGTAATGGTGGCTGGTATATCTCTTTAAAGAAGGCTGGATTAACACAGGTTCTTGAGAACAATGGAATTGAGTGGTTGAATGTATTCGCTGTTGATAATGTTCTTCAGAGAATTGCAGACCCTGTATTTATCGGTGCAACAATTGAAAAACACTGTGCAGTTGGTTCTAAGGTTGTAAGAAAGGCAGCTCCCGATGAGAAGGTTGGCGTTATGTGTCTTGAAGATGGCAAGCCTTCTATTGTTGAGTATTATGAACTTACTAAAGAGATGATGGATGCCAAGAATTCAAAGGGTGACCCTGCATATAATTTCGGAGTTATTCTTAACTATTTGTTCAGGGTTTCTGATCTTGAAACAATTGTTGGGAAGAATCTGCCATTACATATTGTTGAGAAGAAGATTCCATATATTAATGCTGATGGTAATTTAATTAAGCCAGAAAAGCCTAACGGATATAAGTTCGAAGGTCTTGTTCTTGATATGATTCATGAGCTTGACAGCTGCCTTCCATTTGAAGTAGTAAGAGAAAAGGAATTTGCTCCAATTAAGAATGCAACAGGTGTTGATTCAGTTGAAACAGCAAGAGAACTTCTTAAGAAGAATGGTGTTGCAATTTAATACATTTTGTTGTATGTTATTAATAAGCGCTGTACAACTGGCGGAAGATGCTTAAAAAGCATTGTGGGATAACCCACAGGGAGTACAGTTTATATTAAGAAAAAGCCGACCGCCTGGGCAACGTTAAGCTATAAGCTGCGTTCCCAGGCGGTCGGCTTTTTGCATTTGCCGCATGCGGCAAATTAGTAGCGATGAGGATTGGAGTGAAAATTCACAATCATGCTTGCATGGATTGGGGATTTTTTACGGATATTCCCATCGCTACTCGCACAAAAGAACCATGAATAGCGAACGCAGTCATCACATTTAACAGGAGGTCAGTTATGACAATTAAGAACCTTTCAGAGGAATTATCAGGATGTGCTTATCCAGGCAGAGGAATTGTTGCTGGTATGTCAGAGGATGGTAAGAAGGCAGTTTCAGCTTACTTTATTATGGGAAGAAGCGAGAGCAGCCGTAACCGTGTATTCATACAGGACGGAGAGGGTATCAGAACAGAGGCTTTCGACCCATCAACACTTTTAGTTGCACCAGAGCTTATTATCTATGCCCCTGTAAGAGTACTTGGCAATAATACTATAGTTACTAATGGAGACCAGACTGATACGGTTTTTGATGGTCTTTCAGAGGGTAAAACATTTGAAGAATCTTTAAGAGCAAGAAAATATGAGCATGATGCACCTAACTATACACCAAGAATTTCAAGTGTGCTTCATATTGAGAATAACGAATATTCATATGCAATGTCTATATTAAAGAGCCACAATGGCAATCCTGACATCTGCGAAAGACATACATATACATATGATGCAGCATTTGCAGGAGAAGGACATTATATCCATACATATATGGGTGATGGCAATCCACTTCCAAGCTATGAGGGAGAGCCTACATGGGTTAAAATATCAGGTGATATTGAAGAATTCACACAGATGATCTGGGATAATCTTAATGCAGATAATAAGGTTTCACTTTTTGTAAGATATATTGATATTGCTACAGGTGAATACGAAACAAGAATAATTAACAAGAATGTAAAGTAATTAAGGAGAAAGAATATGAACGAATTTCAGTTAAAATATGGATGCAACCCTAATCAGAAGCCTTCAAGAATATTTATGGCAGATGGAAGTGACCTTCCAGTAGAGATTCTTAACGGCAGACCAGGATATATTAATTTTCTTGATGCATTTAACGGATACCAGCTTGTTAAGGAGTTAAAGAAGGCTACAGGACTTCCGGCAGCTACATCTTTCAAGCATGTATCTCCAGCAGGTGCTGCGGTAGGACTTCCTCTTACAGATGTTGAAAAGAAAATTTACTGGGTTGATGAAGCAATCGGAGAATTAAGCCCAATCGCATGTGCATATGCAAGAGCAAGAGGTGCAGACAGAATGTCATCTTTCGGTGATTTCATATCATTATCAGATGTATGTGATGTTGCTACAGCAAAGCTTATCCAGCATGAGGTTTCAGATGGTATTGTTGCTCCTGGATATGAGCCGGAGGCACTTGAGATATTAAAGGCGAAGAAGAAAGGCAACTACAATATTATTAAGATTGACCCTGAGTATAAGCCTGAACCAATCGAGAGAAAGCAGGTATTTGGCGTAACATTTGAGCAGGGAAGAAATGAGTTTGTTATTGATAAGGAACTTTTATCAAATGTTGTAACAGAGAATAAGGAAATCACTGAATCAGCTAAGATTGATATGATTATTGCTCTTATCACTCTTAAGTATACTCAGTCTAATTCTGTATGTTATGTAAAGAATGGACAGGCAATTGGTATCGGTGCAGGACAGCAGTCAAGAATACATTGTACAAGACTTGCAGGTCAGAAGGCAGATAACTGGTATCTTCGTCAGAATCCAAAGGTTCTTAATCTTCCATTTAAGGACGGTGTGGGACGTGCTGACAGAGATAATGCAATTGACCTTTATATTGGTGATGAATATGAAGATATTCTTAATGACTGGGAGAGAGTATTCACAGAAAAACCATCTGTATTCACTGTTGAGGAAAAGAAAGAATGGCTTGCAGGTAATACTGATGTAACAATCGGTTCAGATGCATTCTTCCCGTTTGGAGATAATATTGAGAGAGCATACAAGTCAGGTGTTAAGTATGTTGCACAGCCTGGTGGCTCTGTAAGAGATGATCAGGTTATTGAAACAGCTAATAAACATGGAATGGCTATGTGCTTTACTGGAATGAGACTGTTCCATCATTAATAATGATTCTTGGCGAATGTCAACTTATGAGAATAACAAGGTTGACATTCGCTTTTTTCAGTTCTATAATCTAATAAATATTTTTCGAAAGAGGTATGTATATTATGACACCATTAGAACTGGCAGAAGAGATTATTAACGGAAGAAGAATTACAAGACAGGATGATTTGACATTTTTCCTTAACTGTGACTTAGATGAGCTTTGCGAGGGTGCGGACAGAATAAGAAAGCATTTTGTTGGAGATAAGGTTGACTTATGTTCTATAATTAATGGAAGAAGCGGTAAATGTCCAGAGGACTGCAAGTACTGTGCCCAGTCTGCACACAATCATACTGACTGCGAAGTATATGATTTTCTTCCAGAAGAGGATATTGTAAAGGCGTGTAAGCTGAATGAGTCAGAAGGTGTTGACCGTTTCTCAATTGTTACGGCTGGAAAAGCTCTTACTGGTGAGGAATTTGAGAAGGCTGTTCATGCTTATGAGACTATGAATAAAGAGTGTGATATTGAACTGTGTGCATCTATGGGATTTCTTAATGCCGAGCAGCTTCACAGACTTCATGAGGCAGGTGTTACAAGTTATCACCATAATATTGAGACTTCAAGAAGAAATTTTCCTAATATATGTACTACACATACATATGACATGAAGATTGAGACTTTGAAGCTTGTAAAAGCGGAAGGCATGTGGGCATGTTCAGGTGGTATAATAGGAATGGGCGAAGACTGGGAAGACAGACTTGATATGGCAATAAGTCTTGCGGAAGTCGGAGTTGACTCTATTCCTCTTAATGCACTTATGCCAATTAAGGGTACACCTCTTGAGAATGAGAGAAGACTTACAGAACCTGAGATATTAAGAACAATCGCATTCTTCAGATATATTAATCCAGAGGCTGATATAAGACTTGGTGCAGGAAGAGCACTTCTTACAGGAGACGGAATCAAGGCATTCCAGTCTGGAGCTTCGGCTACTATCACGGGTAATATGCTTACTACTGTTGCATGTGCTACAATTAGAAGTGACAAGAATATGTTAAAGGACATCGGAAGAGAGACAAAATAATGAAATTAACAAAATATTTAAAAAAAGGGATGGCTGTGTTACTTACAGCGACATTTTGTATGGGACTGTCAATGGGACTGACAGGCTGTGGAAAAGATACGACTAAAGAGGATTCTAAGGATATTGATACATTCAGAATAATGATTGCACCATATCAGGATGCTGATACGCTGCTTACAGGACTTGAGCCTCTTGGCGGCATGATTAAAGATGAACTTGCTACACAGGGGTATAATGTAGGCAATGTTGAGATTACAGTAGGAACTTCTTATAGTGCAGTAGGAGAAGCTTTAAGTGCTGGAACAGCGGATGCAGGTTTTATTTCTGGTGGAACGTATGTTACATATGATGATGATTGTGATGTTCTGCTTACTGCACAGAGAAAAGCTATTAACAAGGATTCTCTTAATGCTAAGGACTGGAATGACGGAACGGAGGAAGCATTTACAGACAATCTTACAACATATTACCGTTCAATAATTCTTGCAGGACCAAGTACCAAGGGACAGGAGCTTGCTGCCAAGGTCAATGCAGGACAGAAGCTTACATGGGATGATTTGAATGGTGCAACATGGGCTGTAATGGGTGCTTCATCAGCATCAGGTTATATATACCCAAGTCTGTGGCTTTACAATAATTACGGGAAACAGATAAGTGATCTTGCCAATGTCGTACAGTCTGATTCATATACAACATCTATGTCAAGACTTGCAGCAGGACAGGTTGATGTTATCGTTGGATTTGCACATATGAGAGCAAAATATGCTGCTAACTGGATGAGTAAATTTGGTGGTACAGATGATTGTTATAAACAGACTGCAGTTTTGGCAGTGACAGATCAGATAATGGATGATACAATATGTGTTAGTAAGAATTCAGATATTATGTCAGAAGGCTTTAAGAAAGCATTTGCAGATGCTTGTATTAATATAGGAAAAAGTGAAGACGGACTTAAAGTTTTGAATGTATTAAGCCATATTGGATATCAGTATGCCCAAAGTTCTGATTATGATGCAGAACGTGCAGCGCAGAATATGTTAAAGAAATAATTCACCTTTAAGCTGTCTGGGAGGACAATATACATGTTACAGATAGACAGTGTGAGTAAATTATATAAAGGTGGAGATAAAGCCCTTGATAACATTAGTTTTTCAGTAGAACAGGGCGAATTCATATCGGTAATTGGAAAGAGTGGTGCTGGAAAGACCACTCTTTTTCGCTTGCTTAATGGAATGATTAAGCCGACTGCAGGCAGTATTATTATTGATAACCAGGATTTTACAAAGCTTAAGGGAAGAAAGAAAAGAGATATTCAGAAAACAATAGGCACTATATATCAGGATTTCTGCCTTGTTGATACAATGACCTGCTTAGATAATGTGCTTAATGGGGCATTGGCAGATAGAAATGTTTTTCAGGCACTTTTTGGTATATTTACTAAGGAACAGAAGGAATATGCAAGGAAGCAGCTTGAAGCAGTGGGATTATCTGAAAAAATGTATTCATATGCGGCAAAGCTTTCAGGAGGACAGAAACAGAGAGTTGCAATTGCAAGGGCACTAATGCAGAAGCCTGATATCATTCTTGCGGATGAACCGGTTGCCTCTTTAGACCCATATAGTGCAGAACAAATTACTGATATTCTTGTACAGCTTAACAGGCAGTACAATATAACAGTTATTATGAACAGTCATTCGGTAGAGCTTGCATTGAAGAAATCAGACAGAATTATAGGAATTGCTGATGGCAGACTTGTACTTGATAAAAAGTCGTCAGAGGTAACAAATGAGGATATTGAATTCATATATGGTGGTGCGTATGAAAAGTATGAATAGAATGAAGGCTATCAGAAGAATTACTACACTGGTAATGCTTTTTATAATAATATTCTGTTTTGCTGTAACAGGCTTTGATATGAATGTGATTATAAATAGAGGCAGTCAGGCTGTATTATTCATAAAAAGAATGTTCCCACCTGATACAGGATATTGTGGTAAGATTATTGAACCACTTATTAAGACCGTGCAGATGTCGATTGCGGGTACATTTATAGGTGCTGTGTTTGGACTTTTTACTGCATTTTTATATGCAGGCAATCTTATAAAGAAACCATATATAAGGATTGTAGTGAGAGTTATTGTACAGTGTGTAAGAACAATTCCTGTGCTTATACTCGCACTTGTAGCAACATTTATATGGGGGCTTGGTGCGGCAGCTGGTACGGTTGCAATAGCTGTATCAACATGGGCTGTAATGGCAAGAATTGGTGGTGAGGATATTGAAGGCCTGACACTGAAGTCATACGAAGCAGTTACAGCTATAGGAGCAGGAAGATTTAAAGCATTTTCACGGACGGTTATTATTGAACTGCTGCCAGGATATCTTAGCAATTCACTTTATGTGCTGGAAGCCAATATAAGACATGCGGCAATACTTGGCTATGTAGGTGCAGGTGGAATAGGACTTCTGCTTAATGAAAAGATAAGCTGGCGTGAATACGGCAGGGTTGGAATGATTCTTGTTATGCTTTTTGCCGCAGTGTTTGTGATTGAGGGAATAAGTACATTCCTGAAAGCATATCTTGATGGACGGATTAAGAGAAATACAACTGCAAATGTAATTATAAGTGTATGTATCATGGCACTTTTTTTATACAGTCTCAGTGCAGTTAAAGATGTATCAACATCAAAGCTTGGTATTAAGGTTGTTGGTGCAATTATGTACGGAATTACGCATCCGGACTGGGGATACATGTTTATGACCGGAAAGAGTGGTGTTATGTATCTGATGCTTGAAACTATTGCTATTGCAGTTGCGGGAACATGTGCCGGAGCAGTTTTTGCAGCAATACTTACGCTTATTAATTCGAGAAAATTTGTTCCGGCACCTGTGGCTTTTATTGGCAGACTTATTGTTATGGCAATAAGAACTGTACCTGTGTATGTGTATGGACTTATATTCATAAGGGTTACGGGACCTGGCAGCTTTGCCGGAGTACTTACAATGATGATGTGCAGTATAGGGCTTCTGACAAAGAGATTTACAGTTGCAGTTGATAACTGGAATATGGCGGCATGGAATGCGTGCAAATGTGCAGGAACAGGATTCATAGCAAGACTACGGTATGTGGCAGTGCCTGAGCTTAAGTTCCAGTTTAAGGATGCTGTGATGTACAGGCTGGATGTGAATGTGAGGTCGGCAAGTACATTGGGGCTTGTTGGAGCAGGCGGAATCGGCGCCCCACTGATTGTCTACATGAACAATTACAGATGGGACGCCGTTGGCTCAATTCTTATTGTTTTGTTTGTTGTAGTTCTTCTTATAGAACTTCTTTCAAAATGTTTAAAGAGAATCAACTAAGCTTTTTTAAAACGGCTGTAGTCAACAACATATATAAGAATATAAAGAACGATATAAAGAATAATTGCTCCGATTACATCGACTACAGAATGCTGCTTTAAAAATACGGTTGCAAGGCATATAAGGATGCAAAGAATGGAAGATAATGTCTTTGTTATTATATGTCCTTTTAAAGACTTGCAACGCAGCAATGCAAAATTAACTGCCAGTGAGTTGTACACATGTATACTTGGAAATACATTTGTTGAAGTATCTATTGTATATAGTGCATTGATTATCTTTCCACAGAAGTTATCAGGAATGTAATCAGGTCTTAATGCAAGACCATTAGGATATATCATGCATATAGTAAGAGAGAGTGACATACCAATTATGAGTGATAACGCAAATTGTATGAATTCTTTATTATCTGCCTTAAAATACATATATATGCACGCCGCAACTACATATAAAAACCATAATACATATGGAATTATAAAGTATTCACAGAAAGGTATCATATTATCAAAAGGAATATTGATGATATGAAGCCCGGGATAATCACTGTTAATCACTTTTTCAAGAGTCGAAAACCATGGAAGGTATATAAATATATATGCAGCAAAGCATATTCTCCAGCCTTTTCTTTTAAAAAAATCTTTCAATACTGTACACCTCTACATTTTTTAATATTATTAGCAAAATATTTCAAGATTATATCATTGTTGCTGAATAAATGCAATATAATAAGGTTTTGAAGGTTTACAAACCAAATAAATATGTAATATAATGATATGACACATTGGATGCAGGAGATTTATAAATGTTACATTTGAATCATTTGAAGAAAAGCTTTGGTAGGAATGAGATTCTTACTGATGTTGAATATACATTTGAAGAAGGAAATATATATCCGGTTCTTGGCGGTGCAGGAGCAGGAAGAACAACTCTGTTTGAGTGTATTGCAGGAGATATTCCGGTAGACTCAGGCACTGTTGAGACTAAGGAGAAGTGCACACTATTTTTTGCTGCAAAGCAGAGTGTTCTGCCTATGCTTATTACAGGATATCAGTTTATCAGTATGCTCTGTGATATGAATAAGAACAGCGAGAAGCCTGAATATTATCTTGATAAGGTGAAGCTTACAGGGCTGATAAGAGACAGACATATTGGAGATTATAGCTTTGAAGAGAAAAAGAGACTCCAGCTTGCAGCATTTCTTATACAGAAGCCATATGTCATGATGTTTGATGAGGCACTTGATTATTGTACTGATGAATATGTTGATGATATGCTTAGTGTTCTTAATGAGGTTAAGAATGAGCATATAATCCTTATATCTACGGGGCTGCTTGATGTTGCACACAGAATATCTCAGGATGTAGTTGTGCTTAATAACGGTGAGCTTAATCAGATATCATACGAAACTATGCAGATTCCAGAGATTAAAGGTGCTGTATTAGATATACTTGGGGAGGCAGACAATGAAATTATTTAGAAAGCTGTTTGCTGAGAAAATTTTAAGATATTACGAAGGAACTGAGGCAGGAATTAAGATTATTAAGAAACTTCCTATACTTAAGAAACTAGTGAAAGAAGATTCTTTTGGTGAGAAATCAAAGAGCAGGGCAGTTATTGGAGTATTAGCACAGGAATTTATGCTTGCATGGGAATTTATAAGAAAATTCTTATATGTTGTGCTTCTTATATATGTTCCATATATTATACTGGCTCATTTCTTCCCTTTAATAAGAATTCATCAGGATATATCAATAATATATCTGTTTATAATGCTTTCAACAATATGTGGAAGCCTTGCCAATACTACTATTTTTGCAATGGGTGACAGGGATTATCTTATGATTCGTGTAATGCTTGTAAGTCCATATATGAACTTTTTAGGAAAGTTTATATATAAATTAATCACGGAATTTATATTTTATTTCATTATACTTACAATACTTGGAGAACCAGTGGTTAATGCACTTATGTTGTGTATAATTACAGCATGTGCAAGACCGATAGGAGAAATGCTTGCAATTATAACATTTGACCATTTCAGAGGTGCGTATGAGAATAGAAACGTCCTTAACGGCACTATAATGGCTATATGCGTTATACTTGCATATGGATTACCTGTACTTAATGGAAGAGTCGCAGCAAGCTGGATATATGCAATTCATCCATTTGTAGTATGTGTTATGTTCTTTCTTGGAGCAGGGGCAATGTATTTCTTATGGTGGTATAAGTACTACCGTGTAATTATAAGAGAGGCTATGCATAATAAGAGAGAATTCTAATTAAATCAGGAGGTGGACTATGTACCAGATGAGCAAGAAATTTCATACCAGGATTCTTACATATGTGGCACTGGTTATATTCTGCCTTATGGTTATTGGAATGTTTGTATACAGCTATGTAAGTAAATATAAGTCTGATAAGCTTGATATTAAGTCAAGATATACATTTTCAATAAGAGTTGATGATGACTGGAATGTTATCAGAGATGATGCTGTAAGTGATTGTGATACAGATAATGTATTTAATTTTGCCAATCCTGATATGGTAGGACTTGGAACTAAATGGATAGAAAATTATATTGCACAGTACAGACAGAAATATGTATCATATGCAAAATATATTACCAAATCAGGTATTGATTCTGTAAGTTTGCTGGATTTATCTAATAATACGGTGTTAATTTCTTTCTGGATTATACCGCAGGATCTTAATTCGGATTATTTCTCGTCATGGGAAGGAATCCAGGATGATGGAAAAATCAAATGCGAATGGGTGGTTTCATTTTATCTTGATAATAATTACGATAATACAGCAAGATTGTATGTTACATCAGTTATGAGTTCGGAAGATTATGGGCTTAAGCAATATTATGCAAAACAGGGTGTAGATTCAGGCGGTGATACAGAAGTTACAAGCAACTCTAATAAAGATCAGCTTGCCAATTATTCAATTAAGGATAATTCACTTCTTGTTACTTATGATGGAGAGAAATATGTTTTGGTTCCGGTGTCATACTCATATCTTATGTATGAAGATAACAGCACAGCAACGCTTAAAGAAGGCAGTTATATGATAACAACAGAAAAGACTGCTTTCGTATATGGTGGTAAGACAGCAAATAATACCAGGATACCTGTGACTGTTGTATATTCGGATGATAAGGGCGAAAACTGGACAACATGTGAGCTTGATAATATATATACAGCTGATTATTATTATGTAAGATTCTTTGATACTGATCATGGTGTTATTGTCTGTGGATATGGAAAGAGCAATGATACAAATGAATCATCAAGAATATACAGTACTAGTAACGGCGGAGAAAGCTGGGAGACTGTTGGAAGCGGACCAGCTACTAATATAATTAAAGGTGTCGTTTATCTTTCAACCGATATAGGATTCTTCTGTTATAATTATGTTGATGGTATGGACAGTAATCTTTATAAAACAGATGATGGTGGCAAAACATTTTCAAAAGTGATACTTGAGGAGCAGGAACTTGACAGTTCGGCAGCTAATCCTCAGGGACAGGAGACAGAAACCAAGACGGATTCTGGTAAGACAGGTACAGATTCATATGAACAGCTCAAATGGAGTGATGTATATAAGGAAGCTCTTACACCAGTTGTTGATTCAACAGGAATTGTAACTATATATCTTACGCAGGGTAAGAATGCAGTGTACAATGATGGTAAGACAGCAGCTAAGTATCAGTCTTCTGATAAGGGAAGTTCCTGGAAATATATTGGTCAGGTTGAGATAAAGGATTAAAATATTATTAAAAAACTAAAAAATATTTGAACAATATAAACATGCGTGGTATTATAAATTTGCAAAAGGGATTTTAATACTGTGCATGTTTTTTGTATATTTCAGAGATTTTCTTATGGAGTTTATGGACGTGATGAATTTATACATAAGGAGATTGTTTATGAAATGTAGAATAATAAAAAACAAGCGAATTCTGGCTGGCATTGTGATATTAGGAATACTGCTTATTGGCGGTGTTGTTATATCACAGGCAGCAGAAGATGAATACAGGGTTCATCACAATATAACAATAGATTTGGACGGAGGAGTGTGCGATGGAATATATTATCAGTCACAGATAGACCACGGACCGAATCAGGGTCAATGGAGAGATGATCTGGGAACTGGTCTGTATCTGTCAGACCGTAATGGAGTATATCATACGATATTGGATTACCATGCATCCATACCGAAAGAGAATGCTACAACTTCTAATTATTATGATTGTGTTGGTATCACTCCATATGTAAGAGTGGGCACAGTAAGTAAGGATGGATATATACTTACTGGCTGGGAAGTTACAGGCGGAGATGGCGATTATGATGATTATGGTGTGGATGGAGTAAGGGTCAATATAGGAGCATTTGCAGACGAGAATATTGTTATTAAGGCAATATGGGAAAGATATTCATTTGTTGTGCATTATGATGCCGGTGTGGCCAAAGACAGAGGGATAAGTACAATATATATTCCAGAAGATGAAAAGGCATATTACGACAGAGGAGATGAATTGAAAGGACTTAATGAACAGGCAGAGGCTTCTAATGGGCTTATGTTCGCAGGATGGTCTTTTGACAGATATGGAGACTCCGGCATAATTAAGCCTGAAGATATCAGGGAATATAATGAAGATGTCACTATATATGCCATATGGAATTATGTCATTACATTTGATAATAACACGGTTACAGAGGTTAATGGCCACATGGATGATATAACAGCAAGGCTTGGAAGCCGATTAAGGCTTACAGGTAGTAATCTTTCGAGAATAGGTTATTATCTTTCGGGATGGAATACGAAAAGTGATGACAGTGGGCAGTTTTATACAACTATGTCTGTTGTTGACCTGACGCCTGATGATAGCGGAAAGGCTGTTCTGTATGCTATATGGCAGCCGATATTTTATGAGGTTCATCTGTATAATAACAGACCAGATGAAGCCAGTGAAGATATTCATGTTGTTGATAATGGTGAATGGGACTGGTATGAAGACGAAGGATTCTATAGCAGATTCTATACATATGATGAGATTGACCATCTGCCAGTGGTTAAAGATGTATATACACTTACCGGATGGACAGGTTATGGCTGGGAGATGGAAGATGGTACATATATTGAAGGCGGTGCTGACGGAAAATTTAATCTAGCTGACAAGTTAGGAAAGATAGTTGACGTGTATGTTGTATGGAAAGAGAATATATACAATATTAATATTGATTCTAATGGTGGATATGAATCTGATACGACAATTATAACTGGATATGAGAAAGAGAATGAGCTTCCGGATGCTCCAGAAAGACCAGGGTATGATTTTGATTCGTGGAATACAGTGGAAGATGGAAGCGGGAAGAATTATAAAGACAAAGATACTGTTTCAAAGCTTGTAGAGGAAGATGGTGGCAATGTGACAATATATGCACAATGGAAGAAAAAGAAGAAATTGTGTCTTAAAGTGTCATCAAATATATATCAGAAATCTTTCGTTAATCCGCTTGCAGCTACATTTGCAAAAAGCTGGTTTGGTAATAATCAGGATAAAAGTGTCGGGAATATGATGGCGATTCAGAACAAAGACTGTGTTCAGGTATGGAATGTGAACAGGACAGGGATTACAAGGACAAGATAACGAATAATTGTATACTGACAGCCCTCTGTTTTGGAGGGCTGTTTTTTGGTATGTATTTTTATGCAATATATAGATAAATATATGCTTGAAAAATGCATTTAACTATGGTAACATATTGTAAAGTTTGAGAGAAAAAAGGCATTTTTGTGTCTTTTTTTTTGCGCAAAAGTCATTTAAGCGTCTCTTGGCATATGATTAAATTAAATAAACGAAAGGAATTAAGGTGGCATTCATGAAAGCATTTTTGATACTTGAAGATGGAACGGTCTTTGAAGGAACCAGCATAGGTTCGACCCGTGAAGTTATTAGTGAGATTGTCTTTAACACATCTATGACAGGATATCTGGAGGTGCTGACTGATCCTTCATACGCAGGACAGGCAGTAACAATGACATATCCTCTTATCGGTAATTACGGAGTGTGCTATAAGGATATGGAATCCCAGAAAGCATGGCCAGATGGATATATTGTACGTGAGCTTTCCAGAATGGCAAGCAACTTCAGAAATGAAGATCCTATCCAGAAATTCCTTCTTGATAATGATATCCCAGGTATTTGTGGGATTGACACAAGAGCCCTTACTAAGATATTAAGAGAAAAGGGTACTATGAACGGTATGATTACAACTAATGAGAATTATAATCTTGATGAGGTACTTCCTAAGATTAAGGAGTACAGTGTTAAGGGCGTTGTAAGAAAGGTTACATGTTCAGAAAAGTATGTTCTTCCAGGAAAAGGACCTAAGGTTGCTCTTATGGACTTTGGTGCAAAGAAGAATATTGCAAGATCACTTAATAACAGAGGCTGTGAAGTTACAGTATATCCTGCATATACTAAGGCAGAAGAGATTCTTGAATCTAATCCTGATGGAATTATGTTATCTAACGGTCCTGGAGATCCTAAGGAATGTGTAGAGATAATTGAAGAGATTAAGAAGCTGTATAACAGCAATGTACCAATATTTGCAATCTGTCTTGGACATCAGCTTATGGCACTTGCTACAGGAGCTGATACTCACAGACTTAAGTACGGACACAGGGGTGCTAACCATCCTGTTAAGGATTTAAAGACTGGCAAATGTTATATATCATCACAGAACCATGGTTATGTTGTAGATGAAAGCACATTAGACAGTAAGGTTGCAGTACCTGCATTTGAGAATGTTAATGATAAGACTAATGAGGGACTTGAATATGTTGGTAAGAATATATTCACAGTACAGTTCCATCCAGAAGCCTGCGCAGGTCCACAGGATACAGCGTACCTGTTTGACAGATTTATGGATATGATGAAGAAGGAGGACTAAGAACATGCCAAAGATTGAGAGTATTAAGAAAGTATTAGTTATAGGTTCTGGTCCAATCGTTATTGGTCAGGCAGCAGAATTTGACTATGCCGGAACACAGGCATGCCGTTCTCTTAAAGAGGAAGGAATTGAGGTAGTACTGGTTAACTCGAACCCTGCTACTATCATGACAGATAAAGATATTGCTGATGAGGTATATATTGAGCCTCTTACAGTTGAAGCATTAAAGCAGATTATCTTAAAGGAAAAGCCAGACAGCATCTTACCTACACTTGGTGGACAGGCTGGACTTAACCTTGCAATGGAAATCGCAGAGACAGGCTTCCTTGAGGAGCATAATGTAAAGCTTATCGGTACAACTGCACTTACAATCAAGAAGGCAGAAGACCGCCTTATGTTCAAGGAAACTATGGAAAAGATTGGTGAGCCATGTGCACCATCACTTGTTGTTAACAACGTTGAGGATGGCGAAGCATTTGCCGCTAAGATTGGTTATCCGGTAGTTCTGCGTCCAGCTTACACACTTGGTGGAAGCGGCGGTGGTATCGCTAACAATGTGCAGGAATTAAGAGAAATTCTTGAGAATGGATTAAGACTTTCAAGAGTTGGCGAAGTTTTAGTTGAGCGTTGTATCGCCGGTTGGAAAGAAATTGAATACGAAGTAATGCGTGACAGCAACGGAACATGTATTACTATCTGTAACATGGAGAATATCGACCCAGTTGGTGTTCATACAGGTGACAGTATTGTAGTAGCTCCTTCACAGACACTTTCTGATAAGGAATACCAGATGTTAAGAACATCTGCATTAAGAATTATTGATGAATTAGGCATTACAGGTGGATGTAATGTACAGTATGCACTTCATCCAGACAGCTTTGAGTACTGCGTAATTGAGGTTAACCCTCGTGTAAGCCGTTCATCAGCATTAGCTTCTAAGGCTACAGGTTATCCTATTGCTAAGGTTGCAGCTAAGATTGCACTTGGTTATACACTTGATGAGATTAAGAATGCAGTTACAGGAAAGACATATGCAAGTTTCGAGCCAGCACTAGATTACTGCGTAGTTAAGATTCCTAGACTTCCATTTGATAAGTTTATCTCAGCTAAGAGAACACTTACAACACAGATGAAGGCTACAGGTGAGGTTATGAGTATTTCTGATAACTTCGAGGGTGGTCTTATGAAGGCTATACGTTCTCTTGAACAGCATGTTGACAGCCTTATGTCATATGACTTTACAGGACTTACAGATGAAGAGCTTCTTGAAGAGCTTGCAATTGTAGATGATAGAAGAATCTGGAAGATAGCTGAAGGTTTAAGAAGACACATTTCTGCAGCCAAGATGCATGATATTACTAAGATAGACTTATGGTTTATTGATAAGCTCCAGATTATTGTTGATATGGAGAATGCTCTTAAGAGAGGACCTCTTACAGAGAGCCTTTTAAGAGAAGCTAAGAGAATTGAATTCCCTGACAATGTTATCGGCGATTTAACAGGTCACACAGAAAGAGAAATCAAGGAATTAAGAGACAAGTATAATATACATGCAGCATTTAAGATGGTTGATACATGTGCTGCAGAGTTCGCAGCTACAACACCATACTATTATTCAGTATATGGCAGTGAGAACGAAGCTGTAGAGACTAAGGATAAGAAGAAGGTTCTTGTACTTGGTTCTGGTCCAATCAGAATCGGACAGGGTATCGAGTTCGACTTCTGTTCAGTTCATTGTACATGGGCATTCAAAAAAGAAGGTTTCGAGACAGTTATTATAAATAATAACCCAGAGACAGTTTCTACTGACTTTGATATTGCTGATAAGCTTTACTTTGAACCACTTACAGCAGAAGATGTTGAATCAATTGTAGATTTTGAGAAGCCGGACGGTGCAGTTGTACAGTTTGGTGGACAGACAGCTATCAAGCTTACAGAAGCACTTATGAAGATGGGAGTTCCTATTCTTGGAACTAAGGCAGAAGATGTAGATGCTGCTGAGGATAGAGAGCTTTTTGATGAGATTCTTGAGCAGACACAGATTCCAAGAGCTAAGGGACAGACTGTATTTACAGTTGATGAAGCTCTTAAGGCTGCCAATGAGCTTGGATATCCTGTGCTTGTAAGACCTTCATATGTACTTGGTGGACAGGGTATGCAGATTGCTGTATCTGATGAAGATGTAGTTGAATTCATGAACATCATCAACAGAATTAAGCAGGATCACCCAATCCTTGTTGATAAGTACCTTATGGGTAAGGAAATCGAAGTTGATGCTGTATGCGATGGTCAGGATATTCTTATTCCTGGTATCATGGAGCATATTGAGAGAGCCGGTATCCACTCAGGAGACAGTATTTCAGTATATCCAGCTAAGTCTATATCACCTAAGATTGTAGACATGATTGAAGATTATACAGGAAGACTTGCAAGAGCTCTTCATGTAAAGGGCATGATTAACATTCAGTTTATCGTATATAATGACCAGGTATATGTAATAGAGGTTAACCCTCGTTCAAGCCGTACAGTACCATACATCAGTAAGGTTACAGGTATTCCTATTGTTAAGCTTGCAACACAGGTTATTATCGGTAAGACAATTAAGGAATTAGGATATGAGCCGGGACTTCAGAAGGCAGCAGATTACTATGCAATTAAGATGCCTGTATTTTCATTTGAGAAGATCAGAGGAGCCGATATCAGTCTTGGACCAGAGATGAAGTCTACTGGTGAGTGTCTTGGTATATCTAAGAGCTTTGATGAGGCACTTTATAAGGCATTCGAGGGAGCTGGAATCAGACTTCCAAAGCATAAACAGATTATCATGACTCTGGCAGATAAGGATAAGCAGGATGGTATTGATATCGCACAAAGATTCGAAGCATTAGGTTATAAGATATATGCTTCAAGAGGAACAGCCAAGGTTCTTAAGGAAAATGGCGTACATGCAATTCAGGTTAATAAGATTGGACAGGAAGCACCTACACTTCTTGACCTTATCTTAGAGCATAAGATTGACCTTGTAATTGATACACCAGAGAATGGAATTGAGAGAGCCAAGGACGGATTCCTTATCAGAAGATATGCTATCGAGACAGGCGTTCACTGCCTTACAAGTCTTGATACAGCTCATGCACTTATATCAAGTCTTGAGCATGCATTCAATAATCAGGAATTATCTATAGTTGATATTGCCAAGATTGATAATCGTGGTAATAACTAATCTGATAATAATTAAATAATGTAATGAAAATAAGGGGTATCATATCATTTTGATATGATATCTCTTATTTTTTATGGGAATAATATAGCATGTTATTTGCATTAGTTGCAGAGTTATCTGTTATCATGCTCTTACTTTACAAAGATATTTCAACAACAGGATAAGTGAATCAAACAGGTGTATTTTAATAAAAACGTAGGAAAAAGGTATGGTGTTTTTATTGACAGATAAAAAGAGGATGATATAATTCTATCTGCGAAGTTAGCAGATGCTAACCTATTGACACATTAAACAGGAGATTTTTGATTATGCCACTAAATCTTGCAGATAAAAACAAAATATATATAATTCAGAGAATTGTTGGAAACAAAGATATGGTACACAGGCTTCAAAGTCTTGGATTTGTTGTGGGTAGTAAGATAAGTGTACTATCTGAAATCAATGGAAATTATGTAGTAGTTATTAAGGATATTAAAATAGGGCTTGCTAAGGAGTATGTTAAGCGTATTATAGTTGCCTGATGTAAAGGAGAGAATTATGTCTAATAGGAAATATATTAAAAGCTTACTCCTTGGAATGAGTGTCATGATGACTATATTGATAGCTATACAGATATATATTACTGTTTATGTGCTAAAACATAACGAAATGCTTCCGAGGATTCTTTCGTGTACAGCACTGATTCTTGATATAATCATACTTGCTGTATTCTTTGTCAGTTCAAGGATAAACGCAGATGTTGACAGTATGGCTTATACAGATGTAACAGGGATTAATAACAAGCTGGCATACCAGAATCATATAAACAGACTTAATAATGCAGATGATACTTTTTTAGTGGGAGTTATAATGCTTGATCTTAATAATCTGAAAAGAGTTAATGATACTCTTGGACACGAGATGGGGGACAGATATATTGAGAGCTTTTCAGCTATACTTGCAGGCATGCAGAATGAACGTATTAGTGCGTACCGTATAGGTGGTGATGAATTCTGCGTTATTCTGGAGAAGACAAATGCAGTAGAGATACACCAGATTCTGGATAGTCTTGAAAGAAAAATAAATGTTTACAATGAAAAAAACAATATTAAGATTTCATATGCCAAGGGATGTGAAATAAGCACAAGAGAGCATTATTATCTTATGGAAGAGCTTACTAAGCGTGCAGACAGCCGCATGTACGAAAACAAGCGGTTAATGAAGGGAAAAAGATTGGATGGCAGAAGGTTAAACGTATGATAACAGGAATTGTAGTAGCATTATTATTAGCAGTAATAGTGTTTCAGTATATGACTATAAAAATAGACAAGGATAAAAGACATGAGGCCGGACATGATAAGCTTACTGGATTATGCAATCCCGAGCATCTTATGCAGAAAATGAAAGAACTGCCAGATAAGAAAAAGAACAGACTTATCATTTATTCAGATATAGCAGAATTCAAGCTTATTAATGAAATATTTGGAATAGAAAAAGGTAATGAAATATTGCTTAAGCAGGCAGATATAATAAAAAAACATGCGGTAGATGGATATTTATACGGAAGAGTTGGTGAAGATCATTTCGTAGTGATTGCAGATGAAGATACATTTAATGAAGAATATCTTTATGAATGCAGGGAGACATTACAGAATGTGCTTTCTGATTCAGTATATAATGTCAGAGTCTGTTTTGGGATATACAGGACTGATAATATGAATGAATCATTATCATTTATGTGTGACAAGGCTTCATTTGCAGTAGCCTCGATTAAGGATGATACACATAGCTTTATTGCTTATTATGATGACACAATGCTTGAAGCTGCTATTAAATATAAGACAATAGTTGATGAATTTGATGATGCTATAAAAGCCGGTGAGTTCAAGATGTATCTTCAGCCACAGATTTCTGCAAAAACAAGGAGGCTTACAGGTGCAGAAGCTTTAGTAAGAAGAATAAAGCCAGATGGAACGATTATTTCACCAATAGACTTTATACCTGTATATGAGAAGTCTGGGCTCATAAGCAGACTTGACAGATATATCTGGGAGCAGGCAGCGGCTAAGTTAGGAGAGTGGAAGAAAGCTGGTATCAATATGAGCATATCGGTAAATATATCTCCTAAGGATTTTTATTATATTGATATATTTAACACATTTGCAGGTCTTATAAAAAAATATGATATAGAACCATCTAATCTAAAAATTGAAATCACAGAAACTACGATTATGTCAGATGTACCTAATCTGATGGGAGAGCTGGAAGAACTAAGAAAAGCAGGATTCACACTTGAAATGGATGATTTTGGAAGCGGTTATTCATCGCTTAATACATTAAAGGATATTAATGTTGATGTATTAAAGGTTGATATGGGCTTTATAAAAGAGACTAAGAATGTTAAGAAAAGCCGCATAATACTTGCTTCTGTGATAAAAATGGCAAAGGAGCTTAATCTTTTGATTATTACAGAGGGGGTTGAAACAGAAGAGCAGGTTGATAATCTGACAAAGCTGGGATGTGATGTATTTCAGGGGTATTATTTTTCTAAAGCTATTGATGTTAACGAGTTTGAAAAGAGATATCTATATAGGAAAAAAGCTGGGTGAATATAATTATAAAACATATATTATTCTGGAATTACACAGATAAAGTAAAGTCATAACATAAAGAGAAAGACAGATAAAGCCAGATAGATGTGAGGATGTGGGAGAAAATCCTGCGTCCTTTTTTGTCGCTTTACATCATTGGTGCAATCGGTGAAGCAAGTGAACCAAAGTGTATTAAAGCAGAATGTGACAACAAACAAGCATCTGGCAGCAGTTATTCGACAAAGAGTCATTCTTCTAGCAATAAGAGCAATCCATATGCTTCTTATGATAGCGGATATGATTCTATCTATGATGATGGAGATTATGACTGGGACAGATATCAGAAAGATAAGGACTATGCTGATGGTGTAGATGATGCGATGGAAGAGCTTGATGAGGACTGGTAAGTATGGCAGGTAACTGGAAAGAACCGGAGTTTGATTTTTCAGAGCGTTCAGATAGAGTGACATTAAAACTGGAAGTTGGATAGGTTGTTTATATTCCGGGTGCGGCAGATATTAGAAATGAAAATACAGATCAAGCGGAACTAAAGTCAATGTCGAAAGAAGAAAGAATATTAGAGTATATCAGACAGAATGGAAATATTTCAACGCAGAAGGTTATGGATTTGTGCAATTACAAGTCTAGAACAGGTGCAAGAAATTTATTAGAGAAATTAATAAAATCCGGCAAGATTGAAAAAGTTGGAGAGAATACAAATACCATTTATACAATATTGGAATAGAGATAGTGGTCAGTGCTGGTCATTTTTATTTAAAAGTGACCAGTAGGTGGTCACTAATATATGATAAGTGACCAGTAGTGACCAGTAAATGACCAATAGTATCCGATAAGTGTCCGATTAGTGACCACCTATCGGACATTCGTAATCACTAGATTAAATAAAATGAATTTATGCAGACCGTCTGCACAAATTGGATTAGGAGCATATATATGGATTTACAAAACATACAAGACCAATTAAATACTGAGTTTGCCAAGGACAGCACGAAGTATATCATGCGTCACAGATATAAGAGATAAGAATGAATTTGAAGGTGAAATCGTGAAAACTCATAAATATTGGGCAGTGGGTGCATTAGCATGTATATTTCGGTCAAAGGTGCAGTTAAGAAAAGTGAAGAAGTAGAAAAAAATTAGAATATTTATGCAATTTGGTAACATATGTTACGGAATATGGTTTGCCTAAATACTATAATACATACATAAGATAAATAAAACAGAATCTGAAAGGAGATTTTTATTATGAAGAAATATGTATGTGGACCATGTGGTTATGTGTACGATCCAGAGGTAGGAGATCCAGATGGAGGAATTGCACCTGGAACACCATTTGAAGATATTCCAGATGATTGGGTATGTCCAATCTGTGGATTGGGTAAAGATGTTTTTGAAGAACTAAGCGAATAAGAAGACTAGTTTATTCGATATAGAGTAAAGCCTCAGCATCAAGAATTTTGATTGATTTCCTTGAAGACAGATGAATAAATCCGTCCTCCTGAAGTGATAAAAGCGTCCTTGAAAGGGAAGGTCTGGTTGTATTCAGATACAGAGCCAGTTCTTCTCTATTCATGGATAATGATACAAGATTGTTGTTATCTGCATGCTCTAATAGGTATGTGGCAATGCGCTGTTTGAGATTACCGCTGGTAAGGACTTCAAGCTGTTGGTTATTTTCATCAGTTCTTTTGGCAAAGAGTTCCAGCATATTAAAAACTACTTTGCTGTGATGAGAGCAGTTTTTTTCACACCTGCCACCAAAGAAGTCCTTTGCAATCTCAAGAAGCTTTACATCAGTTTTTGCTTTTGCATATCCGCTATAGCGGTCTTTATTAAGAAAAAGTTCAACTTCGCCAAAATCTTCCCCTTCGGAAATGTTGGTAATACGAAGAACTTTACCATTAACATTGATGGAGCCAAGTTCTACTTCACCATTGAGAATGAGGTAGAGCTTATTGGGAACATCACCCTGAAAGAATATATAATCGTTTTTCTTATATTCATGAATGACGGACTGAGTACAAACGAGACTTTTCTTAAATTCAGCGTCATCCAGATTATGGAAAATAGACAGGTCTTTGATTTGCATATAAGTACCAGCTTTCTATTATAGTAACATTTATTTTAACATATATGAGGTGGATTGTAAGGAGGTTTTTATGACAGTAATTACATTTGATGATAATTTAATAACAGGCAATAAGACAATAGACGAGCAGCATAAGGAGCTGATTGATCGTATTCAGCAGTTTGTGAGTGCATGTGAATCAGAAGATGCAAGAGTAAAGGCAATTAAAATGCTTGATTATCTTGATGAATATACAGAATTTCATTTCAAAGAAGAAGAAAAACTGCAGAAAGACGTTGATTACCCAGGCTTGGAGGAACATATAAAGAAGCATGAGGAGTTCAGGCATACTGTTAAGGAACTCTATGATTATCTGGATGAAAATGAGGGACCAGATGAAAAGTTTATGGAGCAGGTAAAAATCAATGTTATTGACTGGCTGTTTGGTCATATCAAGACATTTGACAGATCTGTAGCTGAATATATAAATATATATGATAATCCTGAAAGATTATAGAACTGTTTGTTACGCAATTATATTTTAATAAAGTATGCCCCAGTCAGACAAAATAACTGGCTGGGGCAATCAATAATCTTTAACTTAAAAAAGATATTTCATTATTGATGAAAATTATAGTATCACCAGCACAGAACATAGCGAGAATTAATTCTATGAATCTGTATAAACTACTTACACCTACTGTTTTGGTTATGTATTCAGAGACGAAATTTCGTCAGGTAATGAATACATATTTGAAAGAATTGTAGAATAACAAAAGGAAGGGATGAGTGAATGAATAAGAAAAAATCAAATTCAAAAAAGGCAGTTATGATAGGCTGCGGATTCGTAGGCTCAGCATCTGTATTTGCGCTTATGCAGAGTGGATTATTCACTGAAATTGCCTTGATAGATGCGGATAAGAATAAGGCAGAGGGAGAGGCTATGGATATCAGTCATGGAATACCATTTGCCAGCCCAATGAAAATATATGCTGGTGATTATGATGATGTGGCAGATGCTGCAATTGTAATTATATCAGCAGGTGCAGGACAAAAGCCAGGAGAAACAAGACTTGATCTGGTAAATAAGAATGTGGCAATATTTAAGTCCATTATTCAGGAAATTACCAAAAGAGATTTTGGAGGAATCCTTCTGGTTGTAGCAAATCCTGTGGATATTCTGACACAGGTTGCAATCAAACTGTCAGGACTTCCGGAGGAAAGAGTTATCGGCTCAGGAACAGTTCTTGACAGTGCAAGACTTAGAAGCAAGCTTGGACAGCATTTATCAGTGGACAGCCGAAGTGTGCATGCATTTATAGTAGGAGAGCATGGAGACAGTGAAGTTGTGGCATGGTCATCTGCCAATGTATCCGGTGTTCCGCTTAGTGACATGTGTGAGATGAGAGGACATTATAACCATAAGGAAAACACGAAGGAAATCGCAGATGCTGTCAAAAACAGTGCCTATGAGATTATCAATAAGAAGCATGCGACATATTATGGAATTGCAATGTCAGTAAAACGTATCTGTGAAGTAATTATGCGTGACGAAAAATCAATACTTCCTGTATCGCACATGATACATGGAGTATATGAGATTGATGATGTTGTATTAAGTATGCCTGTTATTGTTGGTGCAGACGGAATTGAATCTGATATACCGATTAATCTTAGTGGAGAAGAAGCATTGAAGCTAAAAGAATCAGCAGACGCATTAAAGAATATAATTGAAACATTAGAGCTGTAGTAAGAGTAGATAATATACCAGCTTATGTGTAGATTGGAGGAAACGTTATGTTAGAAGTAGGAACAAAGGCACCGGATTTTGAATTACCAGATCAGAATGGAGAATTGCATAAATTAAGCGAATATCTTGGAAAGAAGGTAATTCTGTATTTTTATCCAAAGGATAATACATCTGGATGTACAAAGCAGGCTTGTGGTTTCTCAGAAAGATATCCGCAGATTCGCGAAAAGGGAGCTGTTGTACTCGGGGTGAGCAAGGATTCTGTTGCATCCCACAAGAAGTTTGAGGAAAAATATGGACTTGCATTTACACTTTTATCTGACACTGAGCGCAAAGTGATTGAGGCTTATGATGTATGGAAAGAAAAGAAGAATTATGGAAAAGTGTCAATGGGAGTTGTCAGAACAACATATCTTATTGATGAGAATGGTATCATAATAAAGGCAAATGACAAAGTAAAAGCTGCAGATGATCCGGAAAAAATGTTACAGGAATTAAGCTGATGAAGATAATATTATCACCTGCAAAGAAGATGAAAGTGGATACTGACAGCATAGATACCATGAGTAGTCCGGTATTTTTAGAGAAAACAGAAGAAATTCTTGGGTGGATGCAGGGAAGAACGGAAGAAGAATTAAAGAAATTGTGGAAATGCAATGATAAAATTACGACAGAGAATATTGAACGGATTAAGACAATGAATTTTCAAAAGCAGCTTACTCCGGCAGTATTGGCATATGAAGGGATTGCTTATCAATATATGGCACCAGCTGTATTTGAAGATGGGCATTTTGATTATGTGCAGGAACACCTGAGGATATTATCAGCATTTTATGGAGTATTAAAACCTATGGATGGTATCACACCATATAGGCTTGAAATGCAGGCAAAGGCAGCGATAGGTGATTCCACGAATCTGTATGATTTCTGGGGAGATAATTTGTATTGGGAAGTTATAGATGACAGCAGGATTATTATTAATCTGGCTTCAAAAGAATACTCTAAATGTATTGAAAAATATCTGACACCTGATGACAGGTATATAACTATTTCATTTTGTGAGCAGTCTGGTGGCAGGCTTATCACAAAAGGCACATATGCCAAGATGGCTCGTGGTGAAATGGTACGATATATGGCAGAAAATCATATTGAAAATCCAGATGACATTAAGGAATTTGACCATCTTGGATATGTGTTCAGAGATGATATATCATCGGATAGAGAATATATATTTGAAAGAAAAACTGTAAAATAAAAACATGGTTGATTACTGGATAAGATAATTGCGAAGGATAGAACAGGAGCAATAAGGGGAAGAAAAATTTTTGAAGTATAAAGTTACGGAGGAAACAGAAATTGAATACAAAGAAAAAATGACTGATTCCACTTGGAATGTGGCTTGTATTTGAAATTGTTGCAGTTACATTATGGTTGACCAAGGATAATCTGTTTTATCTTCTGAATTTCAGCTATATAGGCTCGGCAATAGCGTTAGGGCTGTTACTTTTTCAGTTAAACTATAGACATGCCAGAAGAATCGGTTTTATTCGATATATCACCTTTACCGCATCACTTGTTTTTGTGGGAGCACTGTTTTTATGCCACGTGGAGAATATCGAGCAAATTATGTTCTGGGCATTTCTTGTTGGCAATATCCTGTATTATGCCATTGGAATCATTCTGGCATTTGCGTTTCGGGATAATAGGGCATTCTGTAAATATATCTGCCCAATTACCGTATTCTTAAAGCCTATGAGTTATTTTAGCCTACTTCGTGTGAAGTGTGATAAGGAAAGATGTGTTTCTTGTGGAAAGTGCAAGCGAGTATGTCCGATGAATGTTGATGTAACAGATAATTCCCGTAAAAGAGAAAATGGAACAGAGTGTATTCTGTGTATGGAATGCGTCAAAGCATGTCCTAAGAAGGCATTATAGTGACTAAAAATATGTATGTACAGGAGACTCTATAAGAGCTGGGTGGCATCTACCCAGCTCAATCGTATGGAATTATATTGATAGTTATCGGTATAATATTGGCTGCTCTTCATTTTATTGTGGCTGGAGATGGTATCAGAGATTTATCCTGATAGTGTTCGGCCACTTCCGACCACCACGTAACAACATTTTCTATATTTTTATCACTTGGGTCATTTTTGAATGCATCCGCCTGATAAGCTATAATGGGAATAATCCCATTATCAAGGCAGTCCCGAATCTGCCGGTCAAGTCCCTCCAACAGTTCTTGGTCCACTTTGTCCGCAATACGGATTCTTACATGCGAAATCCCCGCCGCCGCAAAATCCACAGCCGACTGTCTGTTATAGTATTTGCGCCCCTGATTTGTTTTTGACCAATCCACATCCATTCCCTTTCCCAGAAGGGTTTTATACCCTCAAAGAGAAGGTGTTTTTCTTGTAAGAGAGTACACCTTCTTTTTGTAATTTACTCAATTCACTAGATAGAGCACTTCGGTCTGCATTCAGATAATCTGCCAGCCCTTGTCTATCGTAAGGGATTGTAAATGTGTTAGAGCCAGCGTGCATAGATTCGCTAGACAAGTAATTAAGTATCTTGTCACGTAAATTTTTCTTAGAAACATGATCTATTTTGTTCATCAATCTTACATTTTTTCGTGCTATTATCTCTAAAAGGTTATGAATCAATCTTGTATGGAAACTACAAGATGAAGAACAGGTTGTAACAATATGATTTATATTGAAAAGCATGACAGTGAGATTTTCATTAGCAATAACACTGATTTGAGCAGGAACACTGCTGATGCAGGCATAGCTTTCGCCATAGAGCATTCCTGATGATAGCTCTGTAATAATATTGCGATTTCCCCAAACATCATCATTTATTATGAGAGCCTGACCAGATAGAATCATGCCGATAGTTTGTATCTTATCTCCACTTCTTAACAGATATTCGCCTTTTGAATAATTTTTAATGCTGACAGATAGACATTTAAGCATTGGAAGAATTTCTGCTTCTGAAATTCCTTGAAACAAAGGTGTATTCTTTAAAATGTTAATATATTTTTCCATGAGATTTTTCATCCTTCTTTTTATCTTTTCCTTAGTATATCACAAAAGTTGAAAATAATACGAAAATGTTGCCTAGACAACAGAATGATTAATGTAAGTTTGATATAGTTCCATTAAGCAACAAAAGATGATGAATAAAGCAATAGAAAAGGAGAAGAACATGGAAAATAAGATGTTTTGTTATCAATGTGAACAGACAGCAGGATGCACAGGATGTACCGGAAATACAGGAGTATGCGGAAAGTCTGCCAATACTGCAAGATTACAGGATGAGCTTACAGGAGCATTAATTGGACTTGCTCGTGCAACTGAGGGTAATGAGCAGCTTGTAACTGAAGAGATGAATCAATTAGTTCTTGAGGGATTATTTACAACTATTACAAATGTAAACTTTAATGATGAAACATTAAAGCTTTTAATTGATAAGATAGAAGATACAAAAAAGAAATTAGTACCAAATTGCTTTACATGCTCTGACTCATGTGGAAGAAACAATAATTTTGATATGAGTACTCTCTGGACTACTGATGAAGATATTCGTTCATTAAAATCCTTAATACTTTTTGGAATTCGTGGAATGGCTGCATATGCATATCATGCAAGTGTGCTTGGATATACCGATGAAACAATCAGCAAATTCTTCTATAAGGCACTTTTTGCAATCGGAATGAAAGATTGGGGAATGGATAAACTACTTCCTATCGTATTAGAGGTTGGAAAAGTTAATTTAAGATGTATGGAGCTTTTAGATCAAGCAAATACTACAACTTATGGAACTCCTGTACCAACAACGGTACCTCTTACAATTGAAAAAGGACCATTTATTATTATTACAGGTCATGATTTAAAAGATTTACAACTTTTATTAGAGCAGACAAAAGATAAGGGAATCAATATCTATACACATGGTGAAATGCTTCCAGCACATGCATATCCAGAACTCAAGAAGTACTCTCATCTAAAGGGAAACTTTGGTACAGCATGGCAGAATCAGCAGAAAGAGTTTGATAATATTCCTGGAGCAATTCTGTATACAACGAACTGTCTTATGCCTGTAAAACCAAGCTATGCAGACAGAGTATTTACAACAGAAGTTGTATCTTATCCAGAAATTGTACACATAGGAGAAGAAAAGGATTTTACACCAGTTATTGAAAAGGCACTCGCCTTAGGTGGATATACCAAAGATCAGCATATGACTGGAATTAATGGTGGAATACAGGTAACAACTGGTTTCTCACATGGAACTGTATTATCTGTAGCAGATCAGGTGATTGAAGCGGTAAAGAATGGAGATATTAAACATTTCTTCTTGGTTGGTGGATGTGATGGAGCCAGAGTAGGAAGAAATTACTACACAGAGTTTGTAAAACAGTCTCCTGCAGACAGCATTATTTTGACGCTTGCATGTGGAAAATACAGATTCAATGATTTAGATTTAGGAACAATCGGAGGACTTCCAAGAATCATGGATATGGGACAGTGTAATGATGCTTATAGTGCAATCAAGGTCGCAATCGCTTTAGCAGAAGCATTTGAATGTGATGTGAATGAACTTCCGCTATCGATGGTACTTTCATGGTACGAGCAGAAGGCTGTATGTATTTTACTTACGCTTCTTTATCTTGGAATAAAGAACATTCACATAGGACCAACATTACCAACATTCATTTCGCCAAATGTGCTGAATTTCCTGGTAGAGAATTATGGGCTTTCTCCAATTAGTACACCTGAAGAGGATATAAAAAAGTTATTAAATAAATAATCATGAGGGAACCAAACAAAATAGGTGAAAGGTGGTAAAATATTATGAAAAAAAATGAATTTAAACTGGTCGGTGGATGAAATTACTGGTAATATGCCAGATATTTCTTCTATGAGAAGCAAAGAATTTCAAGTCAAAGAGACTAGCAATACAGAATTGCTGAAGGATTATTTAAAGAGACTTGGAAATGGAGAAGATTTAGAAAGTGTTAAAAAAGATTTTGTTCAAAATTTTTCTGATGTAGAAGCTTCTGAAATCATGAAGGCAGAGCAGGAACTTATAAAAGAGGGAACACCTATTACAGAGGTGCAGAAACTGTGTGATGTGCATAGTGCATTGTTTCATGGCTTAACTAAAGAAGAAAAAATAGCAAATGCTGAAAAGGCAGTCGAAGAATCTTTAAAAAAGAAGAAAGATCCGAAATGAAAATTATGCCGGATGCGTATGTCAGAAAACATGAGCTTGCAAAAGCACTCAGAGAAACAAAGGGGCATCCTCTTTATTCTTTTACAGAAGAAAATGAGAAGTTTAGTAAAGAAATATCAGATATTAGAGGTGCACTAGAAAAGGGCGAAGATGTAAGCAAAAAAATATCAGATTTTAGACAAATAGCAATACACTATGCAAAAAAGGGTGATTTGATTTATCCACTCCTTAAAGTTCGCTATGAAATTTCAGGGCCATCGGATGTTATGTGGACTGTTGATGATGAAATCAGAGATGAATTAGCAGCAATAGATAAAGAAAGCAATCATGACGAAGAATGGATTAATAGAGTACAGGCTGTTTTAACAAGAGCGGATGAAATGATTTATAAAGAGAATAATATATTGTTCCCTATCTGCGCAGTGAATTTTACAGTCGAAGAATGGTATGGAATCTATGAAGATGCCAAAGACTATGCATTAGTGTATGGCATTGAGAATAGATGGGAAGAAGCAGAAAAATATGTGCAGGATAAAAAGAATCGTCATAAGGCGGCTATTAATGAAGGTGAAATAGTAATGGGAGGTGGACATATGAGTGTAGCACAGCTGGAAGCTATGCTTAATACATTGCCAATAGAGATTACATTTATCGATGATAATAATATAAATCGTTTCTTTAACGAAGGAGCGAAAGTGTTCAAACGACCTGGTATGGCAATTGACAGAGAAGTATTCTCTTGTCATCCGCCTAAGATAGAGCCAATGGTTCGTTCCATTATAGAAAGTTTTAAAAATCATACTAGGGATAGCGTTCCGGTCTGGATGGAAAAGCAAGGAAAACCATTTTTAGTAACTTATTATGCAGTGAGAGACAAAAAAGGTATTTATCTTGGAACTGTAGAAGTGGTACAGGATATGCAGTTTGCAAAAGAGCACTTTACAAGCATTTGAGGCTAAGTATATTATCAAAAATAATGTTATTCCAATGTATATATTGTATGTAGAGAAGACTAATATGATGTAACGCTTTCCTTGACCTTATATAGATTATTAGGTATAATTTATAAGTATATTTAAAAAAAAGGGAAGGTTATGAAATGAACGAAAATCGTAATTCATTCAAGGGCTCTATAGGGTTCGTCCTTGCGGCAGCGGGTAGTGCTGTAGGACTTGGTAACATATGGAGATTTCCTTATTTGGCAGCTAAAGATGGAGGAGGATTATTCCTCGTTATTTACATTGTTTTAGCATTAACATTTGGTTTTACTCTACTCACAACAGAAATTGCTATTGGACGAAAGACAAAGCAGAGTCCGCTTACAGCTTACAGCAAGTTAAAGAGTAAGTGGAAGCCACTGGGTATTATTGCGTGTATAGTACCTATAATGATATTACCATACTATGTAACAATCGGTGGATGGGTACTTAAGTATCTTCTTGTTTATATTACTGGTAATGGACATGCAGCAGCACAGGACGGATATTTCTCAGGATTTATCGGTCAGACAGCAGAGCCAATCATAATGATGCTTGTGTTTACAATAATTGTTGCATTTATTATATTCCGTGGTGTTAACAGTGGTATTGAATCATCATCAAAGATTATCATGCCATTACTTATTGTGCTTGTTATTGGCGTATCTGTATATTCACTTACAATTTCATATACAGACATTGATGGTACAACAAGAACAGGTTTACAGGGATTAGGAGCATATGTAATTCCTAACATGAAAGGAATTACTGTTAAGCAGTTCTGTACAGTTCTTATGGATGCAATGGGACAGCTTTTCTACAGTTTAAGTGTTGCTATGGGTATTATGATTGCATATGGTTCATATGTAAGTGATGATGCTAATCTTGGAAAGTCAATTAACCAGATTGAGCTATTTGATACAATAGTTGCATTTCTTGCAGGTGTAATGATTATTCCTGCTGTATTTGTATTCATGGGAAGAGAAGGAATGACAGCATCAGGTCCAAGTCTTATGTTTGTTTCGCTTCCTAAAGTATTTGATTCTATGGGATTTGCAGGAAATGTAATTGGCGCAATATTCTTTGCAATGGTATTCTTTGCAGCCCTTACAAGTGCAGTTTCAATTATGGAAGCTGTTGTTTCAAGCTTTATGGATGAGTTTAAGTTAAACAGAAACAAGGCTACAGCAATAGAAACTGTAATTTGTATAGCTGTTGCAGTTATCGTATGCTTAGGATATAACAAGCTGCTCTTTGATATTAAGCTTCCTAACGGAGTACATGCACAGGTGCTTGATATTATGGATTATGTCAGCAATAATGTACTTATGCCAATAGTTTCTATAGGAACATGTATCCTTATTGGATGGATACTTAAGCCAAAGACTGTTATAGATGAAGTTGAGAAAACAGGAATTAAGATGGGAAGAAAGGGCCTTTATACAGTTATGGTAAAGTGGGTTGCTCCTATTCTTTTATTCCTTCTTCTTCTTAAATCGCTTGGAATTCTTACTATAATCTGATACAGGTAGGATTTACAGCTTACTAATGTTTCTGCAAGAGGTTAATAAATGATTAATAAAAAGTTTTGTATAACAATGTCTGGTTTTGTGATTGCATCCCTGATGTTGACAGGGTGCAGTTCAATGTTTGGTAATCCAATGAAATATGTTATAAGTCAGGATGAGACAAGGCAGGAACAGACTGAATCACAGAATGATACAGGGAATAATGATACTTCTTCTGATGAACAGATTTCACCAGAAGAAGATAATGATAATCAGGGAATATATATACTTGGTACAGATAAGATGTCTGATTATTCAGTGTCAGGTATGTTAAAGACTGTTAAAGAAATTAATGAAAATATTGATGATGATAAGACAAAAGGAATAATACTTATCGGAGAAGAACAGTATATTGATTATATTTCATATTTTATATCATTGACTGTTGAGGATAAAAAGCCGTTGGTTATAATTAAGAATCTTAATGATGATACAGAGCAGGCAGCACTCATATCACAGGTTAAGTCATATATTAATGGAGAGGCAGAATCACTGCCACAGGATTGTATTGTTAACAAGAATGTATCTGATGTATTTGACATTTCTTCTGTAAAAGCATTGCCTGATGTGGATATTTTCTATGATTATATAGGTGCTAACACGGATGAATTATCCAAGAAAATTTATATCAGTAATGGAATGGTAATAATACCTTCAACATCTGGTGCTGATATATCAAGTGAAACCTATGAAATTATATCGCAGAAGAATATTGCGTCAGTGGTTATCACATGCAGTAAAGATATTTTAGATACCAAGATTAAAGACAACTCTGCGGATAATATTTATTATACAGATTTAGAACCATATAAGGCACGTTTAATGCTTATGTTTTTACTGAATAAAAATAGCGATTCTGATTCTATAAAGAATGCTTTGATTAATGATTAAGGCAGATTAAAACATCATTTATTGAAAGAATATCAATATTGTGGTATTCTGTCAGTATAAGATTTAGCTAGTAAAAGATTGGAGAATATAATGGATTCAATAAAGGCACAGGATATTACAAGACATATTTTTAAAGATGAGGATAAGGGCTGTGAATATATTAAGAACCTTGCTTTATCTGACAGTGTTGAAGTACTTACAAAAATTATTCCTGCATTAATTAATGAAGCGGAAGAAAAGAAGAATGTTAATGATGCTGGTTACTTTAGCTGGCTTAATGACCTTTACCGTAAAATAGTTATTGAAAAGCTTATGAATGCAGAACATTTATGGACTATATACTGCGATAATACAGGCTATCCATATGTTGTAGATAATGATATTGTTGTACTTTATGATTATACTAATCATCTTAAAGTTGAAGAAAGACTTAAAAAATATGGCTTCAGTATTTCATTTGGCATAGAAGATGGTCAGGGTATTATGTCTGAAGTTGGACATATGTACAGAAATGGTATTAAGAATATCAGATTTATAGATGGCAGGGACAATATGCTTACTATATCAAGAGAAGAAATTGCAACATATGATATGTTCTTTAAGGATGAATATGTTACTAACCCTGCATTACAGAATGCACTTATTTCTTTCTTTCAGGAATTCAGAAAAGATAAAGTTGATGATAATTCACCAGTTCTTGCATCTAAAGAGACAGATTTAAAGGTAGCACTCCGCAATGCAGATTTAATGGTTCCTTGTACTAAGGAAGAAACAGATGATTCTGTTTCGATTGCACATCCTTATGTGGATATAACTGATAAGGTAGAGCATAAAGAAGGCGAGCAGGTATTGGCGCTTCCTGTATTTACAGATGGTATAGAGCTTGATAAATGCTATTTTGATAAACATGAGAATATGTTATATACATATATGGAGCTGTTAAAGTCAGTGAAGGAGATTGGTGCATCAGGAATAGTTATTAATCCATTAGGTGTGAGTTATTATGTTCCACTTGATATTATGAAAAAGATAATAGCTGATTAGAATATTGCAATGAAAATTGGCTAGAATTATTATGAAACTACAAGACACACTGGTATATGCTGGTGTGTCTTTTTCTAGGATTAAGTATAGGAGGATGTAATGGAAAGAGTGTATATTGCAATTGATCTTAAATCATTCTATGCAAGTGTTGAGTGTGTTGAAAGAGAATCAGACCCGCTTACCACTAATCTCGTAGTAGCTGATGAATCAAGAACAGCTAAAACAATATGTCTTGCAGTTACTCCTTCTCTTAAGAAATATGGACTTTCCGGACGAAGCAGGCTTTTTGAGGTAGAACAGAAGGCAAAAGAAATTGAAGAACGCACAGGAAAGAAGCTTGAATATACTGTAGCAGTTCCAAGAATGGGGCTTTATATGGAATATTCATCAAAGATATATTCTATATATTTAAAATATTTCAGTAAGGATGACATAACTGTATACAGTATTGATGAAGTATTTATAGATGCAACAGATTATATGAAGCTGTATAATATGACGGCAAGACAGCTTACCGCAAAAGTTATAGAGGATGTGTATGATACGACAGGAATAACGGCTACGGCAGGAATTGCACCTAATCTGTATTTGTGCAAGATAGCAATGGATATAGTTGCAAAGCATATACAGGCAGACAGCAAGGGTGTGCGTATCGCAGAATTAAGTGTTAATGATTACAGAAAAATGTTATGGAGTCATACGCCTCTTACAGACTTCTGGAGGGTTGGACCAGGAATATCAAGACAGCTTGAAAAACACGGTATAAAGACTATGGGGGATATTGCGAGAATGTCCCTTGAAGATGAGGACTGGCTGTATAAGCAGTTTGGAGTAGATGCAGAGATTCTTATAGACCACGCATGGGGATATGAACCGTGTACAATTGCAGATATTAAGAAATATAAGCCCAAGGCGAGCAGCCTGTGTTCAGGACAGGTGTTAAAAGAACCATACACATTTGAAGATGCAAGGATTGTAGTTGGAGAGATGGCAGATGAGCTTGCACTGGATTTAGTAGATAAAGGCTTTGTGACCGATTCGATTGCGTTAAATGTAACTTATGACAGGGTAAATGTTGATAAGGGAACTTACAAGGGTGAAATCCATGTAGACAGATATGGAAGGGAAGTTCCACAGGGACTTAATAAATCTGTTTCACTTACGACATGTACATCTTCATCAAAACAGTTAAGAGAAGCTTTTCTTGATATATATGATAAATACACTGACAGAAAGCTGTATATCAGGAAGTTAAATCTTACAGTTGCCAATCTTACTAATGAGGGGTTTCAGCAGTTTGATATGTTTACAGATCAGACACAGCTTGAACGCGAAAAGAAGATGCAGCATGCAATGCTTGATATTAAGAAAAAATATGGTAAGAATGCGGTGATGAAAGCTAATAATCTGCAGAACAAGGCGACTGCAATTGAAAGAAACGGTCAGATTGGAGGTCACAGGGCATAGCTTATGGGAAAATATGATGATATAATCAATATGAAATGGCCGGTACCGAGTAAAAGACCAAGAATGGATATGGAAAGCAGAGCTAAGATATTCCTGCCTTTCTCAGCATTGAAGGGTCTTGGCAATGCTATTGATGAGCAGAATAAAACCAAAGATAATATGAGAGAATATGAATATTTTGACGAGGAGAATAAGGGAGAAGAATTTTATGAGTAATACAATGAAAGAAAATAAAATGGGTACAATGCCTGTTAATAAGCTGCTTATTAATATGGCTCTGCCAATGATGATATCAATGCTTGTACAGGCACTGTATAATATTGTTGACAGTATATTTGTTGCAAGAATAAGTGAGGAAGCGCTTACAGCGGTTTCAATGGCATTTCCAATGCAGAATCTTATGATTGGTGTTGCAGGCGGCGTGGGTGTAGGTACTAATGCACTGCTTTCAAGGGCATTAGGAGAAGGAAGGCATGAAGAAGCTGATAAAATGGCTGTGCAGGGTATATTCATAACAGCCTGCAGCTATATAATATTTCTTGTTATAGGACTTTTCTTTGCCAGAGAGTTTTTTGTTATTCAGGGGGCTAATGAAGTGATAGCTGACTATGGTTATGATTATCTTTCGGTTATTCTTATAATCAGTTTTGGCTGTCTGTTCCAGATGATATTTGAGAGATTATTACAGGCTACGGGAAGAACATTTTACAGCATGATTACACAGGGTACGGGTGCTATAATTAATATTATTCTTGACCCGATACTTATATTTGGCCTGCTTGGTGCACCAAGGCTTGGTATAGTAGGTGCAGCAGCAGCCACGGTTGCAGGCCAGATTGTTGCAGCGATTATGGCAGTGATATTTAATATTAAGGTTAATAAAGAGATACATATTACTTTTAAGGGATTCAGACCATCAGGAAAAAGAATTTGCAATATCTTATTCATAGGAATTCCATCAGTTATTATGATGGCAATTGGTTCTGTTATGACATTCTGCATGAATAAGATTCTGGTTGTATTTACATCAACAGCGGTTGCTGTATTTGGTGTGTATTTTAAGCTGCAGAGCTTTGCATTTATGCCAATATTTGGTATGAACAGTGGAATGGTTCCTATAATAGCTTTTAATTATGGGGCCAAGAGAGAAGACAGAGTTATACAGACACTTAAGCTTGCAGTAATGTATGCAGAGATAATAATGATACTTTTTATGATTGCAGTTCAGATATTCCCGGTTCCAATGTTGTCAATATTCAGCGCATCGTCAGATATGATACGAATGGGTGTTCCTGCTTTAAGGACTATATCAATAAGTTTTATATTTGCAGGAATATGTATTATATGCAGTTCATTCTTTCAGGCACTTGGAAGTAGTATATACAGCATGCTTGTATCATTTGTAAGACAGATCATATTCCTTGTGCCATGTGCTTATATTTTTTCCAGAACAGGGAATGTTAATCTTGTATGGTGGGCATGGCCGATTGCGGAGCTTGCTTCAGTTGCATTAAGTGTGTTCTTCTTTGTGAGAGTCAAGAAGAAAAAGTTTGGCTTTATGGAACAGTAATGAGTAATACGATAAATAATGAAGGATGAGGAATGAGTATGAACAGACATATAGAGAAAGCTAAGGAACTGCGTTCACCGCAGAAATGCTATAATTGTGCCGAAACTATTATGATGGCATATGCTGATGATTTAGGTTTAACTGAGTCACAGGCAGAATGTCTTGGCTGTAATTTTGGCGGCGGTATGAAATGTGGAGGAACATGCGGTGCAATCACCGGGGGACTTATGGTACTCGGCGCACTTGGTGTAAGCAGTCCGGGTGCTGTCGGAGCATTTCAGAGAACAATAAGGGACAATCACAATGGAATGACTAACTGTGCTGACCTTTTAAGAGACAATGCTTTAAAGGGTGGTGAGAAGAAGGCTCATTGTGACAGTATGATTATGGAATCAATAAGGCTTATTGATGAGTTGACAGGTAAAGACAAGTAAAAATGCAGTTTGTTTATTGATAATATTTATCAATAAGATATAGTGAATTATATAGTGAAATGTGATAAAGTAAGCGAGGTTAGGGCATTCTAACCTACGCTTACTTTTTTTGTGCCTGTTGATGATAAATTTTCACCTATTGACACAAAATTAATAAGTGCTAATATAATGAATATATGAACGATTGTTCATATAATGATATGAGAGGGCGTGCCCGAAGGAGGTAAATATGTTTTTAGAGATTAAGGGAATCAAAAAGCATTATGGAGAAGGCGAAAGCCGGGTGGAAGTACTGAATGGAATAGACATAGAGGTTAATAAAGGGGAAATCGTTGTATTGCTTGGTCCATCAGGTTCTGGTAAATCAACACTGCTTAATATTATCGGTGGTATTGATGATGCAGACGAGGGTTACATATCTATAGATGGTGAGAAGACAGCGGATATGAATGAAAAGCGTCTTACACAGTACAGAAGAAAGCATCTTGGATATGTTTTTCAGATGTATAATCTTATACCTAACCTTACTGTAAGGGAAAATATTGAGGTTGGTGCTTACTTAAGTGATAAGGCACTTAATACAGATGAGATTCTTAACACATTAGGACTTTCAGACCATGCTGACAAGAAGCCTAACCAGTTATCGGGTGGTCAGCAGCAGAGAACTTCAATAGGAAGAGCACTTATCAAGAATCCTGATATCCTGTTGTGTGATGAACCTACAGGAGCGCTTGATTACAACACATCTAAGGATATATTAAAGCTTATTGAAGATGTTAATAAGAAGTACGGTAATACTATAATAATAGTTACACATAATGACGCTATCAAGAATATGGCAGACAGAGTTATTACATTAAGAGATGGCAGAATCCGTAAGAACTATGTTAATGATAACAAGATAACGGCAGCAGACCTTGAATGGTAGGAGGAAATGATTATGAGAAATCCTTTAAATAAGCGTCTGCCAAGAGAATTAAAGCATGATTTTGGTAAATATCTTGTGATATTCTTGTTTATGGTTATGATGATTTCGTTAGTCAGCGGATTCCTTGTTGCAGACAACAGCGTTAAGCACTCATATGATGAGGGCTTTGAAAAATATAATCTTGAAGATGGACATTTTGCATTAGATAAAGAGCCTGACAGCTCACTTATTAATGATATTGAGAATAAGACTGACAGCAAGCTTTACGACTTAAGATATTTTGAGGAAGATGAGGCTGACAGCGGTGATACAATCAGAGTGTATAAAGACAGGACAGAGGTTAATCTTGAGTGCGTTATGAAAGGCGAAATGCCTGCTGCCGATAATGAAATAGCACTTGACCGTATGTATGCACAGAATGCGAAGATTAAGATAGGCGACACAATTAAGCTCGCAGGAAAGGAATTAAAGGTTACCGGTTTTGTTGCAGTTCCTGATTACAGCTGCCTTTTTGAGAATAATTCAGACATGATGTTTGACGCAACTAATTTTTCTATTGCTGTTATGACTGATAAGGGCTTTGAAAATGTTTCAAGTAATCATGTCAAATATAATTATGCATGGAAATATAACAAAGAGGTTATAGGAGATAAGGCTGAAAAAGAGGCTTCTGAAGATTTTCTTAAAAATCTTGGCGATGTTATCAAAGAATATGATACAAAGCTTATAATGAGTGGCAATAATGAGATTATGAACATATCTGATTATCTTCCAAGATACACTAACAAGGCTGTTAATTTCACAGGAGATGATATGGGTTCAGATAAGGCAACAATTATGCTTTTTGACTATATTGTAGTTGTTGTAATTGCATTTGTCTTCGCTGTTACAACATCTAACACAATCAGTCAGGAGGCAGGGGTTATCGGAACTCTCCGTGCATCAGGCTATAAGAGGAGTGAGATTGTAAGACATTACATGGTCCTTCCTGTTGCTGTAACAATGGTCGCTGCTGTTGCTGGTAACATACTTGGCTATACTCTTCTGGAAAAGTTTTTTGTAAATGTGTATTATAACAGCTACAGTCTGTGTACTTACACGACACTGCTTAATGCAGAAGCATTTGTTGATACAACAGTTGTTCCGATTATTATTATGTTTGTTGTTAATCTTATTGTGCTTGATAAGAAGCTCCGGCTTTCACCGCTTAAGTTCTTAAGGCATGAGCTTACCAACAGAAAGAAAAAGAAGCTTGTAAAGTTAAGCCACAAGCTTCCATTCATGACAAGATTCAGATTAAGGATAATGTTCCAAAATATACCTAATTATCTGACATTGTTCTTAGGAATACTGATTGCAGGTGCACTTGTTGTATTCAGTATCATGTTTGAACCGCTTATTAATGATTATGCTGATGTTGTTAAGAAGTCACAGATATGTGAATACCAGTATGTTTTAAAGAGTCAGGTGGAAACTGATATATCAGGTGCCGAAAAATACTGTGTGACATCGCTTGATACAACTGATGAAAAATATATGACAGACGATATCATGATATATGGTATTCAGGATAACAGCAGGTATGTTGATGTGGATATCAAGGATGATGAGATACTTGTATCTAATGGTGTAATGGTCAAATACGGACTAAAAAAGGGTGATACATTTAAGCTGAAGGATCCTTATTCTGATGAAGAATACGAATTCACAATTGCAGGAAGCTATAAATATGACGCTGCACTTGCAGTATTCATGACAAGAAAAAACTTTATTGATACATTTGACAAGGCTGATGATTACTTCACTGGATACTTCACAGACAAGAAGCTCACAGATATTGATGATAAATATGTTGCTTCAATAGTTACATATGAAGACCTTATCAAAGTGTCTAACCAGATGAAGGTTTCAATGGGTGAGATGATGTATATACTGAAGTATTTTGGAATTATAATGTTCGTCCTTCTTATGTATCTGTTATCTAAACAGATTATTGAAAAGAATGCACAATCAATTTCAATGACTAAGATTCTTGGTTTCAAGAATGGAGAGATTGGCGGATTGTATATTGTTGCAACTTCGATTATGGTAGTTATATCACTGGTAGTTTCTGTACCCATAGTAAATGCTATGCTTAAATGGGCATTCTCATCATATTTGTACACTATGATGACAGGATATATTCCTTATATGATAAGAAGAAGCTGCTTTGTGGAAATGGTTGTTATGGGAATTGTGTGCTATGCGGTTGTTGCTGTGCTTCAGCTTGTGAAGATTTCTAAGATTCCTAAGACGGATGCTTTGAAGAACGTAGAGTAAGGGTTTTATGGTGTGTTGCACTTCAGACACGCTTCCGCTCGTGGAAGTGCGCAGCGGTACTAAGTTCACTGCTCCCTTCGGGAGTGCGTTCACTAAGTGCCGGCGCACTTCCAACGGTCTGAAGCTGCAATACACCATAAAACAGGCCTGCCTGGGTGTAGGCTCAGGCTCGTTTCCCTTTGGGAAACATCGCTTCCTTGTTGACCGGAAGGCGTGTGGGCTTGTTCTCCTTTGGAGAACATCGCATTTTTGATGTGATACCTATAGGTAGTCGTATTATTGATGGATTTATAGGTAGAAGTATGGAAAAATCTTGTATTATTTTGATTTTTATTCTGTAAACACCTATAAGATGGTTCATTATGGACTGTCTTATAGGTGTTTTTTGCTGGAAATTCGTGGAATCAGCGAAAAAATACCTATAAATGCTTATGAAAAATAATATTTATAGGAACGACATTTCCGCAAAGAGATACAAAGCTGGTTATATGAAAATGTAAATCAAGCTAGATTGTCAGGATAATAGAGAACTACAAGCAAAATCAAGCTGATTTTACGATGATAAGCAGGAATCTACATAGAAATCAGGTTGACACAATGAAAATGCGCATATATAATTACCTATGATAATTAACAAAGATAATTAATTCTGTGACTATATAATTTAAGGAGACGAATGTGTTATGAAACCAGACAAGATTAAGAGAATGCTGGATGCCTGTTATCTGGCTAAGAGGATTAGGGAACTGCTGCCGGAGCTGCCAGATGGGGTTGCGCCTGCTTATATCCAGTATATTGATGTGATTCATCATCTGTTAGAGAGTAATGAATGTGTTAAGGTTTCGGATATCAGTGACTGGCTTAATCTTCCAAGACCGGGTGTTACACGTACTGTCAAGGAGATGGAAGCTAAGGGATATCTTAAGAAGACTACTTCGCAGGAAGATGCGAGAATAACTTATATTACGGTTACAGATAAGGGAGAAGAGCTCTCTAAGAAATATGATGCAGATTATTACAGCCGTCTTAGTGGATATCTGACGGACATTACTGATGAGGAGGCTGACGGCATGATTGAGACTATTAATAAATTCTATAAAGTTATGAGCGAAAGGAGAGTTGACATTGAATAATTCAAAATCAGATTTTACACAGGGAAGTATATTAGGGAAGCTGATTCCTTTTATGATGCCAATACTTGGTGCATTAATATTACAGGCAGCATATGGTGCAGTTGACTTGCTTGTTGTTGGAAGATTTGGTACTACTGAAGGCCTTTCAGCAGTATCGACAGGAAGCCAGGTGCTTAATTTAGTTACATTTGTTGTAACACAGTTTGCAATGGGTGTTACAGTGCTTATTGCAAGATATATTGGAGAGAAAAGACCGGAGCAGATAGGTGCTCTGATAGGCGGAGCTATCGTTGTGTTTGCAATGATTTCAGTGGTACTTTTCGTTGTTATGATTGTCCTTTCAAGACAGATTGCTGTTATAATGCAGGCACCTAAAGAAGCAGTAGGTCTTACATCTGTATATGTAAAAATATGTGGCTCAGGAATATTCTTTATAGTTGCATATAATCTACTTTCGGCAATATTCAGGGGACTTGGAGACAGCAAATCACCTCTTATATTCGTTGCAGTTGCATGTGTTATTAATATTGTAGGTGACCTTGTTCTTGTTGCAGGGTTTAACATGAATGCTTCGGGAGCTGCTATTGCGACAGTCGCAGCACAGGCGGTAAGTGTTATATTTGCACTTGTATTACTTTTTAAGAGAAAACTTCCGTTTAAGATAACTAAGAAAGATTTCTCAATTAACAGACATTGTAGGAGAGCATTAAAGGTTGGTCTTCCGCTTGCATTACAGGAATTTCTTACACAGGTTTCGTTCCTTGCACTGTGTGCATTCGTTAACAGACTGGGATTACAGGCATCGTCAGGATATGGTGTTGCATGTAAAATAGTTAATTTTGCAATGCTCATACCAAGTTCACTTATGCAGTCAATGGCATCATTTGTTTCACAGAATGTCGGTGCCGGCAATGAAAAGAGAGCAAAGAAGACGATGTTTGTCGGTATTGGTGTCGGACTTGTGATAGGCTGTATAGTATTCATGTTAGTGATGTTTAAGGGTGACCTTCTCACAGCAATATTTACAACTGACGAGGCTGTTATACAGAATGGATATGATTACCTTAAGGGATTTGCGTTAGAGACGATTGTTACAGCAATATTATTCAGCATGATTGGATATTTTAATGGGCATGACAAGACAGTATGGGTAATGATTCAGGGACTTACACAGACACTGCTTGTCCGTCTGCCGTTTGCGTATTATATGAGTATACAGCCTCATGCGAGCCTTACTAAGATTGGTCTGGCTGCACCTGTAGCAACTATTTTTGGAATTGTGTTAAATGTGGTATTCTTTATCTGGTGTAACAGAAAAGAGAAGGCAGAGCATAACAGTTAATGATAAAATATATCGATAAATGTGTTTTGGAATGTGAAATATTGACATTAAAATATAAAGATAATATACTCATAACGGTGTTATATAACACTGTTATAGATAGGAGGCGTGAGTGTCTAAGGCGGTTGAAGGTGTTACTGAGAAGATAGAAGAATGTGCCAAAAAAGAATTTAAGAGCAAGGGCTATGTTGAGGCTTCGTTAAGAACTATTGCAATGGAAGCGGGAACTACAACCGGTTCAATATATTCGCGATATGGTGGAAAAGAAGGCCTTTTTTCAGCATTAGTGGAGCCGGCAGCAAGAGAGTTTACGGAAATTTTTGAGAATGTCCAGAAACAGTTCCATGCGATGGAGAGTGACAGGCAGAAAGAAAGCCTTGATGAATACTCAAGAAATGGAATGATACAGCTTGTAGAGTATATGTATGACCATTTTGAAGAGTTTAATCTTCTGGTGAATTGTTCTTATGGTACGAGGTTCCAGAATTTTGTTGAACATCTGGTTGATATTGAGACAGATTATACATACAAATATATGGAAGCAGTCGGTCTTAAGTTCAAGGAGGGAAGACCTTTGACAAAGGATTTCATGCATATTATGAATACCGCACTTTTTGAGAGCTTTTTCGAGGTAATAAGACATAATATGTCTAAGGAAGAGGCGATGGAGTATATTGATCTGCTTGAAAAGTATCACAGCGCAGGCTGGAGCGTAATATACAATGACTGTAAATAATAATATATGGCTGTCACAAATGGCAGCCTTTATTTAAAGGCGTAGGTTAGTGATATCTTACTTAGAATAGTGCTATATAACAAAGCAGTAAAGCAAGGAGGATTATTATGGCAAAGAAAGATGAAAAGTCAGATACAATTAAGCAGTTGTTTGGATATGCTGGTAATTACAGGTATCTGACAATTGCGTCATGGGTACTTGCTACGATAAGTGCTTTCGTTGCACTTGTACCATTTTATTTTATATGGAGATTGATTAAAGAGGTGCTTCGTGTTGCACCTGATTATGGCAATGCGCAGAACTTGTCAGTATATGGCTGGAGTGCCGTTGCATTTGCAATAGGAGCAATGCTTATATACATAGGAGCTCTTATGTGTTCGCATTTGTCAGCCTTCAGGATTCAGGCAAATATGCGCTCGAAGCTTATGAGACATATACTTACACTTCCACTTGGTTTTATGGACGAAGAGGGAAGCGGTAAGGTAAGAAAGATTGTCAATGAATCGAGTGCTGCGACAGAAACTTATATTGCACACCAGCTTCCCGACAAATGTGTTGCAACAGCCACACCAATCGGGCTTGCAATTCTTCTTTTAGTGTTTGACTGGAGATTAGGACTTCTGTGCCTTATTCCGGTTGTAATCGCATTTGCAGTAATGAGCTGCATGATGGGCGACAGTATGAAAAAGAAGATGGCAGAGTACCAGAATGCATTGGAGGAAATGTCGAGCGAGGCGGTTGAGTATGTGAGAGGAATTCCTGTTGTCAAGACATTTGGACAGTCAGTGTTTTCGTTCAAGAGATTCAGGGATTCCATTAAAAAATATGAGAAATGGACAGTATCCTACACAAAGGATTTAAGAATCCCTATGATGGGCTATACTGCTGCGATTAATGCAGGATTTGCAATACTTATTGCAGGAACATTTCTTTTTGGCGGAATTAAGAGCGGTACGGTAAATAACACATTTTTACTGAATCTGATGTTTTATATAATTATTACGCCTATTATTACCGTCACACTTACAAAGATGATGTATGCGGGCGAGAATACAATGATTGTTGAGGACGCACTTTCACGAATCAATGGTATACTTGATAGAAAGCCGTTAGAGCAGACTACCGAGAAGAAGCATCCTGTGGATACATCTATCATATTTGAAAATGTATCATTCAGATATACGGGTGCGGCAAATGATGCACTGCATGATGTCAGTTTTAAGATAAATGCGGGTGAGCAGGTCGCATTTGTCGGACCTTCTGGAGGTGGAAAAACTACTATTGCAAGACTTATCGCAAGATTTGCAGATGTCACAGAGGGAAATATATTAATCGGCGGTGTAAATGTTAAGAATATTGATGAGAAAGAGCTTATGGATACAGTATCTTTCGTGTTTCAGGACAGCCATCTGCTTAAAATGTCTATACTGGATAATGTCCGCATGGGTAAGAAGGACGCCACAAGGCAGGAGGCTATGGAAGCATTAAAGAATGCACAGTGCGATGATATTATCGAGAAGCTTCCTGATGGAATAGACACGGTAATAGGTTCGAAGGGAACTTATCTGTCAGGCGGTGAATCCCAGAGAATTGCTATAGCAAGAGCAATGTTAAAGAATTCTCCTATACTTATACTTGATGAAGCTACTGCATTTGCTGATCCTGATAATGAGGCAAAGGTGCAGGCAGCATTTGAAAGGCTTTCACATGGAAAGACAGTTATTATGATTGCCCACAGATTGTCGTCAGTTACTGGAGTTGACCGTGTATATGTATTAAAGAACGGTCAGATTAACCAGAGTGGAAAGCATGATGAACTGGCAGAGTCAGGCGGATTGTATGCACATATGTGGGAGAAATATAACCAATCAGTAAACTGGAAAGTGGGTGTGTAATATGAGAGAAAAGCTTATGCATAAATATGCGCTTTCAAGTCAGGGCGCTAAGGATATGATTAATGCGTTCATATCAGTTACAATATCTGATTTGATACTGATGATACCCGTGTCTTTATTGTATTTTCTTGTTAATGATTATATGGAAGGAAATCTGGCAGGAAGAGGCGGATTCTATATTGCCGGAGTTATTATTACACTTGCATTGATTGCGGTATCAACATATATCCAGTATAATGCAACATTTTTATCAACATATGTAGAGAGCGGCGTAAGACGAATTACACTTGCTGAGAAATTAAGAAAAATTCCGCTTTCATTCTTTGGAAAGAAGGATTTGTCTGACCTTACAAGTACTATTATGGCAGACTGCGCACAGATGGAGACAGCTTCATCACATTTTATACCGGAACTTGTCGGAGCATGCATATCTACAGCATTTGTTGCAATAGGACTGTTCTTCTTTGATTGGAGAATGGCAATCGCAGCACTGTGGGTTCTGCCGATATCTTTTATTATAGTTGGATGCTCTGGAAAGGTTCAGAGAAAGCTTAGTGAAAAGCAGATGAAATTAAAAATGTCGTGTGCAGACGGAATTCAGGAGTGTCTCGAAAGTATCAGGGATATTCAGGCATATAATACTCAGGAAGAGTATATGAAGGGGCTTGATGAAAAGATTAAGGCGGTAGAGAAGCATGCTGTAATTACAGAGCTTGGAACTGCTGTATTTGTCGGAAGCGCACAGATGATTCTTAAGCTTGGTATTGCAACAGTTGCTTTAGTTGGTGGAGCATTATTAGCCAGTGGAAAGTTGGATGTCATCACATTTTTCATGTTCCTTATGGTTGTATCAAGAATATATGATCCAATGCAGGTATCTTTACAGAATCTTGCAGCAATTATCGCATCAGATGTACAGAGTGCAAGATTAGACGAGATACTTTCACATGATGTGCAGGAAGGCTCGGAGAAGCTTGATAACAAGGGTTATGACATAGAGTTTTCTAATGTTGGATTTTCATATGATACAGGTGATGTTGTATTAAAGGATGTATCTTTTACTGCAAAGCAGGGAGAGGTAACAGCTCTTATCGGCCCGTCAGGTGGCGGAAAGACAACAATTTCACGACTTGCAGCCCGTTTCTGGGATGCTGATAAGGGAAAGATAACAGTTGGTGGAATGGACATATCAAAGATTGACCCGGAGACACTAATGTCGCTTTACTCTATTGTATTTCAGGATGTTACACTTTTTAATAATACAGTTATCGAGAACATCAGAATTGGAAAAATGGATGCAACGGACGAAGAAGTTATCGCAGCAGCAAAACTTGCACATTGTGATGAATTTGCTGAAAAATTATCAGACGGCTGGAACACAATGATTGGTGAGAACGGCTGTGAGCTTTCAGGTGGTGAAAGACAGAGAATATCCATAGCAAGAGCGTTCTTAAAAGATGCACCAATTATTCTTCTTGATGAAGCAACAGCTTCTTTAGATGTAGATAACGAAACAATGATACAGGAATCATTATCAAGACTTATAAAGAACAAGACAGTAATGATAATAGCCCACAGAATGAGAACAGTAGCAGACGCCGACAAAATAGTAGTATTAAAAGATGGTAAAGTAGCAGAAAGCGGTAAACCATCAGAGCTTATGGAAAGAGCCGGAATATACGCAGGTATGGTAAACACACAGCTTATAGCTGCTAACTGGAGGCTGTAATTATACATTTATCAGATAACTTACATATAAAATATATACACGTTAACAGATTGTCACGAAATATAATGTATGTTATAATAACTGACATTAATATAAAGGAAGATTTCTGCAAAAGAAATAAGGTCAGATTATGTTAACATACTCATTTGAAAACATTGGAAAAGAATCAATATATGAATATTTATACAAATGTATCAAGAAAGATATAATAGAAGGCAGACTTGTTAAGGGAGAGCATCTGCCGTCAAAGAGAACGCTTGCTGTCAATCTTGGAATAAGCACCATAACAGTAGAGAATTCATATGGACAGCTTATGAGTGAAGGATATATATATTCTGTTCCTAAGAAAGGCTATTATGTATCAGATATTTCAGGTGTTGCAAGGATAAAGCCGGTAAAATATGAAGTTCCTGAAATAACCGCAAAGAAGAAGACTGGATATAAGTCAGATTTATCATCAAACAGGACAGATCCTGGAAGCTTTCCATTTGCAACATGGGCTAAGCTTATGAGACGGGTTATAACAGACAGGCAGGATGATCTTATGAAGATATCTCCGGGAGAAGGAACATGGGAGTTAAGAAAAGCAATTGCTATGCATCTGGCTTCGTTTCGTGATATGCAGGTAACTCCCGGACAGATAATAATTGGTGCTGGAACGGAATATATGTATAGTCTTCTTATACAGCTCTTGGGAAGAGATAAAGTATATTGTGTTGAAGATCCGGGATATTCTAAGATAGCAAGGATATATGCAAGTAACAATGTGAAATTCTGTTATGCCGGTATGGATGCTGAAGGAATGAAACCGGAAGCCGTAAGAGAATGTATGGCAGATATAGTTCATATAAGTCCTACACATCATTATCCGACAGGTATAACAATGCCGGTAAGCCGGCGTTTTGAACTGCTTGCATGGGCTAATGAAAAGCCGGACAGATATATAATAGAAGATGATTATGATTCAGAATTCCGTATGACAGGAAAGACAATTCCAACCATGAAAAGCATAGATATAAGCGAAAAGGTTATATATATGAATACATTTTCAAGAACACTGACACCAACAATCCGAATCAGTTATATGGTTCTTCCACCACATCTTGCAGCAACATATCAGGAAAAACTTGATTTTTATGCATGTACTGTATCTAATTTTGAGCAGTATGCACTTGCTGCATTCATAGAAGAAGGGTATTTTGAGAAACATTTAAACAGAATGAGGCTGTATTATACGAAACAGAGAGAGGCTGTTCTTTCTGTACTTAAAGAGGAGCCGTTCAAATGTGTTGGAAGAGTAAGAGAGGCTGATTCAGGGCTTCATTTTATTCTTGAACTTAATACATTACTTTCTGATAATGAGGTAAAAAGAAAACTTGAGGCAGATGGCATTCATATAAATGCGTTATCGGAGTATTATCATAATAATACAGACGAATACAGCCACAGCTTTGTTATCAGTTATTCTGATATGAAGATAGAAAACTTCAGAATTGCATGCAGTAAAATGTCAGAATTTACACCTTCAAGATGATTATTTGTGATTGATTGTGAATGAATATAACAGTTGCATAGAATGTGATAAAGCGGTAAAATACTTAATGTTGTTTATAAATAATGTGAGAGGGTTTTGACAAAAATATGGTAGATTACAGTATTTTTCCGCTTGAAGAAGAGATTAAAGATAAGCTTGCAAAGCTGGAGATAAGCTATGCGTTTCAGCCTATTTTCTTTCCGGATGGTAAGGAGATATATGCCTATGAAGCTTTAATGAGACCAAAGAATATATCAGTAACTAATCTGATTGAAGAATTCCGTAAAAAAAGTGATTTGCATACACTTGAGGTTGCTACGATATTTGGTGCTGTCCAGTGTTATGGGAGAAGAGGTTATAATTCATATATTGCAATTAATTCATTTCCTGCGGAATCATTTACTGCAGAGGAGCAGGCTGTTTTTGATGAATTCTATGCAGATGTTCTGGGAGATAAGGGAATAATAGAGATTCTGGAATACACAGCGTTAGACATTGACAAATGGCAGTCTAAGAAGAATACCATTAACAGAAGCCGTTTTAATATTGCACTTGATGATTTTGGAACAGGTAATAATAATATGATGGCAGTGGACATATTTGCACCGCATATCGTAAAGCTTGACAGAAGCCTGATAACAGATATTGAGAAAGATGTTGATAAGCAGGAGTATTTCTATTATTATAGAGACAGCTTCCATAAGAGAGGCATCAAGGTGCTTGCCGAGGGCGTTGAATCAAGGGAAGGGTATGAATTCTTAAGGGATAATGGCATTGATTTAGTGCAGGGATTTTATCTTGGACGACCAGAATAAGATGAATGCCAGTTTATATTTTTTTTAGAAATGCTTTATACAATATATATTAACATATCACAAAGTATGTTGTATTATGATGGAGTAAAGAAAACATTTTTTCTCCCTCATATTTTTAAAAAGAGCGATGGCAGGGTTAATTTGCCGTCGCTCTTTTTTTGCGCGGACAGCGATGAGAATATACAAGAAGAAGTGACAGCCATGCTTGCATGGGCTGGGACTTGTTCTTGTATATTCGAGGAGCGTCGCGACAATGCCAGAACGCAGTTCTGGCATATGAGCTGTCTGCGCGGACAGCGATGAGAATGTACAAGAAGAAGTGACAGCCATGAGTATTTCAAATTATATATGGCAAACACTGCCATATTAGTGGTATAATGATTAATATTTTCAGTATTTCAGGTTCAGTGATATCTAAGGCAATGAGGCTGGAATAATATATAACACAGAATAGGGAGAGAATTATGGGAAAGAAAATTGCCAGAATTATAGGCAGAGTATTACTGGTGGTACTTGTTACTATAGTAATGCTGGTAGGAACTTTATTCATTATGATTAAGAGAATATGTAGTGATTCAGCACCTGCAGCCAGAAATCTTTTTATATCAACAGTTCTTGAATCAGGTCAGATGAAGTTTCTTGCTTCGTGGTTCTGTACAGATGCACAGATTAATGAGGTAATTAATGCTAATAAGATGGAGTCAATGGACTCAGATATTGATACATCTCTTATTAATATATCAACTGACACAGATACACAGACGGTTGATAATAACGGAGAGGTAGAGCAGTTTGACGGGAATGGAATAAGAATGGTTGAGATTTCAGGAAGGTCATTCTTTGGAAAAATGCTGATTATAAAAGATCCGTCACAGGTTAAGGTCGGAACTACATACCCATGGGGAGATTATGGTAAGGAGCTTCATGAGATTGTGAGCGGAGCAGGAGCTGTTGCAGGAGTTAACGGAGGTCTGTATGTTTCATCAGGAAACAGAGGCGGTTCACCACTTGGAGTTGTAGTGCAGGATGGTAAGATTACATATAACAGCCCTTCAGCACTTTCAGGGCTTTACTTAATTGGACTTAATAAGGATAACCTTTTAGTTGTTAAAGATATAGATGGTATGTCGGCAGCAGATTTTGAAAGCTATGTAAATGAAGCCGGAATCAGGGATGCTGTTGCTTTCCAGGAGGAAAGCTCTGATTCTAATAATCATTTTGTTCCGCTTATTATTAACAATGAAGCAAGAGTATTAAAAGGTCAGGGAAGCGGGGCTAATCCAAGAACAGCAATTGGACAGAGAGCTGACGGTGCAATACTTCTTTTAGTTACAGATGGAAGAGGTGCTTCAGGACACCTTGGTGCAACTGCGTCAGACCTGATATCAGTCATGCAGGAATATGGAGCAGTCAATGCAGCCAACCTTGACGGCGGAAGTTCTTCAACAATGGTATATAACGGTGGCTATGAGATGACAAGCGTAACATTTTATTATCAGAATTCATCATGGAAGCTGCCAACAGCATTTGTCGTAATGCCTAAGTAATTGGAAGGAGAACTGTGTAGATATGAAAAATAATGCTAAGAAGTCTATAAAAATAGGCGGAATCAATATACCATTAAATTACTGGACAGGGCTTGCCTTATATGCAGTGATTCTTCTTATTCTTGCAATCTGTATGATTGTATATACGGGTTCATGTCTTAAGAAATATGAGAACTCACAGTCAGACAAGGTTATGAACGATTTCCTTAATGACTTTACAAAGATGGCTGCTGATAAGACATTAGCTGATAATATTGAGCTTCCAGCCAGTAGTGAATTTGAGGGAAAAGATATATTTGTCAATATGTACATGTCTGAATTAGATGGTACAACTGACTATACATATAAGAAATCAGAGGGCAGCTATAATACAGAAGAGCCTATGTATGATATATACGCTGATGACAAGAAGGTTGCCAGAATGACTCTGGAAGCTAAAGACCAGCATGTTGTTCTTGGGATACTCACAGTGTTTGACTGGAAGGTTAAATCAATTGAGCCTGTATTTTCAGCAAAGACTAACGATTATACTGTATCAATTCCGGAAGGATATACATTTACAGTTAATGGAATAACCGTGTCAGATGATTACAAGACTGGTAAGGTTATAGAAAATCCTGATTTTGTGAATGTTTCTAAGTATGTTACAATGCCAAAATCAGTAGAATATAAGCTGACAGGATTTGTCAATAAGCCGGAGATTAAGATATATAATGCATCAGGCAGTGAGGTTACTGCAAATGTAGATGCTAAGGGAAATGTATCTGTAGCTGCAAGTGGCAATTCTGCCGATATGCCATCAGAAAGAAAAGAAGAATCTCTTAATATGGCAAAAATATGGGATAATTTCCTTACTAATGATTTAAGCGGTTCAGGTCATGGACTTGCAACAGTGCAGCAGTATCTTATTGAGGATTCTTATTACTGGAATCTTGCGAAAGATTATGCTTCAAGTGCAGATATTACATTTATCAGTGACCACACATTGTCGGGAAATCCGTATACAGGAGTAACAGTTGATAATTATATTGAATATAATGATGACTGTTATTCATGCCATATTGCATTTACAAAGAATATGACGCTTACCTCAGGTGGTGCGAGAAAAGATGTTATTGATTCGACATTCTATTTCGTGAAATATGATGGCAGATGGGCGATTGCGGATATGATTGCGACTACGAAGTGATTTATTCCCTGCAGAAGTGAAGCCGAATATTAAGAAAAATGTGCAGGATGCCAATTAAGGGGTGTCCTGCACTTGTCATGTGTGCTACAATAATTATTGAGAAGAATTATCAATAATGATTTGGGCAGATTATTTAGAAAAGGAAAACACACATGAAGTTAAATGAACTTAAGATTGGACAATGTGCAAGAATTACCTCAGTTGGTGGTGAAGGCGCATTAAGACAGCATTTTCTTGATATGGGCGTAATTCCCGGGGCGGAGGTTACGCTTGTAAAACTGGCGCCTATGGGTGATCCAATGGAATTACAGATACATGGATATGAACTGACACTTCGAGTTGCCGATGCAGGAGAGATTACTATTGATCCTATAGATGAGCGTACAAGAAAACACGAAAGACCAGACCGAATATATAAGTCTGACCATCCGGGACTTGGTGAGACTGGTAAATACCATGCTAAGGGAGATGGAGAAAAGCTTCCTGAAGGAACAAAGCTTACATTTGCACTGGTTGGTAACCAGAATTGCGGAAAGACAACTCTGTTTAATCAGCTTACCGGTTCTAACCAGCATGTCGGAAATTTTCCGGGAGTTACGGTTGACTGCAAGAGCGGTATGATTAAGGGACATGAGAATACATCAGTTACGGATTTACCGGGAATATATTCTATGTCTCCGTACAGCAGTGAGGAGATTGTTTCGAGAAATTTTGTGCTTAATGAGAAGCCAAAGGCGATTATTAATATTGTTGATGCAACTAATATTGAGAGAAATATGTATCTTACAATGCAGCTTTTAGAGATGGATGTGCCTATGGTTCTTGCACTTAATATGATGGATGAGGTAGTAGGCAATTCAGGTTCTATTGATATTAATGGCATGGAAAATATGCTTGGAATCCCGGTTATTCCTATATCTGCTGCCAAGAATGAAGGCGTTGACGAGCTTATAAGGCATGCACTTCATATTGCAGAATATCAGGAAAAGCCGGAAAGAACTGATTACTGTGATGAGAATGATTTCGGAGGAGCAGTACACAGATGTATACATGCAGTAATTCATCTTATAGAGGATCATGCAAAGAGAGCTGATATTCCAGTAAGATTTGCAGCAAGTAAGATTATTGAGGGTGACCCTCTTATATTAAAACTGTTGCAGCTTGATGAGAATGAAAAAGAAATGCTTGAGCATATTGTACTTCAGTTGGAGAATGAGAGAGGTCTTGACAGAAGCGCGGCAATCGCGGACATGAGATTTACATTTATAGAGAAGATATGTGAAGCTAATGTTGTTAAGCCTAAGGCAAGTAAAGAAAGAATACGAAGCCAGAAGATTGATAAGATTCTTACTGGAAAATATACGGCAATACCTTGCTTTGTAGCAATTATGCTTGCAATATTCTTTCTTACATTTAATGTAATAGGCGCATTTTTACAGAATCTGCTGCAGCTTGGCATTGATGCACTTACTGGCGTTGTTGACAATGCACTTGCAGCGGCAGGTGTGAATAAGGTTATTCACAGCCTTGTAATTGATGGAATATTTGCAGGTGTCGGCTCAGTGCTTTCATTCCTGCCAATTATTGTTACACTGTTTTTCTTCTTATCACTTATGGAGGACAGTGGTTATATTGCAAGAGTAGCATTTTTTATGGATAAACTGTTAAGAAAGATTGGTCTGTCAGGAAGAAGTATTGTTCCTATGTTGATTGGATTTGGATGTACTGTTCCTGCGGTTATGGCAACAAGAACGCTTCCTAGTGAGAGAGACAGGAAGATGACAATTCTTCTTACACCATTTATGAGCTGTTCAGCCAAGCTGCCAATATATTCATTCTTTGTCAGTGCATTTTTTCCGGGAAAGGGTGCACTTATAATGGGTGGATTATATTTCTTTGGAATTATTATGGGAATTCTTGTGGCATTGCTTTATAAAGGAACATTGTTTAAAGGCGAAGCTGTTCCTTTTGTTATGGAGCTTCCTAATTACAGACTTCCAGGTATGAAAAATGTTTTGCAGTTATTATGGGAAAAGGCCAGGGATTTCCTGCAGAGAGCATTTACAGTTATATTTGTTGCAACTGTAATTGTCTGGTTTTTACAAAGCTTCAATCTGCACCTTAATCTTGTTACAGATTCAAAGGGCAGCATACTTGCACTTATTGCGGGAATAATAGCCCCTGTATTTGCACCTTTAGGATTAGGTGACTGGAGAATATGTACATCTTTGCTGTGTGGTGTCATGGCAAAGGAAAGTGTCGTATCAACAATGCAGATACTTTTCGGGACAGGCATACAGGCAGCACTTTCAACAGCCGGTGCAGCCGCAATGCTTGTATTCAGTCTTCTGTATACACCTTGTATCGCAGCAATTGCTTCAGTAAAGCGTGAGCTTGGCGGAAAATGGGCTGTTATAATGGTTGTATGGCAGTGCCTGATTGCGTGGGTGATGGCATTTGTTGTGCATGCTGTTGTGATGCTATTCTAGAAAGCATTTATTTCATGTGACATTACTGGTGAAAATGTGGTAAAATAATCTAAGATTATGCTAAAAGCAAGGAGCGGATGGTTATGAAATACATTTTTACTAATGGACATATCCTTGATGGAACTAAGGATATGAAAGTTTTGGATGGCCATTCTGTGCTTGTTGAAGATGACAAGATTACTGGTATTGTGAAGGGTAACACTGTACCAGACGGCTTTAAGGAGATTAATCTTGAGGGTAAATACCTTATGCCGGGGCTTATTAATATGCATGTTCATCTTGCAGGCAATGGAAAACCACAGAAAAAGCAGAGAGATAACGAAAAGACGGTTAAGCTGCTTATGGGAACAGCACTTTCAAGGGCTGTGACATATAAGGTTGTAAAGGATTTTGCAAAGACAGAGCTTATGAGTGGTGTTACTACTATAAGAACTGTCGGAGGTCTGGCTGATTTTGATACAAGAGTAAGGGATGATATCAGAAATGGCAAAACTGACGGACCAAGAATACTTGCAGCTAATGAAGGAATTTCTGTGCCGGGTGGACATATGGCTGGTTCGGTTGCGGTAGCTGCTAACAATATAGATGAAGCACTTGTTCAGGTTGATATCGCAAAGAGCCAGAATGTTGACCTTATTAAGCTTATGATTACAGGCGGTGTACTTGACGCAAAGGCTAAGGGGGTTCCTGGTGAGCTTAAGATGAAACCTGAGATGGTTAAGGCTGTATGTGATAAGGCACATGCACTTGGATATAAGGTAGCTGCACATGTAGAGTCGCCAGAGGGTGTAAGGGTTGCACTTGAAAATGGTGTTGATTCAATAGAGCATGGAGCAAAGCCTGATGATGAGATAATACATTTGTTTAAGGAGAATAATGCATTTTTATGCACAACATTATCACCTGCTCTGCCATATGCTCTTTTTGACAGAAGCGTATCTAATGCGTCAGAGGTTGAGCAGTACAATGGCAATATCGTGTTTGAGGGAATAAAGGAATGTGCCAAGGCAGCAATTGCCAACGACATTCCGGTCGTACTTGGTAATGATGTTGGCTGTCCATGGATTACACAGTATGATTTCTGGAGAGAACTTTATTATTTCCACAAATATGTAGGTGTAAGCAATGCATTTGCATTATACACTGCTACGCTTAACAGTGCAGTAATGGCAGGGATTGGTGATGATACGGGTTCTGTTGAAGCCGGTAAATGTGCTGACCTGATTGTAACTAAGAATAATCCGTTGGATGATCTCAGGGCACTTCGTAATGTGGATTTAATCATGGCACGAGGCAGATTATACAATAATCCGAAGTTCAAAACGAAAAAAATTGTCACTAAAGAACTGGATAAATTTTGTGATTTATGTTAATTTTATTAAAGAATTTTACTTAAAGGAATAAGATTATGAAGATAGGATTTGATAATGACAAATATTTAAAAATGCAGTCTGAGCATATTAAGGAGAGAATTGCCAAATTTGACAATAAGTTATATCTTGAGTTTGGCGGAAAGCTGTTCGATGATTATCATGCTTCAAGGGTTCTTCCAGGATTCAAGCCGGACTCAAAGCTTCAGATGCTTTTACAGTTAAAGGAGCAGGCTGAGGTTGTTATTGCAATAAGTGCAGAAGATATTGCAAGTAATAAGATTCGTGGCGATTACGGAATTACATATGATCAGGAAGTATTAAGACTTATAGATGAATTTACTGAATATGGACTTTTTGTAGGCAGTGTCTGCATCACTAAGTATTTCCAGCAGCCAGAGGTTGATAATTTTATCAAGGTGTTAGATGCACATGGAATTAAGAATTTCAAGCATTACAAGATTGCCGGATATCCTAATGATGTTGCCAAGATTGTAAGTGATGATGGTTACGGAAAGAATGAATTTATTAAGACTACCAGACCACTTGTAGTTGTTACTGCACCTGGACCTGGAAGCGGAAAGATGGCTACATGTCTTTCACAGCTTTACCATGAATATAAGCATGGAGTTAAGGCAGGATATGCGAAGTTTGAGACATTCCCAATCTGGAATATTCCACTTAAGCACCCTGTTAATCTTGCTTATGAGGCAGCGACAGCAGACCTTAATGATGTTAATATGATTGATCCTTTCCATTTGGAAGCATATGGTAAAACAACGGTTAATTATAACAGAGATATCGAGATATTCCCTGTGCTTAATGCTATGTTCGAGCTCATTGCCGGTGAGAGTCCATATAAGTCACCAACAGATATGGGTGTTAATATGGCTGGTAACTGTATTGTTGATGATGAAGCATGCCGTTATGCTTCTAATATGGAGATTATCAGAAGATATTACAAATATTTATGCGACCAGAAGAGAACCGGTGTAAACAGTCAGGAAATTTATAAGATTGAGCTTTTAATGAATCAGGCAGGAATCACACCATCTTCAAGACCTGTTGTTAATGCTGCACTTGAAAAGTCAGCAAAAAGCGGTGATAAACCGGCGGTTGCAATTGAGTTAGAAGACGGAACTATTGTTACTGGAAAAACAGGTGATCTGTTAGGTGCTGCGTCATCAGCATTGCTTAATGCATTAAAGCAGCTTGCAGGAATAGATGATTCAGTTGACCTGCTATCACCTGAGTCAATCAGTCCAATCCAGACCTTAAAGACTAACTATCTTGGCAGCAGGAATCCAAGACTTCATACAGATGAAATTCTTATTGCACTTTCATCTTCAGTTGTAGCCAATCCGTTAGCTGACAAGGCATTAAAGCAGATGCCTAAGCTTTATGCATGTGATGTTCATTCAACAGTTATTCTTTCAGCGGTAGACAAGGATACATTTAAGAGACTGGGCATGAATCTTACATGTGAGCCTGCTTATGAGGAAGAAAAGAGATTTCATAAGAATTAGTTATTGACACACATGCAGGCATTTGATATTATTTATCAAGTAATTAAATATTCCATGAGGGAGTAGTTAGCGCGAAAGTGTGATTTGTCAACATTCTGATTATAATTAAAGAGTATAATCTGGCAAATCTTAAATAATGAGACTCATGTATATCAATTAACAGTTAGTGTTGTACACGGCAGGTAGTTGATATACATGAGTCTTTTTTTATCTGCTGGATATAGTAGTAGCAGAGTTTTTAAGCTGACGACACTTATTATGGAGAGAAAAAAAGGAGGAAAACATGGAAAAATTAATTAACAATGCACCATTTGCTCTTGTACTTGTATGTCTTATAATCGGTTTTGTTCTGCTTATTAAAGGTGCGGACTTTTTTGTAGAAGGAAGTTCAAGCGTAGCAAAGAGACTGCATGTTCCGTCCATTATTATTGGACTTACAATTGTTGCAATGGGTACATCGCTACCAGAAACAGCAGTCAGTGTATCGGCATCACTAACAGGCAACAATGAGCTTGCCGTAAGTAATGTAGTAGGATCTAATATATTTAACCTGATGGTTGTTATTGGTGTGTGTGCAATGATAGCCACAGTAAATGTTGCAAAAGAAACAATAAAAAGAGATATCCCATTTTCACTTATCTGTGCAGGACTTTTATTGCTTTTAGGAATCCTTGGGTTTGGTGATAAGTCAGGAATGATGCTTGGACATTTTGATGGTGTAATATTTATCGGTGCATTTGCAGGATACATTTTTTACATGATTAAGATTGCACTAAAGGCAAGCAAAGAAGGTAAAAAAGTTGAGATTGAGGGCGGTTCTGATGAAGATATTAAGTTAATTTCAGTTCCGCTTAGTATTCTGTTCATTATTGGCGGTGCGGCTGCGATTGCAATAGGCGGAGATATTACAGTAGACGCTGCCTCAAGAATAGCGAGTGACCTTGGAATGAGCCAGACACTTATTGGGCTTACAATAGTTTCAATAGGAACATCACTTCCAGAGCTTGTAACTTCAATAGTTGCAGCCAGAAAGAACGAAGTCGATATGGCACTTGGTAATGCGATTGGTTCAAATGTATTTAACATACTTATGGTACTTGGTATTGCATCAGCAATCAGTCCAATCAGCATAATTACAGAAAATATTATAGATTTGTGTGTGCTTATTGTATTTACAATATGTGTATGGATATTTGCTGGAACAAAGAAGAAAATCGGAAGAATCGAAGGTTTTTCAATGGTTGCACTTTATGTGATATATGCAGTTTATATCATAATAAGATAAATGAGGTAACATACAAATGCTGTTGTTTTTAAAAGTGTTTTTTACTGAATTCATAGCTGAGATGGGCGATAAAACCCAGCTCATGCTTATTGCTCTTACTTCTAAATATAAGTTAAGAGATATTATATCAGGAACTGCTGTAGCAATTCTTGTACTTAACGGACTTGCTGTTTTAGCAGGTGGGCTTGTCAGTGAATTTATTCCTGACTGGCTTATAAAGACTATTGCAGCACTTGCATTTCTTTATTTTGCTGCATCAACTATTGCAGGGGATGATGATGACGAAGAAGAAGGCAGCGGCAAATCAAAGATTAAGTTTGCACCACTTGCAGTTTTCTGTACATTTTTCATTGCAGAACTTGGTGATAAGACACAACTTACAGCCATAACATTTGGTGCTAATGAAGGTATGAGTGCAGCTCTTGTTGTATGGATAGGATGTTCACTTGGACTTTTTGCGGCTGACATTCTTGGTATGTTAGTCGGATATCTGTTAAAGAGCAAGACTCCGGACGGACTGCTTAATACACTTGCATTCGCAATATTCTCGATATTCGGTGTATGCACACTTTATCAGGGACTTAAGCTTATAAAGGCATCTGTCTGTCCGATTCCGGTATGGCCAATTCTTATAGCTGCAACTGTTGTTTTTGTTGTTATATGTGTCTGTCTTTTTATAAGAAGAGAGAAGAAAAAGAATAATTAACGGAAAGAAGAATAATTTATTGCTTGCAGGGTAATCACTTCGTTAAACTGCAATTTAGCGAAGTGACTAAAATGTGTACTTTACTACTGTAACGAGCAATTTTTAAGTGAAAGAAGATGAACTGTAAAACGCCGATAAATCAGGATTTATCGGCGTTATTTTATCTATTATTATCTATTATCGACCTTTTCTGGATACATATCATGGTTTGCCATTCTGTTGAATGCTATCTCCTCCCATTTTGTTCCAGGTTTTCCATAATTACAGTAAGGATCTATTGATATTCCACCTCTAGGAGTAAATTTTCCCCATACCTCTATGTATTTGGGATCCATAAGTTTTATCAAATCTTTCATGATAATATTCATACAGTCTTCATGAAAATCACCATGATTTCTGAAACTGAATAAATATAATTTTAATGATTTACTTTCCACCATTTTAATGTTTGGTACATATGATATTGTAACAGTTGCAAAATCTGGCTGCCCTGTTATAGGACACAAACTTGTAAATTCTGGGCAATTAAATTTTACAAAATAATCATTACCCTGATGTTTATTCTCAAAAGTCTCTAACATCTCCGGTGCATAATCACTTGGATACTGTGTTTTCTGATTTCCCAATAATGTTATATCTGCTGTTTCTTCTTTACTTCTTCCAGTCATAATTTTCTCCTTTTTATTCCATAGCTGGATCATTAATTCCGTTTAACTCAAATGCTCTGGCTCTATCTATACATGTTCCACACTTTCCACAAGGTTTTTCGCTGCCTTCATAGCAACTCCATGTGTACTTATAAGGTACATTTAGCTCAAGCCCCTTTTTTACAACCTGATCCTTTGTTGCATTGATAAATGGTGCTACAACCTTAATCTGCTTTCCACTTCCAAGATATATAGCCTCATTTATTGCATTATTAAAATCACTGCTGCAGTCAGGATATGCACTTCCAGCCGCATCATCCGCATGTGCCCCATAATATATCTCACTGCAGCCTTTTGAAATTGCTATACTGGCAGCACTTGATAAAAATAACCCATTTCTAAATGGAACATATGTTGAAACAGGAGAACCATTTGTGCTCTTAATCTGCTCATCATATGATTCTTTAGGTATTTCCTTATCAGAATGTGATAATAATGAACAATCACTATATTGAAATATTTTTGCAAGGTCAAGATAAATATGTTCTACATTATAGTATTTTACTATTTTATCTGACGCTTCTATCTCTTTTGTATGTTTCTGCCCATATGATATTGATAACGCAATAACATTTTCTGGACCATATTTTTCTACTGCCATACCAAGGCATGTTGTACTATCTATTCCACCACTGAACAAAACCATTGCTTTCATTGTTAAATCTCCCTCTTAATGTTTGTGTATATGTTTTTGTGTTAGCTTTTTTAATTCCTCTTGCGGTCATGCAGCTATGACATCCTTCAATAAATACTGCTATATCTTTGGCACCAGTAACCATCTGCATAATATCAGCAATATCACTTCCTATTCTTTCTTGAAGCTGCAGTCTTTTAGATACCATATCTGCTATTCTAGCTATCTTACTAAGACCTATTACTCTTCCATTTGGAATATAAGCAACTGTTACCTTCATATCATACATAAGAGCAAGATGATGCTCACAATAACTGAAAATATCTATATCTTTTACCACTACCATATTGGAAGTTCCACTCTGACATTTACATTCTATTTGTTCAGACTCTTCTTCATCCATATCCAGTGCAAATGTTTTGTTAAACATATCCGCAATTTCTTCATTTGTATAATTCATTCCATCAAAAACTTCTTCATACATTTTTGCAACTCTTTTAGGTGTATCTTTTAAGCCCTCCCGTTCAGGGTTATCACCCAGAGCCTTAAGAATACCAGCTATATGATATTCAATTGCCTTAGTGTCTATTTTCTTATGTTTTTCCATGTCAGACTCCTTTTTTGTCTGGTGACCATATAATTTTATGTAACTGAATCTGCATATTAACATCATTCATTACATTCTCTTTCATAAAATTAACAATTTCCTCAGGTTCTATCATTCCAAATACCGGACTTATATAAATGTTACATTTTCCATACAGATTATATTTTTCTATAATCTGTTTTGCCTTTATAAGATCCTCTCGACAACCTGCTACAAATTTGACAGTATCATTGCTACTTAAAATATTAAAATTATCCAGATTCATGGCGGCTTCCATACCACTGCATGAAAGCTTATAATCCATTGTAAAAGTTACATTCTCTTTGTGAAGCTTACGGATTTTATCAAGATAAACACTGCCGTTAGTCTCTATTTCAATGTTCAGATTGTTTTCTGCAAGAACTGTTATTACATTTTCAATACCTTCTCTTAACAGTGGTTCACCACCAGTAAGAGTGACATTTTTTACTCCTGTCGATAAAACATAATCAAGAATTTCTTTTTCTGTCATTGGTTGAGAAGGTGTCTCCTGCTCATTAGCCCATTTGGTATCGCAGTATTTACAGTTAAGATTACAGCCCTTAAAGCGTATAAAAACCGCTAGTTGCCCGGCTTTAGTTCCTTCACCATTAATACTTACAAATTTTTCAACTACTTCGTATTTACTCATATATAAATCCTTTCAGATTAAAAATTATTTAAAATCATTCCATATAAGTTGCACTATTAGCAGGAGTTTCATATACAGTTACAGCTCTCATGTTGTATCCAAGTATTTTTATTTTTTCATAAAAATATTTGGCCATATTCTCCGCTGTCGGACGGAAATCAAGTTCAATAATTTTGAAATTCTCGCTTTTTAAAGCTTCAAATGTTGTATCCTTCAATGAATTTCTTTCTATAATTAATGCATGATCCATTGAATCTGCTATGTTTCTTAAATCTTTTTTCAGTTCTCCAAAATCAACATACATACCCTTATGCTGATCATCTTCCTTTAGTTCCTCAGTTTGAACTTCAAGAACAATCTTCCATCTATGTCCATGAAGATTGCTGCATTTTCCATTGTATCCTGCAAGAAAATGTGCAGAATCAAAACTAGCCTCTGTTTTTAAAATATACATAAATCTTTTCTCCATTTGCTTATATTGCATTAAAAAAACACGGATACATCTGTACCCGTGCCTTAATAGATTATTTCCCTAAAAATTTCCAATTATGAATTATAAAAATAATAGTCCTGGTTTTATTTAGAGACAGGATGGTACAAACGAACTGTCTTATTAATTTACTGTGCAATGATATCAAATCATTCACAGCTTGTCAATTAAATACTCATGGTTAATTTCATTAAAATCGTCTGGATGGGCTGATTCAAATTTCATGTGTCTTATACCTCCGTATTTTCTCCAATTCTATATACCACCATTCTCTCCCTCCGGGCTTCCCCGAAAGATATATCTCTACAGTCAATCTCATCATACAGACTCACGCCGTATTCCTGAGACAGACACATAAGGTACTCATCTGAAGGGTAATAGAAAATCATATACATCTCTCTGTGATTGTTATAAAAGCTATCCATAATATTTGCCAGTACGCCCTTAAAGATTTCGACAGAGAACGGATTAAAGAAGAAAAATCTGTCAGCTTCTTTAGGTATATTATACTTAAGTGCGTCTTCATTTATAAATGTGACTCTGCCACCGGATATACTGCTCTCTTTATTAGCTATGGCACGCTCAAATATACGGTTGTCGTATTCTATGCCAATAGAGTGACATTTGGTTTGGTAAGCCATGAAAAGACTGACTCGTCCTTTCCCACAGCCATAATCAAGCAAAGTATTGTTCTTGCCGATGATTCCGGTGTTGGCCAGCTTGTTAAGCACTTCGTAAGAAGTTGGTTCATACGGATACCTGTATGTGTCTGATCTGGAGTCATCCCTGCCGGTAGTCTTTATTCTAAGGAGCTTTTCCCAATCTTTTTCTGTCATAAAATTCCGCCATTCATCTTCCAAAATAATTTTATTATATTAACTTAATTCCTTAAGCATATTTTCAGCATCATCTGCTGCTTTGACCTTATCATTAGCCTTGATGATAATACCTTGCTCATCAATAAGTAGTCTGATGCTAAATACTCTAATTAATACCTACACTATACCACATAACCCCGATTCTATGATATAATATTCTAAGATATTTCTCCGAGGAGGATAATGTATGGAATACGATGTAATTATTATTGGAGCCGGACCGGGTGGAATCTTTTCTGCGTATGAGCTTATGAAGAAGTCACCAGAGACAAGAGTTGCTGTGTTTGAAGAAGGCAACACATTAGAAAAGAGAAAATGTCCTATAGACGGCAAGAAGGTTAAATCATGTATCAAATGTCCAACATGTGCGATTATGAACGGATTTGGTGGTGCTGGTGCATTTTCAGATGGTAAATATAATATAACTAATGATTTCGGCGGAACTCTTTATGAGTACATCGGCAGGAATCAGGCAATCGACCTGATGAAGTATGTTGATACAATCAATACATCACATGGCGGTGAAGAGACTCACATGTATTCGACAGCAGGCACTAAGTTCAAGACTTTATGCATGCAGAACAAGTTAAAGCTTCTTGATGCATCTGTAAGACATCTTGGAACAGATATTAACTATATTGTTCTTGAGAATATGTACAATGAGATGAAGGATCATATAGACTTCTACTTTAACACTCCTGTAAGCAACATTGAGGTGATTGATGGCGGTTACAGAGTATTCTATAAGGACGAGTACATGGATTGTGACAAATGTATTGTTTCTGTTGGTCGAAGCGGAAGCAAATGGATTGAAAATGTCTGTCAGAAGCTTGAGATTCCAACCAAGTCTAACCGTGTTGATATCGGTGTGCGAGTTGAGCTTCCTGCTGTTATATTTGCACATCTTACAGATGAACTGTACGAAAGCAAAATTGTATATAGAACAGAGAAATTCGAGGACCTAGTAAGAACCTTCTGTATGAATCCTAATGGAATCGTAGTTAATGAGAACACCAATGGAATTGTAACAGTTAACGGACACAGCTATGAAGGTGCTGAGAAGCAGACAGAGAACACCAACTTTGCGCTTCTTGTTGCAAAGCATTTTTCAGAGCCATTCAAGGATAGTAACGGATACGGTGAAAGTATTGCGAGACTTTCCAATATGCTTGGTGGTGGCGTTATTGTTCAGAGATTCGGTGACCTTATGAGAGGAAGAAGAAGTACAGAAAAGCGAATTGAGGAGGGACTTGTAAAGCCTACTCTTGCTGCTACTCCAGGGGATTTAAGTCTTGTACTTCCTAAGAGAATTCTTGATGGAATTATTGAGATGATTTACGCACTTGATAAGATTGCGCCGGGAACGGCCAATGATGATACACTTCTGTATGGTGTTGAGGTTAAGTTCTATAACATGGAAGTGGAGATTGACAACAATCTTGAGACAAGATATAAGGGTTTATACATAATTGGCGACGGAAGCGGCGTTACACATTCATTATCACACGCTTCTGCCAGTGGTGTATATGTTGCAAGAAAGATTATCGAAGAAATGTAGTCACATAATATTAATAAGGGAGATTGTCATAAGACAGTCTCCCTTTAATTAATGGTCTAATTAATATTTTTATCAAGCTTTATTATTTCAGCCCCTAACAGATTGGCATCATCAGTTCCATGAGTTGCAATAAGCAAAGTACGGTTATTACGCATTTTTAAGATATAGTCTATTACATTTAACTTAGTATTCTTATCTAAACCTGTGAATGGTTCATCAAGTATTATTAATTTGCCCGGATATGATAATGCTCTTGCAAGTGCAACTCTTCTTTTCATTCCACCGGATAATGAATTTACAGGCATATCAAGACTATCATCTGGAAGAATTGATAACAGATTATTACGGATTTCTTGTCTATTTGGTTTACCACGAAGTACTATTCTGACATTATCTATTGCTGAAAGGTCAGGAATAAGCCTGTTCTCCTGAAACATACAAGATATGCTCTTTATATCTATACCGGATATACTGCCGGAATCAGCATGTTCAAGTCCCATTAGAATTCTTAAAAGCGTTGTTTTTCCAATGCCGGAAGTTCCCATAAGACAATATATAGAATTATCTTTAAGTGTTATATTAACATTTTTAAGAACTTCATTGTCATCAAAGGTTTTGCATAAATCAGTGATTATAATACTCACAATAATTCTCCTGATATTTTAAATTTATTGGATAGAAAGCAGGCTTGTAACACAGTAAAGTGTCTGACCGTTATATATAACCCTTGACCAGCCAACCTCTGTATTATAGCCGGTTCTGGTGAAAAGCTCGCCTTTTTTAGCAGTTGCAACAACAACAGAATCTGCATCTGTCACACTAGGTTTATTTCTCAGATTAACTTCGTCTTTAGGTGTTACTGTGTCGTTACAGTCCGTGAATTTCGTGTTAAATCCGGTTGTAGGACTTTCAGTTGTCTTAGGTGTAAGGTCTGTTGTTAAATAACTTGTAACAGCGTATACAGTCTGTCCGTTGTAGACAAGTCTTGACCAGCCGCTGCTGCTTGTACCTGTCCGGGTGACTGTTTCACCATTAACAAGTGTTGTAATTACTGCTGCGTCGGTATCCTGACTAGGCTTGTCACGAAGCCTTACTTCATCTTTGGCAGTAACAGTATCATTAACAGATGTGAATACCATGCCTGCTTCTACATCAGGTGATGCGGCAGCTGCAGTTTCACCGCTTAGAGAACCGTTACTTCCAGAATAACCAAAATATGCAACGTTAATATCAACATTTGTACCAATTCCTGCTACCCTGCCCTGATTAGTATACTGCCACATGCTGCATGTTCCTGTATATGATGTGGATGGAGTCTCTGGATAAGGCGTTGACGGATATTGTGCAACCCATATCTTATATGAATTTTCTAAGCTTGCAGTGTTCCACTGGCTGTTATTGGTAAGCTCAGAGGAAGCGGCATAGAACATAGGTGTATAGCCTTTATCATATACTTCCTGTAAAAATGCAGTGGCAACAGCAGTTCTTTCGGCCTTAGTCATGCTCTTCTGTCTGCTTTCAGATGTATTGAAGCCCTCACAGTCAAATGCAACAGGGTAAGTTATGCTGTAATCTGAGATGAAATCTGCAACCCAGTCTGCTTCTTCAATTGCTTCAGCCTCATTAACTGCTGATGAGAAGAAGTATGCTCCGACTTTGATTCCGTTAGCGGCAGCCTGCTGCATGTTATACTTTGCATTGGTATCAGCATAGATAACGCCTGTTTTCTGCGCTCTGTAGCCAACTCTTATCATTGCAAAATCAACACCTGATGAAGCAACCTGTGCCCAGTCTATAGTTCCCTGAAATTTTGATACATCTATACCGATTGTGATATCTGATGTCTCGTTAGTACTGTTGGAAAGGACTACAGAAGCACCATTACCGGCAGACTGATTCATGGAACCGTCAGTATCAGAGTACTGTGGATCCAGTTCTTTCTCATCTTTATCGCTTAAAGTATTATTGCCGTCGGCATCAGTTCCATTGACAGATGAAGTCTCTTCGGTTGAAGATACATTTGAAAGAGTTTTTTTGCCTTTATGACCGAAAGAAACAATAAGTACAATTATTAATGCAATTACTGCTACTACAGCAATTATGATTGCCGGCAGAAATTTTTTCCAGTTAATATGCACAGTATCATCAAGATACCCAAGATCATCGTCATCAGAATCAAACAGCTTAAACATGTAAATCGCCTCCTAATTGAAGTAATCGCTGCACAGATAGTTAAGTAGCAGGGCTGCACCATTACTATCCATTGCAGTGCCGTTAAGGGCCATATAGCTTAGAGCCCAGTAATCATCAGAATCATTATATACGAATTGAATCTTCAAAGAAGAATTCATGTTATTATATACTACATTACCATTGAATTCTACTACTTTCTTTTTATCGCTAGAACTGAATATAGTCCATTCCGGGTCAGTACATTTGTTATCAAGGCATTCCCCATATGTTACAGTATAATCCTTGAATATCTGCTGTGACTTTACAACATCAATACGCGAATCCTGCATAGGATTAGCTTTAGTTCCTATACCTGCGCTGCTTACACCAACAAAGCTTATGATTACCGTAAGCATAATTGCGATTATTGTTGATACAGTGCTTTCAAATGCATCATCAAGATAGTCATGATACAGAATGAATATAAGAATTCCACCTGCAATACCGCCGCCTAAGTGACCGAGAATATCAACATTAGCACCATTGGATATAAGTGCATATACAACAATTAACGCGATAGATACGATAACGGTTGTTTTGTTAGAATCGGTCTTGGAACTGAAGTTGGTAAACAGTGTTGCACACATTACACCGAATATTGCACCTGATGCTCCGGCTGCGAAACGGATAACATCTGGATTGATAAGATGTGATACATATACAGATACAAGACCTGATGCAATTCCTGAGCCAAAGTATATAATTGCAGTACGAAGTGAACCGACACGGGGCTCAAGTCTTGAACCGAATATGTAAAGTGCAATCATATTATTAACAAAATGAGGCACATTAGCATGCAGGAACATATAAGTCAGAAGTCTTATATATTCTTTATTATTGTGAATATACTGATAATTAAGACCACCTGTTTCAAAATGGTCGCTGCCTGCTATTATACACATTACTCCTGCAATGAAGTTGGCTAGAATTATAATAAGTATAACAGGCATGTCTTTTGGATTGGTTTCAGAGTATCTTTTTCTTCTTGGTGGATTGTTAAGATATTCCGGATTAATCCTGTCGGACTTAATCTCATACACTTCATCGTCAAGATGAAGCTCATCCTGGTAATTATTCTGGTAATCTGGCTCCATAAATTAATTTCTCCCCTCGTATTAAATTTTCCACTCTACTATAAAATAAAAAAGAATTTAGCATTACACTAAATTCTTTTTCATTATAACATATTGGGTCAATATGTGTTATTTAATATGGAGTTGTGCTTTAATAATTAATTCATGTTCACCATTAGCTTTGGCTTTGATACTGCCATTATGCTCGGCAACAATAGCTTTGGCTATAGATAGCCCAAGACCATGCCCGGTTATTCTTGCAGAAGTTGAATCAGCCCGGTAGAATCTGTCAAACATTCTGTCAGTCAGGCCCTTGCCAATATGTTCGACATTATTAGTTACGCAAAGTGTTATGTAGTTTCCAGATGATGATAATATAAAGTTAATATTGCCATTATCTGGTGAATATTTGAAAGCATTATCAAGAAGTATAGTGAAAAGTTGTCTTATAGATGCTGCATCTCCGCAACAGGAAAGATTAGGTTTGATATCATATGAAAAATGCTTTCCAAAATCAATTGCAAGTGCATTATATGAATGGACAACTTCCTCTGCAAGTTCTGAAACAGGGAAATCAATACGGGGAATATTGCCGTTGCGTTCGTCCATTCGCGCAAGTGTTACAAGATTATTAGTCATTGTGGTAAGATTCTCCGCCTGCTTCTTTATATCGGCAAGCCATTCGTTATTCTCATCATCCATCAGTAATATATCGGCATCTGCTCTTATTACAGTTATGGGAGTCTTAAGCTCATGGCTCGCAGATGTTATGAATTCTTTCTGTTTGCGGTGTGCTTTAGCAATAGGCATTACGATAAGCTTTGAAGCAAATATAAGAACAAGAAGCATAATACCTATACCTACGCATGAACCTTCGATAAGTGAAAGTGCAGTTTTCTTAACATCATCTATCATATTACTTCGAAGCACAAATATAGCAATTGTACGTTTTTCTTTTTCATATATGCAATATCTGTAACCATTGTAAAATCCATCAAGTTCGCCTGTCTCATATGCCTCATAATATATTGCCAAAGCCTCATCTTCAGAAATATCAGATATGTTATCAACATTAATGGTTTTGGGGTTATTATTTTTATCAAATATTATATAGAAATATCTTGCATCGGCTTTCACTGGTTTTTTATCAAGAACATTAATGTATATAGATGAAACAAGATGGTCAGATTTGGAGACCATCTTGCTGTATGTATTTCTGACACTTGTATACACAATAAATCCCTGCATAATTATTACAACTGCCATTGAAAGAACTATAAACTGTATTCTTAACCGGGTAAGCATTTTTTCATTATAATTAAATGCTTTATTGTTTTTTGACATTATATACCTTCTTTATTAGTTGTTATTTTTTAAATAATATCCCATATTTCTGCGTGTTGCAATAGAATACTCGGAACCTAAGGCTTCAAGCTTTCTGCGAAGATAAGAGATATAAGACCATACAGTACTGATATCAGAATCAGAATCACTGTCCCAGATTTTCTCCATAAAATGTTCTGCCGAAATAACCTGATCTTTGTTATTCATGAACATCAGCATCATCTGATATTCCTTATTCGTAAGAAGAAATGAGTCTGTTGCTGATGACAATTCACATGTAGATGTGTTTAGTGTTATATTGCCAAGTGTCATAACACTGTCATGCTGTCTTTCATTGCGAGTAAGAACGCGTAATCTGGCAAGAAGTTCTCTTGTGTCGAATGGCTTGGTAAGATAGTCATTAGCACCGTTATCAAGACCTTCTACTTTATCATCGATTTCAGTCTTTGCTGTAAGCATAAGAACAGGAATGTTATTGCCACGTTTTCTTAAATTCTTTAAAGCAGTAATTCCATCCATTACCGGCATCATTATATCCATTATTACTGCGTCATATATATCCTGTTCAAGATAGTCAAGTGCAAGCTGACCATTGTTAACGCAGTCAACGGAATAATTATTCTTCTGTAATATAGTTGATACAGCTCTTGATAATGAGCGGTCATCTTCAACTAATAATATTCTCATATATAAGCCTCCAGTTGAATAATATTAATTCCAGTAGCCAAGCTCTATGCCTTTTAAGTATATAGCTTTGGCTTTGGAATAATATCCATAAGAGTTAAAATGTGTGAAATCAGCACGAATCTGTTCAGGCAGGTTGCCTGTCTGTATATCAATTATATCATTCTCGGTTGGTGTAAGTCCACAGTCAGAGAACGCATTTTCCATAAGATAAAGTCTTGTGTTAAGGAAATGTTGTCCAAATGCATCATACAGAGCCTGTTCCCATAATGTTGCATGAAGTCCTGCATAATTACCATTATCATCGTATACATCCTGATATATGTCAGCTGATTCTCCCGGATTATCAGTATCACCAACAATTATATAATCAGCATAATAGCTGTTATCAATTATATTCTGATATTGTTTTATAAGTTCATCATAATCATTCTCCCAGCCACCATTACTTCCCATCTCAAGAATAAGAATATCATTGCGATGGTCATAAGCTGCCTTAGGAATAACCCTTGTCCATGCGTTAATATACATTTCAGTTACAGAATCACAGTCTGCATCAGAACATATAGAAATATATAAGCCATCATCAGCTCTTTCGACATAACATAAAACATCATTAATATATACTGTGTCTGGATATGTGTTATTTTCATATCCATATCCGCTGTAGTCATCCATATCGATTGTTTCTTCATGTTCATCAACAAATTTTACATAAGCTAATGAGTGGTCGGTTATATAGATATCACGGTCAGTGTATATTGGAATTCCGCCCGCACGTAAAGCAATATGATATGAATTTTCACCACCTACACCAAAGTTGTAGGTATTGATTGATGTAAAATATTGCAGAGCAGATGGAGTTGTAAAGTAAGATATGTCTTCAATACCATTATCAGAGTATATATATGCTTCGTTACATCCAGCTCCTTGTATCATGCTATCACCCCAGCATGCTATGCTGCGTTCTGGGATTTCATCATCTAATACGGTTTTATTAGTATTAGATTCAAGAATAATATTATCATTATTAGATACTATGTATGTGCACTGTGTGTTATTTAATGTTATCTTAGAATTTTTTTCGGAACATCCTGTTAAGAATAGGCTTAACAATATAGTACTTATATTTAATAAAGCAAAAAGTTTCTTTTTCATACGAACTCCTCCAATCTTATGACTTTATTCTGGCATTACTATAAAATGTCAACCTAAAATTAAATTAAAAAATATTCACTATTTATCAATTAAATGGTAAAATATCAAAGTATGTTTAGATTATGGAGGCAGATTATTATGGATTCAACATTAAGAAGAACATGGGCTGAAATAGATATGGATGCACTTGCACACAATTATGAAACATTACGAAAGAGAATTGGAGAAAATGTTAAGTTCTTAGGTGTTGTGAAAGCAGACGCTTATGGTCATGGTTCTGTTCAGGTGAGCAGACTGTTACAGGAATTAGGAGCAGATTATCTTGCTGTCAGCAGTATAGATGAGGCAATAGAATTAAGACATAATTCAATTACAATGCCAATTCTTATATTAGGTCATACACCTAAGGAAGAGGTTGGGCAGCTTATTAAGAACAATATAACACAGGCTGTCACATGTAAGGCCAAGGCACTTGAATACAGTGAAGAAGCTGTCAGATGTGGTGGTACATTAAAGATTCACATCAAGGTTGATACAGGTATGTCACGACTTGGTTACCTTTGTGATGGTGATTATTTTGACAGTGGTGTTGAAGGAATATGTGAGGGCTGTTCACTTCCCGGCCTTGACGCAGAGGGAATATTTACACATTTTGCTGTATCTGATGAATTCGGGGAAGAATGTGAGGCATATACTAAGCATCAGTTTGAATTGTTTACAAGCGTAATTGATGCAGTAGAAAAAAAACTAGGGAAAAAATTTAAAATAAGACATTGTGCCAATACTGGTGCTGTTGCCAGATATCCAGAGACCTGGCTTGATATGGTAAGACCAGGACTTCTGCTTTATGGTTATGGCGATTTTGCACAGGAACTTGGACTTAAGCCAGTTATGTCTCTTAAGACAACAGTAAGTACTATTAAGACTTACCCTGCTGGAACAGCTATAAGCTATGGTGGAATATATAAGACTGACAGGAAAACAAGAATGGGAGTCGTTCCTTATGGATATGCAGATGGATATTTCAGATGCCTTTCTAACAGATATGAGCTTATGACTGAGGAAGGTCCTGTTCCACAGAGAGGCAAGATATGTATGGATATGTGCATGATTGATCTTACTGATAAGATGAACGTCGATGTTGGAAGCGAAGTTGAAATATTTGGTAAGGCTAATCCTATTGAGCATATGGCACAGCTTGCAGGAACTATTCCGTATGAACTTACTTGTGCAGTAAGTAAGCGAGTTCCAAGATTGTACATAAAGAATGGTAAGGTTTACGAGAAAGAATTATTATTACGAGGATAAATACAAATATTAATACGAGGACGAATGAATGAAGAAAATATTATGTGTATTAATGTCATGTATGCTGCTTGTGATTACAGGCTGCAGCGGGCATAGCAAGAACCTGAAATTTGGTGCAGCAGATATTGGTGGTATGTATTATTCATTTGCAAGCACATTTACACAGCTTGCTGATAAAGAAATAGATGGATATACATTTGAAACAAGGACTACTGCTGGTTCGGTTGCTAATTTAAGACTTATATCTGATGGGTATATCGACCTTGCTATTGTTCAGGCAGATTTGTTAAGTGATGCTTATAATGCAACAGGAGCCTTCACTGATAAGAAGTATCAGAAGGGTTATAAGGCAGTTGCGTCTCTTTATACAGAAGCCTATCAGATTGTTGTAAGAAATGATTCGGGAATCACAAGTGTTGATGATCTGATTAACAAGACTGTAAGTGTTGGTGCTTCTGAGTCAGGAACCGAAAAGAATGCAGAGCAGATATTAAAGATGAGCGGTATTGCAGATGAACTTATTAATAAGGTTAATATGGATTATACTGAAGCCGCTGCAAAGCTTAAAAATGGCGACATTGATGCATTTTTCTGTACTGCAGGAACAAGAACCGGAGTTATAGAGCAGTTGTCAAAGGAATGTGATATCAGTCTTATAAGTCTTGATGACAAATGTATTGATAAGATGTTATCAGCATATTCCCTCTGCGAAAAGTACACTATTCCGGCGGGAACTTATCAGGGCCAGGATACAGCTGTTACTACTATTGGTATTAAGGCAGTTCTGATTGCAAGACAGTCGCTGTCAGATGATGTTATTAAGAATGTGACTAAGACTTTATATGAGCATGCAGATGACTTCAAGTATGCTACTTCTCTTGACATTACATTCAACGTTAAAGAAGCTGCTAACGGAGTGGATATTCCATTCCATTTAGGTGCGGCAGATTATTATACAGAGAATGGCATCAAAGTTTTGACAGAATAATTAAATCTGTATATCAGGTTAATGTAATAAAGAATGGAGAAGTTTAATGAAAGTTCAGTTAGATATGTATCAGACGCTTGCTATTGCGGTACTTGTACTGCTTCTGGGAAGTTTTTTACGAAAGAAAATACGATTTCTTGAAAGATTCTGTATACCGGCTCCAGTTGTTGGAGGTCTGTTATTTGCTATATTTACATGTGTGTGTTATGTAACACATATATTAGAGTTCTCATTTGATGATACACTTAAAGAAGTATGCATGGTATTTTTCTTTACATCTGTTGGATTTCAGGCAAATCTTAAGGTACTTAAGAAGGGTGGAAAATCAATGGTCATATTTTTAGGATTAGTCATTGTTCTTATATTCATACAGAACTGTGTTGCAGTTAGTTTATCAAAGCTGCTTGGACTTGATTCACTTATTGGCATGTGTACAGGTTCTATTCCTATGGTTGGTGGACATGGTACAGCAGGTGCATTTGGACCGGTCCTTGAAGATTTTAATGTTCAGGGTGCAACAACAATATGTACTGCTGCTGCTACATTTGGTCTTATATTTGGAAGTCTTGTCGGTGGTCCGTTAGGCAAGAGACTGATTGAGAAGAAAGACCTCTTATCTACAGCAATTCCTGAAGATGATAGTCTTCTTGTTGAGGATGAGAAAAAGCATGAGAGACATTCAAGAATGTATGCTTCAGCAGTATTCCAGCTTATTCTTGCTATTGGTTTAGGAACGATTTTTTCATGGGCACTTACCAAGACTGGTCTTACTTTCCCTATATATATAGGTGCTATGATTGCAGCAGCTCTTATGCGTAATATTGCAGAATATGCGGGACATGGAAAGCTTGTTATTCATATGGGTGAAATCAACGACCTTGGTGGTATCTGCTTATCGTTGTTCTTGGGTATGGCGATGATTACACTTAAGTTGTGGCAGCTTGCTTCACTTGCTCTTCCACTTGTTATTCTTCTTGGAGCTCAGGTTATTGTTATTGTTTTATTTACTTATTTTGTTGTATTTAATGTTATGGGAAGAGATTATGATTCAGCAGTACTTGTTGCAGGAACATGTGGATTCGGTATGGGAGCTACTCCTAACGCCATGGCTAACATGCAGGCTGTATGTGACAAATACGTTCCGTCGGTTAAGGCTTATCTTCTTATACCACTTATAGGAAGTCTTTTTGCTGATTTTCTTAACAGTCTTGTTATTACATTCTTTATTAATATATTATAAATATCGAGGAGGGAATGCTATGTTTAATATATTTAAAAAAGTTAAGAATAAAGGTAACACTCCTAAGCAAGATTATAATCTGTCATATGATAATCTTGCTATTCCAGAGATACATAAAGGAGATTCTGATGATGAAGATGTTGATATATCTTCTGATATGATTACAGATGATAACAATGATAAGACACATGTGACATATGATAGTGTTGCTGTTCCAGAAGTACATTTTAAGAAAAAGAAATAACTTAATTAATTAAAAATCTGATTAATATAATTCAAAAGGGGGACTGATGATCATTGATGATATCAGCCCCCTTTTGTGATGTAAATATATTATACCGGAAAGGATATATATGGCAAATTACTGTAAAGCCTTAAATGCTTCATCAAGATCTTCAATGATATCATCAATATTCTCTGTACCAATTGAAAGTCTGATTGTGTTAGGCTTGATTCCCTGATCAAGAAGCTCAGCTTCGTTGCACTCTGAATGAGTTGTGCTTGCAGGGTGTATTGCTAATGATTTAACATCCGCAACATTAGCAAGAAGTGAGAATAACTCAAGGTTATCAATGAACTTCTGTGCTTGGGCAGCACCACCCTTGATTTCAAATGTAAAGATTGAACCACCGCCGTTAGGGAAGTACTTCTTATAAAGAGCCTGCTGTTCTTTGTTAGTAGAGATTGAAGGATGATTTACCTTCTCAACTAATGGCTGATCCTTTAAGTACTGAACAACCTTTAATGCGTTCTCTACATGTCTCTCAACTCTGAGTGATAATGTTTCAAGTCCCTGAAGGAAGATGAATGAATGAACTGGAGAAATTGTAGCTCCTGTATCACGAAGAAGGATAGCTCTGATATATGTAACGAATGCAGCAGGTGCTGTATCCTTTGCAAAGCTAACACCGTGGTATGATACATTTGGCTCAACAAGCCATGGGAACTTATCAGCAGCCCCTACCCAGTCAAATTTACCACTATCAACGATTACACCGCCAAGTGTTGTACCGTGTCCACCGATGAACTTAGTAGCTGAATGGATAACGATATCTGCACCGTATTCAATAGGTCTTACAAGGTAAGGTGTTGCAAATGTGTTATCAACAACAAGTGGAATGTTGTGTGCATGTGCAATCTTAGCAATTCTTTCGATATCAACAACTTCTGAATTAGGATTTCCAAGTGTTTCAATCTGAACAGCCTTAGTATTAGGTTTGATTGCTGCTTCAATAGCATCATAATCAAAAGGATCTACGAATGTAGCTTCAATTCCGTAATCTGGAAGTGTATGTGCAAGAAGATTATATGTTCCACCGTAGATATTCTTAGCTGCTACGATGTGGTCTCCTGCATGAGCAAGTGCCTGAAAAGCATAAGCTAAAGCTGCTGCACCAGAACCAACAGCAAGTGCTGCTACACCACCTTCAAGTGCTGCAATTCTTTTTTCAAATACATCCTCTGTTGGATTAGTAAGACGTCCGTAGATGTTACCTGCATCCTTAAGGCCAAATCTGTCAGCAGCATGCTGGCTGTTATGGAATACATATGATGATGTAAGGTAAATAGGTACTGCTCTAGCATCTGTTACCGGATCAGGCTGTTCCTGTCCTACATGAAGCTGTAATGTTTCAAACTTTAAATTTCTTTCAGAGTAAGATTTCTTTGCCATAATTAATTACCATCCTTTTTAATTTATTTCAAAAATGTATTGCTTTCTTGATGTTGATGATAATATAAACCCTTATCCCTACTATGTCAATAGGTTTGTATGATATTTTTGAAAATATTTTGGAAATGTGTATTGGTTGTGCTTTGGGATGTGTATTTGGATTTGTTTTGCAGTGTGTATTGGGATGTGTTTTAGAATTGGCTGTATTATTGTATGAATTTTGCTGGAGACCTACTATACTCTGATAAGATAATAAAATAGTAGGCTTTTATTTCATGAATTAATCTTTGATTATCTGCAGAAACCTACTAGAAGGGAAGTTAATATATGTTTCGTGGGTTATTTTGAAGAAAAAGTGTTGCAAATGTGCTGATAAAATAGCTTAGATAGCGAAAAAGACCCACTAAAATATATAGAAAAGTTGTATGAGTGGGTCTTTATGCTATTCAACAGAAACATCAGATGTAATAAAAACCTACTCAATTAAGAATTCATAGTTGGTTAGTAGGTATTCCAAATAATTCATGCTAACTAAGTTGTTATCCATTATCAGTGCAGATTAATAGCGAAGTATACTCTGGCAGGTTATCCGCAAAGTCTACCTACGCAGCCTCGCAACAGCGGCTTTCAGTGCATCTATTGCATAGTCAGCATCTTCCTTGGTTAAATCCTTATCTATGCTTAATCTTAAAGCACCTTTAGTTTCACCTTTGCTTCGTCCGATAGCAAGAAGCACATGTGAAGGGTCGATTGAGCCTGCAGCACATGCTGAACCGCTGGATGCACATATACCGTTCATATCAAGCATAATAAGTAAAGAATCACCCGAAACATCTTTAAAGCAGAAATGCATATTAGACGGAAGACGCTTCAGGCTGCACATGGGCAAACCTACCGAAACAGCATTGACATCGGCATTAGCATCAATACAAGGTCCATCAAAAGTAACATCAGGAATCTCGCCAAGAATCCTGTCAACAATATAATTACGCATATTAATAATTGTATGTGTATCTTTATCAAGTGTACCTAAGGCAAGCTTTACAGCCTTTCCCATGCCGACAATGCCTGGAACATTGCTTGTTCCGGCGCGTCTCGCACGCTCCTGTGCCCCGCCATGTATGAAAGGCTCTAACTTGGCAGAATTCTTCATGTACATGAAACCGACGCCTTTAGGACCGTGGAACTTGTGTGCGCTTGCACTTAACAGGTCAATATTCATCTCTGTGACATTAATTGGGACATGACACATAGCCTGAACTGCATCAGTGTGAAAAAGAATGCCATGCTTATGTGCAATCTCACCTATTTCACAGACAGGTTCAATTGTTCCGATTTCATTGTTGGCAAACATAACACTTATAAGAATTGTTTTGTCAGAGATGGCATTCTCGACATCTTCTAATGAAACAAAGCCCTCGCTGTCAACATCAAGGTAAGTTATCTCGAATCCATTCTTTTCAAGATATGCACATGTATTAAGAATTGCATGATGCTCTATCTTAGTTGTTATTATGTGGTTTCCTTTATCTTTAAGTCCAAATGCAGCTGACTTTAAAGCCCAGTTATCGGACTCACTTCCACCGCCTGTAAAATATATTTCATTGCTTTTAGCAGCGCCAATACTGTCAGCTATAATTTCCCTTGCATCTTCAATAGCCATCTTGCTTTTCTGGGCAAAATTATATACAGAAGAAGGATTGCCGTAATATTCAGTAAAGAATGGAAGCATTGCAGATACAACCTCTGGTGCGGTTGATGTAGTTGCTGCGTTATCCATATATATAAGTTTTTCCATAATATTGTCCTTATTAATTAAAAAATAATTAAATAATAGTTCCGCCGCCAAGTACATTGTCTCCATCATATAATACAAGCGCCTGACCTGGTGTTACGGCACGAACAGGCTCGTCAAATGTACATTCAAGAGTATTCTCATCAAACATTCTTATAGTACACATAGAACCTTCATGGCTGTAACGGATTTTGCCTTTGGCACGCATTTCACCCTCAAGTGAAGGTATTGACATGAAATTAAGGTTATTGGCGTAAAGCTTAGGTGAGAACACGTCTGAATTATCACCGATTACAACCTCGTTGGTTTCAGGTCGTATAGCAACAACAAATGCCGGTTTCCCAAGAGCAAGTCCAAGACCCTTTCTCTGACCGACAGTGTAGTGTATTATACCCTGATGTTTTCCGATTACATTGCCATTGACGTCAATGAAATTACCGGGAACAGAAGTATAGCCTGTTTCGCGTGTTATAAATCCTGCATAGTCATTATCAGGAATAAAGCATATTTCCATACTGTCAGGCTTCTTGGCAACAGTAATACCAATCTTAGATGCAATTTCACGGACCTGATCCTTAGTATAATCACCAATAGGAAGAAGTGTGTGTGATAACTGTTTCTGTGTAAGATTATAAAGTGCGTAAGTCTGGTCTTTCCTGGCAGTTACTGAATTGCATATAGTGTATCTGCCATTAGGAAGCTGGTGGATTCTTGCATAGTGTCCTGTTGCAATGTAATCTGCTCCTATTTCAAGACTTCTCTTAAGAAGAGATTCCCACTTTACATAACGGTTGCAGGCGATACATGGATTAGGTGTACGGCCTTTTTTATATTCGTCAACAAAATAGTCGATTACATTACATTTGAACTCATTCTTAAAATTCATTACATAATATGGGATGTCAAGCTGACCTGCAACACGCCTTGCATCATCAACAGCACTGATACCGCAGCAGCCGTTCTCAGCGGCTTCTGTTGCATCGTCCTGCCATATCTGCATAGTCACACCTATTACATCATATCCCTGTTCCTTTAATAGATAAGCGGCAACAGAGGAATCAACGCCCCCTGACATGCCGACAACAACTTTTTTCTTCATTACTAATCCTCAATCATTTCTTATATCTCTTATTTCGTCTGCAAGTGCGCAGATTTCGTTCCAATGCTTCTTAGAATCCTCATCATATACAGCACATATCTTAAATCCACCCTGTCTTGCAGATTCAATGCCGTGAAGAACATCTTCATATACCCATGTATCTTCCGGTTTAAAATGCATTTTTTCAGCGATAAGCTTGTAGCTTTCCGGATTCTTTTTATTATACGGAATGTCATATACTGTAAAAATGTTGTTAAAACAGTCAGCTATTCCGAGATGGTTAAGTGCAGCGTCAACGCAGCCTCTGTCAGAGCTTGTAAATATGCACATGCAAGAACCGGCTTCATGCTCACGTCTGATTAATTCAAGCATTCCGTCTTTAGCCGGAATATCTGTGCTGTAGTGTCTTGTCATAATATCCACAGCAGTCTGTCGCATAGTTGCTGCATCAGTGTTTATGCCTAATTCATCACGGAAATAAGCAGAACATTCATCAAGGTCCATTACATAAGTACGCTCGTCAAAGTCATCAGGTAACTTATCAACATACTGCATGGCGTATTCCTTGGAAACATTTCTCCAGTAAGGCATAGAATCAAGAATAGTTCCGTCCATGTCAAATATGAAATCCCTGTGATAATTAAATACACGGCCAGTCTTTAAGTAAAGCTCTTTCGTAGCAAGTCCAGGATCATCAGCGGCAAATATAGCTGAAACAACAGCAATCCCGTCAACACCAGTGCCTGCAAGCTCACCGCAGTTGTCGTAATCAATACCGCCGATTGCAACGACAGGGATATTAACTGAACCTGCAACCTCAATCAGTCGCTCACGAGGCATGTATACAGCATCCTTTTTGGTACTTGAGCCAAATACAGCACCAGTTCCGATATAATCTGCACCAAGTCTTTCAGCTTCTTTCGCTTGTTCTACTGTCTTGGCGGTCATGCCGATAATCTTATTATCTCCAAGAATACTTCTTGCAGTCATATAGTCAGTGTCACTCTGTCCGATATGTACTCCGTCAGCGTCAGCTTCAAGTGCCGCCTGCACATCATCATCAATAACGAATGGTACTCCATATTTTCGTGCAATTGGCTTAATTGCTTTTGCTTTTGCAACAATTTCTTCATGTGTCGCATTCTTTTCTCTTAATTGTAAAAATGTAGCTCCATTTTTTAATACATTTTCAACAACATTAATGAGACTGGCTCCGTTAAGCCAGCTTGTATCTGTGATTGCGTATAGACGCAGTTGTTCTTTTCTAATCATAATTAATTCTCCTGAATCAAGTTCAATATGTATAATAACACATCTGCCTATACCTTTGGCATACATTTTTTGACACATTTTAAAAAATTCTATAAAATATTCTGAAAAATGTTGTAACGAAAATCCATTTCGTGCGTCTAACCTATGTAAGACGGAAGGAGGTGACCAGTTCTGAATTACGAGAAATTGTACAATTCCTATTATATGCAGGTGTATTCTTATGTGGTTACTATAGTAAAGAATCAGTCTCTTGCTGAAGAAATCACACAAAATACTTTTTACAAAGCCATGACTGCCAAACGTCCGTATGAGGGCAAGGCGGGTGAGCTCACATGGCTTTGCAGTATTGCTAAGAATCTCGCAATTGATGAATGCAGGAAAAATAAGAAGTTTTCTGAGCTTGATGAGACTTTACCGCAGCAGACGGCTGATCTGGCGGATAAAGTTTCGGATACAGATTCTGCTTTGCAGATTCATATGGTTCTTCATGAACTACCGGAGCCGTATAAAGAGGTATTTCAGTTGAGAGTTTTTGGAGAACTCACATTTGCACAGATTGGAATGGTATTTGGAAAAACTGAGAACTGGGCCAGAGTAACTTATCATAGGGCCAGACTAAAAATAAAAGAAAGGATTGATTAGATATGAGTAATAAAGAATGTGAAATCGTGCAGGACTTACTGCCCCTTTATTATGACAAAGCCTGCAGTGAGGCAAGCTGCAGCTTTGTTGAAAAGCATATGGCAGGCTGTAGTGACTGCCAGAAGATATATAATGAATTACAGGAAAACAACGTTGATGAAGTGCTTGCAAAGGAATCAAAAGGAGTACTTGAAAGACATGCAAAAAAAGAGCGTAATGCAGCATACAGGGCAGGAGTTGTGATTGCCGCAATACTTCTACTGCCAATTGTCATTACATTTATAGTACAGCTTGCAACTGGTATGGGTTTAGGCGTATTTTCGGTTGTTACTGCTTCTATGATGCTTGTTGCAGCACTTACGGTAGTTCCGCTTATGTCTACGAATAACCGTCTGTTAAAATGTATTCTTGCAGGCGTTGCATCACTTATGCTTATATTGTTTTTCGTTGACCGGATGAATGGCGGAGGAAACTTCCTTTTTTGGGCTATACCTACAGTATTTGGTATATCAATAGTGCTGTTTCCGATAGTGATATGTCTTGTGTCACTTCCACCGGTACTTAGTGACAAGAAAGCACTTATAACAATGACATGGGATACATTGTGGCTATTCCTTACAATGTTTATAGTGTATTATCATTCTGGTTTTACAGGTATGAAAGACGGATATACAGTAGCTGTTGTACTTATGCTTGGTGTATGGCTTGTATTTCTTGTGATCAGATATCTTCCTGTCCATGGACTGATGAGAGCCGGAATTAGTACGATAATATCTGTATTATGGGTTGTTTTTGCCGATGATTTTCTTGAGTTTATTCTCTACAAAAGGAAGGTGCTTACAATAAGTCATATGAATCTGTCTGATTGGAGCACGGCTCTTAGTATTAATGGAAATATATTTTTTATTACTTTAGTGTCTGGCTGTGCAATAGGCTTGGTACTTATAGGTATTGGTGCGTTGCTTATGAGAAAGAAAAATGTTCAGAAGATGAGATAATAATAATCCCCTCACAAGGCTGATGCTTTGTGAGGGGATTATAACTATCTTATACTTTTAATATATGCCCTATAATTCTTAACAAGCAATGGCACTTCCGCAATAAGCATGCCAATCCAGCCAGCAAGATAAGAGAAAGGAAGTGCTTCTATTCCCATGCCTAACGCAAATACAAGTGGAATTGCGGCAAGCACGCGGACACCCATATTGATAAAGCTTGAAAGCAGTGTAATCTTTAAGTCGCCGATTCCTCTGAAATATCCCTGAATACCATTAGTGATGGCAGGAAGTATGTACATTATAGAGATAAGCTTAAGGTAGATTACACCGTGTCTTATAACCTCAGTATCCGAAGTGAACAGTTTCATAAGTGGTCTTGCAAATACAAAACATACAAAGAATATGAAGATTCCATATATTATCTCAAGAATAATACCGGCTGTAAAGCCTTTGATTACTCTGTCGTCTCTTCCGGCACCTTTGTTCTGTGCCATCATAGCTGTCATTCCGTGTGCAATATTCTGCTCGGGTGTATATGCATAGTCATCAATTCTGTTTACTACTGCAAATGCGGCTGAAACCGAAACGCCCATAGTGTTAATAATAGCCTGTATTCCTATTTTACCAAGCTGTACAGTAGCCTGCTGCATAGCAGATGCCCAGCCGTAGCTTATAGTTTTCTTAAGCAGTGAGCGGTCAAATACAAGCCACTTCTTGCCAAGACACAGAATCGGTACTTTGAATTTAATATATATCATGCAGAATACACAGCAGAGAGCCTCGCTCACTACAGTTGCAACTGCACATCCATTGCTGCCGGTTTTCAGGATAACAACAAAGAAAAGGTCACCAAATACATTTAAAACTGCACTTATGATAAGGAAATACAGTGGTGTTGCACTATCTCCCAATGCCCTTAAAGTGCTTGAGAAAAAATTATAAAGGAATGTGAAGATGAGTCCTAACATGATTATTCTTAAGTACTGGGTTGTAAGTGTCATAATTGATCTGTCAACCTGAACAAGCATAAGAATAGGTCTTGTAAATACTATTGCAATCAGTGTAAGTGCAAGTGAGAATATCATACCTGATATCATAGTTGTACTTATCTGGCGGGAAAGTGTGTCCATTTTCTTACCGCCGAAATAATTACCCATAAGAATACTTGCACCCATACATAATCCGTTAAGGAAAAGAATAATGAGTGTAGTTATTGGATTGCATATTCCAACAGCAGCCAGTGCTTCTTTTCCAACAAATCTTCCGACAATAATAGAGTCAACCGCATTATAAGTAAGCTGAAATATATTTCCTAGTATAAGTGGAATTGTGAATTTAATTAACATAGGCATAATTCTGCCCTGAGTTAAATCTTTTGCCATAATTGATGAAACCTCTTGTGTGAATTTCGTAAATGATACTGTCCAAGTGCTTGATTTTAATGCTTATTTTTAAATATGTCAAGAAATGTGTTATTTACAATTACAAGCCGCAAATTAAGATAAAAAATTAATAACCTGTAATAACAGTACTTAGTCTGCACTTACGTTCATAATCAAGAGATGTCTCTTGTCTATGACCAGGGTATATTTTATAATCGCCAATTAAAGTGTTCATCATTTTTTCTATTGATGAAATAAGTAATTTCTCATTTCCGCCAGGTAAAGAAGTTTTACCATGTTTTTCAAACATAATGGTGTCACCAGAGAAAATATTATCATTAACAATGATTGCCATTGAACCGTCTGTATGTCCTGGCATACCTAAGAAAGAAAATGATAACTCATCAAGATTAATTATATCGTCTTCACAAATTAATATATCGGCTTTTACAGCTTTATAAGGTATTTTAACATAAGGTCTTTCATTAATGAGTTCTTCGTCTTCAAGTCGTCCGGCATCAATTTTAGATATAATAACAGGTACATTAAAATATTCTTTCACTTCTTTTAATGCTAAAATATGATCTGTATGACCATGTGTTATAAAAATGTATTTAAGACACAATCCATTTTCTTCAATTGTTTTAATAATTTCAGCAGCATTATCTGCTGGGTCAATCAGAATTGCATTTTTCTTATTCGAAGAAACAATATATACATTTGTGTTGCATGCACCCAATACTAGTTTTGTAATATTCATAATTCTTTACACACCCCATTTTTATGAGAATATATTTATGTTGATTATATCAATTCTGTGTATATATAAATACTAAAAAAATACATGATGATATTTAAATCACATATTTTTATTTAAGAATTTCCTGCTAAAACTTTGAATATCAAAATACTCTTGACAATTATTTGATTAAATGATAACATTCAACAAGAAACTTTGAATATCAAAATATATCAAAATCTTTAAAGGAGAATGATTATGTTAAGAATTATTGCTGACAGCACATGTGATATATCTAAAGAAGATGCAAGAAAAATGGGGATTCAGATTGTTCCTATATCTGTAAGGTTTGGGAATGAAGAATTCTTAGATGGAGTTGAGATAACACATGAGGAATTTTATACAAGACTTGCTGAATGTGATGAATTACCTAAGACTTCACAGCCAAGCCCTGATACATTCATGAAAGTATTTAATGAAGCTGTTGCTGCCGGGGATGATGTACTTGGAATATTCATATCTTCTGATTTATCAGGAACATATCAGAGTGCCTGCCTTGCTGCTTTAGATGTTGAAGAAGAAACAGGAAAGAAACTATACATGGTAGATTCAAGAAGTGCTTCGATTGGAACAGCCCTCCTAATCAGAGAGGCAGTAAAGTTAAGAGATGCCGGTGTAAATGTATCTGATATCGCTGCTGCATGTACAGAGATGTCAAAATATATCAAGCTTACAGCTGTTGTCGGCTCGCTTAAATATCTTAAAATGGGAGGCAGACTTTCAGGAGCGGCTGCATTTGCAGGAACAATGCTTCATATAACACCGGTTGTAAGTATTGAAGATGGAAAAGTTGTTGTGATTGGAAAAACAAGAGGAAAAAAAGCAGCTGAAAAACTTATGCATGATAAGCTCACCAAAGACGGATTAAGTCTTACAAGAGATTTCATGTTTGGTCATATCAACTGCTCTGAATCCTTAGAAACATTTATTAATAAGAGTCTTACTTATATATCTGATGTTAATGGAAATGTTTGTGTAAGCTCTATTGGCTGTTCTGTTGGAACTCATGTAGGTCCAGGAACATACGGAATTGCTTATGTAGAAGCCGCTGAATCAGGAATGAATCGTGAAAGCATCGTAAAGACGGCCTGATTCTTATAGCGTCGCTGTTCTGATGGAACGAATCTGTCAGAATTAACAAGCTCATCAAATTCCTTATACGGAACATACATGTAGTCCATGGTTTCTCCTTCCTGAAGGGTAACATGGACTTCTTTTTCTATTAAATTAAGGTAACTGTGATATATGGCATGCTTAGGCTTATCCACATAGCTGTAAAGTACAATGAGGTCTTCAGTAGAAATCTTAATGCCAGTCTCTTCATATAACTCACGAACCGCACCTTCAGCCGCTGTTTCACCTTTAAGTATAGAACCACCTGTAACTTCCCACTTAAGAGGGTATGTTTTATTTCGTGAACGTTCTGTCGTAAGAAGCTTACCATCCTTAGTCATAGTATAGACATTGACAATGACATGATATACCCCATCAGGTAAAGATTTTGCCTGGCTTCTTTTTAAATCGAAACCTAACAGCTTTTCATTCTCATCATAGGCATCCCATAATTCCTCGTCAACTATTTCAACAAAACTGTCGTAATACTGCTCTTCGAAATATATCATTTCTTCAATCTGCTGGATTGTGTAAGATATATTTTCAGGTGCTATTATCCAGACTGTTTCAGGATCATCACGGCGTCTTGCTACAGCAATAAGCTCTCCGATATATTCATCAACGGCAACATCTACACCTAACAGATAAACTCTCTGTTTATCAAGCTCAGAAAATCCGGCTGTTCTTTCGACATCTACATAGCCACAATTAATAGGATAGACCACCGAGGGGTTATCTTCATCAGTGCTACCTAAGGGGTGGTCGATTTTCACGGTTACAGTTTCTTCTCTCATTATATCTCCTTGTTGAATGTTTATTAATTTGATATACAAATATGAATATACACCAATTAGAACAAAGGTGCAACCAGTCTTAATATACATTGTCCGAATCTCAGAATTCTCGGCTTATTGATGTACTTGTCGGTTACTTCCTCACTTCTTCTGAAAATGTTGTAGAAATCATTAAGTATGTCAGCAGCAGTTTCCTTGCCATATACATATGCAGCATTTTCAAAGTGAAGGTAAAGACTTCTGAAGTCCATGTTGATTGTGCCTACAACAGATACTTCTCCATCGCTTACCCACTGTTTTGCATGAATGAAGCCCGGTGTGTATTCGTATATTCTTACGCCGTATCTTACGAGATCTGCATAATATGATCTTGTGAGGCTGTAAGTAAGCTTCTTATCAGGAATACCAGGTGTTACAATTCTAACATCAACGCCTCTCATTGCTGCCATTGCAAGCTCTCTGGACATCTCTTCTGTAATAAGCAGATATGGTGTTGTAATGTAAAGATAATGCTTGGCACTTTTAATAATATTAAGATAAACATTTTCAGCAACCCTGTTGTTATTAAGTGGACTGTCAGCGTAAGGAACAACATACTGATTATTATTAACAGCCTTGTAGCCATAGTCAGAGGCTTTAATATATTTGACATAATCATCCTGAGGCTCGTCTGTTTTCTTAATAGAGTTCCACATAGAAAGAAACAGCATTGTAAGAGTCTTAACGGCATCGCCGGTCAGTTTAAGACCGGTATCCTTCCATTCCCCATATGGGTGTGTTATGTTAAAGTACTCGTCAGCAAGATTATAACCTCCAGTGAATCCGACCTTACCGTCAATTACGGTAATTTTTCTGTGATCACGGTTATTCATGAACATGTTAAATGCAAGCTTGATTGGATTAAATACACGGCAGTCAATGCCATTTGCACGCATTTCCTTGATGAAATCCTTGTTAAGGAAGAAGATACTTCCTACATCATCATAGAATAAACGGACTTCAACGCCTGCAGCAGCCTTTTTTATAAGAACGTCCTTAATTCTGTCAAAGCTGGAAGCCTCTTCAATAGCGTGATATTCCATAAATATGAACTTCTCAGCTTTTTCAAGTTCTGTAAGCTGTGCTTCAAGTCCTTCCTCACCTATAGAATAAAATTCAATATCTGTATTCTTATATACAGGATATCCTTCATGATCACTCAGATAATGGAACTGGTTATATATATAGATATCCTTATCTTTAACCTCTTTAAGAATGTTTTCATCCTGAGAAAGAGATTTTTTATAGGATTCTTCTATTGAATTGAACCTTTTCTTTACCGCCCTTGTAACAATGGAACGTCCAAAAAGCAGATAAATAAGTATACCAAGTATAGGAAATGCAAGAATTACAATTATCCATGGCATTTTCATGGCTGAATTAGTAGATGTTCCGTATATCTTAAGCACAAGAATAATTGCAATAAATGTGCTTAATAATGAAATCCATGCGTAGTCCCTGTAAAAATATAATAAAAGATAAGCCAGCCACGCAACCTGGATAAGTACAAATATACCTGTAGCCAGAAGCCGTCCAAAACTGTTTTTTACGGCTGTTTTCTTTTCGGTTCTCATATGCTTGCGATTATCCATAATTTTCTTATCTCCTTGTCCTATTAATCAGATTGCCTTTCCAGCAAACTGTGTCATATACAGCTCATAATATCTGCCTTTAGCAGAAAGCAGAGACTCATGATTACCTGTCTCGACAACTCTTCCATTATCCATAACAACTATGACGTCAGCGTCCTGAATAGTTGACAGTCGGTGTGCAATAATAAGGCTTGTTCTGTTCTTCATAAGATTAGTCATTGCATCCTGAATCTTTTTTTCTGTTCGTGTATCAACACTTGAGGTTGCTTCATCGAGTATAAGAATCTTAGGACTGGCAACAAATGCTCTTGCAATTGATAGTAACTGGCGTTGTCCCTGTGACAGATTCTGTCCATCTTTGGCAAGCATGGAATCATATCCGTCAGGAAGATGCATAATCATATTATGGCAGTTAGCCTTCTTTGCAGCAGCAATGATTTCAGTATCCGTTGCATCCTGTCTTGAATATAGAAGATTATTCTTTACAGTGTCGGCAAAAAGAACAGTATCCTGTAAAACAATTGCAGTATTCTTCCTAAGATTCTCACAGTCGATATCTTTAATATTAACACCATCAATGGTTATACTGCCGTTGTCAATATCGTAGAATCTCATAAGAAGATTGACAACAGTAGTTTTGCCGCTTCCGGTGCTTCCTACAAGTGCAACCTTCTGTCCTGCTTTAACCTTAAGGTTGAAATCATGTAATACTTGTTTCCCCAGAATATAAGAGAAATCAACATGGTTAAATTCAATGTTGCCAGTAGAATTATCCATTGTAAATTCACCTGATTTGTCCTCGGAAGGTTCATCAAGAACAGCAAATACTCGCTCAGCACCGGCTATTGCAGTCTGAATCTGACCCCATATATTGGCAAGCTCGTCAATAGGTCTGCCAAACTGCTTGGCATATACGATAAATGCTGATATTACACCGATAGATACATATCCTTTAATTGCAAAATATCCTCCGGCTGCGGCAATAATGACAAAGCCGATATTGTTAATGACATTCATAACAGGTCCCATAGAACCACCAAGAATCTCAGCTTTAATACCAACCTTAGTCAGTTCATCGGAAGTTTTGTTAAAAACATTACATACATTTTCCTGTCTGTCAAATGCTGTAACAGTCTTGATACCAGTGACCATCTCCTCAACAGTACCATTAAGCTGTCCTAAAAGGACCTGTCGTCTGGAATAGAATTTTCTCATGGCTTTAGATAAATTCTTAGTTGCAAATATAGTAAGAATCACTGTTGTGCAGGAACATAATGCAAGCTGTGGGGATAAAGCAACCATCATAATGACAGTTCCAATAATAGTAAGAACACCTGAGAATAACGAACTCATGGACTGTGATACAGTGTTGGAGATATTCTCAACATCATTAGTCATACGGCTCATAATGTCGCCATGTGAATGCTGGTCAAGATACTTAACTGACATACCTACAATCTTATTAAAAAGATCCTGTCTCATGTGCTTAACAATTCTCTGACTTAGTATGGCACTTAATCTTGTCTGTATAAATGTGCATATACTGTATATTATGTATACCACCAACATGAAGATAAGTATATGGTTTAAATTATTAAATTTTCTTAAAGAAATATAATCAATTGCCTGACTCTGAAGCTTTGGAGCATAGACAGAGCATACAACCATTACAACTACAGCGATGAAAAGAGCGATAATCACAGGTATTTCTTTAGCAAAATACTGCATAAGGCGCATAAATGTTTCCTTGCCGTTGACAGGCTTTTCGACAGCTGCACCCCTGTTTCTAGGTCCTCCCTTCATGCCGGGAATTTTCATATTAACTTGTGAAGTATTCTTATCCTCAGCCATAATATTTCTATCTCCTTGATTAGATTCTAACTTACATTTTGTAAAGCCTACTTCTTATTCAACTGCGAATTATATATATCCTGATATATAGCACTGTTTTTCAGCAGCTCCTCATGAGTACCGACAGCACTTATATGTCCGTCATCAAGAATTACAATTCTGTCAGCATCTTTAACAGAGGCAATTCGCTGTGCAATAATAATCTTAGTAGTGTCCGGATATGCATTTTTAAGCATTGAATACAGATTAGCTTCTGTCTTTAAGTCAAGTGCACTTGTTGCATCATCAAATATAATAATCTCCGCCTGTTTAAGAATTGTACGGCTTATGGCAACTCTCTGCTTCTGACCGCCGGAAAGACTCGTTCCCTGTTGTGTTACAAGAGTGTCAAATCCATCTGCTGAAGTGCTGATAAATTCCATAGCCTGTGCGATAGAAGCTGCATTTGCAATGTCATTGTCAGTTGCGTTTTCACGGCCCCACTGGATGTTCTCTTTAATAGTGCTCTGGAATATTTCACTTTTCTGCAGAGCGACAGATATACGCTCACGCAGATTCCTAAGGTTATATTCCCTTACATCAATATCATCAACAAGCACGTTTCCTTCGCATACATCATAGAATCTTGGAATCAGGTTAATAAGACTTGTTTTACCGCAGCCGGTTTCACCAAGAATACCGATAGTTTCGCCGGGATTGATAACAAGATTAATATTATCAAGAATCTTCTTATCGCCAGTTAATGGATATGCAAATGTTACATTTTTAAATTCAATCTTACCCTTAACAGAAGGTTTTCCGTCAAATGAACCGTTTTTGATAGAAGGCTCGCAGTCAAGCACCTCATTAATTCGTCTGCCTGAAGCAATACCTCTTGAAGCAGTCTGGAACATATTAGTCATTCGCATAACCGCATTAAGTGACTGCGTGACATATGTAATTGCTGCCATGACATTACCTGGTGTAACAGAACCGCTGGAAACCTGAATACCACCGACCTTGATAACTGCAACTACAGACAGGTTGAGAATAATATTCATAATTGGCTGCATATATGAGAAAATCATCAGCACATTAAGCTGAGTATTTACAAGATCGTCATTGGATTTTCCGAACCGCTCTTTTTCGTAATCTTCTTTAACATATGCTTTGACAACACGGAAGCCTGATACATTTTCCTGCATTACATTATTAACATTGTCGAGCTTCTGCTGAAGCTTGGAAAAAAGTGGATTAGCTTTAGAAAGAAAATATATAACACATATGGTTACAAGCGGCAGGGCGCACGCGATTACTGCACCAAAGCTTAAGTTAAGGGATAACATGCATATTATGCCGCCAGCAAAAAGCATAAATGTCCTTATAAAACCACGCATGCTCATCTGTATGAAATTCTGAAGCTGTGTTATATCGTTGGTAATTCGCGTGATAAGCGAACCTGTAGAGAATTTGTCAGTCTGTTCGAATGAGAATGACATAATCTTTTTGAATGCGTCTTTTCTTAGATCATTACCGAAATTCTGTGATGCAATATTAGAACACACACCACATAAGATACCAGATAATCCGCCAAGAATTACGAATATTATCATCTTAAGTCCTTCGGTAAGTACAAGATTCAGATTCCCAACACCGTTATTTGATAAACCTAAAACACCTTCATCCACGATGGTGCTCATTAAACGAGGCTGAACGAGGTCCGCAAGAACCTCGCCCACCATGAATAAAGGTGCAAGAATGGCAAAAAGCCAGTATTTTTTAAGATATTTCAGCATATAAAACTCCCTGTCTTTAAATTAATTATTCAAAAACCTTCCTTATGCTGTCGTAATGAAGAAATTCTCCTTTGTCAGCGATAACCTTGATTTCGTCTGCTGTAGCAAATCTGAAACCGGCAGTTTCTTTTGTCTGTAAATGTATATCTGCTTCTGTAATATCCATGTTAAACTTATAGATATCAACAAAATAATTATCCTTTTCTTCAGGATTATCTCTTCTGTAAGAAAATTCAAAGCCGCCATCAGCCTGTGATACATCAACACCGGTTTCTTCTAATACTTCACGGCAGACAGCCTGAAAAGATGTCTCTCCAGCCTGGCATGCACCGCCTGAGACTTCCCAGTGCCCTGGTGCCCATGCTTTAGTTAAGACTCTCTGTGTTATTAAAAATGTATTATCAGGTCTTTTGATTATGCCAAGAACAGTCAGGTGATAGTCCCCATCTTTCATGTTCCAGTCATTACGTTTCATAGTACGGCCTGTAAGTTGTTTATCGACATCATAGATATCCCATATCTCGCCCATTATTAATCGTCTCCTGTTAAACTAATTATCTTTATGTTCTTTAAGATATTCAAGTACGCTGTGTACAGCAACATTTCCTTCACCAACAGCCTTGGCATACTGATAAGGTCTGCCTGTACAGTCACCTGCTGCATATACACCATCAATGTTAGTCATCTGAGTTCTGTCAACAATAATATGTCCACCAGCCATATCAAGTCCTGATAATAATACACCCGGATTGATAGAATCCTTTAAGAAGAAAGCTCCGCTTACAGGGATAGCTTCTCCCTTGAAAGTTACTGAAGCAACCTTCTTATCTCCGTCAACACTTGCAGGAAGTCCGTTAAAATGCGTTATGTTATCATATTGTAACGTGGTTTCCTTATAAGATGTGAAAAGATATATATGATTAGCAAGTCCTGCTAAAAATGTTACTTCATCCTCGAATTTAGGTGATGCACATATAACAGCAATATCCTTATTCTTATATAATGCTCCATCACATGTAGCACAATAACTTACGCCACAACCTAAAAGCCTTGCTTCACCTTCAATCTCTCTTGTTGTTGTCATACCAACAGTCATTATGACAGCTTTGGCTTCATATATCTCATTATCAGCACCGGCTGCAAAATAACCGCCGCAGTCATATATGGAATTAACCTGTGACTCTGTTATAGTAATGCCACAGTCGTCAATCTGCTTTAAGAACACAGACTGCATTTCGCTTCCTGTAACAGCAGGAAGTCCAGGATAATTCATGATTTTCTCGGCTTTCTCTATCTTAGTGCTTAGTGCTCTTGAACCAAACCATATAAAGTTAAGATTTCTTGCTTTAGCAGTGAGTGCAGCAGATATTCCCGCAGGTCCGCTGCCGATTATCATAAGGTCATACATATTACATAGCCTCCTTATTATGTTGACTTATAAACTAGTATTAATTAAAGGAAACGGCTTATACGCTCTTTCATCTGCTCTTCGCCCATGATATGAACGATAGTCCATAAATCAGGTGTATTAGCTCTGCCGGTTACAGCAATTCTTACAACCTCTGCAACGTCTGATACATTACCCTTGAAGTTCTCCGGATTAGCCTTGTAAGCCTTCATATCAGAAGCATAGCCGTTCTTGTCAGCTATTTCCTTAAGCTTGTTAAACCACATGCTGTTATCATCATTATGGTCATAAGCTGCAAGGTAATCATTAAGAATAGCCTTAACCTCGTCATCAGCTAATCTGAATTCATCTCTTTCACCAGACTCGCCATCAAAGAAGAAGCTGATAAGTTCAAATATCTGCTTAGCATACATGAAGTCTTTTCTTCTTCTCTTAGCACCAACACCCATGTAAAGTCTTAATATAGCAAGTAACTTCTCTTTGTCAGCAAACCATACCTTTTCCATCTCAGGTTCATTCTCTAATGCCCAGTTGTGAAGGAATTCATATAAATCATCCTCTGATAACTTGGAAAGCTCATTCTTACAGATGTTATGAAGCTTTTCTTTATCAAATAAGGCACCTGAAACACTCATCTTATCTACTGAGAATGGGAATTCATTGATATCCTTGTCAGGGAACTTCTCATGCCATTCCTCAAAGTTAGAGTTAAGGAGTGTAAGAAGATAGACCTTCATTGTGTATGGATGATATCCGTCTTTTCTGTAGTAATCAAGTGAAAGCTCCGGATCTTTTCTCTTAGATAACTTTCTCTTTCCACCTGTTTCCTCATCAAATTTCATAAGATGTGCTGTATGTGCGTATTTTGGCATCTTAAAGCCTAATACATGGAATAATTCATAGTGGATAGGAACAGAAGCAAGCCATTCACCGCCACGTACAACTGTAGTAGTTCTCATAAAGTGGTCATCAATTGCGTGTGCAAAATGATATGTTGGAATACCATCTTTCTTAAGAAGAACTACATCATGGATATTCTCTGGAAGCTTAATCTCTCCCTTAATGCTGTCTGTAAATGTGATTTCATTCTCAGGACTTCCCTGTGAACGAAGTCTAAGCACATAAGGCTTTCCTGCCTTAAGATTTTCCTCGATAGTCTCTAAAGAAAGGTCACGGCATACAGCATATTTGCCATAATATCCAGTAAGAACCTTATCAGTCTCCTGCTGTAATCTTACAGCCTCAAGCTCTTCCTCTGTACAGAAGCAAGGGTAAGCAAGACCTTTAAGTACAAGCTCCTTTGCAAATGTATGATAGATATCAACTCTCTGTGTTTGATAATATGGTCCGTATGCATTAACCGGGTCAGAATCCGGGAAGCCTGCACCTTCATCAAATTCAATATCAAAATATCTTAAAGAATTGATTACAAGGTCAACAGCACCTTCAACAGTTCTCTTGGCATCAGTATCTTCAATTCTTAAGTAGAATACACCGCCGTTCTTATGTGCAATTCTCTCATCAGCCAAAGCACTGTAGAGATTGCCAAGATGGATAAAGCCTGTAGGGCTTGGACCTAATCTTGTTACTTCTGCCTTATTAGGAAGTTTTCTATATGGGTATTTCTCCTCATAATAATCAGGTGTCTTATCCACATCAGGGAATAAGAGCTCTGCTAATTTCTTACAATCCTGTTCGTTCATTATTAATCTCCTTATATTGCTAAATAAATCTCATAATATTTTACACATTTTGCAGACGCATTTCAACCTTGAAATTAATCTGTGGTAATCTTGGGCTTTGATTATATAATTATAACACAACGATACCTGTCTATGGCTGACACTCTCCGATATCCTCGCTTAGTTGGAGTAAATACCGCTATCTACAGAGTTTATTACGGTGCTTGAAGTCAAACGCGCTTCGCTTGAACGAGACTTCAAGCACCGACCTTTTGTAGATAGCGGTAGTAACTCCAACACAGCTCGTCTATAGTCGGGTGTCAGCCACAGACAGGTATCGTTGTGTATTAAAGTAATGAAAAGTCCAAGATTAACATATATTAAGTATATTGCGGAATGCGTATGCTACGCCGTCTTTATCGTGGTGCAGCGTTACGTGGTCGGCTATTTGTTTCAGGTGTGGGGCGGCGTTTTCCATTGCTATTCCTACGCCGGCGTATTCTATCATGTCTGTGTCGTTGTCGGCATCGCCGAAAGCGGCTACATTTTCACGGGACAGACCGAGGTATTCTGTTAAGAACTTAACACCTGATTTCTTGCCGGCGTCTTTATATGATATCTCAAGAAGCTGGCTTATTGAACTTGTCATGTAGACTTCGTCTGTGGCTTTTCTTATTCTGTCCATTATGTTTTTCTTTAATTCATCGTCGCCGACTACTATGTCAATACTGTCTAATTCATGGCAGTGTTCAAGTATGAAGGATACAATGTCGTCTTTAAGAATTCTTGTTTTCTTTACATAGTTAAGTGAGTGTTCTGTAGCACCGTATTTTTCAGGATGTGCAGTATATTCTGTTGAAGCGAAGGCCTGTCCTTTTATAAATGCTTCATATGTCACAATATCATTCTCTGTGAGTTTAAGAATTGTCTTTACTGATTCCGGTGTAAGAACATAGGATTTAAGGCACTCTTTGCCTGCAATACGGTAGATGGCAGCACCATTGCTTGTTATTGCATATTCAATTCCGGGAACAGATATGACATCTTCAGGCAGCGTGTCAAATGCACGCCCGCTGGCGATACATACATGTACCCCATTGCCTATAGCATCAATTAATGCCTGTCTGTTTACTTCTGATAGATGGCTTTCTGAATTAAGGGTTGTCCTGTCTAAATCAAGAGCCACGAGTTTAATATCTGTATTCATAATAATCACCTTATATACCCCCTGATGTATGTACTAAATGTACTAATAGAATACATTTTTAAAATGTGTTTTTCAAGTAAATATACATTTATAAGTTAATATATTTTTTCCTAGATAATTCGTCATATTCGTGTTACAATGATAATAATTTATCAGAATGGAGACGTGAACTATGATTATATCAGAGAATCATTTTGGAAAAGAGAATTGTGTTGCGTATTGTGATGTTTTAATTAGAAGAAATTATGAAGTTATTAATGCGGATGAACATTTCTATCATTTTGTAGAAAAACTTGTGGGTATTAATTTTCTTGATATTGTTCATCAGGATAATCTTAAGGATTTTAAGATGGCTTTTGAGACGCTTAAGCCGGGTGAGAATTGCAGAATGCTGATTCTGTTAAGAAATGGAATTGGTGAATATTACTGGACAGATATGGTAATTTCTAATAATGGGAAGATTCTGTCAGGTGAGAATGTAATTGAAGTCAGATGTTATTTTCTTTCAGCAGTTGAGAGTAGGTATCTTATGGCTTTGGACAATGTCAATAAGTACAGGACAATACTTTCTACATACAGAAATTATTTGTTTGATTACAATTCTTACACGGATATGTTTACAATATATCTGTATCGTGGTAATCAGTGTAATGCACCTATTAAGGGAACTTTGGAACAGTTCAGGGAAAGAATGTTAAGAATATTAAGGTCTGATTCAGAGCGTAAGGAGTTTGCTACATTTTATAATTATTTAAAGAATGGTTCTAATATGTTCAGCTGTATGGTTTACCTGCCGCTTGACGAGCATAACGATGAACTGTACAAGTTCAAAGTGAATGGTGACAGCCTGTTTTCAACGAATAAAACGTCTGTTGTTGCAGGTTATCTTGAGACTATTGATGGATGTGTTTCGGATGTTATTCCTTATTATGCAACAAGTGAAGCTGTTGATTCTGCCACTGGACTTCTTAATAAAAGTGCATGCATGGAATATACTAAATCGGTAATCACATCCAAAGATGATAAGATTCATTATATGATTATGTTTGATGTTGATAATTTCAAGAGCATTAATGATACATATGGTCATCTTTTTGGCGATGAAGTATTAAGTAAGATAGCAGGCATTATTAATGCTAACCTTAACGGACGAGGAATTGCTGGAAGATTTGGTGGAGATGAATTCTATATATTCACTAATAATATTAAAGACGAAGAGGCTTTGAGGATTCTTCTCACAACTATGCGTAAGGAATTACAATATGCATTTGACAGCAGAATTGAAGATTTTGGAGTTACTCTTTCTGTTGGTGTAAGTCTGTTTCCTAAAGATGGAACGGATTACGAGGAACTTTTCAGAAAAGCTGATAAATGCCTGTACCTTGCAAAAGAAAAAGGACGAAACAGATTTATTATATATAATGAAAGCAAGCATGGTTCACTTGAGAATAATAGTAGGCATATTCATAAAATTCTTGATTTGTCTGATCATTCAGAATATATGTCAGGCGTGGTATCTGACATAATTCTTGAACTTGTATCCAGAGGAAAAGATGCAATTGATGATGTTGCCAATAATATTTTAGAGCAGTTTGAGATTGATGGACTGAGAATATATAATGATAATTCCGAGCTTATATATTCTTGTGGTGAATATAAGAGAATGCCGGATATGACGAATATTCTTAATGATAAGGCATTTTTATCTAGATATAATAAGAATAATTCTATGTCAATCGGTATTGTTTCATCTGTGGAGGCATGGCATAAGGAATTATATAATGAGTTATCAGACAGTAATATAATGGCATTCATCAGTGCATGGTTTGAATTTAAATATAGAAGATACTATTTCTTCTATGATGTGTTTAATCATAGAAGCCGCTGGAATGATTATGACAGAAACTTTGTTCTTATTATAAGTAAAATCATTGCCAGCGTGCTATAATATTAGATATAATTATACTGTTATTATGTTTGGCAGCTTTGCAAAGCTGCCAATTTTTTTGTCTGTAATAATAGTTGCTTCGTTAATACTTCCAAATGTTACTGCACTTGTTTCTCCGAATTTGGAACTGTCTGTAAGAATATATTTGAAATGACAATGTGCAAATGCTGTTTCTTTAACAAGTGCTTCATTAATATCAGGAGTTGTGAACCCTGATTTTTCAGTTATTCCATTAGTTCCAAAGAAACCTTTATTAAAATTCATTCTGTCTATAGTAATAATTGCCTGATTACCGACGACAGCTTCAGTTATTCCTTTAAGTTCCCCGCCAATAAGTATTACTTTAAAGCCTGCAATTGCAAGTTTTCTTGCATGTGTAACAGCATTAGTTACATAAGTTGCGGTTTTCTCTTCAAGATAATCAATAAGATATTCTGTGGTTGTTCCGGCATCTATATATATGAAATCATTAGGTGAAACAAGCTTTGCCGCGTACATGGCAATTTTTTTCTTTTCTTCAGTATTGACTGTAGCTTTCTGAGAAACAGATAATTCCGTAGTTGAGACTCCATTATTCTTCTCTACAGCTCCACCGAATACTTTAGTTAATTTACCCTGTTCATCAAGTGTATTAAGATCACGCCGTATAGTTGATTCTGATGTGTTAAGTAGTTCTTTAAGTTCAGTAACGGTTATACTTCTTTTTTCAGATAAAAGATTAAGAATTATTTCGTGTCTTTGTTCAGTCAGCATATTAATATAACTCCTTTTCTATAAAATCCTTAACATTATCAATATTATTAAAATGTGCTAGAGACCACATAAGCTTCATTGTTAGATTTTCTATAGTCATATCTTTTCCATTAATGACATTTTCTTTTGCAAGATTATGTCCAATCTCATAAACATTAAGATTTATTCCTTCATACAGACATTGTGTTGTTACAACAACACATATATTTTTGCTAGTCAGATTGTGAATATAGTCTGTAATATTATCTGGTATACCGCCAAGACCATATCCCTGAATGATAACTCCTTTGCATGATGATTCAATGTAATCAAATATTTTATAATCCATTCCTGGAAATAAATTAATAATCATTATGTCAGTGCACATATCAGTTTCAATATGAAATTTACCACTACATTTAAAGATAGCTATATTTTTATTATAGACTACTTTATTATCATGTATTGTTGCAATTACAGGATAATTAATACTTTCAAATGCATTAAAACTGGTTGTTCTAAGTTTCTTGGCATGCCTTCCAGATATTAATTTGCTATAAAATGCAAGAAATACGCCAGAAATATCTTCACATGAATAAATAAATGCATGCGCAAGATTATCAATAGCATCTGTACCATCTGCGTCAATTGGTAATTGAGAGCCAGTGAGAATAACAGGTTTGGATAGATTTACAAGCTGGTATGATAATGCTGCAGCAGTATAAGCGCATGTATCAGTTCCATGTGTTATTACAAATCCATCATAATTATCATAGTTATCTTTAATACATTCAGATATTCTGGCAATATAATCTGTGTTCATATTGCTGCTGTCGATATTCATAATGGATATTCCATTAACTGAACATATGTGTCTTATAGCTGGAATATATTCAAGTAAAATATTAACATCAATAGATGGTGTAAGTCCATTGCCATTATCTTTAGATGCAATTGTTCCACCGGTAGCTATGAGCAGTATGTGCTTCATTATTAATTTACCTTCTTCTTGCCTTCATCATTAAAATAATCTTTTACAAGCTGTACAACTGTACCCGAAAGGAGGAACACAGCAATGAGGTTAGGAATTACCATAAGTCCGTTGAATGTCTCTGCAATACTCCACATAAGGCCTAAGTTCATAGTTGCACCTATGACAGCAACTAATGAGTAAATAACCATAAAAGGTTTGATGGATTTAGGACCAAAAAGAAATTCGATACATCTCTGTCCATAAAGTCCCCAGCCAATAACTGTTGAAAATGCAAAACAGCACATTGCTACAGCAGTAAATATTGATACCCATCCACCATAAGTAGATGTAAAACCAGATATAGTAAGTTCTGCTCCGGCAGCCTGACCATATCCTACAGGCACACCACTGCATAATATAACAAGTGCAGTTAATGTACATATTACAATAGTATCCACAAATACTTCAAAAATCCCGAAGAAGCCCTGCTTTACAGGTTTTCTTGTATCTGCACATGCATGTGCAATTGATCCTGTACCAAGACCGGCTTCATTAGAAAAGATACCTCGTGAGACACCTTTTTTCATACTCATAAAGAAGCTTCCAACTGCTCCACCTGTAACTGATGCAGGAGAAAATGCACCTTCAAATATTGACTTGAATACAGCAGGAACATTTGAAATATTTGCTATTATAACGCCAATAGCAAGAATTATATAAAGTATTGCCATAAATGGAATTAGTTTTTCTGTAACTTTACCTATTCTTTTAATACCGCCAATCATAATAAGCGCAATAAGAATCATAATGATAATTCCAATTATAAGATTAACTATATGTGTTGAATCAGAAGAAATAATACTGTAATTAATTAAAGCTGAATCTATAGCAGTAATAATTGTATTAACCTGTGTTGCATTACCTGTTCCAAATACAGTAAGTACTCCCAGTGCTGAGAAAAGATAAGCAAGCCAGTGCCAATGTTTTTTTAGTCCGTTCTTTATGTAATACATTGGTCCGCCAACAAGTTCGCCTTTATCATTAGTTTCTTTGAAATGTACTGCAAGAACAACTTCAGAGAATTTAGTGCACATTCCAAGAATAGCTGATATCCACATCCAGAATACAGCTCCAGGACCGCCTATTGCAATTGCACCGGCTACACCAGCAATGTTGCCAGTTCCAACGGTTGCTGCAAGAGCCGTACAGACTGCCTGAAATGGCGTAAGGGCGCCGTCAGAAGCAATACGCTTCTTAAGCATGCGCCCTATAGTTATCTTCATTGCATAAGGAAATTTCCTTATCTGGATAAATCTGGTTCTTATACTTAATACGATACCGACACCGATTATACATATCATAGCCGGAAGCCCCCAGATAAAGTTATTGATTACGCTGTTTATTGATTCAATTGTTGAAAGCATTAATTAGTCCATCCTGTTATATTTGTTGTATGTAACTGATTATTTCTTTTTTCCACCAAAGAATTTAGAAAATAATCCCTTTTCTTTAACTTCAGAATTCTTAGAACTCTGCTGATTATCTATTGTAGAATCTGTTTCGTCTATATAGTTAAACGTCATACCTGTTAACTGGCTGAATTTCTGTAAAGCAGAATCATATGCAGTTTTGGCTTCATCATAATCTGTTTTATTATAGTCGCTTCGTGTAGCCTCATAATTAAGCTTATAAAAAACTTTAGAAAGCTGGCTGCATATACTACTGCTTTGCGTATATGTATAATTAGCTTTTTCATATTCTGTCTTGGCATTATCATAAACTAACTTTAGTGATTCAGCAGTTCTTCCATTAGCATCTGAATTAGCCTGAGCTTTACTGAGTTTTTCTTCTGCTTCATGAAGTCTGAAGCGTATCTGATTGATATCATCGTTAGTCTGTTTAATTTTCTTGCGCATATTCATTTCATCTGCAAGAGCATCTTCCATAGCTTTTTTCTTAGCTTCTTCATCTTTGATACATTCATCAAGTTCTGCTTTAATCTGTGGCATATTTTCAGCAGCATTATGCTGGGCATCAATTACTTCATCATATCGTGCTTTTGCCTCTTCATATTCCTGCTTGGCATTATTAAGCATTGAAACAGAATTGCTATCAAATTCTTCAAGTTTCTTTATATTGCTTTTAGCACTATCAATATCATTGAGAATCTTTTCTACATTCTTTCTGGCATTCTCATATTCAATGTTAATAGAAGATGTTGTTGATGTTATTCTATTATATTCTTCAAGTATAGAATCAGCTTTAGCCTTGTATTCTTCATATACTTTATATGCATCAGCAGATACCTTGGCAGCTTCATCATAATCAGTCTTAGAACGGTTAACCATAGCACGCTGGGTGTTATAATTCATCTTGATTGATTCAGCATTCTTGACAGCTTTTTCATAGGCATCTTTAAGTTCTGGAACAATTTTTTTCTTTTCTTCGAGATCAGATGCCGCATTATCTGTTGTTGTCTTGGATGTATTGTAAGCAATCTCTGCATTGTTAATATCATACTGAATCGACTTAAGGCTCAGCTGATAGATGTCATTTCCAGAAAGGAAATCGTTCTCAGTAAAGAAAGGCCTTTTGACTACATTAGTCATATCAGTAATATCACATTCAAATATATCAATTCTGCCTTCAGGGTCATTCTTAATCTCACATGAATAATTGGTCTTTTCTGGAATATTATTCATGGTGTATCGTACCTGTATATATGAAAGACCTGATAAACCTTTTAAATTACTAATCCATTCACCAAAAGATATATTTTTATAACCGGTTATTGTAAGATTATAAAGAATTAAATCCTTGCAGTAATCCCGGATATCAGGGTTGTTAATTGTGTAATCATTTATTAATGAAACTTTCTTGTGTTCTGTTCTTAAATTGTCAAGAATAGCATCAAAATCATAATTATGAGAATCACGTCCTATGTCAATCTGTGAATTATAGAATTTTTCCTTAGAAGCTTCATCATTAACTGCATCATCATATGCCTTTTTTGCTTCTTCAAGCTGTCTGGCAGCAATGTCATATTCTTCTTTTGCGGATGACTCTGCAGTAACTGCTTCTTCATATGCTGGTTTAAGTCTGTTCTGCACTTCAACAGCACGGTCATAAGCCACTTTCTTAGAAGTTTCTGTTGTACGAATCTGCTCATATTCTTTTTTCTTTTCAGCTTCTTCAGCTTCAGCTTTTTCAAGCATTGCTTTTCTTCCTGATATAAGAGCTGAATTACGATCATATTCCTCCTGAAGATCCTGAATAGATGTAACTGTATTAGTATATTTTTCTTGTAATTCTTTAAGCTGAACTTTTGCTTCATCAATTTTATCCTGAGAATTATCAGATGAACCAGCAAACTCATCATATATAGCTTTCTTAGCGTCAAGAGCCTCAGTTACCTGATTAATGCTGTCTTTAAAAGAATCGGCTTTTTTCTTGACTGAATAGAATTTGTCTCCCATCTCGATAGTTCTCTGCTTTGCTGCAGAGTGTATATCTGAAGCATGCTTTGAATTTTCTTTGGCAGTATTAATTTTATCATTAAGTGACAAAAGGGATGCTTCTGCTTTATTCAATTCAATCTTTATAAGATCTACTGACAAAATTAAATCATGAATACCAGAATTATCGGTTGGAGCTGTATTAATATTACTCTCGTAATCACTCTTTGCCTGATCAAGTCTGGTTTTAGTGTCAGCTATATTCTGTTTAAGGACAGATAAATGTGCTTTTGCTTTAGCAACGTCCTGCTCTGCTTTTGTTATAACAGCGAAATTGTTCATAAAAACACCCTCTTTAACAATATTGTTGTTTCATTATAGATAGAAATAGAAAATGTTTATTTTAAAGCATCAGCAAGTTCTTCTAATGCTGGAATATCATTTTCTTTAAGTGCTGATTTAATTGTGACAACAGGTTCAACAATTGTAATATTCTTCATCGTATCAAGTATACTACGCATTGTCTTAGCTGCTGTTGGAGCCCATGAACCATTCTCAATAAGTCCTATAGTTCTATTTTGGTATGCTTTTGACTGAAGATGATGAAGAAAATCCTGCATAATTGGGAATACACCTGCATCATAACTTGCAGCAGCTAAAACCATTCTGTCATATCTGAAAGCATCTTCAACGGCTTCTGCAATATCACATCTGGAAAGGTCAGTAACAACAACCTTTTCAACGCCCTTATCACGAAGTATATCTGCAAATCTATTGGCTGCAACAGCAGTGTTACCGTGAATAGACGCATATGCTATGAATATACCTTTGCTTTCTGGCTGGTAACTGCTCCATGTATTATATAAGTCAAGGTAATATCCAAGGTTATCAGATAATACAGGACCATGTAATGGACATATAGTCTTAATATCAAGTGCTGATGCTTTCTTCAATAAAGTCTGCACTGGTGCACCATACTTGCCAACTATATTAAAGTAATATCTTCTGGCTTCGCATGCCCAGTCTTCATTCTCAGTAAGAGAAAGCGCTCCAAATTTTCCGAATCCATCTGCTGAAAAAAGAATTTTTTCACTGCTTTCATATGTTACCATAACCTCTGGCCAGTGAACCATTGGAGCCATAACGAATGTAAGAGTATGAGAACCGAGATTAAGAGTATCTCCTTCTTTGACTGTGAGGGAATCCTTAATGTTAATATTTTCAAAGAACTGATTAATCATAACAAATGTCTTTGCATTGCCAACAACAGTTATATCAGGAAAAAGTTCAAGAAGTCTTGCAAGGCTTCCAGCATGATCAGGCTCCATATGCTGGACTATTACATAATCAGCTTTCTTTCCATCTAAAGTCTTTAAGAGATTATCTTCCCATTCTTTCATTCCACGTTTATCGACTGTGTCCATGATTGCAATCTTTTCATCAAGTATTACATATGAATTATATGAAACGCCTTCTGGAACAACGTACTGGCTTTCAAATAAATCTATTGTAGTATCGTCAACACCGATGTATTTAACTGATTCTGATATATTCATAATGTCTGTATCTCCTTTTAATGTTAAATTGTTAATTACACTTCTACTAATTAAACAATCATTGTTATAAGTATAACATTTATTCCCAAGAAGATAAAGGGTAATTGTTTATAAGAAATCATAATTTTATTATACTTTTTTAATAAAACACAGCTTGTTATTTTTTTATCACAATGTTAAAATGTATTCAACTTATTAAAAGTGAACAATTTTATAATTATGGAGGCGTTTTTATGGCACAGAGATTTATTTTGAACGGAACTTCTTATCATGGAGCAGGTGCAATCCAGGAGATTGCAACAGAGGTTAAGTCAAGAGGATTCAAGAAAGCATTTGTATGTTCAGATCCTGATCTTGTAAAGTTTGGAGTAACAGCAAAGGTCCTTAAAGTTCTTGATGATAATGGCTTCCCTTATGAATTATATTCGAACATCAAGCCTAATCCAACTATTGAGAATGTACAGACAGGTGTAGAAGCATTTAAGAATGCTGGAACAGATTACTTAATCGCTATTGGTGGAGGTTCTTCAATGGATACAGCCAAGGCAATCGGTATCATAATTAATAATCCTGAATTCGCAGATGTAAGGAGTCTTGAAGGTGTTGCTGATACTAAGAAACCAGCAGTTCCAATTATTGCAGTCCCTACTACAGCAGGTACAGCTGCAGAGGTTACTATCAACTATGTAATTACTGATGCAGAGAAGAATCGCAAGATGGTATGTGTGGATCCACACGATATTCCGGTTGTTGCTGTTGTAGATCCTGACATGATGTCAAGCATGCCTAAGGGACTCACTGCAGCCACGGGTATGGATGCACTTACACATGCAATTGAAGGCTATATTACAGCTGGAGCATGGGAATTATCTGATATGTTCCATCTTAAAGCAATTGAGATTATTGCCAAGAGTTTAAGAGGCGCAGTTGATAACACTCCTGAAGGAAGAGAAGGAATGGCTTTAGGACAGTACATAGCAGGTATGGGCTTTTCTAATGTAGGTCTTGGTATTGTCCATTCTATGGCACATCCTCTTGGAGCACTTTATGATACACCACATGGTGTTGCTAATGCTATTATTCTTCCAACAGGTATGGAATACAATGCACCATGTACAGGTGAAAAATATCGTGATATTGCCAAGGCAATGGGTGTTGAGGGCACAGAAAAGATGACTCAGGATGAATACAGAAAGGCTGCGATTGATGCAGTTAAGAAGCTTGCTGCTGATGTTGGAATTCCTTCTGATCTTAAAGATATTGTTAAGCCGGAGGATATTTCTTTCCTTGCACAGTCTGCATATGATGATGCATGCCGTCCTGGTAACCCAAGAGAAACAAGTGTTGAAGAAATCACAAAGCTTTATGAAAGTCTTATCTAATCATAATATTTTTGATAAAGATTCATAAATAATTAATATTTATTAAATTATGAAACCGCGATATAGCGTAATGCTGTACCGCGGTTTTGTTTATCAAATTATTGTTAAAATGTTATTCATTCTCAGACATTTCTATAAATATGACGTTTAATTCCGGAAGTGAACGCTTCAATGAAACAGGACTGCCTGATGCATCAAGGAAACAATGCTCACTTTCACCTGTACATCTGACTTCACCAGTCTTTTCATCAACCACTGAATATTCAAGAGTAATCTTTACTCCGTTATATTTTACAACTTTGACGTTAATAATTACAGTATCATAGTAATGTGTCATTGACTTATATCTGGCATTAACTGATAACACAGGGCTTATTATGCCTAACTCTTCCATCTTCTTATATCCAAATCCGTTCTCTTCAAGGATATATGATCTTGCCTCTTCAAACCATCTTATATAATTAGAATGATGTACAATTCCCATCTGATCAGTTTCGTAATATTGAACCAAATGTTTATATGGTTTATATATCATAATGTTCCTCCGTAATCTGTTATTTTATCAAAATGTATTATAGTTATTCATGTCTGTTATTGTCAATTCCAGAAAGGCTGATATTAATTATATTATAATTGGCAGCTGCATTTATAACATCTGAAGCAATAATACGGTCATATCTGTTCATCCATTTTCCAGTAACTCCTGTATAAGCGGCAACCTCATCTTTAGAAGCACCACCAATCAGCATGTAACTTATTGCTGCATGACGCAGTGTCTGCATTGTGTAATGTCTACGCAGCTTCCTGCTTTTTACTAACTTTTCTGTATAAGAAGCAAGTAATCGTTCAGTGTCACGCATCTTAATTCTGTTCTTTCTATGATTCAGAAAGATAGCACCACTCTGGATATTCTCGGCATCAATGTATCTATCAAGTAATGTCCCAATATCATCAGGAATTATAAGGAATCTGCTTATGTGATTCTTAGGCGGCATACTAAAACACAGATGTCCTTCACTGTCATGACAGATGAATTCTCTATTAAGACTGCATATTTCCTGATTGGTAAGTCCCATCTTAATAACAAGTGAGAATATTAAAAATGCTTTGTTATCATTGGCATCAAATGCTGCACTGAGCAGATTATCAATTTCTCTGGCATCAGGAATTGCATCTTTAGGCAGTATCTTATCCTGTTCGGGAAGAGACATGCTTTCAAAATGGTTTATATAACGCTTCCCGTGGTTAACAGTATATGTTTCTATAAATGTACATACAGATTTCATAACCGACAGACGCATAACGGCAGTATTATAGGAAAGTTTATTAGAGTTAACTTTTTCTATAAGGTTATTGTAATAATTCAAAGCTTCTTTTCTTGTAAGTTTCATTGGGTCATGCCCTGTCAATCTGTCAAAATCTTTTACAATATTCCAATATTCCTTTCTGGTTCTTGAACTTAGATTAGTCTGAAAATATATCCATATTTCGTCTTCAAATTTAACTGAAATCATATATATTCCTTTCAATAGAGTAGTGTATTACTGATATTTTACATTGTATGACGACATATGTCTAGACCTTATCAAAAAATCACCCCACCACTTTAAAATCAAAATAAAACAAAAAACAAACCAAATAATTAAAAAGGGCTTCCAGATTGAACTCAGTTCACATTTGCTTTTTATGTCGAAAGCCCGTATAATATAATATATTTATATTGAAGGAGCTAATATGGAACAGTATTCTAGGCGATTTATAGAAGAGCTTGCCAAGCATATTAATCCTGCTATTCTCGAATTCTTTAATAAGAAAAAGAATCTAATGAATTTTCCGGCGGATAATGTGGCAGAGCTTATAGATGAAACTCTCATGGAATATCTTGAAGGTAAGACAAGCCGTGAGGATTTAATGCCAATTATTAATAAGATTAAGAAGTCGCGTTTACAGAAACGTGCAAGATGGTATAAGGCATATAACAACGATATTGACAATATGAACTTTGATGATCCTAAACACCCTCTCGCAAGTTTTATTTCACTGGCTAGATCTTTAAGACCTGATGAGTATGCTAAACTGTATGGTGATAAGGAACTTAATGACATTATCAAAGATAAGAAGGATGCAGCTAATGAATGGAAGAATGATTCAGGAAGTCTGTTAATTGATTTCCCAGGGCTGTACTCTTTCACTAATAATTCAATATATAATTCCCTGAAGAATGACTTAATAATAAGTGCATGGAAATATATTGAAAGTGAGCTTGCCGGTAATATTGATTCATATCTTAGAATGTATCCGGTTGATCTTGTTGATAAGCCTCTGTTCAGCCCATCATCTTTCACTCTGATGATGGAGACTGCATCGAATAATTTATTAAAAGAGATTATTACCGATGATGAAGGTGATGAACTGTTAGAGGTTACGGTTGATAATGGAAAGCTTACCCCACCGAAGTCAATGGATACTGACGACCTTAAGCTGGTCAATGCATTTATATCGAATATTAATATGCAGGAGTTCTCTAAAGAAAAATCAGTAATTGTCGATCTTAATACGCTAGGTAAAGAAGTCGTAGATTATCATGTAGGTAAGAATGTTCTTAACAAAATAAGTAATTCCTGTCGCAAGCTTGTAGAATATAACTTCTCTTACGAAGCTGAAGGCAGCAAGATTTATTTCAATTTATTTGATAATATTGTTATTAAAGAAGATGCTGAAAGACCATATGCAATAGCACAGTTTGGAGAAATTCTCAGTAATGCTATTATTCAGAAGAAGCTTATCTCTATTACTTCTGCTTCTTATGATGTTCTTGATAATAACCTTTCCAAGATTATATGTTACGCAATAAAACGTGAGCAGATTGCTAATCAGGAAACAAGGGTTAATGAATATAGTTATACATACTTCCAGAAAATTGTAAGATTTAAGCTTAAGAATAAGAAGAAGAACCTGCAGCTTATTCAGGAAAGTCTTCAGGAGTTCGTTGATAACCATATTGCAATCGAGAAATTCGAATTAAAGAACGGCGTATTTATTATAACTTTCCTTCCTTTATCTGATGCAGAGATAGAGGATCTTAATTCTGATAATGCTAAGAATGATAAAGGATTGTTAATTGATGGTCTTAATATCTGATAAAGTCTACATTTTTTATTCTGAAAATCTGATGTAGAATAAAAAAGGATAATTGATTAATTTCAATTATCCTTTTTTTATTTGCCATAAATAAGCCATTTTAACGTATTTTGTCGTTTATTTTTATATTTTAGTATAAAAAATAGCCTCTACTGTCCTATTTATGCGGTTCTTCAATTTTATAATGAATTTTATTAAATTATGATTTGTAATTTTGAAATATGCTTTAAAAAAATGTAGACATTCTGGGAGTAAATTATTAATGGCAGCCTCATAAGATGTAGATATATTTGGAGTAAAATATTTAAATGTAGATAATTTTGGAGTAAATCATGTGATTTTTTTTATTAAACCTGTCAAAAATGCCATCTGTTTGTTTATTATCTATTTTAATAAGATATTTTTTCTACATTTTTCCTTGGAAAATTTCTTACCTATGTCTACATTTTTGGCTTAAACACTAGATTTTTTCAATTATTACCTCTTTCTGAATATTTAATTATATCCAAATGTAGATAAAATTGGAGTAAATTACACAAAATCTGCTTTTTATGGTCTACACAAAAAAAATAAAGAAATTTCGTAGATAATTTTGGAGTAAATTAATAGATTTTTTTCAAAATGTAGATTATTTCAGAGTAAAATTATTCAAAATTAGTTCTAATGTGGACAAATTTGGAGTAAAACCCAAGATTTGATTTCAAGCTCAAATACTGTTAAATTATGGTCTAAAAGGGGGTGAAATGCTTGGACAATTTTGCTAACATTGGCAAAGCTGCTATAATCCAATCTTTAGGATTTCAGAAGAATTACACAGAAGTAATTGAAACCACACAAGATACTATTGATTATAATAATGCAGCTTGTCAGACATGTAAATACAGAACTGTTGTTAATACATTTGATAAGAACAGTAAACCTTATGCTGATGCCTGTGCCGCATGTGCAAGTTGTCCACATAAGGCATTGATCCAGAAGAACGTGTACAAAAAAATATACCATAACGAGAAGAATCGTTATGGTTACAGACCTATGCTTAAGTCTAATGCAATTAAGCTTTTCCTTATGTTGCATTTCTATAATCCTGACAGAAATGGAATTATATATGATATTAATCCTGGTGAACTTGCGGACATGATTGGCTGTAATGTAAGAACTATATGGAATAATCTTCATGTTCTTCAGGAATATACATACATCTCATACTCAAAAACACAGTATGGGTTTATTAATGTTATACTCAATGATTATGAGAACTACTACCTTCCTGCCAATAAGGGAGGCCGTGGTTTTCTTGTTATGTCCAAAGAACTGATGAGCAGGCTTAATTCTATTGACTCTCTTGTGTCACTTAGAATATTTATCAGAGAACTTCTAAGTCTTGATTCACCTGATCTTAAAGGTGTTGCAAGTGTAGATTATAAGAATATTCGTGATATCAGAAATACCCTTCCAGCTTATTGCAAACCTTCAATTATTAAGGCTAAGTTGATAAGCACATCTGATATTTTCCGTGTTAGTTTCAAAGATGATGTTGTCCGGTTCGAAATCGACAAAACATTTATTCCAAAGAACCAAAAAGCTTGTGTTCATGATGAATACGTAGACATGCTTAACCAGTTTGTATGGAACTTCAATCAGAATGTTGCTTATATTAATTCTGGTGAAAATATATCTAACACATTCAGTTCGTTCTTTAATATGAATACGCCAGTGGCTTCTTATAAACTGATGAAACTCAGCGATATTGAGATTGACGATATCGCAAGTCTCTCATTACACTATTCTTACGAAATTGTTATGAATGCACTGTCGGTTGTTTATAAACAATATTACATGTATGAAAAGACTGTCAGCAATCTTGCTGGCCTATTGTCCACTATTATTCGGACACATTTTGATAATCTTAAAAAGGCTGCTTAACAAACAGTCTTTTTTCTGTGCTCTTTTTTTATAGTCTACATAATCTTATCAAATTTATTATCCTATTTCTTTATATTTCCTGTTCCCAAATAAAATATATGTGTCTTAATTAATAAATATTATAATAATATTGCTACTTTGTCTATTATATGACTGTTATATTAGTATTTAATTGAAAAAAAAATACCATTTACAACAAAAAAAAGACATTTCCAGTAAAAAAAAATACTTTTTATGAAAATAAAGTTCCAAATGTGCAAGGAAAAAACTTTCTCTGAAAAAAATATTTTGATTTGTATAAAAAAAATTCAGTATAAATGAAAAACATTGACATTAAAAATTCTCACAAAACCAGTAAAAATCTGTCTTCAGAGAATTGTCTGTTATCAATATATGTTAAAATGTTAATAATATATATATATAAATGACGGATATTATATCAGAAAAATTATAATCTGAATAATACCCGTCAAAATAATGACCTTGTAAAATGCTCATATACGCATTTTTATTATTAAATTGTAGAAATATGTATATGTATCGAAAAAAAGCTCAAATGGTCAAATTAGAGATTTTCTATTAAATCAACCAGTCTATTTTTCAATATTTCAACTCGAATTTTTAATTCAGCATCATTCCTGATAATAGCTTTGTTATTCTTAAGTACATCAAAATTATTTTCTAACAGATTAAGTGACTGCTCCAGTTTAGCAATGGAATTAATTCTTTTAAGTTCTGAATCAGATATAGATGTCTGTCGCTGCTCTTTTTCTTTCTGTTGCTGCTTCAGCTTTTCAACCTGTGCTTCCATCTTTGCTTTTTCCCGTTCAGCTTTCTCTTTTGCCTGCATAGCAAATTTAACCATGTCGTCTTTATTAGGTTCCTGATCAGTTGACGTTTTATCACCATTCTGGAAGTTGTTAATCTTCTGTTCTAATAGTTCAATAGTATGCTGCTTATCTTCTATCTCTCTAGTTGCTGAATCAAGCTGTTTCTTATATTCTCTTGCTTCATCAGCTCTCTCTTCAGATAATTTCTTAATTGACTGAAATTCAGCATTTTCTATTGTTCCATTTTTCTGAATAATTGAAAGGATTGTCTTCTGTGCATCTTCATCGAGTTTACCGAATTTATCAGCCTGGTTAAGATCAATACCGTTAGAATTTAGAAGTTCTGACAATTCAGGAATCAATTTCTCCGCTGTAGTATATTTTCTTGCCTGACGTTCAGATATATTAAGCTGGTTGGCAATCTCTGCGTGAATATTCTTAATTTCACCATTGAGTTTTTTTGCTTCGTAAAGTTCAAGAAGACGACTTACTTCCCATCTCTTCACTTCCATGCTTGATTCTCTTACATCATGGTTGGCTGATATAAGCATAATCTCTTCATCTATTGCTGATATATCGGATTTTTCTATTTTACAAGGAATTCCTGCCGGAAAATTATTGCGGTATTCTTTATCTGTCATCTGACATATTGCATGATATCTACGCTCACCTGATATAAGGCGGTACAAATCTGTCTCTGCATCATATAATACTGAAAGATTATGTCGGAGGCCATTAACAAGAATACTTTCTTTGAGGGCTTCTATTCCATCCTGAGAATACTGCTCATTCTTAGGGTTAGGAATGATTTTATCTTTAGGAATGTATTTGAAATTGTACTGTGTCTTAGCCTGTATTTCTCTAAGCTTTTCGCCGCCGTCGTTATTAAGTACACCTGATTTGGTTGTTCCGGCACTAAAATTCTTCTTAGCCATTACTACTTCTCTCCTTTCAGATATCTGGCAAGTTTACGATAATGTGCTGTATCCATAAGTCCAAGATAATTAACAAGCTCAACGTAATCAAGGGCTGCCGGACACTTCTTATCATATGTTAATAGTGGTTCAAATGTTGTGTTTGATTCATTGACTGCAATACAGTTCCTGATTGATATAGGTAAGAATCTGTCACCGAACATATTTTCATAACTTTCGTACATTTGTCTGAAAAGTGTAGTTCTTCCTGCTACTCTTGTCATGAAGATTCCAGCAAATTCAATGCTTAAAGCGTATTTGTCATTAAGCTCTTCTATTGTATCAAAAAGTGACATAAGTCCGTCATATGAGAAGTTGTCCACGCATATAGGTGTTATTACCTTATCGCTGGCACACATTGCACATGATGTAAGATATGATTTGAATGGTGAGTTATCTATAATTATGTAATCAAATTCATCTTTAATAAGACCAAGATTATTGCGGAGATATAATTCAACATTAATCTCTTTCATCTTGTCATAGATTTTATAGATGAGGCTGTTAAGTTCTCTTGAAGCTGTGAGTATAGATATATTGTTATAGTCTGTTTCAGTAATGAAGTCTATTACTTCAGATTTATTATTTAATTTAGTACAAAACAAACGTTCATAATCTATATCAGGATTAGCTTCAGCTTGACCGTACATTTTCGTTGTATTCATCTGTGGATCGAGGTCAATAAGCAGTATCTTATACTCTGAAATTGCCAGAATCTGGGCAATCGTAATAGCAGAGGTTGACTTACCTACCCCGCCCTTTTCGTTAATTAAACTAATTACTTCCGCCATGGTATTTCCTTTCTTATATTAATCTCATTTAATTATACATCATTTCATTTTCTTTTCAATTGATTTTTTATAAAAATATTTCTTGATTTAAATATTTTGAACTCAGTTCACTTTTTTGACAAGAAAAACAATTTTTGTTATTAATATTTATATTTTGGTATATATTATTATAGAGTGTTTTATATAAGATGAAAAGGTAAGAATATAAGGAATAAGACTTTAAAAGTGAACTGAGTGCAAAATATGAGGTAAAATTATTTTGAATCAGGGAAATTATAAATAAAAAATGAACTCAGTTCAAAAAAGTGAACTCAGTTCAAATAATAAACAAAATGGTTTAAATTAAACACAATCATTACAATAATAAAGAACACATGTTTTCGATGTTTCATGTGAAACATTTTCACAAGATATTGTGCCTGAAAGAGTTTAGTGGCACAATTCTTTACTACATCACTTGAGTTATCTATGAACTAACGTTATAATTGACAGACAAATGATATTTTATGAGTTTATGAGGTTATTATGGTATTTAATTACACATACAGAATTGGTCTTGAGGACTGTGGAAGAGAAAATAAGGCAACTAATAAGGCAATTCTTACTATTCTTGAGAATATTGCCGGTTTACATTCGGCAACTGTTGGCCTTGGCCTCAATGAAATAAGTGAAACGGGCTGTGCGTGGGTAGTTCTTAACTGGCAAATGCAGATTATTAAACGTCCTGAATATAATGATGAATTAACTGTATATACATGGTCAACATCAGCTGATAAGCTCTTTGCGGAGAGAGATTTTAAGATTACGGACAAAGATGGCAAAACTATCGTTATTGCTACTTCACGCTGGATATATATGGATATGAACAGAAGGAGACCGGTAAGAATTACTCCAGAAATCATGAATAGATATGAATCTGAACCAGAAAGACGTGTATTTGCTGAGAAAATAACGAAAGTTGACCTTCCTGATACAGATTATGTTGAAATTCTATATAATATTCTAAGAAGAGATGTGGATTATCTTGGACACATGCATAATATAAGTTATCTGGATGCAGCATATGACGTCATGCCAGAAGAATATTTTTATGGACCACAATTTAACTTTGTAAGTATCGAATATCGTAAAGAATTGCTGAAAAATGACGAGGTTAAGGCACATTTTTACCAAATTGACAATGGATGTATAATATCACTAAATACGGATAAGATAAATTCAGTAATTACACTGAAATATTGACAATAATTATTAAACAGGAACTTATTGCATGGAAACTGAATGTATTAAGGACATGTCAGGTACATGGAAAGGAGATTAATTATGAGTCTAATTAATAAGGAAAAGGTTTTAAATGGGGTTGGAAAGGCTGTAGATGCAACTAATAAGGCAGCTGATAAGGCTTCTTCATTTGTTAAGGAAAAGGAAATTGATAAGAAGGCTGTGAAGGTTGCAAAAACTGCTGAAAAAGGTATAAAAAAGGCAGGAAATAAGCTTGGAGAAGTAGCTGGAGAGATTGTTGCAGGTTATAAGAGTAAGGCTGGAGGAGCTTCATCTAAGGCTTCAGGAACATCTTCGAAAGGTAGAACAGCACCAGATATCATCGTAGATGCTAAAGATATTACAGAACATTCGAATGATGAGGGACAATAATGAGCAATGATTTTTCACAGGGAAAAGTCTGGAAGAATGTTATTAATCAGGCGATTCCTCTAATGGTCGCACAGCTTATACAGATTCTGTATAATGTGGTGGATCGTATATATATCGGACATCTTCCAGTTATTGGAAGCAATGCTTTGACGGGAATCGGTCTGGTTTTTCCTATTACGACACTTGTTGCGGCATTTACTAATCTGTTTTCAACAGGTGGTGTGCCGCTTTTTTCTATGGCAAGAGGTGCTAAAGAAGAAAAGAAAGCTGAGCTCATATTAGGTCAGGTTGTTTCATTACTGACAATTACATCAATTGTTCTTATGGTTTTATGTTACATTTTTAAAAGACCAGTGCTTTTCCTTTTTGGGGCAAGTGAAGAAACATATGTATATGCTGACCAGTATCTTAAAATATATCTTCTTGGTACAATGTTTTCAGTACTATCAACGGGGCTTAACGGCTTTATTAATGCACAGGGGTATCCCCAAAAAGGAATGATGACTGTTATGCTCGGCGCAGTTATTAATCTTATTCTTGATCCAATATTCATATACGGATTACATATGGGAGTCTATGGTGCAGCGATAGCTACTGTTATAAGTCAGGGAGTTTCATTTGTATGGGTTGTAAGCTTTTTTATCGGGAAGAAGACGTTTTACCATATAAAAAAAGAAAATCTGATTCTGAAGGCTGGTATGGTTGGGAAGATAACATCTCTTGGTATATCGGGATTTGTTATGCAGGGAACTAACTGCCTTGTGCAGATTGTCTGCAATAAAATGCTGTTTATGTATGGTGGAGACATGTACGTTGGAATTATGACTGTAATTAACTCTGTCAGGGAGATTCTTTCTGTTCCAGGAAGTACGCTTGGAAGTGGTGCACAACCTGTTCTTGGGTACAATTATGGAGCAAAACAGTATGAGAGAGTCAGAAAAGCTATAAGATTCACGGCGGTAATAGGATTTTTATATATGCTTGTTGTGTGGCTGGCTGTAATTATATTCCCTAAAGAAATTCTGTCGGTATTCACAACTGATAAGACTATGATAAGTTTAGGAGAACATGCATTAAAACTGTATTTCTTTGGCTTTTTCTTTATGTCGTTCCAGTTCGTGGGACAATCAACATTTACAGCATTAGGATGTGCCAAGAGAGCAGTATTTTTTTCAATATTCAGAAAAGTAATTATTGTTGTACCACTTACAATTGTACTTCCTATGTTGGGGCTTGGCGTTGAAGGCGTGTTTATTGCTGAGCCAATTTCTAACGCAATAGGAGGTCTGGCAAGCTTCACAACTATGTATTTTACACTTTACAAAAAACTTCCAGAATAGTATTCTAAAGATGAAGATAGCAAAGATGCCATCGCTTCCATGCAGGGAGCGGTGGCTTTTTTAAAATATATTGAACATTTAGATGAACATCTGAAATAAAATGTTTTAAATTAAATGGAAAGAAGGATATTGTATGGATATATTTGACATAATAGGTCCTGTGATGGTTGGTCCGTCAAGTTCACATACTGCCGGAGCAGTACGAATCGGATATATAGCTGGCAAACTTATGGGAGAACCTATAGCAAAAGCTGAGATACTTTTATACGGGTCGTTTCTGGCAACTGGAAAGGGGCATGGAACAAGAAAGGCACTTGTGGCAGGATTGCTTGGAATGAAGCCTGATGACATGAGAATTCCAAATAGTTTTGAGATTGCTAAGGAGCATGGCATAGAAGTTGTTTTTGGGGAATCAACATTAAGAGAGGCACATCCGAATACAGCACAGATTCTGCTTACATCAGTAACTGGAAAAAAACTTGAAATTGTAGGGGAGTCGCTTGGTGGTTCGAGAATTAATATTGCACAGATTGACGGAATTACTACGAATTTCTCAGGAGATTACCCGACTCTGGTTGTTCATAATATGGATCAGCCAGGGCATGTTGCGGAAGTTACTTCAATGCTTGCACATAAATCTGTCAATATTGCCACAATGCAGTTATACAGGGCCAACAGGGGCGGTAATTCTGTTATGGTGCTTGAATGTGACCAGGAAGTACCAGATGACGGAATTAACTGGTTAAGGCATGCGGAAGGGGTTGTTAAAGTGACTTATCTTGGTATGATGTGAATGCATGATATGACAATGTGATATAACATTTTAATCAAAGATAAATGTTGTAATTAAATATAGATATTGAATATAGTAATAGGAGTTATCAAAAGCAGGAGGTTTTATGGCAGAATATCATTCAATAAGTGACCTTGTAAAATTAAGCATAGATAATAATCAGGAAATCTGGCAGGTTGTTCTTACGGGACAGGCACAGGACAAAATGATGTCAGAACGTGATGTATTTGCACAGATGAAGCAGATGTACCGGGCAATGAAAAGTGCAGATGAATTATACGACTGGCAGTTAAAATCGCCAAGTGGAATGGCAGGCGGCGACGGATACAGAATGCGTCAGTATAATGAGTCGGGCAATAATATCTGTGGAGATTTCATAGGCATGGTTATGGAGAAGGCGCTTAAGATGGGCGAATCCAATGCATGCATGAAAAGAATTGTTGCTGCGCCTACCGCGGGGTCGTGTGGTGTTATACCAGCCGTGTTGTTGTCTTATGAAAAATGTTTTAATGTTACGGAAGAGGAATGTGTTAAAGCACTTTTAATTGCTGCAGGAATTGGAGCAGTGATTGCTGAAAATGCATCTATTGCAGGAGCGGCAGGAGGCTGTCAGGCAGAGATTGGTTCAGCAAGTGCAATGGCAGCTGCTGGACTTGCATATATGCAGGGAGCAGATAGCAAAGGCTGTGCCAATGCGCTTGCACTTGCGTTAAAGAGCATGCTCGGACTTACATGTGATCCAGTGTGTGGTCTGGTTGAAGTTCCATGTATTAAGAGAAATGTTTCTGGGGCTGTCAATGCGATTACAGCAGCACAGATGACAATGGCAGGTATTAAAAGCGTAATTCCTGCTGATGAGGTCATAGATTCCATGAGAAGAATAGGAGATGACATGCCAGCATGTCTTAAAGAAACCGGAGAAGGAGGACTGGCAATAACACCCACTGCAAGGGTGTATAAAGAGAAAATAAATAATATTGACAGCTAATGTCATAAAAATTGACAAAAATTCGACAAAAAATACTGCTTTTTTTCGAAATTTAGCAAAAAATCTGTTGATTGACATAAATAATATGCTATAATATAGATGAAAGCGAGAAAAATTGAATTTGTTTGAATGGGTTTGATTGATTTTGCTGATAACATTACACAAAGATATAAGGATAACTCCATAATTCCTTATATTTGACTATATTTCTATCCCCTCTACTCATCCCCGGTTCCCCCAGAACCGGGGAAGTTTTTTATATGCTGGAATACTGCAGCAGTAAGTTATGAGAATGTACATGGAAAGTACACTGCGGAGAAATAAAATGTGTTATAATATCCCAACGTTATTATATTTAAAGATATACACAGAATTTCTAAGATGGAGTTAATCATGACAAGAAAAGAACTTAGTGAAATTAAATCACAATATACATTAGAGAATTGTGGAATATTAAGATTATGCGGCTGCTATGTTGATGGAGAGCGAAATAAAATAACACAGTTTAATGAGAATTTTCTTAATCTTCCAGAAGAAGAGAAGCACAAATATTTTGATATATTTAAGAAGACGCTTTCAGGTACACCGGGAAAGAATCTTATTGATATGAAGTTTAATGTTGATGCATATGCTGATGAGGGTGCAAGAACATTTTTAATGAACTTAAGAGACAGCGGTCTTAAAGATGACCGACTTCTTGATGAATTCTATGACAGAATTATTAATAATTACAGTTATGTTGGCAATTATCTGATTCTTCTTATTAATCAGGTGTATGACATTCCAACGGTTACGACTGATAATATTGAGATGGAAGATGCGTCTGATGAGGTTTACAGCTACATTTTATGCAGTATATGTCATGTTAATCTTTCTAAGCCGGGGCTTGGCTATGATGAGGAGGATAATAATTTCCATGATAAGAAGCAGAATCATATGGTTGATGTGCCTGATGTAGGATTTCTGTTTCCTGCATTTAATAAGAGAAGTGCAGATGAGGATATGACGGTGTTTTATACTAAAGATGTAAGCGAGTTTGAGGACGGACTTATTGATTGTCTGCTTGATTGTGTTGCTCCGCTTCCTGCTAAGCAGCAGAAGGAAACATTTACATCGCTTGTAAGTGAGGCAGTTGGAGAAGAAGCCGACCTTCAGGTTGTGAAGAATATTCACGCGAATCTTGAGCAGATTATAGAAGAGAAGAAGCAGGAGAGTCCGGCACCGGTTATGCTTGATAAAAATGAGATGAAGAATTTGCTTGAGAAAAGTGGCGTTAAGGAAGAAAAACTTGAGAATTTCGAGGAACATTTTGAGATGGCTGCTGGAGAACATGGAAAGCTTGTTGCATCAAATGTTTCATCTGGAAAGAAATTTGAAGTAAAGACGCCAGATGTTGTAATTAAGATTAATTCAGATAAAACTGACATTGTAAGTACTCAGGTTATTGATGGAAGACAGTGTCTTGTAATCCAGATTGATGAAAGACTTGTGGTTAATGGCATTTCAGTTAATCCGGATACAGGTGAGGTTATAGACAGAAATGTGGAAGAGTATATAGAATAATGAAGATGGAAAGGATGAGGCTGTATGACATTGAAGAAGTTGCTGCATAATTTCAATGGACATCTTCACACAGTTAATGCGCACAGAAGACTGGTAAGAAAATACTGCTTTAAACTTGGAATTTACAGGCAGGGGCTGATGCATGATCTGTCAAAGTATTCGCCATCTGAATTTATACCGGGAGTGAAGTATTATCAGGATGGACACAGAAGTCCCAATAATGCACAGCGTGAAGATGAGGGAGTTTCTAAGGCATGGCTGCATCATAAAGGCAGAAATAAGCATCATTTTGAATACTGGATAGATTATGATGTTGACGGCAGCAGAACAGTACTTGCCGGTATGAAGATGCCGGTCAAATATGTTGCTGAGATGTTCTGCGACAGGATTGCTGCCAGCAGGATATATAACAAAGAAAAATATAAGGATTCAGACCCTTTGGATTATTATATTAAAGGACTTGGACATTATATTATGCATCCGGAAACAGATGCGCTTCTTCATAAGCTCTTACAGATGCTTGCAGACAAAGGTGAAGAGTATACATTTGAATATATAAAGAAAAATGTGCTTAAGAAGTAGTGTAAGAAATAAAATGATATGAGAAGATACAAGTTCCCCGGAGTGTTGTTATAGATACAATACTCCGGTTTTTTCTAGATTTTTTCAAGTGCTGATACAAGGTCTTTTAATTGTGAATGTATTTTCTTACGATTGATATCAGAATATCCAACTTCATTGGCAATTCTGTAAAGGTATTCCTGAAAGTTCTGCACAAGCTGTGGATGATTAAAATCAAAAACCATGCTTGGGAAAGCAGTTCTTATTAAAAGTGCCTCAGAACTTTCGTTGACGATTATGCATACATTGTCGTCAGGTTTGTATTCAATCGGAACGAAATAATAATCAGGATGAGTGTCCATTATGTTGATTATATTCCTAAGATGCATGGCATATGTTTTAGGAGTGTAATATACAGGAACATTCTGTTTCATAACAGGAAAAATTACAGGAACACGACCTGTCATAATCTGTCTGACGGTTGCCAGGGGACAGATATCAATATTCCGTGTGACATCAGACAATATTTCACGCTGGTAAGCTGCTTTCATACTAACGCCGAGGCTGTCAGGATTGTCAGATAGGAATTGTGCTATAAGTTCTGAAGGCATTGCAGCAGGAGGAAGGCTGAGACCTTTCTGTATATGTGATGCATGGGTGTTTAAGAATTTCTGGAAACACGTTGAGACATCTTCAGCGGATTCGTATATATTCATTGTTGGACGACAGTATGATAAAAATGTCTTGAATTCAACTTCTTTGGTTGAGACAATTGCTGACTCTGCAGTAAGTACAGTAAATGTCTTGTCAGGAATCGAAGAGAGACAGTCTGAATATACGGCTGCATACCCTGGATATATTATGCTTATCTTAGAAAAAAGATTATCTCTCATTCTTGGATAATAATATGATTTTACACGACCTGTAAGAAATGCAGGAATCCAATAGAAGAATTCTTCAAAAAATTGTGTTGTGTTAACAGGTGATGGTGAGATAAGACATATTTCATACCCATAATCTAACAGCTTCATAATAAGTTCTTGCAGGAAATCTATAATTTCTTTGTTGTCAAATATACTGTACACATCATCATCTACCCATACATATATTGTTGCTGGGTCTTCAAGCGTCAGAAGGTAGTTAATGAAACTGAGAATCGCCTGGCGTTTGCCGGTACAGCTGTATAATACACTTGTTGCATTAGGTACAACATCAATTGTTCTTATGCCATGTGCTGTGTTAGTTGATGATGATGAAACATTCTCATTGAGAATGCTGTCAACGAGATTACTTGGAACAGGAAGCTCATCAGCAAGCCATTGATAAAGCATTTCTGAATATTCTGATACAGGTCTTGAATGGTTAAAGCGGGAGTAATCTGCTGCAAGAGCAAGTGCCTTACGCTGGTAGTTAAGTTTTATTGATCCGGCAAAATAGTCTGCCATACGTCTTATGACGTCTTTATTGCGGGGACATTTTCTTTTGCCATTGCGGTACAGGCTGACTGCGGAATTATCAATGTTGATTGCCGTAGCAAGCGTAGTGTTATTAGTGTTGGTTATGTCCATTAGGAATTTGAACTTGTCATTAAATGTCATGATATCTCCTTATGAAAATGCGTGAACGCCAGAAATAATAAGTGTTGTCAGTGTACGGGCCATCTCGTCAAGTGATGTTCCGTTAGGGTTAGTTATCCACTCGTAGTATACATAAATCATTCCACCAGCAACAAAGCTGGAAATCAATGGGTATTGTTCAGGTGGGATGTTCATTTTGATATCATTATCAATCAGTTCTTTGAGCAGGGTTTCCTGCAAAGCTTTCTGAAGCTTGTTAAACAGCATATTACCATTGTCTGAAGTAAAAAGGGCTCTTACGATATCTACATCAGACATAATAGTATTAAGAAATGCGAATAATGTCTGTGGAGACAGCATGTTGTAATCCTCAGACATAGTATACATAAGGTCTTTAAGAGAAGATATAAGCTCATTAATGACTTCATCAAGAACATCATTAACTGTTGAATAATAAGTGTAGAATGTTTTTCTGTTGATATTGGCAGCCGCAGCAAGTTCAGTAACAGTAATTGAATTGAGTTTCTTCTTCTGCATAAGTTCAACTAAAGCTTCATATATTGCTCTCTTAGTCTTTAAAATTCTGCGGTCAGGTTTAGCTTCTGTAATAGGATTAGTATCTGATAATTTCTCCATACAAACCTCCAGTCAGTTAATTATTAACTCCATATGAAATACCTATAAAAATTCGATAAAATGGGCATTTGTCAGCCAAATGTATTGTACATCAAATAATAAAAATAGTAAACAAAATGCGACAAAATGTTACATAAGTATCAAAAAAGAAATAATTGACCTTTGATAATATTTGTTAAAAAACATACAATGTTGATTGGAAATATATTGTGTGTTATTGGAACATGTGTGTATTAATTGTTAAGCTAGTAGAGATGCACAATAAATGTTAATCACAACAAGAGGTTAATCTTATGAAAAAGAAAAATACATTTATTAATGTAACAGCCAGTATGGGAAGAGGTCTTTTATATGCTTACCTGTATATTATGTTCAGACCGAAGATATGTTATCAGAGCAGAAAGGCGAAAGAGGAGATTGAAAAGGGCGGAGTCATATTCATTGGAAACCATGTGGGACACAATGATGGCCAGATGTTTTATATGCTTTTTAGAAACAGTGTCCTCATAATAGCCAAAGATTGGGCTGACAAAAAGATTCTGAAATGGCTTACAAGTGGTGGAAAGTTCATATCGGTTGACCGTTTTGGAACAGATATCACATGGATAAGAGGGGCTTCAGAACATCTTCGTGCAGGTGATAATATGATTATATTTCCAGAAGGACATACTTCCAAGACAGGGGTTATGGACGAATTCAAGCCGGGCTTTGCGATGCTGGCAGTAATGTCAGGGGCGAAGATTGTTCCGGTATATAATAACGGGGAATATCATAAGCTGTTTGGGAAGAGACTTAAGCTGTACGTTGGCGAGCCAATGGAACTTACTAAAGAAGGTAAGGGACTTAATGCTGAGTATCTTGCAGGGGAATGCAAGAGATTCCGGGAGGTTGTGAAGCAGCTCGGAAAGTAGTGGCAGGACGGACGGGGCTGCGGCTGCCACCGGATTTCAATAAAGTAAAAAAGGAGCAAATCATGAATAATTATTTTTATAACATGGTAGATACTGATGAAATGGCTACTTTGGAATATATTCCAACTATTCCAAAGTTTCTTGAATTTATTAAGAAGCAATATTCTGATTATCCAGCCATAAGTGACAAGGTTACTACATATACATATGAGGAGCTTGTTTCAAGAGTTGCTAAGAGAGTTACATTTATTAATTCATTAGGACTTGAGAAGGGTTCTAACATAGCAGTACTTGCAAAAAACGATCTTGATGCAATGGAGCTTTTCCTTGCAATTCCGGCGGCAGGACATGTACTTATTATGCTTCCTAATGCACTTAACGATAAGGCACTTGCGGGAATCAGCATGAAGTTTGACCTTGCCGGTATGTTCGTTGGTAAGGAATTTACAGAGGTTACAGCTAATCTTCCTTGCAAGACATGGTCAAGCAATTCTATTGGTGAGAAAGAAAGTGCATTTGCAGATGTTGAAAAGGATACTACAGCAGCCATATTCTTTACAGGTGGAACTACAGGAGCACCTAAGGGTGCAGTTCATAGCCACGGCTCTATTATGAGAGGTTCATTTAACGGTGTATTCGGACCGGGTAACATTCTTCATAAGAGATATATAGCTATGCTTCCTCTTTCACACATATTTGGTGCGATTATGGGTTATATGGCTAAGCTCTACACTGGCTCACTTACATACACATGTACTGATATGAGAGCCGGTATCGGTGATATTCCTGTTGTAAGACCTACAACACTTGTACTTGTTCCTGGTCTTGTTGAGATTATCCTTAACATTGCCAAGCTTAAGGGAAGAGCATTCTTAGGAGATCTTGAGCTTATTATGTGTGGAGCTGCACCTGTTCCTCCAAGACAGATGGCAGAGTGCCGTGAATTAGGAATTACATTATGCGCGGGTTATGGACTTACAGAGTGTGCCAACCTGACATCAGGCAATTGCGATACAGATAAGAAGCCTGAATCTATGGGACACATTTATCCGGAACAGCAGGTTAAGGTTGTTGACGGAGAACTCTGGATTAAGGGTGACAATGTAATGAAGGAATATTACAAGGATCCTGAGCATACAGCAGAAGTATTAGAAGATGGATGGTTTAAGACAGGTGACCTTGTGGAGTTTGATGATAATGACTGGATATACATCACAGGACGTATCAAGAATCTTATCATTCTTCCTAATGGTGAGAATGTATCGCCAGAAGAGATAGAGGAATTGTTCTACAAGCAGCCGCTTGTAAAGGATTGTCTTGTACAGGAGATGGAAATGAATGGAAACACGGTTATCGGTGTTGAGATTATTCCATATATGCCTGAATTAGAGGGTGCAACTGAGGAAGAAATCCAGAACAGATTGCAGGAAACTGTTAATGAAGTCAATAAGGAACTCCCTCCATTCAAGAGAGTGCTTAAGCTTAAGCTACGTACAGAAGATTTCAAGAGAAATGGTGCAATGAAGATATTAAGAAACCAGGCATAGAAATAGAATAATATTAAGAAAAAGGAGATTTAATCATGGTATTTGAGAAGTTAAAGGAAATTTTTGGAAGGGTTATGCCACAGTGTGATCCATCAACTATTACAATGGACAGTGTTCTTACAACAGATTTAGGAGTTGATTCTCTTAATATGATGTTGCTTGCAATAACTGTTGAGGATGAGTTTAAGATTAGATTCAGTTCTGATGCCAAGCTTGAAACTGTTAAAGATATTGTCGATTATGTAGAAGCTAACGCTAAATAGAGGTCACTTATGAGTGAAGTAAAGACAGGGCTTGTACTGGAAGGCGGGGCTATGAGAGGTATTTTCTCAGCCGGAGTTCTTGATTATATGCTTAAGAAAGACATTTATTATGATTACGTTATCGGAGTGTCTGCTGGAGCAGGTAATGCTGTGAATTATGTTTCCAGACAGGAAGGAAGAACTAAAAAGATAATTACCCATGAGAATGCAGAAACCTATTATGGAGTCGGACAGCTTTTTGAGAATAAGAAGATTCTTAATCTTGAAATGCTGGTAGCCGAATATGCACTTAAAGACATTCCTTATGATTTTGACACATTTTTCGCTTCTAAAACAGAGTGCGAGAGCGTTATTGTAAATTGTGAGACTGGAAAGGCTGAGTATAAGGGTAATTTTAAGACTAAAGATGAATTCTTGAAGTGTCAGATGGCAAGCTGCTCTGTGCCATTTATATGCGAACCTGTTGAAATTGACGGCTATCATTATCTTGATGGAAGCATCATTGATTCGATACCGGTTGAGAGAGCAGTTAAGAAGGGGTGCGACAAGATTGTTGTTGTACTTACCAAACCAGAAGGTTCAAAGCCTACAGATTATTCTAAGGTAAAGAAGCTGATTGAGTGGAGTTACAAAAAATATCCGGAGCTTTGTGAGGTTATGGCTCACAGACGACAGGCTTATGACAGACAGGATAAATTCATGAAAAAGCTTGTTGAAGAGGGCAGGGCCTTTGTTATCCGCCCAGAGGAACAGATGATAAGACATTTTGAGAGTAATAACGAGAAACTTCTTCAGTGCTATCAGTACGGATATGACACGATGAGAAAACAGTTTAAAGCATTTGAGAAGTTTATGGAGGACTAATAATGAAGGTTTTAGTAGTAAACGGAAGCCCTAAGGGACCTAAGAGTAATACTATGCAGATGACAAATGCGGTTCTTAAGGGGCTTAAGGAGACTAATCCAGAAGCAGAGATTGAGCTTCTTACAGTTAAAGATATGGATATTAAGCCATGTATGGGATGCATGAGCTGTTGGGGAAAGACAGCAGGACAGTGCGTTATCAATGATGTTATGCAGGATGTTCATGTTAAATTCATGAACGCAGATGTGATAATATACAGTTTTCCTCTGTATTTCTTTGGCATGCCAGGTCCAATGAAAACATTTGTTGACAGAATAATGCCACTTATGGAGACTTACAAGGGTAAGGTAAGAGATATCGGAGATAATGCGTTTCACGAATTCCGTTATGATGTAAGCGGTAAGAAGTTCTATGTTATATCATCATGCGGATACGGAAGGACTCAGGAGATATATGACGCACTTATCAAGGAATTTAACTTTATTTATGGCAAGGGCAGATATCAGGCTCTCCTATGTCCACAGAGTGAAATGTTTGCAATTCCACCAATGGTAAATCAGATTAATGAATATCTTAAGAGATATACTGAGATTGGTAAGGTTATGGGAAAAGGTGAGGATATTCCTCAGGATATGATTGATTATGCTTCACAGCCAATGATCCCACAGAGAGCATTAGAGAAGCTTATGAACAATTACTGGGATGCAGTTACACCAGAGAATCCTCTTCCGGCTCCTAATTTAAGATAAGAGGCGGCTTATGAAAACATATTATATGTTTGGCGACTCGCTTATGCGCGGGGTTATGCCGGATGAAGCATGGAATTATCACAGTTCAGATGCAATCGGTTTTGAGAAAATGCAGGCACAATATAATATGAAGTTTTTAAATTTTGCAATGCCGACATTTACATCAGAGAGAGTAAAAATGTGGCTTACACAGATAATGTCAAGTCATCCGGTACCTGATGCTGCATTTCTTGAATGTGGTGGTAACGATTGCGACTATGACTGGAAGTCGATATGTGAGGGTAGATGTGACTATGAACACAGGCACAGAGTTGCCCCACAGGATTTTAAAAAGAATTATGAGGATATGATACATTTGTTGCAGGAAAAGGGAGTTGCAGTAACAGCAGTAATTGCACCTCCGATAGCTATTGAAGTGTATCTTTCACATCTGCTTAAAAGTGGAGTGGGTAAAGATATTATGTCAGAATATGTGAACTCAGTTCAACAGATGGAAGATGAGTTTGCTGAATATGGTGAAATAATGCGAACCGTTGCAAAGGTAAATAATTGTGAAATATTAAGTCTTCGTGAAAGTTTTCTTGCACTTAATGACATTAAGGAATATTATAGTAAAGATGGCATGCATCCGAATGAGGCGGGATATGCTATCATTCGTGATGATTTTACAAAATATTTTTCTTCGTGTGCACGGTGATACTCACATGCGAAGATTTTGCATAATTAGTGGGGATTATATAGAAAGATGAGGAAGAAGAATGTTTAATCTGCGTTTTAAATGTACTGTTATATCAAGCTGGTACATGGTGCTTCATGCTGTACCAAAGGCCAATAAGATGATTGCTAATAAAAGCAGTCATTCTGCAGAAGAACGGTTTGTATATGCCAAGTGGATTATTAACTACATGAGAAAGCATGCCAGAACAAGAACAAAGGTATATGGCAGAGAAAATATTCCGACTGACAGTAATTACATAATGTATCCTAATCATCAGGGTAAATACGATGCATTGGGAATTATTCTCGCACAGGAGAAACCGTGCGGTGTTCTGTGGGGAAAGAAGCAGGCAGAAAGACTTATGAGCCGTCAGGTCTGTGGTCTTATTGATGCAGTAGTTATTGATCTTGACAATAACCGCGATAAAGTAAGAGCAATTATGGATGTGACCAGGCAGGTTAAATCAGGAAGAAACTTCCTTATATTTCCAGAGGGCGGCTACACTGATAATAAGAATGAACTTCAGGAATTTCAGGCTGGCTGCTTTTCATGCAGTTTACAGACTAAGACGCCGATTGTTCCTGTAGCACTTTTTGATTCATATAAATCCATGAACAGCAATACATTTGAGAAAGTTGATACCCAGGTTCATTTTCTGAAACCTATTCTATATTCTGAGTATGGTGAACTTAAGAAAAAAGAAGTCGCCGAACTTGTTAAGAACAGAATTGCGGAAAGAATGGCTCAGATTAAGGCTGGCGAGATTAATGAGAGTTACGAATTGATTGGATAAATTATTGACATATACTATATACACTGATAATCTATTTAAGATTTACTTAATAATAAAGTGGTATGAGGAATATTATGTTGTTTGGTAATAAGAAAAAAAGTGCAAAGTACATAGTAGATGTACATTGTCATATTATGCCGAGAATAGATGATGGTTCCAGAAATATGACAGAAACTATTAAGATGCTCAAGATTGCAGAGTCAGAAGGAATAACACACATGATTGCTACTCCACATTTTAAAAGTGGACATCATAATGCTACTCCGCAGAAGATTAGTGAGCTTATAAATGCAGTTAACGATGCAGCATCTACGCTTAGAATTAATATGAATCTGTATCAGGGGAATGAAATATTGTACTTTGAGGATATGTGCAGTTATATTGATTCGGGAAAGATTAGCAGGATGAATGGTACTAATCATATTCTTGTTGAGTTCATGCCATCTGATCCATATCAGTATATAAGAAATTCAATCGATGAGATAATTGGTGAAGGATATTATCCAATTATTGCGCATATTGAGAGATATGCATGTATGGTTGCTGATATTGACAATATCAGGGAAATCAAGCATATGGGAGCACAGATTCAGGTTAATGCATCGAGTATAACAGGCAGTATAGGTAAGGACATCAAGAAATTTGTGCACAGACTTCTGAAAGAAGAGCTTGTCGATTATGTTGGAACGGACGCACACAGATGTGAGCACAGCAGAATACCTAAGATGAAGGAATGTACACAACTGCTCTATAAAAAATATGATGAAGCGTATGTAGACAGCATATTATATGGCAATGCATTTGACAGATTGTTAACTGATACTAATACGTTAAAGGAGAACAGATAATGGAACCAAGAAAAAGAACAGATAAGATTGAAGTTAATCTGGGTGATATATTCGGATTATTACTTCATAGAATGTGGATGATATTATTAGCAGGTTTTATATGTGGAGCTGTAGGATTCATATACAGTAACTTTTTCATAACACCACAGTATCAGTCAACAACTAAGGTATATATTCTTAATAAGCAGAACAGTACTTCAGTTACATATAGTGATGTACAGCTTTCAACAACTTTGTCAAAGGATTACGAGCAGCTTGTTACAAGCCGTTATGTAATTGAAGGAGTTATCAAACAGTTAAGTCTCAATGAAACATATGAGAGTCTTGTTGGAAGAGTTTCGGCAGTTAATACTAATGATACACGAATTATTGCAATAACAGTTACGGATTCGAGTGCAGAGCAGGCACAGAAGATAGCTAATGCAGTAAGAGACCTTGCAGCAAAGCATATTACGCAGGTTATGGATATTGAAGCTGTTAATGTAGTAGATTCAGCTAATCTCCCTACAGCACCGGTTTCTCCATCAATTACAAAGTGGACATTTATGGGAATTGTTATTGGTATTATAGCATCAATGATAATTATTATTGTTAAATATCTGCTTGATGATACAATCAAAAGCTCAGAGGATATAGAGAAATATCTGGGTATTAGTACACTTGCGCTTATTCCTATGAATCGTGCTGAAGATGAGAATTCTGACAAAAGGAAGTCTTCAAACAATAATAATGGAAAAGTAATGAAGAGTCTGAATGATGCGAAGTCAAAGATTTTCAAATCATAATAGGAATGGAGGACCAGAGATGCAGGAGTTTTTAGTAAAGCAAAGCAATCTTGATTTCAGGACAAGAGAAGCTTATAAGATGTTAAGAACTAACATTGAATTTACAGGTGATAATAATAAAGTAATATTTATAACAAGCACTATGTCAGGTGAAGGAAAGAGTACTGTTGCATTCGAGCTTGCAATGTCATTTGCACAGAATGGAATGAACACATTACTTATAGATGCAGATACAAGAAAGTCTGTTATGAAAAACAGAGGAAAGAAAGGAAAGATTAAGTATGGACTTACACATTATCTTTCAGGCAAGAATCAGCTTAAAGATGTTATATGTATAAGCGATGTTCCTAATTTCTGCATGATATTTGCAGGACCTGTACCACCTAATCCAAGTGAACTTGTTGGTAATGAAAGATTTGCCCAGATGATAGAGGAGACAAGAAATACATTTGATATGGTTATAATTGATACACCTCCAATAGGAAGTGTTGTGGATGCAGCTGTTATATCTAAGGTGTGTGACGGTGGAATTCTTGTAATAGGAGCTGGCGATATAAGCTATAAGTTTGCAAGAAAATCATTAGAGCAGCTTGAAAAGACAGGCTGTAAGATTCTTGGAAGCGTGCTTAATAAAGTTGATGTATCAGGCAGTTCTTATTATGGCAAGTACTATGGAAAATATTACGGCAGCTATTATGGTAATAGTGAAAACAATAATTGATGATAAAGGAGTGACACATTATATGTGCCACTCCTTTTTGTAAATATGTGGTAATTATTGATAAACCGAATATGGAAAATTTTACGATGCTATGATATTATAAGTATAATTTTTTATGTTCGATTTAACACCAGTGAAGGGGGAAATATGAGAAATAAGAAGGCTCGTCCGTCACGAAACCAGAATCCATATGGAACATGTTGGGCATTCTCATCAATAGGGCTTGCAGAATCAGATTTGATTACTAAAGGGCAGAGAGATTCAAGTGTAGACCTGAGTGAATTACAGTTTATACATTTTACATATAATTCAGTGACAGATCCACTTAGCGGAACAAAAGGTGACTATTCAAAGTATTACAATGATAATGCCAGTGATTCGTATCTTAACAAGGGTGGCAATTATGAGATGGCAGTCAGAAGACTCAGTCAGTGGTCAGGAGTTGTCAATGAATCAGATGTTCCATATAGCAATGCCAGCACAGTATATAATAACGGTCTTGATGAAAAATATGCATATGGTTATGATGTGGCGCATCTGCAGAATGCTTATTTAATCAATGCAAAGAAACAGCCGGGGAACTTATTTCGATTACTTCTGGATGTCTTATGAAACATATTCGCTTCAGGATAATGTATGGGTATTTGATATGTCAGCAGATGATGGGCTGGATAACAATTACCAGCTTGACGGTGGTCTGTATACAGCAACTATAGGTTATTCTAAGGCAGCCAATGTTTTTCATGTATCCAAGAAAGATGGCGTTGATTCAGAGACATTAAAGTCAGTATCTTTATCATGTACACAGACAGCTGATGTGGGATACACAATTGAAATATATACAGACATAACAGACACCGGTAATCCAGCAAGCGGAACTAAGCATGAAGAGGCAACTACAAGTGGAAGAACTACATATGCAGGAATATACACAATTCCTCTTGAACATGAAGTAATTCTTAATCCAGATACATATTATGCAGTTGTTATGACCGTGGATAAGGGCGGTTTTGAAATTGAATATGGATATTCAGAAAGTACTAATCCAGGCGGCACAGATGAGAAGATGGTATGGGAGAATGCTGTAAGCTTTGATGATAATTGTGAGGGAAGCTATTATTATAATGGCTATAATTTCGAAAAGTTTTATCTTAACTTTAGAATTAAAGCATTTACATCTAATAATGTTGAGTTAGGAGACAGATTAGAAGGTAATACTTTATGCATGGATGGAAAGATTGACATTAATTTTTATATGAATCTACCTGATAAGGTTGTCAATGATTCAGGTGCATATATGGAATTTACAATGCCAGATGGATGTGTGTCAAAGAAAATGTTATCTGATGCAAGAGTAACATCAGATGGATTGTATGTATTTTCATGTGGAATATCGCCAAAGCAGATGTCAGATGTAATAAGCGCAAGAATTATAAGTAATGGAATTAAAGGCAATATATACATATTCAGTAAAGCAATATGCAGAATCTGTGTTTAATGCGGCAGATGGTGTATATTCAGAAGAAGAAATAAATGCGGTCAAGGCAATGCTAAATTATGGAGCAGCAGCACAGCAATATTTTGAATATAACACGGATAATCCAGATAACTCTATTATGTCAGAGGCAGACAGAGATGATGGTTGAATGTGGAATGTTTGTATATGCAAGATATGTATATCAATATTCAGATGATGAAGCACTTAAGAATCTGATGAAAGCAATGTATCATTATAATAATGCGGCAATTGAATATTTTTACTTTTTTAGTTAAATTAGTGCTTGATATTTTTACCCTATGTTTATATAATGATTAACAAGGCTCATTTCAGTGTGCGGATTGGTCAGCGTATGTTGAATTATTTTGGGCTGGCTTTAGTTATGTACTATATCTATAGGAAGATATAGTACATAAAAATTAATAGAGGGGAAAAGCTAACTAACTTATGATTAATGTTAATAAAACGAAAGAAAGTATTCAGAACGTTTTAATATTTTTTACTGATGCAATAGCAGTGTTTCTTGCATATTATCTTTCTGGATTCATATGGCTGACAGGTTACAGACACCAGTCATTCTGGAGAGTCATGCAGACACTTAACAATAATATAATTACTATAATTATAGCAGTTCTTATTACAGCTCTTTTCTGTAATATTAAAGGAGATGTTCTTAACAGGGGAAAGTTTGAAGAGTTTGCTTCTGTTATTAAGAAGAGTCTTATTGCTTCAGCAGTCATAGCTGTATATGAACTTCTAAGTAAGACAATACATGGTGTTCCAAGAAGTGTATATGTCATAACGTTTTTCCTTGGGATAGTTCTCATGTATATATTAAGAATGCTCGTTAAGATATATATGAGACATCGTAATGGTGGAATCCGTACACATAGTATTCTTGTTGTTACAATTAAAAGCCGCGCCGAAGATACACTTGCAAAGGTTGCATCAAGAAACGACTGGATGCGCCGGCTTGATGGTGTTGTAATTACAGATGAGGATATGACAGGTCAGACAATATCAGGTGTTCCTGTCGTTGCAAATGTTCATTCTATGATGAGATACATTAAGAATGAAATTGTTGATGAAGTATTTATAGATGTTGATTATAAGACACGCAAAAGCATCAAGCCAATGGTTATGGAGCTTGAAGATATGGGTGTGGCAGTTAATCTTAAGCTTGAGATTCTTGACAGCTATAAGGATTTCGATTGTAAGCTCGGTTTCATAGGAAGTGTACCTGTCATTACATTTGCTAACAGAATATATGACTGGAAAGGGTTATTCGTTAAGAGATGTATAGATATTCTTGGTTCGCTTGTTGGTCTTGTGTTTATGGTAATTGCAATGATATTCGTTGCACCTGCAATTATGATTGAATCTCCGGGACCAATCTTTTTCAAACAGAAACGTGTTGGAAAGAATGGCCGTTATTTTGAGATATATAAGTTCCGTTCCATGTATATGGATGCTGAGGAACGAAAGAAAGAACTTATGGCACAGAATGAGATGAGTGGTCTTATGTTTAAGATGAAAGACGACCCTCGTATAACTAAGGTTGGCAAGTTCATAAGAAAGACAAGTATTGATGAGCTTCCGCAGTTCATTAATGTTCTTAAGGGAGATATGAGTCTTGTTGGTACAAGACCACCAACGGTTGGAGAGTTCAAGCAGTATGAAGGTCATCATAAGAGAAGACTTTCCATGAAGCCGGGTATTACAGGAATGTGGCAGGCTTATGGAAGAAAGACGGTTAGCGATTTTGAAGAAATTGTTAAGATGGATCTGGATTATATTGATAACTGGAGCATTACGCTTGATATTAAGATTTTGTTTAAGACAGTTCAGTCAGTATTAACAACTGGTGGACAGTAGAATAATTACCCCCTGTAGTATCGCCAGATACTGCAGGGGGTAATTGTTTTATCTAGATATTATGTACATTAACATAGAATAATTATAGTAAAGTTGCACAAAATCAGTTGATTATATAGAAAATATACATAAAAATTAACCATAATACTTATTGACGCAAATCGGCGGTTGGGTTAAAATGATAATAACTTTTGGTATAGGGGACATGTTGTAGTGCAACATGTCGAAAAGAACATGTTATATGCTGTTAATAACAGGAACTTTACTATGCCTACAATATAATAAGGAGGATTTTATGAAAAAGGGTAAAAGAATTTTAGCCGCTTTTTTAGCAGTGCTTATGGTTGTTGCTATTATGCCATTTACTATGTTTAGTGGTATGTTTACAAGCAAAGCTAAAGCTGCAGAAAGTGGTAAGAAGTACACTTTTGAAGGTACTGAGTTAGAGGCAGCTACAACTGCTGGAAAATATACAGATGGTCAGGCTGTTACAGCAGGAACAGATGGATATTTTACTTTCTATATGAGTGCAAAGACTAAGATTGATGGAAGTGAAAAGACTTGGTCAGACGGATATATATGTGCTCAGAGAGTTAACTTTGGTGGCAAAGCAGATGTTACTAATATGAAGAATCTTGTTTCTTTCAAGACATCTAATGCAGCAAAGGTAAAGGTTTACTGGGTAGAAGGTGGAGCAGACAATCGACAGATTGCAATCTTTGGTTCTAAAGGAGATGTAGTAACTAAGACAGAGGTAACAGCAGCGAAGAATGAAGCAGTAGTTTCTACATTAGAATTAGCAGATGCAGGAACATATTACCTTGGTGGTCTTGAGAATAACAATTATATCTTCAAGATTGAAGTTGAGGAGACAGCACCGGTTGAAGAGCCAGTTATCAAAGAATATACACTTGATGGTGCTGAACTTGAAACAGCTACTACAGCAGGTAAGTATACAGATGGTCAGGCTGTTAATGCAGGAACAGATAATGCATTTACACTGTATATGAGTGCAAAGACTAAGATTGATGGATCTGAAAAGACATGGCCAGATGGTAGTATATTAGCACAGAGAATTAACTTTGGTGGTAAGGCTGATATTGCTAATATGAAGAACTTTGTTTCTTTCAAAACAGAGGGTACAGCTAAGGTTAAGATTTACTGGGTAGAAGGTGGAGCAGACAATCGTCAGATGGCAATCTTCAATACTTCAGGTGCAGTAGTAACTAAGACAGAAGTAACAGCAGCAAAGAACGAGACAGTAGTTTCTACATTAGAATTAGCAGATGCAGGAACATATTATCTTGGAGGACTTGAAAATAACAATTATATCTTCAAGGTAGTTGTTACAGATACAGTTGGAGGTGGAAATACTCCAGTTGTTCCTAGAAAAGACTGGTCAGAAGTTGCAGCTCCAGTAATTGGAGAGGTAGCTCAGGATGGAGCAGATGTTGTAGTTCCATTTACAATGGTTCTTGGTAATGACGGCGCTGATAAGGTAAGCGTTGTTATGACAGATGCTTTAGGTAATACAGAAACAAAGGGATATGCTCTTGAGGGTGAAGGTGGACAGGTTAAATTTACTCCAGCTTCTTCAGGAGAATATACATTTACAATTACAGCTTCTAGAGAGGGCGAGAATGACAAGGCTGGTAACACAGTTAAGTTTAATTTTAATTACCCACTCTCAGCACCATCTATCAGCAGTGCAACAAGCATGGGTAATGGTACAGTAAGTCTTGTATGGCAGTCAGTTAAGGAAGCTACATCATACAATGTTTATGTTGGTGGAACAAAGGTTGGTTCAACATCTGCTACATCTTATGATGTTACAGGATTAACTGTTGGAACAAAGTATGATTTTGCAGTTGAAGCAGTTAGAGAGACACCAGCTGCTGTATCTGATAAGTCAACAATATCTGCAACAGCAACATCTGATGCTAAGCAGGTATGGGGCTATATCGTATATGGTAACGGTGCAAGCGAATCTAATTCAGCATATGAAGGAAACATTAATGAAACAGGTTCAGTTACATTAAGATCTGGAGCAGTAGATGCTAATGGAGTTCTTAAGGGAAGCGGTAATAATGGAAAATTAGTTCCAGCATCATTTGATGGTCTTAATTTCTATTATACATCAGTACCTACATCACTTAACTTTACATTAAGAGCTAAAGTAACTGTAGATCAGTGGAATTTATCTAATGGTCAGGAAGGCTTCGGTCTTATGGCAGCAGACAGACTTGGCGGTTCTGGATGGAACAATTCTTATATGGCTGTAGTTTCTAAGACAGAATATTACTGGAATGAAGAAGCTGGTAAGGTTACTAATGATACAACAGCACTTAAAGTATCTCAGAAGATTGGTATTGCTTCACAGGAGAAGAAGGGTCTTACTAAGGATAACATTGCAGCAATAGAAGCTAATGATACTGAAACAGTAAAACAGTTCCAGAGTGCTATGTATCCTCTTGAGCAGAGATATGCACAGAATGTCAATGTTATTGGTAATGCTGTTAAGCCAGTTGATGCAACAATAGAGAATCCTGTTACTGAGATGTATCTTACAATTCAGAAGAATAACACAGGATATTTTGTATCATACGAATCAGTAGATGGAACATATTCAACAACTAAGAAGTATTATGATACTGAAACATTATCACAGCTTGATTCTGATAATGTATATGTAGGTTTCTTCACAAGTAGATATGCACAGGCAACATTCTCAGATGTAACATTTACAACAATTAACCCATCTGATGATGCTCCAGCAGAAGAGAAGCCAATTGAAGAATTAGTAACTAATGCAGCATTTAATTCTAAGACTGCAACAGGTACAAGTGATTATGAATTCAGATTCACAGCTAACTGTGATGGTGTTCTTTCTATCTGGGATAGTGAAGATAACGCAATTGCTACAGATGTAGCTGTTGCAGCTAATACAGTTGTTAAGCCTGCAACAACAACACTTAATGTAGGTAAGAATTCATTTAGATATGTATTTACACCAGATGCTGGTTATATTCCAGAAAAGGATATGGTTATGTCATCATATGAGCCAATTGAAGGCACATTTACTGTAACATACAGAACATATGGTGTTGAAGGACAGTCAATTTATGTAGCACCAGGTAAGTATGGTGTTGGTACTAAGGAAGATCCAATGAGCATCTATGATGCTGTTAAGTATGTACAGCCAGGACAGACTATTGTTGTTATGGAAGGTACATATTACCTTGAGAAGACAGTTAAGGTTGAGAGAGGTGTTAATGGTACAGCAGATAAGCCTATTCAGATGGTAGCTGATACAGAAGCTTCTTCAAGACCAGTATTTGATTTCCAGGGATTATGTGCAGGTATGGTACTTGCAGGTGATTACTGGTACTTCCAGGGATTTGATGTAACTAATTCAGCTAATGCACAGAAGGGTATCCAGCTTTCTGGTAAGTACAATACAATGGATAACATTATGACTTACCACAATGGTAATACAGGTCTTCAGGTTAGCAGATATCTTACAACAGATGAATTTGATATGTGGCCAGCATATAACTTAATTCTTAACTGTACATCATATGGTAATGCCGATGCAGGTTATGAAGATGCTGATGGTTTTGCAGCTAAGTTAACAGTTGGTGATGGTAATGTATTTGATGGTTGTATCTCATACAACAACGCTGATGATGGATGGGATCTTTTTGCTAAGGTTCAGTCAGGATCAATTGGTGCTGTAACAATTAAGAATTCGGTTGCTTATGGCAATGGTTACCTTGAAGATGGTACAGATGCTGGTAACGGTAATGGATTTAAGCTTGGTGGTGACAGCATGTCAGGCAAGCATGTTCTTGAGAACTGCGTAGCATTTGATAACAAGGCTAAGGGTATTGATTCTAACTCTTGTCCAGATATTAATGTAATTAACTGTACAACATTCAATAATGAGTCTTATAATATTGCTCTTTACACAAATTCAGCTAAGAATACAGATTTCTCAGCAACAGGTGTACTTTCATACAGAACATATATGAAAGATAATGTTGAGCAGTTTAAGTTACTTGGAACACAGGACAAGACAAAGGTTGATAACGATACTAACTACTTCTGGAATTATGAAGGAACAGCTAAGAATTCAGCTACAACTGTAACAGATGACTGGTTTGAATCAGTTGATACAGCAATGGATTATGCAACACATGTATATGCATCACATAAGGTAACAAGAAATGCTGATAACACAATCAACATGAATGGTCTTCTTGTACTTACAGACAAGGCAGCAGCTAATACAGGTGCAAGAATGACAGGTACTCCATCAGCTAAGATTGAAGTTCCTGAGGGAATTAAGGGACATAAGACAATATCTATAACAGGTAAAGATGTTGTTAAGGGTAATACAACAGATGTTGCAGTTATTCAGGGAACATCTACAGATATTGTGTGGACAATCGATGCAGATGCATCTACATTTGATTATATTATGGTTGATGATGTAGTTCTTGATGCTTCTAAGTATACAGTAGTAGCTAATGGTAACACAACAGTTGTTACATTCAAGGCTTCTTACATTAAGAGCTTAAAAGCAGCAGAGCATACATTCAGAGCTTGCTTTACAGATGGTTACATTGCAGAGACTAAGCTTGAGGTTCTTCCTAAGACAGGTGATTTTGCTGGTAATATGACAGCTGTATATGCAATACTTATGCTTATGGCATTACTTGCAGGTTCAGTAGTTCTTTTCGAAAAGAAGAGAAAGAGAGCATAATAAAGCTATAATTTAATAAAACATATGACTGAGGTCTGGATTTCCAGGCCTCAGTTTTTATATATAGATATACAATTATTATTGTACAATTATTACAAAGTAATATTTAGTCTTAACAACTTTTAGAAAAACATTTACTAAAAGTATTATTGACTATTTGTTATGTACGATGTTACTCTAATTACAGATTTATGAAAAATACAAGGAGGAATTTTTCTCATGAGAAAAAGAACTAAAAGAATGTTGTCTTTTCTTATGGCAGCTTTAATGGTTGTTGGTATTATGCCGGTTACCGGCTCTAATAACATTGTTGCTAAAGCATCGACAGCAAGTGCAGAGTCTTCTGTTGTGACATGGTCAGCAGCAGATATTCTTGCAGCACAAGAAGGAGACTCAGGATTAGTGTTATGTGGCTCAGGATGGGCTAATAATAATGCTACAGATGACAAGACATTTGAAGACGGTTTTAGTGCATTAGGAGACAATGCTAAAGCAGGATCAGCAAAGGCACAGACTAATGGAAAGAATTCAGCAGGAACAGTACCAGATAGTGGCTGTTATGTAAAGTATACAGCACCTGTTAATGGAACTATAGCTATTAATACTAAGATAGGAAAGGGCAAGACTTTCTATGTAGTAGCAGAAGATGGAACTAAGGCAGCAGAGGTAAATAATGGAACTTCTGGAAGTACATATAATACTGTTAAGGCAGAAGTAGAAGCAGGAAAGACATACTATGCATACCTTGGAGGAGCAACAGCTCAGATCTGGCAGGTATACTTTACACCTGCAGAAGCAGAGTGGTTAGCTGCAGATATATTAGCTTCAACAACATATAATAATGGTTTAACATTATGTGGAACAGGCTGGGCTAATAATAATGCCACAGATGACAAGACATTTGATGATGGGTTCAGTGCATTAGGAGACAATGCTAAGGCAGGATCAGCAAAGGCACAGACTAATGGAAAGAATTCAGCAGGAACAGTACCAGATAGTGGTTGTTATATAAAGTATACAGCAGCAGCTAATGGAGAGTTAGCAATTGATACTAAGATAGGAAAGGGCAAGACTTTCTATATAGTAGCGGAAGATGGAACTAAGACAGCAGAGGTGAAAAATTCCACAGATGCAAGTACATATAATACTGTTAAAGCAAAGGTAGAAGCTGGCAAGACATATTATGCATACCTTGGAGGAGCAACAGCTCAGATCTGGAAAGTATATTATTCACAGTTAAATAAGAAGACTGTAGTTGACTGGGAATCAGTAGCAAAGCCAGTTATCAGTAAAGTAGAAGCAGGCTCAGATGGTTTTACTGTTACTGTTGAAGGAATTGTGGATGAGTATAATGGGGCTGAAGATATTGTGGTAACAATGCTTCATAATGATGGACAGGCTGGAGAAGCTGTTATAAAGAGATCAGAAGGAACAGCAACAGTTAATTTTACAGCTCATGAAAGTGGTGATTATACATTTGTAGCAACAGCACAGAGATTAGGTTGTGCAGATAAAGCTTCAGATGTTTATGAAGTAAAAGATTTCATACTCGGTGTTAAGATGCCAACTATTACATGGGCTGAAAACAAGGGTAATGGAGAAGTATATCTTGATTGGGTTAATATAAGCGATGCAAAGGATTATACTTTAACATATAAGGTTAAAGGTTCTGATGAAAGCACAGCAGTTAAGATTGATGGAATCACAGAAGGTGATTATACAGTTAAGAATTTAACAGTTGGAAGTACATATGAATTCAGTGTTGTTGCAAATAGAGCAGATGGATATTGTTCAGCTGTTTCAGAAAAAGAGTTATCAATAACTGCAAATGCACAGAAGAACTGGTATGTGTCAACTGTTGGTTCAGCTCAGGAGACAAAGGCAACTATTACAGAGGCTGATGGTAATGCACAGGTTATAAATATTGCTAATGGTGATACAGCATCTAAGAAAGTTGCTACAGTTGAAGCAAAAGATATTACTAATACAACCGGAAGTATGGAAATTCAGGCTAAGGCTTCAGGAAAGATTTCTGATGATGAAGATGGATTCTCATATTACTATACTAAGGTTAATCCAGAGAAAGAGAACTTTGAATTAACTGCAACATTTACAGTAACAGATGCATCTCTTACACCTGATAATCAGACCGGTTTTGGTGTTGTAGTTGCAGATACATTAGGTGTTAATAACTGGGGTGCACCAAGTTATGTACACAAATATTTTAACTACTTCTCATCAATGATGTACAGCTCTAAGAATAATGCACCAACAATGCGTTATATCACAGGTTATACATCAGCAGATACATCTAACAAAGATGGTGTAGACAGAGTTAATAATAATGTTAAATTTAACCAGTTAACAGGAACAGATATGTTTAAGGTTGGTGCTGAGTATACATTTACAGTAAGAAAGACTGATGATGGATATGAAGCAGTTGCAACAACAGAGAATGGAACACAGACACAGAAGCTTACAGCTAATGATTTTACATCAGTACAGGAAGATGGAACTGTAGTTGTAGGTGTTATGGTAGCAAGAAAGATTGGTGTTAAGATTACAGATATCAAGTTTACTACATCAGAAAGTAAGGGACTTGCAACATCTGAGGTCGTAGAAGACAAGATAACACCATCAATCAGAGTATATTCTTCTAACACATGTGGAGCAGGTGAGTATGAATACACAGTAGTTCCTAATTGTGCAGGAACTTTAAAGGTAACAGGAAGTGCTGACGGTAAGGTTGTTACTAAGGAAGTAACAGCTGATGAAGTTGTAAGAATTCCAGTTGCAGTTAATGTAGGAAGCAATACTATTAAGGCAGAATTTGAACCAGCAGCTGCTGCTAATATTACATCAACAAAGACAGTAACAAGTGAAACAACTGTAAACCGTAAGGTATATGGCGAGGCTGGACAGATAATTATTGTAACTTCAGACGGTAAGACAACTGGTGACGGAACTGAAGAAAGTCCATTAGATATTAATACAGCAGTTTCATATGCACAGCCAGGACAGACTATTCTTATGAAGAATGGTGTATATGATAAATGGGTTACAATTAACAGAAGTGTATGCGGAACAGCAGATAAGCCAATTAATCTTGTTGCAGAATCAATCTCAACAGATGGAACTGATGGTGTTGTATTGTCAGGCGCAGGTCTTACAGTAATCGGAAATTATTGGCATGTATATGGTTTATATGTAAAGGATTCATCAGGGGTAGGTATTCAGGTAAGCGGTAACTATAATACAATAGATATGTGTACAGTAAATCATGCGGCAAATAGCGGTATTCAGATAAGCAGAAATGGTGGAGCTGATAATTATGCTGGAATTCAGGGTAAGTTATGGCCAACAGGAAACCTTATCAAGAACTGCGAATCATTTGATAACTGTGATGCAGGAAGAAATGATGCAGATGGATTTGCAGCAAAATTAACATGTGGTGAAGGCAACAGATTCTATGGTTGTATATCACATAACAATATTGATGATGGCTGGGATCTCTATGCTAAGTCAGTATCAGGTATGATCGGTTCAGTTACTATTGAAAACTGTGTAGCATACAACAATGGATGGCTTACAACAGATGATGTAACTGCTGCAGGTTATAACTATGGTGAAGGTAACGGATTTAAGTTAGGTGGTGGATATCTTAAGGGCGGACATAAGCTTATTAATTGTGTTTCATTTGGAAATCATGCAAAGGGAATAACAAGTAACAGCTGTCCTGATATTTCTATTACAAGATGTACAGCTTACAACAATGGTAATGCAGATTCATATAGCATAGGTCTTAATACAATGGATTCTATGCTTAAGGAGTGGAAGGTTAGTGGTCTTATATCTATGTCTAAGGCTGATTTAACAGCGAAGGCAGACCTTATTCCTTTCTCACAGCATGGAGATGATAACTACATTTATAATGGTTCAGAATCATACAATAATCTTGGTCAGAAGGCTACAGATGAGTGGTTCGAAAGTGTAGATACAACAATTAGACCATCAAGAAATGCAGATGGAACAATTGATATGCATACTCTCTTAGTTATTAAGAGCGGTGTATTAAGCGATAATGTTGGTGCAAGACTTGATACAACAAGTGAAGAAGCAATAAGCGTTAAACCACAGGCTGGCGAAGTTGTATCTCATGTATTTGAGTGGACAACAACTAAGGAAGCAACATGTACAGAAAAGGGTGAAAAGCATGGAATATGTACAGTATGTGGACATGAAGAAACAAGAGAAATCGAAGCACTTGGACATGAATTTGCCAACGAGTTCACAGTAGATAAGGAAGCTACTACTACAGAAGAAGGCTCTAAGTCACAGCACTGCTTACATGCAGGTTGTACAGAGAAGACTAATGTAACAGTTATTCCTAAGCTAACTGCAGGCAGTGAAGAGGTTAATCCAACACCTTCAACACCTGATAATAAGGATGATGCAAATGTTCCATCAATAGGAACAGATACAACAGTTAAAGAGCCTTCTGCTCAGACAGGAGACACAATGCATGCAGTACCATTTGCATTGGCAATGATTATCTCAGCAGGAGTAGTTGTGATGGTTGTTTCATCAAAGAAGAAAGTTGTAAAATAATAATTGAATAAATAATAATGGCGGCTGATAGATTTTCATATCAGCCGCCAATTTTTATTGTGTAAAGATAGTGATTAATATCATCTATCTGTAGTTCTGTAATGTAGGTGTTGAATTAACACCAAGTGGGTTAGTAACACCAGAAGCAGTAGTAATTTTGTATGTTACTGTTATGCTTGAACCAGGAGCAATTGAATTGCCAAATCTGTAGGCAACCTGAAGATTGTTGTAATTGCCAGTGTACATTGTATCTCCATTGCTCATCTCTATATCAGAGATAGAGCCGCCAGCAGGGGCAAATATATGGATATAACCAGTAATTGTACCACCATAACTTCCAAGGATGTATCTACCGGCATTGATTTTGTCATTATCACTTAATGTATTGCTATATGTAGCAGTTACTTCATAAGTGCTTGAACCATTACTGTTAACAACAGGCTCACTTATCTGTGTGTCTATATTGAGGAACCATCCTAACTTACATGGATCAGAGATACTAAAGTATACTCCGGTTTCAGGATTCTCAGAGTCATCATTAAGTCCACCGGAACATCCGGCATTTTTAACAAGTGCCTGTTCAGCCTCATCTTCCATCCACATCATAACTGTACGGTTCTTAGCTCCATCCGAGAATACTTTATAATAATCACCGGCTTTTTTTACATCAAAGTCAGATACCAGCTTTGCCATGGTAACCTTAGCTGTTTCTGCAAATAAATTATCAACGTAATCGCCCGCAGAAGAAGAAGCATTTGCATTAAGGTACTTGTAATAAAGGTCATATTGTAAAACCTGTGTAGCATTATCTCCAGTTAACTCTGTGCCATCGGAAAGTGTTACATTGCCGATGTATCCAAGCATGTTCTGAATAATTGCAGGGGTAAGGGAAACAACACCATTAACGTGCTCAAAATTCTTCTGCTCGTAGGCAAGTGCCCATATATAAGCAACTCTTTCAAAGGCAGGATCAAAACATGCATCTCTTGGTGCATTCATCCATGAACCAAAAAGCTCTTTTTCCTCATCTGTTATACCGGCAGCAGAAGGAGTGTGAGTTGAAAGAACATTATATACACTGCTGAAATCACCTATTGAAAGAATTCCATCGCGGATTCTTATGGTTCCAACTGAACCAGGGAAGCCGCCGGAAGCACGAATCTCAGAAGAGTTCTGTGCGGCAAGCAGATATGTTCTGTCAGAGCCATCTCCTATAAATGCCTTGAACAGAGGAAGGAACTCTTTGAGATTATCATATGAACCAGTCATTGAAGCAATCTGTGTAGAGTAATCAGATATCATGCTGTTAAGTCCCATAGGGAGATTAACCTGATTCATGGAATATACAATATCGTCAATCTTAGGCTCAATATCCTCAAGAAGAGACAGATATGCATTAATAACAGTAATGTTAAAACCATCATCTACCTTCAGTTCAGATAAAGGATATTCTTCAAAAACAGCTGCTGTAGGACGTGCAATATCATTAGAAGCCTCATCTACAAGAGAGAGAAGTTTCTCTACAGAGTCTATGTAACCTTTAAACTTAGGAACTTTATAGACCATTCTCCATAAAGGCTTGTCTAATGTGGCATTAATATTGTCAAGTGCTATATCAAGCTCATCGCATGCAGCAAATGTGGAATCAGCATCCTGTGCCTTCAGTGCAGATAATACATTTTTAAGGTCCGCTTTAAGGACTACCGCCTGTTGCTTTATATCAGATATTTCTTTTTTAGCAGTAACAGCACCAAATGCTCCGCCTAATCCCAGAATAAGAATTACCGCAATAACAACGCCGATTATGATACGTTTTCGTTTATGCTTCTTTGTATGGTGCGAGTGATGATGATGCGAATTACCGGAATTATGTGAGTGGTGAGAGTGATGTTCATGTTCGCTCCACTCAAATGACATTTCATCCATGTATATTAACCCTCCTATCATGTAAGAATAATTAATAAATTGTGTATACAAACAATATTTTAGTTTATCAGATAATAAAGGTATTTACAATAATAATGTACATAACTTATAATACTTTAAGAAATTTTAATAGAAAAGGATATCAGATATGAGTTTACTTACAGTAACCGGACTTACACACGGATTTGGCGACAGAGCGATTTTTAACAATGTGTCTTTCCAGCTTAACAGGCTTGATAAGATTGGATTAGTGGGAGCCAACGGCGAAGGTAAATCCACATTTATGAATATAATAACAGGCAAGCTTATGCCTGATGAGGGAAAAGTTGAGTGGGCTAAGAATGTCAGAGTCGGATATCTCGACCAGCATGCTGTGCTTGAGAAGGGCATGACAATCCAGTCAGTGCTTGCTTCAGCATTTGACTTTCTGTATGACATGGAGAATCAGATGAATGAGATATACGCCGGGCTTGGCGATGCATCACCAGAAGAGATGGACAAGCTGATGGCAGAAGCGGGAACGATTCAGGACCTTCTTACAATGCATGATTTCTATATGATAGATGCGAAGGTTGAGGAAGTTGCAAGAGCATTGGGACTATCTGACCTTGGACTTGATAAGGATGTAACTGAGCTTTCAGGTGGACAGAGAACTAAGGTACTGCTTGGAAAGCTGCTTCTTGAGAAGCCGGACATTCTCCTTCTTGATGAGCCTACTAACTATCTTGATAAGGAGCATATCGAGTGGCTTAAGAGATATCTTCAGGATTATGAGAACGCATTTATACTGATATCGCATGATATACCATTCCTTAACAGCGTTATAAATGTTATTTATCATATGGATAATCAGGAGCTGAACCGTTATACAGGCGATTATGATAATTTCCAGAAGGTATATGCTGTGAAGAAGGCGCAGCTTGAGGCAGCTTACAATAAGCAGCAGCAGGAGATTGCGGAGCTTAAGGATTTCGTTGCAAGAAATAAAGCACGAGTTGCCACAAGAAATATGGCAATGTCTAGACAGAAGAAGCTTGATAATATGGATATTATTGAGCTGGCAGCAGAGAAGCCAAAGCCAGAGTTTAATTTCAAGACAGCGAGAACACCGGGAAGATATATTTTCCAGACACACGACCTTGTAATTGGTTATGATGAGCCGCTTTCAAGTCCGCTTAACTTAGAGATGGAGCGAGGCCAGAAGATTGTGCTTACAGGTGCTAACGGTATTGGTAAATCTACATTACTAAAGAGCATATTAGGACTTATTAAGCCTCTGTCAGGTGATGTTGAGCAGGGAGATTATCTTGAGATAGGATATTTCGAGCAGGAGACTCCGGCTGGAATTGAAACTACGTGTCTTGAGGAGATATGGCAGGAATTTCCGGGATATACACAGTATGAGGTTCGTTCAGCCCTTGCCAAATGTGGCCTTACAACCAAGCATATCGAGAGCAAGGTTAAGGTTCTTTCTGGTGGAGAGCAGGCAAAGGTGCGTCTGTGCAAGCTTATTAACCGTGAGAGTAACATCCTTGTACTTGATGAGCCTACTAATCACCTTGATGTGGATGCTAAGGATGAATTAAAAAGAGCCCTTATGGCATATAAGGGCAGTATACTTATGGTCTGCCACGAACCAGAGTTCTACGATGGTCTTGCGACCGATGTGTGGGACTGTGGAAAGTGGACAACACGTATTTAATTGTATGATATGCGGTTGCCGCAGTTAATCATTAAAATAATCAGGAAAATGTTTTCTGATTGCATCAATATTTTCAGAATATCTGCTCATATGTCTCTGCGATATATGGGCAGCTTTTTCTTTGTCTTTATTCTCGATGGCGGCTACAAGTTCTCCATGGTCTTTCAGGATTCTACCTGTTTCTTTGCATCTGAAACTTAATATTGTAGTTCTGTCAAAATGTGGTGCCATGCTTTCTACAAGGTTGTACCATACAGTTTTGCCACACATTTTATACAGACTTCCGTGAAATTCTTTATCAAGTGTGAAAATCTTTTCTTCATCACCGCGTTTGATATACATTTCCCATAAAGCTACATTTTCATATAATGAATCAAGCTGGTTCTTTGTCAGTATATCGCATGCCTCGACTGCAAGATGTGTCTCGAGGACGCAGCGTAAATCGCGGAGCTGTTCTACAATATCTGTATTGACATATGAAACAAATGCTCCAATCTTAGGCTTTATTTCGATAAGTTTTGACTGTGCAAGTTCTAATTCTGCTTCGCGTAAAGGATTATTGCTGACATTCATAAGTGAGCAGAGTTCAGGTGCTTCAAGCTTCTGACCTGGCAGCAGGTTAGTGTGGACAATGTTGTAAATAAGCTGTCTGAGTACATAATCTTTAGCAGCTTCATCTTCTGATTTTTCTGTAATATTTAACATATATACCCCCAAAATGTTAATGATATATATTTTATATCATATTTTTGTAAAATTGTCTAATTTTTAACATTCGACATTCTTGCGACCGATATATATTATATAGCACGAAATATATAACATGCAAAGTGATATAAAAGATATGGAGGTTAATGATGAGTGGCACAGTAACTAAAAACAAAAAGATAACTCTCATTCACAAGCTGGCATATGGAAGTGGTAATATGCTGGGAAGCGGAGCTTTGGCGATAAGCGGGGCATGGCTTTTATATTTTTACACGACATTTTGTAATATGTCAGTTGTTAAGGCTACGCTTATATTTTCAATTGCAACATATCTTGATGTAATTCTTAATCCTTTGATGGGATTTATTACAGACAGCTTTTAAAGAACTAAGCTGGGAAGAAAGTTTGGACGAAGAAGATTCTTTATCCTTACAGGTATTCCGCTTATGCTTCTTTATCCAATGCTCTGGGTAAAGAATATGAATTTCTTCTATTATCTTACAACTTATATTCTTTTTGAATTTGTGTATACAAGCAGAATGAAGCTTAACCACAAGACACATAAGATTGTTATTGATTTCTTATGATAAATGTTTTGGTAATAATAACATTGGTTATAAGGAATGAGAAATTGAATAATAATTGATAGGAAAGCCCATAGAAGCAGATTCTATGGGCTTTTGTGTTAAAAAATCATATCAGCATCATAATCAGATATAATCCGAAACATACGGAATTCTATGAAAAAGTATGTCATCCAGATGTTCAATAGCTTCATCTGATGCCTGTATCTTGTCCATGACATGCAGCTTCTCAGCGGTTTTGTAGCCAAGCATTAATGTAGTTAATGTGCCGATTGACATGGATACTTCGTAATCAGGCTGCTGTTCGGTTTCAATACATTTGCCGTTATCAAAAAGGAATGTAAAGTAACCATTGTTCCATGCGAGAAGGTCATCTTCAATGTAGAAGCGTATGCAAACAGATGGCTCGTCTGGGTCGCAGGCATATTTGGCAAAGAATTGTCTGATATCAATAATTCGCCCCATTGTGTATGGACGGATTGTCTCTTTAATATCGCTGTCATCGAGTTCAAATGCGATTGGCTCACTGTAGTAATTGTTTCCACGGACCTCGTCAATCATTGAATCGTGGGCATGTATGAATTCCCACAAGCCAAGCTGTGCCTCTCGGTTAAGATAAATCATTTCTTTCACATGCATGACATCAGAACTTATCATGTATACCATATATCCGTAAGGTACATCGTCCTTAGAATAATAGATGGCAACAGAGGTGTCGTCCTCGTCCCAGCGCCAGTATTCTTCCCATGCAAGGTTGTTTCTATATAGACAGCCGTGTGTCTTTTCAGCAAATTTGGTATGAAGCTCCTTAAATTCTTTGTCATCCCATGAAACTCGTCTGACATAACCGGGCTCATTAAGCTTTCTTGGAATCTGCGTATCCTTGATTGTATAAGTCATCTTGTTAGAGATAATTTCCCAGCCAAGACCACGGTATAATGGAATTGAATATGGATACAACAAAGCAAATGATTTGTGTGCATCTCTCATTCGTATAAGGCTCTGAATCATCAGTCTTTTCATAATTCCATGTCCTGTGTATTCAGGATATGTACATACGCTTGTAACGAAGCCTACGCTGTATTTAACACCGTAAATATTCATATCAAGAGGGTATACTGCAAACTGTGCAATCAGATCATCACCATTGAAGCAGCCAAGTACATCAGCTCTTTGAAGAACAGGGAATTTGGACTGGGTAATCTCATCGTCCTTCCAGCCTGTCTCGGCAAGCTCCTGTTCAGTTACCTGAAAGGCATACCTTAAAAGTGCATTGTATTCTTCAGCGTCATCTATAGTAAGAGGACGCAGTGTATAGTTGTTTTCATCATTTCTGCTCATTGCGTTTATTCCTTTTCTGTGTGCGCTTATTTCGTACATAATATAGCACTGGGGGCGGTTGTGGTCAAATGCTAGTTGGTGATATACTATAATAAATATAGGAAAGACCCACGAAAGAAGTAGAAATTGACGAAATAGTAGGTAAAATGAAGCCAGGGCGAGAGGCAGGAAGTGAAAAGTAGAGTCAGATAAGAAACAAGGCAGTAAAAGGAGGCACACATGGCAATAAAATCAGAAGCAAAGCTCACCACATTTGAGGCAATAAGCATGATTGTGGGAAACAGTATAGGAACGGGAATTATAGCAGTTCCGTATCTTGCAACTAAGAACAGTATGATTGATGTTATCTGGATGGTAGGAGCAGCTTACATCATTAATGTAATTCTGCATCTTATAATTGCGGAACTTTCGTATAACAACGGCGGTGTGCAGCTTGTAAAAAGCTTTGAGGGTGAGCTGTTCCATGGAGTGATGAAGAAAGTATTCAGCTGGATTGTTTTTGTGGTGTATGGACTTGCGATTATGATAGGAGTAAGTGGCAATATTAATGGTGGAGCGCAGATATTTGTGAACTGGTTTGGACTTCCACTGTGGGCAGCACAGATAATATATTATGTGATTGCTGGAATTGTAGTATTCATGGGAATGAAGGCGGTAGGAATTGCACAGAAATACGCTGTAATACTTCTTATGGGAATAGTTGCAGTTATGACAGTAGGAACATTTACACATCCAGTTAATGGATTCTATACAGCACCTTTCCATTGGAATAATCTGCTTGCACTGTATAGTATGGTTGTATTTGCGACATCAGCTAATCAGGCGGTTATTCAGGTTGTTAAAGGACTTGATGGCAATCCGGGTAAGATAAGAAAATCAATATTCATAGGCTTTGGTCTGTCGTCAGCGTTCGTGCTTGTTGTGACACTTACAGTTCTTCTTGGAACTAAGGGAACAATAGATAAGGAACTTGCTTATATGCAGCTTGGAGAGAGCATCGGAAAATGGGCAGTTATTCTTGCAGGTATCTTTTCGCTTTTTGCACTGCTTACAACATTCTGGAGTAACACACTTGCTTTAAGAGATGTCGTGCATGAGCAGGTTGGAATCGGCAACCGTGTAAGCTGGCTTATAGCGACAGTTCCATGTATATTATTTGCAATATTCGGAGTAAGCAGCTTTATAATACTTACAAGAATTATGAGTGGTGTAGTTGTACTGGTGAGCATAATGCTCGTTCTGACATATGGTAAATCAAGAAAGAAAGCAGGAGCCAGTCCTATATGCGGAGTGATAGGAACGCTGCCATTTCAGATTCTTATGGTAGTATCGACAATAGTTTCGGCTATAGGAGCATTAATACCACTCAGCTAAATATATAACCGGTATTAATTTTAGTGCCGAAAAGAAAGGCGTGAAAGTATGTATAAATCGGACAATTTAAAGCAGACAGACAAGGAAACATTTACATATACAATTGATAAGAATAAAGATTTTAAGATATTGCAGCTTACAGACCTTCATCTGGGATTTGGTTTTATATCAAGAAAGAAGGATAAGCTGGCGCTAAATGCAGTAACAAAGATTATTCATAAAGCAAAGCCTGATATGATAGTGCTAACTGGAGATTCTATATTTCCATTTCTGCCAAAGGCAGGAACGCTTAATAACAGAAAGCAGGCGTACAAGCTGATGAAATTCATGGACAGCTTTGCAATTCCATATACGCTTGTTTTTGGTAATCATGATTGCGAGATGGGTTCGACATGTAATAAGGAAGAACTGGCACAGATTTATAAGAAGGGGAAATACTGCATATTTACTGAAGGCAGGAAAGAGCTTACAGGTGTAGGAAACTTCTTTATTAATCTTACCGATTCAGATGGCAATGCTTTATTGCCACTTGTTATGCTTGATTCTAATATGTATGGTGAAGGAGGCTGGTTTTACAGCGGATTTGACCGGATACATGATGATCAGGTGGATTGGTGCATGACCAGGCTTAATGACTTGAAAAAATGTAATCCAGATATTAAGGCGATGGCATTTTTCCACATGCCGCCTGCGGAATTTAAGGAAGCATACCGTAAGATGAAACTTGGTGATAAGAGCGTAATATATCAGCATGGCAGTATTGCTGAGAAGAATGAGCATTTTGGGATTTCAAAGTTTGAAGGAACATTTTTTAATAAAGCAGTGGAGAATGGTGTTATTAAATGGATGTTTTGCGGACATGACCATCTGAATACACTTTCACTTATATATAAGGGAATCCAGATGACATATGGAATGTCGATAGATTATCTGGGATATAAGGACATAGATAAGAGTTATATCCAGAGAGGCGGTACTCTGATTACGAGAAAGCCTGATGGAAGAATATTGGTTAGCATGGTACCGCTTGGAGCAGTAATTTCTACAAGGGTAAGTGGTAAGAAAAATGAAGAATAGGCTGAATAAGGCAGAAAAAGGGCCTACCCAAGGAAGAGGGTAAGCCCTGCAATGATTTGAACAAAAATCATCTACGCGTCTAATATAACACACAGTTTATGGTAAAACAAGGTATAATTTGACAATATTAGAACTTTACAACTTTACTAAAAGGTCGCAACCCCAGTGTTTATCAGCTATTGCGTACATTAAGCCGTGGGATGTTGTACTTGTGTTTTTTAAAGTACAATTCTTTAGATATTAGTATTAAGTGCAATGTAGTCTTCATTCATTTCAATAACGATATCCTTGCCGCTGTTAATCATGAATAGTTTTACATAGTTGTCAACAAATGCATAACCAACAGAAGAGATGAAACTATAGTCATTATCAAAGCCCTGCTCGTTAGCAGCATACTGTTTGTGGTTAGTTATGAGATAATCTAACATTCTGTCAGCAGACACGCCGCGTCCATTATTAGATATCAGAGGTTTGTCGATATCATTCTTAGCTTCTCTTATATAATTCATGAACTTAATTTCATATAACACATGTTCAGACATTGGTTCCGGATACCATGAGTTATGTGGAAATGTAAAGTAATCTTCTATGTAATGCAGAGCATATCCTAAAGATAAGAAGGATAAACAATTCATTCTGCCGTGTCTTTCAAGGCGATGAAGTCTTCTGGCAATTTTATCATATGAAGAATCCCATGTATGACCTTTGATGTAAGTATGCAGAAGAATGTCTGGCATAATACTTCCAAGTCTTAAAGCAAAATCATGTCTTTTCTTAAGGTTAGGAGTAAGTCTTTTGGTTACGGTTACATGTCCGTACTTGTTCATTAATTTTCCTTTCATAAATGCTTTATATCGAATAACAAATTCGAATATAAATAGTCCTTTAGTCCTATAAGAAAGTAACATCTTTTAATATGTTTGTCTAGCACATTATGGAAAAGAATACATGAAATTTATGTAAATTTATTTTGATAGTCAAGCAAATACAAATTTTACGAACATATTGCAATCAGCAGCACTTGTTTATGTATATAGATTTTGACACAGTTTAGTTCTGATTTTTACAATTTATAATATAAATGAGGTCGTACAATTCAAAGCATACAATTGTTAAGGCAAAGGCGCCCAGTACAGCGAAATCCGCTGGCTGGGCGCTTTTCCTGTATATCGTACAGATTGCAGGCAGCCAGAAAGAGATGTAGAAAGGATGGTAGTTATGGGAGCAAGAATTGAAGAACATCCAATATTGGGAAAACAAGAAAAAGGAAGGCTTGTAACATTTTATTTTGATGGGAAAGAACTGACAGGCTATGAGGGAGAACCAATTGCAGCGGCTCTTAAAGCGCAGGGCGTTATGATACACAGATATACAAAGAAAGAGCATAAGCCCAGAGGAATATTCTGTGCGATAGGAAGATGTACAGACTGCGTAATGGTTGTTAATGGAAAACCAAATATAAGGACATGTGTTACTCCTTTAGAAGAGGGCATGAAGGTCCAGACACAGTATGGAGTGAGTGACAAACCATTTGAAGAGCAGTAGATGAAAGGAAGTGTGGATATGAAGCGATTTGATCTTATTATAGTTGGTGCAGGTCCGTCGGGGTTATCAGCAGCAATAGAAGCAGCTAAGAGAGGACTTGAAGTAGTTGTATTTGATGAAAATGAAAAACCAGGAGGACAGCTTTTTAAGCAGATACATAAATTCTTTGGTTCTAAGGAGCATAAGGCTAAGATAAGGGGCTTTAAGATAGGTGAAGATTTATTAAAGGAAGCAGATGCAGCAGGAGTTAAGGTTGTTCTTAATGCAACAGTCTGTGGAATGTATCAGGACAAAGAGATTACAGTAAGAATTGGCTATGAGATACATCATTTTAAAGGAGATTCAATAATAATTGCTACAGGAGCAGCAGAAAATATGGTTACATTTCCAGGCTGGACATTGCCTGGGGTTATTGGTGCAGGAGCAGCACAGACAATGATGAATCTTCATGGAGTTAAGCCAGGAAGCAGAATTCTTATGCTTGGCTCAGGAAATGTAGGACTTGTTGTAAGTTATCAGCTTATACAGTGTGGCTGTGAGGTTGTGGCACTTGTTGATGCTGCACCAAGAATTGGCGGATATGGAGTGCATGCAGCAAAGGTAGCACGTACAGGAGTTCCATTCTATCTGTCACATACGATAGTAAAAGCAGAAGGAGATGACCATGTTACTGGAGTAACAATAGCAGAGGTTGATTCATCTTTCAAATTCATACAAGGTACAGAAAAATATTTTGATGTAGACACAATATGTCTGGCCGTTGGACTTTCACCTATGTCACAGCTTCTTAAAATGTCAGGCTGTAAGATGGAGGATAATCCAAAGCGTGGAGGACAGGTTCCTATATGTGATGAATATGGAAGAACTTCTATTCCGGGGGTATTCGTTGCTGGAGATGTTTCAGGAATTGAAGAGGCAAGTTCAGCTATGATTGAGGGACGTATGGCAGGAATCGCAGCAGCTGAGTATCTGGGATACATAGATAAAACAGAATTAGATGAGAATTTAAAGAGTCTTGATGTAGCACTTGATGGTTTAAGGCAGGGAATGTTTGCACCAAAGAACAGAGGTAAGCTTATAGAAAAAACAGAGGAAGGAATCGATATTTCTACAACACTTCTTACTAAAGGATATGTTGCAGATGATGAGATTGAGAGATTTCCGGGTGTGACAAGAAGACCGGGAGTTCATCCTGTAATGGAATGTACCCAGAATATACCTTGTAATCCATGTCAGGATGCATGTCCTAAGAAATGTATCAAGATAGGAGAAAAGATTACTTCACTTCCGGATGTTGATGAAAGTGCAACATGCATTGGTTGTGGAATGTGCGTGGCTTCATGTTCAGGTCAGGCAATTTTCCTTGTTGACGAAACATATGAAGAAGGCTTTGCAAGCGTTACGATGCCGTATGAGGTCTTACCTTTGCCAAAGACGGGTGACAGAGGAATAGCTCTTGGACGTAATGGACAGAAGGTATGTGCGGCAGAGGTTATCAGTGTGAAGTCTTCACCGGCATTTGATAAAACCAATCTGCTTACTATAAAAGTTCCTTCAGAATATGTTATGAAGGCAAGATTTTTCAAGAAAGAGGCGTAATCCTCCCCTCACCAGGGGCTGGATTTTGCTACGCAAAATAAGGAGGATTGAATATGCATGAAGTAAATGACCGTTCAAGGGATATAGGAGAATTCGTTCCGGCACCAGATGACGATATGCTCATCTGCCGCTGTGAAGAGATTACAAAGGGTGAGATAAGAAAAGCTGTTCATGATGGTATGTGGACAATGACAGAAATAAGAAGATATTTAAGAACAGGAATGGGACTATGTCAGGGACAGACCTGTGCAAAGCTTGTTAAGGGAATTGTTGCAAGGGAATTAGGAGTGTCGCCGGCAACAATTGAACCGGCAACAAGCAGAGCACCAATGAGACCTACAGAAATGAGAATTCTTGGTAATGAAGCAGAGGACAACAAGGAGGTGTAATTATGGCAAATACAGCAGATGTAATTATTATAGGTGGCGGAATTATAGGTAATGCTATAGCCTATTATCTGGCAAAGAAAGGCACTGATGTAATTGTTCTTGAAGGCAGCGACCATATTGGAAATGGTGGCTCGTCAAGAAATGGCGGAGGTGTCCGCCAGTCAGGACGAGACCCGAGAGAACTTCCTCTTGTCATGTACGGAATAAAGAACCTGTGGCCATCACTATCAGAGGAACTTGAAGTTGACTGTGAATATCATCAGGATGGAAATTTAAGACTTGGAAAGAATGACAAACATAAACAGATTCTTGAAGGGCTTACCGAAAGGGCTGTCAAGGTGGGACTTGATGTAAGAATGATAGATGGAGATGAAGTACGCCGTATTAATCCTTATCTGTCAGATGAGGTAACATGTGCAAGCTGGTGTCCCACAGATGGTCATGCCAATCCGCTTACGACAACATTGGGTTTCTATAAGACAGCAAGAAAGCTTGGCGTAAGATTCATTACGGGTGAAAAGGTAATAGAATTAAAGAAGATAAAAGGCCGATTAAAAAAGGTAATCACCCCTAATAATATATATGAAGCAGATACAGTTGTTGTGGCAGCCGGCTATGAAAGTAAAGAAATTCTTGGTACGGTAGGAATAGATGTGCCTATGAGCAGAGTACTTATTGAAGCACTTGTAACAGAAGCTGAACCACATATGTTTGACCAGATGTTAGGAACAGCAGAAGCTGATTTTTATGGACATCAGACAAAGCATGGTTCATTCGTATTTGGTGGCTCATCAGGTTATGAGGCAGTCAATAAGGATAATGGAACCCCGATATGCAGCAGCATTACTGCTCCTTGTATATGCAGAGGTATTATGAAATATTTTCCAGATCTTGCGGATGCCAAGATAGTAAGGACGTGGGCAGGCTGGGCTGACCAGATGAAAGATGGTGTTCCTGTATTAGGAAATGTATCAGAGGTTCCGGGGCTTGTTCTTGCAACAGGATTTTGTGGCCATGGTTTTGGAATAGCACCCGCAATTGGTCATGAACTGGCAGATTTAATAGTAGATGGAAAAACATCTATAGATATAAATGCATTGCGATATGATAGATTTAAGGCTAAAATATAAATAATATGGCTTGGACTTTTGGTGGAATATATCTGCTAAAAGTCCAAACTTGTCGTTGGCTTAAATGTAGGGGGGAAAAGAGGAGGCAATATGGAGTATAAAACAGACAAATTAAGACCAACCCAGCCTTTTCTTGTATTGGAGACGCAGGATTTTAAGCAGGAAATATATCTTAATCAGGGGATATCACATTTCTACACATTCAGACTTAAAAAAACAAAGGAAATAACTACAGTACCTGACAGTTGTGTAGATATGCTTTTCGAATATGGAGAAAATGGAATGACTGCTTATGCAATTGGTAGTCCTATTAAAGCATTAGATGTAGAGTGGCAGGGGAAGAAGGAGTATTTTGGAGTGAGGTTCATGCCTGGAAGCATGCCGGTTGGACTTAATGTGACATTGCGGGATCTTGTTGACTGCAGATTCTATCTGGAAGATATACTTCTTGATAATAATGGAACATTTGTAAGTGGGATGGAAAAAAAGAAGACATTCAAAGACAGGATTAATTATTTTCTTGAAGAATATACTAAACTGGAGATGAGACAGGAAAAGCCGTTTGGTAAGATGGAGATACTTATGGCGGTTAAAGAGCTGGCATATAATTCAGGAGGCTTGATGAGAATTTCAGAAATGGCTGACACAGTTGGATATACAGAAAGATATATTAATAAGATTTTTATTGAGCAGATGGGTTTTTCCCCTAAGGTATTCTGCAAGATAATACAGTTTCAGAGAAGTCTGGAATTCCTTAATTATGGAAATGTGGATAATATGACGGAAGCAGCTGTTAATCTTGGGTATTATGACCAGCCGCAGTTTATAAGAGATTTTAAGACATATTGCGGAATGACACCTAAAAGATATCTTATGCTTACTAAGAGAATCAGATACAACAGCCTTGTTGAAAATGTGTCATAAAATATTCATTAATTAAAATGTTTATAATAAGTAATATAATTAAGTAAAAAGTGACTTTCAACGTTAAATATGCTACAATATGCAGGCAAATATAAGTGAACGGGGAGATTTACATGTCGCAGTTGACAAGAAAAGCAATAATGAAGTGTACACTTGAACTTGCTGAAAAAAAATCACTGAAGAAAATCACAGTTAAAGATATAGCCGATGAATGTGGTATTACGAGGAGCACATTTTACTATCATTTTTCTGATATATATGATGTATTGGATGGTGTTGTCCAGGCAAAGATTGATGAATTCAATGAAGAGTACAATGGTGAAATGGACAAGGTTCTTATGAGATTTATTGAATATAGTATAATCCATAGGAAAGTATGGGCTAATCTTTTTGATGCAAGAGGAAGAGAGTGGCTGGAAAAATATGTTAAGACACGAATTCATTATCTGGCACTTTTGCAGATTAGAAAAATGTCTGAAGGATACATACTATCTATTAAGGATGTTGAGATTATATGCAGCTTTTATGAAGAAGCTATATTTGGATTGCTTATAAGATGGATTATTAAAGAAGAAAAGACTAAGACTGTTGATGAAATCAAGGATACTGTTGAAAGAATCGAGAAATTATTTGAGGGACAGCTTGACCTTATTATATCTAATATGAAGAAGTAATTGCCAGAGAGCGGTGAGGTTATTGATATTTCAATGCTTAGCTGATAATATTCAGACACTTTGATGGAAATGTCCGAAATTAGTACAATTATAGAACCCGTGTAGCGTTTTCGAACACTACACGGGTTTTGTTATGCCAAATTTTTACAGAATTGTATATAATATGCAGGTGCTTTGCTTAATGGCGGCACAATATAAGTAAAGAATAAAGGATGGAATATTATAATGAGCACTAACGAAATTATGCCAAAGTTAAAAGACTTTTTATGTGAGAATTTAGGAATTGATGCAGATGTTTTAGAGTTTGATACACAGCTTTTCGGAGATGGTGAAATCGGACTTGATTCAATCGATTCGCTTGAAATCATTGCTTATGTTGATGATGAATTCGGTGTTCAGATGACAGGTGTTGGCAAAGAACACTTCTACAGCATTGAGACAATCGCTAAGTATATCGAAGAAAATGCATAATATATAAAATGTGGCGGGTGTCAGATGACTTTTCTGGCACCCGTATTAGTTACGGATATAAGTTGTGGTTGATTGCTTGGATGTTGCTGACGGATTGGACTTTTAGGCTGGAATATTGCTTACAAAGTCCAAACGGGAATGCTAGAGTCGATGGATTGGACTTTTTGGTGGAATTGGATTCCTGAAAGTCCAAAACAGCGTGACGAGATTGACAGATTGGATGTTGTGGGCAGAAACAAGACTTGGAAAGTCCAAACCGACGCACCAGAGCGAGCAGATTGGACGTTAGAAGCAGAAACAGGACTTGAAAAGTCCAAACCGACGCACCAGAGCTGGAAGATTGGGCATAATAAGCAAGAACATGCCTCACAAAGTCCAAAACAAAGACAACTACACACTCCACCCCCAAAAAAAGTATTATAAGAAATTATGAAAATAACATAAAGGAGTAATTATGACAGAGAATAATAACCGCGCAGTCATTACAGGTCTTGGAATGATATGTGCTATCGGTAATTCAGTAGATGAAGCATGGAATAATGCCATTAATTCGGTTTCAGGAATACATAAAACAACAACACTTGATACAACAGACTGTTACGCAGACCTTGCAGCAGAAGTTAAGTGCGACACACTTGGAGATTTTGAGGGAAGCGAAGATGCAGACCGTTCAGCACAGCTTTGTATCAAGGCAGCTGGCGAGGCAATGAAGGACGCAGGACTTGATGATTTTGCAGGAAATCCTAAGGCTTCAGTTATAATTGGAAGCTGTGTTGGTGGTGCAGTCAGCATTTCTGATTATTATGAGCATGGCAAGAAAGCAAGTGATGTAACTAAGATGCCAATCTCATCAATAGCACCTCAGGTTGCAGGTCAGTGCCATGCAGGCGGCGTTGTTACTAATATTGCAAATGCATGTGCGGCCGGAACAATCAGTATTGCATACGCATGCGAGCTTATCAGAGCAGGTAAGGCAGATGTAGTACTTGCAGGTGGTTCAGACACATTTGCAGCAGTACCATATGCCGGATTCTTATCACTTCATGCACTTGACGCAGATGGCTGCTCACCATTCAACAGATGTACAGGAATTACACTTGGTGAAGGTTCAGGTGTCGTAGTAGTAGAAAGCTACGAGCATGCTAAGGCAAGAAATGCAAAAATGTATTGTGAAGTATTAGGTGCTGGTGTCAGCAGTGACGCACACCATATCACAGCTCCAAGACCGGATGGAGAAGGTCAGATGGAAGCTATCAACAGAGCAATCAAGAATTCAGGATTGAAGAAATCGGACATCGGATATGTTAATGCACATGGAACAGGAACAGCTAAGAACGATGATGCAGAATTCTTATCATTACATACAATATTTGATGGCGAGAACGATAACCTTTCAGTAAGCTCAACAAAGGCTATGACAGGACACTGCCTAGGTGCAGCAGGAGCAATTGAAGCAGTATTTTCAATCAAGGCACTTACAACTAATACAGTAGTTCCAACACTCGGATTTAAGGACGAGGATATGGATAAGCTTGCCGAAAAGGCCGGAAAGATAGATTTCTGCCCTAATAAGGCACATGAAAAAGAGCTTACAAGCGTAATGAACAACTCATTTGCATTCGGCGGTAATAACGCAAGTATTATCTTTAGCAAAGAGGCTGGCAATGTGACAGTTAAGGAAGAGAAGAAGCCCCTTGTTATCACAGGTATTGGTGTGGTTACACCAAGCGGCAACGGTGTAGATACATATGTTGCAAATGCAGTAAAAAATGTTGCTCTGACAGAAGCTAATTTAAGAAGTTCAGTCGGCAAGGAAGATTATAATGCACTTGGACTTAAGATGTCATTCTATAGAAAGCTTGATAATTTCAGTCAGCTTCAGGCAGTATCAGGTATGGAAGCACTTAAGGACGCTGATTATACAGTAACAGACGATAATGCAACAGATATTGGAATAATTGTGGGAACGTCAGAGGGCGCACTTGGAACATGCTGTGATTTCCAGAGCATGATTACAGAGAAGGGCAATGCTTCAGGAAGTGCATTCAAATTTCCTAACACCGTATACAATGCAGCAGGCGGATATCTTTCAATCTGTTCAGGAATCAAGGGCTACAATGTAACAGTTACTAACGGTGCACAGTCTGGTCTTGCAAGCATGGCATATGCAATGAGCGTACTCCGTTCAGGTCAGGAAAATGCTATGTTAGCCACAGGTTCTGATGAGAACAGCGACATAATGACAGAGCTTTTCGGTAAGTTAGGTGTTACATCTGAAAGTGTCGTTACTCCATTTGCAGGAAATGACGGATTCGTATTAAGCGATGGCAGTGCTTCAGTTCTTATCGAGGACGAGAAGGCAGCCAAAGAACGTGGTGCAAGAATTTACTGCCATGCAGCAGGATACGGAATGGCTCATTCAAATGTTAAGTTCGGAACACTTACAGGTTCAGAGGCAGGCCTTACAAATGCAGTTAATAACGCATTAGCAGACGCAGGAATGACAACTGATGATATAGATGCAGTATTTGGTTTTGCAAACGGAATGAAGGCTGTCGATGATGTAGAAATCAAGGGCTTGACAGCAGTATTTGGTGACAAACTGGCAGAAAAACCGGTTGTGGAATTAAAGGAGGTTCTTGGTGAGTCAAGAGCAGCAGCAGCTACAACAGCAGCAGCACATGCAGCACTTATGTTTGCAGGAAAGATACCTTCACAGGAAGCATACAGCATTGCAGCAGACGGAAGCGTTTCTAAGACTAATGTAGAAGCTTCTAAGTTAAACAATGTACTTGTAGCTGCATATGGTGCAGGGGGTTCATACACAGCAATCGTACTCAGCAAGTAATGAAGCAGGGGCAGATGCCCATGACAAAGAACTGACATTTTCTTAAAGAAAGGACACACAGATATGAAAGTAGCATTAGTTACAGGAGCTTCCCGTGGTATTGGAAAGGCTTGTGCTATACGTTTGGCAAAAGACGGATATGCCGTAGTTATCAATTACAGCCATTCAGAGGAACAGGCACAGAAGGTTCTTGATGAAATCGTGGCATCAGGCGGAACAGCCATAACATATAAAGCAGATGTTTCAGACCTTAATCAGGTTAAGCAGATGGTTAAAGATGTAAGCAAGGAGCTTGGCGGAATAGATGTACTCGTAAACAACGCAGGAATCGTAAGAGATGAGTACCTTCTCATGCTTAACAAGGATACACTTGACACATGCATGGATCTGAATGTTAAAGGTTACTTCTACTGCGCACAGCAGGCAGTACTTAAAATGTTCAGAAAGAAGAGTGGTGTCATCATTAACATGTCATCAGTCAGCTCAAAATTTGCACTTCCAGGCCAGTCTGTATACAGTGCAACAAAGGGTGCTGTTAATTCAATGACACAGACAATGGCTAAGGAGCTTGCAGGTTACGGAATCCGTGTAAATGCAGTAGCACCGGGATTTATAGAGACAGAGATGCTTGATGCAATTCCAGAAGAGAAGAAGAAAGAGTATTTAGATGCAATCCCGATGCATAAGTTAGGAAAGGCAGAAGATGTTGCAAATGTGGTATCATCACTTTGCTCAGACGCATTTTCATATGTAACAGGTCAGGTTATCGTGCTTGATGGAGGATTATCATTATGATGAACATATTTGAGATTAATAAAAGAATCGGACAGCGCCCACCTTTTCAGATGATTGAGAAGGTGTTAGAGCTTGAGCCTAATGTAAGTGCCAGAGGTATTAAAAATGTATCAATCAATGAACCATATTTTATGGGACATTTTCCTGATGCACCTATAATGCCGGGCGTACTTATAATTGAAAGCTGTGCCCAGCTCTGCTCACTTGTAATCGATGACGGTGGAAAGAGCAGGGAAGAGGGCAAGTTATATGTGCTTCTTAAAGTAGACGGATTCAAGTTCGTAAAGCCTGTAATTCCAGGAGATACACTTGATATTACAGTTACAGCGACAAGAATTAATAAGGTTCTTGCAGCATTTGACGCGGTAGTTAAGGTAGATGGCAATGTGTACGCAAAGGGAAGCATGACATTTACAACAGTAGACCGCAAGGATATATATGGAACGGAGGAATAAAGTAATGGGAAAAATAGCAGTATTATTTTCAGGTCAGGGTGCACAGTATGTAGGAATGGGCAAAGACCTATACGATTCAGATTCTGATGCAAAGAAATTATATGATTTGGGGGAGTCGCTCCGCCCAGGAACAGTTAAGGTGTGCTTTGAAGGAGAAGGCGAGGAGCTTACCAAGACAGAGAATACACAGCCGGCACTTTTCCTTACAGACCTCGCATTTGCCAATGCGCTTAAGGATGCCGGAATTAAGGCTGACGCTGTAGCAGGATTTTCACTTGGAGAGATTCCGGCGCTTGCTTATGCAGGAGTTTTATCGACAGAGGACGCATTTAAACTGGTAGTTATCAGAGGAACCAAGATGGGTGAGCTTTCTACAAAGTATGCAGGCGGAATGGCAGCAGCACTTAAGCTTGCTCCAGAAGTTGTTGAAGAGACTTGTAAGGAATTCAAGGAAATCTGGCCGGTTAATTACAATTGTCCGGGACAGATTTCATGTGCAGGAAGTGCTGACGAGATAGACGCATTCTGCGCTGCAATCAAGGAAAAAGGCGGCAGGGCAGTTAAGCTTGCAGTAAGCGGAGCGTTCCATACACCTTATATGAAGGAAGCAAGCGAGGAACTTGAGAAGGCACTTAAGGTAATGACAATTAATGCTCCACAGACAGAGATATATGCCAACAGAACAGGAAAGCCTTATCCACAGGATACAGCACAGATTATAGAAACAATAGCACTTCAGGCTTCTTCAAGTGTAAGGTTTGAGGACACATTAAAGAATATGTGGGCTGACGGAATAGACACATTTATCGAGGTAGGAGCAGGAAAGACACTTACAGGATTTGTTAAGAAGACACTTCCAGAAGCAAAGATGTACACAGTTACAACAGTTGATGCGTTGAATGAGGCAATTGAGAACATCAAGGCAGGAGAATAATAATGACAGTCAAATGTAACAAATGTAAAGAAGAAATCAATAAAGAGGATTTGGAGAAGAATTACTACATATGCCCGTTATGCGGGAAGCTAAACCGTATGCCGGCAAAGAACAGACTTCAGATGCTTACAGAAAAGTTTGATGTAATGTTTAATGGTCAGGAATTTACAGATCCTATTGATTTTCCATCATACAAGGAAAAGTATGAGTCTGCCAGAGAAAAGAGCGGTGAGACAGAGGGCGTTGTATGCGGCAGAGGAACTATCGGTGGGAATGATACATGTATATTCATTATGGAGCCTAACTTCATGATGGGTTCTATGGGAACAGTTGTTGGAGACAGAATTACAACACTTTTTGAATATGCTACAAAGAACAGACTTCCAGTTATCGGATATACAGTTTCAGGTGGTGCAAGAATGCAGGAGGGCGCACTGTCACTTATGCAGATGGCAAAGGTTTCAGCAGCAGCCAAGAGACATAGTGACGCAGGACTCTTATATGTTGTATGTACAACAGACCCTACAATGGGCGGTGCTACAGCAAGCTTTGCAATGCTTGGAGATATAATCATATCTGAACCGGGTGCAATGATTGGATTTGCAGGAAAGCGAGTAGTAGAGCAGGTTACAGGTGAAGTGCTTCCGGATAATTTCCAGAGCGCGGAGTTCCAGTTAAAGAACGGATTTATAGATGATATCGTGCCAAGACAGGAACAGAGGGCATATCTTGCTAACATTCTTGCAATACATGCAGAAACAGTAAGTGCATAGCAGTATTGCATTGCAATATAAGGAGAAAGATTAATCATGACAAACGAGAATTTAAGTGTTTATGACAGAATCTGCCGTACAAGAAAGAGCGGCAGAGCAACTGCATCGGATTATATAAATGCTACAATAACTGATTTTGTAGAACTTCACGGTGACAGATGCTTTGCAGACGACCATGCCATTGTTGGAGGTATCGGACGACTTAACGGAAAGCCTGTAACTGTAATCGGAATTGAAAAAGGAAGAGATTTAAACGAAAGACTTTTAAGGAATTTTGGCTGCGTTCTTCCAGAAGGATACAGAAAAGCATTAAGACTTATAAAGCAGGCTGAAAAGTTCCACAGACCTGTTATCTGTTTTGTTGATACACAGGGTGCTAACTGCGGTAAGGGCGCAGAAGAAAGAGGACAGGGACAGGCAATCGCCAACAACCTGTATGAGCTTACAGATGTTAAGACACCTATTATATCAGTAATGATTGGTGAAGGCGGGAGCGGCGGCGCACTTGCACTTGCTGTTGCGGATGAAGTATGGATGCTTGAAAATGCATATTATTCAGTAATCACACCTGAGTCATGTGCAAGTATTCTATTCAAAGATCCTAAGAGAGCGCCAGAGGCAGCAGAACATCTCAAGCTTACAGCCACTGACCTCAATAAAATGGGTATCGTAGAAAAGGTTGTTGAGGAACCGGAAGATTTTTCAGAAGAGAAAGAAACATCACATTTTATGAAAAAGCTTGCTGATGACCTTTCAAAAGAAATAAAGCAGTTAGAGAAGAAGCCGGTTGATAAGCTTCTTGATGACAGATATGAGAAATACAGAAAAATAGGCCGTTACAGCGAATACAGTGAGGCAGTAGGAGAGGTTCCTGGAGCAGCACAATTACTTGGTGTATCACAGGCTCCTGCAAGAAAGAGAAGAGGATTATTTGGACGTGGCTAAGATATTAGTTTTAAATGGAAGTCCACATAAGAGTGCCAGCACTACAATGGCGGTAACCAACGCATTTGTAAAGGGAATGTGCGAAGGTGGTGAATACGAGTCGGAGATAATTAATATCTCCGACTTAAATGTTACTCCATGCATGGGCTGTCTTTCATGCTGGGCAAGGACTGAGGGCGAGTGTGTTATCAAAAATGATGACATGCCGGCAGTTAAGAAAAGAATAGAAGAAGCAGACATTATAATTGAAAGTTATCCGTTGTATTTTTTTGGCATGCCGGGGCAGATGAAGCTTTTCACAGACAGACTTTTAAGCATGATGTGTACTTACAGGGGACAGAAACCACCTGAAAATGGCGAGTCATTTCACGGCATAAGAAATCCAAAGACGGGACAGAAATTGGTTCTTATATCGGGATGTGCTTATTCGGAGTCAGAGTCAGTCTATGATTCGCTTCTTAAGGAATATGAGTGCATATGTGGTAAAAATGGATTTACAGCAATTCTATGTCCACAGTTAAAGACATTAATTGAACTGGGTGCAAGTTCAAGACTTGACAGATATTTGTCAAAGTATGAGGCGGCTGGAAAAGAGTTTGCTGCGACAAAGCATTTGTCAGAAGAGACAAAGCAGAAGCTGTCAAAAGCTCCATTTTCAGAGGCTGTGTATAAGAATCTGCTTGATAATTTCTGGCGGGAGCAGAAGGAGGCCTAAATCCTCTCCTCGTCAATGGACATTGTGCATCAAAGATGCACGTTGGGATTTTGCCCCGTAAAACAAGGAGGATTTATGATAAAGATAGTTGTAGATTTGCTTGGTGCTGACAAGCCGCAGACAGAGCTTGTTTTGGGTGCAATCAGGGCAATCAGTGAGAATAAAGATTTGTATGTATATCTGATGGGAAGGAAGGCCGAGCTGGAGGATTTCCTTGCCAATGTAACTTATGATGAATCGCAGCTTGAGATAGTGGACTGCACACAGGAGATAACTAATTATGATGACCCGGTTGACGCTTACCACGATAAGACTGATTCGTCCTTAATCAAGGGACTTAAAATGTGCCGCATGAATGAGGATATCGGTGGATTCGTGACATGTGGTGCAACAGGAGTTGTGCTTATAAGTTCTATCCTTATACTTGGCAAGTTAAATGCGACAAGACCGGCACTTTCAGTAGTTCTTAATGGCCGTAATGACAAGCCATTCTGTATAGTTGACTGCGGTGCCAATATTGACTGCAAGGCAGACCGTTTTGTCGATTTTGCAAGACTCGGTGTAGCTTACATGAAGACACTCGGAATTGAGAATCCGACAGTTGCAACACTTTCTAATGGCATTGAAGCTGGAAAGGGAAGTGATGTTATTAAGGAAGCTCATGAGCTTTTAGAAAAATGTGGTTTTAATTTCACAGGTAATATTGAAGGCAAAGAAGTGTTAGACGGCAACGCAGATGTTGTTGTATGTGATGGATTTGCAGGAAATGTGCTTCTTAAATCAATCGAGGGAACAGCAAAGGTTGTGTTTGATGATATAAGAAGGGCAGCAGCAGGTGCATCTGATACCCAAAAGGCACAGCTAGAGGCATTTATTGGCAGACTTGAGCCAAAGTTTGATTACAACAATGAAGGCGGAGCAATTCTTCTAGGCGTTAAGAAGCCGGTTGTTAAGGGACATGGAGCAGCAACGGACAAAACAGTGTATAATACAGTTAAGATTGCTTATGGACTTGCAAAGAATAATCTTGTGGAGAAGATAAGCGAGGAATTTGAGAAAAAGTAACATCCATTGAGGTGATTGTATAATGCAAAGAGAAAAAAACAACAATTTTATTCTTGATTTCACAGGTGTATATGATGATGAATTTGCTAAGGAAAAAACATCACTTACATGGATAGACTGCACTGATATTACAGGATGTGATATGTATGTATCAGACGAAGCTGAAAAACAGATAGGTGAAAGAGTTGATTCTGTTGGAATTCATGGAATACATTTTATTGATTCGGGTAACTACCATTATGTTACTAAGATAATGACTGACAGAATTAAGGAACCGTTTTCTTTAGTTGTATTTGATCACCATACCGATATGCAAAAACCTATGATTGAAGGATTAACAAGCTGCGGAGACTGGGCAGGAAAGGTGATTAAAGACAATCCGTATATTTGCCAGCTTATTCTGGTGGGACCAGAGAAGAAAGATATTAATGCGATTGAGTTAAGAAGTAATAAACTTATAACATATTCAGCACAGGAGATAAGAGCCGAAGCAATGGAATCTAAAACAAACCAGATTGATTTATCAGTTCCTGTATACATATCTATTGATAAGGATGTTCTTGATGAAAGCATAAGTGAAACCAATTGGAGTCAGGGACATATGAAGCTTGGGACATTAGAGCATATGCTTGGGATAATTATAAGAAACCAGAAGGTTTTAGGTATTGATATATGTGGAGAATGTGATACAGATATGCCGCTTCCTGAATATATGGAAGATGAGGAAAAGAACGGAGAACTTAATAAAGAATTATATAATTTTCTTTTAAAACGACTGAAAAAATATAGTTTATAAATATTTTATAATTCCGCAATCACGCGTAAACACTGGGTTTGCGGAATTTTTTAATTGGAAAATAAAAATAATTAGCACTCACCTATTGACAGTGCTAATAAAAAGGTATATAACATAGCCAAGAACAAAGGAAGGGAACCAAAAGAGGTACGAAAGTAAAGGAAAGTACCTCAAGAGGTTACTGAAACATCCCGGTTCCAAAGAAACAAGGTAACAAGATAATGATATATGTTAAAGGAGGAATGACTTATGTTGATGCCTAGTATTTTTGGAGAGAATTTATTTAATGATGATTGGATGGACTTCGGATTTCCTGAAGTTGACAAGGCTTTATATGGTAAGCATGCAAATAATGTAATGAAGACTGATGTTAAGGAAACTGATACAGGTTATGAAGTTGATATTGATCTTCCAGGATTTAAGAAGGATGAAATTAATGCACAGCTTGATAACGGTTACCTTACAATAAGTGCTGCTAAGGGACTTGATAAGGATGAAAAGGATAAGAAAGGTAAATACATCCGTAAGGAAAGATATGCTGGTGCTATGAGCCGTAGCTTCTATGTAGGTGAAGGTATCACACAGGAAGATATCAAGGCTAAGTATGAAGATGGTATCTTAAGACTTTCAGTTCCTAAGAAAGAAGCTAAAGCAGTTGAGAATAAGAAGTACATTGCTATTGAAGGCTAATGACTAATCATTTATTATTGAATTAGAAAGGGAGCGATTGTTATGGATAAGAATCCAAAGCATCCATTAAAGAAAAAGAAAGTACATCAGAAGATGAATGTTGCAGACCACAGTGTCGAGGAACAGGCAGCTTTTGGTAAGCATAAGAAACACACATATGAATAAATGATTTTAATCCCGTGATGGTTGTATGACTGTCGCGGGATTTTTATTTAATCAGCAATTGCTAAATATGAAATTTTAAGAATATATGCCATTGGAAGCCGCGTGTGTGGTATTATAGAAACTGTTTAAAAATATGTGGAAAGAAGGCAGGGTTTATATGTCATTAGAAAAAGCACTTGGATATCTGGAGAAAGCAGGATACAGAGAGCATGTAATACAGCTTGGTGAATCAACGGCCACGGTTGCAATGGCAGCGGAGGCACTTGGAGTCGAGCCAGGAAGGATAGCCAAGACAATGTCTTTTCTTCAGGGCGACAAGGCAGTATTGATAATCACAGAAGGAACTGCGAAGATAGATAACAGAAAATATAAAGACACATTTCATGTAAAAGCAAAGATGATACCATTTGAAGAGGTTGAGAATATAATCGGACACGCTCCCGGTGGAGTCTGTCCATTTGGCATTAATGCGGGCATTGATGTATATCTTGATGAAAGCCTTAAACAGTTCAATATTGTGTATCCGGCAGCAGGCAACGATCATTCTGCAGTGAAGCTCACAATTGCTGAGTTGGAAGACGCGTCACGGGCTAAGGGCTGGGTTGATGTGTGCAAGGAGGCGGAAAATGTTTAACAGAGAAGATAACACATATAACGAAATCAGGGAAAAGTCATTATTCCAGTGGCTTGATGAGATGGAAAAGCATGAAGACATAGCGGTTCGTGGAGGCGTTAAACTGACACGGGAATATATACAGCATTTAAAAGATGAAAATAAGAGGCTTGAAGAGCAGAATAAGCTGAAAAATGAATATCTTAAGAAGGTTGTGGGAAGATAAAGCATTTACAAGGTAGAATCATGAACATACAGGTAATAAAATCCAGAAGAAGAACAATAGGAATAGAGGTTCACGCAGATGGAAAAGTGATAGTAAGAACTCCATTGCGAATGTCTTCAACAGAGATTAACCGATTTATAGAAGAACATGATGAATGGATCAGGCAGAAACTGGATTTTGTCAGACAGAAATCAGATAACAGACACGGTACAGGTGCGCCGGGTATTGAATGTCTGTCGAAGCAGGAACTTGATAATATAAAGGATACATTTGAAAAGAGAGTACAGTTTTACTGTGATATAATGAATGTGAGCGTTGGAAGAATAACTATCCGTAACCAGAAAACAAGGTGGGGAAGCTGTAGTTCTAAAGGCAATGTGAATTTCAACTACCAGTTGTATTATATGCCGCAGGAGCTGATGGATTATGTAATCGTGCATGAGCTTTCGCACAGAAGGCATATGAATCATTCGGCAGAGTTCTGGGAGGAGGTTGAAAAATACTGTCCGGAGTATAGAACATACAGAAAGCAGTTAAAGGGATATGAACTTACTTAGAGGAGGCATTTTAAGGATTATTAGATATGGATATTAACAGATACATGGAGTTGCTTGACAGAGCGGAGAAACTAAAGAATAATACACGCCATTCATGGACATCTTCCGGCAGGCATGAAAGCGTTGCCGAGCATAGCTGGAGGCTGGCATTTATGGCGTATTTTATGAAAGATGAATTTCCAGATGTGGACATTAATAAGGTTATATTAATGTGTATCATGCATGATTTTGGGGAAGCATTTACAGGAGATATTCCAGCATTTGACAAGACTTCTGATGATGAGAATACAGAAGGAAATGTAATCAAGGAGTGGATTGATTCTCTGCCAGAGCCATACAGGACAGAGCTTGCAGAACTTTTTGCCGAGATGAAGGAGAGAAAGACAACAGAGGCAAAGTTATATAAGGCATTAGATAAGATGGAAGCTGTGATTCAGCATAACGAAGCAGATATAAGCACATGGCTTCCATTGGAATACGATCTGCAGCTTACATATGGTGAGAAGGAAACAGCATTTTCAGATGCGACAAGGAATCTTAAGAAGAGAGCTAATGAGGATAGTCTGGCGAAGATGAAGAAGAATAAATAGGTGAGATGAAGAAGTTCTTTGTAAAGAAAGAGTTCCGGTCACAGAAGATAGGACTTGCTTTATATAACATGCTCATAGAGTATGCAAAGGAAAAGTACATAGAGCATATCATTCTGGACACACCGTCAGTTGCGGCAGCTTCGCACAGGTTTTATGAAAAGGCTGGTTTTAAACGAATTGAGTCGCAGGAATTACCTGTACCGTACGGTTTTCCAGACGGAGACAGTTTGTTATATATGCTTGATATATAGATTAAGCGGAAACATTAGTAACTATAATCATAGAAAAGAGGTATACATATGGAATTACAGGCAGTAATGGAGAAAAGAAGAAGCATAAGAAATTATAATCCAGAGAGAAAGGTTACTAAGGAGCAGCTTGAGGAACTTATTAAGGCTGCATCATATGCACCTTCATGGAAGAATCTGCAGACATCAAGATACTACTGTGTCTTATCTGAAAATGCAGTAAAAGAACTTAGAGAAAAATGTCTTCCTGAATTCAATCAGGCTAATTCAGATGGAGCAGGCGCATATATAGTCACAACATTTGTAAAGGGAATGGTTGGCTTTGACAAGAATACAGGTAGCCCGGTTAATGAAGCTGGTGACGGCTGGGGTTATTATGACCTCGGTCTGCAGAATGAGAATCTGCTTCTTAAGGCGGCTGAACTGGGCCTTGATACTCTGGTAATGGGTATAAGAGACGGTGAAGAGTTAAGACAGATGCTTAATATTCCAGATAGTGAGAATGTTGTGTCTGTTATTGCTGTCGGTTACAGGGGACAGGAGCCACCTGAAAGACCTAAGAGAAAAGAGCTTGAGGTTGTTGCAAAATTTATTTAATTATTAATATTGATTTAAACTGAATAAAATAAGAGCCCAGGGAAGCTAAAACTTTTCTGGGTTCTTATTTTATACGGCTGTTTATAAAAAATTCCTACCAACGGAACACAAATAAGAAAATAAAAAAGCTAAAAGGCTGTTTATAGGCATTATATTATAAAAATAGGAACAAAAATTATATTTTTTTGAGCCTATTTTTTCTCAAACAAAAAGCGCATAATATAGATAAGTTAAGGGAAACAATAAAACACAGGTTTAGAGAAAAGAGGTAATATTATGTTGAGTGTGATATTAGAGTGTGTAGTTATAACAGCAGAGGCAGTGGCAACAGTAGGGGGAACAATCAAGACAATAATAGATATATTTGAGGAAAAGTAAGGAGGTTGTAGTATGATAAGTTTATTATTAGATAGTGTATTGGTAGTAGCAGGGACAGTCGCAACAGTTGCAGGAACAATCAATAAGATAAAGGAAACAATAGAGGATGTATAATGTGTATGACGCAGGAGGATGAGTAGACCACCAAATGTTTTGGCTGGGTTCGGAATCCTGCGTTTTTTAATTATGTGTTAAAAAATATAATATCTCCCATAATAGGTACATAGATTGTTATATTATTTACATTGATGTTTGTGTATACATAAAAATAGTGTATAATAAAAACAAATAAATGTTCGATAGTACGTTTGGGATAATAAAGAGTAGATATCAGTTTTAGAACAATTTGAATTGTGTTAGGGGGTAAAAGATGAAGCAGGAAACATTAAATAAATTGAACCTTTGCGAAGATCATGAACGAGAGTGCAAGCTGGCTAATGGTGGACTTCCTGAGAGCATATGGGAGACATATTCATCTTTTGCTAATACCAATGGAGGCACTATTTTGCTTGGAATTAGGGAGCATAGGGATTCCTTTACGATTGAGGGATTGACAGATAAGCAGATTATTAAATATCAGAAGGATTTTTGGAGCACCCTAAATGATAGAAATAAGATATCAAAAAATATACTATTGAATCATCATGTGCAGGTTGTAGAGGTGGAAGATAAAAAGATACTTAAAATTGATATACCGGCAGCAGATAGGCATGATAAGCCGGTTTATATTGGAACTGATCCAATGAAAGGCACTTATAAAAGAGATTACGAAGGAGATTTTCTCTGTACTGAAGAGGCAGTCAGGGCTATGTTTGCAGATCAGAGAGATGTATCTGGAGATGTGGAAGTATTGGATGAGTTTGAATTGGATGTTTTGAATCAGGATACAATAAAGGGCTATCGAATCGTATTTGAGCAACTTCATAGTGGACATCCATGGAATGCACTTGAAAATGATGAGTTCCTTATGAAATTAAGAGCAGCGGCGAAGAATAAGATGGGAACATTATCGCCAACGATAGCAGGATTATTATTCTTTGGAGAGGCTTATCATATTACTGAAGTTTTTCCTAATTATTTTCTGGATTATCGTGAGGAATGTGATGATAAAGCCGTGCGTTGGCTGTTCCGTACACATTCTAATGAGGGCGATTGGAGCGGTAATATATACGACTTTTTCTGTAAAGTGCGTACAAGAATAGACGATGAAGTAGCTGTTCCATTTGCCAATAGAAGAGATGGATACCGGGTAGACAGAGTGGATGTGCATGATGCGTTGGAAGAGGCATTGGCAAATGCACTGGCACATGCAAATTATTATGGAAGACGGGGAATCATTGTTGTCAAAAATGGAAAGGAACTTAGCATTTCCAATCCCGGAACTATCAGGGTAACAAAAGAGGAGTTTTATGCGGGTGGCAATAGTGATCCACGAAACCCTAATATTTTAAAAATGTTTGGATTTGTTAATGTTGGTGAGCGTGCTGGAAGTGGTGTCGATAAGATTATGACAGCATGGGCAGAACAAAACTGGAAAAAGCCGGAATTTGATTTTTCAGAGCGTAATGACAGAGTAACATTAAAACTCGAAGTTGGACAGGTGGTATATATTCCAGGGGCAGCAGACTTGCAGGCAGATAGGCATGTAGAATTAACAGAAACTGATGAAATAAATAATATGAACAAAGAGCAGAAAGTAATGTATTATCTTAAAAGCCATGACAGCATATCAACTCAACAAACAATGGAATTGTGTGAATATAAAACACGAGCAGGTGCACGCAGGTTACTAGAAAGAATGATTCAAAATGATGTTTTGAGAAAAATAGGAAGTGGACCTGGAACAAAATATATATTCAATGATGACAAGTAAAAAGAAAATGGTTTAATAGATACTGTCAGTTATTTACTGGATACTGGTAGCTATTTACTGGATACAATTATTCAGTAAATATCCAGTAATAATTGATTAGTATCCATTAGTGACCATCTAATGGATATACATGCATACTACAAGGAGGCACATCGTGACACAGGAACAATTTAAGAAAGCATCACAATACTGGAACAATAAAGAACAGATACCAGTGCCGGAAAAAGAATTAAAGAAAACAGTAGAAGAATATATTAGTTCGAATAATACCTGTGCGCTTGCAACAGGAATAGGGGATTATGTGAGATGTACGCCGATAGAGTACAGTTATCATGACGATAAGTTTTGGCTGTTTTCAGAAGGTGGAGAGAAGTTTATTGGTTTGGAAAAGAACGATAATGTATGCCTTGCCATTTATGATAAATATGATGGCTTTGGCAATCTTAAGAGTCTGCAGGTAATGGGAAAGGCACAGATAATTGAGCCATTTTCAGATATTTATAATGCACATGCAGAATATAAGAAGATTCCACTTGCAGCTTTGAAGAAGCTTGAGTCACCAATGAATCTTATCTGTGTGACACCTGTAAAGATAGAAGCTTTGTTTTCGAATTTCAAGAAGAATGGTTATACTAGCAGGCAGACTTTGCATTTTTAGGGATTTGAGTGTGATTTGTGCTTTTAAAGGAATGGGGTGAAAGAGTGGGATTAATAGAAATTGCCAGTAACAATTCCGTATGGCGTGGTATGGATTATTATGAGAATAAAAAGGTTTTATCGTGGCATAAAGCAGAAGATGGAACTTATAATGGAGTTGTGTCAGGACAAGAAGGAAAAGATTATTCAGTACATATTGATAAAATCCATCCTAGAAAGTCAACATGTAACTGTCCATTTGCTGACGGCAGGCGGGTAGTATGTAAACATATGATAGCATTATATTTTACAGCAGAACCTGATGCAGCAAAGGATTTTATGAGGCGTGTAGAAGAGTGGGAGAAAGAGGAAGAGCAAAGAGAACAGGAACATTTTGAGGAACTTCGTAAATATGTGAATAGTCTTTCGAAAGCTGAATTACAGGACAAATTATATGATGCACTTGTGAAATTGGAAGATAGGAGAAATAATTATTGGTAAGAATGGAAGGTACCGTATTTTAAAATTATTAAAAGTCTCTCAAAATACTTGATTCAAAAATATGGAAAGGGATATTACAGGAACAATTTATATCATTGCTTGAGATTCTACAAGGCTTTTCCACAGATTGTTGACACACTGTGTCGACAATCTAATATCAAACTTTCGTGGTCACATTATCGCACTTTACTTCAGGTACATGGTGAGACTGCTCGTAAATGGTATGAGGAAGTCTCTGGCAGACAGACTTTGGAGTTATAAATCATGAGTATATTTAGAAAGAAACACACACAATCCTATGATAAAATGAATAAAAAACCAGTACTGAAGACAAGCATATGCACAGGGGAGCAGGTTGCAGGATTTCAGGATATCCATACTGGTAAGATAGAGGAGATAATGCTGATTAAGCAGGCAGCGGATATAGATACATTTAAACAAATGTATGGAATTGAAGGAGAGATACCAAAGGTATACTAAATATTAACAGGTAAAGAGGACTATGAACATACCAGAAAGAGCAACGAAGGAACAGACAGAGGCAATAACACAGACAGAAGGCAACATAAGGGTTGCGTCAGTTCCAGGTTCGGGAAAAACATTTGTGCTTACATACAGAATAGCATATCTTATAACAGAACTGTTTGTTGAGCCATCATCTATTGTGGCGCTTACCTTTACGAACAAGGCGGCTTCGCAGATGAAGCACAGGTTAAGGAATATTGTTGGTGATAATGCCAACTGTTTTACGGGAACATTTCACGGATATTGTAACATGTTTCTCAAAGAGGAGATTCACAGGCTGACATTTCCCAAGACATTCACGATTCTTGATAAGAAGGCTGAGCTGGAGATGATTAAGGACGTGGCTGAGGATATGGGAATATCGCTCAAGGACAATACCGCAAAGAAGATAATGAGCGATATAGACATAACCAAGCAGGATATGTCCTATGTTGAGCTGATGGCAGGCGTTGATAAGACAGAGCTTAAGAGAAGGGCTTCCAGCGAGAAAAATGTGGATAAAAAGGTTTTCTATAATTATCTTAAGAGACAGTGCGACAATTATGCACTGGATTTTGAAGACCTAATTAATTTCACTTTATATATTTTAAACAGGAATGAAGATGTGCGGATTCGCTGGCAGGAAAAATGTCAGTATGTACTGTGCGATGAGTATCAGGACGTTAATATGAAACAGGATATGCTGCTTCATATTCTAAGCGGTTTGTATCAGAATCTGTTCGTGGTAGGTGACGACGACCAGAATATATATACATGGCGAGGTTCTGACCCTGAGTACATGATTAATTTTGACAAAATACATGAAAATGTGCAGGATTATTCACTAACTGAGAATTTCAGAAGTACTCCTCAGATTGTAAATGCAGCGAAATCACTTATCTCTGCTAATCAGAACAGGCTTGAAAAGCAGATGATTTCTAACAGACCAGATGGCAATAAGCCGGTATTTAATGCGCCTGACACGGAGGAGAATGAGTCTTTGTGGATAGCTGATACTATTCTTGATAATGTGGCTAAGAATATGAAGTACAGCGACCATACTATATTGGTGCGGGCTGCTTCACAGACAAGGTCGTTAGAGGAAGCATTTATAAAAAGAAAAGTTCCTTACAAGATACTAAGCGGTGCGAAATTCTATGAAAGCGAAGAGATAAGAACGGTGCTTTCATACATGAGAATGGTGTACAGCCTTACGGACATGGATTTGCTGTATACTATATCCAGACCGAGAAGGGGCTTTGGTAAGAAGTCTGTTGAGAAGCTTAAAAATGCAGCAGCACAGAACAACTGCAGTCTTTTCAAGGCACTTGGAAAGCAGATTGACGATGGCGATATAACACAGAAAAATGTTATAGAATATTACAATGCAATTAATGAATTGCACAACACTTATGTTGCATACAGTTGTACGGATGTTGTCAATAAATGTTTAGACATGGGCTATCGTCAGGCTTTGGAGCAGGATATCGACCAGACCAGACTTGACAATGTGTCAGAGCTTATCAGGACTATTACGGCATTAGAGGAAGATAATCAGGAGAAGGTTGAGCTGGCTGATCTGTTAAGCCATTTTGCATTATTTTCAGCGCAGGATGAGGACGGAGAGTATAATGTTGTAAAAGTAATGACAATTCATACAGCAAAAGGACTTGAGTTTGATACAGTATTTGTACCAGGACTCGTTGAAGGGCAGTTTCCAAGCAGCAGGCTTCGTAATGAAGACGAATACGAAGAGGAAAGAAGGTTGTTGTATGTTGCGATGACGAGGGCGAAGAATATGCTTTACCTCAGCACTTATAGAAAGAAAGACGGGCGTTTTGGAGCAAGACCATCAGCATTTTTAAGTGACATTGATACTAATCTTCTTGACTGTATCAACAACAGCAGAATATTAATCAGAGGTGAGACTGAGCAGATGCTGCCAAAGGTTGTATTCGAGGTTGGAGATAAAGTCAGACATAAAGTATTTGGAACTGGCGAGATTGTTAAGGTCGATAAGGTTACACAGACATATGAAATCCAGTTTGAGAATATCAGGGGAACAAGAAGACTGATGTTTAGGGCAGAGCTGGGAAATGTTGAAAATTAAAGCAGGTTAGAGAATGGAAAAATAGGGGAACCCCCCTATTTTTTCTTTCTTGACTGCAGAAAAGTAGGAATGACAAGTTCATTTTCTTTCTTTTCTGACTTAGCTAAAAGATTATTTATGTCAGAGGCTTTAACGGTATTATAAGTATTTTTCATAGGCAGGTTGGTAAGGATGTGCATAACAATATATTACAAAGAATAGAAACACATATGTATGAACAGGTTTTTTCATCTGATAAAGAAAATGATGAAAGAAGTTTTGATGAAATATGTGATGAGGCTCTAAAATTATTTAAGTCACAATGTGATAATATTCATTTTAAAGCTATAGATGATAGAGATGTTGAACTTTTATCAGATGACAAAGGGCATAATAAATATAATGTTATTCTAATAGAACATTTCAGGCTTTTGCAGAGCAGATACACCACATACAAAAGCATGAGTCAGGAGTTGTATAAATATTGTGTACAGTATCTTCATGATATGGGAAAAAAATATGGATATGTGATTATTGTTGGCATGCACATTAATAACACAGAAGAATGGCTGAATAACTGGATGAAAAAGATTTAAGGAGGATAATAAGACATGATAAATAAAACAGTATTAAGAATGATAAGCAGAAATAGAAGGAGCCAATTCAGAGATTTTTGAAGTTTCAACAGTAATTGCATATCGTTTATCTGAGGCAATTTTAAAACAGAATTATTTGAATCCGGAAAATTATCTGTACATAGAAGATGATACAATGATACTTCGATGCGTGGTAGACGATGAAGATGTGAGATACAGATATAATTTTAATGATGGTGACTTTTCAGAATATAAACAAATGATAGATGATGATTACTTAATATAATTACAGTGCGGGATTTTATTGTATAAGTGATATAATTAGCGTAGATAAAATTCACTGAAAGGAAGGGTTATTTATGGAATTTTCAGATGTAATTAAAAACAGATATTCATGTAAAAAATTTAGCAGCGAACAAATAGGAAAAGATAAATTAGATGCTATCTTGGAAGCTGGAAGAGTAGCGCCTACAGCAAAGAATCTTCAAGAACAGCATATATATGTTGTACAATCTGAAAGTGCATTAGAGACTATTGATAAATTAACGCCTTGCCGATATAACGCACCTACAGTCCTAATTGTTGCTTATAACAAAAATAATGTTTTCACTTACCTAGGAGATAAAAGAAACTCTGGAATAGAAGACGCAACTATCGTTGCAACCCATCTTATGTTAGCTGCATACAATGAAGGTGTTGACAGCTGCTGGATTAACTTCTTTAATCCTGATGAACTGGCAAAAGCTTTTAATTTACCAGAAGATGAGGAAATATTAATGCTTCTTGATCTTGGTGTTGCTGACAAAACAACTACTCCTCTCCCTAATCATAACAGCAGAAAAGCATTAACAGAGACAGTATCGTTTATTTAATTAAAATTATATATGTCTTTTTGACTATCTTTTTATATCTTCTTAAATGTCCGCAAAGCCTTATTTTATCGGCTCTACGGGCATTTTGCTTTTGTGGTAAACCTCACATATCTAGGTCTATCTTCTTATATTTTCGCTATCAAGCGTGGTTAAAATCGTGGTAAATACTTCTTATGCGATTAGACGCTGAACCTCTGATTTTGCGGTATCTATGGACGCATGAGCATAGTAGTATGCAAGTTTTTTTATGAAAATAATTTTTAAAAATTATTGACAAGAAGCATTTCTTAGCTTAGTATTTAACCGTAAGGTTAATTAACTTTTTGATTAAATGAAAGGGGTGTGAGTGTGGGAAGTGTTTTTAAAGCTATTAGTGACCCAACTAGACGAGAAATTTTGAAACTATTGAATGAGAAAGATTTAAGTGCTGGAGAAATAGCGGAACATTTTGACATATCGAAACCTGCTTTAACAAAACATCTGAATATCTTACGAGAAGCAGAGTTAGTTAGTTCAGAAAAGCAAGGAAACTTTGTCATTTATTCAATCAATGTAACAGTACTTCAACAAGCATTGTCTGGATTTATGTCTATTTTTGGAAAAAAGGAGTGATTTAGAAATGAAGAAATCAATTTTTATTTTAGATATATGTATATTTGGGTTATCTATCACAGCACTTCTGATCGCCTTTTTCAAAAATTTAAGCAATGTTAATTTCCTTATAGGAGCAGGTTTGATTAGTTTAATGGGTGTTGCGCAAACGAGAATGGCAGTTATTACAAATTTATCTAAAGATAATCCAAAAGTGAAAACAATGCGTCGTATGAATAGATTGACGGTAATATTGGCAGTTGCACTATATTTTGTTCCGCTAATAGATAATGATTTCATCGTCAACATTCCAACATCATTTATTTTTATGGTTACCATTATGCTTTTTACTGGAAATGTTTCAACAAAACTTCCTTTAAATAAGTATATGGGATTACGATTACCTTGGACAACGACAGATGAAAAGACATGGAAAATTGCGAATAGATTATTAGGATATATTACATTTCCATTAGTTTTCATTATGTTGATTTTATATTTTATAACAGAGCAATCAGAGTTGGTTTTGTTCATTGGGCTTGTTATTTGGGTTGGAATTCCTACAATTTATTCTTTTATCAAACAAAAAAAACAAATTAGGAGAGTGAACTATGATTAAAAAATATTAAAAGATGTCTTAGGAGAAAATTTTACTGAGAATAATGAAAAGTATGCTAAAATCAATTTTATTATTGTTATTCTTATGTTTTTGGTTTCCGCAATTATGTTATTTTTCTTACCGGAGAAGATAAATATTTTGCATAATGGAGATACATATTATCCTATCCCTAGTATTTTGGGAATATGGCTTGTTCCTGTTATTTCTTTGGTACTGAATTTTACTTTTATCAAGCAAAAAAAGTTATCATCATTAAATAGTATTATCATGGGATTACTTCTCATTGGAAGTACCATATATTATATTACTTTGATATAGTAAAGGATAAGACCAATGAAAAAAACACTTAACATCATTCTATTTGGAAGAAAAAAATCATATTTTGTCAAATGTACATTAACTTTAATTGGACTGTATCTAGGTGTTTTGTTTTGGTATTTTAATGTGGATTATCTAGGACAGCCAATACAAAATGCTTTAGTATTGGCTGTTTGTAGTTTGATTTGCATATCTGTTCTTGTAGCTTTGTATCGAATTCCAGAACAACTATGTGTAAATTCACAGATAGAAAAGTTACTATATTTTCCTGTTAATCCTACAAATATTATTTATATGGTTATAATTCGATTATTTAAAATACAAATATTGTCATTTATCTGCTGTTTTTTATCAAGTATATATTTTTTTAAGTGGAATATTTTACCGTTAATTTTAACTACCATATTATGTGCTTTGATATTGATAATAATTGATTTATTTATCTTTTCAATTTCTATTGTTATATCGACAGTTAGTGAAAAATATTGCGGATATATTTTACTTACTTTTCAATATGGTGGTTTTCTTTTTATAATGTGGGGGATTGTACGTTTACTTATATTTGCATTTGAAAAACCGCTGATGATAAATGGAATATACCATCTTTTTGAAAATAATTATTTGATAAGTGTTCTTATTTTTATAATGATTATATTTCTGAGTTATATATATACTATCAAAATAAGTGCATCATATTTTCTTAGGTGTTACCATTATTTAAATTGTTTTACCAAACCTAGATTTCATGCAAATATATCTAAGTATTTTAACAAAAATCCATATATTTTGAATGAATGGTGTCGAGTTTCAAGAAATAAGGAATTACTTTTTTACTCTAATTTAAAAAGTGTGATAACTGTGTATCTTTTGGTAAATCTTTTTTCAAAAAGAATATCTGGAAGTTATATAGAAATTCAAAGTGTACTAAAAATTCTTGTAATGGTATTATGCTGTGCTATGAATACAATTTCCAGCACATCATATACCAGTGATAAAAATATCTCATATTATAACCTATTTCCAGTCAAAAACAGTAGGATATTCTTTTCTAAGGTATTGATAAGCTCTGTTTTGAATGAAATTGTCATCATTTGTGCATGGATTGTTTGCAGTATTGGTAAAAATGGGCTATTTTTTGATATATCTTTATTGCTGTATGGTACATTTACGAATATACTCTGCTCTTTTATGGGAGTGTACTTTGACTATAAAATGCCCAGAACTGAAATCACACCTAATACATTATTACATGGGAATATGAGCAAGATATTTGTTTTAGTCATGATTGTGGCTTTAACAATTTTAGAAATGTATTTTTGGAAAAAATTTTCCTTTGTTAAATTTTCTATTGGATTATCAATGATGAATATCTTGATTTTATTATTGATAGGTGTGGTTATGTATATGAAAAGAGGTCTTTCAGATGATAGAAATAAATAATTTAAGTAAGTCTTATGGTATAAATAAAATTTTTGAAAATGAGAGCATTACTTTAACTAATTCCTGTATATATGCTTTAGTAGGGGTAAATGGTATTGGAAAATCGACTTTTTTAAATTCGATTATCCAACCTAGCACATTGGATAAAGGAAGTGTAAAAATAGATGATATTCCTTCTACCGATTTTACAGCAAAATATCACTATGCTTTTGTTCCAGATACAAAGGATATGTTTTTAAATTTGACTGGAAAAGAATATTTACAATTTGTTAGTGAACTTTATAATCAAAAAGAAAAGTTTGATGAACTGCTTGCTATCTATATACCAAAATTGAAGTTGGAAAATTCATTAGAACAAACTATTTCCAGTTATTCTCTTGGAATGAAACAAAAAATATATCTTGCAGGAGCTTTCATGTCAAATGCTCAAAACATTATTTTGGACGAACCGTTTAATGCGATTGACCCAGAAAGTACTTCCGTTATCAAAAAAATATTATTTGATTTAAAAGATACTGGAAAAATGATTTTATTTTCTGTTCATAATTTAGATTTAGTATCAAATTTCTGTGATAAAATTATTTTTATAGATAACAGACATAGCATTTTTGAGTGTAACAACCCACAAAACTTTGATGTATTAGAAAAAATATTTTTTGACAAATGTGTAATAAAAAAATAAATTTAATGACTTAGTGCTAGAATACTGGGAGAATTTTATGAAATGAATGAGAAAGAACTAACTTCTAGTTTTAAGGCTCTCTCTTGCGAAACTAGAAGAAAAATTATTTACCTTTTAAAAAGTAAATGCTTATGTGCCGGAGATATAGCCAAACATTTTGAACTCACTGGAGCTACTATTTCACATCACTTAAAAGTATTAGCAGAGGGAAATTTGATAACATCTAAAAAAGTGGGTTTAGAGATATACTATTCTCTCAACATTGAAAAATATAATGTATTGAGTAGGTGGTTTCAATTTCTGAATGATATAGAAAATTTCAAAGAGAAAGGGATAAAATGAACACTCCAAAATATCTAGAAATTGCAGAATTGCTTAGAATAGATATATTTGTAAAACATGCAAAAGAAAATCAACTAATTCCCGGTATCAGAAGATACGCTCAGATTTACAATGTCAATCCAAAGATTGGATTATTCTGATGTGGAATTTGAAAATATGATAACAGAAGAAGTTATAAAAAGGTAGGTGTTCTATTATGATTGGACTTAAAAAACGAGATATAAAAAGGCGTTAAAGTTTGAAATCAAATGAAGTAATCAACGGAATAAACAAAGAAAATATAGGGAGATGCACAGTTATTTGTGCTATCTCCCTTAGTCGTTTTATCATCATATCAAGGCTCATTCAATCGTGGTAAATCTGTGGTAAAATGAATATTTCCTATACCTCAAAATGTTTAAAAGTGTAGTGTTTATGCGGATAATCTAAAATTAAATATAAAATTTAAAATTACATAATATATACATTTATGAATATAATAAGCCCTATTTCATGCTTTCTCCCCAAAATTTGAATTTGAAAACCACAATTTTATAAGTGGTTATTAACCCCCACAGGGTTTTAATAAAATCCTCCAAAAGCCTTGAAAATAAAGGATTTATCGCAAAATGCTCACCTTAACTTATTATACGATTTCACACTGTTTTATTCTTCCCTTGGAAGCTGATAAGGGTAAACACAAGGGCAAGAAAATCTGATAACAAGATATAACAGAATGTGGCAATCGGAGAACTGTGACGTATGTGCGAATATATTATACTGGAGGATTTATTATATGGACAAGTACATTTTGAAAGTATGGAGGGGATTACGGAATGAGATTACTTTTATTCTTAGTCCGACAGAGAAATGGGGAACCAAAACAGAGTATACAAAGCTTAAAAAGTTTTTACATAAAGATGGCTATTTGCGAATTGCACCGGAAGTGTATATGCGGATAGTGCAAAACCGGAAAGCATCCGAAAAACATTTCAGACGAATAGAAGAATATGCACCTAAAACCGGAACGGTGAGACTTTTACGCTTAACAGAGAAGCAATATAATAATATATATTTGGTGACGGGTGAACCGGATTATCAAGAAAAAATAGTTGGAACAAATAGTCATATTATGCAAAAATATGATTTGTAACAGAGCACTTATCTATGTTTAGAAAATAAATAAAACATTGCACTAAATATAGTGGTTGAATGCCCCTCCAAAAATGGTGTATCGTTCAACTAGACTAAATTATTGATAAAAAATGATATGGTGTTAGTAATATTTATGTGGTACACTAGAAAAAAGGAGGTGATAAAAATGGAAGGCAAGTTTAATATTTGGCAAAAATGCTTAGAAATTGTATGTTTTGTATTGATTCTGGCATCTAGTATATATAAAGGACTTTTTTGTGATGGAGATATGGGTGTAGTAATTACTTTGTCCTTTGTTGCAATTTTATTATTTATAATTTTTTCAATTGCAGCGTTATTTCCAGCAACATGGAGAATGACTGATCGAGAGAAAGAGAAAATTAGTGATTTAAAACGATACCAAGAGAAATACACTAGTATATTTGTTATTGTAAATTTAGTGTTGAGTATTTTTATGGCTTGGCTAATGTTAGTAATAGGATGATGCGTTGTTATAAAAATAGAAAATAGAGGAAATGATGAGATATTATTGTATAAAACAGCACGACATTACTGATTGTGGTGTCGCATGTCTTGCGACCATTTGTAAACAGAATGGTTACAAGATAGGTATTACCCAGATTCGTGAAGTTGCAGGAACAGATAAACAGGGAACTAATGCATATGGTGTAATTAAAGCAGCAGAGCACTTGGGTTTTAGTGCAAAGGGAGTAAAAGGGAATAAGGAATCATTCTTTTCAGAGTTTCCCTTGCTCTGCATTGCTGTTGAATGCCCCTCCAAAAATGGTGTATCTTCAACTTTCATGAACAGAATAATGAAGACAATAAATAAATCAAATTTAAGAGGAAAATATATAAGATAGTAAAATGTTACTCCCGTTTCTTTTGTTTTTCTCCCAAAATATATTATAATTGGGAGAAAGATGTAACGTTTGGGAGAAACACGCAACAAAAACAGGAAAGAAGAGCAGTGCTTACGATATTGTAAAATCATTCACGGAAAATACGCTTGGAAAATTTTCAAAACAGGATGCCTTATTTTCATGTCCCAGCCTTGGCAGCTCCTCTGTTGAATCTGCACTTAAAAAACTTGTAGAAGAAGGAGCTATTATAAAAACCGGAGTCGGACGCAAGACTATGTATATGAGAAACATCAATTAATACATTTATTATGTATCATACTAAAATATCATTATATTCTTGCGTTTAGTTTATACCCATTATAACTTCATATTATATCAGTAATCCTATTTATTCTCTTGTTGAGAATTTGTCATATGTATGGACTTGTGACATACAAATCAGGAGCTATTTATTCAGCATGTATTAGCACGGATTTTTCCGTGCTTTTTTTATTGCTTAAATCCATGCTGATTATATAGAAAATTATTAAGCCAAAGGCTAGAAAAGGAGGTTGTCTATGGACAAAACTATTCAGGGAAAATCCCAAAAGGATATCTTTTTTGAATTATCAGGCATTTTAAAACTTGAAGATTACAAATTCAAAGAAGATACCACCCATCAGGCTTATTTCCCATCAGCAACAGTTTTTAATAAAGTCCGAAATCTATTGGGCTTTTATTTGGAAACTGAAGCTATTCCTTTGCCAAATGGAAAACTATTCTATGTAACAAAGGAATGTGATCAGGTTGTGGTATCTGCATTAGTAAGGACTACCATTAAATATGATGATGGTGGGCATTTTTCGCATTATAAAAAATTCTAATTAAATGTCATCTGTTTTATGCTTACCTTTTAGGTGTACTTACGAAGGATATTAAGATATTCTATATATGAATAAATCTTAGCCTTTCCAGATTTATCTGTTTGCTCCAATATTCCATCATCAATCAGGATGGAAACTACCTTTGCCACAGTATTATACGACATTTCAAGTGCTGTAGCAGTTTTTTGAATATCAATAATAGGATTAGATTCCAAATAGGCAAATACTTTAAGGGCGCTGGTACGCTGTCTCTTTGTTAAAGCATCAAATAACTTTAAGTTTTTATCATGTAATTCAGTAAGTCGGTCAATTGTATGGATTGCATCCTCCGCAGAATCTGCAAATGCCTGAAGGAAAAAAGAAATCCATTGCTCATAATCACCAGTACGTCGTACCTGAGTCATGCGATCATAATATTCTATACGATTCATCTTTAGGTAATATGAAATATAAAGTGCCGGAGTTGACAAAATACCTTTTTCCATCAAGAAAAGTGTAATGAGTAGTCGTCCTACACGTCCATTGCCATCGAGAAATGGGTGTGTGGTTTCAAACTGGTAGTGAATTAAGGCTGCCTGAATCAATGGATCGAGGGTATCATCACTATTTATATACTTTTCAAGATCAGACATGGCAGTTAACATATCTTCCGGGTTTGGTGGAATATATCTGGCATTCTTAAGAGTACTTCCCTGTCCGCCAATCCAGTTTTGCGAATATCGGAATTCCCCAGGATTTTTTTCCTGTCCTCGCGCACTTTCCAAAAGAACTGCGTGAGTCTCTTTAATTAAACGGTTGCACAGAGGCAATGTTTTTAGTCGCTCAAGTGCAAATTCAGTTGCACGAATATAGTTGACAACATCAGAAACATCTCTATTAGTGTTATTTTCAATAAGAGGATTCAAGATATCCTCAAGAGTACACTGTGTGCCTTCAATCTGCGAAGAAAGAAGTGCTTCTTTTCTAACATACATGGAAACGAAAAGCCCCATGTTAGGTATACGAGATGATAATCCTTCAAGTGTTGCTATTTTCTTATTAGCATCAATAAGTTTCGTAAGAAGCTCTCCAGATATCTCAATAGGAGGATTGGGTGGAAGAGGAGCCGGGCGAAAAGATTCATAAGCCATTTCGCCTGATAGATTACTTACAAATGTTCCAGCTCTATTTGTCATGATTGTTTCCTTTCCTCCGAAAAACGGAAAATGAAATTTCTAATGTTATTTTAGCATGGAATTTTCATTTTTTCAAATTATAATGAAAATATATAGCGATAGAAATTTCATAAAATTGCTTTTTTATGAAATTTCATAGATAAAACTGCACTGGAAATTTCAAGTTAATCACTTCTTTATTATTAAATCCTATCTGGATTTAACACATAAGTTCTTATCTATTAATTATAATCTACCATATTGCATTGAAAATACACCCTTTATATCCTTAAATGATTACATTGCAAGTATTTCATTTGATACTGATGAAGTCAAATGTTTCTATCCCCCTGTTGGAAAAATACCTAAAGAATGTATTGATTTTACAGTAATTGATGAGGTTCTTATTCCCAAGAGATCATTTGTATATTCAGAATTGATGATACTGTCTGTCGCATTAGCGACATTGTCGACCTCAGATTTTTAGATTTGAATGCGTTTTCAGAACTTTTTAATGCATTTGATTCAATTAATTCACATTAATGGAATTACATATTACATTATCATACCAGAGACAGATTAGATAACAAACTATTCATATACTATATAAGATTATTGATATCAATATTCATATAAATGTGGTAATATAATAGTGTAATTATATTAGTATTATCTAGTAATGATAATAACTCATATTAAGAAGACATATGTTATATTTATATGTCTGAAAGATGTCTTTGGTAAAAATCTTCCAATCTACACATTTAACAATATCTGTGAACAGGACCACTCCTTGACACTTGGTGATGAAGCAACAAAGGTAATTGTAAATGCAGAAGGTTCAAGGGACGATTTATCTGAGAATATGCGTAGTTTCTTGGATTCTCTGATTGAAAAAAAGGCAACGAAGGAACAGACAGAGGCAATAACACAGACAGAAGGCAACATAAGGGTTGCGTCAGTTCCAGGTTCGGGAAAAACATTTGTACTTACATATAGAATAGCATATGTCATAACAGAACTGTTTGTTGAGCCATCATCTATTGTGGCGCTTACATTTACAAACAAGGCGGCTTCGCAGATGAAGCACAGATTATGGAAGATAAAAAATATTCACTGGGTGGGTTTACATTTGATACGTAGCAGGAATATGAGCGGGCAAAAGTTGAATTGCAGGTTATTCTTAAGATTAAACAAAAATATGATATTAATAATCCAGAGGATGCCAAAAATGTTTTGGATGCCGTGAATAAAAAAGGAGATATGTTTAAGTCATCAGTTGGAAAAGCATTTATTAATAAGTTAAAAAGAGTGTCAAAGAATGAAAATGAAATACATGTACAAAAACCTGTACCAGAACAAAAAGTAAGATATAAGCAGGAAGAAAAAGTTCAGGATAGAGTAATTATCCCTATTATAGCAGAAGGAAAGAAAAAATCTGATATAAAATATCATATTATATTTTTTATGACTTTTTTATTTGCGGCAATTGGACCTTATATTCCAAATGGAGGAGAAGGTTTTGGTGCAGCTGTTGCATTTACTTTTTTGTTGGTAATTGGAATTGCAAGTATACGAAAAATAAAGAAGAACAAGAAAAAAGCTGATGAGTATATATATAATCATTTAACGGCTGAAGAAAAAGAGGAATTTGAAAACAAGAAAAATAAGGATAGAGAGTTTGCTGATAATTCAAGATTTATAATAAAAATTTTAATGTTTATTTTAATGATAGTGTGTCCACCATTATTAGTTATATTTATAATTTTTATGCTTGTTGCGAAGTCATCATCTAAGATTAAATGGCTAATCCATAACTGGAAATCTGGAGTGATGAATGTAATATACTACGTTGCATTAGCTATGACAGAAGCGATACCAATGGGAGTCAAATTTTATTTTGATATACAGATTCCAATAATTATATTGCTTGTTCCAGTATTATTAATTTCAGTAATAACATATGTTATAATCAGGACAACACATAAGAGTCAGTTTTATCTTGCTATGAGAAATATAGCTATGTATCCGATTGTAATATTACTTACACTATTACCATTTGCATTAACGGGAGCAATGGCTTACATAGGATATACAGCGAAAACTGCAGTTAATAATGTAAATGGTGGTGGTAATCCATATGGCGGAACCGGACCTGATTTTGTATATGGCAATCCACCTGTATATCAGGTATCAGGATACAGCTATTACAATAGTCATGGCACATTTGTTGTAGTAGGACCAAGTATGAGAACAATGCCAGATGCATCTGTATATAATAATTTGAGTTATAAAGGATAGATTTTAAGATAAGGAGACACACAATGAAAAGCACATTAATAAAAGACACAACTAAATCAGAAAGAATCCAGTTAATAAAGGAATGGGAAGAAACGGAAGGCTGCGAGAGCAGCGGAATAGATTTAATGACATATTTTAAAGACTACATTGACGGGGTGAAAGAGATTTCAGAAGTCAATGCAGCCTTTAATGCAAGATATGTCTCAGAAATACCAGACAATGACTCATCAATGAGTTGTGGTATGGGTATGAGAAGATAATATTTGGCTTATTAATGAATTGCATAATTAGTCAATATAATCAGAATCATCAAGTGTGTTGAGTTTTTCATGTTCAATTGTAACAGACTGTTGAGTTTTACGGGAATCTGGGTAGCTTTTTTAATGCGGAATAACATTTAAAGTGATATAATAAACAAATATTTACAAATCAGCAGTCTGGAGTGAATTAGATGCATTTTATAAAGAAAAATATTATTATTCCACTAGTTGTATTTATAATCGGAATGAGTGCTGTGGCAGGTATTGTATGCAGCATAAATAACGAACAGAATAAGCAAAACAGGACAATGGCGAATCTTAACGCAATGACTTATGCCGAGCGTATGAAGACAGATATTATGAAAGGCATAGGCGTTTCGGACACATTAAGACAGATAATTATAAGTGATGATGGACAGCTTAATAAATTCTATGAGATAGCAGAGGAGATGATGACAGATTCTGTTCAGAGTATACAGATTGCATCAGATGGTGTTGTGACAGATATTTATCCTCAGGAAGATAATGATGCGGGAAAGATTGATCTGTTAAATGATAAAGATCGTGGTGAAATATGCCGTTATGGAAGAGATAATAAAGTTGTTACAATGCAGGGACCATTTCAATTAAAGCAGGGAGGATATGGTATAGCTGTAAGAAACCCTGTATACATTGAAGAAAACGGACATGAAGATTTCTGGGGATTTACAATAGTTATAATCCGTGTTCCTGAGATTTTTGCTGATTCAATGAAGGCACTTTCAGATTTTGGTTATAATTATACATTATATAAAACTGCTTTTCCGTGGGAGTCTGAATTTGAAGAAGTGTATGGCTCGGAAGAAGAGTTAAAGAATCCTGTTTCGTATACATTTGATATAGGAGACAGCAAGTGGAAGCTTGATATAATGCCATATAAGACTCAGTCTGAAAGAATATATCTGTATGCGGCTGGAATAGGCGGAATTATTATTGTACTGCTTCTTACATGGTTTACATGTGCTCTGCTTGTGCTTGACGAACACAGAAAGAAGTTTAAGAAGCTGGCTATAACAGATGCTTTGACAGGAATAAATAACCGTCATGGATATGATGAAAGAGTAACAAGGTATCTTAAGCAGAATCCGGATAATCACTGTGTAGGAGTAGAATTTGATATTGATGATTTTAAGACTATCAATGATATGTATGGTCATGCTTATGGCGATGTAGCACTTAAGGTATTGTCCGAGGGAATGCAGAAGTTTTTTGATAAAAATGTGCTTTTAGGACGAAACGGTGGTGATGAATTCTGTATTTTCCTGCCAGATTGTACATGTGTAGATGTTAAGGAAAAACTGGAGAAATTCACAAAGTTAAAACGGTCATTCAAATATGAAGGTGAAGAGCATCAGTTCACTATATCAGTTGGATATGCTGAATATCCGGTTCATGCTGACAAACCATCAAAGCTCATGCGTTGTGCTGATACTGCACTTTATGAGGTGAAACTTCGTGGAAAGAATGGCTGCATGGCATATAAGAACGGACTCAGAAAGGATATTCGTACACAGCTTGGTTTTGCACTTAAAGATGTTTCTGAAAATCTTCCAGGAGCATTTATCATATACAAAGCAGATAAGAATGATGATGAAATTCTTTTTGCAAACCGTGAATTTATCAGATTTGCAGGCTGTAAGAACATGGATGAACTGCTTGTATATACAAAAAGAAGTTTCCGTAATATCATTAGAGTGGATGAACGGGAAGCTGTTATAGCGGATATATGGAAGCAGATAGATGAAGGACATACTAATGGTTATACGCATTTTTATATGCAGAAAGCAGATGGCGGTCATATACAGGTGTTTGACCATGGAAGAATTGTTGAGAATGGACGATATGGAAGAGTAATATATGCATTGATAACTAATCTTGAAACAGTGAGAGAAAATTATGGAAATTCAGAATGTAACAATTGAAGATGCAGAGGAACTTCTTGATATATATGCACCATATGTTAAGTATACAGCGATAACATTTGAATATGATGTGCCTTCTGTAGAAGAATTCAGACAAAGAATTGTGAATATTTCAGACAGATATCCATATATCAAGGCAGTTGACAATGGACAGATTGTCGGTTATGCATATGCCGGATGTTTTAAGGACAGGAAAGCATAACGCAGAACCGGAAGAAGTCTGGGGATAAATATATAAAAACATAAAACTGCCGTCCGTTTAACATTAAGTTTAGCGGATGGCAGTTTTTATATGGAATGTTTAGTTATAGGCTGTGTGTATCAAGAACTGTTCTGCCGGTTACCGGATCAGTAATACCAAGCAATGCCATGATTAGTGCCATTCTTATATATTTACCATTCTGGACCTGGTCAAAATATGCAGCTCTTGGATCGTCATCGACATCAAGGGAAATCTCATCGACTCGTGGCAGAGGATGAAGAACAGGCATATCTTTATCAGCCAGCTTTAACTTTTCTTCGTCAAGAATGTAGACATCTTTTAAACGGAGATATTCTTCTTCATTGAAAAATCTTTCTTTCTGTACTCTTGTCATGTACAGAACATCAAGTTTAGGAAGAGTATCTTCAAGGCTTGACACTTCCTCATAAGTTGAATTAGATGGATTTAATACATCGTCTCTCAGATAATCCGGAATCCGTAATTCTTCGGGAGATATGAAGTAGAATTTATTATCAGAGAAACGAGTAAGGCTGCTGACAAGGGAGTGTACCGTCCGTCCGAATTTCAGGTCGCCACAGAAACCGATAGTCAGGTTATTAAGCCTTCCTTTACGTTGTCTTATAGTCATCATATCAATAAGTGTCTGTGTAGGGTGTGCATGACCGCCGTCTCCTGCGTTTATTATAGGAATGCGTGAATATATTGATGCCTGTAGTGGAGCACCTTCTTTTGGATGTCTCATCGCAATTATATCTGCATAGCAGCTTACAACTCTTACAGTGTCAGCAACGGTTTCACCTTTGGAAGCACTAGACTGAGCTGCACTTGAAAAGCCCAGTGTCTGTCCTCCAAGACTTAACATAGCAGACTCGAAAGATAAACGGGTTCTGGTACTTGGTTCGTAAAAAAGTGTAGCAAGCTGTCTGCCATCGGCAACATGCTTATATAATTGTGGTCCAATGGATATCCGCTCCGCAAGATCTAATATATTCATAGTTTCTTCAACGGAAAGATTCATAGGGGTTATCAGATGTCTCATAGCCACTCTCCTTTTAATAAATATTCATCTCTCTTAGCACCGACAGATATAAAGTTGATTTCTGCATGAAGCATATCCTCAATTGTTTTAATGTAATTTTTTGCATTAGCAGGAAGCTCGTCAAATGTCCTGCAATGTGATATATCTTCTTCCCAGCCGGGAACTTTGTATATAACAGGAGTGCATGAATCAAGGTTATCAGTTGGGTCAAATTCAACCAGAGAGCCGTTTGGGTCATTGTAGCCTGTAATTATAGGAATTTCTTTCATAGAGCTTAATACATCAAGCTTGGTTAGTGCGATTTTGTCTGCATGCTGGCATCTGAGTCCGTATCTGCTTGCAACTGCATCAAAAGGACCAACACGGCGAGGACGGCCTGTTGCAGCACCGAATTCACCACCGGCTGCTCTTAAGTCTTGCTGCCATTTTTCTGAAACAGCATTTTCAGCAACAAAAGGTCCTGCACCGACACAGGTAGAATAGGCTTTAAGTACACCAACAACATGGTCAGCGTGTCTTCCAGGGATTCCTGCACCTATAGGACCATAGGCTGATATGGTTGATGAACTTGATGTGTAAGGGAAGATACCGTAATCAATATCTCTTAATGCACCTAACTGTGCCTCAAGAATAACTTTTTTACCACAGGATAATGCTTTGTCTATAAATGTGCCTGTATCGCATATGTATTTACTGAACTTTTCAGCCTGTTCCCTGCACCAGTCAAGAAGTGCCGGATAAGACATTGGCTCCTGATGATAGCAGCCGGCAAGCTCAAGGTTCTTGGACTCAAGAATAGTTGTAAGTCTTGCCTGTACAGCTGTATCATCCAAATGAAGAAGGTCACCAAGACGCAGAGTCTTTTTTCTGTATTTGTCACTGTAGGCATATGCTATGCCTCGTCTTGTAGAACCGAAAGCAGAGCCGGTTCGTTCTAGTCTGTTTTCTTCAAGTTCATCCTGTACCCTGTGCCATGGCATAGATATTGTAGCTTTTTTAGATAATTTCAAATGTTTTGGATTAATCTGTATTCCTCTGTCTTCAATCTGCTTTATTTCGTTGGCAAGGTGTTCAAGGTCAACAACCATGCCGTCTCCAAGAATACATATAACATCGGAGTGAAGTATTCCTGATGGCAGAAGATTAAGAACGAATTTTCCCTGATTAGTTACAACAGTGTGACCGGCGTTATTGCCGCCCTGATACCTGACGACTATATCTGCATTTTCAGCAAGAAGGTCAATTACACGGCCTTTGCCCTCGTCGCCCCAGTTAATACCTGTTACAGAAGTAAGCATAATAATAATTCCTCCTTATATAAATGTATAGTTAATACTAAGTGCAATAACGGAATGTGCGGTCCGTAATAATTCTGGCAAATATAAGTCCGAGCGGAAGTGCAACAATTATCATAATTGCAGATGTAAACCATGAGACCGCTTCTGTCAGGGACATTATGCCGAAATTGTATATTGCGCGGTATAAGTAAAGTCCGGGTACCATAATAACTATGGAAGGAACTGTAAGTGATATTCTAGGATATCCATTATAATTTTTAATAAATGATGCAAGTAATCCGGCAGTAGCAGCACCAATAAATGCGGCAGCAGCGGCAGGCATGCCTGTAAAATCAACAAGTTCAAGACGCAGCGTATTGGCGATACAACCAATAAGAGCAGCCATAGCCGCCATCGTAACAGAACTGTTAAACATGATAGAGAATCCGAATACACCGCAGAAGCTTGCAATAAGTCTTAATATCATATGTAACATTTTTCCAATATGTAATGTAGTAAATTCTTCTGGCTGCAAATGCAGTAACAAAGCCATAATCCATGCAAATACGGTAGCAACCAGTACAATAATTATTGAATAAGTCAGCCTTTCAATACCTGACCGTAGGTCGAGCTTTGCAAGGTCAATGCCGCTGGTGATGAAAGGAAATCCCGGTATTATGAAAAGCATGGAACATATGTATCCGGCTTCATGTACAGAAGGGATATTAAACATCAGAATAGCAAGTTTAAGCAGAATTGCATATATAAGGCATGATGCAGATATAGAAACTGCTATATTCATGAATAGTGTAAAATGATGTTTAATAAGCTTTGTCCTTATAAGATTACCTGTTCCGGCTGCAATGAATGCGAAAAGCATCTCTATAGGACCGCCGCCAAGCAGAAATGTGAATCCGCAGCATGCTAGAGCGGCGGCAAGTCCAAGCTTGACCGGTGAATACAGGGTATGTATCTGTTCAATTTCATCAAGCCTTTTATGAATCATTTCACCTGTAAGGTGGGCCTCTTCATTAGGGAAATTGTCAACAAATTGTTCCATTCTGTAAAGCTTGGAGGTATTAACACCGGTATTGGCAATGCTTAACGACTGTGATACGCAGTCATTACCATCAAAGCAGTTAAATTCAATAGACATAAGGCCAACATCCACGGTACAGGTTACTCCAAGTTCCTTGGATAGCTTATTCATAGATGTACGGACACGCCATGCACCAGTGCCGCATGATAGCATAATCAGACCTACACGACCGATAACGGAGGCTTTTTCTATAAGGTCTGCATTAGCAATTAATGCATTGCTGTCGGCATTCGTATAGTCGTGCCACGGAATTTCCATATGATTTTTTTCCATAATGTCAATGTAATTAGTCCTTGGCATATATAATCGCCTCTGCTTTCTTAACATGGTGTTCAAGGTTTCGTAAGAATATAGAATTGGGAAGGAAAATTCCAAGTTCGTCAAAATGTTCATTGTGTTCAACGAATGAATCCTGACCATAGAATATGTATGCCATTGGAAGATTCTTCTCAAGCTCAAGCATAAGATCCCATACAGCACTATAGGCCTCTGCCTCGGTTTCCTTCATTCTGACAGTGTCAGGCAGTTCGCGGATAAGCAGTATACCAGTGCTTCTCTCAAGAACCTGCTGCTCCACTACAGACGGGTCATCGCCATATGTGTGACTGTATCTGTAAGCCTCGGCAAGAAACATATTTTTATTATTATCAAGGTTCTTATAAATGTTATAAAAATGCTGATAGTCTTTTTCATGAACAGAATTAGCAAATTCTGGAAGAAGCATACCTTTATCGTCGGTCATAATTATGGGATTTTGCTTTCCATCAGCGTTGAAGCGGTATGGAATAAGAAATGAATTTCTCAGTAAATCAAACATGGTATTTTGCGTGATAGCCATAAGAAATGCAGATAAGTCTTTATTAGAATAGCAGTTGAATAATGCTTCCGTGAATTGAAGCGGAGAAAGTATTGCTTCAGAATCATCATTGCAAAACAGATTGTTACAGAATGTCTGGAAAAGTTTGTTGTAAGCCCAAGGGTCATTTAGAATTTTATCAAATAAAACCTCAGATTTTTCTTCTCTTGGAAAGATAGTTTTTTCTTTCATAATCGTCAGCTCCTTCTTGTTTTTCAATTTCGGCTAGATTATACTATTGGCATAGAGATAAGTAAAAACTATAATTGATATAAATGCTATAACAATATGATATGTCAGATGTTACGGAGCGATAAGTTATGGATGTTAATTTTGAGTATTACAAGATATTTTATTATGTGGCAAGATATAAGAATTTTACGAAAGCCGCACAGGCATTAGGAAGCAGCCAGCCTAATGTTACAAGGGCAATGAACTGTCTGGAACAGCAGATTAATTCAACACTGTTTGTAAGAAATAACCGGGGAATACAGCTTACACCAGAGGGGGAAAAACTGTATATAAGGGTTACAGCGGCTATGACACAGCTTATGGCAGCAGAAGAAGAGCTTGCGGACAGTGCAAGTCTTTCACATGGCAGTATTTCCATAGGGGCAAGTGAGACTGCGCTTAATATATTTCTTCTTGATAAGTTAAAAGCATTTCACATGGTCAATCCCGGAATCCGGCTTAAGATATATAATCATTCAACGCCGGAGGCGGTTGATGCAGTAAAAAATGGACTGGTAGACTTTGCAGTGGTATCATCACCTGTGTACGCAGATTCATCACTAAAGACGGTGGTGCTGCATTCTTTTCAGGAAATACTTGTCGGAGGAACTACATTTACAGCATTGGGAAGTCAGGAATTATCAATAAGAGAATTGACGGATTATCCACTGATATGCCTTGGCAGAGAGACTATGACATTCAGATTCTATAAAGATTTATTTATGTCACATGGGGTTGAATTAGAGCCTGATACGGAGGTTGCGACAACAGACCAGATACTTCCTCTTGTAAAATGTGAATTAGGACTTGCATTCTTACCAGAGACAATGGCGCAGGAATCGATTGATAAGAAAGAGATTGTGAAGATATCTCTTAAGGATAATATTCCGAAGAGAAATATATGTCTTGTCTATGACAGTAGACATCCTGTGAGTTCGGCGGCAAGAAAGTTGAGAAAAACAATAGGGGAGATTAATTATGGGGAGAATTAAAGTATGTAACTTTGGCAGAATTATGCTGAAAATATTCAGCTGGACGACAGTAATATTATCAATATATCTGATATTAGGGTTTACAGGCTGTTATGAAAAATGGTTTGGTGGTCCGGCAGGAATAGTAAAAGCGCCAGTTTACTGGCTTATCCGGGCAGGGATAGGAATTATTGTGGAAAGCATAATATTCTGGATAGGAATTATAATGGTGTATGCGACATCTGAGCAGCTTGGAATCAGGTGGAGAGTGCTTGGAATCGTGTGTGGCTGGATACCAGTTGCACATCTTGTCATGCTTCATATTATTATAAAGACAGTTGGTGAGGAAGTCCGCATGGAGAAAATGCGTGCCAAGAGAAATCTGCAGCGTAAGGCACAGCGGATATGCAGTACAAAATATCCTGTTCTTATGGTGCATGGTGTATTTTTCAGGGATTTTGAACATCTTAATTACTGGGGAAGAATACCGGCAGAGCTTGAGGCTAATGGTGCAGTGATTTACTATGGAAATCATAACAGTGCCGCGGCTGTGCGAGACAGTGCTAAAGAGCTGGCAGAAAGGATTCATCAGATTATAAGAGAGACAGGTTGTGAGAAAGTAAATGTAATTGCTCATTCAAAAGGAGGACTTGACATGAGGGCAGCGTTAGCGCTTACAGATATTGCACCTTATGTGGCTTCTCTTACAACGATAAATACACCACACAGGGGCTGTCAGTTCGCTGATTACCTTCTTGGCAAAATTCCTGGAAAACAGCAGCAGATGGTTGCCAATACATATAACGCTGGAGCGGCTAAACTCGGAGACATTAACCCTGATTTTCTTGCTGCCGTATATGACCTTACATCAGAAAAATGCAGTGAATTCAACAATGAAATAAAGGATAATCCAGATATTTATTATCAGTCAGTTGGTTCTAAACTAAACCATCCGGCTTCGGGAAGATTTCCACTTAATTTTATATATCCACTGGTGAAATATTTTGACGGACCAAATGACGGACTTGTTGGAGAAGAATCCTTTAGATGGGGACAGAACTATCAGTTTCTTACTGTCAGCGGCAAAAGAGGCATATCGCATGGCGATATGATAGATCTTAACAGGGAGAACATTAAAGGATTTGATGTTCGGGAATTTTATGTGCAGGTTGTTGCGGGACTTAAGAAGATGGGATTTTGATTTTTAAAATACAAATTATAAATTTTTAGTAAAATAAAATATTTGTAATTGACATATTTCTTGAAGATAGGTAACTTGAGTACCTGCCAAGCTAAGAAGTAAGGTGTTGTGCCAGAGAGCAGTGCCTTATGAGCTTTATACGGGTTTGACATTTACCACAATCTGGCTAGAAACCATAGGTTTTGAAGGAAAATGTCAGAGGCTCTGCTGATGTGAGGCAGAGCCTTTTTATATGTATAGGGGGATTGGAGTTTTTGCGAAATATTAAAGATTGTGTGAATGCGAATCTTTCGCTTTTAAATACAGGAAAAGAGATTATTTTATATGACAAATTAACAACTAGTAATAAACATAAATCACTGGAAGAACGGGCAATGGAATTTAACGGTGATCTGATGCTTGATGGGGAATATGATTGGGGAGAACTGGTTGGAAGAGAAAAAATATAATCAGAGCCAAGTTCAGTATTCAGTGTAATATCAAAGTTGCCAGCAGCGCCTAACATACGGTTTGTATAGTAGTGGTAGTTGTCGGCGCGTCGCTTGTCATCTTTCCAGATAGTCTGCTCAGCGTCCTTCTCAGAAAGATTAAATCTTTCCATCTCCGGCAATCATCTTGATAATTTCATTACAGTGTTATCATGTCAAATGTGGTTATGTCGGATAATTTATCGGTAAATGTTCTTATTTCAATCATAAAACGGTTAAAATATGGAAGTGCATAACATGAAGAAGGAAAAGGGTTATACATATGCACAGATTGCCAATTTATCAGGTGTACCATTAGGTACTGTGCAGAAGATTTTTTCCGGGGAGACGGTGAATCCAAGATACGATACGCTTCTGGCTTTGGAGCATTTTTTTGAAGAACCGCTTGAGGTAAGAGAGCATGTATACAACAGATGTGAGAGGAACGGAAGTTATACTGTAGATGATTACCGTACTTTGCCTGATGAACAGAGGGTTGAGCTGATTGATGGATATTTCTATGATATGGCTTCACCAACCTTTGGACATCAGTCAATTGGAGGAGAGATTCATCGTCAGATTGCTAATTTTATTGTGGAGAATGGTGGTAACTGTCGTCCTTTTATTGCACCAGTAGATGTACAGCTTGATTGTGATGAAAAGACTATGGTTCAGCCAGATGTCGGCATTGTATGTGATTCTTCTAAGATTCAGCGTTTTGGTGTATTTCTTCGAGAGTGATGTGTATCCTGTTATTTATGGATTTGACAAGCCAGTTCCGGTGAATATATATGATGATAATCTTAAGATAGATTTCACCAATATTGCCAAATGGCTTAAGGATGGTATAGAGTAGTGAATCATCGAAATTAATTATATAAAATTTAAAGATGGAGGCAAAAATAAGATGAAACTTGATAAATTTATAGGAATGATGACAGGACATTTTGATAACAAAGAACAGTTTGATATGATGCAGAAGGCAGGGAAAATATATCCTTATGCAGAACACATCAATACTATATGTAATGATAAAATAAAAAACATTCCTAAGGATTTTAATGGGAAATTTGTTGTTGAAGAAAGTTATTATGAAACCAATGGAAAACGCCATGCATCACCACATATTTTCCTTATTATGGAAACTGACGACGGAATTGTTCTTTCTTCATATGAAATTCCAGCAGGAGAAGACAAGAATACATTTTCATATAATTCTATGAAGAATGTTGATTATGCTGAACTGAAAAAATCTGAAAAGTTTACACCCGCACTTTATCATGAAAAGAGTGGAATCTGGGAGGGAGGCAGCATAAGCCAGTTTTCACCGGTAATGACATTTAAGCTTTGGGAAAAGTTTTCTGATAGCTGCCTGGAAGTATCTGAAAGCATGGAAGTTAACGGAAAAAGAACTTTTGGATATGATGAACCAATTATTTATAAGAGGGTATAAACAGGGAAAATCTCACTTTTTTAGGATATATTGTTTCATAAGAGTTCAATACCAATAATTGAAGCCATGCAAAGATTAGCAGGAGTGCGGATTAAATACGCAGTAAGCAATGATAAATCAAAAAACGCAGGATATATGGGAGTTAGTCACTATATCCTGCGTTTTGTTTATTCGTTTTTATATATTTTATTATTAATTACTTTAACGATTCCTATAACATTGTAAGTTAAGAAAATGTTGATAGGCAGCTGGATTAGATTTTTGGTAAATCTCATTGTAAGATAAAACATAAATCCTTTGCCGTACATTATGCTGCACCAGTATGTTCCAAGAAGAACATTTACAAGAAGTGTATCAATAGTAAGGGCAAGCACAACTCTAATAAGGAATTTGAAATCTATAATCTCTAAAAGGCTGCGTTTTTCACCTGTTACTTTTTTCTTGGAAATTTTGATGTTGCAGTCATAGAAAAATAAACCATAGATAAGACCAGCTAAAGCAGCACTTAATGTCCAGCCCGGAAAATAAGGACCGGTTGGCTTAATGATATACTGGACTATATCACCAAGTCCTCCGCACATGAATCCCATAACAGGACCGAACATGTATCCAATTGCGCAGTTGGCAAGGAAAGATACTGAAATTCTGAGTGCCGGGGTTACATTAATAGATACAAAAACTGCTAAAACAGTGTGAAGTGCGACGAGAAGTGCCGCGGCAACAATTGACTTGAGACATTTGAATTCTTTTGCTGAAAATGCAAAATTCTTTAATAGAATTGACATAAAAATAACCTCCTTTGCAGTAGTATTCGCACTACATAAGAGGCTGTTGACCAGTATATGTAGCAGCGGGATGCGGATTATGTATCGCAAGAAATCTTTTCGTCCGTATGGCAACTCCCTGTCCATATGGCACTTAACGCACATATTCCTACTCTGCTTATATAATTGATTTGTACAGGCACTATTAAAGCACATATTCATATAAATGTAAAGCATAAAAACGTGTAAAAAAACTGAGCAATTTTACATCATTGACTTAACTTCCTTTCAAATATATAATTTTATAATACCTATGGATTCGTTCATTGCTTTGCAATTCACACATTATCATCATATGTAAGGAGTGTTATTATATGAATTCACCTCAGAAGGAGACTATAAAAGCTGGTGGTATCAAAACAATAACCAGCCTTCCATATATATATTCCATTGTTTTAATGGGTCTGTTTACATTTGTTTTCTTAAGTGTTGAATATATGTTTGTAAGCAGGCTTTCGCTTCTTGTGTCACAGCAAAGAGCCACTCTTTCCCAGAATTATGTACTTGGCGTCAGTACAGCAGGTTTTTTATTATATCCTCTGTTTAAGCATTTTTTAAACAACAGGCTTTACAAGCTTTTAATGATTATTACCGGATTACTAACTGTTTTTTTAACAATCAGCACTAGCTGCGGTAAATCCTTTGAATATATATTTGGTGCAGGAATTATTCTTTTTATACTTCTTGGTCTTGTTGGCAGTAATGTATATTATGTATCTGCTTGTATGATTAGAAACAGACATTTGGCAAAAACTGCCGGCATCTCATATTTCCTGGGTATACTGCTTCAGTTCATCAATCATAATGCCATTCATATAAGGACAATACAGCTTGTTATTTTGTCAGTATCTATGCTGATGCTTTTTATCTTACTGATAGAAAATGAACGTATTCTCAGCCGCTATAGCACTGACAAATATGCTGCTAAAACTATAATTGAAAGCTCAGCAAAAGGTAATAAGCATAATATTTTATTATATATTAGCATTATAGTTCTTGTGATACTTATGGCGTGTTTATTCAGCACTCTCGACAGCGCAGTAACACTCGTCCATTCCGACGGTATTGCTGACATAGGACAGGAAGCCAGAATTCTGCTTGCCTTTAGTGGACTTGCTGCTGGCTTTATATTTGATATTAGTAATAGAAAGTATACTGGAATCATCATGTACTGTATAATGATTCTTTCTACCCTGTGTATTGTCCTGCTTGAATTTTCCAAGCCATTCGTGGCTGTGCTTATTGTATTCTATCTGTCTGCTGGATTTTTTGCTGTTTTCTTTACATCAGAATTCATGGAGCTTTCACAGTATGTCAGAATACCTGAGCTTTGGGCTGGAATGGGGCGGGCTGTTAACAATATTACTGCCGCTGTTATTGCCAGCTTTGTTTTACAACTGCTTTCCTCTGATAATAATCTTTTAAAGATTGTTCTTATACTTGTTTTATTTGTTTTAGTAAGTATTATGTCAGTAATATATACATTTGAAAAATATTATTTTATACAACAGTTTACGCACCATACAGATGAAGTAACAAACGAACAGGATAAGTTACATAAATTAACTACACAATACTCCTTTACCGAAAGAGAAGGAGAAGTATTTAGCTATCTTGTTACTACCGAGGATAATATACAGACTATCTCAGAGCATATGCATGTATCAAGACGGACACTTGAACGATATATTTCAGCAATCTATGGAAAAACCGGTGTGAAATCACGAGTTGGACTTATTAATCTGTTTAATAAATGTGTGTGATTAATCTGTTTTACTTTCCTGTTTAGGGTCTAAAGCAGCGTGGCGGACTTCCGCCACGCTATTTTAGTATATTGGCGGACTTCCCTTATATACTTTATTCATAATGTTATATATATTGATAACAGCTTATATGTATAAGATTTATTATATGGGTCATTTGATTCCGGACAATTATTATTAAGAAACAGGAGGAAAAGATGTATGGTTAAAAACAAAAAATGGCATATTAAAAAAATTGCCGCACTAGCAGGAGCAGTCGTGCTTGCTGTATCCTCAGCAGCTTTATATGCTGCACCACAGGTAAAAGCCGCTAATGGACCATGTGATACTGGTGATTGGGCTTATGCTTATATTAATGTGAAAATTGGAGAAGAAGGTACTCTTATATTTTCTTCAAAAGGCACTAATTCCATAGCAGGAATGTCTTATGACAGAGAATCCAATACACTTACATTAAATGATTTTAAAAACAAGGCAGCAGTAATAGTTACTAATATGATGGGTGATGATTTCAAGATTAACCTTATTGGTGATAATGAAATCGGAAGTATAGGTTCATATGGTGATGCCTGGGGCGGTTCCATCAATATATGTGGAAATGGTTCTTTAGTTATTAATGCAGACAAGGCAGATGATTATAGTGTAGGTCTCTTAGCGGAGGGAACTAATTCCGTACTTTCAGTTGCAGACACCTGTAATGTCACCATATATTCCGGTACAAAGGCAGTAGTGTATACAAGTGATAATCTCACAGACAAACCAATTAGGGATAAAGGTACATTAAAGGAAAATGTAAGCTATAATGTTTCTCACCCACTAGAAATATCAAGGATATGTGCTAAGTATTATGAGTACGATCCTTATACAACTAATACAGTATATAAGAGTGCAACAGATAATACTTCGTTATATTATATTAAGAAGCTGACCTATGTTGAACCTGCTAAAGTAACTTATACAGTATATAAGCTTACTACAAAGGCGGCTCTGGGTGATGTATATTACGCAGAAAAGATTGGTGAATATGACAATATCCCTGCCGGATACACAGAAACCACATTAGACCAGCCTATATCATATTATGAGTCAGATGGTGGAAGCGGCGGAACATGTCAGGTTATAATAAATACAGCAACCAAAGAAAAATATGTTTCTGCATATGCATATGAAAATAACGAGACATCTTATAGAATCTGTAAGCTTCTTGAAAAACTTGGCATAGATGAAAAAAGTAATGATGAATTATGGCTTGTTGATTATAACAATCCGGTAGCAACATACCAGCCTGTATGGGGAGATGATAAGCTTCCAGACGGCTACCAGTATGATGGAACAGAAATAGACGCTCTTTATAATGTTGAATGTGTAGCTGATAAGCTTACATTTACTGCTAAATCAGCTGATGATAATACAATAGTAGATGTATCAGATGGCAACACAACTATTAAGGCTGATGAAATCAAAAAGCTTATAGAAGATAACAAAGCAAATGATGTTGTTATCAAATCCAATAATGATGTTACATTTACATTTGCCAAAGGAACTATGTCAGAAGTATCACAGGTTGAAATCTATGACTTTTCAACAGCGATTACTTCTGATATAAAAGAAGCCGGAGATATGCCGGAAGATGTAACCGAGGATATATTCGTATCCAAGATAGTATACAATTATTCTGGTACGCTTCCAGCCAGAGCAAGCATCAGGTTAAATGTTGGAAAATCCTATGCAGGCCAGACGCTTTACTACAGCCAGCTCTTAGATGATGGCACCATAATCAGCATGATGTCAGCAATAGTTGATAATGATGGTTATATGACAGTAGAGCAGGATCACTGCTCAACATATCTTATAACAAGACAACAGCTTACAGGTAATTCAACAGAAAATGTAACTGAAGCGGCTGATAATAAGGTTGAAACACCACAGACTGGTGATAACAGCAATATTGTAATCTGGCTTACATTATGTATTATTCTTTGCTGTGGTATAACTCTTTATATCTTTGCTGTAAAAGCAAGAAAAATGAATAGATAATTAAATGACTGATTGATAGCTGAAGCTGTTGCAGGAAAGAGAATGACACCTGAAGAGATAGACAAGATTCTTATGGAAAGAAGAAAACAGTGGAAACCTAAACAACGCAAATATAAGAAGGGCGTATTAAGATTATTCAGTGAACTTGCAGCAAGCCCAATGAAGGGTGCTTATCTGGAATACGATAAATAAGAATAGTAAATGTACAAGGGGTGGGAAGATTAGGTTCTTCCCACCCTTTTTAACCAGCCTATTTTTCATGAATTTATAGGAAGATAGTGTGTTTATAGCAGAGTTTGAGAGAAAAGATTTATACAGTTATTATGGTGTTAATGAAGACAATATTAAAAATAAGACGGAAAGGTACTCAGCATTGATAAAAGGAATTGTGTTCTTGACAAATAAAGGTGGTGTGTTATAATTTATTTAACATTTAAGTTAAATGTTAAATGAAGGAGGGATGAATGTGAGCATGCAGGATACGCTTCAGGCGCTTGCTGATCCTACAAGACGCGAGATACTTAATCTGCTTAAGCAGTCCCGAATGTCTGCTGGAGAGATTAGCAATCATTTTTCAATTTCGGGTGCGGCAGTTTCCAGACACCTGTCTGTTTTGAAGGAAGCTGATTTAATTCGAGACGAGCGGGAGGGCAAATATATTTATTATGAGCTTAACGCTACTGTGCTTGAGGAGATTTTATTATGGATTAGTGAATTAAAAGGAGAAAAAGACCATGATTAAACAACATAAAAAAACGTTAATATTAACATCTGTCATAACATTACTTCCAATCTTTATAGGTTTACTTTTATGGAGACAGCTGCCAGCTTCTGTCGCAATACATTTTGGAGTTGACAATCAACCAGATGGGTATTGTTCTAAAGCATTTGCAGTCTTTGGACTTCCGGTAATGATGCTGTTTTTTCATTTTATATGTATAGTTGCAACTAATATTGACCCCAAGAGAAAAAATATAAGCAAAAAGGTATTCCATGTTGTTATGTGGATTTGTCCGGTGATTTCTTTGGTTAATTGCAATATTCTCTATGTATATAATTTGGGATATAAGCTCAATATTGGATTTGTCTGCGGATTGTTCGTTGGAATTTTGTATCTTATTTTAGGCAATTTTATTCCAAAGGTAAAACCAAACTATAGCATTGGTTTTCGCATTCCGTGGGCATTGAATGATTCTGACAACTGGTATCATACACATAGATTTGGCGGAAAATGTATGGTAATTGGGGGAATTGCCATGATTGTAACCTCACCATTTCAAAATGTGTGGATATTTCTTGCTCTAGTCATTGTACCATGCATTCTGCCAGTAGTTTATTCATATATGTTTTATCGGAAAACAATGGGGTAAGTTTATTGTATTTATGGATAGAATCTACTGGCTCACCACGAAAGATTTTGAAGCTTGGTTATTAATTTGTATTTATCAATGATAGATATATAATAAGGACACATATCGCTCTAAGAATGGCATGTGTTCTTTGCTTATTTTATGCTATATTAGCAATGTGAAAAATTTATTTTTAAACAGTATGGGGATTAGAGCATGACATTAATAAGGACATTTTTACCTATAATTTTGGGTGGAACGATAATTCTTACAATTTTGATGCTGCCGGTGTATTTTTTCCGGAAGAAAAAGAATCCTGATGATAAAAGAAATACAATTATAAGATTGATTGTGTTGTCATTTGCGGCTGTATCAATCTTTGTACTATTGCTGGGTCGGGGTTGATTATTATGTATTTTCAGGATTTGTTCAGTTAGTGCGATGAGTGTCTGGGGAGAAGAATGTATAATATGATACAGAAGTCCGATAGGGATAACCATGACTATTTTGTCACCCTAGAGAACAGTATGAATAACATGATACCTATAGGTAGTCGCATTTTTGAAAGTTTTATGGGACAGAAATGATAATGACTATAGAAATAGTTGTGACATTTGCCTATAAAGTTACGGAACATGAGACATTTATAGGAAAAATCATTAAAAGAAAGTGATTTACACAGGACTCACAGAAGAAAACAGAGGAATTTTACCTATAAAAGAGAGATATATTATGAATTTATAGGAAGCGGGTATCTGGCACATGAGACTTTAGGTGTAAGGATAGAGCAGGACGGGAGGAAGCCGGAATACAATCTATAAGAGAATAACAGCGTTCAGAGACTGAAGCAGCGGATAGGTTGCGGGGCAGTTTCTGGACGCTTTTTTCATATTCCGGCTGAGAAAAATGTTTTCGTGAAATGGCTAGATTTATCATAAATTAATTGGAATTACATGTGAAAAAGATTACAATATAAACAGCATTTGTCAAGTTTGAAAATAATATAGAAGGAAGGGATATTTATAAGTTTATCAAAAGAATATGTAAAAATGCGAATGGAGCGCAACAAGGAAATAGCTACATCTGCGTCAGAATCAGATTTTTATGAAGAAGATATGGATGCTGAATCAGAAAATGGGCAGGAATTATTGTTAGAAGAGATTAAGAATGATAAAATGTATGTGTATGACTACATTCCCGATAAATTATATCTAGCTGAATGTCATACAATGCTAGGAACTATCAACTTTTCACTTGTTAATAATTACATGGATGTAGATTTAAGACAGTATAATCTGCAGATTCCAGATAAGATTATTGATGAAATTAGTGATGCTGTGAATTATATCAGGGGGTATATGGGGAGAGAATAAAAACGAGAAATTCAAGGAGAAATAAAAGAATGTCAAAGGATGAATATTTAATTACCGATGCGCCCCTTAAAGCACTGACTGTTTTTGCCATGCCCATGATTCTGGGCAGTTTTTTTCAACAGGTATATAATATGGCCGACTCAATTATTGTCGGTCAGTTTGTCGGATCATCTGCACTTGCGGCTGTCGGAGCCTGCGCTGCTCTCACAAATGTATTTATTTGTGTGGCACTTGGTGCCGGGGTAGGTGCCGGAGTGCTTGTGAGCCGTTATTTTGGTGCAAGAAATTATAGTAAAATGAAGACCATTGTATCAACATCATTAATCAGTTTCCTGATTTTAAGTATACTATTGGGAATCTTTGGTTTCGGGTTATCACATTCAATGATGGGTTTATTACAGACGCCGGCTGATATACTGGATGAAGCTGTACTGTATCTTCGTGTTTATTTTGTGGGATTTCCGTTTCTGTTTATGTACAACATTCTTTCAACAATGTTTACTTCAATCGGTGAATCAAAGATTCCGTTGGTGCTTCTGATATTTTCTTCCGTCTTAAATATTCTGATGGACCTATGGATGGTTGCTGGCTTAGGACTTGGCGTGTTTGGTGCAGCTCTTGCAACCTTGATTGCACAGGGTATCTCAGCGGTATTTTCATTTGTAATTTTCTTTTGCCGGATGCGTCGGTATAAAAGTCATTTTGACTGGTTTGACAGGAAGGAGTTACGTTCAATGCTTCAGATTGCCATACCATCAATTCTTCAGCAGTCTACAGTATCGATTGGCATGATGATAGTACAGGCAGTTGTAAATCCGTTCGGCACACAGGCACTCGCAGGTTATGCTGCGACAATGAGAGTAGAAAATGTATTTTCACTTATATTTGTATCCATTGGAAATGCAGTGTCACCTTATGTTTCCCAGAATCTTGGTGCAAAGAAAATTGGGCGTATTAAAAAAGGATATCACGCTGCGCTTGTGTTAGATATATGTTTTGCAGTCCTTGCTTTCATAGTTATTGAGACACTGCATACACACATTTCTTCACTGTTCCTTGGTAAAGATGGAACAGCTTTGGCATATCAGGTGTCAGGGGATTACATGAAATGGTTAGGTTACTTTTTCATTTTCATGGGTATCAAGATGGCAACGGATGGAGTCCTTCGTGGGCTGGGAATCATGCGGCCATTTCTTATAGCTAATATGGTTAACCTTGCAATCCGTCTGTCAGTTGCTCTGATTTGTGCACCGCGTTTTGGTATAGAGTTTGTCTGGCTTGCTGTACCAGCCGGCTGGTTTGCAAATTTTCTGATTTCTTATGTGGCACTCAGAAAGTCATGGCCGGTTGAAAAAGTTGATTGATTTTGATAAATACTAATTTCCAATTTTTGTTTGACAATTTTCAAAAAGAAAAATATAATAACTTCTAAACGAGTAGCAGACTAGCGTAAATCCAGTTTTGCTGCTCGTTTTTTGTGCTCCTTCTGTAGCACATTATGAAAATATATAATGCATTTTAAAGTGTGTAGCTTATCAGCGTAAGTCCAGCTTACGAGGTAAGTGCACACTTTTTTTATGCAGAAAAAGGAGGCTGAATTCTCTCCTCACCAGAGGGCTCGGATTTTGCTTCCGCAAAACAAGGAGGATTATAAAATGGCAGAAAGTAACAAGATGAGAGAGATGCCGGTAAATAAGCTCATGATTCAGATGGGAATACCGATGATCTTATCTATGGCATTGCAGGCGGTTTACAACATTGTAGACAGTGCCTTTGTTGGAAACATGAGATCAGGAAGTGAGGCGGCACTTAATGCACTAACACTGGTGTTTCCAGTTCAGATGCTCATGGTAGCAGTTGGAATCGGAACAGGTGTGGGAACAAATGCACTTCTTGCAAGAACACTTGGACAGGGAAATGGTAAAAAAGCAGCAAAAGTTGCGGGAAACAGTTTGTTTCTTGGGATGATTATTTATGCGGTGTGCCTGTTGTTTGGAATTTTCGGAGTAAGAGCATATATTTCATCACAGACAATTGACCCTGAAGTTATATCAATGGGAACAGATTACTTAAGAATATGCTGTGTAATTTCATTTGGAATTATTTTCTTTTCATTATTTGAAAAACTCTTACAGGCAACAGGACGTTCACTATATTCTACAATCGGTCAGGTTGTGGGTGCAGTGGTGAATATTGTTCTTGATCCGATTATGATTTATGGTATTGGACCAGTTCCTGAAATGGGAGTGAAGGGAGCTGCATATGCAACTGTTATTGGACAGGTTGCGTCTGCAATATTATTGTTAGTATTTCATATGAAACTGAATAAGGAATTTGAACATGATGTAAAGTATATGAAACCGGATAGCGGAATAATCAAGGAAATATATGCAATTGGACTTCCTGCAATTATTGCACAGGCACTTATGTCTATCATGGTATATGTGATGAATCTGATTTTGAAATTCAGTCCTTCCGCACAGACTGCATATGGATTGTTCTATAAAGTACAGCAGTTTGTATTATTCCTTGCCTTTGGGCTTAGAGATGCAATCACTCCGATTATTGCATTTGCTTATGGTATGAGAAGTAAAAAGAGAATTCAGGATGGAATCAGGTATGGACTGCTCTATACAGTTGTATTAATGATTCTGGGAATTTCAATTACAGAAATTTTCCCTGGAGCTTTTGCAACTTTGTTCAATGCAGGACAGTCAAGGGAATATTTTATCGGAGCAATGAGGATAATCTCAATAAGCTTTCTGTTTGCCGGGATAAATATTGCTTATCAGGGAATTTATCAGGCACTGGATGGCGGCATTGAATCATTGGTAATCTCTCTTCTGAGACAGCTTATCATTATCCTGCCACTGGCTGGAATTTTTTCTGTGGTTGTCAGAAATGGTCAGATGGGAGTTTCTCTTATCTGGTGGGCATTCCCAATAACTGAGGTTATTTCATGTCTGGCAGGATATGTATTTTTAAAGAGAATTAGAAAGAATAAAGTAGATGTTTTGAATTAAGGAGGAACCGGAAATGGAAAAAAGGATTATTACAATCAGCAGAGAATTTGGAAGCGGTGGACGTTTTATCGGTGAAGAAGTGGCAAAGAAACTTGGCATTGCATATTATGATAAGGATATTATTGGACAGATTGCAGAACAGTCAGGCTTATCACCGGAGTATATTAAGGAAAATGCTGAGTTATCTCCAAAGAAAGGTTTATTTGCATATGCATTTGCTGGACGTGACATTACAGGAAAGTCCATAGAAGATATCGTATATGAAGCACAGAGGAAAGTTATTTTGGAGTTGGCTGGAAAGGAGCCTTGCGTAATCGTTGGAAGAAATGCTGATTATATTCTTAAAGACAGGGATGATGTGTTAAATGTGTTTATTCATGGGGATATGCAAGAAAAAGTACAGCGTATCATGGGCTTATATAATGTTGAAGAGAATGAAGCAGTCAAAATAATTGCGGACACAGATAAAAGACGTATGACAAATTATAACTTTTATACGGAGCAGAGATGGGGAAAAGCCAGTAATTATACACTTGCTTTGAACAGCTCTGTGTTAGGATATGATATGTGTCAGAAAATCATAATGGATTGTACAAAAATATAAGCATTCACCCACATCTGTATTGTACTATTGTTATAAACTATTACTGTAACAAGCTGAGAAAATGGCTGAGAAGATATGGCAAGACCGACAAAATGCAGAAGAATATGTGCAGAGGTATGAACAGTTTTTAGAGAGACATAAAAATTAAAATATTGTTTTCATAGAACTTGGTATAGGGTATAATACACCTGTTATAATAAAATATCCGTTTTGGCAGATGACAGATAAATGGCAGCATGCGCATTATATATGTCTTAACTATGGACAGGCATATGCGCCGGATGAGATTAGGGACAAATCTGTATGTGTTAATAAGGATATTGGTGAGGTTATAAGGAGACTGTTATGACACAGAACAGCTACAGGTATTTTAAGAACGACCAGTGTAAATATTACCCATGTCATAAGATAGAAGAAGGGCAGGATTTCAACTGCCTTTTTTGTTATTGTCCCATGAACTGCTATGAGGATTGTCCGGGAACACCGCGGTATATAACAAGAGAAAGCGGGAAACGGATAAAGGATTGTACGAATTGTACATTTCCGCATATTCCGGAAAATTATGATTACATAGTAAAGTTTTTATCTGAAAAGATGAGATAGGAGAAGAAACTCACAATGAAAAAGGCTATTCTTATAGTAAGTTTTGGAACTACATATACAGAGACAAGAATAAAGAATATTACAGCTATTAAGAATCAGGTATCAATGCTTTATCCTGATACGATTATAGAAGAGGCTGTATCAAGCAGGATTGTAAGAAATCATATGAAGCAGGATGAGCATATTGATGCAAAAAGTCCGCTGGAAGCCCTGATGAGTCTAAAAGAGCAGGGCGCAACCGGGGTTGTGGTATTTCCAACCCATGTAATAGATGGCATAGAGAACAATCAGATGAAAAATGCAGTTGAACAATGCAGAACTTTTTTTGAAAAGATAGTTACAGCTGATGCACTTTTGTCAAATGTGGATGATTACACAGATGTTTCGAAGGCACTGTGGGAGTCATTAAAGGAAACAGCCGGTGATTCACCTTTGATTTTTATGGGGCATGGAACGGAGCATTCGGCTGATGAAAGCTATATGATAATTGAGCAGGCATTAAGGGCGTATGCCAGACATCCTGTTTATATTGCAACAGTTGAGGGAAAGAGAACAATTCAGGATGTAATCAGGCAGATGAAAGATGAAGGGATTGTTAATACAAGAGTAGTTCTTGCACCATTTATGTTAGTGGCAGGAGATCATGCCAATAATGATATGGCAGGAGAGAGTGATTCATTTGCAAGTATATTAAAAGAAGAAGGATATGCGCCGGAATGTGTCCTGAAAGGAATTGGCGAATATCCGGCAGTAAGACAGGTGTATCTGTCACATTTGCAGAAAGCCGTAACACAGCTTGAGTACATACCGGATGAACAATCAGGCATATTGTATGGTATTGGAGTTGGCACAGGTAATCCGAAGCAGATGACATTGCAGGAACTGGAGGTAATCAGAGAGTGCGACCTGATAGTGATTCCGGCAGTGTCAAAGGAAGAGTGTTATGCATACCGCATAGCAGAGCAGGCTTATCATGAAATTTCGGAAAAGCCTGTATTATGCATGCCATTTCCAATGATTAAGGATGAAGGAAAACTTGAAATTTCACATAATAAAATATATGAAAACATAGAAGGATATTTGAGCAAAGGCCAGAAAGTAGGAATGCTTACAATAGGTGATCCGTCTATATATTCTACATATATGTACATGCATAAAAGAGCAGAAGCAAATGGCTGGAGAGCACAGATAATATCTGGTGTTCCTTCGTTTTGCTCTGTTGCAGCAAGACTTGGGATATCACTTGGAGAGAAGAATGAAGAAATTCATATTATCCCGTCAGCGTATAAACCTGAGAATACATTTTCATATGATGGAACATGTGTGTATATGAAGTCGGGAAAGGGGCTGAAGGCGTTGATTTCAGCACTGTGTCTCAGACAGGAAACAACAGGGGAATCATATGAAATAAATGCAGTTTCGAATTGTGGCATGGACAATGAAAAGATATATCATGGTTTGGATGAACTTGAAGAGGCACAGGGGTATCTTACAACAGTTATAGTAAAAAAGAAAAACAATTGCATTTCTAGTAATAATATGGAATAATAAACGCTGGATATAATCCAGATGATAACGAAATAATCACTGTAAGCGAAGTATATATGTACTTCAGGGAATCAGGTGCGAATCCTGAACAGTTCCGCTGCTGTATACAGGGAGGCGATATCCATTATGCCACTGGAAGAAGTATTTATTCTTATTCTGGGAAGGCGGATATTGCTTATGATCTGTGAGTCAGAAGACCGGCTTACAGGCAGAACCATAATAGTCGTTGCGAGAACAACTGACTATTGTTTTTTATGCAGACACATGAGTCTGTTCCTTTTCTGCAGATAATGACGGAATCATCCAATAACTTCATGAGAAAGGAAAAGGAGAATGAAAATGAAGAAAAAAAGATTTCTGTCACTCATACTTATGCTTGTAATGCTTGTGTCTACACTTGTAATGAGTGGATGTGGAACAGAAAAGAAATCAGGTAACGAGGGTAATTATGATGGAGAACTTGTATATGACCATTCAATGGAATTACAGTATGCAAAGCTGTTCTCTGTAGATTATTACAAGGGTGGCTACAAACTCATCACAATAACTAACAGAGATGAGGATACAGCAATCGTATCAAAGCAGTCAAAGCTTTTACTGGTTCCGGACGGAATGTCTGCACCATCAGGAGTTGATTCTGATACAGTAATATTAAAAACACCTGTGACTAATATGCTTGTTTCATCTACACCTGTAACATCTCTTATGAATGCAAGCAATTGTCTTGATAACATAAGCCAGGTTACTTACGATAAAAAATCATGGTATATTGATGCCGTTAAGAAGGCATTTGATGATGGAAAGCTGACTTATGTAGGAGATTACAAAGCTCCTGATTATGAAACAATAATAGCAGGTGCCCCTACACTTGCAATATTCTCAACAATGCTTACAAGTGTTCCTGATGTTGCAGAAAAGTTAAAAGAATTAGGAATTAACTACATATTAGACCAGTCTACTTATGAAGATCATCCATTAGGAAGAGTAGAGTGGGCTAAGCTTTATGCTGCACTCTGTAATGAAGAGGATGCTGCAACAGATATGTTTAACGCGCAGGCTGCATATGTTGATACTCTTTCAAAGGTGGAAAAAACAGGAAAATCTGTAGCTGTATTTTATATTACATCAAAGGGTAAGCTGTATGTCAGAAATGCAGGAGACTATCTTGCACAGATGGTAAATATAGCAGGTGGAGATTACATTTTCTCAGATTTAAATGCTGATAAAACAGGCACACAGGAAATGGGAATAGAAAGCTTTTATGAAAAGGCAAAGGATGCAGATTATATAATTTATGTATGGAACTTAGGCGGAAAGCCATCAACTCTTAGTGATTTTACAGGATATAACAGTATTCTTGCTGATATAAAGGCTGTTAAGGATGGAAATGTATGGTGTACAACACCAGATTTCTTCCAGATTGCAGATACAATTGGAAGTATGATTAACGATATTAACCTTATGTTAAATGCTGATGCTGATACATCAGAGCTTACATACTTAAAGAAGTTAAAATAAAACTTATGTCTGAAAGTGACTGTCACATTAAGCAAATAGTACTTAATGAGGCAGTCATTTTGAGAATAGAGATAAGAATGGAGAAAAAATGCATATAAAACAGATACTCCGTTATCAATTCGTTTATGTGCTGCTTGTGATATTACTTGTTGCAGCAGTCATATTCAATATTAATACAGGCAATATAAATATATCTCCCGCAAGGATTTTCAGGATAATATTTCTGAAGGATTATGTTGGAACACCAGAATATAATATTATCTGGAAAATACGATTACCACGATTATGTATGGCTGCTATTCTTGGCGGTGCATTGTCATTGTCGGGATTTTTATTACAGACATTTTTCAGGAATCCTATAGCAGGCCCGTTTGTGCTTGGTATTTCGTCAGGCGCCAAAATGTTTGTTGCCATTACAATGATTTTCTTGTTGAAATATGTGTCAGGAATGCCATTATGGGCTCAGATTGCAGCAGCATTTATAGGTTCACTTTTTGCAATGCTGTATGTATTGCTTTTTGCCAATAAAGTAAAGAGCATGTCTATGCTTTTAGTTGTAGGAATTATGATCAGTTATATATGCTCTGCAATAACTGATTTATGTATTACATTTGCAAATGATTCAGATATTGCCAATCTTACCCACTGGGCTATGGGCAGCTTTTCCGGAAGCTCATGGACTGCTGTAAAGCTTGCAGCTATAGTTGTTTTTCCAACATCAATCATTACTTTTTTATTTTCAAAACCAATTAATGCTTATCTGTTGGGAGAGGGATATGCACAGAGTATGGGAATTAATATCAGATTTTTCAGGGTGTGTATAGTAATGCTGTCGAGTATGCTTTCTGCCTGTGTTACAGCACTTGCAGGCCCGATATCGTTTGTGGGGATAGCAGTTCCGCATATTACAAGATTATCACTTAAAACAACGAAACCACTAGTTACGATTCCAGCGATTTTCCTGTGTGGTTCAGTCTTTTGTATGTTCTGTGACCTTATTGCAAGAACAATATTTTCACCATCAGAACTGGCAATAGGAACAGTTACAGCTGTATTTGGCGCACCAGTGGTTATCTGGCTTATGATAAAGCAGAAAAAGTAATATTGGATAAAATGTGGAGAAATATATGGAACAGATATATGTGCAGACAGAGGATTTAAGCGTTGGATATCATGGAAAAGTCCTTTTGTCAGATATAGCATTGAAGGTAAAAAAAGGCGAGATTCTTGTATTAATCGGACCTAATGGTGCAGGCAAATCAACAATAATAAAGAATATTATAAGAGAAATGAACCCAATAGGCGGTAATATATATGTCAAGGGCAGAAAGATAAGTGACTTTACAAGTAAAGAATACGCAAAGACAATGTCGGTTGTTCTTACGGAAAAAATTAAAACAGAAATGATGACATGCCGTGATGTTGTGGCAATGGGAAGATATCCATATACTAATTATTTTGGCAGACTGACTAAGGAAGATGAAGTGATTGTAAATGAGTCACTTAAAAAAGTGTCAGCACTGGATATAGCCGAAAATGATTTTTCACAGATTAGTGACGGACAGCGCCAGCGTATTATGCTTGCAAGGGCAATATGCCAGAAACCGGAGGTCATTGTTCTTGATGAACCAACCTCATTTCTTGATATAAGACATAAGATAGAACTGCTTGATATACTGCAGGAGATGGCGGTTAAAGATAATGTTGCAGTTATAGTATCATTACATGAAATTGAACTGGCGGCGAAAATAGCAGATTATGTTATGTGTGTTGGGGCAGATGGAAAAATTGAATTCGGAAGACCGGAAAAAATATTTACGGATGACAGGATAAGCAGTCTTTACGGACTTACACATGGAACTTATAATTGTATGTATGGAAGCACAGAATTAAAGAAGCCGGAAGGAACGCCTAAGGTGTTTGTAGCAGGTGGTGCAGGAACAGGTGTATTTATATACAGGGAATTACAGCGCTTAGGAATAGCATTCAGAGCGGGGATTCTTTATGAAAATGATTGCGATTTTCCTGTAGCAAAAGCACTGGCATCAGAAGTTATTACAGAAAAAATGTTTGAACCTATAGGAAAAGATACATTTGAAGCAGCATGCAGAAAGATTGATGAATCAGATTATGTAATAGATACGGGGTGTCCGGTAGGGCAGATGAATGCCATGTTAAAGGATGTACTGGAGTATGCAGCAGAAAAGAAAAAAATTATTCTTAAAAAACCAGACATAGATACATTGAAATCATTATTCACAGGAGAATAGATATTATGAAGCCAATGGATATTGAAAAACAGTCGTTTGCAATAATTGAAAAAGAACTTACAACAGATATTCCACCTGAATACAAGCCGGTTGTTAAGAGAGTTATTCATACAACAGCGGACTTTTCATATGAGACAAGCATGATGTTTTCAGATGGTGTTATAGAGAAAGCACTGATGGCAATACGTGAGGGTACGGAGATCGTGACCGATACCAACATGGCAAAATCAGGTATAAGTCATAAGATAGCTGAAAAATTCGGCTGTTCACTCAACTGTTATATGGCAGATGAAGGTGTTGCAAAAGAAGCTGCAAGCCGTGAGATAACAAGGGCAGTGGTCAGTGTGGAGAAGGCGGCAAAGGACAATCCGGGATGTATTATGGTAGTTGGAAATGCGCCAACAGCACTTATGAGAATAAGAGAACTGTATGATGAAGGCACATTTGCACCAAGACTGGTTATCGGAGTTCCAGTTGGGTTTGTAAATGTAGTTGAGGCAAAAGAAGAAATAATTGAAAGCGGTATGCCATATATAGTTGCAAGAGGCAGAAAAGGCGGAAGCAATGTTGCGGCGGCAATTATGAACGCATTGTTTTATATGGCAGCAGATGATGATAAAGAGTGGCGCAGATGTTAGAGAGATATGTATATAAGAATCAGAAAAAAATGCGATGTGGATATACAACAGGAACATGTGCCTGTGCAGCGGCGAAAGCGGCGGCATGTATGCTTTTATCAGGCAGGAGAATTGAAAGTGTCAGTGTGATTACTCCGATGGGAGTAGAACTTACGCTGCCTGTTTATGAAATAACAATGGAACAGGACAGTGTTACATGTGCTATAAAAAAAGACAGCGGGGATGATCCTGATGTGACTAACGGAATATTAATATATGCCAGTGTTTCTTATATAGAAGGTGACAGCACAGATAAAAGAATTGTAACAGATGGAGGAACAGGTGTAGGAAGAATTACTAAAAAAGGGCTGTCGCGCCCGGTAGGAGAAGCGGCAATTAATCCGGTTCCGCTTAAAATGATTGAAGAAGGTGTATCGGAAGCAGCAGAGAATTATTCTTATGAGGGAAGTTTAAAGGTTGTAATATCAGCACCACAGGGAGTTGAAATTGCAAAGAAAACATTTAATCCGAACCTGGGAATAACAGGGGGAATATCAATTCTTGGAACAACAGGAATAGTAGAGCCTATGAGTGAACAGGCACTTATTGATACAATAAGGACAGAAATTAAAATGCATATAGCAGAAGGCGAAAAAGTTCTTCTGATTGCACCGGGAAATTATGGGCAGGATTTTCTGCTTAATACTCTTGGAATTGAACTTAAAAGAAGTATCAAATGCAGTAATTATATAGGTGATACAATAGATATGGTGTGTGATGCAGGCGCAGAAGCGATGCTTCTTGTAGGACACATAGGAAAACTTGTAAAACTGGGTGCAGGAATAATGAATACACATTCAAAAGCTGCAGACGGGCGTATGGAAGTCCTGGCAGCCTGTGCCATAAGAGCAGGTGCAGAGGCTGATACTGCAAGAAAAATACTTGACTGTGTCACGACAGAGGCTGCACTTGATATATTGAAAAAATCGGACATGCTTGAGAATACAATGAAGCAGCTTATGATCCGCATAGAGGATGTATTGCAAAGAAGAAGCGGCGGTAAAATAAGAATCGGGGCAATTGTATTCTCTAATGAATACGGAATATTAGGTAAGACAAAAACAGCGGATAAGCTGTTAGAAGATATAATGGAGAATAATTATGGTTAAAATTGTCGGGGCTGGACCTGGGGCTAAAGATTTAATTACGGTGCGCGGAATGCATATGCTTAATGAGGCAGATGTGATTATATATGCAGGTTCACTTGTAAATGAAGAACTGCTTGAATATGCAAAAAAAGACTGTGAGATATATAACAGTGCATACATGAATCTGGATGAGGTCATTAATGTAATTGTGAAGGCGGAGAGCGAAGGAAAGAATATAGTGCGACTGCATACAGGAGATCCTTCACTTTATGGAGCTATAAGGGAGCAGATTGAGGAACTTGCAAAGCATGGAATTACATGTGAAATATGTCCTGGTGTCAGCAGCTTTCTTGCTGCGGCAGCTGCAATGAACTGTGAATATACAGTGCCGGAGGTTGCACAGTCAGTAATTATTACAAGGATGCCGGGAAGGACACCTGTTCCGGATAATGAGAGCATTGCAAAGCTGGCGGCACATGGAACCTCAATGGTTATATTCTTAAGTTCATCACATTTAAAGGAGCTTAAGGAAGAATTATATAAGGGAGCGTATACACCGGATACTCCATGTGCAATATGTTATAAGGCAAGCTGGAAGGATGAAAAATGTATAAAGACCACATTGGAAAATCTTGACAGAGAAGCCGAAAAGGCAGGAATTACAAAGACAGCACTTATAATGGTGGGAGAATTCTTAGGAGATAAATATTCATTTTCCAAGTTATATGATCCTGAATTTACAACGGAGTATAGAAAATGAGAACTGTTATAATAACATTTACACATGAGGGAATGAAGGTGGCAAAAAAGGCTTCCGCGGTGACGGATGGAGAAGTTACAATTTACTGCCATAAAAGATGTGCGGATGATTACAGGGAAGATGCAGTTTCTTTTGCCACTGTCGGCAGTGTTATTAAGAACGAGTTCGCAATGTGCGACAGGATATTATTTGTGTGTGCGGCTGCAATAGCGGTAAGAACAATAGCACCATATCTTAAAAGTAAGGTAACAGATCCGGCAGTACTTGTTGCAGACGAGAGTGGCAAATTTCTTATTTCACTGCTTTCAGGGCATATAGGTGGTGCCAATGAATGGTGCAAAGAACTTGCAGACAGTATTGGTGCAATACCTGTAATTACTACAGCTACAGATACAAGAGGAATGTTTGCGGTTGATTTATTTGCAGCAGAGCATAATATGAAAATAGTTAATCCTGTCATGATACAGGATATATCAGGACGGATACTTAATGGGGAAGCTGTTGGAATTACAGGAGATGAAACATTTGTCAAAATGTTAAGAGAGACAGAAAAACAATGGAATGGGCAGATTATATATACAGATAATGCAGACGGTAAATATGAAAGCGGTGTACAGATAATTTCTCATCCTGATGAAAATGTGGTATTTAAGAGAACATTAAAACTTGTGCCACAAAATCTGGTAGTTGGAATCGGATGCAAAAAGGGAAAGACAGCAGAAGAGATAGAGCAGGTGGTTAAGAAGGTTTTTGATATGAATAATCTGATGCCAGAAGCTATTGCAGTAGCTGCCTCTGTTGACAGAAAAGCACATGAACAGGGAATTATTGAATTTGCAAGGAAATTTAAAGTTCCATACAGGACATATACACCTGAAGCATTAAGAGAGATTGAGGGGGATTTTTCATCATCAGCTTTTGTAAATGAGCAGATAGGTGTGGATAATGTATGTGAGCGCAGCGCATGTGCAGCATCGGGTGGAGGCAGAAAGCTTGCAGGAAAAACGGCAGATAACGGAATAACTGTTGCGGTATATAAAATGGTATAGATTAAGGAGTATGATATGCTTAAGATAGTTGGTTTTGGAAGTGGTGCAAAAGATAATATGACACTGGAAGCGTCAGCTACAATATCGTCAGCACAGTTAATAGTTGGCTATAGTACTTATGTTGATATATTGAAGCAGTATTTTCCGGATAAAGAATATTATTCAACTAATATGATGCAGGAAAAGGAGCGCTGTCAGTATGCCATAGACATGGCAAAGGAAGGCAGGGATGTAGTACTTGTATGCAGTGGAGACAGTGGTGTATATGGCATGGCGAGTCTGGTATATGAACTTGCAGATGAAGGAACTGATATTAAGGTAATATCAGGAGTCACAGCCGCCAATAGTGGTGCTGCCTGTCTCGGAGCACCTTTGTCACATGATTTTGCGGTTATAAGCTTAAGTGACTGTATGACTCCGTGGGAACTGATAAAGAAAAGAATCAGGGCAATGGCTGAAAGCGATATGGTAATGTGCATATATAATCCTTCAAGCCGCAGGAGAGCAGGATATTTAAAAGAAGCCTGTGACATTGTAATGGAAGTACAGCCGGCTGATACAGTATGTGGATATGTAAGGAATATAGGCAGGGATAATGAGACAGCCGGGGTTCTTACATTAAAGGAGCTGGCTGATTTCAAGGCAGATATGTTCACGACAGTTTATATTGGAAACAGCCATACTAAGATTATTAATGGAAAGATGGTTACACCGAGAGGATATAAGGTTGTATGAAAAAGACAATAATGCTTTTTGCCGGGACAACGGAAGGCCGCAGAATATGTGAATTTCTTGCAGTTAAAAAATGTATTACCCATGTGTATGTAACTACTGAGTATGGAAAAGAGCTGCTTCCTGAGCAGAATAATGTGCATATACATGTCGGGAAAATGGATGGGAAACAGATGTCTGATGAGATAAAGGCAATCCATCCTGACATAGTTATTGATGCCACACATCCGTATGCCACACAGGTTACCCACAATATAAAAGAGGCATGTGACAGCAGACACATTTTTTATGTCAGGGTGTTGAGAGAAGAGAATACAGAGGGGGCTGGTAATAATGCAGACAATATCATATATACTGAAACAATGAAGGATGTAGTCAGACTGCTGAATGACGACAGATTCATTCATAAAAATGTTCTTATGACGACAGGAAGCAAGAACATACCTGAGTATGTCCATATTAAGGATTTTAAAGACAGGCTGTATCTTCGCCTTCTGCCTAATCCACAGATGATGGAAAGTGCAATACAGGCAGGGATTATGCCGGCACATTTAATTGGAATGCAGGGACCATTTTCACAGGAATTAAACGAAGCAGTAATCAGGCAGTTTAATATTGGAGTGCTTGTTACAAAAGAATCAGGAAATAACGGTGGGTATGAAGAAAAAATATCCGCAGCACTAAATACAGGAACTGACTGCATTGTAATCAGGCGGCCATTGGAGAATGATGGTAAGAAGCTTTCGGAAATTATAGCGTATCTTGAAGAAAATATTGATTCACAGTGTTAACAGGTTAAGATGGAGTGAGTAATGAAAAGGGTAATTATAGCTGGAATGGGACCAGGCAGTAAAAGCTGCATTACAGAGGAAGTAAAAGCTGCAATTGATAATGCAGAAATTATAATAGGTTCAAAGCGGTTGATAGAGGAATATCCGGATAAAAAGACATTTTATGCTGTGACAGCAGATAATATAATAAGTATTATTGAGCATGAAGAAGCACAAGAATATGTTGTGCTTATGTCTGGAGATACTGGATTTTACAGTGGAACAAGAAAGCTTGCAGATGCGCTTGAAGGAAAATATGAATACCGTATCCTGCCTGGAATATCTTCTGTAATATATTTTGCCGCAAGAATTGGCAAACCTTGGGAAAATGCGGCATTTGTAAGTGTGCATGGAAAAAAACAGAGTTACATACCTGTAGTTTTACAGAATGAGATGACATATTTTCTGACACAGGGAAATGTATCACAGATATGTAAGCAGCTTCAGAGTGTGGGGCTTTCAAAGGCACATGTCTGGATAGGGGAAAATCTTTCATATGAAAATGAAAAGATATCCAGTGGTGAAGTGTCAGAATTTACAGAATATGAGTCAGCAGGGCTTACTGTAATGGCAGTATACAATGATTATTCACATACATTTTCTATAACAGGAATTCCTGACAGTTATTTTATCCGTTCAGATGTGCCAATGACTAAGAGGGAAATACGGGCAAGTGTAATCAGCCGTATGGCAGTCAGAAAGAATTCATGTGTGTATGATATAGGCGCAGGAACAGGTTCTGTTTCGGTAGAGCTTGCACTGCATGCACCATACGGAACTGTATATGCGGTTGAGAGAACAGAAGAAGGATGCAGTCTTATTGCCCGTAATGCAGAGAAATTCGGACTTAATAACATAGAGATTATACATGGCAATGCAGCAGATGTAATTGATAATCTTCCAGTGCCGGATGAAGTGTTTATTGGTGGAAGTGGCGGCGAATCAGAATATATTTTTGACAGTATTCTTAGAAAAAATCCCAATGTCCATGTTGTGGCTACAGCAGTAACTTTAGAAACACTACAGGATATGATTTCATTAATGGAAAAGAATAATATGAGCGTACTTGATATAGTCCAGATTGCAGTAACGCAGATAAAGAAAACAGGCAGATATCATATGATGTCTGCAAATAATCCAGTATTTATTATAGAGGGAAGGAGAATGCAATGAGTCGTATAATGATAGCCGGAACAGGCAGCGGATGTGGTAAAACAACAATTGTCTGTGGTTTATGCCAGTGCTTTAAAGATATGGGACTTAAGACATCAGCATTAAAATGCGGACCTGATTATATTGATTCTATGTTTCATTCCCGTGTACTGAATATGCGTACAGGCAATCTTGACAGCTGGTTCTGTGATGATGAGACAATAAAATATCTGCTTGCACGCAAAGAATGTGAGAGTGATATAACTGTAGTTGAGGGCGTTATGGGATACTTTGACGGTCAGGGATTTGGCACAAAGGGAAGCTCCTATGATATAGCAGGCATTACGGATACACCGGTTATACTTATAGTAAACTGCCGTGGTATGAGTAATTCAATAGGTGCAGTCATAAAAGGATATACAGGATATGAAAAAGATAGTCATATCAGAGGTGTGATATTTAACAATTTATCATCCAGATTATATAAAGATGCTGCACAGATGGTTAAAGAGATGGGGATAGAACCATTAGGCTATCTGCCATATAAGAAGGAGGCTGTTCTTGAAAGCCGTCATCTTGGACTTGTTACATCCGCAGAGGTTGAACATTTTCAGGAAAAAGTCACCTGTATTGCAAGTCAGATGAAAGAAACACTGGATATAGACGGGATTCTTAAGATTGCAGAAAATGCCTCAGAGAATGAAATACATTACAAAGAAAAGAAAAAGAGAAATCTAAGAATAGCAGTTGCAAAGGATGAAGCATTCTGTTTTCTTTATGAAGATAACCTTGATTATTTAAGACAGAGTGGATGTGAACTTACATATTTCAGCCCTCTTAAAGACAGCATTCTTCCTGAGAATATAGACGGATTATTGTTATATGGAGGATATCCTGAGCTTCATGCAGAGGAATTGTCAGAAAATATATCAATGCGAGAGGATATTGCAGGCAGGATACAGTCAGGTCTTCCGTGTATAGCGGAGTGTGGCGGTTTTCTATATCTGCATGAGTATCTTGAAACTCCGGATAAAGAAAAATATCCAATGGCAGGAATTATCAGAGGGACAGGGTATAATGCCGGGAAATTACAGCGTTTCGGGTACATGAGAGTTAAGGCTGTAAAAAATACAATGCTTGCAGATAAAAATCAAAGCTTCCGTGCACATGAATTTCATTACTGGAACAGTGATTGTCCGGGTAGTGATTATGAAGTCATAAAGGCTTCTGATAACAGCACAGCTTCTGTTGGTTACGGAAGTGATACTTTATATGCCGGATTTCCACACATTTATTTTTATGGTAATGAAAATGTAGCAGAGAGATTCATGGATGCATGCATGAAGTATAAGAAGAACAGCATACAGGAAGCAGAACTTATTCCGGAGCTGGATAAGATAAAAGGTATTAATAGAGACGCTGTGATGAAAGCAAAAGCTCACTGGAATGGAATAGCAAAGCCATTACATGGTCTTGGGCTTATGGAAGAAATAATAACACAGATAGCAGGAATCCAGAATACAGTGGATGTACATATAGACAAAAGGGCTGTTATTGTAATGTGTGCAGATAACGGAATAGTTGAAGAGGGAATTACACAGACAGGACAGGATGTGACCGCAGTTGTAAGCTGCAATATGGCGGATGGAATATCGAGTGTATGCAGAATGGCAGCTTGCAGTAAAACAGATGTGATTCCTGTGAATATAGGTATTGCAGCAGATAAACTTGCAGATGGAACAGATGTAGGAACTTATAAAGATCTTGTAAACAGGCGTGTTATGACAGGTACGAGAAATTTCCTTAAAGAACCTGCAATGTCACAGGAACAGCTTATACAGGCAGTCCACGAAGGAATTAAGCAGGTAGAATGGTGCAGTGAACAAGGATATAACATTCTTGCCACAGGAGAGATGGGGATTGGCAATACAACTACGAGTACAGCACTTGCAAGTATATTATTAAACCTTGAGCCGGAAGCTGTTACCGGAAGAGGTGCAGGACTTGATGATTCAGGGCTTAAAAGGAAAGTGGAAGTCATTGCAAAGGCTAAAGAAATGTATGGCAGATACGCAGATAATCCATTGAAACTTTTACAGAGTATAGGCGGACTTGATATAGCAGGACTTGTGGGAGTGTATATCGGAGGAGCAGTGTATGGGATACCAGTTGTTGCTGATGGTGTTATCGCGACGGTTGCGGCACTTATTGCTGTGAAGCTGCAGCCGGAGATTAATGATTACATTATTGTATCGCATCAGGGAAAAGAACCTGCAATGAAAGCACTTCTTGACAGTCTGGGAAAGAAAGCTGTTATTCATGCAGAGCTTGCGTTAGGCGAAGGAACAGGGGCAGTTATGATGTTTCCGCTTCTTGACATGGCTTTGCAGGTGTACAGGGAAAATACTACATTTGACGATATACAGATAGCTGCATATGAGGATTATGGAAAATGTTGATTATAATTACAGGGGTAAGCGGCAGCGGCAAGTCAGAATATGCTGAACAGATATGCTGCCAGCTTGCTAAAGATAATAAAAAATATTATGTGGCAACTATGCAGCCTTTCGGAGAGGAAGGCAGAATAAGAATTGAAAAGCATAAAAGGCAGCGTGAGGGAAAAGGCTTTGAAACGATAGAGCAGTATCAGAATATAGGCAGTGCATTGGATTGCTGTGATAAAGAAGAAAGACCGGTGGTATTAGTTGAATGCATGTCTAACCTTCTTGCCAACGAATGTTTTGGAGAAGCCGGAAAACCTGATGACATATTTGATGGCTGTATGAAACTGTATTCAGAGTGCAGGCATCTTGTTATTGTAACAAATGAAGTATTTTCAGACGGATGTGAATATGATGCCGGTACAACTGATTATATCAAGCGGCTTGGGGAGATTAATGTGAGGCTTTCCAGAGCAGCAGATGCAGTTGTAGAAGTTGTATATTCAATTCCTGTATTTTTAAAGGGGGATATTGGCGATGTCGATAATTAAATCACTGGTGATTGCATTTTCAATGTATTCCAAAATACCAATGCCACATCTTGAATTAGATGAAAAAGACATGAAATATGTAATGGGATTCTTTCCGCTGATTGGACTTATAACTGGAACTTTGGTTTATGGATGGATATATGCCGGGGAAATTTTATATGTGCCGGATATAAGCAGGACTCTGGTACTTATCATACTGCCGGTTATTATAACAGGGGGAATCCATGTTGACGGTTATATGGATACATGTGATGCACTTAACTCATATGGTGACAGGGAAAAGAAACTGGCAATATTAAAGGATTCGCATATTGGTGCATTTGCAGTTATTAAACTTCTGGTTTATTATGTGCTGTATTTTGCTGCTGCATTTATTGTTGTACAGAAGGCGGGAAATATGCAGATTATTATTATGGTATTTACTTTTTATCTGTCGAGAATTATCAGCGGACTGGCAGCAGTTAATTTCCGCGGTGCAAGAAATAACGGAATGCTTCATACATTTACAAGTGTTACAGCCAGAAAGAGGGTAAATATAATGCTTGTAATGCAGCTTATATTATGTATTTCATGTATGTGTATGTGCAGTATTATAACAGCAATAGTTGTTGTCATTGTAGCATTCCTTGTTTTACTCTATTACAGGCATATGGCATATAAGCAGTTTGGCGGGGTAACAGGTGACCTTGCGGGTTATCTGCTTTGTGTGAGCGAGTTGTGCATGACGGCTGCAATTGCAGTAATTACATTAATTTAGCCAGCAGAATGGAGATAATATGGAAGTATATTTTGGTGGGGCTTATCAGGGAAAGCTTGATTATGTATGCAGTAAAAAGAATATGTCGGTTGTGGCAGATGGGGCAGATTGTAATATTGAAGACCTGGAAAATGCTGAAATATTAAATCATATGCATCTGCTTATAAAAAGATATGTTAAAGAAGGAAAATCAACAGACACTCTGATAGACAGTCTGTATGATATCAATCCGGAGATTATTATAATATGTGATGAAGTTGGAAGCGGAATAGTTCCGTTAGAAAAAGAGGACAGAATATACAGGGAAGCAGTCGGACGCGTACTTTGCAGTGCAGTTAAGAAGGCTGTGCATGTGGAAAGAGTAACCTGTGGAATAGGACAGTGTCTGAAAGGCGGACAGTAAGAAATATGGAGATTGTATTAATCAGACATGGAGCAACAGCAGGAAACATTGAAAAGAGATATATAGGAACTACGGATGAACCATTGTGTGATACAGGAATGGTACAGATACAAGAGTATATGAGAGCCGGATGTTATCCACAGGTACAGGCATTATATGTAAGTCCTTTAAAAAGATGCAGGCAGACAGCAGCATTTATATATCCTGACACGAAGCAGATAATTGTGCAGGATTTCAGGGAATGTGACTTTGGTAAATTCGAGGGAAAGAATTATAAAGAACTGACAGGCGATGAGTATTACCAGAAATGGATTGACAGTAATGGAACAATACCTTTTCCGCAGGGAGAAGATATAGCTGATTTCAGGACAAGATGTGTCCATGCGTGGAACAAGGTTGTTAATGAGTGCATGGAATCAGGGGTGGGAACGGCTGCATGTGTTGTTCATGGAGGAACTATAATGGCGGTTTTGTCAGAAATCTATGGTGGAGATTATTATGATTATCATTGTGGCAATGGGGATGGATATATCTGCGATGTTACTGAGGAAGGACATATAAGTACAATAAAAAAGATTACGGAGAAATAATGAATAATAATATTTTTGGATGTATATTTACATGTCAGACTATAGCAATCGTGTGTGGATATGTGCTTGATCTGATTATCGGAGATCCGCACTGGCTGTATCACCCGGTACGCCTGATAGGAAAACTGATTTCATGGCTGGAAAGCATTTTGTTAAAAGAAGAGTATTCACAAGCAAAGAAATATAAAAGAGGCATAGTTCTGGCAGTTTTAATACCATTAATAACAGGTATTATTACAGCGGGCATACTTGCGGTCTGCTATTATATTAATATAGTGCTTGGATGTGTAGTCGAAACGATTATGTGCTATCAGATTCTTGCTGTGAAATCACTAAAAACAGAGAGCATGAAAGTATATTATGCTTTGAAAAATGAAGGGATTCCACAGGCAAGACAGGCTGTATCAATGATTGTCGGAAGAGATACCAGCCAGCTTGATGAACATGGTATTACGCGTGCGGCTGTTGAGACGGTTGCGGAAAATACATCAGATGGTGTTGTTGCACCATTGTTTTATATGATGTTTTTCGGTGCTGTCGGGGGCTTCGTATATAAGGCAGTTAATACTATGGATTCAATGATTGGCTATAAGAATGATAAATATCTGCATTTCGGAAGATTTGCAGCTAAAATGGATGATGTTGTGAACCTTATTCCTGCAAGAGCAGGCGGATGTCTTATGGTTGCAGCTGCCGGAATTGCACAGCTTGCAGAAAAGTGTATGGGAAGGAATAAAGATTTATCACATTACAGCATGGGCAATGCATGGAAGATTTTTTTAAGGGACAGAATGAAACACAGCAGTCCTAATTCTGCACAGACAGAATCGGCATGTGCAGGAGCATTGAAAGTTTCTCTGTCAGGAGACAACTATTATTTTGGCAGACTTGTGCATAAGCCACAGATTGGAGATTCAATCCGGGAGTTGGAAATTGAAGATATAAAAAGAAGTAATATTTTATTGTATATCACAGCATTTATTATGATTATTATTGTGCTTATTATAAGAAGTGCAGTGATGTGTTATTTTTGTTAATCAGACGAAAGGTTATCATTTATGGAAAAACAGATACATGGCGGGAATATCTATGACAAGGAAGTGTCACTTGATTTTTCGGTTAATATTAATCCGCTTGGAATGCCGGATGGAGTGCAGGACGCAATTCTTAATAATATCAGCGGATATGAGACATATCCTGATATCAGGTATACGGCGTTAAGAGAGGCAGTTGCCGGTAAGGAGAGGGTACAGGCAGAAAGAATACTGTGTGGAAATGGTGCTTCTGAACTTATAATGGCTGTGGTAAGAGCAGTCAGACCTGATAAATGTGCAGTTGCAGCCCCATCTTTTTCGGGGTATGAACGCGCTGTCAGTGCGTATGGTGCAGAAACTGAATATTACAAACTTGATGAAAAGAATGGATTTGGTTATGCAGATGCATGCAGTCAGCTTAAGGATATGGATATCCAGATGTGTTTTATATGTAATCCCAATAATCCTACAGGAAACCTTATACCTGAAGGTATTCTTGTTAATATACTTGATATATGCAGGGACAGGAACATTGTAGTTGTAGCTGATGAGTGCTTTTTAAGGTTTAATCCGCAGTATGAAATTATAAGCTGTAAAAGATTTCTGGATGATTATGATAATCTTGTGATTATAAATGCATTTACAAAGTTTTATGCAATGGCGGGAATCAGATTAGGATATATGATGAGTGCCAATACAGAATTAATTAACAGGGTTTCATTACAGCTTCCGGAATGGAATGTGTCGTCTGTGGCACAGCGTGCAGGAATTGCAGCATTTGCGGATAAAGATTATGAGAAGCATACGCATGAACTTATTCAGAGGGAACGGCAGTTTCTTATCAATGAATTATCAGATATGAAATGTATTGTTTATCCGTCACAGGCAGATTATTTAACATTCAGACTGCCACAAAGTAAAGCAGGATGCATGCTACAGGAAGAATTATTAAAGCATGGGATACTTATACGGTCATGTGGGAGTTATCATAATATGCCGGCTGACTGCTACCGTATAGCAGTAAAGCAGCATGCAGATAATGAAGTTCTTATTAATAATATGAGACAGATACTGGAAGTGTAAAAGAAAGGCGGGGTGCAGTGATTATGGCAAAGAATCTTATGATTCAGGGAACTATGTCTAATGCAGGAAAGAGCATTATAACGGCAGGAATATTAAGAGTGCTGAAGCAGGACGGGTATAATGCAGCACCTTTTAAATCACAGAATATGGCATTGAATTCATACATAACAGCGGATGGTCTGGAAATGGGAAGAGCACAGGTTATGCAGGCAGAAGCGGCAGGAATAGCACCATGTGTAGAAATGAATCCCATATTGTTAAAGCCGACAAGCGATGTGGGTTCACAGGTTATTGTAAACGGAACACCGCTTAAAAATATGCCGGCTAAAGAATATTTCCAGTATAAAAAGAAACTGATTCCGGACATATTAAAAGCCTATGACACTCTTGACAGAAAATATGATGTGATAGTACTTGAGGGCGCAGGAAGTCCGGCAGAGATTAATCTTAAGAAAGATGATATTGTTAATATGGGAATGGCGGAGCTTGTAGATGCACCGGTGCTTCTTGTTGGAGATATTGACCGTGGTGGCGTGTTTGCGCAGCTTGTTGGAACAATCATGCTTCTTGAAGAAAAGGAACGCAGGCGCGTAAAAGGTCTGGTCATGAATAAGTTCCGTGGAGACAGGAAGATACTTGAGCCAGGTATAAAACAGTTATATGACATATGTCCGATTCCTGTTGCCGGGGTAATTCCTTATGTCAGGCTTGATATTGAAGATGAAGACAGCCTTGCTTCAAGGCTTGAAACATCGGACTCAGTTGTTTCAGGGGAAAAGCTGGATATAGTTGTAATAAGACTGCCTCATATTTCGAATTTTACGGATTTTAATGCACTCGAAAGGCTGCCGGAGGTTAATTTAAGATATGTCGATAAGGCAGAACAGATAGGAAATCCCAATCTTATAATTCTTCCGGGAAGCAAGAATACCATTAATGATTTAAAATGGCTGCGTAAGAATGGAATTGAAGCACAGATTATAAAATGTGCAAGGCAGGAGATACCTGTATTTGGAATATGTGGTGGTTACCAGATCTTAGGAAATGTTATTGATGATTCATGTAATGCAGAAACCGGTGAGGTTATTCCGGGAATAGGTCTTTTGCCGGTTACAACTACATTTACACTGTCTAAGCACCGTACAAGATCAAGAGGAATAATCTGCAGCCAGTCAGGAATGTGGGAAATGCTTGGAGAGAAAAAATGTGCCGGATATGAAATTCATATGGGAGAGAGTACTGTGAATGAAGGACAGGCACATGCATTTGCAAAAATATATAATACTGTCGATGGAACCGAATATATGGACGGATGTGTCTGTGGGAATGTGGCAGGAACTTATCTTCATGGAATATTTGATGAGAAAGAATTCTGTGACAGTTTTATAAACATGCTTGGTAAAAGATGTGGGATTGCGACACACGGCGGTTCAGACATGAGTTTTGAAGAATATAAGCAGAGAGAGTATGACAAGCTGGCAGATGCAATCCGTGAAAATATGGATATGAAGTATATATATGAAATTATGGGATTGTAGACAGCAGGAAGGGAGATACATTATATGAATAGTATAAAGAAGGCATATTACCATCTTCCTGGTTTGTTTGAATTCTATGAGTTGTATGAAGCATTTTTGCCGGTATATCGGGGGCACAGGGAGTATTTCTATGACTGGTGCGGGATTGGCTCAATATATGGTGCGCCTGCAGACTGTATCTGGGGCGGCGGACGAATAGGTTCCGGTGAAAAAAGTGTGCAGGAAGTTATGAATCTGATGAGTGAATATGGGATATCGGCAAGGCTGACATTCAGCAATTCACTGCTTCGCGAAGAACATTTAGCTGATGAAAAATGTAATGCGTTATGTAAGGCACTTAATGAAAGCAAAGGAATGAGCAATGGCGTGATTGTACATTCTGACCTTCTTGCCGGGTATATCAAGAAGCATTATCCGAATCTTTATCTTGTCTCATCGACAACGAAGGTGCTGACGGATTTCAATGATTTACTGGATGAAGTAAAAAGAGAAGATTTCCAGTATGTAGTGCCGGATTTCAGGCTGAATAAAGTATTTGACAAGCTGGTGAAGCTTACAGATAAAGAAAAGGATAAGGTGGAATTCCTGTGTAATGAGTGCTGCTGGTTCGGATGTTACGACAGAAAGAACTGCTATGAGATTGTGAGCCGCCAGAATCTTGGCGAGGACTGTTCCGACCATGTATGTGTTGCACCGGATTCACAGAGTGGATACCGGTTTTCTAAGGCAATGGAGAATCCAGCATTTATCAGTGTTGATGATATAAGGAATACATATATGCCAATGGGATTTTCCAATTTCAAGATAGAAGGGCGAGGACTTGGAAGCGCACTGGTGCTGGAATTCCTATTGTATTACATGATAAAGCCGGAGTATCAGATACATGTAAGAGAAGAGATATATCTGGATAATATGCTGGATATATTCTGAAAATATTATGAAACTAAGGAGGGCGTATGTCGGATATTATTAAGATAGAACATCTGAATAAATGTTTTGGCGATGTGAAGGCAGTTAACGACTTAAGTTTCCGCGTAAAGAAGGGAGAATTGTTCGCATTTTTAGGTGTAAATGGTGCTGGAAAAAGCACAACGATTTCTATTATATGCGGGCAGTTACGCAAGGACAGCGGAAATGTGTGGATTAAGGATAAAGAAGCAGACAGGGCAGGCAGTGAAACAAAGAGGCTGCTGGGAGTTGTGTTTCAGGACAGTGTTCTTGATAAACCTCTTACAGTTAAGGAGAATCTTAAAAGCAGGGCGGCGTTGTATGGAATTACTGGAAATGCATTTGAAAAAAGACTGGCAGAACTGGTGGAGATACTTGATTTCGGGGATTACATTAACAGACCGGTTGGTAAGCTGTCAGGCGGACAGAGAAGAAGAATTGATATTGCAAGGGCGCTGATTCACAGACCGGAGATACTGATTCTTGATGAGCCGACGACGGGACTTGACCCGCAGACAAGGCTTCTTATATGGAATGTTATTGAGAGACTTCGTACAGAGGAGAACATGACGGTATTCCTTACAACTCATTACATGGAGGAGGCGGCAAGTGCCGGATATGTTGTGATTCTTGATAAGGGAAGCATTGTGGCAGAGGGAACTCCTTTGGAATTAAAGAATGAATATGTTCATGATACGATATCTTTGTATGGAGTTACAGAGGATGAGATTAAAGCTTTGGAAACAGAGTACAAAGCAATCCGTGATGGTTACAGGATTCAGGTTAAGAACACACTTGAAGCTACGAAAATGATTGTGAAACATCAGGAGATATTCCGTGATTATGAAGTCGTAAAAGGCGGTATGGATGATGTATTTCTTGCTGTGACTGGGAAAATATTGGGAGGTGGTCAGTGATGAAAGAGATAACCGCACTTGTAAGCAGAAACAGAAAACTCTTTTTTAAGGACAAAGGAATGTTATTCTCATCAATGATAACTCCGGTAATTCTTATTGTTTTGTACGCAACATTTTTAGCAAATGTATACAAAGATTCTTTTGTTTCTGCAACTAAGGACATGATTGATTTACCAGACAAAATAATTAACGGCACAGTGGCAGCACAGTTAGCTGCGGCACTTCTTGCAGTAAGCTGTGTAACTGTTACATTCTGCGTCAATCTTACGATGGTTCAGGACAGAGCCAGCGGAGCAAGAAAAGATTTTGATGTTTCGCCTGTAAGCAAAACAAAGATTTATATAGGATATTTCTTATCAACAGTACTTAATTCGCTTATGGTTAATGGCACAGCACTTGCATTATGCCTGCTTTACATATTGAAAATGGGCTGGTATATGAGTGCGTCAGATGTAATATTTGTTATATTGGATATGATTCTTCTTGTGTTATTCGGAAGCACGCTTTCAAGCATTGTAAGCTATCCGTTAAAGACGCAGGGGCAGTTGTCGGCGGTTGGAACTATTGTAAGTGCAGGGTATGGATTTGTGTGCGGTGCATACATGCCGATATCTAATTTTAGTTCAGGGCTGCAGAAAGCATTGTCCTACCTTCCGGGTACATACGGAACTTCCCTGGTTAAGAACCACATGCTCAATGGAGTGTATAAAGAGATGGCAGACACAGGGCTTCCGTCAGAAGCGGTCACAGTCATAAGGAACACTCTGGACTGTAATCCTGTATTCATGGGACATGTCGTTGGCGTGCCACAGATGTATTTAATTATGGCTGGAAGCATAGTTGTATTCGGAGCAGTTTATCTTCTGATTATCATGATTCGGGAGAGATAATAATCTTAATATAATCTTAATATCATATAAAAATGCTTAACCCCTTTTTTAACATAATTCTGGTAGATTTCAATTATGTTAGAAAAGGGGAATTTTTTATGTTTGACAACAGGATAAGAAAACATTTGTCATCATTCCGGGTTATAACAATTGGATTTGGTGGATTAATCATATTAGGAGCATTGCTTCTTATGCTGCCGGTTTCATCAGCCAGTGGCTGTGTAACACCGTTTGGTGATGCATTATTTACATCTACATCAGCGGTATGCGTTACCGGATTAGTAGTACTGGATACAGGAAGCTACTGGTCTTCATTTGGACAGCTTGTAATAATTACGCTTATACAGATAGGAGGGCTTGGTGTAATTACTGTTGCCGTTGCATTTTCTTTATTGTCAGGAAAGAAAGTGTCTTTAATGCAGAGAAGCTTTATGCAGGAATCTGTATCAGCACCGGTGGTTGGAGGAATAGTCAGGCTTACCGGATTTATATTAAAAGGAACATTTATCATAGAATTATCAGGAGCATTGCTTATGATGCCGGTATTCTGCAGAGATTATGGATTGAAAGGAATCTGGTTTGCAATATTTCATTCAATATCAGCATTCTGTAATGCAGGATTTGATGTGCTAGGAACAGCGGATAATCAATTTGCTTCAATGACGACATATGCCTGTAATCCTGTTATTAATATTACATTGATGCTTCTTATTGTGATAGGTGGAATTGGATTTGTTACGTGGGAAGATATTAAGAATAATAAGTATCATTTTAAAAGATATAAGATGCAGAGCAAATTAATAATTGTTACAACAGCCGTTCTTATAACAGTACCTGCAATTATATTTATGATAAATGATATGATGACTGGAAGCGAGAGAATGCCTATATTTAAGGCACTTTTTCAATCAGTGACATTAAGGACTGCTGGATTTAATACGGTTGACCTTAATGCAATGAAACAGGCATCTGTAATGATTATGATAATTCTTATGCTTATAGGTGGTTCACCAGGTTCAACAGCAGGTGGTATGAAAACAACTACATTTGCAGTTCTTATGGGAAACATGGTTGCAACATTTAAGAGAAATAAGAATATTCATTTTTTTGAAAGAAGAATAGATAACGATACAGTTAAAAATGCAGCTACGATAGCTATGATGTACATTACATTATTTGTTACAGGTGCATTTATTATAAATGTCACAGATGGAATTTCATTAGGAAAATGTCTTTTTGAAACAGCATCAGCAGTAGGTACGGTCGGATTGACATTAGGTATTACTCCACAACTTGGAATATTATCAAGAATTGTTCTTATTATTCTTATGTTTATGGGCAGAGTTGGCGGTCTTACATTAATATATGCTGCTTTTTCTAGAAATGGAAACAGCTATTCAAAATTTCCTGAAGAAAAGATTAATATAGGATAGGAGCACAATATGAAAAAGAATGTATTACTTATAGGAGCCGGAAGATTTGGAAAACATATGGCTATGCAGCTTAATCAGCTTGGACATCAGGTGATGGCAGTTGATACTGATGAGAACAGAATTAACGATGTTATGAATATAGTCACAAATGCACAGATTGGAGACAGCACGAATGCTGAATTTTTAAAATCATTAGGTGTTGGAAATTTTGATGTGTGTATGGTGACAATTGGTGACAGTTTTCAGAATTCGCTGGAAACGACATCACTGTTAAAGGAACTTGGAGCCAGATATGTGGTATCAAGAGCTGAGCGGGATGTACAGGAAAAATTCCTGCTGCGTAATGGTGCAGATGCGGTTGTATATCCTGAAAAACACGAAGCAAAGTGGGCTGCAATACGCTACACTGCGGACCATATTCTTGATTTAATACAACTGGATAATACTCATGCAATTCTTGAAGTGGAAGTTCCTGAGTCGTGGTTAGGAAAAAGTATTATTGAACTTGATATAAGAAAAAAATATGGAGTAAACATAATGGCTATAAAGCATAATGACTCAATAAATGTAAATGTTGAACCAGATATTGTACTTACAGAAGATATTACATTACTTGTGTTAGGAGATTATAAAAATCTGAAAAAATGCTTTAAGGTTTAAGATTAGGGGGCATGAGCATGAAGACGGGATTAATTATAATAATACTGATAGTTGTGATATTATTATTTATGGCAGCAGGATGGTATGTTATGAATAAAATAGACGGATTTATGAACAGAACAAGAAGAACAAATGACAAAGATACAATGAATGCTGTATTGAATGAAAGTGATGATAACGAAAAAAAGAGATATTAAATTGAAAATGTGTTATTATACACAAAATAAAATAAGGTGGTAATTATAACGGAAAAGACATTAAAAAAACTTGTAAAAGAATTCTTAATAACAATAGGCTTTTTAAGCATTGCAACAGTAATAGGAATGCTGCTTATATATATTGGATTTACAGAATCAAATGTTATTATGGTATATCTTCTGTGCGTGCTTTTGCTTTCGATATTCACTAATGGATATATCTGGAGTGTGGTGGGTTCGCTTGTAAGTGTTGTTCTGATGAATTTCTTCCTGACAGAACCAAGATTTACTTTTCATACATATGACACAGGATATCCGCTCACATGTGTTATTATGCTTGCTGCGTCAATGCTTACAGGAACTCTGGAATCTAAACTGAAAAAACATGTTCGTATGTCAGAACAGGCTGCTTACAGGGAAAAGACACTACAGTTAAGGGCTAATCTTTTAAGGACGATTTCACACGATTTAAGAACACCACTCACATCAATATCAGGTAATGCCAATAATCTTATGTACAATTATGATAAGCTTGATAATGATACGAGAGAGCAGATATTTACAGATATATATGATGATTCAGAATGGTTAATCAGTCTTGTAGAGAATATATTGTTTGTAACAAGATTTGAGGATGGAACAGTAACTCTTAATATGTCTGACCAGCTGATAGATGAAGTTATTGCTGAAGCGTTAAAACATATCAACAGAAAAAGCTGTGAACATAAAATACATGTGGATTGCGGCAAAGAACTGCTTCTTGTGAGAATGGATGCCAGACTTATAATACAGGTTATTATTAATATAGTCGATAATGCGATAAAGTATACACAGGAAGGCTCTGATATATATATTAAAGCAAGAAAAGAAGGCAGATATGTAATTATATCCATTGAAGATAATGGCGCGGGAATACCTGATGACATGAAAGAAAATGTATTTGATACATTTTTTACCTGTAACAATGAAATTGCAGATAACAGAAGAAGTCTCGGACTTGGGTTATCTTTATGTAAAACTATTATAAATGCACATGGAAGTGAACTGGAATTAAGGGATAATACACCATATGGATGCATTTTTGAATTCAAGCTGCAGTTAAGCGAGGTACATTTAAATGAATAAAACACAGGTTCTTGTAGTTGAGGATGATTCACCAATAAGAAATCTTATAACAACAACATTAAAAACTAATAATTACAGGTATTTAACTGCTGTGAATGGAGAGAGTGCTATTTCACAGACTGCATCACATAATCCTGATATAATTCTGCTAGACTTAGGACTTCCTGATATAGATGGAGTGGAAGTTATAAAAAAGATAAGAACATGGACTAATACACCAATAATTGTTATAAGCGCGAGAACTGAAGATGCGGATAAGATAGAGGCACTTGATGCAGGTGCAGACGATTATCTTACAAAGCCGTTTTCAGTAGATGAGCTTCTTGCAAGATTACGTGTAACAGTAAGAAGACTGTCGCTTATGCAGACAGATATGACTCAGAATACAAGTGTATTTGAGAATGGAGATTTAAAAATTGACTATGCAGCTGGCTGTGCATATCTGAATGGAGAGGAGCTGCATCTTACACCTATTGAATATAAGCTTCTCATATTATTATCAAGAAATGTCGGAAGAGTGCTGACATACACTTATATTACTAAGAATATATGGGGCAGTTCATGGGAAAATGATCTGGCATCACTTAGAGTATTCATGGCAACATTAAGAAAGAAAATTGAAAAAGATGTCAATTCCCCGCAGTATATACAGACGCATATTGGTATAGGATACAGAATGCTAAGAGTATAATTATGGATTCCCTCATAAAAATGTAAAACCTGTAAAGTAAAAAAGATTAAGCGATATTGTATGAATTTACTTTTATACAATATCGCTTTTATGTGTTTATTTATCCCAGTTAAATGAATAAGAGACAGCTTTTTTCCACATTCTGACCTTGGAATCACGCTCATTCTGGCTGATTTCAGGGTCAAATGTTCTGTCTACAGACCAGTTCTTTCTTATGTCGTCGGTACTTTTCCAGTAACCAACTGAGAGTCCGGCAAGGTAAGCCGCGCCCATGGCAGTTGTTTCAACACATACAGGTCTGTTTACAGGAGCGCCGGATATATCAGCCTGCATCTGCATAAGAAGGTTGTTAGCACTAGCTCCACCATCGACCTTAAGAGAAGAAAGTTCTATGCCTGAATCTGCTTTCATTGCAGTAAGAACATCGTTTACCTGATAAGCGATTGATTCAAGTGTGGCGCGTATAATGTGGTATTTGTTGACACCACGGGTTATTCCTAAGATAGTACCTCTTGCGTACTGGTCCCAGTATGGCGCACCAAGTCCTGTAAATGCGGGAACAACGTAGCATCCGTTGGTATCAGGAACTTTTCTTGCCATATATTCCGAATCCTGTGAAGAATCAATAAAATGCATTTCGTCACGAAGCCACTGTATGGCAGCTCCGGCTACATATATCGAGCCTTCAAGGGCATATGTGACTTTACCGTCAAGTCCCCATGCAATAGTAGTAACAAGACCGTTCTTTGAGAAAATAGGATTTTCTCCAGTATTCATAAGAAGGAAGCAGCCTGTTCCATATGTATTCTTGGCCTCTCCGGCATCAAAACAGGTCTGTCCGAAAAGTGCAGCCTGCTGGTCGCCGGCAGCTCCTCCGATTGGGATAGGACAGCCGAAGAATTCAGCGGAGGTCTCACCAAATATGCTGCTTGACGGGACTGCCTTTGGAAGCATGCATTTTGGAATATCAAGCTCTTTTAAGATGTCATCATCCCATTCAAGTGTATTAATGTTGAAAAGCATTGTTCTTGATGCATTGGAATAATCTGTGGCGTGAACCTGACCTTTGGTAAGTTTCCAGATTAACCATGTTTCAATTGTGCCAAAAAGCAGATCTCCTTTTTCGGCACGCTCACGGACACCTTTAACATTATCAAGAATCCATTTTAACTTGGTTCCAGAAAAATATGCATCAATAACAAGACCGGTTTTATTACGGATTGTTTCTGTAAGCCCTTTCTTTTTAAGAGAATCTGCATATTCTGAAGTTCTTCTGCACTGCCATACGATAGCATTGTATACAGGTTCACCAGAATGTCTGTCCCATACAACTGTTGTTTCACGCTGGTTGGTTATTCCTATTGAGGCAATATCTGACGCATTAGCACCTACATTTGCAAGAGCCTGCCTGGCAACTTCCAGAATTGTTGACCAGATTTCATCTGCATCATGTTCAACCCAACCGGGTTTTGGGAAATATTGTGTAAATTCTTTCTGTGCAACACTGCACATCTCGCCACTTCTGTTGAAAAGAATACAGCGGTTGCTTGTTGTTCCGGCATCAAGAGCCATTATGTATTTTGCCATGTTAAAGTCCCCTTTATATAATTTTCTTAAACATATCCAGTTGATAGTTATTTTATATTTAAATTATTGTTTTATCAATGTATTAATGATAAAATAGGAACGGTATTTTGAGCAATGTGGGTTTATAGGATATTACTGGTACAAAGGAGGCAGCTATGGTAGACATGAGCAGATACAATAAGTTAAGGATTAACCCTGATAGATATAATTATGATCTGGCTACGAATCTTCCATTAAGAAGAACTTTTTGGAGAATAGCTGATAAAACAGTACTTTTTAATAACAAAACATATTGCATACTGGCGATAGATATAGAGAATTTTCATCTTATTAATAAGTGGTATGGTCGTGAAACTGGTGATGAGCTTCTTATAGAGATTGGAAAAGCTCTTAAGATGATAGATGCCGGGTATGGAACAATTTCCGGATATATGGGTGGAGACAATTTCTGTGTTATATTTGAAGAGAACGATGATATAATTAATATTATCAGAGAAAAGATATCAGGTATTGTTAACGGATACAGGGGATATGATATTACAAGGGCATATTATGGTGCATATAAGACAGCAGATAAGGATATAACCACTGGAGAGATGTGTGATTATGCGTATGGAGCGCTAGAGATAGCAAAACAGCGCCCTGATAAGGACATATGCTGGTATGATGAGAGTATGGCAAGGGAACAGGAAGCAGAAGCAAGGCTTATGCCGGAGATATGCAGTGCAATGGATAATGGAGAATTTACATTTTATTTGCAGCCAAAGTGTATATTACAGACAGGTAAGATTATTGGTTCTGAGGCACTTGTGAGATGGATAAGTCCTGAGAAAGGATTTATTTCGCCTGGACAGTTTATTCCGTTGCTTGAAAAAAACGGATTCATAAATAAACTTGATGTGTATATATGGGATAAAGTATGTCAGACTATAAGAAGATGGCTTGATGAGGGAAGAACAGCACTGCCAATATCAATAAATGTTTCGAGAGCAGATATATACTCTATGGATGTTGTAAGAATACTTAAAGACATGATTGAAAAATATAATATTTCAACAGAGTATATTGAAATAGAGATTACAGAGAGTGCATATGTGGAGAATGGCTCTATAATTAAGGATACAGAGAAGGCATTTAAGGATGCAGGTTTTAAGATTCTTATAGATGATTTTGGAAGTGGATATTCATCACTTAACATGCTTAAGGATATCGATGCAGATGTTCTGAAGCTGGATATGAAATTTCTCGATCTTAATTCGAAAAATAATGATAAAGGTGTAAGCATTATAACTTCAGTTCTTGATATGGCAAGACAGTTGGATCTTCCGGCTATTGCTGAGGGTATTGAGACTGATGAACAGCTTAAGCTGCTTGAACTTTTAGGCTGTGAATATGCACAGGGATACTATTATTACAGACCTATGCCTATAAGTGATTTTGAGAAGCTAGTTGATAATAAGGATAACGTAGCGGATAAGCTTATTATTTTAAGAACAAGAAAGAATGATAAGTCTTATCTTAAGGAGATAACTGATTACTTCTGGAAGATTGCAGATGTTGATCTGGATACGGGAGCATATCACTTTATAAGAAGGGCAGATGAGCCTGATTATGTTATGACACCGAGACCTAAGACTATTGCAGAATATGCAGACAGATATATTAAGTATGGTGTTATTCACCCAGAAGATGTTTCGATTTACAAGGAAGCTATTGATTTTAACAGAATTAAGAAACATCTTGATGAGGGGAAAGAAAGAGGAAGATACCAGATAAGATATAATATGGATGGAACATACAAATGGTATGTATTTGAGGTTACTAAGCCAACAAATTATTCTGAGGATAACAGGAGAGTGCTTTTCTCATGGAAAGAAGCTGATTATCAGGCAGGTGCAAGAGAAGATGCAATGGATATTATATATAATACATTTATTAAGATACTCAGAGCCGATTTCCTGCATGACAGATATGAGCTTATAAAGTCAACTCAGGAGGATATAATTAGAGATGCCGGATTATCAGGCAGCATTAAGGAATATATTGATAAATATATTGATATGGGAGTAGTTCATCCGGAGGATGCCATGGTATATAGAGATTTTGTCAATCCGGACAAGGTGCTTGAACATTTCAGAAATAATAAAAAATCATTAAGATTGAGATACAGACGGCTTCTTGATGGAGAGTATAAGTGGGTGGAGATGACAGTATCAAAGAGCAAGGATTACAGTGAAGACATACCCGTGTTTATATTTTATCTCAGGGAAGTAAGATATATATGAGAATACGATAGTTTCTGAAACAAAGAAAGAGAAGTAACTATGTTAAACAATAGTAACAATTGTTATTATGAATAACTTTACAACCTTTTCTTTCAATGATATTATGTGTGTTGCTAAAAGAATGTACAGCTAAGGAGGCATTATGGCACAGGAAATATTAAATGTGAGCCAGCTTAAGGTTGGTGTTGAAGATAAAGAAATACTTCATGGGGTTGATCTTTCTCTTAATAAGGGGGAGACTCATGTACTTATGGGACCTAACGGAGCAGGTAAGTCTACTCTTGGTTATGCTCTTATGGGTAACCCAAGATATGAGATATTAGGTGGTAAGGTTACATTTAACGGAGAAGATTTACTTTCTAAGAATGTTGCTGAGAGATCACAGGCAGGTCTTTTTCTGTCTTTCCAGAATCCTATTGAGGTTCCTGGTATTACACTTGGTAATTTTATAAGAAGTTCTATGGAGCAGCGTGGAAAGAAGATGACATACTTCAAGTTCAAGAAGCTCCTTCAGGAGAAGATGGAATTCCTTCAGATGGATCCATCATATATGGACAGAGACCTTAATGTTGGTTTCTCAGGTGGTGAGAAGAAGAAAGCTGAGATATTACAGCTTCTTATGCTTGAGCCTTCTCTTGCTATTCTTGATGAGACTGACTCGGGACTTGATGTAGATGCTGTTAAGACAGTATCGCTAGGTGTTGAAGAGTATCAGAAGACTCAGAACGGAGCACTTCTTATTATCACTCACAGCACCCGTATCTTAGAGGCACTTAAGGTGGATTATACTCATGTTCTTGTCAATGGTAATGTTGTTGCAACAGGCGACAGTGCTATGATTGATGATATCAATGAGAATGGTTTCGAAAGATTCATCAGGTAATTAAGGCTCGGAGGCTTGTAATGGAAGAAAAGACATTTGTAGATGACATAAACAGAAGTGTTTATGATATTAAGAACGAAGAGAACGATTCTTATAGAATAAAGCAGGGACTTACTCCAGAAATCGTTGAGAAGATATCAGAAGAGAAGCATGATCCTGCTTGGATGAGAGAGTTCAGACTTAAGTCATTAGAGATATATAATAATATGCAGGTGCCTGACTGGGGTCCGTCTATTGATGGACTCAATATGGATAATATTGCTACTTATGTTCGTGCCAATACGAATATGAAGGGTGACTGGAAGGATGTACCAGAAGAGATTAAGGATACATTTGACAGATTAGGTATTCCTAAGGCGGAGAGAGAGTCGTTAGCCGGAGTTGGAGCACAGTACGACTCAGAGCTTGTATACCATAATGTCCGTAAGGAGGTTGCTGACCAGGGTGTTGTATACACTGATATGGAAAGTGCACTTACAGGTGAATATGCAGATATGGTACACGAGCATTTTATGAAGCTTATTACACCACAGGATCATAAGTTCGCAGCACTTCACGGAGCTGTATGGTCTGGTGGTTCATTTGTGTATGTACCAAAGGGAGTTAATCTTGAAATCCCTCTTCAGTCATATTTCAGACTTAATGCTGCAGGAGCAGGTCAGTTTGAGCATACACTTATTATTGTTGATGAGGGTGCAAGTCTTCACTTTATTGAAGGATGTTCAGCACCTAAATATAACGTTGCCAATCTTCATGCAGGTGCGGTTGAACTTTTTGTGGCTAAGAATGCAAAGCTTCGTTACTCAACAATTGAGAACTGGAGCAAGAATATGTATAACCTTAACACTAAGAGAGCAACTGTTGCTGAAGGTGGTAAGATTGAATGGGTTTCAGGCTCATTTGGTTCGCATGTATCATATCTGTATCCTATGAGTATCCTTAATGGAGAACGCTCAAGCTGTGAATTCACAGGAATTACATTTGCAGGAGCAGGACAGAACCTTGATACAGGTATGAAGGTAGTTCATAATGCACCAGGTACAACATCAGTTGTAAGTACTAAGTCAATATCTAAGGGTGGCGGAATCAGTACTTTCAGAAGTGCGGTAACAATGACTACCAAGGCTAAGAAGAGTAAATCATCAGTTTCATGTCAGTCACTTATGATAGATGATATTTCAAGATCTGATACAATTCCGGCTATGGATATCCGTGTTAATGATGCGGATGTAGGACATGAGGCAACAATTGGACGAATCAGTGATGATGCTGTATTTTATCTTATGTCAAGAGGAATTCCGGAAGATGATGCGAGAGCAATGATTGTTTCAGGATTTGCTGATAATGTATCTAAGGAGCTTCCACTTGAGTATGCAATGGAGATGAACAATCTTATCCGTCTTGAGATGAAGGGCAGCATTGGTTAAGTTAATCAGAGTGAGGAATATGATATGATAGGTATCGAAGAAAAGGACATGATAATAAACCGTATCCCAGCCAAGACATGGAATCATCTTCATATGAACCAGAGCAGGGTTGGAGAGGTTGTGATTAATCGTACAGGTGAGTTAAATGCTTCTGTTAATGATGTAAGTCTCATTGATGATGGAAAGCTTAATAATGGTGAGCTTGACAATATCATTGGTGGATGTGGTCAGGAGATTACAGAGGCAGCTAGGAAATCACAGACTGAACCTGTATATTATATAACAGATAAGAAGAATGCAGGCTTCGTAAGACTTGATTTCAATTATGGCAGGAACAATGCAGACATTAATGTTGTTGGTATTGAGACTAAAGAGAATGCCAGCATTGATGTTTACATGGATTTTAATGGAGATAAAGATGGAGAAGGCTTTGCAGCAGTACAGACAAGATTATATGCTGCCAAGGATTCAGTTATCCGTCTTATCCAGATTCAGAGGGTAGGCAGTGAGACAACATTTATTAATGATATCGGTGGTTACTGTGAAGATGGTGCAAGAATTGAACTTGTGCAGCTTTATTTAAGCGGAAAGAACAGATACGAAGGCTGTGAGATTAAGCTTGCAGGTGATGGAAGTTCTATGTCTGCAGAGATTGGATATGTTGCAGCAGGTAAAGAAAGACTTGATATGAACTACTGCGTAAGACATATCGGCAAGAAGACAGAGTGTGCAATCAATGCGGCAGGTGCATTGAGAGATACAGCATTTAAGCTGTTCAGAGGAACTATTGATTTCGTTAAGGGTTCAGCAGGTTCTGTAGGTAATGAGAAGGAAGAAGTTCTTCTTATTGATGAAAAATGTGTCAACCAGACTATTCCTATTATTCTATGTGCAGAAGAAGATGTTGTCGGTAATCACGGTGCAACTATAGGAAAGCCTGATGAGGAGCTTTTATTCTATCTTGAATCAAGAGGAATACCGGCACAAGAATGTTATAATATGCTGGCAGCAGCTAAGCTTTTAGCTGTATGCGGCCAAATCCCTGATGATGGTATCAGGAACGAGATACATGACTACATTAAAGAGGTTTATTAATGAGTGAGTTAAGTAAGACGATTGAGTCTATAAGAAAAGATTTCCCACTTATTTCGGGAAGCAATATTGCATATCTTGATAATGCAGCGACTACACAGAAGCCACAGGCTGTTCTTGATGCAGTTAATAAGTATTATCAGGAGATGAACGCCAATCCGTTCAGAGGTGTATACGAATTAAGTGAGATTGCTACAGAAAGTTATGAGAATGCAAGAAAGGCAGTAGCTCAGTTTATTGGTGCTAAAGATGCAAGCCAGATAGTATTTACAAGAAATGCTACAGAGAGTCTTAACTTAATTGCATACAGTTATGGAATGAATTTCATTAAAGAGGGTGATGAGATTGTTGTTAGTGTTATGGAACACCACAGCAATTTCCTTCCATGGAAGCAGGTTGCAGAAAAATGTGGAGCGGTATTAAAGCAGCTTACACCTGATGAGAATGGAGAGATTACAGACAAGTCTTTAGAGGTTATCACAGATAAGACTAGGCTTGTAGCAGTTACCCAGGTTTCTAATGTATTAGGAAGAGTTAATGATATAAAGCATATTGCAGAGGTTGCACATGCACATGGTGCGGTTATTGTGGCTGACGGAGCACAGAGTGTTCCTCATATGCCAGTTAATGTAACAGACCTTGATGTTGACTTCCTTGTATTTTCTGGACATAAGATGTTAGCACCTATGGGAATCGGAGCATTATATGGAAAGAAAGAGCTTCTTGACAAGATGCCACCATTCTTAAGCGGTGGTGAGATGATTGAGATTGTTCACTGGGACAGAGTTAAATATGCAGAGGTTCCACATAAGTTTGAGGCAGGAACTGTTAATACTGGCGGTGCAGTCGGACTTCATGCGGCAATTGATTATATTAACAATGTTGGATTTGACACAATTATGGCACAGGAGCGAAAGCTTACTAAGATTGCTGTTGATGCCATTAATGACATGAAGGGAGTCAACTTAATAGGTTCTTCGAAGGCAGAAGACCATGAGGGTATAGTCACATTTACAATTGACGGAGTACACCCACATGATGTTGCTTCTATACTTGATTCACAGCATATTGCAGTAAGAGCAGGACATCACTGTGCACAGCCATTAATGGATTTCCTTAAGGTTAATTCAACAACGAGAGCAAGCTTTGCTTTCTATAACACAGAAGAAGAAGTACAGCATTTTATAGAAGAACTATCTAAGATCAGGGGGCTTATGGGATATGGAGACTAAAACTTTTTATAATGAGGTTCTTACGGACCATAACATGCATCCATATCATAAGCATGATATAGACAATGCAGACTTAGAGCTTGAGGGTGTTAATCCAAGCTGTGGAGATGACATAATCTTAAAGCTTAAGTTTGATGATGCTAAGAAAACTATTGTTGATGGGGCATTTACAGGAGATGGCTGTGCAATATCGCAGGCATCAGCAGATATAATGCTTGAGCTTATCATTGGAAAGCCTATTGATGAGGCCGTACATCTTTCAGAACTTTTTCTTAAGATGATTAAGGACGAGGCAACTGAGGAAGAGATTGATGAGCTTGATGAAGCCGGAGCATTAAGAGATATCTCTCATATGCCAGCAAGAGTTAAATGTGCAGTACTTGGCTGGCACACAATGGAAGAGATGGTAGAGAACCTTAAGAATGTTTAGAATGTAACCCAATCACTTATAATATGGTGATTGGGTTTTAATGTTTGTAGATAAGAATGGAGTAAATATGGAAAAGGAATTAGTTAAGCAGCAGCTTCTTACAGGAGAACGTGCTCTTTTTGCAAGCAAAGACCTTCGTATTGAAGATTCTATATTTGATGATGGCGAGTCTCCATTAAAGGAGAGCAGTAATATAGAGCTTGTAAACAGCAGCTTTAAGTGGAAATATCCACTCTGGTACTGTAACAATGTCAATGTAAAGGACTGTTATTTCTTTGAGATGGGAAGAGCAGGAGTATGGTACACTAACGATATTAATGTTGAGGATACAATTATTGAAGCACCTAAGAATTTCAGAAGATGTAACAGATTAGGCCTTAAGAATGTGGAATTTGTCAATGCAGAGGAAACTCTTTGGAGCTGTGATAATGTTACTATGACAAATGTAGTGGCAAAGGGTAATTATTTTGCAATGAACAGCAACGATATGAAGATTGATGGTCTTAAGCTTGTTGGCAATTATCCATTTGACGGAAGTAAGAATCTTGAGATAAGAAATTCAAGACTTATGAGCAAGGATGCTTTCTGGAATGCTGAAAATATAACAGTGTATGATTCATACATTTCAGGTGAGTACCTTGGCTGGAATTCAAAGAATCTTACGTTTATTAACTGTACAATAGAGAGCCTTCAGGGATTATGCTACATTGATAATCTTGTTATGAAGAACTGCAAGCTTATTAATACAACACTTGCTTTCGAGTATTCAACTGTAGATGCTGATATCACAAGCAGGGTTGACAGCGTGTTAAATCCAACTTCCGGAACTATAACAGCAGACAGTATAGATAAGCTTATAATTGAGAAGGATAAGGTTAATCCTTCGCTTACTAAGATAGTATGCAGGAATTAATAAGTAGAATTAAGAAGGGAAATCCGAGAATGAAATATGATTTTGATACAGTAGTGAACCGCCGTAATACGGATTCTTTAAAATGGAATGTGGCAGAGAATGAACTTCCTATGTGGGTTGCTGACATGGATTTTAAGACGGCACCTGAGATAACTGAGGCTATTAAGGCAAAGGCAGACCTCGGTGTATACGGTTATACTGAGATATCAAAGGACTGGTATGACGCATACACAGGCTGGTGGGAAAGACGCCACAATTTCAGGATGGAAGACGACTGGCTTATGTTTGTAACAGGCGTTATACCTGCAATATCAAGCTCTGTAAGAAAGCTTACGACACCAGCAGAGAATGTTGTAATCATGACACCTGTATACAACATTTTCTTTAACAGTATTCTTAATAATGGCAGAAATGTGTTACAGAGCCAGCTTGCATATGAGAATGGCAGGTATGTAATAGATTTTGAAGACCTTGAAGTTAAGCTCAAGAACCCACAGACAACACTTCTTATTCTGTGCAACCCACAGAATCCGGGTGGAAATGTGTGGAGTAAGGAAGAACTTGCACGTATCGGAGAGCTTGCTTACAAGTATGGAGTTGTTGTTATATCTGATGAGATTCACTGCGAGCTTACAGACCCGGGCATTGATTATGTGCCATTTGCAAGTGTTTCGGAGGTGTGTAAGAAGATATCTGTAACATGCATAGCACCTACGAAAACATTTAACATGGCAGGCTTACAGACAGCAGCAATATGTGTGCCGGACGAACGACTACGTCACAAGGTATGGCGTGCAATCAATACCGATGAGGTAGCTGAGCCAAATGTGTTCGCAGTAGATGCGGCTATAGCTGCATTTACAAAGGGCGAAGAATGGCTTGAGCAGTTAAGAGCATATATCTATGAGAATAAACAGATTACCGAAAAGTTCATAAAGGATAATATTCCGGGAGTGTCAATGGTGGAATCACATGCGACTTATCTTTGCTGGCTTGATGTGTCTGATATCACAGACAATTCAACAAGGCTTGCGGCATATATAAGAAAGAATACAGGACTTTTCCTGTCAGCGGGAGAAGGCTTTGGCGGAGATGGAAAACATTTCTTAAGACTGAATGTTGCATGTCCTAAGACAACTTTAATGGATGGGCTTGAAAGACTTAAAAATGGCATATTGAGTTTTGACAGGTAGTGGGTTACAATAATATATAGTGTGTAAACACATATGAGATACATGAGAGTATATAATAATATTATGCGAGGAGATAATGATATGAATATTGTATGTTTAGACCTTGAGGGCGTTCTTGTACCAGAGATATGGATTGCATTTGCAGAGGCAAGCGGAATCCCAGAGCTTAAGAGAACAACAAGAGACGAACCAGATTATGATAAGCTTATGAACTGGAGATTAGGCATTCTTAAGGAGCATGGTCTTGGACTTAAGGAGATTCAGGATACTATTGCTAAGATAGACCCAATTCCGGGAGCAAAGGAATTCCTTGATGAATTAAGAAGCATAACACAGGTTATCATTATTTCAGATACATTTACACAGTTTGCTACTCCGCTTATGAAGAAGCTGGGCTGGCCAACTATTTTCTGTAATTCACTTGAGGTAGCTGACAATGGCGAGATTACAGGTTTCAAGATGCGTTGTGAGCAGTCAAAGCTTACAACAGTTAAGGCTTTACAGTCTATTGGTTATGATACTATTGCATCAGGAGACAGCCACAATGACTTAGGAATGATTAAGGCAAGCAAGGCAGGATTCCTCTTTAAGAGTACAGAGCAGATTAAGGCTGATAATCCTGAATTAGAGGCATTTGATACATATGATGAGCTTTTAGCTGCTATTAAGAAGGCACTTTAAGATGCATCAAAGGTAAAAGGGGTTACTATGTTATTAGAAGAGATACTCAAGCAGGAGCAGGAAAGATTCATTAAAGAGAATCTCCTTTCTGATGAAATGCTTGAGTTATTAAAAGAAAATATTATGCCGTTTAACACACTGATGGCTTATTACAGATGCGCCATTATGGAGGTTGAGACTAAGTTCAAGGTGCTTAATGAGGAGTTCTCATTACAGTATGACAGAAATCCTATTGAGAGTATTAAGAGCAGAATTAAGTCTATGGATGGCATATTTAAGAAGGCGAAGAAGAAAAATATTCCTATAACAATGGAAGGCATTGAGGAAGGTATAAGAGATATTGCCGGAGTAAGGGTAATATGTTCTTTCCCGGAAGATATCTATATGCTTGCGGACTGCCTGTTAAAGCAGGACGATGTAGTGCTTGTTGAGAGAAAGGATTATATCAAGAATCCTAAGCCAAGTGGTTACAGAAGTCTTCACCTTATAATTGAGATACCGATATTCCTTCAGAATGAAAAGAAGATGATGAAGGTTGAGGTTCAGCTCCGTACAATTGCCATGGATTTCTGGGCGAGCGTGGAGCATAAGGTTCGTTATAAGAAGAATATTCCAGATTCTGAAGCAGAACAGCTGGCTGCAGAATTGTCTTCATGTGCAGATCAGATTGCTGCAATGGATAACAAGATGGAAGAGATTCGCCGCAGGATTGCAGAAGCAGAGGAAAGAGAAGCTGAAAATAGTCCGGCTAAGCAGCCTCAGACGATAGGTGGGGTGATGCTTAAGAAGAGGCTGGAATCGGGGAGGTTTCCCTTTAAGAAGTAGGTAAAAAATGGCTCCCCGGAGAGGGGGCTGGGGATGGCTGTATGGTTTAATTGAAAACGCGCTCCCGCTCGGGCGAAGACGCAGCGGGTACTAAGTTTGTGGGGATTTGCCGCCTTGCGGCGGCTCTCCCCACGCACTAAGTACCGGCGTCTTCACACGGTTTCCAATTAAACCATACAACCACACCCAGCCCACCACCCCGGGGAGTTTTTATCTGCCAGCGTTGGGTGTTTGCACACCCTCGCTGTAGTGGTGGGGTGAGATGTGTGGTTCAGTTTTGGTCGCGTTGCTCCATCGCTGGGAATATAAAAGGAGGATTTTTTATGAAGGTTATATCTATTGTTGATGATGATTATGGAATTATGTTTAATAACAGACGTGTTTCTAAGGACAGTGTTCTGAATGAGCATATTATTAAGATGCTTGATGGCAGGAAGTTATGGCTTTCTTTATATAGTAAGCAGCTTTTTGGTGATTATGAAAATATTGAGGTTAATCAGGAGTTTGGTTTTGCTGGAAAGGACGATTTCTGTTTTGTTGAGGACTCTGAGATTGTTTCTTATGAGGATATGGTGGATGAGGTTTACCTGTATAAATGGAATAGGAAGTATCCTTCTGATGTGAAGTTTCCTAAGGACATGCTTAATAATTTTAAGCTGGAGGGTTCTACTGATTTTGAGGGTAATTCTCACGAGAAAATTACTGAAGAAAGATATGTAAGAAAGAAATAAGGAGTTATGATACATGCATAATATAAGGTTAGAAGTGCTAAGGAGAGTAACCGCATTTTTACTAGTGTTCTTTATTGCAGGAAGCGGATTTGGGTTAAGCGGTTGCTCTTCTAAGAAGGATAATCAGGCTGGTACTGTTGGTAGTACTGAGGTTCAGAGTACGGCTGTGGCAGATGATATGGCGTCTTTAGTATATCAGGGTGAACCATATGTTGTAATTAATGACAATAATCCTGATTTTACTGAAGCAGATATGACGACTGTCTCATTTGAAAGCTATGGTGAGCTTGACGTGCTGGGAAGATGTACCACGGCATTTGCGAATATTGGAAAAGACCTTATGCCTGCGGAAAAGCGCGGCTCTATTGGTGAGGTCAAGCCGACAGGCTGGCAGACGGCTAAGTATGATAATGTTGATGGCAAATATCTGTATAACAGATGTCATCTGATTGGATATCAGCTTACTGGAGAGAATGCCAATGCAAAGAATCTGATTACAGGAACAAGATATCTTAATGTTGATGGTATGCTGCCTTTTGAAAATATGGTAGCAGATTACATAAAGGAAACTGGTAATCATGTTCTGTACCGCGTAACACCTGTATTTTCTGGCGATAATCTTGTTGCCAGCGGTGTGCAGATGGAGGCTGAGTCAGTTGAGGATAATGGCGATGGAATTCTTTTCAATGTGTATTGTTTTAATGCACAGCCGGGAATTGCTATTGATTATGCAACAGGTAACAGCCATCAGGACAATTCAATAGTTGCAGATGCTTCAAAGTCAACAACTGCAGCAGAAGCAAATGTGCAGACATATGTACTTAATACGAATACTAAGAAGTTCCACAAAGAATCCTGCAACAGTGCAAAGAGCATGGATGCTTCCAATAAAAAGATTTATACAGGAAGCAGGCAGGAGATTATTGATATGGGGTATGAGGCTTGTGGAGTTTGCAAGCCGTGATAATAAAGAAACAGCCGTGAAGTCTTGCGTATTACATAAGACCATACGGCTGTTTTGATTATATGAGCATATTATTCGATAAATGTTCCAACCAATTTAACAAGCATTGCAACGGTCATATCCATGCCTTCAACAGTAATATGTTCATAGGGACCGTGGTATGCGTGTCCTCCAGTTCCAAGGTTAGGGCATGGAAGACCTTTGAAGCTTAACTGACATCCGTCTGTTCCCCCGCGGATAGGAAGGATAAGTGGAGTTATATCAGCCTGTTCGCAGGCTTTCTTTGCATTGTCAATAAGATTCATGCATCCGGCAATGATTTCGGACATATTTTTATACTGGTCTTTAATGGTGAGTGTAACAGTTCCCTTGCCCCATTTTTCATTCATATTCTTTTCGATTAATCGCAGAGTATTTTTCTTTGCTTCAAATAAATTCTTATCATGGTCTCTTACTATATAATTAAGCGAAGCCTCACTGACATCGCCAGACATGCTGACAAGATGGTAGAAGCCCTCGTAATCTTCTGTGCTGCGAGGGGTTTCCATAGCAGGAAGTGCATTGTTAATCTCCATTGCAACAAGACTGGCATTAATCATGGTGTCTTTGGCAGAACCTGGGTGTACATTGAAGCCTTTAATATGAAAATCCGCTTTGCATGCGTTGAAGTTTTCGTACTGAATCTCGCCATCTGTGTCGCCGTCAATTGTGTAGGCGTATTTGGCACCGAACTGTTCTATGTTAAAATGTTCAGCTCCCATGCCGATTTCTTCATCAGGTGTGAATGCAATACATATTGTTCCATGAGGTATATTGCCTTTCTGCAAATGTTCTATCATAGTAAGGATTTCAGCAATACCTGCTTTGTCATCAGCACCAAGTATAGTGCTTCCGTCTGATGTGATAAGTGTGCGTTCCTTAAGAGTGCCAAGATGAGGAAACTCATGCACAGACAGGGTTATTCCCGCAGGAAGTTTGAGTGATACACCATTAAAGTTTTCTGTTATTACTGGTGTAATATCGTGATTGCAATAATCGGACACGGTATCCATATGTGCAATAAATCCGATAGCAGGCACATTTTCATAACCTTTGGTTGCCGGAAGCTTACCGTACAGGTAACACATATCGTCAAGTACAATGTCCGATAAATTCAATCCTTCCATCTCATTTTTAAGAAATCTGGCTAACTCAAACTGGCATGCAGATGAGGGCGTGTTTTCACTGTTTTCATCACTTGGTGTACGGAAAGTGACATATTTTAATAATCTTTCATATGCTTTCATGGTAATTCTCCAATCTGTGGATTGATATTCATATATTAACATATTCTGGTGGAAATATACGGATTATGCGCAAAAAAAGCAGAAGATAATAATCTCCTGCTTAGTGATTAATATTATTCTGCCTCTGCAGCCGTTACAGCTTCTGTTGCATCAGCATTTTTTCTGACAAATATTGCCCTGAATATAAGTCTTACAAGTGGTCCGCAATAGAACATCTGATAGCAGATTGCCATAGGGAAGTTCATTGCCCATGTTTTAACCCACATGCCAAAGGATGGCTCTTTGAAAAGGAATGTAGCTACAAGACTCATAATCGGACACATAATGCAGCAGATACATATTGATATTGCATATGTGATGAACTGTGGTCTGTCAGTTGGACGCATAACAGTGAAAGCAAGCATTTTAGCTATCTTTCCTACAACGAAGAACTCGAGCACGAATGCAATTGGAACCATGATTGGGAGCTCGTGTGTTGCAGCTAAGAAAGTAGTACGATTCACAGTACCTGTGTTAAGGGCAACATTGTATACGACCATGCCATAGACCATAATTGTTGCCATAATAATTGTGAAAATAACATCCTGAAACTTGTTTTTTGGCATAAAAAAATCCTCCTTAAATAATAACCTAAGCAAAACATGTGTTGTTCGTTATCATCCGGGGGATGTGTCGTTTCCAATATAACCATATTTAATTGTGCCGAGGTATGATATCATAATAATAATAAATGTGTCAAGTACTTGATTTTTAAAAATCAGGTCCAGAACTTTATAAATAAATTGTGATTAAAAAGTGAAGAATAAACATTCATTTTAATATCGTTCGTGTCGAAAAAATGTCATTTCATGTAAATGACATTTTTTTTGATGCCTTTTATTGTATAATACCACTAAGATAGAATGTATTTTTGTAATGCTTTATGGTATTGCATAGATACATTGAGTAAAATAAAAGGAGGGAGAGTTTATGAAGTATTTAAACTTAAAAAAGATTACTGCGGTGGTATTGTCAATCGGAATGGTATTTTCAAGCAGTGCCGTTACCGGGTTTGCGGCAGATAACAGTAAAAAGATAGCTACGATTCCTAGCAGCTATATTAATAAAGTGGCAGAAGATATTGATAATGAATATTTTTATGATGGAACATATGTTGATGATTGGGGGCATACACGTAAGGGCAGGCAGCTTGGAGCGACATATACAAAGGAGTCAACTGAATTTTTGTTATGGGCACCTGCGGCAACATATGTAAAAGTTAATATTTATGCAACAGGTGATGATAATGATAGCAATGCACGTGATATAGGAACTTATGCATTAGAGAAAATGCTTGTAAATGGGGAATGGAATGGCCTCTGGATTATAACACTTATTGGTGATTGGGGCGGATTGTATTATGACTATACGATTACCACAACAGATATTACCCATATTGGCAGCGACAGAACAACAAAATATAAAATTCAGGACCCATATTCGGTTGCGGTAAGCAAAGACGGAAAGCGTTCGTATATAACAGATACATCTTCAGTATCTCCTGAGGGTTGGGACAGCGACAGACATGTGTATGTTGATTCGACAAAAGCAAATACTGTTTATAAAATAAGTGTCAAGGATTTCTCATCAGATACCGCATCGGGCATGACTGCAGGCGGAAAGTACAGTGCTTTTACGGAAAAGGGTGCAAAAGTAAACAGTGCGGGAGAGCTTGTATCGGGCATTGATTATCTGAAGGAACTCGGTGTTACGACAGTACAGCTTGCACCGTTTGCGGATTTTGATGGTGACAGTGAGTATGAGATTTTAAATTATAATGTACCTGAGGCAAGCTATGCTTCCAATCCGTCAGACAGCAAGACTGTTATAAAAGAATGTAAAGAGATGATTCAGGCACTTCACAGTGCGGGATTTTCTGTTGTGATGGAGATGCCGTATACGCATGCCTCAGAGGAAAATCCTCTTGAAAAGTCGGTTCCGTGGTTTTATTACAGATTGAATACTGACGGTACAAGGTATACAACAAATACGGGATATGACAATGAGCTTGCCACAGAGCGGAAGATGTATCGTAGTTATATGGTTAATTCCATGAAATATTGGGCAGAGGAATATCATGTTGATGGATTTTCACTGGATTTGATTGACTGTGTCAATGTGAAGTACAAAGGTTCTTCGCATGTATATAAATGGCTGGATGAGATAAAGACATCATTGGCAAAGGAAGATGCCAATCTGGTTATATGGGGAGATAATTATACAAAGGAAGAAAGACAGAATAAAACTTCCGCTTATGATGAAATAATCGGCAGCACAGGTGGCACTTATGGTGAAAGAAACGAAAAAGCCGTAAAAATATACAAGCAGAAAGCAGCAATGAAATATGCTAAGCCGGGAACTTTGTTTATGGATGGCGGAGAAGAAATGTGTAACAGCGTTGAGGGAACAACTCTTGAAGACAGCAGTTACGTTGAATGGAAGGATTCAGCAGAGTATGCAGATGTAGTCTCATATTACAGAGGACTTATGGAGATACGAAAAGCATTTTCACCACTTGCGAAAAGCCAGACAATAAAAAATTCTGAAGCTTATGTGCTTGCAGGTACAAAAGACGACGAGTGGAATACTATGGCAGTATTAAATAATGAGTCAGATGTGTCAAAAGAAATTACAATTCCTGTTCAAGGAAGAACTGCTACGGACTGGGTTGTTATTGCAAATGGCGAAAGTGCGGGAGTTGTATCACTTGGTGAAGTCGCAGGCTCCGTTATAACTGTACCTGCGTATACTACAATGATTCTTGTAGATAAGGAAAGCTTTGATGATGTGGCTGTAACATCAGGCAAAGGAAAAGTAATTGTTAATTATGTGATAAAAGACAGTGAGCAGAAGTTACGTGAATCGATTACACTTCAGGGTACATCGGGAACGAATTATGCGGTACCTGAAAATATTAAGATTCCATCAGGATATACTTTTTTAAGCAAGACAGGCGATGAAAAGGGTGTGTATACATCAGAAACACAGACAGTTACATATTATTATAATGCGATTAATCCGGATACAGTGGTAGACGGTATTAAAAATAATGGAGTATACTGCGAGAAGGCACAGTTTAAAGTAACTTCTTCCGATTATACACAGGTAATGGCAGGAAATAAAACGCTTACACCTGATGCGGACGGTATTTATACTGTATCTGCAGCAGATGGCACACAGATAATAACATTGACGGATAATGAAGGATACAGCATTTATCTGTCTGTTACCGTAAATGCGAATCATACAATTGATAACAGCGACTGTACGAAAGAATCAATATGCTCTGTCTGCGGGAAAATATTTCTAGCACAGGCAAATCATAAGTTCAGCGACACATGGACAAAAGACGATACTTATCATTGGAAAGTGTGTGAGAATGACGGCTGTACGGTAACAACAACAAAGACAAAACATAGTGGTACAGATGATGGTGATTGTACAACACCTGTAATTTGTGAATGTGGTGAGATTGTTACAGCAGCAAAGTCAGAACATATATATGGTGAATGGAAGTCAAATGGTAACGGCACACATACCCACAAATGTACAACGGCAGGCTGTACTATAGAAGAAACAGAAAGCTGTGTAGGCGGAGCGGCAACATGTAAAAAGAGAGCCGTCTGCACGGAGTGTAATGCTGAATATGGTACTTTAAATCCTGCAAACCACAGTGGAGAACAGGTGTGGGTACAGACAGAAAAAACTCATCAGAAAAAATATGACTGTTGTGGTGCAGAGGTAACTAATATAGCAGATCATATCTGGGAGAATGGACACTGCACGGTATGTGGATACGATTGTATTCATACAGGCGGAAAAGCAACCTGCACGCAGAAAGCGGTTTGCAATATCTGTCATAGTGAATATGGAGAAATAAATGCAGACAATCATACAGGAACAGAAAAGTGGACACAGACAGCAACAACACATGAAAAGAAATATGATTGCTGTGGTAAAGTGACGATAGAACAAGAAAATCATAACTGGAAAGACGGTGCTTGTGAAACATGTGGTTATGTATGCGTACACAGCGGCGGAGAAGCAACATGTACAAAAGGTGCGGTTTGCGAAACATGTGGCAAGGAGTATACAGATAAAGATATGGCAAATCACAGTGGAAAGTTAGTATGGGTACAGACAGAAAAAACTCATAAGCAGGCATATGATTGCTGTGATAAGGAAGTATCGACAAGTGAAGCACATGGTTGGAAAAACGGTGTATGCACGGTTTGTGATTATCAGTGTAAACACGCAGGCGGAAGTGCAACATGTGTGAAGAAAGCGGTGTGTACGATCTGCAGCGAAGAATATGGCACTTACAATATGAGTATGCATGAAGGCTTGCAGTCAGTAGCGGCAAAGGCGGCTACCAGGACAGATGAAGGAAATATTGAATACTGGTATTGTAAAGATTGTGACAGATATTACATCAGGCAGGATGGGCTTGTTGAGATTGAAAAATCACAGACTGTGGTTGCAAAGATTACAGATACAACATCATTGACCGATACGTGTAAAGACGATAATACAGAGACAGTAAAAGAACAGGCGCCTGATACGGGAGATAATAAACATGTATTTGTATGGCTTCTTATGTTTGTAATAGGAGGAGCGGCAGCAGGATTAACGGTTAAAGGTAAAAAGCCAGAAAATTAATATTATTTAAGGAGACCGGAATCTCGCTTACTGTGTGGGTGCGAGGTTCCGGTTTTTACATGTTTTGGTTTTATTCATTTCCTTATATTAATAAATATGTCAAGTACTTGATTTTTTAAAAATCTGGTGTATACTATAAACAATTTAATACATATGGAACTTCAGGGCAGGGTGTGATTCCCTACCGGTGGTAAAGCCCACGAGCCGAGGCGTAAGCCAGAGCATGATTCGGTGTAATTCCGAAGCCGACAGTAAAGTCTGGATGGAAGAAGTGATATTAAAGTTAGTTATTCATAATGTAATCATAGTAGAATGAATGGCTGGCTTGAATGTGGATACTGGCTCTGAGATGAATTATTTATCTCGGAGCTTTTTGATTGTCAGAGTAAGAATTTGATTATAGAAATTCGATATTTTGGCGTAAGGCTTCTGGAGTGGTGAAATGAAACTGCTTTGGAAGCCTTTTTATGTCTGGGCTGGATTTTGGTTGTGCTAGGATGTCTGTATTGTTGAGGCGGAGTCTGGTCTGAAATGTTGGAACTGGCAATTGTGGCGACAGCATATTACGGCTATTCAATTCTGAGCAATCTGGCGACATATTATAGCAATTCAGAGCAGCAGGGCAGCAGGTAAATTTGGTAAAAACCTATAAATGTAAGTTTTTTGTGGCTTTAGTAGGTTTATTTTAGCTAAAAACTGAAGAAAACTTAAGCAATTACCTACTAAACATGTCATAAACAATAAATTTATAGGTTTTTGAGGAATAAAAATACGTTTAATATTATAGACAAGATGAAAAAAGACCTACTAAACTATTGAAAATGCGACTACTTATAGGTATCACGACTTTGAGCCGGTAAAATCAGGGAAACAGCAAGCACATTAAGAATGAAATTAAGATACAGCAAACAAGGGAAATAAGAATAGAGAAAATCAGGACAGAAAAAAGCAGAACAGAGAAAAGCTGGACAGGAAAGAACAGAAAGAAGGTGCATATATGCAGCAGGAAATAAATAACAATTTTTCAAAAGAAGATGAATTCTACATGAAGCGGGCAATTGAACTGGCAAAGAGAGGAACAGGCTGGGTTAATCCTAATCCGCTGGTGGGAGCTGTAATTGTAAAGGATGACAGAATTATAGGTGAAGGCTGGCACAGGAAATATGGTGAGCTTCATGCAGAAAGAGATGCACTTTCAAGATGTATGGAGGATACCAGTGGAGCAACCATATATGTGACACTTGAGCCGTGCTGCCATCATGGGAAACAGCCGCCTTGCACTGAAGCACTTGTGCAGGCAGGAATAAGCAGGGTTGTGATAGGTTCAATGGATCCTAATCCCTTAGTAAGTGGAAAAGGTGTTAAATATCTGGAAGCGCATGGAATTAAAGTTGAAGGCTGTGTATGCAATGAAGAATGTCTGGATATGAATTATGTATTCTTTTATTACATAAGAAATAAAGAGCCATATGTTGTGATGAAGACAGCACAGACACTTGATGGGAAAATTGCCACATATAAAGGACTTTCCAAGTGGATTACAGGTGAGCAGGCAAGAGAAAATGTGCATGCAGACCGGCACAGATATGCGGCAATTATGGTTGGTGTCGGTACAGTGCTTGCAGACGACCCGATGCTCGACTGCAGAAGCAAAGAAATAGGTAATCCACACAATCCAGTAAGAATCATATGCGACAGCAGATTGACAACTCCGCTGGACAGCAGAATTGTAAAAAGTGCAGGGCAGATACCAACAATAATTGCTACATGTAGTACCGACAGCGACAGGAAATCTTTATATGAAAATGCAGGCTGTGAAGTGATAATTACAAAAGAATCAGAGCAGCACGTTGACCTTAAAGAGCTTATGAACATACTTGGAGAAAAAGGTATCGACAGCGTGATTCTAGAGGGAGGCGGAACACTTAACTTCTCGGCATTGCAGGCTGGAATTGTGAACCGGGTTCAGACTTACATTGCACCTAAGATATTTGGCGGGGCAGACAGTAAGACAGCAGTTGAAGGTAAGGGTGTTGCAAATGTAGATGAAGCATATCAGTTGAGAAACAAGACAGTTCGTCTTCTTGGTGACGATATTCTGATTGAAGGAGAGTTGTAATGTTTACGGGAATTATTGAAGAAATCGGACATTTAAATAATGTAAAAAAAGGAACGGCGTCAGCAATTCTTACAATACAGGCAGAAAAAGTCCTTGAGGGAACACATATAGGAGACAGCATTGCTGTCAATGGTGTGTGCCTTACAGTGACAGGGATATATGATAATACATTTACTGCGGATGTAATGCATGAGACGCTGAACCGCTCATCACTTGGCAAGCTGGTGAGTGGCAGTGCTGTTAATCTTGAAAGGGCAATGGCAGCAGATGGAAGGTTCGGAGGACATATAGTTTCAGGACATATTGATGGAACAGGAAAAGTTGTAGCGATAACCAAGGATGATAACGCGATATGGTATCAGATTAAGACAGACATCGGAATATTAAAATATATTGTTGAAAAAGGTTCAGTTGCCATAGATGGAATAAGTCTTACGGTTGCCAAGACGGACAGCCAGAGCTTTTCAGTATCAATAATACCACATACGGCAGGTGCGACAACGCTGTCACTTAGGAAAGCTGGTGATGTAGTTAATCTTGAAAATGATATTGTCGGTAAGTACATAGAGAAATTCATCACATTTGAAAAGGAAAAGCCGAAAAGCGGGATAACGAAAGAGTTCCTGCTAAAGAATGGATTTTAAAATATCAAAGGGAAAGGAAGGTAAAAGAAAATGTTTGAGTATAACACAGTAGAAGAGGCAGTTAAGGATTTACAGGATGGAAAGCTGATACTTGTCTCAGATGATGAAAGCAGAGAGAATGAGGGCGACCTCATATGTGCCGCTGAATTTGCAACTACTGAAAATGTGAATTTCATGGCGACATATGGAAAAGGACTTATATGCATGCCTATGAGTGGAGATTTGTGCAGAAAGCTGGGACTTACACAGATGGTTGCTGACAATACTGATAACCATGAAACTGCATTTACAGTGTCAATAGACCATGTTAAGACGACAACAGGAATATCGGCAGAGGAGAGAGGCTTTACTGCAAGAGCATGTGTGTCAGATGAAGCAAAGCCTGAGGATTTCAGAAGACCGGGACATATGTTTCCACTTCGTTCAAAACCTAATGGAGTTCTTGAAAGAAACGGACATACAGAGGCAACAGTAGACCTTATGAGAATAGCAGGACTTAAAGAATGTGGTCTGTGCTGTGAAATAATGAAAGCGGACGGAACAATGATGAGAAAAGAAGACCTCATAGAAATGTCCGAAAAATTCAATCTCAAATTCATAACAATTAAGGCAATTCAGGAATACAGAAAGAGACATGACAACCTGGTTGAGTGCGTGGCAGTTACAAGAATGCCGACAAAGTATGGGGAATTCATGGCACACTGTTATGTTAATAAGTTAAATGGCGAGCATCATGTTGCATTGGTAAAGGGAGACATTGGTGATGGCAGCAATCTTTTGTGCAGGGTACATTCAGAGTGCCTGACTGGAGACGCATTTGGCTCAATGAAATGTGACTGCGGTCAGCAGCTAGCGTCAGCGATGACACAGATTAACAATGAAGGCAGGGGAGTACTTCTTTATATGAGACAGGAGGGCAGAGGAATCGGGCTTGTCAACAAGCTTAAGGCATATGCACTTCAGGATCAGGGAATGGATACACTTGAGGCTAATCTGGCACTTGGTCTGCCGGGAGACGCACGCGAGTACTACATAGGAGCACAGATATTGAAAGACTTAGGCGCTAAGAGCTTAAGGCTTCTTACTAACAATCCCGATAAGGTATACCAGCTTGCAGATTTTGGAATCGAAATCAGTGAGAGAGTGCCTATTGAGATAGATGCGACCAGCTTTGACAGGTTCTATCTTAAGACAAAGCAGACAAAGATGGGACACATTTTAAATGTAGTGTAAAAATATGGATTATTTATAAGGAGGAATTGATAATGAGAGTTTTAGAAGGTAAGTTAGTTGACAGTGGAATTAAGGTAGGTATTGTAGCGGCAAGGTTTAATGAATTTATTGTGTCTAAGCTTGTTGCGGGAGCTAAAGACGGGCTTGTAAGACATGATGTTTCAGAAGAAAATATTGATCTTGCATGGGTGCCGGGCGCATTTGAGATACCATTGATAGCTTCAAAGATGGCAAAAAGCGGCAAGTATGACGCAGTTATATGTCTTGGTGCAGTTATAAGAGGTGCTACAAGCCACTACGATTATGTGTGCAGCGAGGTTTCCAAAGGCATTGCAAATGTTTCTTTAGCAAGTGATATTCCTGTTATGTTTGGAGTGCTTACTACAGATACAATCGAGCAGGCAATTGAGCGTGCCGGAACAAAGGCAGGCAATAAGGGATTTGAGTGCGCTGAAGGTGCTATTGAGATGGTTAATCTTATTAAAGAGATTGAAGGATAATATATAAAATTTTTAGTGATTGTAAAAGGTCAGATTCGTCAGTAACCATTGGGCTTGGCGGGTCTGACCTTTTGTATTATAAAATATGATATAAAATGGATATGCGAAGATGATGATATAAGGTATAATAGATTTGTGTCCTTTAATAATTGTTAAATGAGGATATATTACATATAAATTTATAGAATCGATGGGAGAGATAAGATGAAGTGGGGAATTTTGGCTACAGGTAATATTGCAAAAAAATTTGCATCAACCATAAATCAGATGAGTAAAGAAAATGAACAGTTAGTAGCAGTTGGTTCACGTAACATTGAAAATGCAAAAGCCTTTGCTAATGAGCATGATATCCCAAGATATTATGATTCGTATGAAGCACTGGTTAAAGATCAGGATGTTGAGGCTGTTTATGTAGCAACACCAAATACTTTGCATTATGAGAATTGCAGGTTATGTCTTGAACATGGAAAGCATGTATTGTGCGAAAAGCCGTTTACGATAAATGATAAACAGGCACAGGAACTGTACAGACTGGCAAGGGATAGGCATCTTTTTATCATGGAGGGACTCTGGATATGGTTTCTTCCATTGTATGATCGTTTACGCAGTATCTTACAGCAAGGAGTAATTGGAGAAATAAAACATATTTCATGCCAGTATGGGTTTGTTGCAACAGGTGCCAGAAAAGAGCGTAAATTTAACCCTGCACTTGGTGGAGGTGCTTTGTTGGACATAGGAATTTACAATCTGGGATTTCTGCGTATTGTTACAGGGAATGAGCCGCAGAATGTAGAAACTCAAAAAGTACATATTAATGAGTATGGAACAGATGATTACAGCTGTCTCAAACTGACATATAATGATGGATGTACAGCAGAATCAGTCCAGACAATTGGGCAGGAATTAAAACGTAATGCCAGAATTGAGGGAACAAAGGGAAGTATATTTTTACCGGATTTCCAACACGCCGAGACCATGATACTTGAGGTGGAAGGAAAAGAACCGGAAACAATCGAGTGTCCGGTTGATATAAATGGCTTTGAATATGAAATCAGGGAAGTAAGCAGATGCGTAAAACTTGGATATTGCAGCAGTGATGTATATACAGCTAAAGACAGTATTGCACTTACAAGGCTGATGTATGATATCCGTATGAGCTGGAGTTAAAAAATAGGAGACAGATATATGTATATATAAGAGCAGGCTTTTCAGCCCCTTCTTTTTGTAATTGACCGACAGGCAATGCTGAGTGTGCTTGGAAGTTCCAGACATCCGTCAGGTCTGTAATCATTATCATCCCAGCTATATCCCTCACCACTGCCACATCTGCCTTGTTTGCCATCGTGCGAAAAGTGATTATCACCATCGTACATAATTGTCCACATAATAAATATTAAAGTTGTTTTTTATTTTTCAATTCGTTACACCTGTTATGTCATTATATCTTATATTGGCTTATCCGCATACCTGTTTATGGTGCAAATGTCAATATAAAATTGTCGGTTTTTTATCATATAAGAATGTAGGAAAACCTACACGATTATATGATGTTTTATTTGCTATTGCTATCTGCTGCAATTACAGATTTAATCTGCTTCATAAGTGTATCATAGTTATCCTTATTGTCAATTCCTCCAAGCATTGGGTCACCTACAATATTACCATTTCTATCAACTAGTATAGTTGTGGGAAATGCCATAATATCAGAGGCATATTTATCTGCATTTGAGGAAGAGTCAATCGAAAGGTTGCGGTATTTTGCACCCTGGCTTTCGTTTGAACCTTTCTTTCGCGTAGATAAATCAAGAAGCCGTGAGCTTGGTGGTGTTGGTCTTGGACTTGCGCTTGTTAATGAAATTGTGCGGGTACACGATGGCAGTATTGCAATCAGGCCTAACCCATCAGGAGGAACAATAATAGAAGTGCAGTTTGCAGTTAACAGAACAACAGCTTAAGCTGTCTAGACATACAGTCTATTTATGTGCAGAAATCTTGCATATGACTGTGTTATGAAAGACTGCATTCACATGGATAATTCGCCATCAATTCTTCGCAAAGATGGATTTGAGTTCCTTTATGATAAGTACAAAGACAAGATATATAAGGATATGGAACAAATGGCAAAAGATTTGGGATTGGATGGTCAGAAAGAAGTATTTTCACCAGTTTCTAGCGATAGAACCATTAATATTTAGCAGAAAATAATTTAATACTTTTTTTTATAGACTTTTCCAATAAAGTATGATATCTTATAGCAGTTTATGGATAAACAAATGTGATAAAAGATCAATAATTTACAAAGAAAGGGAAAACTATCATGGAAAAGATTAAAAAGCGTATAGCTAACTTAAAGGTTGCAGGAAAATTAAAAGTATATCGAATGACAGTACTTGTTATGACATTATTTTTAGTGTTGGTGGCACTGATCTCGACATTAGTGATCCGTTCAAATATAGAGAAGATCACGGAGGTCTGGTCTCCGTCATTGGAATATCTGCAGGATTTAGAGACAATGACTGCGAAATACAGAATCAAGCAGTATCAGCACCTGGTAGAATCAGATGCATCGGATATGACTGCCTGTGAAGAGGAAATTCGGAAGCTGGAGAGTCAGATCCAAGATACAGATGCGAATCTGGATGCAATCATGTCTGCAGACAGTGATGCTAAAAAAGGACAGAACGATTACGAAGTAGCAAACGCTGCATGGGAAAAATACAGGGCTGCTTCAGATGAAATCCTGAAGTTGAGCCGTGAGAATAAACAGCAGGAAGCAGCAAAGCTGATGACCGGAGAGGTGTATGAAGAATATAAAGCTTTTACTGAAAAATTAACTATATTACGTGATGAGTTCCAGGTAGAATTAGATCAGGCAAAGACCATGGCCAATGTATGCACCATCATCATATTTGTCGTGATTGTGGCAGCGGGTCTTGCGATTGCTGTAGTGACGACACTGATCGGAAGGATCATTACCAATTCCATTACTGAGCCGGTAGAACAGATAGATGCAGCAGTTGCCAGCCTGCGTAAGGGCGAACTATCTAATGTAGAAATGCTTACCTATGAGTCTGATGATGAGCTTGGCGATACCATTAAGAATCTGAAAGAAGCCATGGGTATTCTGGCAGATTATGTCAGCGAGATCTCTATGGAGGTAAAGGCAATAGCGCAGGGTGACCTGACCAGAAATGGTGATGATATTACAGATTTCCTAGGCGATTTCTCGGAATTGAAGGTATCACTGCTGTATATTCTGAAACGGTTTAACAGTACCCTGACCGAGATCAGCAATCTGGCAGAACAGGTATCATCGAATGCATCCGAGGTGGAAAATGCATCAAAATCCCTGGCGGACGGTGCAACAGAGCAGGCAGGAGTAATCGAGGAATTGAATGCCACCATTGATACGGTCGTGGATCTGGCGGCAGATACAGCGAAGGAAACACAGAGCGCATCTGCACGTGTAAAAGCCTCTGCAGATAAAGCGAACGAAGAAAAAGAAAAAATGAACGATCTGCTGATGGAAATGGAGCACATTACAGAAATCTCCAAGGAGATCGGTAATATTATCACAGATATCGAGGATATTGCATCCCAGACCAACCTGTTATCCCTGAATGCTTCCATTGAAGCTGCCAGAGCAGGAGAAGCAGGAAAAGGCTTTGCAGTAGTGGCAGATCAGATCGGCAAGTTGGCAGCAGACAGTGCAAAATCTGCTGTAAATACAAGAGATCTGATCGATAAGACCTTAGTGGAAATCGAAAATGGCAATACGATTACAAGAACAACAGCAGACGCATTCAATCAGATCATTGCAGATATGGAGTCATTTGCAGAGATTGCACAGAACACCATGGAGAAAGCAAACTCCCAGGCTGAGTCCTTGGAACAGATCGGTCAGGGAATTGAACAGCTGTCCGGTGTGGTACAGGGCAATGCAGCATCCTCAGAAGAGAATACTGCGATCAGTATTAATCTGGCAGAGGGAGCAGCCAAGATGCATGACCACGTGAATATCTTTAAGTTATTCTAGAAAATGACAGGAATAGAGTGAAGTAGTCATAAGGAAGGTTATTGTTGTGATTAATGATATATTTAAATTATTTGGAGAGCAGGCAGCTGATATTTTATTTGAGATCATTACAGAATGTATGGACGATTATCTGTATATATTTGATCTGCAGAATAATACCTTTGAGATTTCACAGTCAGCTGTGGAACGATTTAATATACCGAGTAATATCCTGACAGATATGTCAAATGAAGTTATGAATGTAGTATATGAAGAAGACCGTGAGATGCTGGCAAAGCATCTTGCGGATATATGTGAAGGAAGAGAAAAGGTACATAATCTTCATTATAGATGGCTTGATAAAGAAGGTATGCCGGTCTGGATCAACAGCCGTGGTATCGTTGTCAATGATCAGCAGGGAAATGCAGAGTATCTGGTCGGGTGTCTGAATGAGACCGGCAACAAGAGAAGGGCTGATAATGTCACCGGACTGCTTGGCGGTCCGGAATTCCTTGCTTACCTGCGTGCACAAAAAGAACCCATTACCAAGGGATTTTTTATGCATATAGGAATTGATGATTTTGGAGCGATCAATAGCTCCAGGGGAGCTGATTATGGTAATTATATCCTGAAAAGCGTAGCCGGCTGTATGAAGGAATGCCTTTCAGACAAGCAGAGAATTTACCATCTGGTAGCGGATCAGTATGTGATCGTGGATCTGGAAGCTTCCTCCGCAGAAGAAGCTGTGGCACTGAAAGAAAAGATTTCAGATAAACTTCATAATTTCATAGTAGACGAAAATTATGAAGCTATATTTTCTATTTCTATTGGTGTTATAGATGCAGCAACATTTTGTGAGGGAACCGAAGAATGCCGCAAAAAGTTTGAATTTGCCTTGAAACAGGCAAAAAGCATGGGTAAAAATGGATTCTATATTTTTGACCAGGATGACTATGAGGTCTTTTTACATAAAGGAAGAATCATAGCAACACTTCGTAATGCTATTGTGAACCATTATGATGGCTTTGAAGTATACTACCAGCCGATTGTGGACTGTCAGTCCGAACAGATCATTGGAGCAGAGGCACTGATGCGTTTTTCCATGATAACGGAAGAAGGGCGGGAGTTTGTTTCACCGATGGAGTTTATCCCATTATTGGAAGAGACCGGATTAATCATTCCCGCTGGAAGATATATTTTGAACGAAGCTGCAGCAATGTGCTGTGAAATGCAGAAATATATTCCTGATTTTCGGATGAATGTAAATGTATCCTATGTTCAGATCCTGCAAGGCAATGTGGAGCGGGATATTCTGGATGCAATTCAAAAATATTCATTACAGCCGGAATGCTTATGTGTTGAAATGACAGAAAGCGGATTTATGGATATGACACCTTCGTTCTGTAAATTCCGTAAAACTCTGGACAAGAACAGGATCCCCTTCGTGATCGATGATTTTGGAACAGGATATTCGAATCTTCATTGTATCCGTGATATGAATCCAAGTTACGTGAAAATGGATAGGGATTTTACTGCCAAGGCGATGAACAGTGACAGGGATTATGAATTATATAAAAATATCATCACCATGGTACATAGTATTAACGTCAGGATATGCGCAGAAGGCATCGAGGAAAAAGAATGGCTTCTGAAAATGAAAGAAATGAAGGTTGATTATCTGCAGGGATATTATTTGGGAAGACCATGTGGAAAGAAACAGTTTCTGCAGCAATATGCCAGTGGCATCAACATTAAATAAAGAAAGTAAGGCAGACTCAGCTATGCGGGGCTGCCTTATTTTATGGTCTTATCAGAAGGATGGATCCATAACGGCTTCTTTCAGTATGTGAACACACCTGTAAATAAGGTCATAAAGCAAAACTAGACATAGTTTAAAGATATGGCTAACCACAATTAAAATGTATTATAAATGTCAAATCATATCTGATACAATTATCCTTACAATTGATTTATAACAGGAGGATACACATGAGTAAATTACATACACCTTTCAGATATGATTATGTGGGAAGCTTTTTAAGACCAGAAAGATTAAAGAAGGCAAGAGCTGATTATGAGAGCGGAAAGATTAACAAGGCAGAGCTTACAGCAGTTGAAGACGACTGCATAAGAGCGCTTGTAGCAAAGGTTAAAGAACTTGGATATCATGTTATTACTGATGGAGAGTTCAGAAGATCTACATGGCATCTTGATTTTATGTGGGGTTTCAACGGAGTTGAGCATAGAAAGACAGTTGACGGCAATACAACATTTGACGCAGAAGCAGCAATGATTGATGATACATATATGGTTGGTAAAATATCAGTAAAGAGCCATCCATTTGTTGAACATTTTAAATTCGTTAAGGCATTAGAGGATGAGAACACTGTTGCCAAGCAGACAATTCCTTCACCTGGACAGTTCTATGCATACTTTACAGGTGCAGAGCTTTTAGCAGATACACTTGCAATCTACGGAACAGAGGAAGCATTTGCAGATGATGTAATTAAGGCTTACAATGAATTTGTTGCTGAAATATATGCAGCAGGTTGTAGAAATCTCCAGTTTGATGACTGTGTATGGGGCGGAATGGTCAATCCCAAACTTGCTGTTGCACTTACAGGAAGAAGCGGTGAGGCTCTTGAAGAGTACAAGAAGCTTATGCTTAAGTTAAACAACGAGGTTGTAGCTGCTGCACCAGAAGATCTTCTTATCAACACACATGTGTGTAGAGGTAACTATCATTCAACATTCTTCAGCTCAGGTGCATACGACAGCGTTGCTGATCTGCTTTTTGGTGAGGAAAATGTTAATGCTTATTATCTTGAATATGATGATGAGCGTTCAGGCGGATTTGCACCATTAGCAAAGGTATCCGGGGACAAGAAGGTTGTTCTTGGACTTGTTACAACTAAGACACCAGCGCTTGAGAATAAGGAACTTGTTATTAACAGAATTCATGAGGCGGCAAAATATGTTCCTCTTGACAGACTGTATCTGAGCCCACAGTGTGGATTTGCTTCATGCGAGATAGGAAATAAGCTTACAGAGGAAGAACAGTGGGCTAAGTTAAAGCTCGTGAAAGAAATTGCTGAAGAAGTATGGGGATAAGCTTTAGGAAATGAATATATGATGATTTAGAAGGATTGGAGATTGTGAGAAGTCTCCAATCCTTTTTTGATTTTAATCAGTTATAACTTATAGAATGCAAAATTAAAAATATTTTATCAGTTATAACTGATAAAACTGTCAAACTTTTTTCCGCATGATTTCGTATATAAATATAGAAAAGCAAGTGCGATTAAATCAAAAAAAGGGAGGGGTTTTATGAGAAAGAAATGGCTTGTTGGCATATTTTTATCATTGATAAGTATCACATGTATATCAGGTTGTGGAGTTTCTTATAAAGATTATACGGATATACAGCAGACGGAGACTGAAACTGAGCAGACTAGTGGAATTGAGATGAATCGTGAATATATTATGGAAGAGGATGTTATGAAGTTGCCATCAGACGCAGTAATTATAGATGATTATTCTAAAGAGGGAACAATTCTGACAAGTCCACATTTAAACTATAATATTAGTATAAAGGTTAATAAGGCTATACTGGCTGATAATATGGATGCGTATAAAGAAATTGGTGGTACAGACAGTAATTTTATAGAATGGATAAAAAAGATTAATTCAAGAGAAGCAGGATTTACTAACACATACAATGAAGCAGACGGGACATTTGACAGCAGATATGATGGAGTTGGTACTAAGATTTTTATGATATCGGCAGAACTTGTTAATAACTCAGATTCAGAAGCTGCAATTAATATTGCTGGAATAAAGCCATATAGTCTGGACAGGGAGAATGGGGAGATTACCAGATTGAGTATATGTGAATCAATATTTTATGATTATGCAGAATCAATAGGTGCAGATTATGGAAATATGACACTTAAGTCTGGGGAACACCGCAATATAGTTTTATGTATGGTTGAGCCGGACAAGATAGTAAAAAAATATTATAGAAATGAGAATGGCAGAAATGTTGCGACAGACACTGACGATATTAATTATGACAATATTTATCTGAGGTTAAGCCTTTTAGGGGTTCAGCAGGTCGCTAACGGGGAAAACTTTATAAAGTTTAATATTGAGTAAGAAGGTGATGTATATGGGGCGAATGATAAGAATAGAACTTTACAGAGCTTTTCATGGGAAAGAACTTAAAACTGCAATGTTATTAGGAGGGTTGCTGGGACTGGCACATTTTGTATTAGAAGTTATACCATCAGTCAGTCATATATTTGACGGATATCATCCGGATATTGCGTCTTCTGTTGTTGGAAATGTTACGGAAAGCTGGATGGGTGGAATGATTAATCCAGAGATTAATATATATCAGATGGTGGTATTTTTATTAATAACTATTCCGTATGCAGCATCATTTTACACAGACAGGAAGTCCGGAATACTTAAGAATATAGCTGTAAGAGGTGAAAAAAGAGAATATCTGGCAGCCAAATCTGTAGCGGTGTTTATGACTGCCGGGGTTTCAGCAGTATTTCCGTTGTTACTTAATCTTATGCTTACAATGACAATGTTTCCGGTAATTAATTATGACTGGTACCAGCTGCCGAATTATAAGGCATTGTTTATGAATCTTGCTGTTAAAAATGTGATTGCATATTGCATTGTATATATGGCACTGATATTTGTATTTGCAGGACTTATAGCGGGACTGGCATTATCACTGTCATTATATGCTAATAACAGATTTGTTGTATTATCGCTGCCTTTTCTTATATGTATAGTATCGGGAAGGCTGGTTGCATATTCGGGTAATCCGGTTATAAGAGGGCTTGCAATACAGAAGGTGTTTTATGTTCCACAGAGTTCGCCAACAACATTAGTTTCTTTATGCATATTGTTTGTTGTGCTTGTTTTATGCGGATATGTGCATTTTATGGTAAGGGGCGTGAAAATGGATGTTTTATAATGACAGATTATCGGGAAAGGAAAGAAAGCAGAAAATTGCATTGATAGTATGTGCAGTAGTTGTTCTGGCAGTATGGCTTGTGCTTACAATCAGAATTAATACGATTTTTCCATTCAAAAAGATTGAAAAATGCGGATATGGAGAATGGATTAATTATACACCTGACATAGCGGATATTATTACAGCAGATGTGAGTATCTCACCGGTATCATGCAAAATGTATGACAGGGCAGGTATTTTAAAAGATTACACAAAAGAACAGCTTGGAATATTTTCAGAAGGAAAAGACGATTCAGATTATCTTGTATTTACTGTTGATATAAAAAATAACGGACAGGAGGCTGTAAGCATAAACCGTCTGGCATCATTATTTATCTATTGTACAGAATTTAATGGTGACAGCAACTCTCTGGAAAGGATGAATACTGATATTAAGACAGTGGCATCAGGTGAAACACAGAGAGTACAATTTGTAACCAACATAAAGTATAAGGATGCATGGATGGTTAATAGCAGACAGAGATATGCAGAGTCTGATGTTTACATAGTTATGTCACAGTATCCATTAGAGAGAAGAATGGTATTTTCTATTGAATAATTAATAAAGGGGGATTTTATGAAGTGGAGAATCTGGAAAAGACCACCGGAGTGGAAAAAGATATCATTGTATGCTGTTGTTATTTTAGTTTCATTATTTGTGTGTGAATATGCATTTGCAGCAAGAAAGGCAAAGGGCGTCACATGCGTGAAAGATTTTATTATTACATATAATTACAGGGTTGTTCCTTATATAGCAATTCCTGTTATTATGGTTCTTTTAATATCGTATTTTAGAAGAATGTATGATGATAACAGAATGGTGCGGTATGTTAATATAAGAAATTTTTACATTTCTGTAATTGGTGGGGGAATTGGCAGGATTGTATTATATGTAGTTATTATGGCTGTCTGGGTGTTTATAGGCGGTGTTGTATCGACACATGGAATTATTGATAACTGGCAGTCAAAAAATGCGATGGCAAAGAGAGTTTATGGAGCATATCTTACAGACACAAAGTTTATCACAGTGTTTTCAGGAATTTTCATAACATTAATTTTAATGATGATTATAAACATGGAAATGCTGATGATAATACACAGATATATACATAGCTGGATTGCCGGATATTTTATATGCATAGTACTTAATCTGTATATGCTGGTTGAGCAGGGAAATGCCAGAGTGCTGAAAACATTTATAACATACAGGGTATACCAGAATGGATGGAGATACAGCAGTCTTGTGTATATGGCTGTGATAGTGGCTGTACTGCTTATGGTTATATTATTGATGGGAAAATGTGACAGTTTAAGGAGAAACCGATGATGTTTTGGAATATTTTAAAAAATGATATAGCGCGTGGAATATTTAAAAGAAAATATTTATACATAATATCGACTGTTGTAATAGCTGCACTGGTAATTATTGCTGATATGAGTCTGGGAAGAAAAACCGGTTCACATGGATATACAGGTCAGGTATCAGTGGGGGATTTGTTTCAGGTGTTTTACAGGGGCAGCAGAATAATTAAACCAGACAATATGGCAGAATTTTATATATCAGAACAGTATCTGTTTATGGTTCTTGGCATTGCATTTATTGTAGGAAACTATTGTGTCAGGGATTTTGGCAGTGTGGGTATGCAGATAATAATCAGATGTGGAAGCATTGGCAAATGGTTTGCAGGTAAAGTTATGTGGTGTTTTGCAAGTGCTTTATATATGACAGCGTTGACGGATATATTAATTGTAATTATAAGTGTAATTCATGGATATGAACCGGGACTGGATGTGCATATGGAAGTGCTTCGTATATATGGATATCCAGAGAATGTAACAAATGTGGCAGCAGGTGAAATAGTGGTTATGAGTCTGGTTCTTCCGTTGCTTTCATTATTTGTCATAGCACTGGTGCAGATGTTTTTATCAATGATATGTTCGTCTGTAATAGCACTTTTACTTATATCAACAGGAATGATAATAACGATATTTTCAGGAAATGTATTACTGGTATTCAATGGCCTTATGTGTATGAGAAATAATATATATACTGCTGGAGGAACAGACAGTATTCATATGATGATTGCTGATGTTGTAATAATACTTATATCCATAATAGCAGGATATATATATGTCAGCAGGATGGATATATTAAATGCAAAGGAGATATAGTGTATGAGGGTTGTATTAAGAAATGTGTGTAAAGATATAAAAGGAGCAAGAGTTCTTGATAATGTTAATCTTGAACTTGAAAGTGGCATGGTATATGGTTTTAAGGGAAAGAACGGTTCTGGAAAAACCATGCTTATGCGTGCTATAAGCGGGCTTATAAAAGTGAAGGGTGAAATTGAGATTGATGGGAAAATACTGGGAAAAGATTTTACATTTCCACCAAGCATAGGAATTCTTATAGAGAATCCTTCGTTTGTGGCGGAATATACGGGATTGAAGAACCTTGAGATGCTGGCATGTATTAAGAATAAGATTGAAATTGAAGATATAAGACATGCAATGGAGCAGGTGGGACTGGATCCTGACGATAAGAGAACCTATAAAAAATATTCACTTGGAATGAAGCAGAAGCTTGGAATAGCAGCGGCATTTATGGAAAAACCTGATATCATAATTCTTGATGAGCCTATAAATGCGCTCGATGAAGCGGGTGCAAAACAGGTTCACAAGATACTTGAGGAGCAGAAAAAGAGAGGAGCACTTATTATAATTGCCTGCCATGACAAGGAAGAACTTGAAATGCTGTCAGATGAGATAATTGAGATTTATGAGGGCAGGATTGTTGCCGGGGAAAAAGAGTGATTATGAAATGGACTTAAAAACTAAGGCAGTTAATTCTTATATGAGGGATTAACTGCCTTTAAGTTTTTTATATGAATAATAAAATTATCTCTGAACTTCGTTACCAGCGTCAGAGAAAGCGAGCTTCATAACTTCATCAACTGTAACTAAGTTGTAATCTCCGCTTACAGTGTGCTTTAAGCAGCTTGCAGCGTTAGAGAATTCAACTGCCTTCTGAGGGTCAAAGTTGTTAATAAGGCTGTAGATAAGACCAGCGCAGTAAGCGTCTCCGGCACCGATGTAATCAAGAATGTGCATGAAGAATTCCTTGCTGTAGTAAGCCTTGCCTTCTGTGTAAATCATTGACTGGAGCTTAAATGTTGTGATAGAAGTTTCTGTTCTCCATACTGAAGCAACCATCTTGAATGGGAATTTCTTCATAAGTTCCCTGGCAATGTAAGCATTTTTCTCCTCGCCATTAGCGTCGGCAGGATTCATAGAGAAGATACCGATAGCGTCATCTTCGTTAGCGATACATACATCAACATACTGGCATATACGAGACATTGCCTCGCAAGCCTTTTCACTTGACCAGAGCTTGCTTCTGTAGTTTAAGTCACAGCTTACAGTCATGCCTTTTTCCTTAGCCTTCTGGCAGGCTGTGATACAGATGTTAGTCATCTCATCAGAGATTGCAGGTGTGATTCCTGAAAAATGGAACCATGTTGCACCGTCAAATATCTCATCCCAGTCAAAATCATCAGCAGTAGCAAGTGCAAATGCTGAGCCTGCTCTGTTATAGATAACGTTAGTTGGACGCTGGCTTGTCTTCTTCTCAAGGAAGTAGATACCAATCTGGTCGCCGCCGCGCACAATATGGTCTACGCCTACACCATACTGACGGAGTGAGTTGATTGCAGCCTGTCCGATTATATGTTTTGGAAGCTTTGTTACATAATTAGCATCAACATCAAAGTTAGCAAGGGACACAGCAGTATTGGCTTCTCCACCTCCATAAACAGCCTCAAATGCATTGCACTGAGTAAATCTTGCGTTGTTCTCAGGAGAGAGACGAAGCATAATTTCACCAAATGTAACAATCTTATCTTTCATTTTTCTTAATCCTTTCTCAATATAAGATTTCCTAAAATAAATATACAAGAATGTATTTTAGCACATTATGGCGAAAAATGGGAGTAAAATGTTCTTGATTTGATACATATTTTTTACTATAGTTACATGTGAAGTAAATATGTGCATGAAGATTTATAATCTTTTGTACACGTTTGAAAGGATTGAATAATGTTAAGAAATGTTTCATTAGAAGATATATCGGATGGCAGACTGTATACTGAGAATGACCTTGTGCGTGTTGATACTAACTCGTGTAAGGGCTGTCAGACTGTATGCTGTCAGAATATGGGAAGTACGATTGTGCTTGACCCATATGACTGTTACAAGCTCACAACCGGATTGGGCAAAACATTTGAACAGCTTACGATGAACGAGCTTGAGTTAAATGTTGTGGATGGTCTTATTATGCCTAATTTAAAAATGCAGAAATCAGACGGAAGATGTGCTTTTCTTCGTGAAGATAATCTGTGCAATATACATACGATAAGGCCGGGAATATGCAGAATGTTCCCACTTGGAAGATACTGGGAGGATGAGACACATTTTAAATATATTGTGCAGAAGGGCGAGTGTAATAAGGATAATCTATCCAAGATTAAACTGAAAAAATGGCTTGGCATCGAGGGACTTGCGGAGTATGATTCTTATATTGTCAGATGGCATGAGTATGTGAAGCAGCTTCAGGCGGCACTATCGGGACTTTCAGAGGATAATGTGAAGATTCTTAATACATTTAACTTAAGAGTGTTCTATATGACGACATATGCCGGATGTGCTGATGATAAGGCATTTTATGCGGAATTTGACAGAAGACTTGCGATGGCTAAGGAAAAGCTGGGACTGATGTAGGATTGGTTCACAGGTGACAGAAAGGAAGATTGATTTTATGAAGACAGATTTATTTCATATAGGAAAGTTCGTAATTCATGGATACGGACTGATGATTGGCATAGGTTTTGTGCTGGCACTACTTGTTGGTGAGTACAGGGCTAAGAAGATGGGAATGAAAGAGGAGGCTCTTATTGATATTGCGATAATTGCGGGAGTATCGGGATTTCTTGGAGCAAAGCTGTTGTATATAATAGTGAGCTTTAAGGATTTTATAAAAGATCCTATGGGCGTGCTTGGCTCATCGGGATTCGTTGTATATGGCGGACTTATTGCAGGTGTACTGTGCAACCTTATATATGTAAAGATTAAGAAGTTATCATTCCTTGAATATTTTGACCTGGTAATGCCAGAGATAGCGCTGGCACAGGGCTTTGGACGAATCGGCTGTTTCCTTGCAGGGTGCTGTTACGGAAGACAGACAGATGCAGCCTGGGGAGTTGTTTTCCCGGCTGGTTCGCTTGCACCATCAGGAGTTAAACTGATTCCTACACAGCTTATATCATCGGGGGCAGATTTTCTTAATATGGCGTTTCTTATGATAATAGCAGCTAAGTTTTCTTATACTACTGTTATGAAGCGCAAGGCTGACGGTAAGGAAACTACCGGAAAGCATATGGCAGCAGGTAATATTGGATTCTTATATTGCATAACTTACGGACTTGGAAGATTTGCAATTGAGTTCTTAAGAAACGATTACAGAGGTGAGGTCGGAATATTCTCTACATCGCAGTTTATCTCTCTTTTCATTGTGTTACTTGGTGTGGTTGCGATGGCTGTTAATCATAAGTTGAAAAATGCGGACAGATAGAAATACTAATATGGACTAATCAGCGTTGTGTTATAAATTACACTGGCTGGTTAGTCTTTTTTATTGCCTTTTAATTTGCAATGTATTAACAAAAATACATGACTTATTAAAATTCAACAAATAATGCCGGACAATTTGTTAAAAAATTGTTAATATATAAACATAATAAATCGAACGACAATTTAATATATGAAAATCAGTACATTTTAGTTAATATAATAAATATTTGTATATCTGGGGAATGTTTATTGTTAGAATCTGAGAGGGTAGAATATGGAGAAATATATTGGAAAATCGGTATATAAAGGTACTGCCATCGGACCAGTTAATGTTCTAAAGAAAAGTGAAGGTCTGATTAAGCGTGTACATGTTGAGAATGTTGATGAAGAATTAAGGCGTCTGGATAAAGCTAAAGAAAAGACGCTTCAACAGCTTGCCAGGCTGTATGATAAAGCATTAAAGGAGGTTGGTAAAGTCAATGCAGAGATATTTGAAGTGCATCAGATAATGCTTGAAGATGAAGATTATCAGGATGCTATTCATAATATGATATGCAATGAGAATGTTAATGCAGAATATGCGGTGTCAATAACAGGAGATAATTTTGCTGACATGTTTGCTAATATGGATGATGATTACATGAGGGCACGTTCAGCGGATGTAAAGGATATATCTAATCGTCTGGTGAGCAATTTGAGCGGTGAAGAGCAGCCTGACTGGGAAAACACAGAGCCATCAATTATTGTGGCAGATGATTTGACACCGAGTGAAACTGTACAGATGGATAAGAATAAGATTTTAGCATTTGTGCTTGTACATGGTTCGGCTAATTCCCATACAGCAATTCTTGCAAGAATGATGAATATTCCAGCATTAATTGGTGTACCAATTGAGCTGGAATCCTTACCCAATGGAGTTAATGCAATTGTAGACGGTCAGGATGGAATTTTCTACCTGAATCCGGATGAGAATCAGATAGCACAGGCTAAGGAAGCCCAGCAGAAGGAACAGGAACAGAAAAAACTGCTTGCTAATTATAAAGGAAGAGAGTCAGTCACAAAGAGTGGCAGAAAGATTAACCTTTATGCGAACATTGGAAATGTATCTGATGTTGCTTATGTATTAGAAAATGATGCTGAAGGAATAGGATTATTCAGAAGTGAGTTTCTGTATCTTGGAAGAGATGAACTTCCGGACGAAACAGAACAGTTTAATGCATATCGTCAGGTATTACAGATGATGGCTGATAAAAAAGTAGTTATTCGTACACTTGATATTGGAGCAGATAAAAAAGCAGATTATCTTGGACTTGGCAAGGAGGATAATCCTGCGTTGGGTTATCGTGCCATAAGAATATGTCTGGAACAACCGGATATATTCAAAACACAGTTGAGAGCATTATTAAGAGCTGCTAAATATGGTAATTTATCTATAATGTATCCAATGATTATTTCTGTAGAAGAAGTTGTAAGTATTAAGAAGATTGTTGCTGAGGTGGCAGAGGAACTGGAGAATGAGAATATTCCATATGAGATTCCAGAGCAGGGAATTATGATAGAGACACCGGCGGCAGTTATGCTAAGTGAGGAACTGGCAGAGCTTGTAGATTTCTTTAGTATAGGCACTAATGACCTTACACAGTATACACTTGCAATTGACAGACAGAATAACAGACTGGACAGATTTTATAATCCGCATCACGAGGCGGTTCTCAGGATGATTGAGATGACCGTACAGGGTGCACATAAGCATGGTAAATGGGTAGGAATCTGCGGAGAACTTGGAGCAGATACTACTCTTACAGAGAGATTTATTAAGATGGGTATAGATGAGCTTAGTGTATCGCCATCAATGGTACTTGGTGTTCGTAGCAGAATATGTGAAATGGAGTGATAAGTGATGAAAATATATAAAGCAAAAGATTATGCTGATATGAGCAGAAAGGCAGCTAATATTATATCAGCACAGATTATTATGAAGCCGGAATGTGTACTTGGACTTGCGACTGGTTCAACGCCAGTTGGGTTATATAAGCAGTTAGTAGAATGGTATAAAAAAGGTGACTTGGATTTTTCAGCAGTTAAGACTATTAATCTTGATGAGTATAAGGGACTCAGTCAGGACAATGATCAGAGTTATTATTATTTTATGCATAAGAATTTATTTGATAATGTGAATATATCAGTTGATAATACTCATATTCCTAATGGAATGGAGCAGGATTCGGAAAAAGAATGTAACAGATATTCTGAACTGATTAAGTCTCTTGGTGGTATTGATTTACAACTTCTTGGAATAGGTCATAATGGACACATAGGATTTAATGAACCATCAGATTCATTTGAAAAACAGGTTCATTGTGTTGATTTAACAGAATCTACAATAGAAGCTAATAAGAGGTTTTTTGAATCAGCAGAAGATGTTCCAAGACAGGCATACACAATGGGAATCAAGACAATAATGCAGGCAAAGAAGATTCTGGTTGTTGCAAGTGGAGAAGATAAAGCACAGATTGTGAAAGAAGCCTTTTTTGGACATATTACACCATATGTTCCTGCATCAGTTCTGCAGCTGCATAATGATGTAACACTGGTAGCAGATGAAGCAGCTCTTAGTAAGATTTATTAAAGCATATTAACTTGGTGAATAGAAAGTTGTGAAGATATGATTATAAAGAATGCTGATGTTTATACACAGGATAATGTATTTGTTAAGGGAGATGTCGTTGTAGATAACGGCACATTCACCAAAGTGCTGGAAGCCCCTGATTATGTTGACAATGAAGTTGTAGATGCTACAGGATTTAAGATGATTCCAGGACTTGTTGACATTCATTTTCATGGATGCAAGGGCGCAGATATGTGTGATGGAACTAAAGAGGCACTTGATATAATTTCCCGGTATGAGGCTTCTATCGGAGTGACGAGTATATGTCCGGCAACCATGACGATAGCTAAGGAAGAACTCGTTGAAGTTATGAAGAATGCCGGAGAGTATTTATATAATGGTGGAGCCCATCTGGTAGGAATTAATATGGAGGGACCTTTTATAAGTCCACAAAAAAAGGGTGCACAGGCAGCAGAGAATATTATGCATTGTAATTATGAGTATTTCTGTGAACTCCAGAAAGCTGCACATGATTTAATAAAGATTGTTGATATTGCACCAGAAGAGCCGGGTGCGATGAATTTCATAGATAAAGTAAAAGATAATGTTGTGGTGTCGATTGCTCATACAGCAGCGGATTATGATACTGCGATGGAGGCAATTCAACATGGTGCAACTCATGCAACACATTTATACAATGCAATGCCCCCTATGAATCATAGAAAGCCTGGTGTTATAGGTGCAATAAGAGATTCATATCAATGTCATGCAGAACTGATATGTGATGGAGTTCATATTCATCCATCAGTAATACGGGCAACATTTGCCATGTTGGGTGCGGGACGCATAATACTAATCAGTGACAGCATGAGAGCAACAGGATTAGAGGATGGCGAATATACTCTTGGAGGACAGCCTGTAGTGGTAAAAGGTAATCTGGCAACCTTACATGATGGAACAATTGCCGGCTCAGCAACTAATTTAATGGATTGTCTTCGATATGTCGTTAAAAAAGCAGGGATTTCATTAGAAACAGCTGTTATGTGTGCAACAGAGAATCCGGCAAAGGAAATTGGTATATATGATAAAGTCGGAAGTATTTCTGTAGGAAAACAAGCAGATTTCGTGTTTATTGATGATGAATTGAATATTAAGAGAGTATATATTGATGGAAAGGAGATAATATGCTAGGTTTTTTTAAAGGAAAGTCAAAGGATAATATTATTTATTCTCCATGTAAAGGAAAAGTGGTGCCAATTACTGAAGTTTCAGATCCAACATTTTCAGAAAAGGTTCTTGGAGATGGATTTGCAGTAATCCCTTCTGAAGGAAAGATATATGCTCCGGCAGATGGTGAGATTTCAATGGTGTTTGATACTCTTCATGCTGTGACAATGACAACCAGTCAGGGAACGGAATTATTGATACATATTGGGCTGGATACGGTAACGCTCAAGGGAGAACCATTTATTTCACATGTTTCAGGTGGTCAGCAGGTAAAAAAGGGTGATTTACTTTTAGAGGCTGATCTTGAAAAAATAAAGTCGGCAGGATTGGATACGATTACACCAGTCCTTATATGCAATACCGACGATTATAATAAAATTAATCTAATAAAGGAGGGTGAGGTATCTATTGATGATGAAGTCCTGAAAATATCATAATTACTCAGGACTTCACAATGTGCGTGATTGGGATTACCCCGATTAATAATGATGTAAAGGAGGAGAAAAGTATGAAATTTCTTCAAAAACTGGGAAAAGCGTTAATGCTTCCTGTGGCAGTACTGCCTATATGTGGTATCCTTATGGGTATCGGTTATATGCTGTGTCCAGAAACTATGCAGGGTGGAGATATTAAGGGCGCAGCTGATATGATTGGTTTGTTTCTTGTAAAAGCTGGTGGAGCTTTAATTGATAACATGGCAATCCTTTTTGTAATTGGTGTCGGTGTAGGTATGTCAGATAAAAATGATGGTACCGGAGGAATTGCGGCACTTGCTTCGTGGCTTATGATGACAACACTTCTTTCTACAAAGTTTGTTACAGTAATTATACCTTCTATAGCAGACAGTGCAACTAAAACTCTTGCATTTAACAAGATTGAGAATCCATTTATTGGTATTCTTGCTGGTATAATCGGTGCTATGTGTTATAACAAGTTTAAAGATACAAAATTACCAAACTGGTTATCTTTCTTTAGTGGAAAACGATGCGTAGCAATTGTTTCTGGAGTAGTATCAATTCTTGTATCTGTTGTTTTATTATTTGTATGGCCATTACTGTTCGGCGCATTAGTAAGCATCGGTAAGGCAATTGTAAAGCTTGATATTGTTGGTGCAGGTATCTATGCATTCTTGAACAGATTGTTAATTCCTACCGGATTACATCATGCGTTGAACAACGTATTCTGGTTTGATACTATCGGACTTGGAGATTTACAGCACTTCTGGGCAGGACAAACATCAAGTGATGTTTCATGGAGTCTTGGAATGTATATGTCAGGCTTCTTCCCATGTATGATGTTTGGTATTCCAGGTGCAGCTTTAGCTATGATTAAATGTGCAAAGCCAGCTAAGAAAAAAGTAGCTATAGGACTTGTTGCTTCTGCAGCATTATGTGCATTTATCTGTGGTGTTACAGAACCATTTGAATTTGGTTTCATGTTCCTTGCTCCTGGACTCTATGTTATCTATGCACTTCTTTATGGTATATTTACAATGATTACGGTTGCATTAGGCTTCAGAGCAGGATTTAGTTTCTCAGCAGGTGCTACTGACCTGTTATTCTCATCATCTCTTCCAGCAGCACAGAAGACATGGTTGATAATTCCTCTTGGTATAGCAGCATTCTTCGTATTCTATTTCGTATTCTTATTTGCCATTAAGAAATGGGATTTAAAGACTCCTGGCAGAGAAGATGATGATATAGAAGCAGAAAAGAAAGTTGAACTTGCAAGTGACGATTATACAACAATTGCAAAGACAATTCTTGAAGGCTGTGGTGGAAAAGAGAATATTGCAAGCATAGATAATTGTATTACAAGACTGAGACTTGAAGTAAAGGATATTACACTTGTTAATGATAAGGTTATTAAATCAGCTGGTGTTGCTGGTGTTATGAAACCTGGAAAGACATCTGTACAGGTTATTATAGGAACTAAGGTACAGTTTGTTGCAGATGCATTTTCTAAGCTTTGTGAATAATTAAAATGTAAAAATAAACATAATATAAAAATCCCCGGTAAGACTGGCAGAACTGCAGCTTACCGTGGATTTTTTCATGTATTACTTTACCATGCTTAAAAATTCTTCATCAGATATCTTAGAATTCATTACAGCATTCTTAATTGCGGCGGACATAACGCGAGCAGCAAGTGTTCCTGCAAAGTTGATATCAACACGTACAGCTTCGCTGTCGCCTCGTTTTGCAGTGCTTGCAGCATAGATTGTATCTCCGTCTGCCATTGTGCCGACTGGATTAATACAGCGTGCATACGCATTTCTTGTCATAGATGCAATCTTGTTAAGTTCAGCCTTGTTAAATGCAGCATTGGTTATAACTGCACCGATTGTTGTGTTGCCTGTGAACATATCGCGAGGTGCCATGAACTGATAGAGTGCTTCTTCACAACTTACATACTCGGTTCTGTCAGCGGTCTTAAGTCCGGCAAGCTTTTTACCGGTTTCATAATCTGATATATCTCCAAGTGCATTTACAACAACAATTGCTGTCATTGTAAATGTGCCGGCTTTCACTGAATATATTCCAAGTCCGGACTTTTCAGCCTGCTTCATTCCCATAATTTTGCCGACAGTCGCACCTGTTCCGGCACCGATACAACCCTGAATAGGTTCGCTGCTATCCTTAAGTGCCTGCATGCAGGCTTCGTAACCCATTGCGCTGTCAGGGCGTACTTTAGAACTTCCATATCCAAGATCAAATATGCATGACTGGCATACAAGTGGAACAAGTGAAACGCCTGTGTTATATCCTATACCATGTTCTTCAAGACATGTCATAACTCCGTCAGATGCGGCAAGACCGTATGCTGAACCACCTGACAGTACGATGGCATTAATCGGATTGTCAGCAGTCATAGGCATAGTAAGAGGTGTTTCTCTTGATGCCGGACCGCCGCCGCTTATGTCACAGCCTGCTGTTGCTCCATCTGGAAAATATATAACAGTTACACCAGTGCCAGCTTCCTTATTGGAAGCATGACCTAATCTAAAATCATTAATATCATTAACTGAAATCTCTGTAAACAAAACTAATCCTCCGTTGATTAATGTCCGATTTGTTCAATCAAAGTGACTGGTTAATTCTGGTTAAGCTTAAGTGCAGCATATAATGCACGGGAAACCACACTGGCAACAATAAAGCAGATACCTGCCTCAATAAGTCCCTGAACACCAACAAATAATACTACGAATATAAGTGGGTTCTTAGCTCCGAGTGCAGTAACGAAGGCCTGTACATAATCTGTATTATAGAAGAAGAGAACAAGTGAACTCATGAATAATAAAGTATTAAGTAAAGGACAGCAAAGACTTGCTATATAATAAGAAAATTTCTTAACGCCCTTAATGCTGTGAAGTCCCTTGAATATAAGTCCTGTAAGGAAGCCTTCAAGAGTTCTTGTTACTACAGTTGTTACAAATGTACCAAATGGATTAATTCCGAGAAGAACAGTTCCCATTGCGCCTCCAACGAAGCACTGATAAAAGCTTGTAAGTCCGAATGCCAGACCACAGATTAAACCGCCTACAGGTCCTAAGATGATAGCACCTACAGCTACAGGAACAGTTAAAAGGGTGATAGAAAGTCCAGGGGTACGGATGTAGCCTAATGGGGTCAGTGACATAACGAGTATGACCGCAACCATAAGTGCCAGCTCCACCATGTACTTAGTGTTGAACTTCGATGCAGAAGTTCGAGTTGCATTAATAGTATTCATATTGTCTCCTTTGCGGAAAGGTATGCAGCCCTTCCGGCTTGTTAAGATACATCTCCGAAAACGGATGACGTTCGCGCGTATAATAACATATATATTGTTATAATTCAAACATTCTTTATAAATTATTTATAAAAATACATTTGACATTAATTTACTATGATGGAAATCGGTGTTAATATAAGAAACGCTTATTTATTATTGAAAGCAGATTTTTGAAAATATTTATCAATAAAGATGGGAGAGTGTTTATGAGCAGAATTATTAAAAATGTGCTGCCATACTGGAAGTCGATAGTGCTGGTATTTGCACTGCTTATTGTTCAGGCAGTGTGTGACTTGTCGCTTCCTGCGTATACTTCAGATATCATTGATACAGGTATACAGAATGGAGGCATAGAGCATACTGTGCCAGAAAAGATTACTAAGGAAGAATTTGACACTGCGAAGCTTTTTATGACAGAGGAAGAAGCACAGCTGTGGGAACAGTCGTATTCTTATAATGAAGATGATAATGTCTATGAATTAAGTGTCAAAGGTTCTAAGAATAAGACTGATTTAGATGACACACTTTTCACAGCGCTTATAATTAACAACCAGATGTCTTCAGTGACTGAAAGTGCATTCAAGAGCCGTATGGCAGAGCAGATGCATGTAAGTGAGGAGCAGCTGTCCAATGTTTCAGTAGAAGATATTGGAAAGTCTATGGGTGTGGAACTTACTACATTTACACAGATGATGGAAGATGCAGATGGCAATGAGGTTGAAACTACATGCGTAGATATGAGACAGATTGTGAAGGCAATGTATAGTGCAGGGGCTATGAGTAAGGATGATATCCTTTCTATGAGAAATGAGTTCCAGAGTACAATTGATACTATGGGAAAAACTCTTGTTTCGTCTATGGGCGTTGCTTATGCAAAGAGCATGGATGCCAAGGCAGGAATGGACATGGATTCTATTCAGACTAAGTATCTGTGGGCAGCTGGTCTTAAGATGGTTGCCATGGCACTTCTTATGGCGGTTACATCTGTATGTATAGGTTTCCTTGCATCAAGAGTTGGTGCAGGCGTTGCAAGAGATATGAGAGGAAAACTGTATTCTAATGTCATGGGATTCTCTAATGCTGAGATGGACAAATTCTCTACAGCGTCACTTATCACAAGAACAACTAATGATGTACAGCAGGTTCAGATGGTTACGGTTATTATGCTGAGAATGATTCTGTATGCACCAATTCTTGGCGTCGGAGGAATTATAAAGGTTGTTGGAACAGGAGCCGGCATGGGCTGGGTTATAGTTATGGCTGTTGTTGTTATCATTGCATTTGTAATGCTTCTTATGGTAATTGCGATGCCTAAGTTCAAGCTTATGCAGAAGCTGGTTGATAATGTCAATCTTGTATCCAGAGAGATTCTTACTGGTCTTTCTGTAATAAGAGCCTTTGGAAGAGAGAAGAAGGAAGAGGAAAGATTTGACGAAGCTAATAAAAAGCTTACTAAGACAATGCTCTTTACTAACAGAACAATGACATTCATGATGCCAAGCATGATGTTTATTATGAATGGTTTATCAGTTCTTATCGTGTGGGTTGCCGCACACAGAATTGATGCCGGAGTTATGCAGGTAGGTTCTATGACTGCATTTATAACATATTCGATGCTTATAGTTATGTCATTCCTTATGCTTACAATGATGTCTGTAATGCTCCCAAGAGCGATGGTTGCAGCTGACCGTATAGATGAAGTTATTAATACACATTCTTCAATAGAAGACTCTGAGAATCCTGAGACAATTGAGTCTGCAAAGGGTGTGGTTGAGTTTAATCATGTTAATTTCATGTATCCGGGTGCTAAAGCAAACGTACTTGAGGATATTACATTTAAAGCAGAGCCGGGTAAGACTACAGCTATTATAGGAAGTACGGGCTGTGGAAAGTCAACGCTCGTTAATCTTATTCCAAGATTGTATGATGTTACAGGAGGAAGCATTACTATTGATGGTCATGATATAAGAAATATTTCTATGCATGACTTAAGAAGTGAGCTTGGTTATGTGCCTCAGAAGGGAATGCTTTTCTCTGGTACTATTGCAAGTAACTTAAGATTCGGTAATCCTGATGCAAGCGATGAAGATGTCGTTAAGGCAGCACAGATTGCACAGGCAACTGAGTTCATTGATAATAAGGCTGAGAAGTATGACAGTCCTATAGCACAGGGCGGTACTAATGTTTCAGGCGGTCAGAAGCAGAGACTTTCTATTGCCAGAGCAATAGCAAAGCACCCAAGAGTGTTTATATTTGATGACAGTTTTTCAGCACTTGATTTAAAAACTGACGCAATTCTTCGTAAGGAGCTTGCTGCAAATGTGTCTGATGCCACTGTTATTATTGTAGCTCAGCGAATCAGCACAATCCTTCATGCAGATCAGATTCTTGTTATGGATGATGGTAAGATTGTTGGCAAGGGAACGCATGAAGAACTTATGAAGACATGTGAGACATATCAGCAGATTGCAAGTTCACAGCTTTCTGCTAAAGAGCTTGGAAAGGAGGCCTAGTCAGTATGGAAGATAATAAAAATATCAAAATGCCACCGAAAAGAAGAATGGGACCTCCGGGAAGAGGAATGGCACCTGTTGAGAAAGCCAAGGATTTCAAAGGATCAATAGGAAAGCTTATAAGATATATTGGAAGCTATAAGATTGCGATAATATTTGTTGCAGTTATGGCTGTATGCTCAACAGTATTTTCTGTTGTAGGTCCAAAGGTTCTTGGTAAGGCAACTACAGCTCTGTCAGAAGGTCTTGTAAAGAAAATCGGTGGAACTGGCGGAATTGACTTTGGAAAGATTGGAACAATTCTTATATTCGTGCTTTGTCTGTATGCCGCAAGTGCAGTATTTAACTTTGTACAGGGCTGGATAATGACAGGCATTACACAGAAGGTCTGCTACAGATTAAGAAAAGAAATCAGCGAGAAGATTAACCGTATGCCTATGAAGTATTTCGAGAGCAGGACATATGGTGAGGTGTTATCAAGAATTACTAACGATGTTGATACACTTGGAATGGGACTTAACCAGAGTATTACAACAATCATTACATCTTTAACTACTATGATTGGTGTTCTTGTTATGATGTTAAGCATTTCACCGCTTATGACACTTATTGCGGTTATAATACTTCCAATATCAGTCGGACTTGTTTCTTTCGTTGTTAAGAAGTCACAGGGATATTTCAAAACACAGCAGGAGTATCTTGGACATATTAACGGACAGATTGAGGAAACTTATGGCGGACATATGATTGTTAAGTCCTTTAATAAAGAAAAGGATATGGTTGATTCATTTAACAAGACTAATGATGTCCTTTATGGTTCAGCATGGAAGTCACAGTTCCTTTCAGGAATGATGCAGCCAATCATGATGTTTGTAGGTAACTTAGGTTACGCATGTGTTGCATTAACCGGCGGTCTTCTTGCTATTAAAAATGTTATAACAATCGGTGATATTCAGGCATTTATCCAGTATGTGAAGAATTTTACACAGCCAATCCAGCAGATTGCTCAGGTTATCAATCAGGTACAGTCTATGACAGCAGCTTCTGAGAGAGTATTTGAATTTCTTGATGAAGAAGAGGAAGACCAGACTGTTAAGAATCCTGTTTCTACAGAAGGAATTAAGGGCGAGGTTGATTTCGAGCATGTAAGATTCGGATACAATGAGAACCAGACTATCATTAAGAATTTCAGTGTAAATGTTAAGCCTGGACAGAAGGTTGCTATCGTTGGACCGACAGGTGCAGGTAAGACCACTATTGTTAAACTGCTTATGAGATTCTATGATGTTAATGATGGAGCTATTCTTGTTGATGGACATAATGTTAAGGATTTCAACAGAAGAGAATTAAGAGACGCATTTGGAATGGTTCTTCAGGATACATGGCTCTATAAGGGTACAATTATGGAGAATATCAGATACGGAAAGCTTGATGCAACTGATGAGGAAGTTATTGCAGCAGCCAAGGCAGCTAACGCCCATCACTTTATTGAGACTCTTCCGGGCGGTTATGATTGTGAGCTTAACGAGGACGCAAGCAATGTCTCACAGGGACAGAAGCAGCTTCTTACAATTGCAAGAGCAATCCTTGCAGATAATCCAATCCTTATTCTTGATGAAGCAACATCTTCTGTTGATACAAGAACAGAGGAGCGAATTCAGAAGGCTATGGATAACCTGATGAAGGGCAGAACAAGCTTTGTTATTGCCCACAGACTTTCAACCATTAAAGACGCTGATGTGATACTTGTTATGAAGGATGGTGATATCGTTGAGCAGGGAACTCATGATGAGCTTCTTGCCAAGAACGGTTTCTATGCTGACCTTTATAATTCACAGTTTGAGCAGGCTTCTTAGATTGATAATATATATGTTAAGAGAAACGGCAGAAAGAAATTTCTGTCGTTTTTTTAAACATTTTGCTATAATAAAATTATTAATTGGTTAAGTGAAGAGGACAATGCATGAATATATTAATATGTGATGATGATAAGCTTTATGTTGATATGATAAGAAAATATGTGGACGAGTTCTTTGATGAGCATAAGATAACGGATTATAAGGTTTATGAATATAACAGTGGTGATGAAGCAGCTAAGAATAATGAAAAGATAGACATTGCATTTCTTGATGTTGAGATGGACGGAATTAATGGAATTGAAGCTGGCAAATGTTTAAGAAATAATAACAAGAATATTGTGTTATTTATAATAACTTCGTATATGGGCTATCTTGATGATGCAATGGACGAGGGAGTTTTCAGGTATATTAATAAACCACTGGAAAGACCTGTGATTATGCGCGGTCTTCAGAAAGCGTTATTATTGTGCAATAAGCATCAGAGCAAGAAAGTCAATATAGAATATAACGGTAACAATACAATTATTGAACAGGATTCGATTATATGCATAGAGTCACTGGTAAGAAAAAGATACATACGCACAGACACAGAATTATATACAAGTCTTAAAAGCCTTTCATATTGGCAAAATGTTCTTGATGAAGATAAGTTTTTTCTTGTTAACAAGTCGTGTATTGTTAATATTGACAGGGTAGTCAGATTTACTGATAAATGTGTAGAACTTAAGGGAAGAGAAGAGCCGATTGATATATCGAGAGAGAAGAGAGCAGATTTTAAGCAGAAGGTATTATTATATCTTGCCGGACAGGAGTAATTGTATATGGAAATAGTTATAAGTTATGCATTTGCTCACATTGTAGAAGCAATAATATTATGGATGAGCATGTCACAAATGTATGAACGCAGATATAAGAACTGGATTACGGGACTTATAATGCTGTCAGGCCATGCTGTAATGTTTGGGGTATTTCTGACAGATAATATATATGTTGTTACAACAGTTAATAATGTGGTTTATTTTTTGCTTATAGCATGGTTGTTTAATATAAGTAAGAAAGTAGCAGTGTTTTGGGCGTTGATATATAATGCAATGATGGCATTATCAGAACTAACAGTATTTTATATTATCCAATATCTTGTAGGAGTCTGTGATGTAAAAGGAAATGGAGTTGTAACTAATATTATTGTAGTATGTTTATGTAAAACAATATTTTTCCTGTTTATTCAGGTAATGGTTCTTATAAAGAACAGAAGTAATGTAGGAAAAGATTTATATAAAGATGATTTGCCAATAGTCTTATTCATAGTGTCATTAATTTCATCGTTAATGGTTTTTATTACATATTATGTTGTAGGAATGAATTCTTTGATTAGTCAGACAGAAGCAGTTTGTATGGTAATGAGTATGATAATATTGATTCTGGCAGATATTTTAGTGTTATTTGTTAATATTAAAGTTAATGAAAGAAATGCTGAAAATGCGATGATAAAAATACAGCTTGAAAAAGAAAGGGCAGATGCAAGATATTACAAACTTGAATATGAAAAGAATGAGAGTTTGGAAATATTAAGGCATGATATGAATAATCATCTTAATACTATGTTGGACATAGGTAGTGATAATGAGCTGAAGAAATATATTATTGATATTATGAATCAATATAAAATGCGAAGGCGGACAAGCTTCTCCAACAGTAATATTCTTAATGGACTTGTCAGTCAATATATGGAATCATGTGAGAAAAATAACATAGATTTAATTGCAGATATAAGACCTGATACAGTAGAAGTTATGGATTCAACAGATATAGTAGCTTTATTTGGAAATCTATTGTCGAATGCATTTGAGGCTGCTGAATATTGCAAAAAAGATATAAAACCATATATTGAATTTATTGTGAAAAGAAAAAATGATTTTATCATAATTATTGTACGAAATTCAGCGGTTAAAGCACCGCGTAAGATTAATGGAAGATATATTTCTTCAAAGAAAGATACAGAGAAAAAGCATGGTTATGGAATGAAAAGTATATACAATATTGTTGATAAATATAAAGGAAGTCATATTGAAGAATATGATGAAACAAAAAGAGAGTTTACTATAAAAATTATATTGCTTAACGAAAAAAATATAGCGTAACCTGAAAGGGTTACACTATATTGATAAAGAAATTAGCCTTAATAATATAATGCTTTATTCTTTCCAAACATACATATAATATGGGAAATTGAACATATAATTATAACTATAGCCAGACAGCTTGCAAGGTGCTCTAACCCAATCATCCATAATACAAAGAACAAAATATTATAACTACATAATATTAATAACAGGAACTTGTGATAGTGTGTTATTTCTTTAGATGATACATAATGATTCTTTGATATTACAGGTCCTTTTATACTTAATTCCAAATCGCATAATAATAGAATAATAATAATAATCAAAGAAGGACGCAATTGTGAAGACATCCATGCCATAAATATTAACATAATAGTAGATAATATAAGACAACTGGTTGAAGATTGACAATGATAACCACCACTATATTTTCTTATGAGCAGAAAAGAAAACATTTCTAAAAGTCCAAGGAGAATTTTATGTGATGCTATACAGTATATTGTGAAAATAATTGTCGGATTAATAATCAAAAATAAATTTTTAATTGCATAACTGTATAAATCTATGTCAGTTTCAACCAGCAGTCCTATATTAATTAACCATACTGCGGCGTTTCTAGAAAACTTTTCAAGCATTATTTTGTTTTCTTAAACTTCTTTAATGATGCAGGTTCAACAGGCTGGTTGTATACATAGCTTGATGAAGCATTAGCACTAGAAGTTAATGTGCGATTAAGCACAGCTGTAACGCCTTTGCTTAATGTAGATTTAATTGCTCTCTTCATAATTTTTCCTCCTTCTTGAGATAGTTATTATTATATTTTGTTGTTAAATATTTTTAAATACACTATGTCTCAACTGTTGTTTTGAATGTCTTAAATGTATTTTAGATTAAAAACGGAATAAAATTATAAACTGTGATGAATATTATTTTAAGCACTAACAAAAAACAATTAATATGGTAAAATTAAAATATTATCATTAATCATACATAAATATTTATACTATTCTAATTCGCAACAAACGATATATATGTGCGAAAGATGCGTATACTAAAATTAAATAGTAATCATACTAATGTATAGGGGTTGCTATGGAGTATACGGATTATTACAAAGCATTTTGCAAAAGAATGAGCATAGATAGAAAAATGAAGAATTATGACCAGAGTGCAATGGCTGAAAGAGTTGGCATGACGACACCAGAATATTCCAATAGGGAATCCGGAAGAAGTATGGTATCAGGGACTGATTTAAAGAAGTTGTGGGATTCAGGAGCTGATATAGATAAACTATTGGTTGATGTGGATGAAAAGCCTTGCAGACATGTGATTTCTTCTGAAATAGATACATTTGGAGACGAATCCAAGAAGGAATATGTCAGAGAGGTGGTAAGCGAACATGTACTCTATATGTGTGAGCAGAAGTTAGATAGTTTTTCAGATGAAATAGTAAAGGATATACAGCTGCTGAGAGCTGTTGATAAAGATTCTACTAAAGATTCAATGTTAAAATGTATAAGAGATGTTAACGATATAACAGACCAACAGGTCATATCAGATAATCTTGGTATATCAAGATACAAATATAGTAAAATTGAGAATAACAAAGAGTTTCCAGATGCAATGGTTTTGATAAGACTTTATCAGCAGTATGGATGTTTACCATCAATGTTTCTTAATCTGTATGATGTCAGAGACAGACTTCTTGATTATATTTTTGACAGTATGTCAGAGAAAGATCAGAAAATAATATTAAGTTTTATCAGTAATTTGAGAAAATTCGTATGAGGAAGTTATGGAAGAACGAATTATTAATATTGGAACAAGACTTAAATAAAGAAGAAAAGAAATGCACATCAAACAGACAGAGATGGCTAAGGAACTAGGCGTGTCGCAGACATATCTTTCTAATATTGAAGGTGGCAAGGCCAACTGCAGTATAACGTTGCTGGTTGATATATGTAATTATCTTAATGTTACACCGGATTACCTTATGCTGGGGAATATGAGAGGAAATAAAGCAAGCATAGATATTATTGACGCATTGAAGATGTGTGACCCGGAAGAACTGGCCACAATAAGGAAAATAGTAGATGCATTTGTTATGAAAAAGGCGGAGCCGTACTAAATTAAGTGCGCCCGTCTTTTTTTATTAAAAACATATTGACATTACGAACAAATGTTTTATAATGAACGCATGTTCGAATTAATATCTGATTTAACAACTATGGAGAAGTTACAGATTCTGGCAGATGCGGCCAAGTATGATGTTGCATGTACGTCAAGTGGAGTAGACAGGAAGGGAAAGGAAGGCTTCCTTGGAAACAGTGTGGCATGCGGCGTGTGTCATAGTTTTGGGACAGATGGCAGATGCATTTCTCTTTTGAAGGTTCTGATGACTAATCATTGTGTATATGACTGCAAGTATTGTATGAATAGATGTTCTAATGATGTGCCAAGGGCTACCTTTGAACCGGATGAGCTGTGCCAGCTTGTTATAGAATTTTATAAGCGTAATTACATTGAAGGATTGTTTTTAAGTTCTGGAGTATTAAAGAATCCAGCGTTTACGATGGAAAGAATATGTGAGACACTATTACTTTTAAGAACTAAGTATAGGTTTAATGGATATATTCATGTTAAGGCAATACCAGGAGCTCCGGATGAATTATTGTCAAGGGCGGGATATCTGGCAGACAGGGTGAGTATTAATCTTGAACTGCCTACAGCACAGAGTCTATCAAAGCTTGCTCCTAATAAGAATTTTAAGACTATTCTTGAACCTATGGAGAAGATGACAGGGACAATTGCGGCTAACAGGATTGCTATGGGAAAAGATGCAAGGATGGAAAGAAGCAGTATCAACAGATATCTGTCTGGAAGTATATTTAACTCTCAGACAGGTTCAGGACAGTCTGCTTTATCTGGAACAGAAAGAGCTGCATTGGAATCAGGAGATAAGCTTTCGTTACCAGCGGTTGCACGAGGTATGGGGATTAACAGACCATTTGCACCGGCAGGGCAGAGTACCCAGATGATAATAGGGGCAACACCAGAAACTGATCTTACACTTATAAGAACAACACAGCATTTGTACAAGAATTATGACTTGAAGAGGGTGTTTTACTCTGCTTATATACCACTTAATGAGGATTCGGCGTTACCGAAGCTTGACGCGGCAGTTCCGCTTCTCAGAGAACATAGATTGTATCAGGCAGACTGGCTTCTCAGATTTTATGGATTTCAGGCAGATGAATTACTGTCTGAGAGCAGACCGAATTTCAATGAACAATTAGACCCTAAGTGTGATTGGGCTATAAGACATCTTGGACAGTTTCCTGTTGAGGTGCAGAATGCATCATATGACATGCTTTTGAGAATACCAGGGGTTGGACCTAAGTCTGCTAAGAGAATTGTGCAGACAAGAAGATATGCACATCTTGATTTTGATATATTAAAGAAACTGGGCGTTGTACTTAAGAGGGCACATTATTTTATAACATGCAATGGAAGAATGATGTATAGAATACCGATAGAGGAATCATATATTACAAAGTGTTTGACAGAGGATAATCATAAAGATAATTGGAAGGTGGTTCATCAGAATGAAAGATATGAACAGTTGTCACTTTTTTGAATGTGGAGGATGACAGTATGTATATATTTACATGTGAAGACAGATTTGAAGATATGATGTGTTGTATATATCAGGCGTGGGAGAAGGCTTTGAAAGTGGGACATGGATGTGTTAGACTTGAGAAGCGTGGAGAAGAACAGCCATCTTTATTTGACGAATATGTTCATGTAGAGTATGACGAGGAAGAATATAAGAAGGTAGTTCGTTCAATAAAGAAAAAGATTTCCAACGAGGCTTATGCATGTGTATATTACGCCTGTTTATCATATGAGAAGGATGCATTGGATGCGGCATACAGATTTCTTATAAGCGGATTCAAAGCTGGCTCAGATATAGCATATATGAGAACGGATCTGGCAGTTACAAGAATTAAGGATATACGGAGAAGGGTTGTGCATGAAATCAGATATTTTACAGAATTTGCAAGATTTAATTCTATTCAGGGAAAGATATACGTATGTCATCTTGAACCTAAGAGTGATGTGATATATGAGGTTTCGTTGCACTTTGCTGACAGAATGCCATCGGAGAATTGGATGATTATTGATGATAACAGAAAGAAAGCAGTAGTTCATCCGGTTAATAATAGTATGTATATCAGGCATTTCACAGACGAAGATATGCTTTTGTTACAGAAAACAGAGAATATGGAAGATGAATACACAGATATGTGGAAGACTTTTTTTGAGGCTATTGCAATTAAGCAGAGGCGTAATACAGAATGTCAGAGAAATCTGATGCCTTTATGGATGAGAAAGCATGTAACAGAGTTTCAGTAACACGCAATATTATTAAGGAATGTGTATTTGATGGATTATATATTGGAAGATGTATTTAAAGATGTAAGAGAGAATGACTATGATACATTTGTGAAATTGGAACAGATATTTCAATTGAACGTATTTTATCCTGTGCATATAGAAGATGATAATGACTGGTCTGTGGCATATCTTATGAATGATGCTGTAGAAAGTTTTCTTACATTCACAGATTCAATTATGACAGGCAATTATATTAATACTGATGCAGAGCAGATTCCAGATTTGCAGCGCCTTGAGGATGGATATATGCTTATAGTTAATCAGGGTGGAGAGAATACATTTACTATAAGATTTAAAGAGTTAAAGCTCAGAACGCATTTATTTAATTATGGGAGTATGGGGCATTTTTGGATAGATGGGTATGAGTATCTTAGACAGTTAGAGTATCAGCTTGCAGATATAAGGGATAAATACAGATATCTTGGTGATGAAGTATGCAGTGACAAGGAAATGCTTCTTATGAAACTGGCAGACTTTCCGCCGATTAAGCAGTACAGGTCTGTACCAGAAAGATATTATGTGCCTTATCCTGATTGTGTTTATGAGGAAGCTGTTGATTATCTTATAGAACTTGCAGAGGTGACAGAGGATTATTCAATGGAGAGAATGCTTGTTTCTTATAAAAGAAAGCCAACGTCAATTAAAAGCAGGGTAATTGCCAGAATGTTATGTGGTAAGAAGCATGCCGAATTGGTAGATGCAATAATAAGTGAGTTAAGAGAAGCTGCGTCAATATATCCGGACAGGACATTTACAACAGAGGAAGATATACAACGTGATGTTATTCATAAAAAGGCTTTATCGTCGTTGTCTGAATATATTAAGCAGGGATATAAGTGTCTGCTGTACAGGGAAGAACCATTTATGTATTCAAGGGATTCTATTACATATAAGGAGCATGTACTTGTATTTGTTAATGGATTATTTCGAAGAAAGTCCAAGATAGTTACTTTTGAGTGACACACAGAGCAGTTATGATGTATAATAAACAATATATCTATAATAAGGCTATAATATTAGAAAGTGAGGATTTATTATGGGGAAAGTAAGGGTTGTTTCCAAGAATAATCAGGTAAGTGTCAAAGTTAAGAGTACTAAAGGTGAACAGCTTAATCATAGTATGGCTGAATTACTTTCAAAAACAGAAGTTGAAGGATTTCTGCCTTTTTATATAACATCAGATGGAAGCAGTTTCTCTGCTGAATATGGTATAGCAGGATATGAAACAGCTAAGGATTTTTTTAAGAACAGAGTTATTGACCAGCATACATTTTCAGTATTTATGAAAAGCAGCGTTAAGGCGTTATCCGGAATGTCTGCATATAACATGGAATATGGTAATGTGTTAGTTTCTATGGATACTGTTCTTGTTGAATCAACGACAGGAAAAGCTTTGTTCATGTATTATCCTGCGGATGGATACCAGAATGGATTGTTTTTTAATATGTTTCTGGAGGATGTTCTTAGCATGATGAGAATACCAGCGAATACAGATGTGTCATTCATGGTGAAACTTAGAGAGTTTCTGAAGCATCCAGAGAATATGACATGGGATATATTAGATGAGTATGCAGATTCTATAGATATAGCACCAGTAAACAGAGGCGTTATACCACAGCAGGTATATCAGCAGGCTCCATTTTCACCAGTATCTGTGCAGCCTGCTCCTGCTATGTATGAAACACCAGTATATTCACAGCCATCAGTTTATTCAGATCCGGTTCAGCCATCTGTTCAAGAACAGAATAATACATATGTGAATAATAACCAGCCAGAAAAGATATGTCCTGTATGTGGAATGCATAGCACAACACCAGATGCATTATTCTGCATAGGATGTGGCTCAAGACTTGAGGCTGTTGTTAATACAGAAGAACAGAATATAGAGAGCAAAGAAGAGAATATTCAGGTAAAGATATGCCCGTCATGTGGTGCTGATAATAATTTGGATTCACTATTCTGTTCAGAATGTGGAACAAGACTTAATCAGGAAGCAGACCATGTTGAAGCTGGGAAATTCGATGAAAATGTGAATCTTGATGAGAATGTAGGAGCAGATGAAGATGAAAAGTCAGAAGCTTCACCAACTATGTTTATAAAGAATGGACGTGTAGTTGATTCTGTAACAGGAACTGATGAGATTATGAATATTATTATTAAAGATAATATTATTGAAGAAGTTGGACATGATATTAGTATTGATGAGACAGATAATGTTACAGTTATAGATGCAACTGGACTGGTGGTTGCGCCTGGTCTTATGGATACGCATGTTCATTTCAGAGATCCTGGGTTTACTTATAAAGAGGATATAATAACAGGTGCTGCTGCAGCGGCAAGAGGTGGTTTTACAAGTGTAGTATGTATGGCTAATACTAAACCTGCTGTAGATAATATAGAGACTCTTGACTATATACAGAAGAAGGGTGAGACTACAGGAATACATGTTATGCAGACAGCTGCTGTAACCAAGGAATTAAAAGGAACAGAGCTTGTAGATATGGATGCTCTTGCAGATGCAGGTGCAGTTGGTTTCACAGATGATGGAATTCCAATTATGGATGAGCATGTACTTACTATGGCCATGAAGAAGGCAGCAGAGCTTGATTTACCAATAAGTCTTCATGAAGAAGATCCAGAGTTTATCATAAAATCTGGGGTTAATCAGGGTAAAGTTGCAGAGCAGCTCGGATATGGTGGTGCCTCATCAACAGCAGAAGATGTAATGGTTGCAAGGGATTGTGTGCTTGCATTACACACAGGAGCATCAGTATGTATACAGCATATAAGCTCAGGAAATTCTGTTGAACTTGTAAGAACTGCTAAGAAATTAGGAGCAGATGTACATGCAGAGGCAACACCACATCATTTTACCCTTACAGAAGATGCTGTTCTTAAGTATGGAACTAACGCAAGAATGAATCCTCCATTAAGGACAGAAGACGACAGAGCTAAGATAATTGAAGGAATAAAAGATGGTACAATAGATATGATTGTGACTGATCATGCACCACACAGTGAGGAGGAAAAAGCAAAACCATTAGAGAGTGCTCCTAGTGGAATAACAGGTCTTGAGACATCTCTGGCTTTGGGAATTAAATCTCTTGTAGAACCTGGACATATATCTCTTATGAAGCTGATGGAATTAATGAGTAAGAACCCGGCAGAGTTCTATAGAATGGTTCCAGGAAGTGTAACAAAGGGAGCCCCAGCAGATCTTGTTATTTTTGGAGAAAAAGAAACATGGACAGTGAGAAAAGAAGATTTTGCTTCAAAAGCTTCTAATAGTCCATTTATTGGATGGGAACTTCCGGGTAAAGTGCATTATACTATATGCTCAGGAAAGATTGTTTACCAGGTGTAGATTTTTTAGACCTAATTAGGTATATAGACACCGAATTATTCCATTGAAATAATTTGTATATCATATATAATTAACGTATGCATTTTATGAAGATGTTAATTACATATGAGAGGAGAATATTTACTTGAGGATAAGTGTGGTTAAGAACCAGGAGGGAATTTATTTTGTATACCGTTCAACAAGACAGGTATATAAGGTGAGAATCACAGATATTATGTATTTTGCAAGAAGTGGCAGAAGGGTTACTATGTATTCAAGAGAGTTGGGTGCTGTTGAGTTATACTGTAGTTTATCTGAGATTTATGAGCTGCTTTTTTCAGATGGATTTTATTATATTAATAAGTCTGTTATTGTCAATTTATTCCATATAACTAATATTAAGAATAACTTTGCAAGAATTGCGGATGGTAATTGTATTGAGATTAGCAGGGCAAGAAGAACCTTTATAATGCATAAATTCTGTGAAACCCTGAAGTAACCTGTCTGGACGCATTCTTGTCTGGTTAAACTGGAGGTATGCGTATGAGATATTACACTGTTTCACAGTGGCTGATTTTTTTCTTTATATATTGTTTCCTTGGCTGGGTATGGGAATGCTGTTATGTCTCTGTCAGAAAAAGGAAATGGGTAAACAGAGGTTTCTTACACGGCCCATTCCTGCCAATATATGGTTCAGGTGCAATTGTTATATTGATTAGTACGATTGCAGTGAAAGATATTGTGCCATTGGTGTTTCTTTTTGGCATGGTTTCATCTACAATACTTGAATTCTGCACAGGATGCTGTATGGAAAAGCTTTTTGGAGTAAGATATTGGGACTATAGTAATCTTCCGCTTAATTTTAAAGGACATATATGTTTCTTTATATCTCTTGCGTGGGGAGCTTTTTCAATTCTGCTTGTATGCGTAATTCATAAGCCTATTGAAGCAGTTGTACTTATGATACCTAAGACTATTGCAGATATTATTGCTGTAGTTTTGGCGATATACATGGCAGCAGACTTTGCTGTTTCTATTAATGAAGCTATGGATCTCAAGGCTACACTGGAGAAGTTTACTAAAGAGAATGAGCAGCTCAAGATGTATGCAAGACGAATGGAGATTACAGCTACATTTGCGGAAGAAGAGTTTAACAAGAAAAAAGAACAGTTTATGGAAGCAGTTGCTGAAGAAAGAAAACAGCTTTCAGAAAAGGCAGACAGAAGATACAGACATATTACAAGTATTATTAAGAGAAATCCTAATGCCGTTTCAAGAGTACATAAAGAATCTATTAACGAGATTAAAGAGATTATTGTTAGCAGAAAGGCAAAGAGGGATAAATAATGCCAGAAAAGATATTATTGTATAATGTTAAAGAACCACAGGATATTATTAAAGCAGCATCTAATATGCGGATTGCTTCTGGATTTATTAATGAATCCGATTCATATAAGACATTGGCGGAGCTTGCTGCGGAGGTAAAAGGCATACCATCAGATGTGGCAGGATATCATTCACAGGAGGATAAGGAAAGCCTTGTCATATTCTGTGATGTAACAGATAAGCATATGGACAGGCTTCTTTTTGAAATGAGGCAGAAGAATACTGGTGTAACATTCAAGGCAGTATTAACAGATGCTAATAAGAAATGGAATATTAGCCAGATGCTTGTAGAGATGAGAAGAGAAAGATTTGAATATATGCGAAGAAATATGAAATAATTATTATTAAAGTCTGCAAATAAAAGATAAGGAGAGATATACTATGGAAATTAAGCATGTTAAAGCAAGTGAATTTAATAATGAGGTACTTAAGTCAGATAAGCCTGTGCTTGTAGATTTCTGGGCAGACTGGTGTGGCCCATGCAAGATGTTAGGACCAGTTCTTGAACAGGTTGCAGCGAAGGTTGACGATGTACAGATTGTTAAGATTAATGTGGATGAAGAATCATCAGTAGCAGAGAAATATAATATTATGTCTATCCCTACGCTTCTTTTATTCAAGAATGGTGAATGCGTTGCAAAGAGCGTAGGTTTTATAAGTGAAGGACAGGTAATGGAATTTATTGGTAAATAAGTATCAAAATCGCTGGAATAGCGCTTGGATACTGTATTGTTTTAAGGAGAATATTCAAAAAGTATTCTCCTTAAATTGTACAAAATTAAATACTCTTGACAAATCTATTGATTTATTATCTGAAGCATGTTAGAGTAATCATGGTTGAATTGTTATGGATTTGTCAATGTATATTTATAGGAACAATAAGTATCCTATAAAGCATGACATTTTTTATTTTAACCAAAATTGTATACAGTGTACAAAAGAAAATACAATACATTTTCTTAAAGAGTACATTGAAATATATTATATTTAAGGAGGATCAATTCAAATGGTTGAGAAGACACAGTGGGCTGGATTCAAGGGAAGACTTTGGAAAGAAGAAATCAATGTAAGAGATTTCATTCAGAACAATTACACACCTTATGATGGAGATGAGAGTTTCCTTGCAGGTCCAACAGAAGCAACTAATAAGCTTTGGGGAAAATTACAGGAACTTCAGAAGGAAGAAAGAGCTAAGGGCGGAGTTTTAGACATGGAAACTAAGGTAGTTACAGGTCTTACAGCTTATGGCCCAGGATATATAGATGAGTCAATGAAGGATCTTGAGCAGGTAGTAGGTCTTCAGACAGATAAGCCACTTAAGAGAGCATTTATGCCATATGGTGGTATTAAGATGGCTGAGGAATCTTGCGAGAACTATGGTTATACACCAGATCCTGAATTACACAAGGTTTTCACAGAATATCATAAGACACATAACCAGGGTGTATTCGATGCTTATACACCAGAGATGAGAGCTGCAAGAAGATCTCATATCATCACAGGTCTTCCAGACACATATGGTCGTGGACGTATCGTAGGTGATTACAGAAGAGTTGCTCTTTATGGTATTGATTATCTTATTAAGTGCAAGGAAGAGGATAAGGCTAACTGTGGATGCGGAGTTATGACTAACGATGTTATCCAGTTAAGAGAAGAGCTTTCAGATCAGATTAACGCTCTTAAGGGAATGAAGGCTATGGCTGCTGCATATGGCTATGATATTTCTGAGCCAGCTACAACAGCTAAGGAAGCTGTTCAGTGGTTATACTTTGGTTACCTTGCTGCTATCAAGACACAGAACGGTGCTGCTATGTCAGTAGGTCGTGTTTCTACATTCCTTGATATCTATATCAATAAGGATCTTGAAGCTGGTAAGATTACAGAGGCTGAGGCACAGGAACTTATCGATCATTTTGTTATGAAGTGCAGAATGGTTAAGTTCGCAAGAATTACATCATACAATGAATTATTCTCAGGAGATCCTACATGGGCTACTCTTGAGGTTGGTGGTACAGGTATCGATGGACGTTCTATGGTTACTAAGAACGATTACAGATTCCTTCATACTCTTGAGAACATGGGACCTTCACCAGAACCAAACCTTACAGTATTATATTCATCAAGACTTCCTGAGAACTTCAAGAAGTATGCTGCTCATATCTCAGTTACAACATCTTCTATCCAGTATGAGAACGATGATGTTATGAAGGTAACATGGGGAGATGATTATTCAATCTGCTGCTGTGTATCTGCTACACAGACAGGTAAGGAAATGCAGTTCTTCGGAGCTAGAGCTAACCTTGCTAAGTGCTTACTTTACGCTATCAATGGTGGTGTAGATATGAAGTCTAAGGTTCAGGTTGGACCAGCTTATAAGCCAATTACTGCAGATGTTCTTGAGTATAATGAAGTTGTTGCTAAGTTTGATAAGATGATGGATTGGTTAGCAGATCTTTATGTTAATGTACTTAACCTTATCCATTATATGCATGATAAGTACTACTATGAAGCTGCTGAGATGGCTCTTATCGATACAGATGTTAAGAGAACATTTGCAACAGGTATTGCTGGATTCTCACATGTAGTAGATTCACTTTCAGCTATTAAGTATGCTAAGGTTACTGTATCAGAGAGAGATCCTGAGACAGGTATCGCTATGGCATTTAAGACAGAGGGAGACTTCCCTAAGTATGGTAATGATGATGACAGAGCTGATGATATCGCTGTATGGCTTCTTAAGTCATTCCTTGACAAGATTAAGAAGAGACATACTTACAGAAATTCTGAGCCAACAACATCTATCCTTACAATTACATCTAATGTAGTATATGGTAAGTTTACAGGTAACATGCCAGATGGACGTAAGGCTGGTACACCACTTGCTCCAGGTGCAAACCCAAGCTACGGTGCAGAGCAGAACGGACTTCTTGCTTCACTTAACTCTCTTACAAAGCTTCCATATGAGTGGGCTCTTGATGGTATCTCTAATACACAGACAATGAACCCAGATGCTCTTGGACATGATGATTCAGAGAGAGTTAACAACCTTGTTAACGTAATGGACGGATACTTCGATCAGGGTGCTCATCACCTTAACGTTAACGTATTTGGTAAGGATAAGCTTCTTGATGCTATGGAGCATCCAGAAAAGCCAGAGTACGCTAACTTCACAATTCGTGTATCTGGATATGCTGTTAAGTTCATCGACCTTACAAAGGAACAGCAGATGGATGTTATCAGCAGAACATTCCACGACAGAATGTAATTGCTGTTTTTGAGTTTTTTCAGATTTTATAATACAGTGTTTATGCGGGTTTGAGAGATTTGAAGAAAAATCAGTTTAATGTAAATTACCATAAAATAGTATATTTTCATTTATAAACTGGACCAAATCTGGACCAAATCGAGAAAAAAACTGGACCAGCTATAATGTCTGCAAAGATGCATGAAAACTGGGAAAAGTCGATATTAAGTTATAACAAGATATAAAAAGCACCATTTATAATCTGAACAAAAAAGGAGTGCAGATTCAGTTAGAATCTGCACTCTATTTTTTTTATTAGCTGTTAAATTTTCACGACATCAAATTTGGCTTGAAGACATGATATTTACAAATTAACATTTTGCGACAAGTTTAATTAAAATGTATGTTGTTGTAAGAAATTATATAGAAAATAAATAGTTAGTAATTACTTTAGACTGTTGTTAATAAGCATAAGTCTGGTTAAAGTTGCTTCAGAATCAGAAGATTCATTTTCTATATTAATATCTTTACATCTATAATCTAAGGCGTAATCTTTGAGACTATTGTTTATATTCTCGTTTTTAAATGAAATACTTACCTTTTCATTATCTATATCCCATTCAATTTCAGTAGCATTATTCATTTTATTTACCAGTGAAATTATGTCACTTATAGATTTGACTTCTATATCTAAAAATTCAAAAACACTCACATCAAGAGCCGCAGCTATTTTTTCAAGCTGTTCAAGTTTAGGATTTCTGTTATCAGTTTCATATTTTTTTATAGTTGAGAGATTAATGCCGCTTTTTATACTTAATTGCTTCATAGTCATTTTGCGGGCTTCCCTATATTTCCTTATAGTTCTGGCTAGATTAGAACGCTCATTATCATTCATATAATTTATCCTCATTATAGATTCATTCTAATAATAACACGATGGAGCACAAAAAGGAACTTTTTGTTGACGTTATTTTAAAAATGATTATAACAAAATCAGAAGTTCACAATAAGAAACTTTTATATACGCATATATGACATGGAAGGTTATCTAATTATGTATTTAGTGCATGAAAGGTTACCGACAATAATTTGAATAAGTAATAAGATATGTGTACGGTGTTAATGAGAACACCGCATACAACTGAATACTCAGCTACTGTAAGAAGATTACTAATCTTCTGGTAAAAATCCGGTATATTACCCGACAGATATCAGTCAGTGCTTCGCGATGAGAATTGATGGATCGAGAGATGAAGGTGCTTAGCGGCAAGGTAAGTTACTATAGCGGATGGATAATAAACCACAAGAGAATTTTTGCAGATGTACAAGGATGATTCTTTTCATTCGACAAAATTCTCCACAGACAGGGGATATGCGATGAGCCTTGATATGAACATCTATTTATGGAAAGAGGATATTGAAGATGGGGAATCGGTAATGACAGCCGAATACAGACCTGTAGAATTTGGAAAGGACTATGATGTTGTCAATAATCCTGATAAATTTCAACTATATATAGATAGAAAAGAGATTAAATAGTAATTTTCTGAAGGTAAGCTTTTTGTTAGATTTTTCAAAGAAAAATTATAGGATAACAATACATAGTTTTAACCATGATATTCTGAAAAATTTATAGGAATGCATTATTATCAAATTGACACGCTTTTGTGGGGGGAGGTATAACAAAACGGATTGTGCTTCCAAAAGAAAATATATATTTTAGCAAAACAGATGAAAGTCTGTGACTCAAAGCTATAGGACCTGTAAAATGGCAGCCAGTTGCATATGAAATAGCAAAGGGATACTATGGTTAATTAGTAGTTTCTTTGCTTTTTATTATGGTTTAGCTTATCTGAATAGAGTAACAGAGAAAAGAAATAGGAAGATTAAGTAAAAAAGATAATGGAGATTAAAGATGATAAAAAAGGAGACTGACAGGCAGAACTACAATATCCTTGCAGGAGAAGGAGATATTCTGCGGATTTTAAAAGAAATTGACAAAGCCGAAAATAGAGAGAGTATTGGAGCAGGAATTCAGAAACTACTTGAAGTTCTTGGCAATTATGGAAATGCAGATCAAACTTATCTTTTTGAAACGGTTCATACACCAGAGATATTTACAAATACCTATGAGTGGTGTGCAGATGGAATTACAGCTCAAAAAGATAATCTTCAGGATGTGAAATTTGAAGAATAAGCACACAGGATATTGTTGAGGATATAGTCAATATCAGCAATAAAATGATAGAAAACAAGAGTATTGCCCAGAATCTTAAGAATAGTACTAATATATTTGCAAAGTTCTGATTGCAGGAATTGCATAGGAATAAAGCTATGTTTACTATTTACGGTTTACAATTTACATCTGAAAGATATTTGACATTTTTATATTTTTTTAATAATATTATATTATGTGTGATTTTTGCATAAGAATATTAAGAAAGAGAGAAAGAGTATGAACGAAAAGAAAGAGTTCAAGCCTTATATTCCAGCTGATAAGGTTATGCCTGAGTTAACAGTTACATCTATTATTATAGGTGCTTTATTAGCTATATTATTTGGCGGTGCTAACGCATATTTAGGACTTAGAGTTGGTATGACAGTTTCTGCATCCATACCAGCAGCGGTTATCTCAATGGGAATTATCCGCTTTATATTAAGAAGAGATTCCATATTAGAGAATAACATGGTCCAGACTATTGGCTCTGCTGGTGAATCGGTTGCAGCAGGTGCTATATTTACACTTCCAGCATTATTTATGTGGGCGCAGGAGGAAGGTACAGTTATGCCTTCTTTAGTTGAGATAGCGCTTATTGCATTAATCGGTGGTTTCCTTGGAGTATTATTCATGATTCCACTTCGTAGTGCATTGATAGTCCAGGAGCATGGTGTGTTACCTTATCCAGAAGGACAGGCATGTGCTGAGGTATTAGTTGCAGGTGAAGAAGGTGGTGCTAAGGCTGGCACAGTATTTGCAGGTCTTGGTATTGCTGCTGTTTATAAGTTTATAGCAGATGGACTTAAGGTGTTCCCAAGTGAGGTTGATTTTACAATTAAACCATATAAGGGTTCAGCAGTAGGTGCAGATGTATTACCTGCACTTTTAGGAGTTGGTTATATATGTGGACCTAAGGTATCATCATACCTTCTTGCAGGTGGTTCTGTTGCATGGTTTATGATTATGCCATTAATCGCATTATTCGGTGGAGATAATATCATTGGACCAGCACTTATTCCAGTTTCACAGATGAATCCATCACAGATATGGTCTAATTATGTACGTTATATTGGAGCCGGTGCAGTTGCAGCTGGTGGTATTATAAGCTTGATTAAGTCATTACCACTTATTGTAAGGACATTTAAGCAGGCACTTAAGGGATATGGTAAGAAGGCAGATGGAGTAGAATCAAGATTAACTAAGGATATTCCTATGATGTTTGTTGTATTAGGAATCGGAGTACTTGCTATTATTATGTGGTTAATCCCAGCTATTCCTGTAAATCTTCTTAGTGCAATTATCATTATCATATTTGGTTTCTTTTTTGCAACAGTATCATCTCGTATGGTTGGATTAGTAGGTAGTTCCAATAACCCTGTATCAGGTATGGCTATTGCGACACTTCTTATTTCATCAGCGATTCTTAAGGCAACAGGTACTGTTGGAATGAAGGGTATGGTTGCGGCTATAAGTATTGGTTCTGTAATATGTATAATTGCTGCTATAGCAGGAGATACATCACAGGATTTAAAGACAGGTTATATAGTAGGTGCAACACCTTACAAGCAGCAGGCTGGTGAACTTATTGGTGTAGCTGTATCAGCTATTACAGTTGGTGGAGTACTTTATTTACTTAATGCAGCATGGGGCTATGGTTCAACAGAATTACCAGCACCACAGGCAACTCTTATGAAGATGGTTGTTGAAGGTGTTATGGGTAACAGCCTTCCATGGTCACTTGTATTTGCAGGAGTTGCAATTGCAATAGTAGTTGAGATTCTTCAGATACCTGTGCTTCCATTTGCAGTAGGACTTTATCTTCCAATCTATTTAAGTACACCTATTATGGTTGGTGGACTTGTAAGACTTTACTTTGATAAGAAGAAAGGTATTACAGAAGAAGAGCGTAAGGCTAAGGTTAATCAGGGAATACTTTATTCATCAGGTCTTATTGCCGGTGAAGGACTGGTTGGTATCCTTTTAGCGGTATTCGCTATTATTCCTGTTGGTGCAGATACTCTTGGCGATGCTATTAATATATCAAAGATTATTAATCTTGGTAATATCGGAGGACTTGTATTCTTTGCATGTCTTGTTGCAACATTAGTAGCATTTATTAACAAAAAAGAAAAGAAGACAAAATAATAAATAATATGTTACAATGAGTCTGCCGGTTATTTTGCCGGCAGATTTTTATTTTATAGGATTAAAGGAGAAGGCTTGATTTATGGCTAAGCAGAAGGATAATTACTTAGACTATGTTCCAAAGCATAATTCGTTGTTCGAATGCAGGGAAAACAAAAAAGGTCATGTAGAAGTCAAAGTACACAATAAGGGGATATTTAACAGAATAGCGCAGCTTATTGCACGAAAGCCCAGATATAGTTACATCGAACTAGATGATTTCGGTACATTTGTATGGCATAGCATAGATGGTGTAAGAAGTATTTATGATATAGGACAGCTTGTGAAAGAGCATTTTGGAGATAAAGCGGAGCCGCTGTATGAGAGATTGTGTTATTTTATAAAGCTGCTTCATAAGAATCAGTTTATTGTATATATGAACAAGATAAATAAGCAGATAAACAAATGAATAAAATAAATTTGTAGATTATAAATATTTTAAAGGAGACATTGTTATGAGAGTATTATCTGAATTAGAACCTAAAAATGTATTTTCTTTTTTTGAGGATATATGTAATATCCCACATCCATCATATAAGGAAGAAAAAATCAGCAATTATCTTGTTGATTTCGCTAAGGAAAGAAAGCTTGAATATTATCAGGATTCACTTAACAATGTAATCATAATAAAGGAAGCCTCAAAGGGTTATGAGGATGCAGCACCTATAATACTTCAGGGACATATGGATATGGTATGCGAGAAGACACCTGATTGTGATAAGAATATGGATGAGGATGGACTGGATCTTGAGGTAAATGGTGATTTCATATCTGCTAAGGGAACAACGCTTGGTGGTGATGATGGAATAGCTGTTGCCTATGCACTTGCAATACTTGATGACGACAGTATCGCACATCCACGTCTTGAGTTCGTGTGTACAGTATCTGAGGAAGTAGGCATGGAAGGTGCTTCTTCCATAGATGTATCTATGTTAAAGGGCAAAAAGCTTCTTAATATGGATAGTGAAGAAGAAGGAATCATGCTTGCAAGCTGTGCAGGTGGCTGCAGTAGCAGAGTTACACTAAAGCTTGATAAAAATAAGGTTACTGGAACAAAGCTTAGTATTACTTTATCAGGACTGACAGGAGGCCATTCAGGTGTTGAAATAGATAAAGGCAGAGGTAATGCGAATGTTCTTATGTCAAGAATATTAAGGGATGTTATCACAGACAATAATGTATATCTTGCAGCGTTTAACGGTGGAAGAAAGGATAACGCTATTCCAAGAGAATGTATGGCTGAGATTATTGTAGCAGCAGACAAGACAGCAGAGGTTAAAGCAGCTATTGAGAATGCAGCAAAAGAGATAAAAGAAGAGTTTGCTACATCTGATGCAGACTTAAAGTGTGTTGTAGATATATCAGAGGGTTGCAGCACTGAGGCAGTAACATATGAAGATAGCACAAGGGCAGTTTCACTTATACAGGCATTACCTAACGGAATAATGAGAATGAGCCAGGATATAGATAATCTTGTGGAAACTTCGCTTAATCTTGGTGTGATTTCACTAGATGAATCAGGTATATGTCTTAGATTCTCACTTAGAAGTTCTGTAGGGGCTGCTTTAAAGAATCTTAAGAGCCAGATCAAATTCATTAGTGAAGCATTCAGGGCAAATGCTGAATTTACAGGTGAATATCCAGCATGGGAATATAAGAAGGATTCTAAGCTGCGTGATGACATGGTAAGGATATTTGAACAGATGTATGGTAAAAAGCCAACTATCGAGGCTATTCATGCAGGTGTTGAATGTGGTATACTTGCAGGCAAAATAGAAGGACTTGACTGCATATCAATGGGACCTGATATTTTTGATATTCATACAACTGAGGAACACTTAAGCATATCTTCAACTAAGAGAATGTATGAATATATACTTAACGTAATAGCTTGTAAATAATAATACAATAATGAAGCACATTGAAGCAGGGTGAGTCTATGTATAAAATATTAATAGTTGAGGATGACAGGATTATAGCTGATAATGTATGTGAACAGTTATTAAAGTGGGGATATGATGTTAAAATAGCAGATGATATCAATGTGCTTATAGCTAAGGTGCAGGCAATGCTAAGACGGACATATTCATTTGCAGAGAGTACGAATATCATAGAACATAACGGCTGTATACTTAACCTGAATGACCAGACATTTACGTATAATGGGAAAAGGATTGAACTTACTAAGAATGAGTACCATATACTGCAGAGTCTTCTTGAGAATATAGGTAAAGTAGTCTCGCGTGATAATATTATGATGAAGCTTTGGGAAAGTGATGACTTTATTGATGATAACACGCTGACTGTTAATGTTACAAGATTAAGGAAAAAGCTTGAACAGGCGGGGCTCATAGATTATATAAAGACTAAAAAGGTGCCGGAATACAGGCAGATATAAAGACAATGACAGCTAATCGTGTATATGCGATGAGTGCAATCACAGCCCTGACTGCACAGAACACTACTGGTGTAACAGATATAATGGAGGTATCTCCTAAGTTTTTAGCAGAGCAGCTGGATGGTATATTTACAGATATATATCCGGATGCTGTCAAGACAGGAATGGTTGCTTCAGGTGAACTGATTCAGGTAATAGCAGATAAGCTTACAGAGTATAAAGCAGGAAATATAGTTGTTGATCCAGTTATGGTGGCGACAAGTGGTGCAAGACTTATAAGTGAAGATGCTATCAGCATATTAAAGAGCAGATTATTACCACTTGCAACAGTTATTACTAGAACATTCCACGACAGAATGTAATCATACGAATAGTATAATTGCTTGAAATTAGAATGCAGTATTTAAGCGGTTTGGCAAAAAATGTATATACTAATACTTAATGTAAATTGGTGTAAACTAGTACAGTTTGGTTTTTTATCTGAACCAAAACTGAACCAAACTGCTTAAAAAACTGAACCAGATAAAAGTGGCTTTAAGTTGCTTGTTTACTGGTGATAAGTTACTATTTATTAAAATGAATGGGATGTTCCAAAAATTGGCGTACTTTAATAAAACTATATAGGTTTTAAAAATTTTTATTTTGATATTTCTAAATTCAGGCACTTTTTAAAGGAAATAAATGTGTTCCTGTCTTCCCGTTCTGAATCTTATTATGAAGTTTATTTATGTTTCTTGCAATTGCTAAAAGAGTACTTTAAGCGAGTACATTCGCAGTCCCTTTGCTTAGGTATCTTCTGAACTGCATGTCCTGTTTTAGTTTTATTGTGTCTTATATGTGATACTGTAAGTTTCCTGTTATTCTTACATGTATAAAAATCGGATATTTTATCGTATTCCATGTTTTCTATCTTTCCAATATCATTCTTGTATTTCCTTGTTTTTGATATCTCATAATTAGCTGGCTTTAATAATTGTAAAGGGCTATATGTTTTATCAAGCAGCATACACGAACTTATATTAGTTCATGATAATGGTGATATGAATAAAAATTATATGATGCAGATGGTGCGTTAAGTTAATTCAACAGAAGTCAGACCAGATGAAATATAATGGTAAGAAATAATTGACGTTTAGCACTATGTGAGTTAGCATTGTGGTAGACAATTACTTCTTTGTATCACGCAAATCTAATTTTCCGAAATTCTTCATAAAAAAGGAAATATAATTTTTCAAAAAGAAGCAAGGTGAAAAGAAGAAAATGAATTTATTTAATGCAAAACAGGGGAAAAGAAAGTGAAAAAATAAATTCCATTTTGGGGGCTAAAAAATGGAAAAATAGTTTCCCCTGATACAAAAGCCTGTTTAGAACATATATCCATAAGAACCTTAAATATATCGTCCTGTTTTGGATATTGTAAAACTATGAGTGATTTATATGACAGAAAGAAGGTTAAATATGATAATTGAAAAGGAATATTTTGATTCAGAAGAAGTCAGGAAAGCGAATGCCATGAATGATAAGACGATGGCACCACCAAGAAGAATACGTCTTGCGACAACGGACAGTAACAAATATTATGCCAAAGCTGTATTTGTAGCCGATAAAGAAAATATAATTACTGGTGAGCTTCTTTACAGACCAGATTTTCAGGAGTCAGAAGAGGGAGTGGCATTCAGTGAGGTTGTTGTTAAGCAGACAGCAGATGTGGAAGAATATTTCAAGAATCTTATAAGGTTTGAAGGCTATAAAGTGATTCCGGAAGAATATGATGAGAGTGATATGCTTATGCATTATGATGAGCTGAGCATACAGGCTAATAAGCTTTTGTTTCTTGAGAGCAGGGAGGAGTAAATATGACAGATACGCAGAATGAGGTGTTTAAGACACCAGTAAACAAGATAAGGCTGTTTGAGCATGGGGCTCCGGGTTCGCAGAACCTTAAGCTTACAAGAAAATATTACACTGAAGATATGCCTGATGGAAGAGTAAAGCATATAGTGCAGAACATTACAGATCCAGATATTGTTCCTTATATACCTGATGGTATTGGTAACAGTACAGACAGACAAAGGATTCCGGCAGTATTGATTATTCCAGGAGGTGCGTTCAGACGCCTTGTATACAACTTTGAAGGTGAAGATGTTGCAAAGTGGCTTAATAGTATGGGAATAGCTGCATTTGTTCTTGAATGCAGACTTCCATCAGATGAACATGATAATGCAGAGGATGTCCCACTTATAGATGCTATGCGCGCAATGAGAGTTATAAGAGGAAGGGCGCAGGAATTCGGTATAGATGAAGCTAAGATAGGCGTTATGGGCTTTTCAGCAGGAGGCTTTATGGCAGCGTTATTATCAACAGCGTATGAAAGTGATGTGTATGCGGATTATAAGTATAAGGATGAATATGATAAACTATCAGCAAGACCAGATTTTGCTGTTTGTTCATATCCGGTTATAAGTATTGACGATTGTATTGAAGCAGGCAAAAGATATATGTCTGAGGAACAGGTGCTTGAGAGAATCAGTGACAGTAAGGCAAAGATACTGCATAAGTATAATCCGGATAAGCTTGTAAGACCGGATATGCCGCCAGTATTTATATGTGAAACGGATGATGACAGAACAACATTGTCTGAGAACAGTGTGGGCTTTTATATGGCAGCAAGAAAAGCCGGGGTAAGTGCTGAACTTCATATATTCAGAACAGGTGGCCATGGTTATGGCTGTGGTGATGATTTTGCACAGACTGGTGAGTGGAAAGTACTTTTTACAAAGTGGATTAAGAGTATTGGAATTATTAGTTAAGATGGATATATTATACGAGGATAAAGATAAGATTATATTAAACAAGCCGGTTGCTGGTGATGGAAAGTATGGTGGAAATATGGCAGTCTAGGCAGCTGAAAGGATAAAAGGCATACGTATTAAGCGTGGATGCATAGCGTTATGTGCGGTTAGTCTTAAGGTTGATGGCAAGTTATACGAAGTGAAACCAGGATTTTATTTTTGTATTTATGTGAGCAACGAGTTAATATCCGCGCTTGCACGAGAATTTGGTCACTGTTGCAATGATTTATTTTTATCTGAGCTTGTCATTTATAAGCATAAGTCTTGTAAGTGTAGATTCATAATTAGTTTCTGTTTTTTCAATTAATATATTGTCTTTTTTGTAATCTACAGCGTATTCTTTTAAACAATTATTGATTTCTTTATTCTTAAAAGAAATACATACTTTATCATTATCAATATCCCAATCAATATCAGTAGCTATATTCATTTTATTAACAAGAGATATAATATCGTTTACAGATTTTACCTTTATGTCTAAAAATTCAAATACACTTACTTCTAATGCATCTGCAATTTTAGAGAGTTGTTCTAGTTTAGGATTTCTATTATCAGTTTCATATTTCTTTAATGTTGATAAATTTATTCCACTTTTTTCACTTAATTGCTCCATAGTAAGTTTTCGAGCTTTTCTATATTTTTTTATTGTTCTAGCTTGATTATCTGATTTACAATGACCCGGTGCATACGCTGAGCTGATACTGAACGGAAATCCCGAAGCATATCTGAAAACTGTAACTGAATATAAATCTTTATACTAATATTGCAAGAGCCGTAGTCATGTGATTGGACTGCGGCTCTAATCTTTTATTCATATAGTCCGTTGTAACAAGGCAAGGGGTAATCAGTCTCAAAATCTCTGCACAAAGTAATAAATCGCTTGGCAGAAGTCGTTAAAAACTTATCTTTATGATGAATTATATGGAAATTTCGGCTGAAACTCAACCCCTCTACTTTGACAGTACAAATCAAGCCTTGTCGCAGAGCCGGAAGAATCATTCGATGCGGTAATACAGCAATTCCTAATCCATTGATTGCGGCATTGACCAGTGCTGTTGTGCTCATTGCTTCCCATACTGGTGTAATGTGGATGCCAGCCTGTTCAACTACACGGTTAAACACCTCTCGTGTGCCACTGCCTTTTTCTCGCAAGAGAAATCGCTGTCTTTGAAAATCTTCTATGGATATAACTTGCCCCTGTGTCCAGCCTTTATCCGTACCGCATATAACACTCAAATGATCTTCCATGTAGGCTTCCGAAACGATATTTGGATCATGTGCAATACCTTCGATCAACGCACAATCCAATTCATTTGCCAAAATTTTTTGTTCCAGACGTTCTGATTGCTCAACGGTAACTCTGACATCAAGCTCTGGGCAGAGTTCAGAGAATGCCTTTACATAGTTCGGTAAAAACTGCGAGCCGATGGTGATGCTTGCACCAATACGGAGAACTCCTTTAGAATCCCAATCACGTAACCTTGTTTCCATATCTGAAAACAAGTCGGATATATGTATCGCATATTGAAGAAAATGCTGACCTGCATCGGTGATTTGCAATCGTCTGCCGATTCTGTCAAACAGGTGTACTCCGTAATATTGCTCCAGTTCCTTAATGGCAAGGCTGACTGCTGGCTGTGTCATGTGTAAAACTTCCGCTGCTTTGGTGGAATTATATCCATTTTCGCATACGGTACGAAATATTATCATGTGTCGTATCGTCATAACAATCCCCTTATATAAAAATACTTATCGTTTCTGTAAAATTATATTATTTCCGTTATCAGAAATCAAGCGGTATAATGTTAATAAACATAGAAAGGACGGCATTTTTAGAAATGAATAGCTTGCAAAAATATAAAAAATTGTTTTTCTCCACTTTTGAACTGAGTGCTTGCACTTTTGGCGGTGGATTTGTAATCATTCCGTTGATGCGAAAAAAATTCGTGGAGGAACTTGGTTGGATTGAAGAAGATGAGATGATGGATCTGACAGCAATCGCACAGTCTTCTCCAGGCGCAATAGCAGTTAATGCTTCCATTTTGGTAGGTTATCATGTGGCGGGGTTTTCCGGCGCAATGCTCACGGTATTGGGAACTATATTGCCGCCATTGATGATTATTTCTATCATTTCCATGTTTTATCAGGCATTTCGAGATAATGCCATTGTAAATATGGTAATGGCAGGAATGCTCTGCGGAGTGGCGGCAGTAATCTGTGATGTTGTGATCAATATGGCAAAAACCATTTTTCAGAAAAAACGACTATTGCCTGTTATTGTTATGCTTGGTTCTTTTGTAGCCGTTCGCTTTTTCTCTGTGAATATCATAGCCATTATTCTTGTCTGTGGCGTGATCGGAGCAGCGGATACGTGGCATCAAGGAAAAATGCGGAAAGTAGGTGATAAACAGTGATATACCTTGAATTGTTCTGGAGCTTTTTTCAAATTGGATTATTCAGCATTGGTGGTGGATATGCTGCCATGCCTTTGATTCAGAATCAAGTGGTGGATATTCATCCTTGGCTGACAATGACACAATTTGCGGATATTATGACCATCGCTGAAATGACACCCGGCCCCATAGCCATCAACTCAGCAACATTTGTTGGTATCCAAGTCGCAGGTCTTCCCGGTGCTGTCATCGCAACGGTTGGCTGTGTGTTTCCATCCTGTGTTATCGTAATGACCCTTGCCTATATATATTATCGGTTCCGTGGATTGAATATGGTGCAGGGCATTCTTGCCGGACTTCGCCCTGCGGTCATTGCAATGATCGCATCAGCGGGTATCTCACTGTTGATTATGGCACTCTACGGACAGAGAACGCTTCCGAATGATTTGGCATCTTTGGACTTGATTGCTGCGATTATTTTTGTTATTGGCATTATTGTTTTAAGAAAGTGGAAACCGAATCCGCTTTGGGTTATGGCAGGTTCTGGATTTGCAGGAATCATCCTGTATTCACTTGTATAAGAGAGGAGGCGCAGTTATGAAATATACGATAAAGGCAGGAGTCCTTTATAAAAATGAATCTCAGCTTGTCTTGGTAAGAATAAAAAGTGCGTTGCTCGGTCCGCAAAGAAAGATTCTCAGCATCGCAGGTGAGCTGCTTTTGACGGCGGACGCCCGTTATCTCGATGAATCAAAAGCAAGTTCCGGTGATGTAAGAAATCGGGAATATTTACTGACCGACAACGAAAATCAGTTAGTCGGTTCTGCTTGCCCCGGATATGCAGATGGTGATGATCCCAATGTGGTGGGCTGGCCAATTTGCAGAATGCCAATATTGTTGTGAACGGCGAAGAATATCTTTTGACCATGCACAATAGCCAGAATTATTCTTTGATAAACGCCCACAATTCGGAGGTTCTTCGTATTATGCACAAGGGTATTGCAGGAGGATGGGCTGTGGAAGATATTTGCGGTTTTGTCCCGGAAATTATTTGCGGTATATTTATCTTTTGCAGATATATAGAACAAGAAAATGAATTTCTGGTTGTGTAGAAAAGGTGTTGATATGAGCAAGTATTTGATTGAAAATTTATTTGGCATAGAGGGATGGAGCATTGCCTGGTATGGTGATATTCTTACCATCTTCAAAATATGGAAAGGCGGGCTTGCCATCTATGGTGGAGTGATTGGTGGTCTTGGAAGATTTTTGATTGAAGGACTGCGTACGGACAGCCTTTATATTATTTCCGGAATCAGAGTATCACAAGTGCTTTCGTTATTCTTGATTTGCGGTGGTATCTTACTTTATGTATTTTTTGTGCGCCGTGACAAAACAAAAAATGTGTATTCAGGAAGATACATCCGCTGATAAAACCGCTGTATTTTTCATCCTCCATTATGATAGAATTTATTAGCAAACGATATTCAAATACAAAGTAGCACTGTTAAGTTATAATAATACCACCATAATAGAGACTGAGCTAGGGGTTCTCCCCAGCTCAGCTCAATCCTCTACATGGAATACATCTTCCACCAGCATATTAAAGTACTTTGATATTCGCAGCATAAATTCGGCAGATGGGGTGCTGTTCCCACGCTCTATCCTGCCGACAGTTTTGGTGCTGTATCCGATAGCAGCGGCAAGGTCATCCTGGTAAATGCCACGCTGCTCTCGGATTTCTCTGATATTATTGGTAACCGCCATAAAAATCCCTTCTTTACCTCAAATGTGTATACACACCTTAAGTTGGAAGATGCACAGAGAGAAATGGAGAGGCTTGAAAGGATAGAAAAAGTGTGCCAAGTAAGGAAATAAATGGCATAGGGAAAAAGTACTAATGAGTACGAATCGGGTTTATACCTAGATTTGTACTCATTTTACTTACCGAGATATGGTAAAATATGCGATTTTATGCTAGGATAGGTACACTAGGTTAGATGTCGTGAAAGTGTGATAAAACCTAGGAAAAATAAGGATATACAAGGAAAAACGAAGATATGCAAGATAAAATTAAAGTGCTCATGGTTTGCCACGGCAACATCTGCCGCAGCACCATGGCCCAAAGCATCTTCACCCATCTGGTCCACAGACAGCACCTCGATGCTGTTTTCGAGATAGATTCAGCTGCGACCAGCCGTGAGGAAATAGGCAATCCGCCGCACTACGGCACCAAAAACAAACTATACGAGGAGCATATTCCTCTTATTCCACACCGCGCGAGACAGATGACACGTGATGATTATTTGTACTATGACCTTCTGATTGGAATGGACACTGCAAATATCAGGAATATGACAAGGATTGCAGGTGGCAGTGACAGTCAGCAGAAGATATTTAAGATGCTGTCATTTGCTGATTACGGGACAAATCATAAGCTTACAGCAGCGCGCGATGTTGCAGATCCATGGTATACAGGTGATTTTGATGCGACCTTTGATGATGTAATCAGTGGATGCCGGGGCTTGTTAGAATACATAAAAGAGGTGTATAATCTATAGCTATAGCAATTAAAAGAGAATAATAGTAGCAGTTACGGTGCTGAACACAGCTGCGATAATTAATTTCAGGAGGCACAAATGCAATTACAGAATGGAAGACCGACAGATACCACAGGCAGACCGGATAAAGAAATTCGTACATACGATTTTTTGGACAAACTGGGAATCGAATATCAGAGAATAGACCATGAAGCGGCATTTACGATGGAGGTTTGTGAGGAGATTGACAAGACACTCGGCGCAACAATCTGCAAGAATCTTTTTCTGTGCAACCGCCAGAAAACTGATTTTTACCTGCTCATGATACCGGGAGACAAGACCTTTAAGACAAAAGAGCTCTCGCATCAGATAGGCAGTGCGAGACTTTCGTTTGCAAGTCCGCAGGATATGGAAAAATATCTGGATATCACACCGGAGTTTCCCATAGTTAAAGATACCACACCAAATATGATGAACCCACGCTTATACACTACCAGCTATAATAAACCGCAAGGACAGCAATTTGATGATACTGCTGTCCTTTCTTTTATAAAATTGCAGTACACATAAAAAAGCTGTAAAATGATAAATATATTTGTCCTTGTAACAATTCTCGGACATTTGCCTGTTATACTATCTGCAAAAAGCAAAGGAAGTGAGAATATGGAGCAGATTTTAATTGTCGAGGACGACAGTTTTTTGAATAAGATGTTAGACTATAA